>Ga0208794_1000007_pt1 | contig 581189 bp, 561 predicted proteins | sample 32_taG_FD_184106 | JGI IMG/M metagenome (GOLD analysis project Ga0208794, IMG submission 184106) | Marine viral communities from the Gulf of Mexico - 32_GoM_OMZ_CsCl metaG (SPAdes) (version 2) | ecosystem: Environmental > Aquatic > Marine > Oceanic | place: Atlantic Ocean: Gulf of Mexico...
TTCCGGACCGGTCCGGCCTCTCCCCGCGAGAGACCGGACCGAACCGGACCCGGCCCGGAGGGTCGACAGACTGCAGGTCAACAGACTTCAACCCACCGCCGTGGCCCCCGGTCACGGCGGTGGTGTCATTTCGGGGAAGGTTTTACCACCCGCGACTGGACAGTCGGGCCCGACCAGTCAAAGGGAGGGCTGTGTCCGTTTCCCGCCGCCCCTTTCCTGCGCCGTCAGTTGAGCCGGATGCTCTTGCCGGTCGCCGGTTCCTGATCGCCAGTACGCCTTTCGGGCCATTTTCCCGGAACCTCGCTGACGCGATCGAGGCTGCGGGCGGCGCGGTGCAGCGCCTCATTCTCAACATGGGTGATCGGTTCGACTGGCGGCGAGCCGGGGGTCGGGTCCACCGCGAACCCTTCGACGCGTTCCGGGAAGCGTTACCTGACTGGATCGACGAGTTCACCGACGTGATCGTGTTCGGGGACACCAGCCCCCACGCGCGTGCGGTTCTGGATACGGCCCGCACGCGAGGGCTGGACACCTGGATTCTGGAGAACGGATACTTTCGTCCGGACTGGATCACGCTCGAGCGCACTGGCGTCAACGCCGGGGGCTGTAGTCCGGCGGACCCCGAGGCCTATGCCAGTGTGCAGGCCCGGGAGCCCCGGCCGGTCCCGGTCGGGCGCATCCTGCCGTGGCACGTCACCCACATCAGCCTCTATTATTTCATCGAACTGATGGGACGCAGGGCCTTTCCCCATTTCAGGCCTGAGTATGAGCCGCCTCCCTGGCGGCAGGCCTTTGGCCATGTCGGCCGGGCGTTGAAGAGCCGGCGTGCCGCGACCCGTAGACGGATAAAGACGGTCCTGCAGGGCGATCTGCCCTTCATTTTGGTCTGCCTGCAGCGCGATGGAGATAGCCAGCTGGTCCGCCACTCCTCCCTCCCGACCAATGCGGCCTTTATGGCGCACGTACTGGACAATTTCGCCGGCCATGCACCGACGGGGCTGCATCTTGTGGTCAAGGGTCACCCGCTGGATGCCGGTGTCACCGACATGGAAGCGCAGACCGGACGGCTGGCTGAAGCCAGCGGTGTGAGCGCCAGGGTGCATTATCTGGACGGCGGTGCCCTCGCCGATCTGTGTCGGGCCTCACGGGGGCTGGTGGTCAACAACTCCAGCGCGGCGCTGTCCGCGCTCGGGTTTGGCACGCCGGTCAAGGTTCTGGGAGAGGCCTTTTTCGACATGGAGGGTCTGACGGATACCCGTCCGCTTGACCAGTTCTGGAGCGCGCCGCGCGCGCCTGACCCCGATCTGTTTGCCCGGTTCCGCACCTGGGTGATCGACAACACCCAGATCAATGGTGGCTTTCACGGACCAGCAGTGCGACGCGCGACCGCCCTGGCCCTGGTCCAGCGATTTGCAGGGAACGGTGTGCCCTGGTCCTGAAGCGCCGAGCGAAGGTGTGGCTATCGCGCCACCCCCGGAGCCCTGTCACGTCATTGTCATATTAGTGTCGTCGGAGCTTCCCACGTCCGGCCTAGAGGGAGCCCACTTGTCATCTTTCGTCGCGTTTGAGTCCCATTCCGGGCCATTTCGTGGCGAGTCAGCGGGGATACGCCAGACATGCTGAAGAAGTTCGCCTACGGGGCCTCGGTCGCCGTACTCATGATGACCGCGGCCACCGCGGTTCATGCCCAGGAAACCACCGGCGCCATCCGTGGCACTGTGCTGGGCGACAGCGGCCAGCCGGTCGCCAACGCCACGGTCACTGTGACCCACGTGCCGTCGGGCACCCGATCGGTTGCCGTCACCGGCCCCAATGGCCAGTACAACGCCCGCGGCCTGCGCGTCGGCGGCCCCTACACGGTCCAGGTTGACGCCGGCGGCGTTTCGGGCACCCGTGAAGTCGCGGCCATCGGCATTGGCGACGCGACGGTTGCTGACGTCTATGTTTCGCAAGGCGGCACCCAGCTGGACGAAGTCGTCGTGATCGGCACCGCCAGTGGCGTCGTCCAGACCGCCATCGGCCCGAATGCCGTCTTCACCGCCGAAGACCTGGCCACGGCCCCGGCCATCAACCGCGACATCCGCGACGTGATCGCGATCGACCCGCGCGTCTATGTCGACGAAGCCTTCGTTGACGCCGTGCAGTGCGGCGGCGCCAACCCGCGCTTCAACAGCCTGACCGTCGACGGCGTCCGCCTGAACGACAATTTCGGCCTGAACTCGTCGGGCTATCCGACCGAGCGTATGCCCTTCTCCTACGACGCCATCCAGCAGGTGGCCGTGGAACTGGCCCCGTTCGACGTCGAATACGGCAACTTCACCGCCTGTAACATCAACGCCGTGACCAAGTCGGGCGGCAACAGCCTGTCGGGTGGTTTCTTCTACGACTACAGCGACAACGAGCTGACCGGTGCCGATCTGGAAGGCCGCTCGGTCGATCTGGGCGAGTTCGAGGAAACCCGCTGGGGTGTGAACCTGGGCGGACCGATCATCCAGGACCGTCTGTATTTCTTCGCCGCCTACGAGAAGCTGGACGGCGTGAACTTCTTTGATCGCTCGCCGGCCGGTGGCGGTGGCGCCGAAGTCGAGGGTCTGTCGATGGCCCAGTACAATGAGATACTGGACATTGCCCGGAACGTTTACGGCTTCGATCCGGGTGGCATCCCGGCTCCCCAGCCGAACGAGGACGAAAAGCTGCTGGTCAAGCTGGACTGGAACATTACCGACCAGCACCGCGCCGCCTTCACCTACAACTACAATGACGGCTTCAACATCACCCAGTCGGACGGCGGTTCGAATGAGTTTGAGTTCTCGGGCCACCTGTATGAGCGCGGTGCCGAGCTGAACGCCTACGTCCTGCAGGTCTTCTCGGACTGGTCGGACAATTTCTCGACCGAGTTCCGCGTCGCCTATTCGACCCTGGACAACCGTCAGATCCCGCAAGGTGGCCTGGATGTCGGTGAAGTTCAGATCACGACCCTGAACGACCACGATGGCGACAGCGTCAACTCGCGCGCCACGGTGTATCTGGGTGCCGACGACTCGCGTCACTCGAACGTGCTCAGCTACGAGACCATGAGCTACAAGCTGGGTGGTTCGTACATCTGGGGTGATCACCTGTTCACCTTCGGCTACGAGCGCGAAGACCTGGACGTGTTCAACTTGTTCGTCCAGCACAGCCAGGGCGAGTTCCGCTTCAACAGCATCAACGACTTCCGCAACGGCAATGCCTCGATCGTCTATTACGGCAACGCAGCCTCGCTGGACCCGAACGATGCAGCGGCCAGCTTCTCCTACGGCACCAACACCCTGTACGCCCAGGACGAGTGGGTCTTCTCGAACGACCTGACCCTGACCTTCGGTCTGCGCTATGACTGGTACGACTCGAACGACAAGCCGGCCCTGAACACCAACTTCCTGGCCCGTAACGGCTTCGACAATACGTCGAACCTGGATGGCAAGGGCCTGCTGCAACCGCGCTTCGGCTTCCGCTATGACTTTGCCGACAACCTGCAGTTCCGCGGCGGCTTCGGCCTCTATTCGGGCGGCAACCCCAACGTCTGGCTGTCGAACAACTATTCGAACGACGGCGTGACCAACATCCAGGTGAACCGTCGCAACTTCAACATCTTCACCAACACCAGCGGCCAGCCGCTGTTCGACATCCCGGACTCGCTGGTGACCTCGGTCACGACCGGTACGCCGAACGTGGGCGTCAACGCCCTCGACCCCGACTTCGACCTGCCGTCGTCGTGGAAGTTCGCTATCGGTGCCACCTACTGGTTCGACGCGCCGGTTCTGGGTGAAGGCGTCCGCCTTGACCTCGACCTGCTGCACTCGGAAACCCAGGATGCGGCCATCATCAAGGACCTGACGCTGGCCCAGATCGGCACCATGGTTGACGGTCGTCCGATCTACCGCTCGATCGACCGCAGCGATCCCGACTGCGCCATCGACCCGGCCGCGGCCGCCTGCTCGAGCCGGAACTTCAACAATGACTTCGTCCTGACTAACACAGACGGCGGATATCAGACGGTGTTCTCGGCCAGCCTGACCCAGTCGTATGACTGGGGCTTCGACTGGACCCTGGGCTATGCCTACACCCAAGCCGAGGACGTCAACCCGATGACCTCGTCGGTGGCCTTCTCAAACTATGCCAATGTCGCGGTGTTCGACCCGAACAACCCGGATCCGGCGACCTCGAACTATGAGATCCCGCACCGGATCACCCTGCAGCTGAACTATGAGCAGGCGTTCTTCGGCGACTATCTGACCCGCTTCACCCTGTTCGGCCGCGCCAATGAAGGCCGTCCGTTCGGCTTCGCCTTCTCGGGCGACGACGGTGACGTGTTCGGTGACATCATCGACAACCGCCACCTGCTGTACATCCCGACCGGTCCGTCGGATCCGAACGTGGTGTTCCAGCCGGGCTTCGACCAGGCCGCCTTCTTCGACTTCATCGACGAGTATGGTCTGGGTGAGTTTGCCGGTTCGACCATGCCCCGCAATGCCGTCCAGAGCGGCTGGTGGAGCAAGTTCGACCTGCGCATCGAGCAGGAACTGCCCGGCCTGATGTCGGGTCACCGCACCTCGGCCTTCATGGTCGTCGAAAACTTTGGCAACCTGCTGAACGACGAATGGGGCATCCTGCGCGAAGCCTCCTTCCCGCAATCGCAGGGCGTGGTGGACGTGGACCGCAACGGTGCCGGCCAGTACGTCTTCCAGCAGTTCTTCCAGCCTGCCGGCCAGTCCCGCGTGACCGGAGCTTCGCTGTGGGAAGTGCGCCTGGGCCTGCGCTACAGCTTCTAAGCGCAAGCACGACACTGAAAATCGGGGGCGGATCGGGAACGGTCCGCCCCTATTTTTTGTCGAAGACAACATCCGTATCCCGGCGACGGTCGGGATCCAGATCACGGGGGCGGTCGGAGGGATTCTCGATCCGGGGCCACGTCTGGGGCAGCACATGCCATCTGGACCCCGGCCTTCGCCGGAGAAACGGAGAGAGTGAGGTCGCGCCGCATGGCCTCTCGCGGCTTGAGGGCTGGGCGGTTCATGCCTATCTGGTGCGGCCTGCCCGTATGAAGGATGATCCCGGCATGACCGCATTTCCCGTACCCGCCGAATGGGTGCCGCACCGCGCCATGTGGGTCGGCTGGCCCAGCCATGCGGAGCTGTGGGAAGACGACCTTGAGGCCGCCCAGGCCGAGGTCGAGGCGTTGGTCCGGGCGCTGGCCGGGCCGGGGCGCGAGCAGGTGCGCCTGATGGTCGGCAAGGCCGAGGCGCTGGAGGCCGCACAGGCACGGTTCGCCGACGTGGACGGTGTGACCGTGGTCGACGGCCGGTTCGGCGACATCTGGCTGAGGGACACCGGTCCGATCTTCGGCCAGGGCTCGGCGCGCGCAGCCGCCTTCCGGTTCAATGGATGGGGCGGCAAATATGAGCTGGAGCATGACGATACGGTCGCGGCGCAGATCGGCGAGGCCTCGGGCACGCCGCTGGACCGGCATGATTTCATCCTTGAGGGCGGGGCGCTGGACCACGACGGGCGGGGCACGATCCTGACGACGCGTCAGTGTGTGCTGAACCCCAACCGCAACCCGGGCTGGACCGAGGCGAAGGCCGAGGCGGCCCTGTCGGACGCGCTCGGCTCGACGCGGGTGGTGTGGCTGGGCGACGGTCTGATGAACGATCACACCGACGGTCATGTCGACAATCTGGCCCGGTTCGTCGGGCCGGGCGTGGTGGCCTGTCCGGTTGGCTGGGGCGCGGACGATCCCAATGATGAGGTCTATGAAGCCACGGCGCGGGCGCTGACCGCCGAGGGCCTGACAGTCATCCGCATTCCCTCGCCCGGCCGGATCGAGGACGAGGACGGCGAGCCCATCCCCGCCAGCCACATGAATTTCCTGATCGCCAATGGGGCGGTGATCGTGCCGAGCTACGGCGATGAGGCCGCCGCTGCTGCCGCGTGCGGGGCCCTGGCGACCCTGTTCTCCGGGCGTCAGATAATCGCCCTTCCCTCCCTCGCCATCCTGACTGGCGGGGGCTCCTTCCACTGCATTTCCCAACAGGAGCCGGCATGACCCGCTCGATTTCCGTTGCTGCCATCCAGACCGCCTATGGCGAGGACCTGCAGGCGAATATCGACAAGACGATCGACCTCGTTCGCGCGGCGGCGTCGAAGGGCGCGCAGGTGATCCTGCCCTCGGAGCTGTTCCAGGGCCCCTACTTCTGCGTCAGTCAGGAGGAGCACTGGTTCGGCACGGCCTACCCGTGGCGGGAGCATCCGTGTGTGACCGCCCTGTCGCCGGTGGCGGCCGAACTGGGGGTGGCGATCCCCGTATCGATCTTCGAGCGCGAGGGGCCGCACTATTTCAACAGTCTGGTGATGCTGGACGCCGACGGGCGACCGCTGGGCGTCTATCGCAAGAGCCATATTCCGGACGGTCCCGGCTATCAGGAGAAATATTATTTCCGGCCGGGCGACACGGGCTTCAAGGTCTGGGACACGCGCTTCGGGCGGGTGGGCGTGGGCATCTGCTGGGACCAGTGGTACCCCGAGACCGCGCGCGCCATGATGCTGCAGGGCGCCGAGGTGCTGATGTACCCGACGGCTATCGGCTCAGAGCCCCACGACGATGAACTGGACACGGCCGAGCCTTGGCGGCGGGCCATGCAGGGCCATGCGGTGTCAAACGTGGTGCCGGTCGTGGGCGCCAACCGCATCGGTCATGAGACGGTGACCGACAAGGGCCAGACCTTCTATGGCCACTCCTTCATCGCCGACCATCGGGGCGATCTGGTCGAGAGTCTGGGCCGGGACGAGGAGGGCGTGCTGGTGCACAGCTTCGACCTTGATTTCCTGGATCGCCACCGGGCGGCCTGGGGCTTCTTCCGCGACCGGCGGACGGACCTGTACGGACCGCTGGTCAGCGCACGGCCCTAGCGCGCCAGAGCGAGCCGTTCAGCCGCGCAGGCAGGATTTTCGAGAGGGTCGGTGCGGGCGGTCGCCAGTTCGGCGCGGGCGGCATCGGCGAGGGCACGGTAGGCCGGGTCGGTGCGGGCGGCCTGCCAGACGGCCTGACCCAGACGCTGGCCGGCTGCCACATCCTGAGGCCAGGCCAGCCCGCAGATCGACAGGCTGAGGCCGATTTCCCGGCCGATGCGGCGTGTCTGTTCGGCGCGGTCGGGTGCAAGGTCGGCCATCGCCTCGGCCCAGACAGTGGCCAGCGTCGCCCCGCCCGAGGGCGACCAGCCGTGGCCGCTATCGCCCTCGGGCAGGCGGATGCAGGCGGCGCGGTCGGTGCCGATGTCGATGGGGCGGGGGCGGGCGGTCCGCAGCCTTTGCCAGAGAGCCTCGACGTCGCGGCCCAGACGGGTGAACAGGTCGGTGACAGCGGATGTCTCGGCCGCGCCGAGGCGAGCCCCCAGCGCGCAGTCGAAATGCTGGGGGGCAAGGGCCGGGCGCAGTTCGACATGGCGGATAGCCAGGTACCAGCGGTCTGTACCGGGGGTCTGGCCTTGGCGTGACCATAGCTGGCGGTCGGCGGCGATGTCGGCGGAGGTGGCGCCGGGAGAGGGGCGGTGGGCCCCGGTGATCGCGTCGACCTGGGCCGGTCCGAGGAAGCCCCGGGGCTGCGCTGGGGCGGACGGCGACCGGAGGTCGGGCCGACGGTCTGACAGGCTGCAGGCGGTGACCAGCAGCGGCATGAGCAGGAGGAGGGGCAGGCCCCGCCTCCCCGGCCTCACTGCGCAGCCGTCCATGTAACGGAGACCTGGGTCTGGCGTTCGTTGTCGTCGACCGGCTGCGCCACAACCTGAAGGGTGGCGCCGCGTCCCTCGGGATCGACAGCGGCGTAGGCCTGGGTGTCGCCCTGTTTGAGGGCCGAGACCGTCGACAGGCCACTGTCGCGGGCCCTGGCCTCGTAGAAGCCAATCACGGCCTCCGGACTGTCGGTGGTCGTGAAGGTGACCGTACCGCCGAGGTCCGTGGTGGGCGCATCCGACGGACTGGGCGCGGCTCCCGGATAGGCGGTGGCGTAGGCAGGAGGGCCAGACGGCGTGGCCTCTGCGGTCTCCGCGCCGACGGCAGGCGTCTCGGGCGTTTCCGGTGCGGCGGCCTTGGCCTCGGGCGGCGGGGTTTCGGTTTCTGATGGCCCCTGACCGCAGGCGACCATAGCCAGGCTGGCGACGAATGCCGTCGTCAGGGCGAGGCGCGCGGAAAGTCGGCGCGGGATCGGTAGCAATCTCATGGTCCCGTTCCTGGGGTTGGGTCGCGGAATCAGCCATCCGGCGGATCCGGGAGGGCACGTTGGCGCAGGACGTGGGCGCCATCAAGGCGATTGTTCAGCCGGTGGAGGCGTCGGCCCCGTCGCCGGATGTGGGATCCTCGCCGGTGTTCTTGACCGGGCCGTTACCCGGCAGGGCAGCAGGTTTTTCCGGGCGGGCGCCTTCGCGGCCCATCCGGGACAGATCGGCATTGATGGTGTCCGAATCCGGGTCGATGTCCGAGCCCGAAGCAGAGCCACCGCGCAAGGACCCTGCCCGGGTGTCCGAGCCGGAGTCGGTGCCGCTGAGAGCGCGGTCCAGGTGATCCTGATCGAGGCTGTCGGACAGGGCGTCGGGCTGATGACCCAGATCGGTGCGTTCGCCAACGGCGCGGGCCTCGCGGCCCTCGTCAGTGTCGGGTTTGGGGTCGGGATCGGCCATCTGCGGTCTTGCCTCCATTGCAGAGGTTAAGCGCCGGCAGACGGCCAAGGTTCCCGGATGTGATCGGGGCGATCAGGCCTCGAACAGCTTTTGCCAGCGGCGCTTCTCGCGGGTCTTCCAGGCGCCACGGTGCCAGGCGTCGGAGCCGATCAGCGGCACGACGGTTGTGGCTTCGGCAAAGACCATCTGCTCGTGGGTGGTCTGGACCTTGCCCCAGCTGGCGGCCTCCTTGAGCGTGGAGGACGAGCAGGCCCCGTCGCGCACGTCGGCGACCGTGATCTGGACCGCATAGCGGTGCATCTCGGCCTCAATGCCGAGGATTTCGGCGCAGACGACCGTGTCCTGGGCAAAGTTCTTGGGCACGCCGCCGCCGACCATGAACAGGCCGGTGACGCCCGCCGCGATCTTGATATCGGTCAGTTCGCGGAAGTCGGCGATGGCGTCCAGCATCATATAGGGCTGGCCCGCCGCGGCTCGCTCCTTCTGGTGCTTGACGAGGCCAAAGCCGGCCGAGCTGTCGACGAAGGCCGGGCAGAAGATCGGCACGCCCTCTTCATAGGCGGTCTGGATCAGCGAGCCGGGCTTTTTGGCATTACCCTCGGACAGCCACTTGCCCATCTCCCAGATGAACTCACGCGAGGAATAGCCGCGCGGCTCGAGGCGGTTGGCGATCTCCAGGATGGTGTGATCGCAGGCCTGGAGCTCTTCCTCGTCGATATAGGTGTCGTAGATCCGGTCGATGTAGTTATCGCGCAGGACGTTGTCGTCCACCTCGCCGGCGGCCTGGTAGTGTTTGAAGCCGAGAGCCTCGAAGAAGTCCATGTCGACGATCGAGGCGCCGGTGGCGACCACGGCGTCGATCATGCCGAACTTCACCATGTCGCGGTAGACATGCATGCAGCCGCCGGCCGAGGTCGAGCCGGCCAGGATCAGCCACGGCGAGCAGTCCTTGTCTTCCAGCGCCATGTTGAAGATGTCGGCAGCGCGGGCGGTGTCGCGTGACGAGAAGCTCATCTTGCGCATGGAGTCGATGATCGGCCGGGCGTCGAAGCTGGTGATGTCGATGTGCTCGACGGTGTTCTGCAGCAGCTGGGCCTTGGTATTCGGCGTGACGGATGCGTTCATTTCAGCGGTTTCCCTCATGATTTGAGCGCCCGTCCGTAATGAAGATGCAGCGGCCCGGACGGAGCGACGGGCCGCTGCTTATAGCCTTGTCTGTGTGACCGTTCAGCGTCGGCGCTGTTTGCGCTGTCCGGCCTTGCCCTTGGGACGGCTGAAACGAACGACCTTGCGGGCCTGTTCCTCGGCCGAGGTACGGACGGTCGGGATGGACCGCGGCGCCAGACCGTAGAGCGAGGCCATGGGGGCGTCCTCGACCATGGCGATGTCGTGCACACCATAGCCGTTGAAGCCGGTCGACATGGCCACGCCATAGGCGCCCAGCATGCCGATCTCGATATAGTCACCCTCGCGGATGTCGGCCGGCAGGTAGAAGGGCCCGGGCATGTGGTCGATCGAGTCGCAGGTCGGTCCGTAGAAACGGAACGGCTTGAGCTCGCCCGAGGCCGAGGCATCCCGCACCAGCTTGACCGGGAAGGGCCAGCGCGAGTGGGTCGCGTCGAACAGCGAGCCATAGCTGCCGTCGTTCAGATACAGGGCATCGCCCTTGCGCAGTTCGACCTGGCACAGGATGGAGCTGGACTCGGCGACCAGCGCCCGACCGGGCTCGCACCAGAGCTCGGTGGTTTCCGAGACGGGCATTTCGTTGAAGCCGCGGTGAATGGCGTCGGCATATTCCTGCATGTCCGGCGGAACCATGCCCGGATAGACCGAGGGGAAGCCGCCGCCGACATCGACGATGTCGACGAACACGCCCGCGCGGCTGATCGACCGGCCGACCTGGGCCATGGCGGCCTCATAGGCGGACGGGCGCATGCATTGCGAGCCGACGTGGAAGCTGACGCCCATCAGACCGTCCTTCACCGCCTGACGCACGGCCAGAAGCAGGGACGGGGCCTGATCCGGCGACACGCCGAACTTGCCCGACAGGGTGTAGGCCGCGCCGTCGGCCGAGACGGCCATGCGCACCACGAGGTTCAGATCGGTGGCCTGACCGGTGGCGTCCAGAATCTTGTGGAGCTCCTCGACGCAATCGAGCGAGAAGGTGCGGACGCCGTGGTCGAAATAGGCCTTGGTGATCGCGGACCGGCTCTTGACCGGGTGCATGAAGGCCAGACGTGCCGACGGGCTGACCGAACGGACCAGTTCGATCTCGGCAAGGGAGGCGACGTCAAAGGCGGTGACACCGGCGTCGACCAGGGTCTCGATGACCCAGCGCGACGGATTGGCCTTCACCGCATAGAAGACGTCGGCTTTCAGATTGTCCTGGAACCAGCGCGCCGCTACGGAAACTGAACGCGGCCGCACGAGGGCGACGGGACGTTCAGGGGACCGCTCACGGACCAGGTCCAGGGGAAGCTGGTACGTGCGCAATTCACGTAACCCCCTGTAAATTGTTAACCCAGACCGGCGTTAGCGGCGCAAGCATGGGACCTACGGGGTCCGCCGGAACCCGCGATATGGGGAAAAGCCCCTGTCATGTAAAGCGGTAATTTCATGTCCGTTCCATGCGGGGACGGTTGCGGGAGGCGCGCAGAGGCCGCATTCAGGGTGAGAAACAGGTCTGGGGGAGCAGGATGACTGCCGAATCCATGCGCGATCTGCTGCGCGGTGTCGCGATCGCCGCGCTGGCTGGAGCGGTCATGGCCCTGAGTGGGGCCTTTACGGGGCCGGGCCTGCCGCTGGTCTCGCGGCTTGCCTACTGGGTTCCGGTGATGGTGATGGGTGGCCTGTGGGGCCATGTATGCACCCTGATCGTCGAGCGGTTCATCGATCTGGACGACCGACCGTGGCTGCAGGTCGCGATGATCACCGCCGTCATGTACGGGCCGCTGGTGCTGATGGTCTGGGCGGCAACCGGCGTGTTCTTTGCGGGAGAGCTGTATCCCCTGTCGGCGCTGGGGCAGATTGCCCTGCCGGTGCTGGTGGTCACGGCGACCATGAGTGCCATCAATGTGTTCGTCACCAAGGCGCGCACGGTACAAACGCATGAGGCCCTGCCCGGTCAGGCACCGGCGCGGTTCCTGGACCGTCTGCCGCAGAAGCTGAAGGGCGCGCAGCTGATCGCGGTGCAGTCCGAGGACCACTATCTGCGCCTGCATACGGACCGGGGCTCGGACCTGATCCTGATGCGGCTGGCCGATGCCCTGACCGAACTCAAGGGACTGGAGGGGGCCCAGACACACCGCAGCTGGTGGGTGGCGCGCGATGCCGTTCGGGATGTGGCGCGGGGCGACGGCCGGGCGACCCTGACCCTGGACGGCGGGCTGAGCGTACCGGTCAGCCGCCGCCATGCCCGCGCCCTGCGCGCCGCCGGCTGGTACTGAGTCAGTCCGCCCAGACGCCGTGGAAGCCGGCAGGCAGGGCGGTGTGCGAGCGCCAGCTGGCCACCGGGCCGTCGGACAGGCGGGCCATGTCGAGCACATGCAGTTCGGTGGTGCGGGTCTTTAGGTTGATGGTCGGCCCGACCAGCCAGGCGGCGTCCTCCGCATCCTGACCCGGCTTGGGCACCATCACCATCTCCTCGACGACCTGGTCGGGGCCAAAGTCATACTGATGTGCCTGACCGGTCGACCAGTCATGCAGGCCGATGGCGGTGGCGAACGGGCGGTCGGGGCTTTCGCCCGCCGTATGCAGGCTGAAGCGGCGGGCCTGACCGGCGCGGCGCGGGTCGCTGCGCGGGAATTCGGCCACCACAGTGGTGCGCTCCAGCCGGGCCGAGCCATCCGGTGACAGGACCGCCAGCGCCAGCCGGGCGGGCTCTCCGCCCAGCGGTACACCGTTCAGGATTTCGGTCGCGCCGGTTGCGGCAAAGCGCATGTCGGCATGGGCGCAGACGTCGAAGCGGATGGTGCCGTCGGCTTCCTCCCACGCCTCGCCCAGGTGGAAGAAGCCGAAGTCGGGCAGGTCGAACAGGCGGCGGCTGTCGAGGTTATCCTTGTCCAGTACCAGAACACGGGTGCCGGTTCCGGCCTGCCATTCAAAGCCGTCGGCATAGGGCATGGTCTGGCGCACCTGCACCCAGGGCTGCAGCACGATCACCAGATGGCGGGCGGTCGCGGTGAAGTCGTGGATATAGGATGCGCGGGGCAGGGGGATGACGCTGGCGTTCTCGAGCGTGCCGTCGGCGGCCAGACGCCAGACAATGGCCTGGGCCCCGTTCATGCCGAGATTCCAGATGCTGCCGTCGCGCTCGACCCGCGGGTGGGCGAGGAAAGGCATGGACTTCAGGTCGTCGCGCAGGGTGACGAAGCCGCGCGTCTCCAGCGTGTCCGGGTCCATGGACATGGGCGATCCGCCTTCCCACAGGGCCCAGAGGTCGTCGCCGACCCGGAGCACCGAGGTGTTGGCGGCATTGGCGTCATCGTTGGAGCCGATCCGGGCCCGCGGATCCCCCGGACTGCCGAAGCCGGGCACCACCATGGCGTCCAGTCTGGCTTCCTGACGTCGTTTCGGCGTATCCGCAAATCGGGCGGCGAGCGTGGCCTGTCCGCCCGCGAGGCTGAACTTGCGGATCAGGCCGTCGCCGTCGAACCAGTGCTCGGCCGAGCCGCCCGGCCGCCGGAATTTGGCCGGGCCGTTGCGATAGAGGGCGCCCTCCAGCCCCGCCGGAGCCCGGCCATGGATCCGTGTCAGGCGATGCGGGGCGATGTCGCCCTCGACGTCGCGCGTGACCACGCTCCAGTCAGAGGCGATGCGGTCCTGGGCCAGCATCAGACGAGCGGCCTCGGCGGTGTCGGGGGTGATGACGGTGCTGCCCATGGCTGCGGCCCCCAGCAGGAAGGATCGACGGGACGGGATCATGACAAGTCTCCTCGGGATTGGATCGGGATCAGCGCAGGCTGATGGTCTGGGTGACGGCGCCGTTCACATTGAAGCGGACCGAGTCCCAGCTGGCCGGGCCCATGTTGCCCAGCGCATTGTTCGAGAAGGCATAGGGCTCGACCGGCATACCGAAGGGATTGGTATTCATCTCGCCGTCGCCGTTCACGTCATGGAACGACTTCATGCCGTAGGAGCCGGGTGCGAGGCCGTCGAAGGTCACGGTGACGGGGCTGGACGATGCGGGAACCGCCATGGAGGCGACGGGCTGGTTGCCGTCATAGCCGGCCTTGGAGCTGAACAGCACGACCATCACCGCGCCGGTATTGGCGCCGGTCTCGAACTCGAAGGTGACGCTGGAATCCTGGGCGAGGGCGGGGACGGCGGTCGCGAGTGTGGCGGCGGCGGCGATCAGGGCGATGCGGGTCTTCATGAGGGTCTCTCCGGTCAGGTGACGGGGCGGTGCGCCCTGTCGATGACCAGACCCTGAGCCAGGCCATCCGGGGGTGCCACTGCACTTACGGAAAGCGCCGTGCCTCCTTCGCCAATGGACAGGTCGAAACCTCGCACGGCGGTCGGCGATACGCGAACGGACACCCGGTTTCGGGCGAGATGCCGTCAGTCGTCCTCGATGCGGTCGATGTCGTCGTCGGTCAGGCCGAAGTGATGGCCGATCTCGTGAATCAGCACATGGGCGATCAGGTCCGTGAGGCCGACGTCGCCGCGCTCGCACCACTCATCCAGAATGGGTCGCCGGTAGAGGAAGATGCGCGAGGGCTCGGCCGCCGGTCCCATCTCGTCCCGTCGCCCGACATCGACCCCGAAATAGAGGCCGGTCAGCTCGAAGGGTTCCTCCATACCCAGCGCCTCGAGCGTTTCGGCATCGGCGAAGTCATCGACGCGGAGGACGACATCCTGCGACAGGCCGCGAAACGGTTCGGGCAGGGCGTCCAGCGCGGCCCGCGCGAGCGCGGCGAAATCATCCAGCGAGGGCGCGACGGGATTGGCGTCCCAGGGCGGGGTCGGGAGAGATTTGGCGGTGGACAGGGGCTGGTCTCCGGACCGCGCGGGCATGGCGGTGCAAGCGCGCCATCTTGGGGTATGGTGAACGGGCGAATCAAGCCGCCGGGTCGGGCCTTTGGCGGAGGGAGGAAGGGCAAGCGTGATTGCCGGAGCGGACATCGCCTATGTGGCCACCGTCGGGGCTGCCGGTCTGGCACTGGCGGTTAGCGCCTGGGCGTGGCGACTGGATGCCCGGGCGCGGCGCAGCGAAGCGGCCCTGGAAGCCGAGCTGGAAGCGCGCGCCGATCTGATTGCCACCCGCGATGCCTGTCTGGCGCTGATGCGAGAAGTCCGGGTCCAGATTCTGGGCGATGCCGACGGCGAACTCCGGGCCGGTCAGGTCTTTGGCGACCCGGCGCTCATGGAGACCTTGTCGCGCGGCGATCAGGCGGCCGGCGATGTGCTGATCGCGCGGGTGAGAGACGCCGATGCGGCCCGGCTGAAGGCGCTGGTCCAGTCGGGTGTGGCGTTTGATCTGGCGCTGCAGACCGATGAGGGCGTCTGGCGGATCGAGGGCCGGGCATTGGCCGGTTCGGCCTGGCTGCGCTTCACCGATGCCGAGATTTCGGCCGGACTGGGCACCGGCGAGAGTGCTGCGGGCCTGCTGGCCGATGCCTCACCGGTGCCGACCTGGGTGGTGGATTCCACCGGACGTCTGGCCTGGGCCAACCGCGCCTGGCTGGCGGCGGTCAAGGCGGGCAGTCTGGAAGACGCCCTGCAACGTCAGCTGACCTTTGACCGGGGGGCCGACGCCATCGTCGCGGATGCCCTGCGCCAGGGAACGCGGCAGGAGGGCTTCCGCTGGACGGCCACCGACGGCCGCCGCAAGGCCTGGCGGGTGCTGGCCGAGCCCAGTGTGGGCGGCGGTGCGGTCACGGCCTTTGCCATCGAGATGACCGAGGCCGAGGAAACACGAGACACCCTGCGCCGCCACGTCGAGGCCCATGACGAGACGCTCAACCATCTGGCCGATGCGGTGGCGATCTTTGGCCCGTCCAAGCGACTGGCGTTTCACAACACGGCCTTCCAGACCCTGTTTGACCTCGACCCGGCCTGGCTGGACGAGCGGCCGACCCATGCCGAACTGCTGGACCGGTTGCGCCAGCGTCGGTTACTGCCTGAGGTGATCGACTATGCCGGCTGGCGGGCGCGCGAGCTGGAGTTCTATGGCGCGACCCATGCGACCCCCGACGACAGCTGGTCGCTGCCGGACGGACGGACGCTGCGCGTGGTGCGTCAGCCGCACCCGCTGGGTGGCATATTGCTGATCTTCTCGGACATCACTGATGAGCTGAACCTGCGCAGTCTCTTCAACGGCCAGATCCAGGTGCAGCGGGCGACGCTGGACAAGCTGAACGATGCGGTGGCGGTGTTCGGGTCGGACGGGCGGCTGCGCCTGCACAATGAGGCCTTTTCGACCTTCTGGGGGCCGTCAGCCCACCGGTTCGATCCGCAGGCCGATTTCGAGGCGGTGGCCGAGGTCTGTCGCAAGGTGCTGCCCGATCCGGGGCTGTGGCTGGGGCTGAAGGCGCGCGTCGCCGATCCCGATCCCGAGAGCCGGGTGGCCGTCTCGGGCGAGGGGCGGACGGTCGACGGCCGCATCGCCGCCTGGCAGACCCGGCCGCTGCCGGACGGGGCGACGCTGGTGGCCTTTTCCGATGTTACGGCCCAGCGGGCGCTGGAGCAGGCACTGGCCGAGCGTGAGGCGGCGCTGGCCGAGAGTCAGGCGCTGAAGCGGGAATTCGTCGGCAGTGTGTCGTACGAACTGCGGACGCCGCTGACGACCATCGTCGGCTATTCCGAGCTGCTGGAGGCCTCGGGCGAGCTGCCGGATCGCAGCCGCCAGCATGCGGGCGCCATCCGCGTGGCGGCTACCCAGCTGGCGCGCTCGATCGACGATGTGCTGGACATGGCCCAGATCGACGCCGGGGAGATGGATCTGTCGATCCAGCCGATCCGTCTGGCCGATCTGCTGACCGAGGCGGCTGAGGCGGTGCGGCCCCGGATCGAGGGACGCGGGGCGCGGCTGACGGTCAATATTCCGCGCGGTATCGGCGAGATCGAGGCCGATCGCACCCGCGTGGCCCAGGCGCTGGATCACTTGCTGGACAATGCGGCGCGGGCCGTGTCCGAGGGCGGTCTGGTGACGCTGGAGGCCGTGGCCGGCGAGGGCGAGGTGCGTCTGCGGGTGTCTGACACCGGGCGGGGCATTCCCTATCACCTGCAGCCGCATGTCTTTGACCGGTTTGTGCGACGCGAGCGGGGCGGGCCGGGCGTCGGCCTGGCCCTGACCAAGGCGCTGGTCGAGCTGCACGGCGGCTGGGCCGAGGTCGAGAGCGTGCCGGGCGAGGGGGCAACCTTCAGCCTGCACCTGCCGCGCGTGGCGGCGGCCGGTGGCGCGCTGGAACGCTTTGACACGGCCGGCCCGGCTCACTAACCCGTCGCGGCACCGTTGCCGAGGGAGGCCCCATGGCCAGTCCGCTTCTGAAGACCGCCCTGATCTATGATTTCGACGGCACCCTTGCGCGCGGAAACATGCAGGAAGTCAGCTTTATCCCCTCGGTCGGGATGGAGAAGGGCGCCTTCTGGGAAGAGGCGGAGACCCTGACGCGCGACGCCGATGGCGACGGTATCCTGATGTATATGCAGTTGATGCTGCAGCGGGCGCGCGAGAATGATGCGCCGATCACCAAGCGGACGCTGCGCGATCACGGTCATGATGTGAAACTGTTCGACGGCTTGAAGACCGACCTGACCGGAGCCGGCTGGTTTGACCGGATGAACGCCTTTGGCCGGCACTATGGCCTTGATATCGAGCACTATATCATCTCGGCCGGGCTGGAAGAGATGATTGACGGCTGCCCCATCCGCGACGCCTTCCGCCACGTGTTCGCGTCGAAATTTGTCTATGACAAGGACGGGGTGGCGGTCTGGCCGGCGGTCGGCGTCAACTACACGACCAAGACCCAGTATCTGTTCCGTATCAACAAGGGCGTGCTCAACCACTATGAGCATGACCGCATCAACCGCTTCATCCCGGATGCCGAGCGCCCGGTGCCCTTCGAGCGGATGATCTTCCTCGGCGACGGCGACACTGATGTGCCGACCATGAAGATGATGCACACCAAGGGCGGCTTTTCGATCGCCGTCTATGATCCCCGCAACAGCGAGCGCGACCAGCAGAAGATCTATTCGCTGATCAGCGAGGACCGGGTGAATTTCGTGGCGGCGGCGGATTACCGCGAGGGCTCGCCGCTGGATCTGATCGTCAAGGGACTGGTCGGCCGGATCGCCGTCAATGCCGGGACGATGCCGGCGGGCTGACCCTAGCGGCCGCCCGCGCGCTGCCAGGCGTCGCGCACGGCGATCAGGCGGGACGGCACCAGACCGCGAAGCGTGGCGCCCTCGCCGGTGCTTTTCAGGCCCGCCTCCATGCCCTTTTGCCAGACAATCTGGACGGGGGTGGCGATACCGGTCGGCAGGTCGACGATGAAGGCCTCGCGCGGCAGGCTGACGGAGCGATCGAGGCGGATGCGCAGGCCCGAGCGCGACTGATCGACCAGTCGACAGGTGTGTTCGACCGCCGGGGCCACGATCAGGGCGCGTCCGTCGATCGGGATGCGGGGTTCAAGGCGACGCTCGATACTCATCCGGCTATAGGGCCCGGCACACGGTTTCGATCCAGTTTAACGACGACATCTGCCGTGATGCCGCCCGCCAGCATGCGCCGGGTGATGCGCTCGAAATACTGGATGAAGTCGGCGAGGCGGGCGCGCTCTTCGGCGGGCAGGTCGGCGGGGGCGATGCCCAGCAGGTCGGCCTCCTGCTGGCAGCGCCAGTCCAGCACGACCTCGAATCCCGGGGCCTGAAGGAACAGGATGGCGTCGAGGCTCTCGGCAAAGGCACGGTAGGGGCCTGCGACAAGGTCATTGATGGCGGTCCGCCATCGGCCATCGGCATCGCGGGACTGTTCCAGCGCATTGACGGGGCGGTCGAGGGCGGCCTGATCCTCGGCCACCGCACCCAGGCACCAGGCGTCGATCAGTATGGCTGAGGGGCGTCCGTGATACGGGCGCCACCGGTCGCGGGGCAGGCGGTCGTCGCTGCGCTTGTCGAAGTCGGGCAGCCAGGTGGTGTCGTCGAGGCCGGCCGCCGAAAGCTGGTCAATCAAGTCACTCAGCATCCCCAGATCATGCGTACCGGGCGGGCCGCGCATGAGGAACAGCGGATGGACATCGCGGGCCATCGCCTCACGTTCGGCCCGGGTCAGATAGACGTCGTCGATGGAAACCTGGGCCGCGCCAAAGGCATGGGCGGCAGCGCGTGCGAGCGTGGTCTTGCCCGACCCCTGCGCCCCGACGATGGCGATGCGGGCGGGGCGACCGGCAGGTGCCGCCTCGATCAGTCGACCGACGAGGGCCAGAAGGTCCGGCGCGATCCGGGGACCGGACACCTCAGTGCTGGTTTTCGGGCAGGCGCACGATCAGGCCGTCCAGATCGTCCGACACCCGGATCTGGCACGACAGGCGCGAGTTCGGCTCGACGTTCTCGGCGAAGTCCAGCATGGACTCCTCCATTGCGCTGGCCCGCCCGGTCTCTGCGGCGAAGGCCTCATCGACATAGACGTGGCAGGTGGCGCAGGCGCAGGCCCCGCCGCAGTCGGCGTCGATGCCCGGCACATTGTTGCGGATCGCGCCTTCCATGACGCTGAGGCCGTTCTTGACCTCCACGACATGTTCGGTGCCGTCGTGCTCGATATAGGTGATCTTCGCCATCAGGCGGGGACCTTGCCCTTCTTGCGGGCCGGCGAGACCATCAGCTTCTTCGTCTCGGCGATCGCCTTGGCCGGGTTCAGGCCCTTCGGACACACCTGGGCGCAGTTCATGATGGTGTGGCAGCGATAGAGCTTGAATGGGTCCTCAAGGTCGTCGAGGCGCTTGTCGGTGGCGTCATCGCGGCTGTCGGCGATCCAGCGGTAGGACTGCAGCAGGGCGGCCGGGCCGAGGTATTCGGTCTGGTTCCACCAGTAGCTGGGGCAGGAGGTCGAGCAGCAGGCGCACAGGATGCACTCGTACAGGCCGTCCAGCTTCTCGCGGTCGGCCGGGGACTGCAGGCGCTCGGTGGTCGGGTCCGGCTCGTCCGACTGGAGGTAGGGCTGGATCGAGTCGTACTGGGCGTAGAACAGGGTCAGGTCGGTGACCAGATCCTTGACCACGGGCTGGTGCGGCAGGGGCGCGATCGAGATGCTGGACGACGAGCACTCGTCCCAGCCCCTGGTGCAGGCCAGGGTGTTGCGCCCGTCGATGTTCATCGAGCACGAACCGCAGATGCCCTCGCGGCACGACCGGCGGAAGGCCAGCGTCGGGTCGATGGTGTTCTTGATGTGGATCAGCGCGTCCAGCAGCATCGGGCCGTGGTCGTCAGCCGAGACCTCGAACACGTCCCAGCGAGGATTGGCATCCACCTCGGGATCATAGCGATAGACCTTGTAGGTCTTGACGTTCTTCGCCCCCTTGGGGGCCTTGTGCACCTTGCCACGCTTGGGCTGGGACGCACGGGGGAGGGAGAGTTCAGCCATGGCTTAATACACCCGCGCCTTGGGTTTGATGTAGTCGATCTCGTCGGTCAGGGTGAAGTCGTGAACGGCGCGATAGTCGATCTTCACCCGCTGGCCCGGGGTCTTCCAGGCCAGGGTGTGCTTCATCCAGTTGGCGTCGTCGCGGTCGGGGAAGTCCTCGCGCGCGTGGGCGCCACGGCTTTCCTTGCGGTTGGCCGCGCTTTCGATGGTGACGGCGGCCTGGGCGATCAGATTGTCGTATTCCAGGGTCTCGATCAGGTCGGTGTTCCAGATCATGCCGCGGTCGGTGACGCGGATATCGCCGATGGCGTCGTCGATGGCGCGCAGCTTGGCGACGCCCTCGTCCAGCGTCTTGCCGGTGCGGAAGACGGCGGCGTCGGACTGCATGGCCTTTTGCATGTTGAGGCGCAGCTCGGCGGTCGGGGTCGAGCCCGAGGCGTTGCGGAAGCGGTCCAGACGGGCGACGTGGGCATCGGTCGCCGAGGCCGGGGCGTCAGGCACCTTGGCGGCCTTGTCGACGACTTCCCCGGCACGCAGGCCGGCCGCACGGCCGAACACCACCAGATCGGTCAGGGAGTTGGAGCCCAGACGGTTGGCGCCGTGCACGGAGACGCAAGCCGCTTCGCCCACCGCCATCAGGCCCGGGACGACAACACTGCCGTCGTCGCCGACCTTGGTCAGGACCTCGCCGTGATAGTTGGTCGGGATACCGCCCATATTGTAGTGGACGGTCGGCAGCACCGGGATCGGCGCCCTGGTCACATCAACCCCGGCAAAGATCTTGGCCGACTCGGAAATGCCCGGCAGGCGCTGGTGCAGGACCTTGGGGTCCAGGTGGTCGAGGTGCAGGAAGATGTGGTCCTTGTTCGGACCCACGCCGCGACCCTCGCGGATCTCGATGGTCATGGAGCGGCTGACGACGTCGCGGCTGGCCAGATCCTTGGCCGACGGGGCATAGCGCTCCATGAAGCGCTCCCCCTCCGAGTTGGTCAGATAGCCGCCTTCGCCCCGCGCACCCTCGGTGATCAGGCAGCCGGCGCCATAGATGCCGGTCGGGTGGAACTGGACGAACTCCATGTCCTGCAGCGGCAGGCCGGCGCGCAGCACCATGGCATTGCCGTCACCGGTACAGGTGTGAGCGCTGGTGGCCGAGAAATAGGCGCGGCCGTATCCGCCGGTGGCCAGAATGACCATCTTGGCGCGGAAGCGATGAAGCTGGCCGGTGTCGAGCTGCAGTGCGGTGACGCCGGTGCAGGCGGCGGGGCCCGAGGCCTGCTCCTGCATGATCAGGTCGAGGGCGAAATATTCGACGAAGAACTTCACTTCGCGGCGCACCGACTGGCCGTACAGGGTGTGCAGGATGGCGTGGCCGGTGCGGTCGGCGGCAGCGCAGGTGCGCTGCACCGGGCCCTCGCCATAGTTCTTGGTCATGCCGCCAAAGGCGCGCTGATAGATCTTGCCTTCCTCGGTCCGCGAGAAGGGCACACCCCAGTGTTCCAGTTCATACACGGCCTTGGGGGCCTCGCGGACGAGGTATTCGATGGCATCCTGGTCGCCCAGCCAGTCCGACCCCTTGACGGTGTCGTACATGTGCCATTTCCACGAGTCCTCGCCCATATTGCCGAGCGAGGCCGAGATGCCGCCCTGGGCCGCGACCGTGTGCGACCGGGTCGGGAAGACCTTGGTCACGCAGGCGACCTTGAGACCCTCGCGGGCCGCGCCGAGCGCCGCGCGCAGGCCCGATCCGCCCGCGCCCACGACAACGACGTCATATTCGTGATCGACGAATTCGTAAGAGGCCAAACGACTAGACTCCGAAGCCGGCCGGCAGCGGGTCGGAGCCCACCGCCAGTCGTGTGATGAACAGCAGGCCGATGACGGCCAGAGCCAGACAGATCAAGGTGTTGAGGCCCAGCAGCAGGCCCAGCGTCGAGCGCTTGTGGATGTAGTCTTCGACGATCACCGTAATGCCCATATTCATGTGCCACAGGGTGACCAGCCAGGTGGCGGCCAGCAGCCAGGCGTTCAGCGGCTGGGCAAACCAGTCGAGCGCGCCTTCATAGCCGGTGCCGGCGATCATGGCGGCGGACCACAGGGCCCACAGGGTCAGGGGCACCAGCACCAGCGACGACAGCCGCTCGGCCAGCCATCCGCCCGCGCCCTTGCGCTCGGCGACCTTGACGTTCTTGCGATAGACAGACCTGTGCGCGCTCACAGCGTCACCTTTCCGGTAGCGAACAGCCAGGCCCAGAAGGCCAGGGTGGCGACGACGGCGAACACCAGGGTGATCATGGTCAGGGTCGAGGCGCCCTTGGGCGACAGGCCCGCGCCCATGTCCCAGATCAGGTGCCGGACGCCGGACGCCAGATGATAGAAGCCGGCCAGCGACAGGGCGAACCAGACGATCAGCCCCAGCGGCGATCCCGCCAGGCCGACAAAGGTGTCATAGGCCTCGGGCCCGAAGGCCAGTGCGCCCAGCCACAGGGCGACCAGCACAGCACCCCCCGCCAGCCCCGAGCCCGTGATGCGGTGCAGGATCGATCCCAGCATGGTCACATGCCAGCGCCAGATCTGCAGGTGGGGTGAGGTCGGACGGACGCGGCCGTTCGGCTGGGGAGTGTAAAACCGGGGCGGTCCGGCCTGATCGGCGGGGCTGCCCGAAAGAGGTTCCGACATGCGAATGGTTCTCAAAAAACCCGGGACAAAACAACGGACGGGAACGGCCAAGGCTTTAGAGAGCCGGGCGAGGCCGTGTCAACGAAACGCCGTGTCACAGGGGAAGTTACGAAGTCAGAAATGCATCGCCAGCCGGGGTGGCCATCTGCCGCAGTCGCGCGTTAGGCTTGGGCCATGATCGCGACTGTCCCTGCCCTTCTGTTCGCCCTGTCGGGCCTGCAGGATCCCGGCCCGCCGCTGCAGGACCCGGTGCCCCTGCCCAGTCAGGCCCTCTACGAGGCCCCCGCCATCCGCCCGTTCGAGCCGCCCGCCGGCTTCGGGGATGACGGGGCGGAGGGGGACAACAGCACCGGCACGTATCGCGGGCCGATCCGCGGCGTGGTCCTGATCAATGCCTATGAGGGCCAGTTCGAGGCCGGGCCCACCGATGCGGCGCTGGCCTATGACCAGGGGGTGATCTCGGCCGAGATGCGCATGGACCAGCGCATGGGCCCGATGGACGGGGCCTGGCATCTGGTCGACCCCGAGGGCGGGGTGTTGATGTCGATCGTGCTGGTCGATTTCGGGGCCGGACAGGTGATTGAGGGGGCGTGGATGTCGCGGACCACACCGGCTGCGGGGACCCTGACCTCGGGCAGCCGGGACGGGGACGCCGTCAGCCTTCTGCTGATCGGCCAGGGCCCGACCGAGGGCGGGCGGCTGGAGTTGCAGAGGGCCGGTCGCGGCTGGTCCGGCACGCTTCAGGGCGAGCGCCGCCGTCTGAGGGTCAGTCTGGTCCCGAAGCCCGACTAGTCCGCGCGGACCATCGCCATCAGGGCCTCGCGCCCGGAGGCGGTCCACGGCTGAGGTGTGCCCCGGCCCCAGACCGGATCGGGCCAGACCGGATCATCGCGCCTGCGCCCGATCACATGCAGGTGCAGCTGGGCCGTGACATTGCCCAGCGCCGCCATGTTCAGCTTGTCGACCGGCCGCTCCAGTGCTTCGCCCATCCGGCGGATCAGCCGCCCGGCCCGCAGCCCCTCATCCAGAAGCCGGGTCCGGTCTTCCGAAGAAAGATGCTCGATCTCGACAGTCCCGGGCACGCGCGGGATCAGGATCAACCACGGAAAGCGCGCATCGTCCTGCAGCCGCACCTGACAGAGCGGCCAGTCGGTGACGGCGAGGGAGCCGGCATCAAAGGCCGGGTCGGCGGCGAAGGCGGTCATGCCCCAGCCTTGCAGTGCGGTGCGCCCGGGTCTAGACCGCCGCCCAGACTTTTTACCTCCCCATCGCTGACTGGAGACTGCCCATGGCTCGCGCCAAGATCGCCCTTATCGGTGCCGGAATGATCGGCGGCACCCTGGCCCACATCGCGGCGCGCGAGGCGCTGGGGGATGTGATCCTGTTCGACATCGCCGAGGGCATGCCGCAGGGCAAGGCGCTGGACATCGCCGAAGCCACCGCCGTGATCGGCACGGACGTCGCCCTGAAGGGCGCCAATGACTATGCCGACATCGCGGGCGCCGACGTCTGCATCGTTACCGCCGGTGTGCCGCGCAAGCCGGGCATGAGCCGCGATGACCTGATCGGCATCAATCTGAAAGTCATGAAGGCTGTGGGTGAGGGCATCAAGGCCCATGCGCCCGACGCCTTTGTCATCTGCATCACCAACCCGCTGGACGCCATGGTCTGGGCCCTGCAGAAATTTTCGGGCCTTCCGAAGGAGAAGGTCGTCGGCATGGCCGGCGTGCTCGACTCGGCCCGCTTTGCCTATTTCCTCGCCGAGAGGACTGGCGTGTCGATCCAGGACATCCACGCCTGGACGCTGGGCGGCCACGGCGACGACATGGTGCCGATGGTGCGCCACTCGACCGTCGGCGGCCTGCCCCTCCCGGACGCGGTTTCGGCCGGCTTCCTGTCGCAGGGTGAGCTGGACGCAATCGTCGAGCGGACCCGCAAGGGCGGCGGCGAGATCGTCGCCCTGCTGAAGACCGGATCGGCCTTCTATGCCCCGGCGGAATCGGCCATCGCCATGGCCCGCTCCTATCTGCTGGACCAGAAGCGCGTCCTGCCCTGCGCCGTCTGGCTGTCGGGCGAATACGGCCTGTCGGATCTGTATGTCGGCGTGCCCGCGCTGATCGGCGCCAACGGCGTCGAAAAGGTCATCGAGTTCTCGACCAATGACGACGAGAAGGCGATGTTCAAAAAGTCGGTCGAGTCCGTCCAGGGCCTGATTCAGGCTTGCAAGGACATCGACTCCTCGCTGGCCTGAACCTGATCCGCATGACCCGGCCCGCGATCAGCTCGTGGGCAGGGTCACCGGGGCGGGGGCGGTGGTTTCGGTCGTCGGGGCGATCAGGCCTTCGATGAAGCGGGCCAGCAGTTCCAGCCAGACGACCGTCGGGTCGTTCAGCTGATCGACGCCCAGACCGGCCAGCAGCAGCACGTCGAACTGCAGCACGGCGGACGGCGTGCCGTCGAGGTTTGACTGCAGATAGGCCTTCACGAAGCGCTGCTCGCGGTTCCAGGCATTGATCCGGTCCAGCGACAGGCCATCGGCAACGATGTTGGCGGCGAACTGGATGTCCTGGCAGCGGCCCGTTGCGTCGCAGCCGTAGAAGAAGATCAGCCAGTTGGCGCTGCCGTCATTGACCCGCAGCAGGGTCTGGCCCTCGATGGTCTGCGGCTCCTCGACCGTCGCACCCTTTTCGACCAGCCAGGCGCGAACCTCGGCCGGGGTCAAGCCGACGACGGCCTCCTGCGTCGGGGCTGAGACCGGGCCGGTCACGGACGCCGCGCCCGGATCGGCGGTGGCGAGGGCGGGCATCGCCATCATGAGGGCAGGGGCGGCAACCAGGGGCGCAAGGGCGCTCAAACGACGAAACATCAACATCTCCCTTTGGTGTTTAATCAGGCTGTAGGGGGCGAGGGGGGCGATCCTGTGGCGGACAGCCAGGCCTTGCCGGTCATTTCCTTGAGGCGCGATACGGTGCGGCCGAACTCGAAGGTTTCCTGCCCTTCGGGGTAGAGGTCTTCAGGCGGGGCAGCGGCCAGAACAACCAGCCGGGTCTTCGCTTCATACAGGGCATCGATCAGGGTCACCAGACGGCGGGCGGCGGCGTGGTCATCAGGGCGCAGCACCGGCACCTCCTCGAGGAACAGGGTGTGGAAGCGGTCGGCCAGTGCCAGATAATCATTGGCCCCGAGGGCCCGCTGGCACAGCTCGGCAAACGAGGCGCGGGCCATGCCGCCGACGCTGCGCTCGACGAGGATGGCGCGGCCCAGCACGTCCAGCGTCGCGGGCTCCTCGGGCTCATCGCCGCGCAGCCGCTGCCACAGGGCGTCGAACCCGCCCCGACCTTCGGCGTCGGTCGCGTCATACCAGGCAGGGGCCGAGGCCAGGGTGTCGATGCGCCAGTCGCGCGAGCCCGCGACCTCGACCCTCTCGCAGCGCGCCTCGATAATATCGATGAAGGGCACGAACAGCTCGCGGTTGACGCCGTTGAGGTACAGGTCCTCCGGCCGACGGTTCGAAGTGACGGCCAGCACCACCTTGTGCTCGAACAGGGCCCGGAACAGCCGGCCGAGGATCAGGGCGTCGGCGATGTCGGTGACCTGCAGTTCGTCAAAGCACAGCAGGCGGGCCTCTGAGGCGATCAGGGCGGCGACCGGACCGATCGGATCGTCGCCCTTCCACTGGCCGAAGGTAGCCTTGCGCGCCGCCTTGTCCCCCTCGCGCCAGCTGCGCATCAGGGCATGAACGCGTGACAGGAAGGCGTGGAAGTGGGCGCGGGTCTTTCGCGGTTCCTGAACATTGGCAAAGAACAGGTCCATCAACATGGATTTGCCGCGTCCGGGCGGGCCGTACAGATAGACGCCACGCACCTCGGGCACGCCGCCGAACAGGCCGCGCCGCTTCAGATCCTTTTCCAGCCGGGCGAGGGCTTTCAGGGCTGCCGCCTGCCCCGGATCGGGCTTCAGCGAGCCGTCTTTCAGCTTTTTGGCGTGGACGCGTTCGATACGGGAGACCATGGGACGGGGATAGCGGGCCTCGCCGCGACTGAAAAGCGATTGCGTGGCCCGGGGGAATGACTACATGCAGGGCTTGCACCCGCTTTCCCCAACAGCCCTCAAGTAGCGAGCGCCCGCGGCGCGCGCGCAGGGCGTCCGAAGGACATGACCATTATGGGCTATCGCGTCGCCGTCGTAGGCGCCACCGGCAATGTCGGCCGGGAAATGCTGAACATCCTCGAGGAACTGAATTTTCCGGTGACGGAGATGCACGCGGTAGCGTCGCGGAAGTCCAAGGGCATCGAGGTCAGCTTTGGTGACCGGACGGTCAAATGCGAGAGCATCGACAGCTTTGACTTCTCGACCGTCGATCTGGTGCTGATGAGCGCCGGCGGCGATGCCAGCCGCGAATGGTCGGAAAAGATCGGCAAGGCCGGTCCGATGGTGATCGACAATTCCTCGGCCTTCCGCATGGATCCGGACGTGCCGCTGATCGTGCCCGAGGTGAACCCGGACGCTATCAAGCTGGCGACGAAGAAGAACATCATCGCCAACCCCAACTGCTCGACCGCCCAGCTGGTGGTGGCGCTGAAGCCTCTGCACGACGCGGCGAAGATCACGCGGGCCGTGGTCTCGACCTATCAGTCGGTGTCCGGCGCGGGCAAGGCGGGCATGGACGAGCTGTGGACCCAGACCAAGGCCATCTATGGCCTGGGCGACGCCCGCCCCAAGCATTTCCCCAAACAGATCGCCTTCAACCTGATCCCGATGATCGGGGCCTTCCGCGACGACGGCTATACGGATGAAGAGGCCAAGATGTGGGCCGAGACCCACAAGATCCTCGACCCCGACATCAAGCTGACCGTCACCTGCGTGCGGGTGCCGGTGTTCGTCGGCCACTCGGAATCCGTCAATCTCGAGTTTGACCGTCCGATCTCGCCCGACGAGGCGCGCGAAATCCTGCGTGACGCGCCCGGCGTGCTGGTCGTCGACAAGGCCGAGGCCGATGGCTACGTCACGCCGATCGATGCGGCGGGTGAGTTCGCCGTCTTCGTCAGCCGCATCCGCAAGGACACGACGGTCGAGAACGGTCTGAACCTGTGGGTGGTCTCCGACAATCTGCGCAAGGGCGCGGCGCTGAACGCCGTGCAGATCGCCCAGCTGCTGGACGAGACCGGCATGATCAAGCCTGCGGGCGGCTATCGCAGCCTGACCGTCTGATGACGACGGCCGCGCCGGATGCCCGGGCCGCCCTGCTGGCCGGCCTGGGGTGCTATGTGCTGTGGGGGCTGTCGCCCCTGATCTATCAGCCGATGGGCGCGGCTGGGGCCGGCGCGTTCGAGATCATGGGCCACCGGGCCGTCTGGGGCGTGCTCTGGGCCGCGGTGCTGGTCGTCTGGGCGCGCCAGTCGGATCAGGTGAAGGCCGCCTTTGCCGACCGCCGCACGCTGGGCTGGCTGATGCTGTCGACCGGGCTGATCGCCCTGAACTGGGCACTGTTCGTCTGGGCGGTGAACAATGGCCACACGCTGGAAACCAGCCTTGGCTATTATCTGAACCCGCTGTTCAACATGGCGCTGGGGGCCTGGCTGTTCCGCGAGCGGATGAGCCGGGCGGGGCTGGTGGCCATTGCGCTGGCGGCCACCGGTGTGGCCTTGCAGGCCGTGGCGCTGGGCCGATTGCCGATCATTTCGCTGACGCTGGCGGTGTCATTCGCGGCCTATGGGGTGATCCGGAAGCGCGTTCGGGCCGAGGCGCAGACGGGCCTGTTCGTCGAATGTCTGATCATGGCGCCGTTCGGTCTGGCCTGGCTGATCTGGCTGCAGATGCAGGGCACGGGCGTGTTCTTCGACAGTCCCAATGCGGCCTTCTGGCTGGCGATGGCCGGGCCGGTGACGGTCGGCCCTCTGGTGCTGTTTTCGTGGGCGGCCCGGCGGCTGCCCCTGACCACCATCGGCTTTTTGCAGTTCATCGCCCCGACCATCAGCTTCGTCATCGGCGTCAGTCAGGGCGAGGAATTCACCTGGCTGCGCGGGGTGTCGTTCGGCTTCATCTGGCTGGGCGCCGCCGTGTTTCTGTGGGCGGCGTGGCGCCGCGCCCGCCTGTCGCGCAAGGCCCTGGAATCCCAGGCCGAGCCGGTCTAGCTGACCGCGCGGCGCAGCGTCAGCAGCGCCTGAACTGTCAGGGCGGCATCGCCGACGGCCAGAATGCGACCGTCGTCATGGGGCGTCTGGCCCAGCCAGTCGGTGACCCGTCCGCCGGCCGCCTCGATCAGGGCGACCAGGGCCGTCCAGTCCCACGGTTTGAGGCCCGTCTCGGCGACCAGATCGATGTGACCCGAGGCCAGCATGGCATAGGCATAGGCGTCGCAGCCCAGCCGCGCGAGGCGGGCGGTGGCGCGCACCTGTCTCCAGCCCCCCAGTTCGGCGCCGGTGAAGATGTCCGGGTCGGTGGTGGCGATGACGGCGTCATTCAGGTTCGGGCAGGGACGTGTGGCGATCGGCGTCTCGGCTCCGCGCGCGACACAGCGGGCGCCGGACGGCCCGCCGAGGAAGACCTCGTCGAGATAGGGCTGGGCGACCGCGCCCACGACGGGGCGTCCCTGATGGGTCAGGCCAATGAGGGTGGTCCAGAGCGGCAGGCCGGCGACAAAGGCGCGCGTGCCGTCGACGGGATCGAGCACCCATACGAACTCGGCGTCCGGCCGGTCGGCACCATACTCCTCGCCGACGACGCCGTGGTCCGGAAAACGGGCCTCGATGCGGCGGCGCATGGCCGCCTCGGCGCCCCGGTCGGCCTCGGTCACCGGGTCAAAGGCGCCCGGTTCGCCCTTGTCCTCGGCGGCCGCCCCCGTGCGGAACAGGGGCAGGGTCACGTCGGCGGCGACGCGAGCGAGCTCGAGGGCGAAGGCTTCATGTGCGGTCATGGGTGGGCGGCATACAGACGCCGCCGCCCGTCGTCACCCCATTACGCGATCGCATCGCCCTCGGTGTGCAGCGACTTGGCCAGATCCAGCAAGCGCCGGCGCGGGCGCTCGCCCAGCTGGTAATAGGCCTGGATCAGGTCGAGGGTTTCCTTGCGGGAAAACATCTCACCGCCCGCGCCGCCAGCGGTCTCGCTGCGCTCCAGCGCCTCGGTCAGGCCGTCGTAGAAATAGCTGACGGGCGTTTCCAGCGCCTCGGACAGCTGCCACAGGCGGGCGGCCGAGATGCGGTTGGCGCCGCATTCGTATTTCTGGATCTGCTGGAAGCGGATGCCGACCTGGGTGGCCAGCTGCTGCTGCGTCAGGCCCAGAAGGCGGCGGCGACGGCGCAGACGGCGCCCCAGGTGAAGATCGATGTCAGTGGCCATGGCCATGTTCCCCGTGTTGCGACCTGTCCCGAAACGGAACGGCTCGCCCTTCACGCGGCAAACCTCGTGCCGGTATCGCGTCATAAGGGAATGACAGGGTTATGCGATTTCGGTGGAGTGCGGCCTCCATGCAACCCGGCGCGGCGACGCGCATTTAAGGTTCAGCTTGGACCAATATGGAAGGACGCAAACATGAACATCATTTTCTGGATCATCGTCGGTATCATCGCCGGCTGGCTGGCTGAACAGATCATGGGCCGCAGCCACGGTCTGCTGACCAATCTGATCGTCGGTATCGTCGGTGCCGTGATCGGTGGTTTCCTGGCCAATGCCCTCGGCTTTGCCTGGGGCGGCTGGATCGGTTCGACCATTGTCGCCACCATTGGCGCCATCATCCTGCTGTTCCTGCTGGGACTGGTGAAGCGCCGCGCCTGATCGGCTGACGATCTGAAAACAGAAAGGGCGGCTCCCTGCCGAGCCGCCCTTTTTCCGTGTCCGGACGGAACGCGAGCCCTATTCGGGGCGGACGCGCTTTTTGCGGAAGCTGGGGTTCAGGGTCTGCTTGCGCAGGCGGATCGACTTGGGCGTCACCTCGACCAGTTCGTCCTCATCGATATAGGCGATGGCCTGTTCCAGCGACATGACGCGCGGCGGGGTCAGGCGCACGGCCTCGTCCTTGCCGGCGGCGCGGACGTTGGTCAGCTGCTTGCCCTTGATCGGGTTGACGTCGAGGTCATCCCAGCGGCTGTTCTCGCCGATGATCATGCCCTGATAGGTGCGCTCGCCCGCGCCCACGAACATGACGCCGCGGTCCTCGAGGTTCCACAGGGCGAAGGCGGCGGTTTCACCGTCCGAGTTGGAGATCAGCACGCCCTTGAGGCGGCCGGCGATCTCGCCCTTGTGCGGCTCATAGTGGCTGAACACGCGGTTCAGCACGCCCGAACCGCGCGTGTCGGTCAGGAACTCGCCCTGATAGCCGATCAGCGAGCGCGACGGGCACATCAGGCTGATGCGGGTCTTGCCGGCGCCCGACGGGCCCATGTCCTTCAGCTCGGCCTTGCGGGCCGACAGCTTTTCGATGACGACGCCGGTGTATTCGTCATCGACGTCAACGACGACTTCCTCAATGGGCTCCAGACGCTCGCCGTTCTCGCCGGTCTGATAGACCACGCGCGGGCGGCTGATGGACACTTCGAAGCCTTCGCGGCGCATGTTCTCGATCAGCACGCCCAGCTGCAGTTCGCCGCGGCCGGCGACCTCATAGGCGTCGGCGCCCGGGGTCTGGGTGACGCGGATGGCGACATTGGCCTCGGCTTCCTTCAGCAGGCGGTCGCGGATGACGCGCGACTGGACCTTGTCGCCTTCGCGGCCGGCCAGCGGGCTGTCGTTGACGCCGACGGTCATCGAGATGGTGGGCGGATCGATCGGCTGGGCGTCGAGCGCCTCGGTGACCTCAAGGGCGCACAGGGTGTCGGCCACGGTCGCCTTGGCCATGCCGGCGATGGCGACGATGTCACCGGCCTCGGCACCCTCGTCGATCGGCTGGCGCTTCAGGCCGCGGAAGGCCAGCACCTTGGTGATGCGGCCTTGCTCGATCATCTTGCCGTCGCGCGACAGGGCCTTGATCGGCATGCCGGGGATGGCCTTGCCCGACTCGATGCGGCCGGTCAGCAGGCGGCCCAGGAAGGGATCGCTCTCGATCAGCACATTGAGCATGCGGAACGGCTTGTCGGTGTTCTCGGCCACCTTGGGCGGCGGCACATGGTCGACGATCAGGTCGAACAGGGGCGCGAGGTTGTCGTTGGGCTTGTCCATGTCCAGCGTGGCCCAGCCGTTGCGGCCCGAGGCGTAGATGTGGGGGAAGTCCAGCTGTTCCGGGGTGGCGCCGATGGCCTCGAACAGCTCCATGGTTTCGAGGTGCACGCGGTCGGGATCGGCGTGGGCGCGGTCGACCTTGTTGATGCAGAGGATGGGACGCAGGCCCATCTTGAGCGCCTTGGTCAGCACGAATTTGGTCTGGGGCATGACGCCCTCTTCGGCGTCGACCAGGATGACGCAGCCGTCGACCATGCCGAGAATCCGCTCGACCTCACCGCCGAAGTCGGCGTGGCCGGGGGTATCGATGATGTTGATCCGGGTCTCGCCGGCCTTGCCGTTCCACAGAACCGAGGTGGCCTTGGCCAGGATGGTGATGCCGCGCTCGCGCTCCTGATCGTTGGAGTCCATGGCGCGCTCGGTGGTCGCCTCATTGGCGCGGAACACGCCGGACTGGGCCAGCAGCTGGTCCACCAGGGTGGTCTTGCCGTGGTCGACGTGGGCGATGATGGCGACGTTGCGAAGATTCATTGGACTATCAGACGTGCAGGGCGGCCGGCCAGAAGGGGCCGCGGGGTGAGGGCGACGGTGCGGGGAGCGCGCGCCTCATACAGGGCCGGGCGCAGAAAGGCCAGCCATCGTCGCTTGGCGGTGCAGTTCCCCCGGGCTACAGCAGCGCCATGCCCGAACTTCCCGAGGTCGAAACCGTCAGGCGGGGTCTGGAGCCGGTGCTGACCGGAGCGACCCTGTCAGGTGTGCGCCAGAACCGCGCCGATCTGCGCTTTCCCTTTCCCGACCGGTTCGTCGAACGGCTGAACGGGGCGACCGTGCTGTCGGTCGGGCGCCGGGCCAAATACCTGCAGATGCCGTTGTCGACCGGCGAGACCTGGGTGACCCATCTGGGCATGACCGGGCGGTTCACCCTGGACGGCGATCCGCTGGGCGAGTTCGAGACGGACGCCCCCGTGCGCGGGCCGCATGAGCATCTGAGCCTGTGCGCCACGCGGGGAGGCGTCGCTACGCGGGTGGGCTATGCCGATGCCCGCCGGTTCGGATTCATGGGCCTGATTCCCACGGACGCCGTCGAGGCGCACCCGTGGTTCGCCGGTCTCGGTCCCGAGCCGATGGGCAATGGCTTTTCCGCCGATCACCTGAAGGTGCGCTTCAGGGGACGCAGCCAGCCCGTCAAGGTGGCTCTGCTGGACCAGCGGCGTGTGGCGGGGTTGGGCAATATCTATGTGTGCGAAGCCCTGTGGCGGGCAGGCATCTCGCCCTTTGCCGCGTCGGGCAGCCTGTCGTCCGCGCGACTGGAGCGGCTGACGGTGGCGGTGCGTGATGTGCTGGCCGAAGCCATTGCAGCGGGCGGATCGACCCTGCGTGACTTCGCCAATGCCGAGGGCGGGCAGGGCTATTTCCAGCACCGTTTTGATGTCTATGGCCGCGAGGAGCAGCCCTGTCGGCGCGATGCCGACCACCCGGTCATCCGTCGTCAGGTGCAGGGCGGTCGCTCAACCTTCTGGTGCCCGGCCTGTCAGAAGCGGTAGCGGCCGCTTCGCCTTTCGCGAGGTGGCGAGGCTTGCTAAGCCGCCCACACAGAAGAGGGAGTCCCCATGACCGACACCTATGACACCCTGGCGATTGAGCGCCACGATGACGGCTATGCGGTGGTGACGCTGGACCGGCCCGAGGCGCTGAATGCGCTGAACTCGGCGCTGTTTCGCGATCTGGCGGCGTTTCTGGACGCGGTCGAGCACGACGATACGGTCCGCTGCCTGATCCTGACCGGCTCGGGCGACAAGGCCTTTGCGGCCGGGGCCGACATCAAGGAGATGGCCGACCAGACCTATGCCCAGATGTATACGGGCAATTTCTTTGCCCTCGGCCACGACCGGATCACCCGGTTCAGAAAGCCGATCATCGCGGCGGTCAACGGCTTCGCCCTGGGCGGCGGGTGCGAACTGGCCATGCTGTGCGACTTCATCGTGGCCTCGGACAAGGCGAAGTTCGGCCAGCCCGAGATCAATCTGGGGGTGGCGCCGGGGATCGGCGGTTCGCAGCGGCTGACGCGCCTGGTGGGCAAGTCCAAGGCCATGGATATGGTTCTGACCGCCCGCATGATGGATGCCGAAGAGGCCGAGCGCGCCGGTCTGGCCAGCCGGGTCGTCCCGCACGACACCCTGATGGACGAGGTCCGCAAGATCGCCGCGAAGATCGCCGCGCAAAGCCCGCTGGCCGTCATGGCCAACAAGGAGATGGTCAATGCCGCGCTGGAAACGACCCTGACCCAGGGCGTCCAGTTCGAGCGCCGCCTGTTCCACAGCCTGTTCGCCTTCGAGGACCAGAAGGAAGGCATGTCGGCCTTTGTCCAAAAGCGGAAGCCGGCGTTCAAGGGGAGGTGAATCGACGCGCGGACTCGCGTTGACCCCTACATAGCTTTCCGCTATAGCCGCGCGCTCTTGAGATTTCTGCGCCGTGGATCGGTTCCGCGGCGCTTTCTGTTCAAAGGTTCTGACTGATGGCCAACAACGCCGGTGCCAAGAAGGCGATCCGCAAGATCGAGGCCCGTACCGAAGTGAACAAGGCGCGCCGCACGCGCGTTCGCACCTTCCTGCGCAAGTTCCAGGAAGCCGTGACCGCCGGTGACGCGACTGCCGCCAAGAGCGCTTTCGTCGAGGCTCAATCCGAAGTGATGCGCGCCGTGTCCAAGGGTGTGGTTCACAAGAATACGGGCTCGCGCAAGGTCTCGCGCCTGGCCGCCCAGCTGAAGAAAATTTCTGCAGCCTGACGACGACCGCTTCGGCGGCACGCGGACGGCCCTTCACGCGGCTGTCACGTGAAAATCAAGAAAATTCAACGGCGAGACAGGGTTTCCTGTCTCGCCGTTTGCATGTCTGCGGATAACCGTTCGCAACGAATTCTGTGCTCGCCCGTGTGGCGAAATCGACAATTTCTCAAGCGTGAAATGGCTTTAGCGGAGTCAACAAATTTAACTGCGTTTGGGCTCGCGAATCAGCGTTGACGCTCCCGGTCGCCGGAGTAGTTTGGACCTCCATCGCACTTCCATCCCAACACGGATGAAGGCGGCGCGGAACAAGATTTCGTGTCGGCGGGAGATGTCTGTTCGAGTGCCTTACCGGGCCTGAAAAGCACATGCTTTTCGGGGCGGGCGAGGTCGTCCCTGAAATCCGGGACGCCTCAGGGTTCATCGGGGAGGGGTGCGGGGCAAAGGCTTGGGATGCGTGATGCAGGGTGGCACAATGATGGCGAGCGAGACGACGGCGATGACCGATCCGGACCGGATCTGGACGGAGGCGGCCGTGCGGCTGCGTTCGGAAATCGGCGACGGACCGTTCAGCTCCTATATCGCGCCCTCGGCGGTCCGGATGGACAGCTCGGGCCAGCTGATCCTGGTCACGCCCACCGCCTATGCCCGCGACTGGGTGCGCAAGAATGCCCTGCGCCGCGTCAATGAGCTGTGGCTGGGCCTGGACGGCCTGTCGCGCCGGCTTGAGGTCCGCTGCCGGGCCGAAATGGGGTCGGTGCCGCCGGCCTCGGCGGTGCTGGGCGCCCCCGCCCCGTCCGCGCCCTCGGCCGGGTTCCAGCCCATGCCGGCCCCGACGGTCGGCCCTGTGGCCGACGGTCCGCGGGCCGTGCGCGCCGCCGGCCTGCAGGACCGCCTGACGTTCGACGGCTTCGTCGAGGGACACGGCAATGCGTTTGCCCTGGCCATTGCCAGACAGGTCGCGGCCTGGGCCGACGGCCATTTCAATCCGGTTTTCCTGTGCGGCCCCTATGGCTTCGGCAAGACCCACCTCCTGAACGCCATCGCGTGGGAGGCCCAGCGCCTGCGGCCCGAGGCCCGGGTGGTTTATCTGACGGCCGAGCGCTTCCTGTCGACCTTCGTCAAGGCCATGCAGGACCGCCAGACGGCTGCCTTCAAGGACAGTCTGCGCAATGCCGACATGTTGCTGATCGACGATGTCCAGTTCGTCGGCGGCAAGACCTCGACCCAGGAAGAACTGCTGTCGACCCTGACCGCCCTGATCCAGGACGGACGCCGGGTGGTGCTGTCGGCCGACCGGCCGCCGCTGGCCCTGACCGAGATCGAACCGCGTCTGCGCGGGCATATGGCCTCGGGCCTGACCTGCCCGATCGAGCCGGGTGACCGGGCTCTGAAGCTGGCTGTGGCCCGTAACCGACTTGAAGCCCTGTCGCGCCTCGGCGTCGTTGATGGTGTGATCGGTGATACGGTGCTGGAACATCTGGTCGACCGGACCCCGGGGTCGATGCGCGAGCTGGAGGGGGCTGTGACGACGCTGGCCGCTGTGTCGGGCGGACGGCTGTCGGCCCTGACGGTCGAGGATACGCAAAAGTTGCTGGGCGCGGCCCTGCGCGGCGGACCCGAACGGCGCATCACCGTCGACGAGATTCAGAAAACGGTGTCCGAGCATTTCAATCTGAAACAGGCCGATTTGCTGAGCGAGCGCCGCACCCGCTCGGTCGCCCGTCCGCGCCAGATCGCCATGTATCTGTGCAAGCAGCACACGACGCGGTCCTACCCTGACATCGGGCGGCGCTTCGGCGGGCGCGATCACACCACGGTGCTGCATGGTGTGCGCAAGATCGACAGCCTGCTGGCCACCGACGAACAGATTGCCCGCGACGTCGAGGCCCTGACCCGCAAGCTGCGCGGTTAGGCCCTTGTTGCGGACGGAGTGGGTCCGTCCACATCCTTATCCACACCTGCCGTCCGGGTTGGCCAGGGGGCGGGGTCTGATGTTCAAGCCCTTTCTTGCTCTGGCCGCGCGATACGCTAGTGTCCAAGGCCCTTCTTTATCGTGGCGTCCGTGAGTCGCCGCGTCCGGGCGAGACGACATGCAGCTGACTATCGAACGATCCGCGCTCCTCAGGGCTCTCAGCCACGTCCAGAGCGTTGTCGAACGCCGCAACACCATTCCGATCCTGGCCAATGTGCTGCTCAGCGCAGGCCGAGACCGCCTGTCGTTCTCGGCCACCGACCTCGACATGGAAATGGTCGATGAGGCCGAGGCCGTCGTTCAGGTCGAGGGGCAGATCACCGCCCCTGCCCACACCCTGTATGAAATCGCCCGCAAACTGCCTGAAGGGGCCGAGGTGTCGCTGGTGTATTCGGGCGACGATCCGCGCCTGACGGTCCAGGCGGGGCGGTCGAAATTCAACCTGCCGGTGCTGCCGGCGGGCGACTTTCCGGTCATGTCGACCGAGGCGGGCGGGTCGCGCTATTCGCTGGCCAAGGAGGATCTGATCCGGCTGATCGACAAGACCCGGTTCGCGGTCTCGACCGAGGAAACCCGTTACTATCTGAATGGTCTCTACCTGCACACGGTGGCCGAGGACGGCGTGCCCCTGCTGCGTACCGTGGCGACCGACGGCCACCGTCTGGCGCTGGCCGAGACCCCGGCGCCCGAGGGCGCGGCCGGCAGCCCCGGCGTGATCGTGCCGCGCAAGACCATCGATCAGGTCCGCCGCCTGCTGGACGACGGGTCGGGCGCGGTAGAGGTGATCGTTTCGCCGCAGAAGATCCGCTTCGAATTCGGCCAGGCCGCCCTGACCTCCAAGGTCATCGACGGCGCCTTCCCCGACTATATGCGCGTCATCCCCAAGGGGAATGACAAACAGGCCGACATCGACCGCGCCGTCTTTGCCGCCGCCGTCGACCGGGTGGCCACCATCTCGGCCGAAAAGAGCCGCAGCGTGAAACTGGCCTTCGAGCTGGATCGTGTGACCCTGACGGTGCGCAATATGGAGGCCGGGCAGGGCGTCGAGGAGGTCGAGATCGGCTATTCCGAAGAACCCTTCGAGATCGGCTTCAACGCCCGCTATCTGCTGGACGTCTGCGGCCAGATCACCGGCGAGAATGCCGCCTTCAAATTCGCCGACCCGGCCAGCCCGACCCTGGTCCTCGATCCGGGCGATCCGGGCGTTCAGTATGTGCTGATGCCGCTGAGGGTGTGATTCTGAGCGGCGAGTGGCGAGTGGCGAGTGGCGAGCCCATCTTCGTCACCGCACTGACTTCCTGCCGCGCAGACTGCTCGCTGGCTAAACGTGTGTTCTCGCCACCTGCCACTCGCCACTCGCCACTGGCGCAGCCGTGATCACCACCCTCACCCTTACCGATTTCCGTTCGTACGGGACCGCGCGGCTGGAGCCGGGGACGGGGCCCGTGGTGCTGCATGGGCCGAACGGGGCGGGCAAGACCAATCTGCTTGAAGCACTGAGCCTGCTGACGCCCGGCAAGGGGCTGCGCGGGGCGACGGCGGGCGAAATGGGGCGGCGCGAGCCGGGCGAGGCCTCGGGGCGGCCCTGGGCGGTGGCGGTCGAGCTGGACGACGACACCCGTCTGGGCACCGGCGTACCCGGCGGCGGGGCGGCCAGGCGGATCGTGCGCATCAATGGCGAGACGGCCCAGCCCGGCCGGCTGCTCGAGTATCTGCGTCCCGTCTGGGCAACGCCCGAACAGGACCGGCTGTTTTCCGATGCCCGGTCCGACCGGCTGCGCTTCTTCGACCGGCTGGTGTTCGCCGCCGTGCCCGACCATGCGGCAGCGGTCGCGGCCTATGACAAGGCCCTGCGCGAGCGGCTGCGCCTGTTGCTGCAGGCGGCAGAGGGGGGTGAGGCCGACCCCCTGTGGCTGGACGCGCTGGAGGCCCGGCTGGCCGAGGCGGGCGCCCGCATGGCCGGGGCCCGGGTAGAGGCGCTCCGGACGCTGCAGGCGGCCATAGACGGACGCGGCGACCGGCCCTTCCCTCAGGCCGATCTGGGTCTGGCCGGCGAGGCCGAACGGCGCACCGGGGCGGGCGAGGCGGCGGAGGAGGTCGAAGGCTTTCTGCGCGAGGGGTTTCGGACCGCGCGGACGCGGGACGGGGCGGCGGGCCGCTCGCTGTTCGGGCCGCACCGGACCGACCTGACGGCGCTTCATCGCCAGAAGAACCGGCCCGCGGCGGAGGGGTCGTCGGGCGAGCAGAAGGCGCTGGTGCTGAACCTGATCCTGGCCCAGATCACCCGGTTGGCCGACCAGACGGCGCGGCCCCTGTTGCTGCTGGACGAGGCCCCCGCCCACCTCGACGCCGACCGCCGTGCGGCCCTGTTCGAGGAGATCGAGGCCTTGGGCCGCGAGCGCGGCCTGCAGGCGTTCATGACCGGCACCGAACGCGTCCTGTTCGAGGGTCTGGAGGGCCGGGCGCGGTTCGTGCGCGTGGCCGGAGGTGCCCTCGTCGCGGAGTGAATCCAGGGCGGGTTCTACCGCCCCTTTTCCTCGCAATTCCCGCCGAATTTCCTATATATTTAGCCGGTTCGATACGGGGCAGATTCGTCTGGCCAACCTTCCGTGTCCGCCCCTGTTTTCCAGGCCCGCCAGACGGGCGTCTTACCGACCGACTTCATGACCGATCCGACTGCCGACATGCCCGAATACGGCGCAGATTCCATCAAGGTTCTCAAGGGGCTGGACGCTGTTCGCAAGCGCCCCGGCATGTATATCGGCGACACCGACGACGGCTCGGGCCTGCACCACATGGTCTATGAGGTTGTCGACAACGCCATCGACGAGGCTCTGGCCGGGCACGCCGATCTGGTGCAGGTGATCCTGAACGCCGACGGATCGGTGACGGTGACCGACAACGGGCGCGGCATTCCGACCGACATCCACGAGGGCGAGGGCGTCTCGGCCGCCGAGGTCATCATGACCCAGCTGCACGCGGGCGGGAAGTTCGACCAGAACTCCTACAAGGTCTCCGGCGGTCTGCACGGGGTGGGCGTTTCGGTGGTCAATGCGCTCAGCGACTGGCTGCAGCTCAAGATCTATCGCAACGGCAAGGCGCATGAGATGCGTTTTGAACGCGGCGACACGGTCAAGCCGCTGGTGGTGACCGGCGACGCCCCGATCCGCGAGGATACGGGTAAGCCCCTGACGGGCACCGAGGTGACTTTCTATCCGTCGGTCACGACTTTTTCGCACATCGATTTCGACCTGAAGACGCTGGAGCACCGCCTGCGCGAGCTGGCCTTCCTCAACTCGGGCGTGGTCATCAAGCTGATCGACCGTCGCCATCCCGAGCCGGTCGAGATTCTGCTGCACTATGAGGGCGGGGTCGGGGCCTTTGTGCGCCACCTCGACAAGTCCAAATCGCCGATCCTGAGCGACGTGATCGTCATTCGCGGCCGGAAGGAAGGCATCGAGCTGGACCTCGCCCTGTGGTGGAACGACAGCTACCACGAGACCATGCTGTGCTTCACCAATAACATCCCGCAGCGGGATGGAGGCACTCACCTGTCGGCTTTCCGCGCCAGTCTGACGCGTGTCATGGGCGCCTATATCGAAAGCTCTGGCCTGGCGAAGAAGGAAAAGGTCTCGGTCTCGGGCGAGGACGCCCGCGAGGGCCTGACCTGCGTCCTGTCGGTCAAGGTGCCGGATCCCAAATTCTCCAGCCAGACCAAGGACAAGCTGGTCTCGTCCGAGGTGCGCCCGGCGGTCGAGGGCCTGTGCAGCGAGGGGCTGTCGACCTGGTTCGAGGAACATCCGGTCGAGGCCAAACTGATCGTCGCCAAGATTGTCGAGGCGGCAGCGGCCCGTGAAGCGGCGCGGAAGGCCCGCGACCTGACCCGGCGCAAGTCGGCGCTGGAAATCTCGAGCCTGCCCGGCAAGCTGGCCGACTGTCAGGAACGCGATCCGGCCAAGTCCGAACTGTTCATCGTCGAGGGGGACTCCGCCGGCGGCTCGGCCAAACAGGCGCGCAACCGCGAGAATCAGGCCGTCCTGCCCCTGCGCGGCAAGATCCTGAACGTCGAGCGCGCCCGCTTTGACCGGATGCTGTCGTCTGACCTGATCGGCACGCTGATCCTGGCGCTGGGAACGGGCATCGGTCGCGACGACTTCAACGCCGACAAGCTGCGCTATCACAAGATCATTCTGATGGCCGACGCCGACGTCGACGGCGCCCACATCCGTACCCTCCTGCTGACCTTCTTCTATCGCCAGATGCCGGAGTTGATCGAGCGGGGCCACGTTTTCATCGCTCAGCCGCCACTCTACAAGGTGACCAAGGGCAAGCAGAGCCGGTACCTCAAGGATCAGGCGGAAATGGACGCCTATCTGATCGAGGAGGGCGTCAGCGAGGCCACGCTGGACCTCTCCGACGGCGAACGTCGCACCGGCATGGACCTGCAGGGGCTGGCGCGCGAGGCCAAGGCCTTCAAGGCCGGTGTCGACCGGCTGGCGCAACGCGCCCCGGCCTTTGCCATTGAACAGGCGGCGCTGGGCGGCCTGTTCGACGAGAATGCCGCCGTTGACCAAGGCCTGCTGGACCGGGTTTCGACCGGGCTGGACCGTTATGCCGAAGAGGGCGACGGGCCGTGGTCCGGGGCTCCGGGAGATCAGGGCGCCGTGGTGTTCAACCGCGTACGCCGCGCCGTGGCCGAGACCATTGTGCTGGAAGAGGCCCTGATCCGTTCGCTGGACGCGCGGCGTCTGGGCGAGCGTGCCCATGCCTTTGACGGGGTGTTCGACGTGCCGGCCACCTACCGCCGCAAGGACAGGTCAGCCGAAATCCGCGGGCCGCTGGACCTGCTGGCCACGGTGCTGGAAGCCGGCCGCAAGGGCCTTTCGATCCAGCGCTACAAGGGTCTGGGCGAAATGAACCCGGACCAGCTGTGGGAAACGACGCTGGACGCGAATGCCCGCACCCTGCTGAAGGTGCAGGTCAATCAGGCCGATGACGCGGACGACCTGTTCGCCAAGCTGATGGGCGATGTGGTCGAGCCGCGCCGCGAGTTCATCCAGGAAAACGCCCTCGACGCCGCCGTCGACGTCTGACGGGGCGTACGCCGACGACGTCTAGTCGCGGGTCTGGCCGATGAAGGCGGTGACCGTCGGGTAGGATCCCTGGGCCGACCGCTTTTCGTTGCAGACCACCTCATAGAGGAAGCCATAGTTGGTGCCCTCATTGACCGTGTCCCACTCCTCGATGGTTTCCTCATAGCGGTCGGTCAGCGCACCGGTACCGTCATAGGTATCGGTGGCGATGAAGCGGATTTCGCGGCTGCCACAGCGGAAGGTGTAGGTGTCGATCTCGTGGCTGAAATCGCTGCCGGCAAGCGGCACGCGGGCCACCCGCACCCGGGTGCCGCCTTCGGTCGGCACGATCTGGGCGGCATCGGCCAGATAGGCAGTAGTGGCGCTGCGAGAAAAGGGATGCCAGTCGGAAACCGGCGCGGTCGAAATCGGCGGGTCCTGGTCGGCAACGGGCATCAGGCCGAGGGCCAGGGCAGTCAGGATCGAAGTCAGCATCGGTCTCTCCCCCAAGAAAATCCGGTGACAGAAGAGGCCGATCACGCAAAATTGGCAAGAGCCGGATGATCCGCCTCATCGGGGCCGCGTTCGTAATGAGGATAGCCTCATGATTTCCCTGTTTGCCTTGACCAGTTTGATGGTGGCGCTGGCTACGCCGCTGGCGACCGGCTCCGAAGCGGCCCCCGCGCCTGGCCGCGTCGCGCCCGCGACCGAAGCGCCCGGCCAGCCTGTCCGGACTGTCGCTCCGCAGGCCCGGTTCACCTCCAGCCGGATCGTCGTCGAGGTTCGCACTCCCGCTGATCCGGAACAGCCGGTTCGCGATGTGATCCTGATCCCGGGTCTGGCCTCGACCGCCCTGGTCTGGGAGCCGGTGGCCAAGCGGCTCAGCCGGACGCACCGGGTACATCTGGTGTCGGTGCGCGGCTTTGGCGAGCTGGGGGCAGGCGACAATGGCCGCGGGCTGGTGGCTGGCCCGGTCGCTGCCGAAGTGGCCCGCTATATCCGCAGCCGGGGCCTGCGTGATCCCGCCGTGATCGGCCATTCCATGGGCGGGCAGATCGCCCTCAGACTGGCGTCCGATCCGGGGATCGATCTGGGCCGGGTGATGATTGTTGATGCCGCGCCTTTCTTCCCGTCACTGATCGATGACCGGGCCACGGGCAGGGATCTGGAGCCGATCGCGGCCGTTGCCTATCAGGCCGTGCTGTTCCTCGGTGATGACGCTCTGGCCCGTCAGCCGTGGGCTGAGGGGATGGGCTCGACCGCCGGCGCGCTGGAGGCCTGGGTCGGCTGGCAGGGGGGCGACGCGCGAGTGCTGGCGCAAAGCCTCTATGAAGTCATGACGGTCGACCTGCGCCCCAATCTGGCGCGCATCGATGAGCCGGTGACGGTTGTCTATGGCTGGAGCCGCCGCGAGGACTCGCCCCGCTACCAGCTGCAATCGTCCTGGAGTCAGGCGTATCGCGGCCTCAGGCGGCCAGCCCGGCTGGTGCCGATCGAGGGGGCCGAGCACATGGTCATGATCGACCAGCCGGTCCGCTTCTTGGCGGCAGTCGATGAGTTCTTGGGCAACCCCTAGGGGTCAGGCGGCCTCGGCGTCGAGCGTCCGGGCCAGAACCTCCAGCACGGCCCGGCCATAGGTGGTCAGCTTGGACTTGCCGATTCCGGGCACGGTCGACAGGGCATTCAGACTGGCGGGTCGCGCCTCGGCCAGGGCCAGCAGGGTGCGGTCCTGAAAGATGACATAGGGTGGCACGCCCTGGGCGTGGGCCACTTCACGACGCCAGGCGCGCAGGGCTTCAAATCGCTCACGTGCTCCGGCGGGCAGCCGCGCCACAAGGTCGGTAGCCGGGGCTCGCTTGCCGGCAGATCGCGCCGCCTGGGGGGCTTCCTGCCGCAGCCGCACCTCATGCGTCCCGCGATAGACAGCCCGCACGGCCTCTGGATCTCCGAGACCGATCAGCGGACGGCCGTCGTTCGGATCCTCGATCAGCAGGCCCTCGAACACCAGATGATCGAGGATGCGACGCCATTCCGCGGCGGGAAGATCGCGCCCGATGCCCCAGGTCGACAGGCCCTCGCCCAGTCCCTCGCCATCCTTGCGACGCCCGGTCAGGTGGTCGATCACCCGGCCCCGCCCATAGCGCCCCTCCAGCCGGTGAACGGCGGCCAGAGCCTTTTGCGCCTCGGTGGTCATGGCGACCAGTTCGGGCGGATGGCGGCACAGGTCGCAGACGCCGCAAGGCTCGGCGCCCTCTTCCCCGAAATAGTGGCGAACGGCCTGGGGTCGGCAGACGGCGCCGTCCAGCATGGCGTACAGCTGCCAGACCTTGCGGCGCTGGGCGGCCATGACCTCGGGGTCCAGCGCCCCCCCGTCCAGACGCTTGAGCGACCAGGCGACGTCTGCCGAGCCGAACAGGGTGATGCCCTCGGCCGGATCGCCGTCGCGGCCGGCGCGGCCGATCTCCTGCCAATAGGCCTCCAGCGAGCCCGGCGGATCGGCGTGGATGACGAAGCGCACGTCGGGCTTGTCGACCCCCATGCCGAAGGCGATGGTCGCGACGATCACCCCCTGATCGGCCTCGAGGAACCGGGTCAGCCGGTCGTGGCGTTCCCGGGCGTCCAGCCCCGCGTGATAGGCGACCGCATCGTGGCCCGCCCCCGCCAGGGCCTCCGCCAGCCACTCGCAGCCCTTTCGCGAGCCGCAATAGACGACGCCGGATACGCCGCGCCGCGCCTCCACCAGCTCCAAAAGCTGCGTCTCGGTCTTCGCCTGACCGCCTGCCTTGGGCAGGGCCGAAAGGCGCAGGTTGGGCCGGGCGAAGCTGTCGACGAATACCTCGGCTTCCCCGATGTTCAGGGACTGCAGGATGTCGGCGCGGGTGCGGGCATCGGCGGTGGCGGTCAGGGCCACGGTCGGCACCGTGGGGAAGCGGGCCTTCAGCCGTCCCAGATTGCGATAGTCGGGCCGGAAGTCATGACCCCATTGCGAGACGCAGTGCGCCTCGTCGACGGCGATGAAGGACAGGTCCAGCTCGGCCAGTTGGTCCAGCAGCCAGGACGAGGCCAGAGACTCGGGCGAGACATACAGCAGCTTGATCTCGCCCGCCCGGATGCGCGTCCAGAGGGCCGCGCGGGCCTCAGAGTCGAGCGAGGAATCCAGTCGCGCTGCGGGCACGCCCAGCTGGTCCAGCGCGGCGACCTGATCGCTCATCAGGGCGATGAGGGGCGAGACCACCAGCGTCAGGCCGGGTCGTAACAGGGCCGGGATCTGGTAGCACAGGCTCTTGCCGCCGCCGGTCGGCAGCACAGCGAGGACATCGCGCCCCTCCAGCACGGCCGTGATCACCGGCGCCTGAAGACCGCGAAAGTCGTCATGGCCCCAGATACGCTGCAGCAGGGCGCGGGCGTCCGGAAGGCTCCGGCTGGCGGACGAATCACAGGCCATGCCCGGTTCTGCCGGATGGGGCCGGACGTGTCACCCGTGCCCGGCGCGCGAAATGCCGCTATAGGGCCGCTTATGAACACCCTGATCTTCGGTCGCCCGCCGCTTGTCTTCGATCCGCCAACAGATGCGGTGCAGGTCTCGCCCCGCGTGCCCGGCGCGGCCGTGCTGGAAGACCTCGTGCCCGAAAGCGTGGATCAGGCCGTGGTTCTGGCCCCGGCGGGCGCGATCGAGCGCCAGTACACGCTGGCATTGGTGCTGCGGGCCCTGAAGCCGGGCGGTCGCCTCGATGTCATGGCTCTAAAGACGAAGGGCGGGGCGCGGCTGGCGAAGGAGCTGAAGGGCTTCGGGGTCGATTGCGAGGTCGTCTCCAAGGCCCACCACAAACGATGTCTGGCGACGCGGCCGGAGACGCTGGGCGGTATCGAGGCGGCGATTGCGGCCGGCGCCCTGCGGCAGGATCCGGAGTCCGGCATCTGGACCCAGCCGGGCCTGTTCGCCTGGGACCGGGTCGACCCGGGCACGGCCCTGCTGATCCGGCATCTGGAGGATCTGAAGGGGCGGGGTGCCGACTTCGGTTGTGGCTATGGGGCGCTGGGCCGGGTGGCGTTGGCGCAAGGCTCCGTTACCGAACTGACCCTGATCGATCTGGACCGCCGCGCGGTCGAGGCGGCGCGGCGCAATCTTGATGATCCGCGCGCCCGGTTCGTCTGGGCTGATGTGCGGACGCTGACCGATCTGGCGGATCTGGATTTCGTGGTCGCCAATCCCCCCTTCCATGACGGCGGGGCCGAGGACCGGGCGCTCGGACAGGCCTTCATCGAGCGGGCGGCGAAATCGCTGCGGACGGGCGGCACGCTCTGGATGGTGGCCAACCGCCACCTGCCCTACGAAACCACCTTGAATGCGGCCTTCAAGACCGCGCGACCGGTCGTCGAAGCCGAGGGCTACAAGATCATCGAGGCGAAGAAGTGAGCAAGGTCCCCAGCCTGCGCATCGACCGTCTGCTGTCCTCGCTGGGCTATGGCTCGCGGACCGAGATGGCGCGGATGGCCAAGGCCGGCGGCATTGTGCTGGACGGCGTGGACCTGACCGATGTGTCAAAGCGGATCGCGCTTTCGCCCGACCTGCCGACGCGGATGGAGATCGACGGAGAGACGCTGGACCCGCTGCCGGGGCTGGTGATGATGATGCACAAGCCGCTGGGCATGACCTGTTCGCACAAGGAGGACGGGGCACTGGTGTTCGACCTGCTGCCCGAGCGCTGGCGCAGGCGCGACCCGGCCATCTCGACCGTCGGCCGGCTGGACAAGGCGACGACCGGTCTGCTGCTGCTGACCGATGACGGCGCCCTGCTGCACCGGATCATCAGCCCCAAACGCCATGTGGCCAAGGTCTACCGCGCTACCCTGGCCCGCCCGCTGGAGGGCGGGGAAGGGGCGCTGTTCGCCTCGGGCGAACTGGTGCTGGAGGGCGAGGACAAGCCCCTGTCGCCGGCCATCCTAGAGGTCATCACCCCGACCGAGGCGACCCTGACGGTCACAGAGGGACGCTATCACCAGGTTCGGCGCATGTTTGCCGCCGTCGGCAACCACGTCGAGTCCCTGCACCGCGAGCGGGTCGGGGCACTTGGCCTGCCCGACGATCTGGCGCCCGGCAAGTGGCGCCTCCTGACGCCTGAAGAGGTCGATCTGATCTTTCGGTGACGGCGCCGGAACCCCCGGACCTCTGGGGCTCTATCGCTCCGCCACAGGGGACGATCCATGAGCGGTGCCACACAGAAGCGCGATCTCAGGACCGGTCGACCGGTCTGGGCCGACAGCCATGGTCTGGGCGTGCCGGTCAAGACGCTGACCGAGGCGGTCTCGGTCGATGTCGCCATCGTCGGTGCGGGGATCAGCGGCGCCTTCATGGCGCGCGAGCTCAGCCGGGATCATTCGGTAGCGGTGCTGGACCGGCGCCCGCCCCTGACCGGATCGACCATGGCCTCGACGGCCCTGCTGCAATGGGAAATCGATTTGCCGCTGACAGCGCTGGCGGACCAGATCGGCATGCCGGATGCGCGCCGGGCGTATCTGCGGTCGCGTGCCGCGGTCGAGGCGCTGAAAGAGATCGTGGCCGAGGAGGGCATCCGCTGCGGCCTGGAGGACAAGGACACCCTCTATCTGGCCGGCGATGAATACGGCCGCCGGGCGCTCGAGTCCGAGGCCGAAGCCCGCGCCGGGATCGGTCTGGATAGCACCTTCCTCGGCCCCGCCGAGCTGCGCAAGCGGTTCGGGATCGACCGGACCGGCGCCATCCTGTCGACCGGTTCGGCCAGTGCGGACCCGGCACAATTGGCGGCGGCCCTGCTGCGCCGGGCCCAGGCGGACGGAGCGGCGGTCTGGTCGCCGGTCGAGGTCATACAGGCCGCTTCGGATCCCGACGGCGTCACCCTGCTGACCGATACGGGCCATGCGGTGCGCGCCCGCCACGTGGTGTTCTGCTGCGGCTATGAGTTTCCGGACGGCGTGCCGACCCCGGGGGCCAAGGTCATCTCGACCTGGGCGCTGGCGTCGAAAGAGCGCACGCCTTGCCCGGCCTGGCTGCGCGATACCCTCGTCTGGGAAGCGTCCGACCCCTACCTCTATTTCCGCATGGCCAGCGACGGCCGACTGATCGTCGGCGGCGAGGACGAGGACGCTCCGGGCGCGCACGAGAACCCGGAAAAGCTGAAGCGGAAATGCGCGACGATCCGCGAGAAGCTGCTCACCCTGCTGCCGGACCTTGAGTTTGAGGTCGACTACAGCTGGGCGGGCGCGTTCGGCGAGAGCAGCACGGGCCTGCCCTCCATCGGCCCGGTGCCCGACATGGCGCACGCCTGGGCCGTCATGGGTTTTGGCGGCAACGGCATCACCTATTCGGTGATCGCCAGCCAGGTGGTGTCGGCCGCCATCCGGGGGCGGTCCGATCCGGACGCCGACCTCTATCAGGCTTGACGCCCGGCCCGGCTGTGCGCAGGTGACGCGCCATGACCCTCGCCAAGATCTGCGGGCTGACGACCCCCGAGACCCTGACGGTCGCGCTGGACGCGGGCGCGGCCTTCGTCGGTCTGGTGGCCTTTGCCAAAAGCCCCCGCCATCTCGCGCCCGCAGACGCCCGCCGCCTGCTGGACCAGACCGGCATGGTTGATGGTCGCCGGGCCAAGGTCGTGGTGGTGACGGTCGATCCGGATGACGTCCTGCTGGACGCCGTGACCCGCCACGTGGCGCCCGATTTCATCCAGCTGCATGGCCATGAGACGCCCGAACGGGCCGAGGCCGTGCGCCAGCGGACCGGGGCCGGGATCATCAAATGCCTGCCGGTCTCTGGCCCCGACGACCTGAAGCCCGTCGCCGACTGGGCCGGCGTGGCCGATCACCTGATGTTCGATGCCCGCACCCCGGCAGACGCCGCCCTGCCCGGCGGCATGGGGCTGAGCTTCGACTGGACGCTGCTGCAAGGCCTCGACCTGCCGCGTCCGTGGTTCCTCGCGGGCGGGCTTAATCCGGGGAATGTCGCCGAAGCCGTGCGGCTGTCCGGCGCACCCATGGTCGATGTGTCCTCTGGCGTCGAGCGCGCGCCGGGTGTTAAGGAACCGGCCCTCACCCGCGCCTTCCTTCAGGCCGTAGATACCCTCCCCGGGAAACAGTCATCGTGAACGCTTCGCTTTCCAACGCTTACGCCTGGCCCGACGCCGAGGGCCGGTTCGGTCCGTTCGGCGGCCGGTTCGTGGCCGAGACCCTGATGCCCGCCATCCACGAGCTGGAGGCGGCCTGGGATGCCGCGCGCGCCGATCCGTCGTTTCAGGCCGAGCTGGATGACTTCCTGACCCACTATGTCGGCCGGCCCAGCCCGCTCTATTTCGCCGAGCGGCTGACGGAACACCACGGCGGCGCCAACATCTGGTTCAAGCGCGACGAGCTGAATCACACCGGCGCGCACAAGATCAACAATTGCATGGGCCAGATTCTGCTGGCCCGCCGCATGGGCAAGACCCGCATCATCGCCGAGACCGGCGCCGGCCAGCACGGGGTGGCGACCGCCACTGTCTGCGCCCGCTTCGGCCTGCCCTGCGTCGTCTATATGGGCGCCGCCGACATCGAGCGTCAGGCGCCGAACGTCTTCCGCATGAAGCTGCTGGGGGCCGAGGTGCGGCCCGTCACCAATGGCCGGGCGACGCTGAAGGAGGCCATGAACGAGGCCATGCGCGACTGGGTCTCGAACGTCGGCGACACCTTCTACATCATCGGCACGGCGGCGGGTCCGCACCCCTATCCGGCCATGGTCCGCGACTTCCAGAGCGTCATCGGCCGCGAGACGAAGGAGCAGCTGATGGCCCGCACCGGCCGCCTGCCCGACGCCTGTGTCGCGGCGATCGGCGGGGGGTCCAATGCGATTGGCCTGTTCCACCCCTTCATCGGGGATGAGGGCGTGCGCCTGATCGGGATCGAGGCCGCCGGTCTGGGGCTGGAGGGCAATTCCCACGCCGCCAGCCTGCAGGGCGGTCGCCCGGGCGTGCTGCACGGCAACCGCACATACCTGCTTCAGGACGACGACGGCCAGATCCTTGAAGGGCACTCCATCTCGGCGGGCCTCGACTATCCGGGCATCGGGCCCGAGCACGCCTGGCTGCACCAGACCGGACGCGCCGAATATCGCGCCGCCACCGATGCCGAGGCGCTGGAGGCCTTCCAGCTGTGCTCGAAGCTCGAGGGCATCATCCCGGCGCTGGAGCCCAGCCACGCCCTGGCCCGCATCGGCGAGATCGCGAACGAGGTCGGCAAGGACGGCAACGTCGTGGTCAATCTGTGCGGACGCGGCGACAAGGACATCTTCTCGGTCGCCAAGCATCTGGGGGTGGAGCTGTGACCACCGCCCGTATCGACGCCCGCTTTGCCGCGCTGAAGGCCGAGGGCCGCGCCGGTTTCGTCGCCTATGTCATGGCGGGGGATCCCTCGCCCGAGGCCACGCTCGACATCCTGAATGGTCTGGTCGAGGCCGGGGCCGATGTACTGGAGCTGGGCTTTCCCTTCTCCGATCCGATGGCCGAGGGGCCGACCATCCAGCGCGCTGCCCTGCGCGGGTTGAAGTCGGGCCTGACGCTGAAGGGCACCCTGGATCTGGCGCGCCGCTTCCGCGAGGGGAATGCCGACACCCCCCTGATCCTGATGGGCTATCTGAACCCGGTCGAACAGATGGGCTATCGGGCCTTTGCCGAGGCCGCTGATGCCGCAGGCGTGGACGGGGTCATCCTCGTCGATTGCCCGCCCGAAGAGTCCGCGGAACTGGTCGAGGCGCTGGATGCCTCGCACCTGTCGCTGATCCGGCTGGCCACGCCGACCTCGGACGATGACCGGCTGAAGGTCATCGCGCGCGGCACTTCGGGCTTCGTCTATTATGTTTCGGTCGCCGGTGTGACCGGGGTCAAGGAAGCCGTGGCCGGCGATGTGGCGCCGGCGGTGGCGCGCGTCCGCTCCGCGACCGGCCTTCCCGTTGCGGTCGGCTTTGGCGTAAAGACCGCCGAACGGGCCGCCGAAATCGCCCGGGTCGCCGACGCGGTGGTGGTCGGCTCGGCCCTGGTAGACCGGATTGAGGCGGCCGTGACCGAGAACCGCGACCCGGTGGCCGACGTTCTGTCCCTTGCGCGGGACCTGTCGCACGCCGTGCATACCGCCCGCGCCGCCGAAACCGTGTAGAAGACGACCCATGGCTGATCGCAAGACTCCCGACCGTCCGCAACCGCCCGCCCGGGGTGGCTGGCTGAGCCGCTTCGCGCCCGGCGTGCGCAAGATCGTCGGCCGCCGCGACACGCCCGACAATCTGTGGGTCAAGGACCCCGACACCGGCGAGATGCTGTATCGCTCGGACCTCGAGACCAGCCTGTGGGTCACGCCCTCGGGCCGCCATATGCGCATCAATGCGCCGACCCGGCTGCGCTACACCTTTGACGACGGCGAGTATGAGCCGATCGAGACCCCCGAGGTGCCCGAGGACCCGCTGAACTTCTCGGACGGCAAGCCCTATCGCGATCGTCTGGCCGCCGCCCGCAAGGCCGCGGGCCGCAAGGACACCATGGCCATCGGCTATGGCGACGTCGGCGGCACCCCCGCCGTGGTGATCGTGCAGGACTTTACCTTCATGGGCGGATCGCTCGGCATGGCCGCCGGTGAGGCCTTCATCGCCGCCGCCGAGGCCGCCATCGAACGCAAGGTGCCGCTGGTCTGCTATACCGCCGCCGGCGGCGCCCGCATGCAGGAAGGCGCGCTGTCCCTCATGCAGATGGCGCGCACCACCCTGGCCATTCAGGATCTCAAGGCCCACCGCCTGCCGTTCGTGGTGGTGCTGACCGACCCGACTACGGGCGGGGTGACCGCCAGCTATGCCATGCTGGGCGATGTCCATCTGGCCGAGCCGGGCGCCCTGATCGGCTTTGCGGGCCCGCGCGTAATCGAGGCTACCATCCGCGAGAAACTGCCCCCCGGCTTCCAGCGCGCTGAATATCTGCAGGAAAAAGGCATGGTCGACCGCGTCGTCACCCGCGCCGACCTGCCCCGCGTGCTGGGCCAGATCCTGTCCATGCTGATGGACGGCCGAAAGGCGGCGTAGCGATATCCTCCCCCGCCTGCGGGGGAGGGGGACCGCGGAGCGGTGGAGGGGGCGACAAAAACATGGACCCCATTTCTGAGCGCCTCAGACAGCGGCACCCCCAGAGGATCGATCTGTCGCTGGAGCGGATGACCGCCCTGTGCGCGGCGCTCGGGGACCCGCAGCGGAGACTGCCGCCCGTGGTCCATGTGGCGGGGACCAACGGCAAGGGCTCCACCATCGCCTTCCTGCGCGCCATGGCTGAGGCGGCGGGCCTCAAGGTCCATGTCTATTCCTCGCCCCATCTGGTGCGGTTCAATGAGCGGATCCGGCTGGCCGGCAGCCTGATCAGCGATGCGGCGCTGGAGGCGATCCTCGACCGGATCGAGGCCATCCCGGGCGAGGCCACTGTCTTCGAAAGCACCACGGCGGCGGCCTTCGTCGCCATGAGCGAGGTCGAGGCCGACCTGGCCCTGATCGAGGTCGGGCTGGGTGGGTCGCTGGACGCCACCAATGTCCTGCCCGTGCCGCAGCTGGCCGTCATCACGCCGGTGGATCACGACCACGCCGAGTTCCTCGGTACCGATCTGGCGGGGATTGCGGGCGAGAAGGCCGGAATCCTGAAGCGGGGCGGACGGGCCGTGGTCGCGCGCCAGCCCGAGGTCGCCCGCGACGTCATCGGCCACGCCGCAGCCCGCCACGGCGTCGCCCTGTCGGTCATGGGCGAGGACATCGACGCCTTCACCGAGCACGGGCGGCTGGTCTTCCAGGGCGTCGACCGGCTGCTGGACCTGCCCCGGCCGAACCTCACGGGCCCGCACCAGATCGACAATGCCGGGCTGGCGGTTGCGGCAGCGCTCGACCTCGGCCTGACCGTGGACGCCATCGAGGCCGGCCTGACCGCGGCGGTCTGGCCCGCCCGCATGCAGCGGCTGAAGGCCGGGCCCTATGGCACGTGTGCCGAGGCGGCGGGCGCCGAGCTGTGGCTGGACGGCGGGCACAATCCCCATGCGGGCCGCGCCCTGTCGGAGGCCCTGCTCGAACGCCAGCGCCGCGACCCCCGGCCCATGGCCCTGATCGTCGGCCTTCTGGCTTCAAAGGACGCGGGCGGATTCTTCCAGACCCTGCGCGGACTGGACGCCCCTGTCATCACTGTGGCGTTCGAAGGCGCCGCCGTGCCCGCCGAGGCCCTCGCCGCCGTCGCCCGGGGGCAGGGCTTCGGCGCCATGCCCGCCGCCAGCGTGGACGAGGCGGTCCGGCGCGCGCTCGACCTGGGCGCCGGCCGCATCATCATCTGCGGCTCGCTCTATCTGGCAGGCGAAGTGCTGGGCGCGTCCGAAGAGACCTGGCCGGTTTGATCAATCCTCATCTTCCAGTGTCTGGGCCTGTGCGTACCGGGACAGCATGTCCGCTTCCCGGGCTTCGGGTGAGATATCCACGATCAGAACATGTTCGAGGGTGATCACACCGTGATGGGTTGCATGGCCGGCAAACCAGAAGACCTCGTCCAGGGATTCCTCGTCGTGGCAGGTGGTCATGACGTGGCTCGCTTCAGTGACGTTGAACCCGTCCGCCTCAAGGTTCGCCCAGTCGATGCTGTCATGCCACGCCTCTGCGTCTACGCCCCATGAGCAGGCGTAGAGGCAACGGTTCTCGACAAGCCAGTGGCTGACCGCTGACTGCCAGTTGGCTTCCACCGACCGGGCCCCGACTATCACGGCGATGAACGGGGCGGCCGGAAGCGTACCCACCGGCTTTTCGCCGGCGGTCAGATGGACGTAGGAGACGGGCAGCGGGAAGACGACTTCGAGCGTCATCCCTCAGTCCCTCAGGCGGCAGCGCTGCCGATGCCCTGTTCGGCCAGCCATTCGGCGATCTTGCCCTTGGGGATGGCGCCGACCTTCATCGAGGTCATCTGGCCGTCCTTGAACAGCATCAAGGTCGGGATGCCCTTCACGCCGAGCTTCGACGGGGTCATGGGGCTGTCGTCGATGTTCAGCTTGGCGACGGTGACCTGACCGGCCATTTCGTCGGCGATCTGTTCGAGGGCCGGGCCGATCTGTTTGCAGGGACCGCACCATTCCGCCCAGAAGTCGACCAGAACGGGGGTGGAAGCCTTCAGCACATCGGTCTCGAAGCTGTCGTCGGTGACCTTGATCGTCGTCATGGAAATCTCTCGGGAAGCGGGGCGCCGGGGCACCCGTCGGCTTTCGGATGTGGGGCGATTCCCGCCCGGTTCAAGGTGACAGCCTACAGGGCGGGCGCCAGTGCGTGAAGCGCCTCGTCAATCAGGGCGTCCGGCACGGGCATCAGCCGCGGCCCGTCGGTCCAGACCAGCGCGGCCTCAACCACCCGCTCGGGATACAGCCGCCGCAACAGGGCGACATAGGCCGCCATCTGCAGCAGATGGGTGGGGTCGGTGCGGTCGATATGGTCCGGGGCCGGTCGCTGGGTCTTGTAGTCGATCACCAGAATCCGGTCGGGCAGGACCACCAGCCGGTCCATCCGCCCGGACCAGGCGATGCCCTCGACCGTGCCGGTCAGAGCGACCTCGGCCCGCGATCCGGGACCGAAGACGGCGGCGAACCGGTCGTCCTCCAGCACACCAAAGGCCGCTCCGGTCATCTCGGCGATCTGCGCAGGCGTCAGGCCGGGCTCACGCGCCAGCAGACGGTCGGCGGCGGCCCGGCGATCTCCGGACGGCAGTTCGGGCAGGCGCTCCAGCAGGCGGTGGATCAATGTGCCCCGGCGCAGGCGCGACAGGCCGCCGTCCCGGCCCCGATCCAGCGGTGAGGGAGAGGGCGGTCCGGCGTCCTCGCCGTCCCCGGCCAGCCGCGACGGCGCCCGGGCGCGCAGGCCGGCGTCCGGCGGCGGGTCGGTGCGGCACCAGTCGGGCAGGGTCTGCCGTTCGGGGATGGCGGGCACCACCCGCAGGACGGACGCGGGGGCCGGACCGAAGCGCCGGCGGCCGTCCTCCAGATCCGCGACCCCGTCCAGCCGGTCGAAGGTCTGGCTGAGCAGGTCCCACCAGCTGCCGTCGGCGAAGCCGTCCTTTCGTCCGGCCATGCCCCGGCCCATGATCACCAGCCGGTCGCGGGCCCGCGTCAGGCCGACGTAGAGCAGGCGCAGGCTCTCGTCGGACGAGGCCTGTTCGCGGGCCGCGCGGGCGGCCGCCAGCGCCGCGCAATCCTCATCCTTCCGCCCGCCCATCAGCCATCCGGCGGGGGGCGGTGTCTTACCCTCCTCGACCTCGGTCGGCACCTCGAACAGGGCGGTGCCGCGCGCGCCGGCCCGGGCCGTGGTGTCGGGCAGGAAGACGACCGGCGCCTCCAGCCCCTTGGCCCCGTGCACGGTCATGATGCGCACCTCGCCGCGCGGGCCCTCCAGATCGCGCTTGACCTCGACCTCGGCGGCCTCCAGCCGGTCGAGCACCGTTTCCAGGTCCGACAGCCCCTGTTTGTCGAGCGACAGGATCAGCGACAGGGTCTCGTCCAGGGCCTCCTCGGCCTCGCGGCCCAGCCGCTCCAGCATGCGCACCCGGCCGGTGACGCCCGCGTCGTCCTTTCGGTTCAGCAGGCCCGAGACGAAGGCAAAGGCGTCGCGGTCCCGGGCGTCCCGCGCCCAGGTGGCGAACGCCAGCGCCCGGGCCCACAGGGGCTGCTCATGGGCGCGCGCCTGAAGCTCGTCCCACAGCGGGCCGCGCCCCTTTTGACCGGCCAGGGCGTACAGGCTGTCGGGCCCCTCGAAGTCCGGCAGGTCGCACAGCGGCCCCCGCAGGATTTCCGCGAGGCTCAGGTCATCGCCGGGGAACAGCGCAAAGCGCATCACGGCCTTGATGTCGTCAAAGGCGATGTGGCTGGACAGTTTCAGCCGGTCGGCGCCGGCGACCGGCACGCCCTCGGCCTTCAGCGCGCGGATGATCTCCTCGAAGGTCGGATCGCGCCGCCGGACGAGGATCAGGAAATCGTCATAGCCACAGGCGCGCCAGACCTTGTCCCCGGGATCATAGACGGCGTCGCCCTGATCGACCGCGCGGCGGATTTCGCGGGCCAGCGCCCGGGCCAGTTTTTTCCGGCCATGGGTGGCGGGCTCGTGGTCGACCGGCACCCACGGATCCTGCTCGACCGCCTCGTCGTCGAAGAACAGGGGCCACAGCTCGACCGAGCCGGCATGATCGGTACGGGCGGGGACATGTTCGGGCGCCTGCTGAAGCGTCTGGCCGGTCAGGGCGCGCGCCCGTTCGGGGCCTTCGAACACAGCATCAACGAACTGCAGGACCTGCGGCGTCGACCGGTAGGAGGTGGTCAGCTCAATGCCCTCGAAGGCGCCGCCGGTGGCCCTGATCCTCTGGTCATAGGCCTGGGCCTCGCGCCGCAGCCGTTCGGGGCGCGCCCCTTGGAAGGAATAGATCGACTGCTTCTCGTCCCCGACCGCGAAGATGGTGCGGGTCGAGGTCTCGCCGGCAAAGAACTCTCCGGTCAGGGCGGTGATGATGTCCCATTGTTCGGGGGCCGTGTCCTGGGCCTCGTCCACCAGCACATGGTCGATGCCGCCATCCATCTTGTAGAGCACCCAGGCGGCGGCCTGCGCCTCGGTCAGGAGGGCGCGCGTGCGGTCGACCAGATCGGCGAAGTCCAGCGCCCCCGCGCGGTCCTTGGCCTGTTGGTAGAGAGCCGCATAGGCGGTCGCGAGCGTCGCCGCATGGCGGGACCGTTCGGCCGTGCATGCCGCGCGGCACGCCCCCAGCGTCTGGCAATAGCTGTCCTGAAGCTGGGTCAGGCGCATCATCACGCCGGGCTGAACCGACTTCGTGCCCATCTTCGCGTGGGGCGCCCCATCGGCCTTCAGGAACAGGCGGCGCAGCCCGGCAAAGCTGAGGCCTTCGGCCAGCGCCTGTTGCAGGACGGCAGCCTTCTTCTGGTCGGTGGCGGCGCCCGCTGCCAACTCTGCCGCCAGAGCCCGCGCTTCGGCCGGGTCGAACGCGGCCAGCCAGTCGCGCTCCAGCGCCTCGATCGTCACGCCGGCTTCGGTGCCGGTCAGGGTGTGGATGTCGCAGGCTTCCCCCTGAGCGACTGCCTCGACCCAGGCCGAGATCTTCAGCCGCTCGGCCTCCAGCGTCGCCAGCAGGCCCTCGAAGGTCTGGAAGTCCAGCGTGACGGCGAAATGGCGATAGGCCTCACCCAGCGGGCCGTCGCCGTCGGCCAGCGCCGCACGGGCCAGATCGTCGCGCGCCTCGCGGGACAGGCGGCGCGCCGCCTCATCCTCCAGCACTGCAAAGCCCGGCGTCACCCCGGCCTCCATCGGAAAACGCCGCAGCAGCTTTTCGCAAAAGGCGTGCAGGGTCTGGATCTTCAGTCCGCCTGGCGTCTCCAGCGCGCGGGCAAACAGTCGCCGGGCCCGCGACAGGGCCTCATCGGCATAGTCGCCGGACGTTCGGCCTTCCAGGGCGGCCAGCTCGCGGGACAGCTTGTCGTCGTCCATGACCGCCCAACTGCCCAACCGTTGGAACAGCCGGCTCTGCATCTCCGAGGCGGCGGCCTTGGTGAAGGTCACACACAGGATGGCGCCGGGCGCGGTCCCGCCCAGCAGCAGGCGCGCCACCCGGCTGACCAGGGTGGTGGTCTTGCCCGACCCGGCATTGGCCGAGACGAACACCGACAGTGTGGGATCGGCGGCGCGGGTCTGGGGGTTCAGGGGGTCGCTCATCCGCCCTCTCCCTCGCCGTCGGCCGCGCCCATGACATGCCACTCCCAGACCCGGGCCAGATGGTCATAATTGCCGCCGCGCAGGGTCATGAATTTGGGCACGGCCCACGACCGATAGGGCGTATCGGCGCGGTCGAAATGGGAGATGCGCCGGGTCAGGCCCTCCAGCGCGTCGCCGGTCGCGGTGGCGGTGTCTTCGAGCCCGGCGGCCACGGTCTTCCACTCTCCCCCATCGCCGCGCCCGGTGGGGCGGACATAGGCCAGCTCCGCCACGGGGCCCCGGCCGATCTCCGGGCCAAAGCCTCCGGCCGCCAGAATGGCGGCGGTCAGGGTCAGCTGGGGCGCGAGGCCGGCCTCGACCTCCTTCTTCGACGGCGCCGTGCCGGTCTTGAAGTCCAGCACGGCGGCCCCGCCCGGCCAGGTCTCGATCCGGTCGGCATAGGCCTGCAGCACAAAGTCTCCGCCCGGCAGGGTCAGGGTCATCCGCCCCTTCCTTTCCGCATGCAGGGTGACGGGGCCGTCTGTGCGGGCGCGGCGGACCCGCTCCTGCTCCGCCAGCCAGCGGGCGCCGGCCTCGGCCAGCGGTTGCTCGCGGGCCAGGGCGGCGTCGTCAAAGCCCGCCTTGACCAGTTCGGCGACGATCCGCCCGGCCAGCGCCTCGGCAAAGTCGCCGCCCATGTCGTCGGGGCGCTCCAGCGTCAGGGCCTCGATGGCGGCGTGAATGGCATTGCCCCGCTCCATGGCGGTGGCCGGCTGGCCCGGCCGGTCCAGCGACTCAAGCCCCAGAATCCACTGGGCATAGAGGGCATAGGGGTCGCGGATCCAGCGCTCGACGCGGGTGACGTACAGGCTGCGGGGCCGCTGCTCGACGGGCGGTCGGGGCTCGGGCCGGCTGGCCGGGCGCGGGAGCAGATCGGGCGGACTGTCCAGCATGCGGGCCTGGACGCGCACCGGATCGTCGGTGGTCAGGGCAACCGGGTGGTCCCGGGTGTTGGCGCCATTGGCCAGCATTTCGAGCCGCCACAGCCAGCGGGAACGCACGGTCGGCTGGCCGTTCCGCCGCTGGCAATGAACCAGCAGGGCCTCGGGCCCGGCCGCGGCCTGAACGAAGTCCTGCGCCGACTGGCCGATGCGCTTCTCCGGCGAGGGCAGGCCCATGGTCTTGCGCATGGGGCGGGACAGGAAGGGATCGACCGGCGCCGCCGGGGGCCAGATGGTCTCCTCCAGCCCGGCCAGGATCATCCGGTCCGACCGGACCAGCCGCCCCTCGATGGCGCCGAGAATGCGCAGGCGGGGATGGGTGGCGCCGCCCTGACGCACCGTCTGTTCGTCGAGCAGTGAACCGATCAGGGCGGCAAACTCGGGCCGGGTGACGGCGCCCAGCGCCCCACCCGCCTCGATCAGTTCGGCCAGCAGGGCGGAGGCGGCGTCGCCATCGCTGCCGGACCAGGCCGGAGGACCGGCGAGGCTCTCGATGGCGGTGACCAGCGCCCGGGCGGCTTCATCCAGCGGCGCCTCGGGCCGGAAGGCCGACCGGGCGGCGGCCGAGAGTGTCTCCAGTCGATCGACCAGAGCCAGGGCGGCGGTCGCGCCTTCGGGCGGGGTGTCGCCGGCGCCGCCCCGGCCCCGGCCCCCGCCTCGGCCTTGGGGCTTGAGAAGCCTGTGGCGCAGAACCGACCCGTCGCGCGGCGCGGCGCCGCGAAAGCCGTACAGTTCCAGATGCGCGACGGCGGCCTCGTCCAGACCAGGGCGCACACGCGGATGCTTCAGCAGTGACAGCAAGGTTGGGGCGTCGAGGGGCCGTTCCATCCAGCGCGCCACCAGATCGACCAGCCGTCCGGCGGGCAGGGTGCGCAGACTGACCCCGGCGGAATTGTCCGGCCGGATGCCCCAGCGCTCCAGACGGGCGGCGACACGGCGGCCCAGATCCAGATCGGGTGTCACCAGCGCACAGGTACGTCCCGGCGTTTCCAGCGCCTCGCGCATAGCCAGCGCAATCGTTGCCGCCGTGGTCTCCTCGTCCGGCAGGTCCAGCAGGGTCAGGCCCTCCAGGCCACGCACCACGGGATCGACCGGATCGTGCGGCGCGGCCTCGGCGCGAAGGCCGGAGATGGCGGTCCGCCAGTCGCCGGTGGTCTCGGCCGGCCTGAGGGCTTCGTTCAGGACCCGTTCGCGGGCCCGGCGGCCGGTCTGGTCGATACCATCCGGCACGGGCCAGGGCCGCACATCGGCGCGCGAGATTCCGCCGCGCTCCAGCAGCAGTTTCAGGGCGCCCTGCGGATGCAGGTCATCGACCTTCGTCCACACATCTCCCGGAAGCACGCGATCCAGTCCGGGCAGGATGACGGCCCCCTGCGGGGCATGGGCGACGGCATCGAGCACCGCAGCGGCGGCCGGGACCGTGCCGGTCGATCCGGCGGCGAGGACCGGGGTCACCGGGGGGTGTTTCGACCAGTGCCCGGCCAGCAGGCGCAGCAGGGTCACCCGCCGCCAGGCCGGATCGACCAGCCCCAGCGCCGCCAGCCGCTTCGGCCAGGCCTCGACCCCGAGGGCCAGGAACCGGGCCTGTTTCCGCCAATGGTCGGCGAGGTCCCCCTCGACCAGATCAGCGACGCGGCCGGGATCCTCGATCTCCTCGATCTGGCAGGACTCCAGGAACCGGCCGAGGGTGTCGGCGTGGGCCAGGGCCTCGCGCACCGACAGGGTGGTGTCGAACTCCTCGACGATCATCCGGGCCAGCTCGAACCGGCGATGCAGGGGCGAGATAGCGGGCGGCAGGTCCAACCCCAGCGCACCGGGGGTGAAGGGCGCCTCGTCCTCCTCCAGATCGCCCAGCGCCCGCACCTGCGGCATCAGCACAGGCTGCCCGTCGCCGACCGCCAGCAGGGCCTGCTCGAATGAGCGCACCGCCCGTCGGTTGGGCAGCAACAGCATGGCGTCGCTCAGGATTTCCGGTGACTGGCGCCCGGCCCAGTCCAGCAGGGCCGCCGCCAGATCATTCAGGAAGGGCCGGTGCGCGTCGATGGAATACCAGCGCGGCGCAAAGATGTGCGGAAAGGGGTCGAAGGCGTCCGTCACCCGGCCTCTCGCGCCAGCCGGGCCTCGGCCTCATCGCGCGCTCCGGGATCGCCGACGTGCATCCAGTCGCCGTCCAGTACACAGCCGAACAGCCGCCCCTCCGCTGCCGACCGGCGCCACAGGCCGCTCAGGGAGAACGCCCCGTCCGGCTCGTCGGCGACATAGCCGGGACGGCAGATGTGCACGCCCATATAGGCATAGGGCGCCTCGGCGGCCTCGTCCCGGAAGGTCAGCTGTCCGTCCTCACCGAGGAAGAAGTCCCCGCCGCCCTCGAATCCGATCGCGTCCTCGCGTCGCGCCAGCAGCAGGGCCGCGTCCATCCGTTCGGGGTCCCAAAGGGCCGCCAGCTCGGCCAGGGCATCGCCCCGGTCGGTCCAGACGCTGTCGATGTTGGCGACGAACACCGGGGCCGCCCCCAGCAGGGGCATTGCCTTCTTCAGGCCCCCACCGGTTTCCAGAAGCTGGGCCCGCTCGTCCGAAATCGTGATCTCCGGCGCGTGCCCGCGGCCGGCCAGATGGGCCTCCAACCGGTCGGCGAACCAGTGGACATTGACCACCGCCCGCGTCACCCCGGCGTCGGCCAGCCGGTCCAGCACATGGTCGATCAGCGCCCGCCCGCCGACCTCGACCAGCGCCTTGGGGCGGTCATCGGTCAGGGGCCGCATCCGCGTGCCCAGCCCTGCGGCCAGCACCATCGCTGCAGTCGGAACCGTCATCCGCGCATCTCCTTCGGGACATGACGGTCAAACCAGACAGCGACCTGCGACAGTTCCGGTCGTTTCAGGTTTTGTTCCAGATGGCGCCACATGCGCGGCATGAACTGGCGATAGCGGGGCTTGCCGTCGCGCGCGATCAGCCGGGCAAACACGCCGAGGATGCGCGCCTCGTTCAGGGCCGCCAGCGCGGCATAGTCGGCCCGGTAAGCGTCGCCATCCACCTGCATGACGTCGATGTAGTGGTCCAGCGCGGCGCGCTCGACCTCGGGCGAGACATCGCGCCGGGCGTCCTGCAGCAGGGAGTGCAGGTCCCAGACGGGGTGGGCCAGAACTGCGTCCTGAAAATCGATCAGCCCGACCCGCCGGAAGCCCTCACGGTCCGGCAGCCACAGCAGGTTCTCGGCATGATAGTCGCGGTGCGCCATCACCCAGGCCCTGGCCTCGCCCATGGCGGCGACGGGCGCCCAGGCGGCCTGCCATTCGGCGCGCGCCTCCGGACCGAAGTCGAGATCGGGCAGCAATTTCGGCATCCATTCGATGAACAGATCGGCCCCCGCCTGCAGCGCGGTCGCGTCATAGGTCAGCAGCGGCCAGTCCCCGCCCGGTCCCTCCAGACGGTCCGGCAAGGGGGCGGCAAGGTGCAGCCGGGCCAGCGCCTCGACCGCCTCGATATAGAGGGGCAACTCATCCGCGCCGCGCTCGATCACCCGGGCATAGAGGTCGTCGCCGAGGTCCTCGAGGATCGCCAGACCGTTGGCGGCATCCAGCGCCACCACTTCGGGCGCCGACAGGCCGGCGGCCCGCAGGTGCTGCGCCACCGCAGCAAAGGCCTCGATCCGCCCGGCCGACAGACGCGCCGTCGCGTTCCAGCCGTGGGTCAGACGCTGCTCGGGCGACCAGGCCGGATCGCACGGGGGGCTCTCGAGTGCCGGGGCCTGATCCATCAGCATCAGCCGCCCGCCCGAGGGCGTGGTCAGACGCTCGTAGCGCCGGGTCGAGGCGTCGCCCGGCAGGGGGTCGCGCCGCGCGTCGGCAACACCCGCTCCGGCCAGGAAATCGGCGATCAGCGCACCACGCTCAGACATGCAGATCCTTCAGCTTTTCCGCCCAGGCGCCGTGGCCCGACAGCCGCGCGCGACGGCCCTCGCCGTTGGTCTCCAGCGTGACCGACAGCCGGTCCGGGCTCAAGGCCTCTGGGACGCCTGTCCCCAGACGTTCGGGCCATTCGATCAGGACGGCCCCATGGTCAAGCGCCTCATGAAGGCCAATCTCCTCGATCTCTTCGGGGTCTGCCAGCCGGTAGAGGTCGAAATGGGCCACCGGCGGCTCGCTCTCATAGAACTGCACAAGCGTGAAAGTCGGGCTCGGCACATCCTCATCGGGCCGGGTCAGGGCCCGGATCAGGCCGCGCGCCAACGTCGACTTGCCCATGCCCAGATCGCCATTCAGCAGCAGGGCGTCGCCCACTGCCACATGCCGCGCCAGCGCCGTCCCCAGCCGGGTGGTCGCCGCTTCATCGGCCAGGGTGATCTCGCGCACCTCAGGCAAAGGGCGCATCCGGCTGGCCGGGCAGGACCCGTTCGATATAGGCCTTCAGCCCATAGGTGGCGCGGGCGGCGTCCGCGTCCAGCCGCCCGGCGGGAATGGTCGGTCCGACCGTCAGGCGGAACGTGCCCCCGGCCTTGTTCAGCATCTCGTGAAAAAGGGTGATGTCGCGCAGCTCGGGCGAGATGCGGTCGAAGGTGTGGAACAGCCGCGACCACGGCCCGCTCATGTGAATCGGCACGATCGGCGCCTGGTATTTGCGGGCCAGGCTGACCGCGGTCGGCGACCATTCCGGATCGGTCAGCTGACCGTCGCCCGCCACCCGCGCCAGTCGCCCGGCCGGGAACAGCACCACGGCGCGATCCTCCTCAAAGGCCCGGCGCGCGGCATCCAGCGTGGCCCGGGTCTTTTCGCGCGTGCGCTTGGCGGTGACCCACTCCACCGGAATGATCACCTCGTCCAGCCGGGGCGAAACCCGGAGCGCATCGGCATTGGCAAAGAAGATGGCATCGTCCCGCTGCGCGCGGATGGCGTCATAGGCGGCAATGCCGTCGGCGATGCCCGTCGGATGGTTGCTGACCACCACACAGCGGCCCGCCTGTGGAATCCGGTCGGCGTTCAGGATGCGCACGTCCAGCGCCAGCAGTCTCGAGACGTAATCCAGCGCCTCGGCCCCGCCCATCGGCGCCACGGCATCGGCCATCCGCCTCGCCTTGCCATAGCCCAGCAGGCCATACAGGAACGGCCGGATCAGCGGCCAGCCGATCGAGCCGGTCAGCCGCGGCGCGCGCTCGGCGATCAGCACATCGCAGATATGTCGGGAATCGGGGGCCACCGTCATGATCCGGTTGTCGCCGCTCCCGCGCGGTCGGGCAAGCGCGGTGTGTGAGCAGGCTTTGCCGGAGCCGCCCGGCGGTGCTACGCCTGCGTTCCTTCGTTCTGGCAAGCCCAAGAGGTCCGGCGCATGCGATCCCTCCCGACATCCCTGTTCCGCGCTACGGCGGCTGCGGCCGTTCTGGCGGTCAGCCTGATCGCCGCCCCGGCGGTGACGCAAGCCCAGTCGCAGAACGCGTCGCAAGATGGGGGCGCCGAACCCTTCACCTATGACATCATGCTGGGCCTCAACCGCCTGTCGGACCCTCAGGTCTCGCCCGACGGTCAATGGCTGACCTGGCAGGTGCGCGAGGTCGATCCGGTCGCTGGCGGCGGTGGAACCACGGTGTGGCTTCAGGACCTGCAGGGTGACGTCGAGGCCCGGCCCCTGCTCCAGAACGGAGAGCAGGGCAATACCGTCCGCTGGTCGCCCGATGGCCAGACCGTGTATTTCCTGTCCTCGCGGTCGGGCTCAAACCAGATCTGGGCCACCGACAGCATGGGCGCCGAGCAGGTGCAGGTGACGGACCTGCCGTTCGATGTTCAGGGCTACAAGGTTTCACCCGATGGTGAGCGACTGGTCGTGGCGCTGGCGGTCTATCCGGACTGCGAGACACTCGCCTGTTCGGTCGAACGGTCCGAGGCCGAGGCCGCCCGCAGCAGTACCGGCCGCGTCTATGACCGCATGTTTGTGCGCCACTGGGATACCTGGAACGACGGCACCCAGAACCACCTCTTCGTGGTAGAGCTGGGCGACGACGGCCAGGCCGAAGGCGAGCCGGTCTGGGTCACGCGCGGCTTTGACGGCGACACCCCGTCCAAGCCGTTTGGCGGCGAAGAGGACTTTACCTTCACCCCGGACGGGCAGGCCGTGGTCTTCTCAGCCCGCGAGGCCGGCTCGACCGAGCCGTGGAGCACCGACTTTGACCTGTGGCTGACCGATGGTCTCAGCGACACCGGCGACTTCACCAATCTGACCGAAAGCAACCCGGCCTGGGACGCTGGCCCGGTGTTCTCGCCCGACGGTCGCACCCTGGCGTATCGAGCCATGTCCCGCCCGGGCTTCGAGGCCGACAAGTTCGGCATCATGCTGCGTGACATGCAGACCGGTCAGGTCCGCCAGATCGCCGCCAACTGGGATCGCTCGGCCGACAGCCTGTCCTTCAGCCCCGACGGCAACACCCTCTATGTCGCCGCCCAGGACACGGGCCACCACCGGCTGTTCGCGGTCGATACGCGCAACGGTGCGGTCATCCCCTTTACCGGAGAGGGTTCGGTCGGCAGCCACGCCCTGACGCCCTCGGGCATCGTCTATGCCCAGGCGGCGCTGGATCAACCGGGCGACCTCTGGTTCAAGACGTACCGGGGCCGCGAAATGCCGCGCCGCCTGACCGAAATCAATCCGGTCGTGGGCGAGCTGGCCTTTGGCGAGGCCGAGCAGTTCACCTTCGAGGGCTGGAATGACGAAACCGTCCACGCCTGGGTGATCAAGCCCGCCAACTATGTCGAGGGCGAAAAATACCCCGTCGCCTTCCTGATCCACGGCGGGCCGCAGGGCACCTTCAGCAACAACTGGTCATGGCGCTGGAACCCCCAGACCTATGCCGGCGCCGGCTATGCAGTGGTGATGATCGATTTCCACGGCTCGGTCGGTTACGGCCAGGCCTTCACCGATTCGATCAGCCAGCACTGGGGCGACCGCCCGCTGGAAGATCTGCAAAAGGGCTGGGCCCACGCGCTGGACACCTATGACTTCCTCGACGGCGACCGGGCCTGCGCGCTCGGGGCGTCCTATGGCGGCTATATGGTCAACTGGATCGCCGGCAACTGGCCCAACGCCTTCAAATGCCTGGTCAACCACGACGGCGTGTTCGACACCTTCAACATGGGCTTTGCCACCGAAGAGCTGTGGTTCACCGAGTGGGAGAACGGCGGCACCCCGTGGGAGAACCCGCGCGGCTATCAGGAATTCAACCCGGCCAACCACGTCGACAAGTGGAATACGCCGATGCTGGTCATCCACGGCGAGCTGGATTTCCGCATCCCGACCTCGCAGAGCCTGTCGGCCTTCACCGCCCTGCAGCGTCAGGGCATCGAGAGCCGCCTGCTGATTTTCCCGGACGAGAACCACTGGGTGCTCAAGCCCCAGAACAGCCTGCAATGGCACAATGAAGTGTTCGGCTGGCTGGACAGACACATCGGCGAGTAAACGCAATCATCTCCTCCCCCATCGGGGGAGGGGGACCACGTTAGTGGTGGAGGGGGGCGACACCGCCGTTTCCATAGAAAGGGGCGCAGAGGACATTCCTCCGCGCCCCTGATTGTCTGCGCTGGACCGATGCCTAGCGGCGGACTTCGGCGCGCTGCTCGCTGATCCGCTCATAGCGCGCGTATTCGCGCTCGGTCATGCAGCGCGGGGCCTCCCAGCGCTCACCGGCGTCGCGCGCGGCCAGCAGATCCTGAGCCGAGACGAACACCGGGCGCTCGCCATACTCCCGTTCAAAGCTGGCGCGGGTGGCGGAATCCTCGCCACAGATCATCACCGTCTGGGCGGGGGCCTTGGCCGTCTCGGGATCGGCCGAAGCCGCAACCGGAGCGGTCGCCGCAAGGGCGAGACCGGCGGCAAGGGACAGGGACAGGGCAGTGCGGATCATGGGCGTGGGCCTCCAGCAATGTGGGGACGCTCTCAGGCGTCTTCCCGCACAGAATGCGCCGATTGATCTCAATGTAAATATTATATGACAGTTTATGGCAGGAAAAATGACATGTTCTTGGTATACGACCTATTTTTCTGGGCCGCGACGTTCGCCGTCTCCTCCCTGACGACGTCGGGGAGGGGGACCGCGGAGCGGTGGAGGGGCTCATTGGCCCGCCCGCGCCTTTAAGAGCCCCTCCGTCTCGGCTGCTCCGCATCCGATCCACCTCCCCATCTTCGACAGGGAGGAGACGGGTCGTGCGATGGCCGTCGCCGGAAAGTTCTGACATTTCAGAACCCCCACCCCTTCCCGGACCGTTCGTCCCGCCCTGGTAGCCGCCTCATCCATACTGTCCGGTTGCCAACCCCTGGCTGACGGAGGCGAGGATTTCAGACGGTTCAGACGGTTCAGACGGTAGAAACCTCATCTTCTCGCTGCGTGCGGGGAGGAGGTGAGGAAGGTCGAGTCCAGACCATTCAGACTATTCAGACGGTATTTTTCACATCTACCGCCGACCGCTCGGCCGCACACCGGGCAGCCAAATCGTCCGTTCACGCGTATCTAGGGTCCCCATGACGTTCCCGAGTGCCTCCATGACCCGCCGTGCCACCCTGGCCAGCCTGCTGGGCGGGCTTGCCGCCGCCTGTTCCCCGCTGGGCCTGCTCAACAGTCTGGGCCCGCGCGATTCCGGGGCAAGGCGCGTCGCCCGTGACCAGCCCTATGGAGACGACCCGCGCCAGAAGATGGATATCTATGCGCCGACCGGGGCCTCTCCCGGTTCGCCCGTGCCGACGCTGGTGTTCTTCTACGGCGGTGGCTGGGATTCGGGTTCGCGGAAGGTTTACGGCTGGGCGGCGCAGGCGCTGGCTGCAAAAGGCTTCGTTGTCGCCCTGCCCGACTACCGGCTGGTGCCCGAGGTGCATTTCCCCGGCTTTGTCGAGGATGCAGCCCTGGCCACGGCGGTTGCCGCCGACCGTGTCAGGGATTTGGGCGGGGATCCCGAACGGCTGGGCGTCATCGGCCATTCGGCCGGCGCCCACCTCGCCATGATGATCGCCCTGGACCGGCGCTATATGGCCGCCGTCGACCGGCCCGGATTGATCAAGGCGGCGGCCGGTCTGGCGGGGCCCTATGAGTTCCTGCCGTTCGACGTGAAGGCCTCGGTCAACGCGTTTGGCCGCGCACCCGATCCCACCCTGACCCAGCCGATCACCTTTGCCCGCGCCGATGCCCCGCCCCTGTGGCTGGGCCACGGCACCAACGACGATGTGGTCCACGCCGAGGACACACGGATCCTGTGCGAGCGCATGGACGAGGTCGGCGGCACCTGCACGGCCCGCTTCTATGAAGGGCTGAACCACGCTGATCTTGTCGCGACCTTCTCGCCCCTGTTCCGCAAGAAGGCGCCGGTGCTGGCCGAGGTCTCTGACTTTTTCCACCGGACCTTGGATCGCCCCGCCTGAGCGCGCACACTGCGGCCACGCTTGAAGGAGGATCCGTCATGTTGCGCCGTCTCGCTGTTGCTCTGGCCCTGACGCTGGCCACCGCCGCCCCGGCCTACGCCCAGACCGCCGTCGAGCGGGCCGAGGCGGATTATCTGGCCGCAACCCCCCTGCCGGTCGATGCCCGGGACGACGCCCGCGAGTGGCGGATGTGGTGGGAGGAAGCCGACCCTGTCGACCGCCCGGCCATGGAGGCGGAGCGGATCGCCGAGTTGGAACGCGCCACGGCCCGGGACCGGCGTCTCGCGAGCCATGTGACCGACTTCGACGCGCTCGGGTCGGCCTGTCCCCCCGATGTGCTGGACAGCTGTCGGGTGGAGGCGGCCGGGGTGGTGATCTTCCCTGCTGATGAAGAGACGGGCTCACCCGGCCGGTCGCTCTACTGGCAGCAGCTGCGCGGCGGCGGGGAATGGGACATGCCGCAGGCCTCCGTCATCCTCTACACTGCCCGGGGCGATGGGCGTCTGGTGGCCCGGACATGGGTGCAGACGGCCATCGTCCATCAGCCCCCGGTCCTGGTCGAGGGTCACGGCGGCTTCTATGTCGCCGTGCCCGGCTATCATGACGGCACCGGGCGGATGAACGCCGATGTGCTGTTCCGCTGGATTCCCGACGCCGACCGCCCCTTCACCCAGATCGACGTGACCTCGTGGAAGGCGGACCTCGCCGTGCAGCTGCCGCCGGGCCTCGCGGTATGGAAGGGCGTCGGCTATCGCTGGCCGGCCCTGATGGCCGAAACCGGCCTGTGGCAGGCCAATGACGCCAACTGCTGCCCGACCGGTGGCGATGCCTGGCTGTCGCTGGCGATCGACGGCGACCGTCTGGTGATCGAGCACCTGCAGGTCAATGATCCACTCATCTCCGCCGCCACGACCATTTCGGCCGACATCCTGGGCTGGGCCGGCCGCCGGCTGGGCTGCGACCACTGGATGGGCGAGGAGGCCTACGACGCCGAGCGCGGCGCGCAGATCGAGGCGGCCGTCACCGAGCTGCAGTGCGACGACCTCGACGCTGACGAGGCGGCCTTGATCCAGCACTATGCCGGCGATGAGGTGTCTCTGGCCCGGATCGAACGGGTGCGCGGCACGGATTAGCGGGCCCGTCTCGCCAAGGTCATACTGTTCCGCTAGAGGAGGCCATGACAGAGCAAATGACCCCCGACGCGGCCATCAGCCGCCTTGAAGCCCTCTACGCCAAATCCGTCGACTCCCTGCGCCAAGCGGTGCGGGACTTCGTCGACTATGGCACCCGCCCGGAGCCGGCCGCCCGCGCCGATGGCCTGTTCGCCTATCCCGAACTACGCATTCGCTGGCACGGCGACCGGCCCCAGGACCTTCAGCCCCGCGCCTATGCCCGGCTGTCGAAGCAGGGCACCTATGCCACGACCGTTACCCGCCCCGACCTGTTCCGCAGCTATCTGAAGGAACAGCTGACCCTGCTGGCCGACGAATATGATGCGTCGTTTGAGGTCGGTCTGTCGCAGCAGGAGATTCCCTTCCCCTATGTGCTGGACGGGGCCGAGGTGGCGCTGGACCGGTCGATGACCGCAACCCTCGCGCGCTGGTTCCCGACCACCGAGCTGGCCCATATCGGCGACGAGATCGCCGATGGCCTGTTTGACACGACCGGAGACTTCCCGCTGTCGCACTTCGACGGCCTCCGGACCGACTTCTCGCTGGCGCGGCTGCGGCACTACACGGGCACGCCGGTCGACGACGTCCAGTCCTATGTGCTGTTCACCAACTACAACCGCTATGTCGACGAGTTTGTCAGCTGGGCCATCACCGAGCTGAAGCGGCCCGGCAGCCCCTATCAGACCCTGTCCTGCGCGGGCGGGGTGGTGATCACCCGCGATACGGCGGATCCCGAGGCGGCGATCAGCGACACGGCCTGGAAGAAGCACCAGATGCCCGCCTATCACCTGACGGCGCCGGGCGCGAAGGGCATCACCCTGGTGAACATCGGCGTCGGCCCCTCGAACGCCAAGACCATCACCGACCATCTGGCTGTGACCCGGCCGCACGTCTGGCTGATGATCGGTCACTGCGGGGGCCTGCGCGCCAGCCAGTCGATCGGCGACTATGTGCTGGCCCACGCCTATCTGCGCGATGACCATGTGCTGGACGCCGTCCTGCCGCCGGACATCCCCATCCCCTCGATCGCCGAGGTCCAGCGCGCCCTCTATGACGCGACCAAGTCGGTCAGCGGCATGCCCGGCGATCAGGTCAAGCTGCGCCTGCGCACCGGGACGGTGGTGACCACCGACGACCGGAACTGGGAGCTGCGCTACACCCGCTCGGCCCTGCGCTTCAACCAGAGCCGGGCCGTCGCGATCGACATGGAATCGGCCACCATCGCCGCCCAGGGCTATCGCTTCCGGGTGCCCTACGGGACCCTGCTGTGCGTGTCCGACAAGCCGCTGCACGGTGAAATCAAGCTGCCCGGACAGGCCAACCGCTTCTACGAAGGCTCGATCTCGGAGCACCTGCAGATCGGTATCCAGACCGTCGACCTGCTGCGCGAGGAAGGCGAACGCTTGCACTCCCGCAAGCTGCGCGCCTTCGACGAGCCGCCGTTCCGCTAAGCCGACTTACGCATCAGCTGAAGGGCAAAGCCTGTATAGGGCCGGGCAAAGCTCAGGAAGGACCGGACCCGGTCGGCCGTCGCCTCGATGTGCGGACGCTCGATCCGGTCGGGGTGGGCGGCGGTCCAGTCGCGGGCCGCGCGGTCCATGGTCTCGATATAGGTCTGCCAGGTCGCATCATCGGCCACGTGCACATCGAGCACCTCAAGCCCGGCGTCCTGGGCGGCGCGGGCCCACTCTTCCAGCGGCGTGCAGGCATTGGTCAAGGCCATGACCCGCGCCAGCGGCTCGGGCGGCGTTTCGGTCCAGTAGAGGTCGCCCCAGACCAGCAGGCCTCCCGGCGCCAGATGGCCTGCCAGCGCGCGAAAGGCGTCGGTCGGGTGGCGGTGCTCCTCGCCCACCGGGTCGGTGGCGCCGACGCAAAGGATCAGGTCCTGAGGCGGCAGATCCTCGAGCAGGGTCAGCGACCGCATACGACTGAGCGCGACCCGGTCTTCGACCCCCGCCGCATCGATCCGCGACTGGGCGAGGGCAGCGACGGCCATATCGACCTCGACCGCCTCGACCTGCATCCCGAAGTCGCGGGCGAGACAAATGGCGAGGGCTGCATTGCCCGCCCCGATCTCGAGGGCCCGACCACCCGGCTTCGGCGTCGCCGGCGCCAAAAATGCCCGGAAGGTATCCAGCGTCAGGGCGTTGCAGACCTCAAGAGCCTCATAGGCCAAGCGGTGGAAATTCATGCGCATGGGCCAGCCGTAACGCCGCCCCCTCATATGGCCACAAGAAAGCACTTTACATTTCAAAGTTGATGTAGCAATCATGGGTCACACGCGGGGCGTCGCGCCCCACCGAAACGGAGGGAAGGGCTATGCCCCATCACGACACAACGTCCCCGCAGGACGACATCGCCTACATTCGCGCCCTGGCCGAGGAAGGGCGCAAGACCCCCGTGCTGGGCGGTGGAATCCTGATCACAGCCGGAACGGTCTTCGGGATCGCATCCCTGATCCACTACGGGATCGACAGCGGTATGATCGCCGCCGAACCGGTCGTCTACAACTACGTCTGGCTCGGTGCTCTGGTGCTGTTCTTCATCGGTCTGATTGGCCTCAAGTCCAGGATCCGCGGCAAGCCCGGCGCCCGCTCGGCGGTTAACCGTGCCGTCGGCGCCGGATGGATGGGGGTCGGCCTCGGTATCTTCGTGATGGCCCTGTCGATGGCGATTTTGTCCTACAAGCTGCGAAGCGAGGTGCCGGTCTTTGTGTTTCCTTCTCTGATCTTCGCCCTCTATGGCGCTGGCTGGGCAGTGTCGGCGACCATGTCGGGACAGAAGTGGCAGTGGTGGATGGCTGTCGGCGGCTGGATCGGCGCCCCCGCCATTGCCTTGCTCTTCGGTACGCCACTGCTGTGGCTGGGCTATGCCGCCGGACTGGTGCTGCTGGCCCTGATCCCCGGCCTGATCCTGGTGCGTCAGGAACCGGCTGAGGTGATCTGATGGAGCCGTCGTTCGACATCAATGAGATCGACGACGTCATCCACGGTCGAGTGCGGCTGGGCATCATGGCCTATCTGTCCAGTGCGGGTACGGCGGATTTCAGCGACCTCAAGGCCCGGCTGAAGACCACGGACGGCAATCTGTCGGTGCATCTGCGCAAGCTGGAAGAGGCAGGCTTCGTCGAGATCACCAAGCGCTTTCAGGGCCGCAAGCCCTTGACCGAGGCGCAGTTGACCGATGCCGGACGGACCGCCTTCATGGCCTATCTGGACACGCTGTCGGCCCTGATCCCGCCCCGGTGACACGCCAGACGAAGGGTCACGGTGGCATGCTCTCCCGACTGCGCTATGAGAGGGCATGAGCGAGAGACTGAGACGTTTCGAGGCGATCGACAACTTCCGCGACTTCGGTGACTACGCCGGGGTCGCGGGTCGGCATGTGCGGCCCGGGCGGCTGTTCCGCAGCGCCCATCAGGCCCGCGCGACCGAGGCGGATCTGGCGGCGCTTGAAGCCCTCAATCTGGGGGTGGTGGTCGACCTCAGGCGACCCAGCGAACGTCGCGGTCAGCCCAGTCGCAGGCCCGAAGGCTTTGCCGCCCGCCTGATCGAGAGTGCCCATGACGACGGGGGTGAGGCCCCGCATATGACCTTCCTGAAAACCGCGGATCTGACCGAGGAGTCGGGTCGGGCGTTCATGACCGACACCTATCGCCGCCTGCCGTTCGAGGCGTCGCACATCGATCTGTTCCGGCGCTATTTCGAAGCGCTGGCTGAGAGCGACCGGCCCGTGCTGATCCACTGCGCGGCGGGCAAGGACCGGACAGGCCTGCTGGCGGCCCTGACCCATCATCTGCTGGGCGTCGGTCATGACGACCTGATGACGGACTATCTGCTGACCAATACGGCGGTCGATCTGGAGGGTCAGGCCGGCTTCATCGCGGAGCGGCTGAAGACCATGACGGGGCGGACGGCGTCGCATGCGGCGGTCGTGGCCTTTCTGGGCGTGGCGCCCGAGTTTCTGGATGCGGCCCTGGCCGAGATGACGACGGCCCATGGCTCGGTCGACGGCTATCTGGAGGTCGCCCTTGGCATCGACGCGACCCGGCGGGACCGGATTGTGGAGCGGCTGTCGGCATGATCCGGTCTTACGCGGTGCGGCGGGAACGCGCCCTGCCGTGGCGTGAGCCGCTGGAGGTACTGCAAGCGATCGGAGCGCGCGACGGGACGCTCGGCCTGTTCAGTGGTACCGGGGGGCGAGTGCTCATCGGAACCGATCCGGATGCTGTCTGCCAGACCGACTGCGATGCGGCTGAGGCCTGGGCCTTGCTGGATGATCCGGCGTGGGGCGAGGGGGCGGTGCAGCTGCTGGCCTATGACGGGGGTGCCCGTCCGGCGACAGGGCCGAGGCCGCCGGTCTGGCCCGACTTGATGGCCGCGCGCTATCCGGCCTGGCTGGTGTTCGAGACCACAACCCGGACCCTGACGGCGGTCGGCCGGGGCGAGGCCGCAACCGGGGCAGAGCGGGCGCTGGATCAGGCCGAGGGCTGGGCACGGATGGCAAGCCCGCAGGTTGCCGCCGAAGGCCCTCTGACCGCGACCTTTGACGCCGAGGCCGATGAGGCGGCGTATCGCGCCGCCGTCGCCGATGTCGTAGCGCGCATCGCGGCCGGGGAGCTGTTCCAGGCCAATATCGCCCGCGTATGGAGCGGTGAGATGACGCCGGAGGCCGACCCGCTGGACGTCTTCCTGCGTCTGGCCCGGGACAGTCCGGCGCCCTATGCGGCCTTCTGGCGGTTGGGGGGGCGGGTGCTGGTCTCCAACTCGCCCGAGCTGTTCCTGACGCTGGAACCGGGGGGACGGATCGAGACCCGGCCGATCAAGGGAACCCGTCCGCGTCGCGCCGACCCGGTTGCGGATCAGGTGGAGGTCGAGGCGCTGCTGGCGTCGGTCAAGGACCGGGCCGAAAACCTGATGATCGTTGACCTGATGCGGAACGATCTGTCGCGGGTCTGTGTGCCGGCGTCGGTGCGGGTGGAGCGCCTGTGTCATCCGGAGTCCTATGCCAATGTGCATCATCTGGTTTCGACCGTCAGCGGCTCCCTGTCGCCGGGGCGGGGCGTGGGTCAGGTGATGGCCGCGACCTTTCCGCCGGGGTCGATCACGGGGGCGCCCAAGCATCAGGCGATGAAGGTCATCGCCGGGCACGAGCCGCCGCGCGGACCCTGGTGCGGCAGTCTGTTGCTGCGCGAGGGGCCAGGCGAACTGACCGCTTCGGTGCTGATCCGGACGCTGGCCTTCCAGCGCCGGGACGGGCGCTGGCACTGGCGGACGCAGGCCGGAGCCGGGATTGTGGCGGACAGCGATCCGGGCGCGGAATCTGACGAGGTCCTGTCCAAAATCTCGGCGATCAAACGGGCGCTGACGGAAGCCTAGGGCACCAGCACCACACGCTCGACCGTGCGCGGGCGCAGATAGAAGATGTGCGAGAAGGTGGTGATGCCCGGCATCATATAGTCGACCGGGGAGTCGTAGTCGTAGAGCGACTCTGACACCACAACGCTCTCGCCGATGTTGATCAGTCCCGCGGGCACGGTGATGCTGCTACCGGTCGTCCGGGCCGTCATGCCGCTGCCCCGGCTCCAGTCGATGCGTACGGTATTGGCGTCGACCCGCCGTGCGCTGGAGACCCTGAGTTTCATACCGGTGGCGGTAAACGGCGCCATGATCAGCTCACCGATCTCGAAGATGTCGTCGACTTCGCGGGCGGTGATCCGCTCGCGCTGGGCGATCAGGTCGGCGACCATGGCGGCCGAATGGCTGGCGCGCTTCTGGGCCATATAGCCCTGACAGAATTCGGCCAGGCCGAAGTAGAAGAAGATCATCACCGGCGCCAGCATGGCGAACTCCACGGCCGACACGCCGCGTCGGTCGGACCCCAGTCGCTGCCAAGGGCGCCTCAGGATGCCGCGTCCGCTCATCGCCAGGGCTCGTTGCGAAAGGCGGTGGTGGCCGTCAGGATCGCCCTGCCGTCTCCCATCCGCGCCAGTCCCTGCTCGAGGAAGGGGGTGAACAGGGTGTGGCGGTACCAGGCGCGGACCAGCATCAGGCTGCCGGGATCGCCGCCGTCATAGCCGAGGCCGGCCTCGCTGAACGTCTCGCCGCCCGTCGGATCGGGCGGATTGGGATTGGTGAACTGGGGGATTTCGCGCACGTCGACCGTGACCTTGGCCATGCAGTCGCTGGAGAAAATGCTCATCCGGCCGCACATGGAGGTCTTGAACCGGTCGGCATTGAAGCCCTGACTTTCCGCCTGACCGGTGCGCACCAGACGGCCGGTCTCGATGACGGCATTCTCGAGCGCCGAATCGAGCACGAAGACGAAGGCCAGTTCGAGCACGGCGAACATCATGAAAAAGAAGGGCATGGCCACCATGGCGAACTCAACCGCGGTCGAGCCCCGGCGTGCCGCGAGAAAGCGGTCGAGGGCTGTTCGCACTCGCGCCGCCCGGAGCATGTTACGGCGTGCCGTCTGAACGCAGGCTGGGCGAACAGGTGGTACCGCAGGCCATCTCGGTCACCTGACCGCCGCGCCAGACGCGCACCTGACCGGAGTCTCCGGCGCTGACCACGATCTGGCTCTGAAAGACGGTGCGACCGATGCTGTCCACAGCGACGATCTGGGTCACGCCATAGCCCTTGCCGGTGACGAATAGGGTGTTGGCATCGACGACGGTCACGTCGGCGATCTGGGGATTGCCGACGATCACGGACCCGGCCGGCGCGCGCAGCTGGATGCGGGCGGTCTGGTCAATGTCGACCCGCAGCGGGTCCTGGGCCAAGGCCGGTGCGGCAAGGGCCGAGCCCACGAGGGCGGCTGCGGCGAACATCAGGGAGCGGGGCATGTTGCGGGCCATCGGGCGGTGTGCCTTCCAATATCATCAGCGCGCCCGCATCGGGCGCGCGCGAGGCCCAAGGGACCACTGAATCCTCAAGAAAGGCTGAAAGCCTGCAATAACGGCAAACTTAGAGTAAATATCCCGGTAACCATGAATAATCCAAGCAAAACTATTCACTTTACTTGTCCTTAAGCGGTGACGTGCATGATGAGCGTGTAGGGGGTCAAGCGGGCATAACCGAAGACCCTGATGGTGCAATCGTTAGCTCGCTCAAGAAAAAGGACTATCCAATGACCAAGTTCATCTCGCGTTTTGCCAAGGACGAATCCGGCGCCACGGCCATCGAGTACGGCCTGATCGCGGCCCTGATCGCCGTCGTCATCATCTCGGCCGTGACCGCACTCGGCACGACCATCAAGACCAAGTTCAACGCCGTTGTGACCGGCATGGGCGGCACCGCCGGCGCCTAAACGCCGACGCGTCTTGAAAACCGAACGGGGGCCGGAGCGGAGACGCTCCGGCCCCTTGTCGTTGGGGGCATGCTTGTATTCCCGTCCGCGTTCGCGGCGGGTTGGAGGGCGGGCGGAGCGCCGGGCCTTCGCCCGGAGAAGATGAATAATACCGTTTCGACGAAGACAGACGCTCCGCGCGGCTGGTTTTCCGGAAGCTTGCGTCGGGTGGCCGTGTTCGGGCCTTACCGCAGCGCCCCCGGCGGGCAGGGGTGTCCTGCGACACCTCCTGGACGATCAGGTATCCCCCCTGACCCATTGTCTTTGGGGCCTACCGTTCGCGCCGCGGGCGCTCACTGCTTGAGGCCCGAGGTTTGATCGGCGGTGTCCCAACAACCCCGCTCCATCCGCTCCCGCCGCTTGCAAGGTCGCAGGCCTTACGAGCCCTCCGTGCGACGGGACGGGAGGAGTGTGGCACAGGGCTGGACCGGGTCGGGCAGAACGGTGCGGGAAACGGAGGGGGTGTTGAAAGGGTTGAGGAAATGCGGGGTGACCATCATGGCTGAGGCGCTTGATCTGGCACTCATCCGTCCCCCCGGCGCAGGCCGGGGTCAAGAAGTCGAACGGACCGGCTGCAAATTCTCCTGGGCCCCGGCCTTCGCCGGGGAGGCGGAGGGAGGGAGGCGGCCTCTCTCGCGGGTGACACCGATCCTCGGGTCAAGCCCGAGGATGACGGATCTTCTGCCTCCTCCCTAACGAAGTTGGGGAGGTGGCGCGGCGCGTCAGCGCCGTGACGGAGGGGTTCTTCAGGGCATGCGTGCGGGCAAGAACCCCTCCACCGCTCCGCGGTCCCCCTCCCCACCGCTCCGCGGCAGGGATGAGACGCGTGGCGCCAAAGAAAAAGGGCCGGCGCTTGCGCGCCGGCCCTCACAGTCTTGGGGAGGAAGCCGCCTAGAAGCGGGTGGTCAGGCTGATCGAGCCGCTCTGGCCAATGTCGTAGGCATTGGCGGTGATACGGTTGCCCAGTTCCTGGTATTCCAGATATTCCTCGTCCAGCAGGTTTCGGACCTCGATGGCCAGGCCCATGTCGCGGCCCATCCACTCGAAGTCCTTGCGGTAGACGAAGTCCAGCATGACACCGGGCTCCTGGATCAGGTCGGGCTCGCCCGGGCGACCGCGGGCCGAGCTGCGCTCGGACACCCAGGTCACCAGAACCGTCGCTTGCGACCGGGCCACATCGTCCTCCCAGCCGAACTGCAGGTTGGCCAGGTGTTCGGACTGACCCTGCATGCGGCTGCCATCGATGATGTAGTCGGAGGCCGGACGGGCAGCCCCCGCAGCCGACAGCGGGAAGACCACGTCGCCGGCTTCCACATTCACCTCGGAGTCGGTGAAGGTGTAGTTGGCCTGGACCAGCCAGCGCTTGTTGGCCACGAAGTCCCAGCTGTGGTCCGGCATCTCCCAGTACTTCTTGGCGTCGATCTCGAAGCCCATCAGGGTCGCGTTCGGCGCGTTGAGGTAGGTCTGCTGGAGCAGGTTGCCCTGTTCGTTGATCGAGGATTCGATCGGGTTTTCGATGTCCTTGTAGAAGACACCGCCGGTCACATACTGGCCGCGGGCGAAATACCACTCGACGCGGGCGTCCAGGTTCACCAGCTCGGTATCGACCAGATAGGGGTTACCGAAGAACAGGCGATCGTTGTCCGGGTCCTGGTACTGTTGCGGGGCCAGTTCGCGGAACTGGGGACGGCCGATGGTCTTGGACGCGCCCAGACGCAGCTGCATGTCCTCGGCGAAGTTCCAGGTCAGGGTCGCCGACGGCAGCCAGTAGGTGTTTTCCAGCTGGGTGGGCTGGAACACCAGGGCCCCGCCGAACAGGTCGACCGGGGTGACGAACTGGGTGGCATCCTCGTAGCGGACACCGGCCGAAACGCTGACCAGCGGAATGACCTCGGCCTCGACCTGAACATAGGCCGCCTGGGTTTCCAGACCGGCTTCATAAGCCGCAGCCCCGCCCGAGGGCGTGATTTCCTGCAGCTCGAGCAGATCCGGTCCCAGATTGAAGTCCGAGAACAGGAAGTCCGCGCGGCTGTCCTGCACGTCCAGCGGAATGCCGTTCGGTGCATAGAAGCGGAAGTCGCGGCGCTGGGCGTCACGGGTGTTGTCACTGTACGCGATCCCGCCGCGAACGGTCAGGTCACGGTAGTCCGACAGGGCGGTGGTCCAGGCAAAGTCGGCCCCGCCGCTGACGATCTCGTCTTCCAGCTCCGAGAAGCTGGTCGAGTTGCGCTGGGCTTCACCGTCGTGGCGATAGACGCCGTCCGGATCCAGGCGATAGCGGATGACCTTTTCGTACGGTGCATCGCGCTCGGTCAGGGCGTAGGCCCCGCGCCAGCTGAGTTCCAGATCGCCATCCATCAGCCAGTGGGTGCCGGCCAGCTGGCTGGTGAACAGGTTCCGTTCGAACCATTCGGTGTAGTCGTCGCGGACCTCGCCCGAGCCCGGAGCGTCAAAGTCGACGCCTTCGCGCGAGCGGGCTTCCTTGGTGACATTGCGGACGTAGAGGTTGGTCCACTTGAGCTGGTGGTCTTCATTGCCGAGGCTGAGACCGCCGAGGAAGTTCAGGCCGATGTCATTCTCGGTCGAGACATAGTCATAGCTGGTCTGGACAACCAGTTGGTCGACGTCGAGACGGCCCGCCTGCTGGATGCCCGTGCGGGTCCGCCAGCTGTTGTCATAGCCGGCCACAAAGACGAAGCCGAGGTCCACACCATTGCCGATATCCCAGGTGCGGCCGCCGGCGATGTCCAGACCGAAGTTGGGCTGGATGTAGTCCTGGCTTTGCAGCAGGTTCAGCGGGGCGTTGACGAAGTCACGGCCGATGGCCTGGATTTCCGCCGAGGTGAAGTCCGAGCCGGTGGCGACGCGGTTGCCGGTGGCCAGGGCGTCGGCCAGCAGGCCGGGCACATCGCGGGTGCCGTCATCGAAGCCGGTGAAGTCGGTGCGCGATCCGTAATAGATCAGGCCTTCCCGTCCGGTGGTTTCCAGATTGCCGCCAATGCTGGTCGAGACCGTCAGGAAGGCCTCGCGCGGCGCGCTGATGGTCTGCAGGTCGATGACCCCGCCACCGAACTCGCCCGGATAGTTGGCCGAATAGGTCTTCTGGACCGTCACGCCTTCGAGAACCGAGGACGGGAACAGGTCCAGCGGGACGACCCGCTGCAGCGGCTCGGGGCTGGGCAGCGGCGAGCCGTTCAGCAGGGCCGAGGAGTAGCGCTCACCCAGGCCACGCACATAGATGAAGCGGCCTTCGACGATCGACAGACCGGTCACCCGCGTCAGGGCGGCAGCGGCGTCGTCGTCGCCGGTGCGCTGCAGGTCTTCCTGCGTCACGAAAGAGGCGACCTCGGAGGTCTCGCGGAGAGGTTCGGGAATGTAGCGGCCCAGAACGACGATCTCGTCGACCTGGGTTTCGGTAACCGGATCCTGGGCCGGCGTCCCGGCCGGAGCCGGATCCTGTTGCTGGGCCAGGGCCACGCCGGGCGCGATCAGCGCCGTGCTGGCGAGCAGCAGGCCGCTCAGTGTCAGGGATAGCGTCTTCATGATCAGCGCCTCGAATGGGAAATATCGGAAAACGACGAATCGGGGCGGCGACGCTATGGCCGCCGCCTCGACAGGCGCAGGTATCAGCAGGTCGAGCCGGTGGAGATTCCGCAGGACCAGCCGGCGAACCAGGTGTCGCTCGAGTCACGGACAGCGCCGATGTAGGTCGTGTTCGTGAAGAACGAATTCACGCCCGCGACCGGCGTCGCGGTGACGGCCGACTCATTGGCACCGTTGACCACGCCGTTCAGGGTCGACGTACCGGCGCTGTTGTTGGCGCCCGTGCCGAAGATGCCCGAGGTGGCGGCGTCCTGGTTGCCGTCGGCGCGGAAGGTCGTGCCGCAGGCGAGGAAGACCGAGTTGAAGGCCGGTCCGTTGGTCACGGTGGCGGCGTCGTCGATGTCGAAGCAGGTGCCCGAGGGCTTGGCGACGACCGAGTTGTACAGCTGCAGGGCGTGGCCGGTGTTCAGCAGGATGCCGTCGCCGCCGGCACCGTCGGTGCGGCCGATGATGGTCGCGTTCGAGACGATCGGGCGGGTGAACAGGGCCTGATTGCCGGCCGAGCTCGATTCGAAGCCACGGTCGCCGCGGGTCGGCGCCTGACGGACGATCAGGAACTGGACGTTGCCGCGATAGCCGGTGTCGGTGTCGAAGCTGTCGTCGTCGTTGCCGGTCAGGATGACGTACTTCATGTTGACCGTGCCGCCGAAGGGCTCGATGCCGTCGTCCGAGCTGTTGTGCACCTGGATGTATTCGATGGTGGTGCCCGAACCGACGCCGGCCATGGTGATGCCGTTCAGTTCGTTGCCGGGCAGGATCTGGAAGCCCGAGTGCTGCAGGCGGAAGTAGCGCAGGCGGCCCGAGTTATCGGCAGCCGTGTTGCCGCCGTAGAAGGCGTTGGTGCCTTCGACCTGGGCTTCACAGGCGATGTTCGGCGGAGTCACGCCGGCCGGGCAGGCGGCGATGGGCGCGCGGCCCAGAATGACCAGACCACCCCATTGGCCGATCGAGTCGACGCCGGTAGTGCCTTCAACCGACTGGCGGCTGGTGAAGATGACCGGGCTGGTCGAGGTGCCTTCGGCGAAGATCTGCGAGCCGCGGTTGACGACGATATAGTCCAGGCCGCCCGAACCGAAGATGGTCACGCCCGGCTCGACCGTCAGAATGCCCTGCTGGGCGCCGGCGATCGGCGCGGCGGGGTTGGCGCCGCGGTCCTGACCGACATCGGTACGACCGGAGACCGAGTAGATGGTGCCGGCGCGGGCCGAGACCACGAGGTTACCAACGATCAGCGCGGGCAGCTGGCAGTTGCGCAGCTCGGTTCCACCGGCCGCCGTGATGGTGCCGACGTTGGCGAAGCCGGTCGGGCAGTCCGCCGCCGCGCCGCCGGTGCCGCCACCGCCGCCACCGCCGCCACCGCCGCCGCCACCGCCGCCACCGAAGTCACCTTCGCCCGGCGAGGCCACTTCAGCCGAACCACAGGAAGCCAGGGCCAGGGCGGCCGCGCTGGCGAGCAGGATCTTGGAAAGACGCATTGGGAAACCCCTCGAATGAATGTTCGGGTTACCCGCACCCCGGTCTGACGCACCCGGCAACCCCGGGACCAGTCGTCTAGTCGGGGTTTGCAATGTTAAGATGACGCAAATGTTATTCGTTGTGACGAATAGTCAGTCATCAGATCAATCAATTCAGAAAAGCCAATTATACGAAAAGTATAGAAATTGTATCGTCTAATCCGCAGGCGGATCAATCGTCACATTCAGGGTCTGGCCGCCCCGGCGTACTGTCAGGGTCACGGACGCGCTGCCGCCGACCGATTGGCCCAGGGCCCACAGGCGTTCGTCGCGGGTGAAGGGTTCGCCGTCGACGGCGGTAATGACATCGCCCTCGCGCAGACCGGCGGCCGACAGGGCGGGGATTTGCGCGCCGCGTCTCCAGACATAGCCCTCGACCTGACCGTCGCGGGAAAGCGGCCGAAGCCCGGCGACAAAGGGGTCGGCTTCGGGCGCCACCAACCCCATTTCGGCGGCGGCGGTGGCGGCGTCTCCGGAAAGGCCGACGGTCGAGCCGCCCGGCGGTGGCGGCGCTGCCGGTATGGAGATGTCGGCGAACTCCAGCCGGATCGATCGCCCTGAACGTGTCAGCAGCACATGGTCCCGCCCGACCGAAGCCAGGACCAGATCGGGCGCAACTGTGTCGCCGATGCCATAGGCGGCCTGGGTGCCGTCCGGCCCCTGCAGGATGGCGGTGCCCGAGGCGCCGGTGCGGGTGCCGAACAACAGCCAGCCCTCGGCAGAGAGGTCGAGCACGGGCGGGGCCAGACCCTGACGAAAGAAGGGGTCGAACCGGGCGAAGACGGCCGGGTCGCTGAGCGGGCGCACGGCGTTGGCAGCCCTGGGGGGAGCGCCGGTCGACAGGAAGGCCGAGGCGCCGCCCCCGATCAGCACTCCTGCGAGGCCAAGCCCCAGGGCGATCTCGACCCCGCGCCGAATCGGAAGGGTGTCTGGCAGGGGCGGAATGGTCCGGCGCATGACCCGGCCTCTAGCCCCCGGATGTGACAGACTGCCGACATTCAGGCGCAGTCAGGACGACAGGTCCAGGATCTGACCGGCCAGCGGCGGCAGGTGCCCGGCGCGGACCTGTCCGCAGTTGACGCCCGTGATCAGTCGCCCCCCCTCCGGGACGGGCCAGTCCAGTGCCACCTCACCGAGATTGAACGCGCAGATCAGGCTCCGGCCGCCATGATCGCGGCGGAACACCAGCTGCGGACCGGTCGCTTTCAGCACCGTCATTCGACCGAAGCGCAGGGCCGGCGTCTCGCGGCGTAGGGCGATCAGCCGACGGGTCAGGGCCAGCATGGACTCCGGGTCCGCTTGCTGGATCGTCACCGCCCGGGCCAGATGCTGCGGGTCCATGGGCAGCCAGGGCTCGGTGACGGAAAAGCCGCCGTAGGGGGCATCCGCTGTCCAGGGCATGGGGGTGCGGGCGCCGTCGCGGCCCAGGGTCCGGGGCCAGTTGGCGATGGCCTCGGGATCGACCAGCCGCTCGAAGGGCACCTCGGCCTGGGGCAGGCCCAGTTCCTCGCCCTGATAGACGAACACATTGCCGCGCAGCGTCATCAGCAACAGCATCGCCAGACGCGCGACGGTGTCCGGGTCGCGCCCGGCGGCCCAGCGGCTGGCGACACGCGGCGTGTCGTGGTTGGAAAAGGTCCAGCAGGGCCAGCCTTCGTTCTCGGCCCCGGGCCAGCGGGCGACCGTCTCGGCCACCAGTTCGGATGTCAGGGCCCGGGCATAGAGATAGTTGAAGCCATAGGCGCTGTGCAGGCGATCGCCCCCTTGGGTGAAGGCGTGCATCTCGGCCTCGGCCTCGGCCCCCACCACCTCGGCCACGAAGAACCGGTCGCCATAGGTTTCGGCCAGCGCTCGCAGTCGCTCCAGGAAGGCCGGGATCTCGGGCTGGGACTGGTTGTGCAGGTGAAGCTGGAAATCGAACGGCCGGGTGCGCGGTCCCGGGCGAGGGTCGGGGGGATTGTCGGTCAGGGCCGCGTCATGGATGGCGAAATTGATGGCATCCAGCCGGAAGCCGTCGACGCCCCGGTCCAGCCAGAAGCGGGCCACGTCCAGCAGCGCCTCCTGCACCTCGGGATGGCGCACATTCAGCTGCGGCTGGCTGGCCAGGAAGTTATGCATGTAATACTGGCCCCGCCGCGCGTCCCAGGTCCAGGCCGCCCCCCCGAACACCGACTGCCAGTTGCTGGGGGGTGAGCCGTCGGCCTTTGCGTCGGCCCAGACGTACCAGTCGGCCCGGTCGTTGGAGCGGTCCTGCCGGCTGGCCCGGAACCAGTCATGGGCGTCGGATGTGTGGGCATAGACCTGGTCGATGATCAACTTCAGCCCGCGCGCATGCACCCCGGTGACCAGGGTGTCGAAATCATCCATCGTCCCGAACAGCGGATCGATGGCGCAATAATCCGAGACGTCATAGCCGAAGTCCTTCATTGGCGAAGCAAACACCGGCGACAGCCAGATGCCGTCCACCCCCAGATCCGCAATATGATCCAGCCGCCGGATCAAACCCTTCAGATCGCCGATGCCGTCGCCGTCACTGTCCTGAAAGCTGCGCGGATAGACCTGGTACAGAACCGCGCCACGCCACCATTCCATTCCCGGCCTCCTGAAGATGAGCCCGACCATCGACCGATTTCCCCGACCGGGCAATCGACAAGCGCCGGGGCCTTTTCGCGGACCGCACAAACGGGCAGGGTCGGGGCATGGAATCCCTGTTGGCGCGCCTTCGTCCGCTGTTGCTCGTGCTCGTCATGGGCGGGCTGGTTCCGGCCCTGCCGGCCCAGGCGGCGGTGACCGTGACCTTCTATGGGCATGAGGGAAATCGGGTGCAGAACGGCTGGCTGCTGTTTCCCCATGCCTTTGTGCATCTGCATGGCACGCTGCAGAGCAATGGCCTGCCGGTCGATTATGCCGTGGGGTTCACGGCGCGCTCGCCGGGGCCTCAACTGTTGCTGTTCAGCGACCGGGGCATTCTGAAACGCCCTGAGCCCGCCTATATTGCCGACGGGGTCGCCTATCTCAGCGTGACGATTAGCGACGAGACCTATGAGGCGTTACGCAACCGCTTCGACTATTGGGCCAGTGCAGCGGGCGGCACCTATAATCTGAACAGCCGCAACTGCATCGCCTTTGTCGCAGACATTGCCGATGTCATCGGGCTGGCGCGGCCCAGCGCCCGCACCCTCAGCCCCAACGGCTTTCTGAAAGACATGGTCGGGATGAACCCGCCGGGGTCACTGGCGGGGATTGAGCATCACACGGTCGCGGGCTGATCCTCGGGCCGTGTGCCCGCCAGTTCCTCGGCGGCGGTCATCAAATGATAGAGGCTGCTGGCCGGGGCCGGCTCGTCGACAAAGGCGCCGCCGGCGGTCATGCGGTCATGGAACAGGCCGGGGCGGTCGGAGCGCAGATAGGGCATCAAGCCTGCGACCGCCGCCTCGATGCGCTTCTCGGCATGGGCGCGCTCATCCGCCGAGTCTGCCAGATCGCGACGCTGCACCCAGGCCTTGATCCGTTCGGTCTGGGGCCACAGGCGGGCGACCGTGTCGCCGGGCTCAAGATCCGCGCCGAGACCGCCAAAGGCTACGCCGCGCTCCAGGTCGACACCCCGGATCTCGCCCAGATCGACCAGCCGCCGACCGGCCGCCACGGCACCCGCATGAGCCCGCATGTGACCCCAACGGGTCAGCAACCAGCCCCATTCGAACTGATGCCCCGGCTCGATCTGGGGCTCGGCCCCCTGCGGCAGGGCCTGCCAGTCTCCGTCATAATATTCGTGCACCGCGCCGGTGTCGGGATCAACGAACCGGTCGAGCGCCAGTCGGGCGATGCGGTCGGCCATGTCACGCCAGGGTCCGGCGTCTTCCGTGGGCAGGGCCGTGGCCCAGGCCAGTGCCGCTTCCAGCAGATGCATGTGGGGATTGGCCTTGAGCGGCCAGGAGGGCGGCGAGTCTTCTTCATAACCCGCGATCGGGTGGGCGCGCAGATTCTCGAGCGCCTGACGCAGCGTGTCGGCGATGCGGATGACCGCGTCCGCCTCCTCGGCGAGCGGCAGGGCATGGGCCAGGCCAAACAGGACAAAGGCCTGGTCATAGAGGTCGGGCCGGTCATCCAGCGGTTGGCCGCTCGCATCCAGCCGGTAGTGGGCCAGTCCGTCCGGCCTCAGAAACGCGGGCAGGGTGGTGAGACCGTGGTTGACGATATCAGCCGCCGGGCCGGTCCAGCCCAGCGCGGGCGCCCGTGAGAAGACATAGATCTGGCGCCCAAGCACCCGCGCCCGCCGGGGCAGGTCGGCGGGCGTGCCGTCGGCGTTCAGCTTTTCGAAGAAGCCGCCGTGCGTGCGGTCTACCCCCTGCGCCGCCCACAGCGGCAGGGCCTGATCCCGCATCCAGTCGAGGAAAGCGCTGCCGATGCTCATCTGCGGCTCCCGCGGGGTCTATGGGGCCCCCGGGGGCAAACGCAAACGCGGTGCATGGATTATGACCAGACCATTGAACTGGCGGGCATATAAGCGGCTGGTCGAAAGCCGCGCAACCTTGACGGTCGGCGACTTCTGACGTGGCGTGGTTTGGGCCATGCTGGCGAGCCGGGGCGAATCGCCGACCCGGACCGTGGAAGGACAACCATGCAGCTGAATGGCAAACGCATCCTGGTCACCGGGGCGGACGGCTTCATCGGCTCGCATCTGGTCGAGCGGCTGGTTCGCGACGGCCACGCGGTTCGCGCCTTCGTCCAGTACAACAGCTTCGGCCACCGGGGCTGGCTGGATCAGTCGCCCGAGGATATCCAGGACGCGCTGGATGTCTTCGCAGGCGACGTCCGCGATCCGTACGGGGTGCGGACCGCCATGACCGGCTGCGATGTGGTGCTGCACCTGGCGGCCCTGATCGCCATTCCCTACAGCTATCATTCGCCCGGCGCCTATGTGGACACCAATGTCACCGGCACGCTGAACATCGTGCAGGCTGCCCGCGATCTGGGCGTTGAGCGCGTCGTCCCCACCTCGACCAGCGAGGTTTACGGCACGGCCCGGTTCGTGCCGATGACCGAGGACCACCCGCTGCAGGGCCAGTCCCCCTATTCCGCCTCCAAGATCGGCGCGGACCAGATCGCCCTCAGCTTCCATGCCGCCTTCGGGACGCCCGTGTCGCTGGTGCGGCCCTTCAACACCTATGGCCCGCGCCAGTCGGCCCGTGCCGTGATTCCGACCGTCATCACCCAGTTGGCGGCCGGTGCCCGTCAGGTGAAGCTGGGCGCGCTGTCGCCGACGAGGGACTTCAGCCATGTGTCCGACACCGTGGCCGGCATTATCGCCGTGGCCGAATGCGATGCGGCGATCGGCGGGGTGACCAATCTGGGCAGCGGGTTCGAGGTCTCGATCGGCGACACCGCCCGCCTGATCGCCGAGCGCATGGGCGTCGACATCGAGATCGTCAGCGAGGCCGAGCGCCTGCGCCCCGACGCCAGTGAGGTCGAGCGCCTGTTTGCCGACACCACGCGGGTTCAGACGCTGACGGGCTGGAAGCCCGCCTATGCGGGGCTGGAGGGCTTCGGTCGGGGTCTGGACGACACCATCGGCTGGTTCCGCGATCCGGCCAATCTGGCCCGCTATCGCCCGGGCAGCTACGCGATCTGACGGATCAGCGGCGGTCCAGCGGCCGGGCCGGATTGCCGACGACGGTCTCGCCGGGCGCCACATCCTTTATCACGACCGCCCCCATGCCGATCACCGCCCCCTTGCCGATGCGCAGGGGCTTGTCCGGCGTACCCTGACGCAGGATCGCGCCCGTCCCGACATAGACGTCGTCCTCGATCACCGTATTGCCGTTGATGCATACGCGCGGCGCAAGGGTCACAAAGTCGCCGATCGCACAGTCGTGGGCGACGTAGGAATAGATGTTGGCGTGAAACTGTCGGCCGATCCGGACATCGGCGGTCAGGGTGGTGTGGTCGCACAGGATGGCGCCCTCGCCGACCTCACACGGGCCGCGCCTGAGGACGGTGGGCGCGACCAGCGACACCAGAGGCCGGCCCAGCGCCCGCATCTCGGCATCGACCCGGCGGCGGATGGCGGCCTCGGCGATGGCGACGACGATGCGGTAGTCCTCGGGCAGATCCGTCAGCGGGATCACAGGGTGCCCGTTCACCGTCGGCGCGTGGGCCTCTCCGTCCTTCGGCACGAAACAGACCGCGTCGGGCGAGCGGGCACCGGCGGCACGGGCCGTTTCCCACGCCAGAGGCGCGACTTCGCGGCTGAATCCGCCGGTTCCGCAGATGGCGATCTTCATGGGATGGCGCTCCCCTCCGGGAATCGGACAAGACTGCTACCCTGACACCCTGACCGACTCTGGCAAGGCAGGACTCTGGCAAGGCAGACTGTAGCAGGCGCATGGCCGAACGCGTGACGATCTGTGTGGTGAGCAGCGGCCGGGCCGACTATGGCCTGATCCGGCCGATTCTCGATGCCCTGCGCGCCGATCCGCGCACGGTGGGGCAATTGCTGCTGACCGGCACCCATGCCGATCCGCGATTCGGCTCGGACGCCGACGGCCTGATCGAGGCCGACGCCCTGGTGCCCATGCCGCTTGTGGGAGACGGTGCCGACGCCGCCGCCCGCGGGGCTGCCGCCGTGCTGACCGGCGTGGTCGAGGCGCTGGAGCGGCTGAAGCCTGATGCCGTCCTGATCGTCGGCGACCGCTACGAGATCCTGGCGGTGGCCCAGGCCACCATGCTGCTGCGCCTGCCCCTGATCCATCTGGGCGGGGGCGATGTCACCGAAGGGGCGATCGACGAGGGTATCCGCCATGCGGTCAGCAAGCTGGCCCAGGTTCATCTGGTGACCCATGCCGCGGCTGCGCGCCGCCTGCGCCAGCTGGGCGAGGAAGACTGGCGCATCCATACGGTCGGCAATCCCTCGCTGGACAGTCTGACCGCCGCGGCATCCGTGCCAGATGCGGAACTGGAACGCCTGCTGGGCTGTCCGCTGGCTGCGGACAATCTGCTGGTCTGCTTCCACCCGGTCACCCTGCTGGCGGATGGCGGGCTGGCCGAGTTCGAGGCGCTCGTGCAGGCGCTCGGCGATCTGCCGGCCTCGACCCGGCTATGGGCCACCCGGCCCAATGCCGACCCGGGGCATGAGGGGCTGAACGGGCGTCTGGATGAGTGGGCGAAGGGCCGGAACAATGTCTCGATCCATGCCGCCCTCGGCGCTGCCTACCTGCCCCTCATGGCCCGCTGCCGGGCAGTGGTGGGCAACTCCTCCAGCGGTCTGACCGAAGCCCCCTCGCTCGGCATTCCGACCGTCGACGTCGGCGTGCGACAGCAGGGACGGCTGGCGGGCGAGACGGTGTTTCATTGCGCCGGCGAGGCGGGGGCCATCCGGGATGCGCTGGCCCGGGCCATGACCGCAGACCTTTCGGACGCGATCAATCCTTATGGAGATGGAAAGACTGTGCCGCGCATCCTGTCGGTCCTGACGTCCCTGCCCGAGCGCGAAGCCCTGATGCACAAGCGGTTCATCGACATTGAGGTCCCCGGTGGCTGACCGGGTCTTCATCATCGCCGAGGCGGGGGTGAACCACGACGGCTCGCTGGCGGATGCGCTGGCCATGATCGACGTCGCCGCCGAAGCGGGGGCCGACGCCGTCAAATTCCAGACCTTCCGCGCCGAGGCCGCCCTGACCGCCCGCGCGCTCAAGGCCGAGTATCAGGTGACCAATACGGGCGAGGGCGGCACCCAGCTGGACATGGTGCGGCGGCTGGAGCTGAAGCCCGAGGATCACGCGGCGCTGGTCGAGCGCTGCCGGGCGCGCGGCATCGCCTTCATGTCGACGGCCTTTGATATGGACAGTCTGGCGCTGGTGGCCGGGCTGGGCATGCCCTGGATCAAGATTCCCTCCGGCGACCTGACCTGGGGCGAGATGCTGATCGCCGCCGCCCGCGTAAGCCCGCCGCTGGCGGTCTCGACCGGCATGGCGACACTGGATGAGGTGCGTCAGGCGCTGGCCCTGATCGCCTGGGGCCGGATGCGGGCGGACCGGCCGCCGGATCTAGACACGGCGCTCGCCGCCTTCGACACCGACGCTGCGCAAGCGGCGCTTCAGGGACAGGTGGTGCTTCTGCACTGCACGACCCAGTATCCGGCGCCCCTGTCGGCCATCAACCTGCGCGCCATGGACACACTGCAGGAGACGTTCGGCCTGCCGGTCGGCTATTCCGACCATACGCTGGGCATCACCGTGCCCATCGCCGCCGTGGCGCGCGGTGCGGTGATGATCGAGAAGCATTTCACCCTCAGCCGTGACCGCCAGGGACCCGATCACGCGGCCTCGCTGGAGCCGGACGAGCTGGCCGCCATGGTCCGCGCTATCCGCGAGGTCGAGCAGGCTCTCGGCCGGGCGGACAAGGCCCCGGCACCCGAAGAAATGGCCAACCGCATCGTTGCGCGCCGTTCGATTGTCGCTGCGCGCCCGATCCGGGCGGGAGAGGTGCTGACGCCCGACATGCTGACGGCCAAGCGGCCGGCCGACGGGATCGACCCCCGCAACGCTTTTGCCCTCTACGGCCAGCCCGCCGCCCGCGACTATCAGCCGGACGAGGCGATCGAGCCATGAAGCAATGGCAACGCACCCTGGTCGGCCCGGATGCCCCGCTGCGGCAGGTGCTGAAGGCCATCGATTCGGCGGGCGTCGGTATAGCGCTGGTCGTCGATGAGGGGGGTGTCCTGCTGGGCACCCTGTCGGACGGCGATGTGCGCCGGGCCCTGATCAACGGGGCGGATCTGGAGCAGGCCTGTCGCCCCTTTGTGCACACCACGCCGGTGGTGGCGCCGGACGGGCTGGACGAGGGCGCGGCCCTGACAATGCTGCGGGCGCGCAAGCTGCGCCAGCTGCCGCGCATAGACGAGGCGGGCCGCGTGACGGGTCTGACGACCGTCGGCGACCTGCTGGACGTGCCCGAGCGGCCCGAAGCCGTGGTGATCATGGCCGGTGGGCGGGGTGAGCGGCTGGCGGAACTGACCCGCACCACGCCCAAGCCGATGCTGAACGTCGGCCCGCGCCCGATTCTGGAGACCATTGTCTCGAGCCTGGCGGTGCAGGGGTTCCGCCGCATCTTCCTGTCGGTGAACTACAAGGGCGAACAGATCGAGGCGCATTTCGGCGACGGCAGCGACCGGGGGCTGACGATCGGCTATCTGCGCGAGGACCAGCCGCTGGGCACCTGCGGGGCCCTGTCGCTGCTGCCGGCCGAGGTCGAGGGGCCGGTGCTGGTCACCAATGGCGATGTCCTGACCCGCGTCGACTATGGCCAGGTGATGGACGGCCATATCCGCGCCGGCGCGGCGGCCACCGTGGTGGTCCGGGATTATGAGATGCAGGTGCCGTTCGGCGTGATCCGGGCGGCCGATGGCCGGATCAGCGGCATTGAGGAAAAGCCCAGCCAGGTCTTCAACATCAATGCCGGGGTCTATGTGCTGTCGCAGGCGGCGCTGGCGCTGATTCCCGCGAACCGGCCCTATGACATGCCGATGCTGATCCAGGCCCTGATCGATTCGGACCAGCCGGTCCGGCCGCACCGGGCCGAGGGCTATTGGCTGGATATCGGTCGGCCGCCCGACTACGACCGCGCCAATGCCGAATTCGGATCGGTTTTCGGGGGCTGATCAGGCGCGACGCCGGCGCGGTTCCTGATGGTGGGACGGGCGCGCGGCACCGTCCAGAACGGCGCAGCACAGAGCAAAGATCACCGCAATCGTCTCGGTGCGCATCGGATAGTCGGCGATCGAATGCACCCCGATCAGAATCAGGGCGACCGACGCGGCTCGCTGCAGATCCCGCTCCAGATGGGTGCCGGCTCGCCAGGCACTCCACGACCGACGTCCCCACCAGATGTAGGTGGCAATGATCAGGGCGATTCCCAGCCAGCCGGTCGTCAGCCACATCTGGAGGTAGTCATTGTGCGCCTGATTGAAGTAGGCGGCCCGGAGGGTCTCGACCGGCTCATACGACCGATAGACCGGGTCGAATGAGCCCAGCCCGGATCCGAGCGGCAGGAAGTCCTGCGCCGCCTGGGCCACAATGGGCCAGTTCTCGAAACGCAGATCCGTCGTCGGGTCGGTGTCGAACCGGTCGAGAATCGGCCCGAGAGCGAACAGGGCGATCACACCTATGGCGACGGCGGCACCTGCGGCGAGACCGAGAACCAAAGGAGTCGGCCGTCCGCGTCCGGATGATACCCATGCGACCAGCAGAACCCCGACAAGGCCGGGCCCGGCCGCCAGAATGCCGAAGCGCGAGCGGATCGCGCCGAGCGCCACCAGCACCAGACCGATGATCAGCGCCCCCACCCACACTCTGAGGCCAGCGTCCGGCTCACGACTGTTCAGGCCACTGCCCGCTAAGGCCGCAGCAAACGGCAGGGCGATCAGGCACAGGGTGGCCATGTGGTTGCGGTTGGCAAAGAAGCCGACAAGGGAACCGAAATTGGTCGTCGCCCACGGATAGAAAGTCCGGCTGTCCAGCGTGATCTGAAGCGTGCCCAGAACGATGCTGAGGATGACAAAGGCCAGAACGCCCCAGATCAGGCGGGTCACCGTCACGCGGTCCAGCGTCAGAGCCGCCAGAAGCATGGCCACGGGAGGCAGAAGAGCCAGAAAGGCCTGCCACGTCCGGTCCGGCGTCAGGGACATGGGCAGCCATGACGGGGCGATGCCGGCGATCTCAAGGGCCACAACGGCCTGGTCCCGTCCGGGAAGAGACGACCAGATGCCAAAGGGAAGGGGAACCAACTGGACCAACGGCAGCGCTACGGCAAGCGAGGCGAGGATCAGCAGGAAGCGGTGCTCTTTCCAGACGCCGGTCCGGATGAGGCGGACCAGAGCCAGTCCGAGCACAGGCAGGGCCACGAGCTCGATCGCCGCCAGAGGCAGGAGGTGCTCACGGCTGGCACCGCCCATGAACATAGAAAAAGCCAGCAGGACACTGGCCGCTACGGCCAAAGCATCCCACTGGCTTATTCGTTTCAGAAACGATCTGCTCAACTACGCTCTCGTACCCTGAGCAGGATCGGAACTCTTACGGGCTGGTCGGCGCGTCGTCGTCCGAGAACACCGAGACCACACCCACCAGAACGGCCGTGCCGATCAGGAGGACGGGCAGCGGGATGCCGGCGAATTCGTTGGCGGCGTCAGCAGAGGCACCGACACGATCACCGACGCGGGTCACGGCGCTGTTGTTGTTAGCGGCGACCGCTTGGCCTGCAATCAGCAGCAAACCAACCGAGGCTGCGGCGATGGTCTTACGCATGCAAATCCCCTTTAATCAAAAGCAATGCGCGGGTTTCCCCGCTCCTGTGAGAATGTCTTTAGGTCGGACGGGTTGCACATGGCAAGCAAAAAAGCCTGACAGGAGGGGTGAAAGTTGACTCCGGGCCACCCTGTTGCGCCGTTGCATCCCTAAGGAATCCTTTCCAGCGCCAGTTGTGAAAACCATATGACAATGTCGGTCCGTCGCCCGGTATTTATGGGTACCAGCTTGACGGTCTGGGCGGTGCAGCCCTGTTCGGGAACCACGACGCGGGTCTGGAACGGAGACCAGTCAGCCTGGGCCTCCATGTCGAGATCGAATCGAACTTCGCTAATGATCCCAGAAGTTTCCAGGCACTGAACCTGCCAGGCAAAGCCCGAGCGTCCGCGCCCGTTTTCCAGTCTCTGGCGCCCGGACAGCCGGTAGGTTCCGGGCTGCATCAGGACGACCTGGCTGGCCAGTTCCTCGGGGTTGCGCGCATCATGGATCACGCGAAGCGCCGTGAGTTCGGGCTTCCGGTCATCGTTCAGCAGGCCTACGGAGATGCCGGGACCGACGCCCAGCTGCCAGCCGAAGGGAAGGATGGTCTCCTGATCGGCAAATTCCCCATTGACGAGAATGGTCGTGGCGGACGGCCGGTCCAGAGTTTCCCGAATGGTTTTCAGGCCGGGGATTCGACGGCCCCGATAGAGGGCTTGATACAGGCTCTGCAGTTCGGCGTCCGTGAACGGACCCTCGGTCTGTTCCAGACCCAGAGCCAATCCGGCGAGCAGTTGCAGACCGTCGGGTCGGCGATAAAGGCTTTGCAGGTATTCCGCCCGCCACGGCGGCGAATCGGCGAGCTCGGCCACAAGGTAGGGACCGGAGCGCGGATCGGTTTCGGCCGCTGTCGAGAACAGGTTGAACACCTGTGGCCGGAGGTCGGCCCGGCGCCGCACCAGCGTATCCGCGTGGGCGAATGCCGAGGCATAGTTGCCCTGTCGGAGGCGGCTTTCGATCAGCCAGCTGTGGGCCGCATTGTCGCGCAGGCTCCAGTTGCCTGCGAGAGTCATCAACTCGTCAGCCTCGACCGTGCGCCCCGCCTCAGCCTCTGACATGGCCAGCACCCGGAGGGCCTCCACGTCAAAGGGGGCCCTGGACAAGGAAAGCCGGGCCAGATAGCCGGCATCCTCCATCTCACCTGCGCGCATCTCGCCTTCGGCTGCGCGAGCGAGAACCTCGGCAGAGCCGGGCGCCAGGCGAATCGCGTGCTCGCTGGGCGCGAGCGTCGACATCGGCACCAGGGCGATCTGCCAGCCCAGCCAGATCAGACCGACGGCCAGACCTACGGGCCAGAGGCCCGCGCCCTTGCTTCCGGTCTTCTGCTCGGGCGACGGCGTCCCTGACATCACGCCTTGCGGCCGGGCTTACCTTCTGCCTCGGCCCCGTAGTGATAGTCGTACGCGTAGTCATAGCCCTCATGGCGGGTGCGATGAGCCTGGAACTTGGTCAGGACAGCGCCCAGAACGCGGCCGCGGCCCATCGACAGGCGACGCAAGGCACCCCGCGCCTGACGACGGCCCGTAATACGCGATTCCAGCACGAACAGGGTGCCTTCGACCGATGACGAGAGCACGGGCGCGTCGGCAAAGCCCAGCACCGGAGGACCGTCGATCACGACGTGGTCGTAAACGGCAAAGGCCTGGTCCAGCAGCGCTTGCAGGCGGGATCCGCCCCACAGCTCCGCTGGATTGGGCGGCAGCGGCCCACACGGAATGAAGTCGAGCGTGGAATAGGGCGTCTTGCGCACGACGCCGGTCAGTTCAGCGGCGCCGGACAGGAAGTTGCTCATGCCCTGGCTGTTCTCGATCTCCAGAACCCGGTGCATGGACGGATTGCGCAGGTCACCATCGACCAGCAGGACACGCCGCCCGACCCGCGACAGGTTGAGTGCTGTGGCAAAGGCGGTGGTCGACTTGCCTTCCCCCGGACGGGCACTGGTGACCAGCAGCGATCGCGGCGCCCCGTGCGATGTCGAGAACTGCAAGGCCGTCCGAAGTGAATAGTAGGCTTCGGAGAAGGGCGATCGAATATCGCGCAGGGCTTCGTTCGGATCCTTGCCGCGATCCAGCATCGGAATGACGCCCAGCGCAGGGACGCCAAGCTTGCTTTCAACGTCGTCCGGCGAGGTCAGACGATCATCCAGGGCCTCGATCAGGAAGGCCGCGATGATGCCGAGGGTCAGACCCATGGTCAGTGCCAGCATCAGGTTCAGCGGCAGCTTGGGGCTGGAGGGGCCACCGGGAGGGGTGGCGCGGTCTACCAGCGAAATGTTGTTGCTGGTGACGCCACCGGTCACGCCGATTTCCTTGTAGCGCTGAAGCAGGCCGTCATACAGCTGGCGGCTGGTATCCAGCTCGCGCTGAAGGATGTTGTACTGGACGCTGCGGTCGCCGAGGTCGAGGACCTCTCCCTTCAGGGCATTGACCTGGTTCTGAAGGGACCGTTCCTGGTTGAGGGCGATCTGGTACTGGGCGCGAATGCCGTCGCGGATGGACGTGGCAGCCTCCCGGATCTGGGCATCGAGTTCATCGATACGGGCCCGAAGTTCAACCAGTTCCGGATAGTCGTCCTGGAAGATGGCGGCCTTTTCCTCGTACTGGGATTCCAGCTGGATGCGTTGCTGCATCAGGGCCTGATAGGCGGTGCTGGCCATGACTTCGGGGATGCTGGTCAGGGGTGCGTTCTGGGCCTGACGCCAACGCTCCTCGGCGGCGATCCGGTTGACACGGGCTGTACCCAGGGCCTCGTTCAGGGTGCCGAGGCTGGTGGACACCAGAGATTGGCCCGCGCCCGTATCTGCATCTGAAAGCGTGATGATTTGCTGGTCACCGGCATAGGCCACCAGTTGACGCTCGGTGTCTTCAAGTCTCGCCTTGGTCTCGGCAATCTGCTCCTCAAGGAATTCGCGCACATAGAGAGAGGCATCAAATTTCCGGGCGAGGTTTGCCTCGATGAAGTTTTCGGCGATGGCATTGGCCATACGGGCCGAAACCGCGGCGCTGGGGCTGCTGAAAGTGATCCGGACCAGCCGCGACCCCCGCTCGGGAGAGACGCCCAGATTGTTGCGGATCAGGCCGATAATGATCCTGCGGCGCCGATCCGCCTGCTGGGTCGCGGTCTCGCCTTCGCGGGCTTCGAACTCTCCGCCCATCTGTTCGATGAAGTCGTTGGAATTCGCCAGCCCTTCACTGTCGATGATCCGTTCCACGAGGGAGCGGCTCTGCAACAAGCCGTACTGGGTGTTGAAAAACTCCTCGCCTACAGGCAGCTCGCGCGGCATGCCGTCGTCGGTGCTGAGTACGCGAGCGGCCTCGCGGTCGATCTGGATGGTCGCGGCAGCCGTATAGGTCGGCGGAGTCATCAGGGTGACGATGACGGCAATCACGACAGCGGCGATCACACACCCGAGGATCAGCAGCCGGTGCTTGAGCGCCAGGGACCAGTATTTGGCGAGGTCGATTTCCCCCGAGCGGTCCGCCTCTAGAAAGGTGCCATACCCGGCTGCGCCTTCGCGCTCCGGGCCCTGCCCGCCGCCATTGCCCATGCTGCGGTCTCCGACCATGGTCCAGTCCTAAATCACTAGCTTGACGAAAGAAGGTCGCCCTTTTTGGGCTGATAGCGCATCGATCCCCGTCGGGCGAGCCGCAAATGCCAACAAAACAGCGAGAGGCCGGGTCCGTGCGATTCGTCGCCAGAATGACCTGCAAGGCTTTCCGGAATCCTGATGCGGGCGCTGCGCGCGCTAGAAGGGGGTGAGGGGCTGCCCGGATGCGCGCTTCCGGCGGATTTCCTCGACGGTAATCTGCTGGGCCCGGGCTCGGGCACCGGCCGACGGGTGCCCCCACTGGGCGTAGCGCAGTCCCGGACTTCGTTCGGCCAGGGCGCGCATGAATACCGGGCCTCGCGCCGGGTCATAGCCGGCGCGTGCCATCAGATAGAGACCGACCCGATCTGCCTCGCGTTCCGCCTGGACCAGTTCCCAGGGCGAATTGCCGTAGTTCCCGAGGATGGACCGGGCCACGCCGCGTTCGTCGAAAAACTCGCGGTGTTCCAGAACATTGTGTGCCATCTCATGGCCGAGGATCACGGCCAGATCGTCGTCGGTTTCCGCGAACACGGCCATGGCGGTCGCCACAAAGACGCGTTTGCCGTCGGCGCGCGCATTCAGCTCGGTCGAGGGGTCGACCTGAAACAGATAGGCACAGGCGGTGACCGCGGACAGTGTAAACTCGCGCTCCAGACCGTTCCGCCGCACGACGAGACGAACCTCGCCGGCGGCGAGCGCAGCGTCCAGCCGGGCGATGTTGGCGGCCAGCCCCTCGAAGGCGGCCGGCCTGCCTTGCTCGCCCGGGGCAAACGGGGTGGCGTTGACCGACAAAAGGAGGTCTCCGATCTGCAGGCCCGCTTTCGCTGCTGGACTGTCCGGTGCAATCGCAGCAATGCCGGGCAGGTCGCCGTCCAGGGCCCACCGTGCACGCGCGGCAGGCCGCAGATAGTCTGAATACTGACTTTCGGCATGTAGCAGCAGGCCGGTCACCGGTCCGGTATCAGGACACAGGGCGACATTGGACAGAGCCAGTCGATAACCGACCGCATTCACCCGGGTGTCCAGCTCGTTAAGGACAGTCAACCGCTGTTCGGGTGTGTCGGCCATGTCCGTTTCGCCGTAAGCCGCAGGCGGGACCGACGTCCCGCTTCCACACGCTGCGAGGGGAAGCATCAGCCCAAGGGAAAACGCCAGAAAGCTCTTGCGAAGACGCCTTGTGCCGCGCACGGCCCGTTGTCCTAGAAGAGGCGGAACAGCGTGAGCACCGGGGCCGCACTGATCGCTGCCCTGAGGCCCGCGTTCAGGGTTGAGGTATCGACCACGATCACATCTTCGCCCAGCACAATCGGATCCTCGGCCTCACCATTCCGGATGGCACCCAGATCAAAGACGGCGACCATGCGCTGTCCGTCGATGGTGCGGAAGATTGCGACGCTGGACAAATCCGCACTGCCGGAGGGGCCCCGGGCCATGGCAACCGCCTGCAGCAGCGTGGTCCGCCCCCGCATTTCGTAGACGCCCGGCTGGGTGACGGCGCCATCGACGGTAATTTTCTGACTGGCCGCCTCGACGACGGTGACCGTGATCTGCGGGTTGCGAAGATAACGCGCGCCAAGCTGGGAGGTGAGGGATGCGGAAAGTTCCGAGGGCGTCAGTCCCGCAGCTCGTACCGTACCGATCAGCGGCATCTGGATATTGCCCGAGGAATCGACGCGAAGCTGATCAAATGACAGTTCCGGCACACGGAACACTGAAACCTTCAGAAGGTCCGTCTCACCAATGCGGTAGTCTTCGGCAGGAGCCACAGCCTGTCCGACGGGCAGGGCATAGGAGGCCACCTGGGTCGCCGCCGTCACGTCGGCGTTCTCCCGGCCGGATGACCCGCAGGCCGCTACAGCAAGAACAGCGAACAACAGGGCAAACAGGCGCATGGCGGTATTCATGGACACTCCTTGCCGGTCTCGCTCCGGCACGACCGGACACCCCGTCTGGGGTATTTCAGACAGCCTGATAGCCTCGAACGCGACTTCATTCCACTGATAACCGCTCATCATTGGAATTCCTCGTTTTTCAGCTGGACGAAGGAGGAATAGACGGGCAAAGGGCGGCGCGTAGCGTCCGATCGGTGGCTGCGGCGGCGTCAGGAACGGTCAGGCCGAGGGGGCTTGTCTCAAACCCGGGAACGTCGGAGCACTGCCGTCTGGAGTTGTACGTGACCGGGAGCCTGTCCCCGCGGTCGGGCGTCTGCGCCCGGCTTGGTCCTTATACGGACGAGCAGACTGGTGGTAAGGCTCGTCATGATTGTTTGACGATCCGTGGATATTGGGCCCAGGCATGCGTACCCCGCTGACATTCTCGTGGACAGCCAAGTATCTGATCCACATTGCGGCGTTGTTTGCGGGCTTTGTGCTTGCCTATGAGCTGCGCCGGGCCCTGCCGATCCACTGGTGGTTCGTAGATCCGGATGCCCTCCGGGTTCTGGGCTGGGCGGGACTGTTCGCCCTGATCGGCGCAGGGGTTGAAGCAGTATTCCAGGCTGAGCGTGCCGCCTGGCGCTTTGCTTCAGCGCGGGATGTGGTGGCCCTCGCCCGAAACGTCAGCCTGACCACGGCGATCTTTTTGATGGTCATCTTTTTCGTGGACCGCGGGCTGGAACTGCCCCGGTCCGTGTTGCCGCTGGCCTGGTTGCTCAGCCTGATGTTCCTGGTCGGCGCGCGGATGGCCTGGCGGCTTCCGCGAGAGAGCAGCCTGTCGGAGCACCTTCTGCCGGCCTGGTGGCGCAAGACCGCGGCGGGGCGCAAGCCGCTCCTGCTGGTCGGAGCCATGGCGGACGCCGATCGCCAGATCCGCCACCTGATGGCCGATCAGAGCCAACCCTATGAGCCGGTGGGCGTGGTGACTCCAAACGCGGAAGAAGTTGGCATGCGCCTGCACGGCGTGCCGTTCGTCGCCCGGCTGGACCAATGGCGGGTCGGTCGCATGCCAGTGCCTCTGCGCAACGAAAAGGTCTCGGCCATTCTATTCCTGCAGGACCCCGTCAAGGTTCTCGGCCTCACCCCGCAGCGGATCGGCGAGCTCAAGCGGGCCGGCCATACGCTGCTTCGCCCTCATGCCCTGACCGAAGTGGGCGAGCCGCGCCCGAATGCAGACCTGCTCACCGAAATCCCGCTTGAGGAATTCCTGCCGCGTCAGCCGATTTCCCTGCCAGCGGGTCCGGTTGAGGATCTGATCCGCGGCAAGCGTATTCTGGTGACCGGCGCGGGCGGCAGTATCGGATCAGAAATTGCGCGTCAGATGGTGCAGCTTGGCTGTGGTCACCTGACCCTGCTGGATCACTCCGAATTCCAGCTGTTCGAGATCGATCGGGAACTGGGCGGCGTCACCACAGCCATGACGCGCCGGGCCGTGCTGGCCAATGTTCGCGACGAGGCCCGCATTCGCGAAGTCTTCGAACAGGAGCGCCCCGAGATCGTCTTCCACGCCGCAGCCCTGAAACACGTGGCCCTGGTCGAGAACAACCCGGCTGAAGGGGTGCTGACAAACGTCCAGGGCACCTGGAATGTGATCCGTGCGGCAACGGCGGCCCGGGCTGCCCAGTTCGTGCTGATCTCGACTGACAAGGCCGTCGACCCTTCCAATGTCATGGGGGCGACCAAGCGCATCGCGGAAACCCTTCTGGAGCTGGTTCCCGAAAGCGGGACCCGTCTGTCGGCCGTGCGGTTCGGCAATGTGCTGGGTTCGGCGGGCTCCGTGGTGCCGATCTTCCGGGACCAGATTGCCCGGGGCGGGCCGGTGACGGTCACTCATCCGGACGTGAACCGCTATTTCATGACCATCCCCGAGGCCGTGCAACTGGTCCTGCACAGTACGGCCGTGAAAGCGGCCCGCCCGGATGAGGGCCCCTCGAAATTCCTGCTGGAGATGGGCGAGCCCGTACGCATCGCCGATCTGGCCCGCCAGATGATCGAGCTGAGCGGCAAAAAGCCCGATGTGGACATCAAGATCGAGTTCACTGGCCTGAAGAAGGGCGAGAAGATCGCCGAAGTCCTCTCCGATGACGGTGAGGATCCCCGTCCCTGCGTGGCGGGGATCCTTGAGGTGATGGGACGTCGCAGCTCCGGGCGCCTCGATACAGCCCGTTTGCAGACTTTGATATCTGCGGCCTTGGGGGGGCGCGGTCACGAGGTTACGATGCTTGTGGCAGAAACCATCGGGGACATCCGCAAACCATGACGCGTTCGTCCAGGACGATCCCGACCGGGGATGGTCGCCCGTGAAGGTCAGAATTTTCGACATCCAGAATCTGGCGGTCGCCTATATCTGCCTGTGGGCGACCTCGCCCATGCTGGCGTTCGGCACGGTGTACCGCCTGGCCGCGGTCGCAGCGGTCGGCGTGTGGGCCATCCTGGAGATGTTTCGTCCCGGTGGCATTTTCACCCGTCCGACCCTGCCCGTGCTGCTGACGGGCTTCTTCATTCTCTACACTGCCGCGACCGAGGCCCTGCTGGGCGCCGACCAGAATTTCGGCTGGCATATCCAGATCTGGATCATGTTGTTCTTCCTGATTTTCTACGAAAGTAGAAGGGGGGACGTGCGCAGCATGTCGTCCATCTTCTGGTTCATGCTGGCCACCTTGCCGATCTGGTATTTCACCACCTACACGGCGTTCGACCAGTACGGGACACACACCGCGCGTCTGCTGACCCGGGCCTCGGACTTTGCGCGGGAACTCTCATCCGATGGCGTCGGCGGGTATTCGCTGGTCTACAGCATTGTGGCGGTGCTGCCGGCGGTGGCCCTGATGCTGCTGAATTATCGGCGGTTCGTGCCTCTGGAGCAGCCGCGCTGGCTGACGCCGATAAGCCGGATTCCCCTGATCGTTCCGGCGCTGATCGCGGCCAATCTGGTGCTGGGCTTTGCCCTGGTGGTGCGGGCCGGCTTCTCGATCGCCATCATCCTGATGATCTTCTCGCTGGCGCTTTCGCTGGTCTTCAAGCGACGCAGCCCGTTGATGCTGATGATGTTGCCACTGTTCATGATGTTGGCATGGCTGGCATTCCAGATTGCGCTGGTTCCCTTCCTGCAGATGATCGCCCCCCTTACCGAGGGCACGCCCTATTACCGCAAGGTTCTGGACGTCATCGAGACGCTTCAGAACGATCAGAGTCAGGGCACGCTGGATGACCGGGTGGAGCGCTATATGCGAAGTCTGGCCCTGTTCGTCCAAAATCCGATCTTCGGGGTGATCAGTGACCGCGACGTGGGCAAGCACTCGGCCTATCTGGACACCTATGCGCGCTACGGGGTGCTGGTGGGGTCTGTGTTCGTCTACCTTCTGACCTATCTGCCCGTGCGGATGATGCGCGGCATGAAGGACAACTTCGGTCTGGCCTTTTCAATCCTGTCGATCATGGTCCTGTTGCCGCTGCTCAATGACGTTTTCGCCAGCCTGGGCGTGATGCTGTTCATCATGGTGCCGGTGGCCTGTGACCTCGTGGAGCGGGCGCGGGTGCGCGGACCGACAGCGCCGCGCCGACGGCTGGCGGTCCGCTGGGGCCCCCGCGTCCGGCCGGCCGGCGCACGCGCCGCCCGCATGTCGGGCCCGGAGAGCGGGCGTGCCTGACACCCTGATCCTTGTCGGCGGATACGGCCTGCCGGACCGGACCGCCTCGGCCACGCGCGCCATTGGCCTGGCCAGTCTGTTCCGCTCGATCGGGATGAATGTGATCGTCATGGGCAAGATCACGCCCGAGACGCCGCCGATCGACGGGCCGACCGAGATCGAGGTTGAGGGCATTCGCTGCGTGGATATACGCCGACCGTTCCCCGGCCGCGACTACGCCCGCTACGACCTGTCAGGCGAGAGCGTCATGGCGCTGGTGGACAGCCTGCCCGAAGGCTCCGTGCGCGCGGTGAGCGCCTATAATCATGCCGGGCAGGCGACATGGTCGATCCTCAGGGGCTGCAAGGCCCGCGGCATCCCCGCCATTCTCGACTGTACCGAATGGTATGGCTGGGAAGGCAAGAAGGTCCTGCGCAACATCCAGCGCATGGCCTGGACCGAGTTTCGCCTGCGCGTTCTGACGCGCAAGGCCGGCAATGTGATTGCGGCGTCCCGGTGGTTTTCTGACACCCTGCCGGGCCTGAACCGGCTGCTTTTGCCGTTCGTCATCGACGCTTCGGATTCAAAGTGGAAGCCCGAGCCGCCCCATATCGCCCTGCCAGACGGTCGCCGCCGGTTTCTGTATTCCGGCAGCCCCGGCATGGGTATGGTCAAGGACCGGCTGCCGGTCGCCATCGAAGGTTTCGGCGCGCTGGCGGCCGAGGGCCTGTCTTTCGAATTTCGTATCGCCGGCATGACCCGCGACCAGTATCTGGCGGATCGTCCGGACGACACGGCCCTAGTCAACCGGCTGGGGGACAGCCTGAAATTCCTGGGGCGCGTTCCGCATGCCGAGGCGCTTCGCGAGCTGAGAGCGACCGATTACGCCCTGTTCTTTCGCCGCAACGACCGCGTGGCCAATACGGGTTTTGCCACCAAATATGTCGAGGCGGCCAGTCTGGGCATTCCGGTGGTGACCAACCCCACCAGCGACATTGACCGGTATCTGACCGATGGCCACAACGGCTTCCTGGCTCCGGACCTGTCGGCCTCTGCTATCGCCAATGTCCTGCGGCGAGCGGCGAGTCTCGATGATGCCGGCCTGTTGGCGATGAAATCGGTGTGCGCGGCCTCGAACCCGTTCGACATTTCCCATTGGCAGGCTCCGGCCAGGGCCTTCCTTGATGTGCTGAGGCCGGTCCGATGAGTTCTCCGACCCGGGTCCTCTGGATCGTCAACATCGTTCTGCCCGCCGTGGCCACGGAACTGGGGCTGAGCAAGACGCCCTTCGGTGGCTGGTTGACGCTGATGACCGACAGGCTGGCGATGCGGGATGACTTCCGCATCGGCGTGGCCATGCGGGCGCCGGTCAAGACCCTGACCCGGATCGAGAAGAACGGCATCGTCCATTACGCCATGCCCCAGTCGGCCTCGGACGCCTTTGACGTCGACGACGGCACGGTGGCCGAGGTTCTGGCCGACTTCGTGCCGGATATCCTGCACGCCGAGGGGTCAGAGATGGCCTATACGCGGCGCTTCCTGAAGGCCTGGGCCGGGCCGAAACTGCTGTCTCTGCAGGGCGTGATCAACGGCAATCGGAACTACGACCTGGGCCGACTTCCCCTGTTGTCGATGCTCAATCCGCTCCGGCCGAAGACAGCCCTGACGGCCGTGGCGCTGATGGCGAATTTCGCCCTCCGGTTCCTGCCGCGCCTCAAGGCCGAGCGCGAAACGATTCAGCTGGCGGACCACATCATGGGACGGACCACATGGGACCGTGCCCAGGCCTGGTCGATCAACCCCGATGCCACCTATCACCATTGCAGCCGCATCCTGCGCGATGGCTTCTACGGCGCCAGCTGGGACAGCGAGGGCCATGAGCCCCACAGCATTTTCGTCGGCAATGCGGCCTCGCCGCGCAAGGGCACGCACGTGGTGATCGAGGCTGTACGACTGCTGCGGCGGGCCTATCCGGATGTCCGGCTGTATGTTGCCGGCGAGAGCCCGATGGAGGGGGGCTCCTCGTTCAAGCGGCAGGTCGGCTATCCCGCCTATGTGTGTGACCTGATCGATCAATACGGTCTCAAGGATCGGGTGACCTTCACCGGATTGCTGGATGAGCCGGGCATGGTCCGCCGCATGGAGCAGTCCCACGTCTTCGTCATGTCCTCGATCATCGAAAACAGCCCGAACACGCTTGGTGAGGCGATGATGGTCGGTACGCCGTCGGTCAGTTCCTTTACGGGCGGGGTGCCCTCAATGGCGTCGGACGAGGTCGATGTCCTGATGTACCGCGCCGACGATCCGGCCATGCTGGCCATGCAGATCAAGCGCCTGTTCGACGATCCGGCGCTGTGTGCCCGTCTGTCCGCGTCCGCTCGCGGAAGAGCCCGTAAAACGCATGACCCTGAGGCCAATGTGCAGGCTTTGGTCACCGCCTACGACCGGATTTCGGCATTTTCAGCGGGAGCCTCCGCATGAGCCATTCCTACGCGCCGGTCGTCGTGTTTGCCTATAACCGGCCGGACCATTTGCGCCAGACGCTGGCGGCTCTGGCCGAAGCCGACCTGGCCGGCGACAGCCGCGTGCGGGTCTATGCCGATGGCGCCCGCAACGAGGCTGCCCGCGAGGCTGTCGCTGCGGTGAGGGCCGTGCTGGACGCTCCGGCGTGGCGTGACCGGTTTGCCGCCTTCGAGGTCGTGGCATCCGACGAGAACAAGGGTTTGGCCAAGGCCATCATCGGCGGCGTGACTGACGTCGTGGAGGAGGCAGGCCGGGTGATCGTGCTCGAGGATGATCTGATCGTCTCGCGCGACTTCCTGCGGTTCATGAATGATGCGCTCGACTTCTATCAGTCGGACCAGACGATCGGATCCATCTCGGGCTTCTGCCCGCTTAAGGCGCCGCCGCCCGGCTACACGCACGACGTCATGCGGGTTCCGCGCAATTGCAGCCACGGCTGGGCCACATGGGCGGATCGCTGGCGCCAGGTGGACTGGACGGCATCGGAGGCGTGGAAGCTGAAGCAGGACCGCGCGCTCAGGCGCCGGTTCCATCTTGCGGGGTCGGATCGTTACGACCGCCTGCAGCGGCAGATTGCGGGCAAGATAAACTCCTGGTCTATCCGGTTCGGGCTTTGGCAGTTCCTGAGTGGACGGGACACGATCTATCCCGCGACCAACCACATCAAGAACATCGGCTTCGACAACTCCGGCACCCACACACGCTCGGGGGAGGAGATCAATGATGCCCTGGGTGACGGGCGACGCTGGACACTGACCGACGCCGAAGTGTCGCCCGAGGTCCTGGCAGGCTTTCGCCGGGCCTATTCCGGTTCGCCACAGGCGCGCCTGGTCCGCTTCCTGAGACACCTCTGAATGCAAAGCCCCGGGGGTCACCGCGTCCTGTTCCACTACCCGGTCCTGAACATGGGCGGGGCCGAGATGTCGTCGATGCGCCTGATGAAGGCCCTGGCGGATCGGGGCTGGGAAGTGACGCTGGTGGTGACCACGGGCGGGGGCAGTCTGGAGCCGCGGCTCGACCCCCGCATACGCCTGATTGCGCTTCGTCCGGGGGCCTGGGGTCAGAGGTTCCTTCGAGCATCCGGTCTTCTCGGGCGCCTGATGGCCCTGCCGGACCTCCTGGCCTATGCGACGGCCCGGCTGATCGGAGAGGGGCGGGCGCTCGGTCTCCTGACCCGCCGGTATGACGCTGCGGCCACCCTGCTACAGGGTACGTCCACCGCCATCGTGAGAACACGGGTCCGGGCGCATCGCCGTCTGCATTTCATCCGGAGCGACCTCAGCCATGCGGACCCCACCGGCGTTGCGACCGAGGCGATCCGCCGGGCCGGGCCTGAAATCGACGGCTATGTCTGTGTGTCGGAAGTGGCGCGGACATCGCTGGTGGAAGCCGTGCCCGAGACCGCGCCCAAGACGCATGTGATCCACAATATCCTCGATCCGGACACCATGCGTCGGCGGATACCCGAGGGTGTCGCGCCCTTCAAGCGGGACCCGGGCGGACCGATCAGCCTGCTGACGGTGTGTCGCCTGTCGGAACATTCCAAGGCGCTGGTGCGGCTGACCCGGGTGGCGCGCAGGCTGGTCGATCGGGGCCATAAGTTTCGCTGGTATGTGGTCGGCGACGGGCCGGATCGCGCCCTGTTCGAGGCCGCCGTTCGCGAGCGGGATCTCGGGGACACCGTCATCCTGGCCGGTCGCCAGGACAATCCCTTTCCGGCTTACGCCGCCGCAGACATTGTCGTCCTGGCCTCCCGGTTCGAGGGTCTGAGTGGCATGGTCAATGAGGCCAAGGTCGCCGGGCGTCCGGTCGTGGCCACCCGGGTCTCGGGCGTCGATGAGCAACTGGTCGATGGCAAGAACGGCCTGATCGTCGACAATGACGAGGACGCGCTGGTCGAGGGCCTCGACCGCATCCTGTCCGACCCGGCCTTGCGGGCGCGGTTGACCAATGACTGGCTGCCCCCGGCCCTGCTCGACGACAGCGCCAAGCTGGACCGGCTTGAAGCTCTGCTGCGGGGAGAGGCAGGATGAGCCAGCGCCTGAACGCGGCCATGCTGTCCTACACCCAGGTGGCGGTGCGGATCGCCACGACGCTGGTGTACACGCCGATCCTGGTGGGGACCCTGGGGCAGGAGGGCTATGGCCTGTTTAGCATCGTCGGCGCGCTGGCGGCCTATTTCTACATGATCGACTTCGGGATGAACGACGGCGTGATGCGCTTCTTCGTCCGACACGAGAAGACGCCGGACGAGCGCCGCACCTTCCTCAAACAGATGCTCGGCTTCTATGCCGGGCTGGGCCTGCTGGTCGTCGGGGCGACCTTTGCCGCGCACGAGCTGGCCCCCACGCTGTTCGGGGCCAGCCTGACCGCACCCCAGCTGGCCCTGCTGCAGGACATGATCCTTGTGGTGGGCGCGGGCGCGGCGGTGATGGTCGCGTTCAACCCGTTGGGCGCGCTGCTGTCGGCCATGGAGCGGTTCGTCTTCCTGCGCTCGCTCGAGATTTTCACGGCGCTGGCCTCGACCGTGCTGACCGTGATCCTGCTGTGGCAAGGTTTCGGCGCCCTCATGGTGGTGATGGTCATGTCGGGTGCGCTGGTGTTCCAGGTCGTTGTGCGGCTGGGCTACATTGTCCAGAAGCTGAAGATCCCGGTCGGCTGGTCATGGCCGGGCTGGTCGCGGCTCAAGCCTGTCGCCCTCTATGCGGCCCCGATCTTCGTCTCGATCCTGGTCGAGCAGATCTACTGGAAGCTGGACAATCTGATCATCGGTGCCGTGCTGGGCGCGGCTCCGGTCGCCCTCTATGCTCTTGGCACCACCTTCAACAAGCATCTGATGAGCTTCGGCACGGCCATCTCGCGCATCATGGCCCCCGAGATCATCCGCCAGGCCGATGCCGGGGCGGACGCGGCGGCCCTGAACGGTTTGCTGATCCGTGTGTCCCGCCTGCAGGCGCTGTTCCTGCTGCTGGTGATTTCGGGGCTGGCCCTGTTCGGAGCGCGTTTCATCGACCTGTGGCTGGGGCCCGACTATGGCCTCGCCTATACCATCCTGCTGGTCGTGCTGATCCCCTATACGCTGGAGCTGATCGGCAATGCGCGGAACATCCTGTTGCAGGTCAAGAACCTGTACTGGCACCGTTCGCTGATGATTCTGGCCATCGCCTGCCTGAACATTCCTCTCACAATTGTTCTGCTGAACCTTTGGGGCGTGATTGGCGCGGCGGTCAGCACCGGGATCGGCCTGCTGGTCGGCTATATCGCCGTCGCATTCCTGCTCCAGCTCAAACTGGGGCTCGACATGGGGCGCTATTTCCGGGAACTGGCCCGGGGTCTGGTGCTGGTGCTGGCCCTGTGCGTGCCGGTGGGCCTGGCGCTGAACCACTGGATGATCGGCGGTTGGACGGGCCTGTTCCTGTGCATCGCCCTTTATACGCCAGTCTACCTAGGGCTGATGCTGGTGCTCGGCATGAACGCCTATGAGCGCGGTCTGGTCCGGCGGGTGCTGACCCGGCTGGCGCCCGGGCTGGCGGCGAGGTGGACATGATCGCACCCAGAGCCTTTGACGCTTCGCGGCCTTTCGTCGTCTATGTCGGCCCGTTCGCCTTTCCCGAGGGCGGGGCCGCCGCCCGGCGCATTCTCGGCAATGCGCAGAGCCTGATCAGGGCGGGCTATCAGGTGCTGGTGCTTTCGGGACAGCAGGCCCCGGACGACGCCATCCACCCACTCGGCGACGGCCTGTTCCTCGCCTCGACGTCCGAGCGCAATGCCGAGCACCTGCCGAACCTGCTGCGCCTGACCCGCTATGTGACCATGGGCGCCAAAAGCCGCGACTGGCTGGATCGCCTTGGTGCCGCGCCGTCCGCTGTCATCCTCTACAGCGGCTATACCCCCTACATCCTGCAACTGCGTGGCTGGTGCCGCAGGGCCGGGGTGCCGCTGATTTTCGATGCCGTGGAATGGTATACGGCGGCCTCGCCGCTGGGCTTCGCCACCTCGCCCTATCTCTGGCAGACCGAGTTGGCCATGCGGATCCTGATCCCGCGTCTGGACGGGGTGATCGCCATCAGTCGCTGGCTGGAGGGCCATTACAGCCGGGCCGGCCTGCCGGTGGTGCGCGTGCCGCCAACGTTGGACGTCAAGGCGACGCCGGTGGGGAAGGGGGGCGACGACGACCGGCTGACGCTGGTCTACGCCGGAACGCCCGGCCGCAAGGACCTGCTGGGCGTGCTGCTCAAGGCGGTCGCGACCGTCGATCCGAACGGGGAACGCCTGCGTCTCGACATCTATGGTCCGCGCCCGGACGATCTGAAGTCTTACGGCCTCGCGACGATCCCGCCGTCGGTTACCGCCCATGGTCCGGTGGCGCAGGCGACCGCCATGGCGGGCGTGGCGGGCGCCGACTTCTCCGTGCTGCTGCGGCGTCCTGACAAGGTCGCCACGGCGGGCTTTCCGACCAAATTCGTCGAGAGCCTCGCGGTCGGCACGCCGGTCATCGCCACCCTGACCAGCGATCTGGCGGATCATCTGGTCGATGGCGAAAACGGCCTGATCTGCGGTGATGCTTCGTCCGAGACCGTGGCCCGGGTGCTGGAACGCGCCCTCGTCCTGTCCGGACGTGAGAAATCGGCCCTGCGAAAGGCCGCCCGTCACACGGCTGAGACGGGATTCGACTATCGGCGGCACACTGACGGGTTGCGGCGGCTGGTCGAGGCTGTGACCTGTGCTAAGGACGCCCGCACAAAGAGGACGGGGATATGAAGGCTTTAGTCACCGGGGGCGCCGGCTTCATCGGTTCGAACATCTGCGCGGCCCTGCTGCGCGATGGTGATCAGGTGCGCGTAGTCGATGATCTCAGCTCGGGCTACCGCAGCAATCTGATCCCGCTGGATGGCGTGGAGCTGATCGAGGGCGATGTCCGCGACGCCGAGCTGATGATGCGCGCGGCCGAGGGCTGCGAGGTGGTCTTCCACCTGGCCGCCTCGGTCGGCAACAAGCGTTCGATCGACAATCCGGTCGAGGACGCCCAGATCAATGCCCTCGGCACCGTCCGTGTGCTGGAAGCCGCCCGCGCGGCCGGCGCCCGCAAGGTCGTGGTCTCCTCCTCGGCCGGCATCTACGGCGAGCTGAAGACCCTGCCGATCGCCGAGGATCACCCGCTGGAGCCGCTGACGCCCTACGGCGTGTCCAAGCTGTTCTCGGAGAAACAGGCGCTGGCCTATGCCCATGTCTACGGGATGGAGGCGATCTGCCTGCGCTATTTCAATGTCTATGGTCCGAACCAGCGCTTCGACGCCTATGGCAATGTGATCCCGATCTTTGCCTTCAACGCCCTCGGCGGGCGCCCCATCCACATCTTCGGCGACGGCCACCAGACGCGCGACTTCGTCAATGTCGCCGATGTGGTCCAGGCGAATCTGGCGGCGGCCCGCAATGTCGGCACCTCGGGCGCCTTCAACATTGCCAGCGGCACCCAGATCGAGATCGGTGACCTGGCCCGGCGCGTGGCTGGCTATGCCTCGGATGAGGTCGTGATCGAGCATGTCGGCACCCGCCCCGGCGATGTGGCCCACAGCCTGGCCGATATTTCGGCGGCGAAGGCGGCCTTTGGCTATGCCCCGACCGTCGGCATTGAGGACGGGCTCGACACCTATATGGCCTGGGCGAAGGGCGAAGCCGCCGCGCCCGCCACGCAGAACTGAGGAGGGCTGGGCCCGTGCTTGACGACGTTTGCCTGATGATCACCGGCGGCACCGGCTCCTTCGGGAATGCCGTGCTGCGCCGCTTCCTCCAGACCAATGTGCGCGAGATCCGCATCTTCAGTCGCGACGAGAAGAAGCAGGACGACATGCGCAAGCAGTATGGCCAGGAGAAGCTGAAATTCTTCCTGGGCGATGTGCGCGACAAGGACAGCCTGCGGACCGCCATGGTCGGCGTCGACTATGTGTTCCACGCGGCGGCCCTCAAACAGGTGCCGTCCTGCGAATTCTTTCCGATGGAAGCGGTCAAGACCAATGTCATCGGCACGGCCAATGTCATTGATGCCGCGGCCGAGGCCGGCGTGCGCCGCATGATCGGCCTCAGCACCGACAAGGCCTGTCACCCCGTCAATGCCATGGGCATCTCCAAGGCCATGATGGAAAAGGTGCTGGTGGCCCGCTCGCGCACGCTGGACCCCGACAGGATGACGCTGTGCGCCACCCGCTACGGCAACGTCATGGCCTCGCGCGGCTCGGTCATTCCGCTGTTCGTCCGCCAGATCGCGGCCGGTCAGCCGATCACCGTCACCGACCCCGACATGACCCGCTTCATGATGACGCTGGATCACGCGGTCGATCTGGTGCTGTTCGGCTATGACAAGGGCCAGAACGGCGATATCCTGGTGCAGAAGGCCCCGGCGGCGACGCTGACGGTACTGGCCCAGGCGCTCGTCGAACTGATGGGCAAGCCCGACCACCCGATCCACGTCATGGGCACCCGCCACGGCGAGAAGAAGCACGAGACCCTGCTGTCGCGTGAGGAAATGGTCCACGCCGAGGAGATCGGCGAATACTACCGCGTCCCGGCCGACATGCGCGATCTGAACTATGGAGCCTACGTCGAGGAGGGCGAGGCCCGCCTGTCGAACGCCGAGGACTACACCTCCGAGAACACCACCCGGCTGGATGTCGAGGGCATGAAGGGTCTGCTGCTGCAGCTCGACTTCATGCGCACCGTGCTGGACGGCGGCCCGATCGAGGCGGGTGTCTGAGATGAAGCTCGTGATCACCGGCGCAAACGGCTTCATCGGGCGCAACCTGCGCCTGCGCCTGTCCGAGATCGAGGGCATGGAAACGGTCGCGGTCACGCGCGAGACCACGCCCGATCAGCTGCGAGCGGCTCTGGCCGAAGCCGATGCCGTGATCCATCTGGCGGGCGTCAATCGCCCCGAGGACCCGGCCGAGTTCGCGACCGGCAACGCTGACCAGACGGCGGCGCTCGTCGAGGCGTTGGGCGACCGGGCCGTCCCGGTCATCTATTCCTCTTCGACCCAGGCCGAGGCCGACAATCCCTATGGCGCGTCCAAGCGGGCGGCCGAGGATCATCTGCGGGGCTATGCGAAGGCGACCGGGGCACCGGTCGCCATCTACCGCCTGCCGAACGTGTTCGGGAAATGGGCGCGGCCCAACTACAATTCCGCCATCGCTACCTTCTGCCACAACGTCGCCCGCGATCTTCCGATCACGGTCAATGATCCGTCGGCGCCGCTGACGCTGGTCTATGTCGACGATGTGATCGAGGCGTTTCTGGGCTGGTTGAAGGCCCCCGAGGCCATCGACGGTTTCGCCGAGGTGCCGGTGGTCTATCGCACGACGGTGGGCGAGGTCGCCGACCAGATCCGCGCCTTCCGGGCGATCCGCGACACCCACACCGCCGGACCGGTCGGTGTCGGCCTGACCCGCGCGCTCTATGCCACCTATGTCAGCGCCCTGCCGGTCGAGGATTTCGCCTATCCGCTGGTCCAGCACGGCGATCCGCGCGGCGTGTTCGTCGAAATGCTGAAGACCGAACAGTCGGGGCAGTTCTCCTATTTCACCGCCCACCCCGGCATTACGCGCGGCGGCCACTATCACCACACCAAGACCGAGAAATTCCTGGTGCTGAAGGGCCATGCGCGCTTTCGCTTCCGCCACATGGAAACCGGCGAGACCTATGCCGTCGAGACCGAGGGCGGCCAGCCCATGGTGGTCGAGACCATCCCCGGCTGGGCTCATGACATCACCAATGTCGGCGATGAGGAAATGATCGTCATGCTGTGGGCCAATGAGATCTTTGACCGCGCCCGCCCCGACACCATCGCCAACGGACTGACCGGATGAAAAAGCTCAAGGTTGTCACCATCGTCGGGACCCGGCCCGAACTGATCCGCCTGTCGCGGGTCATGGCGGCGCTGGACCGTCACTGCGACCATGTGATCGTCCATACGGGCCAGAACTACGACTATGAACTGAACGGCGTCTTCTTCGAGGACCTGGGCCTGCGCAAGCCGGACCATTTCCTCGAGGCCGCAGGCGCCACGGCGGCCGAGACCATCGGCAATGTCATCGCCGCCTCAAGCCGCGTGCTGGCCGAGGTCAATCCCGACGCCATGCTGGTGCTGGGCGACACCAACAGCTGCCTGGCGGTAATCGCGGCCAAGCGGCTCAAGATCCCGACCTTCCACATGGAGGCCGGCAACCGCTGTTTCGACATGCGCGTGCCCGAGGAAATCAACCGCCGCATCGTCGATCATGTCGCGGACATCAACCTGACCTACAGCGAGATCGCCCGCGAATATCTGCTGGCCGAGGGGCTGGACCCCCAGCGCGTCATCCGCACCGGCAGCCCCATGTTTGAGGTGCTCAGCCACTATCGCTCCGGCATCGACGCCGCCGATCCGCTGCCGACGCTGGGCCTCAAGCCGCACGACTATTTCCTTGTCAGCGCCCACCGCGAGGAGAACATCGAGTCCGACATCCAGTTCAACGGCCTGATTGCCATTCTGAATGGTCTGGCCGAGCGCTTCGACAAGCCGGTCGTGCTGTCGACCCACCCGCGCACCCGCAAGAAGATTGAGGCCTCGGGGGCGAAACTGGACGAGCGCGTCATGCAGATGAAGCCGTTCGGCTTCCTTGACTATGTGCACCTGCAGATGAAGGCCCGCGCGGTCCTGTCGGACAGCGGCACGATCACCGAGGAGTCCTCGATCCTCAACTTCCCCGCCCTCAACATCCGCGAGACGCACGAGCGGCCCGAGGGCATGGAGGAGGGCGCCGTCATGATGGTCGGCATGAACCCCGACCGTGTCTTCCAGGGGCTCGAGATTCTCGAAAGCCAGCCGCGTGGCGACGACCGTCTGCTGCATGTCGTGCGCGACTATGACGTCGACAATGTCTCGGAAAAGGTGGTGCGGATCATCGTCAGCTACACCGACTTCGTGAACCGCGTCGTCTGGCGCAAATAGATTCCTCTCCGGCCCGGACCTCTCATGATCACGCTCGACACCACACGCATTGCCATCATTGGCCTGGGCTATGTCGGACTGCCGCTGGCGGTGGAATTCGGCAAACGCTTTCCGGTCGTCGGCTTTGACATTAACGCCGCCCGCATCGACGAGCTGAAGTCGGGCCGCGACAGCACGCTCGAGGTCGAGCCCGAGGAACTGGGCCAGGCCACCCACCTGACCTATGCGTCGGACGCCGCCGCCATGGCGGACTGCAACGTCTATATCGTCACGGTCCCGACCCCGATCACCGAGAGCAAGCAGCCCGACATCAGCCTGCTGGAAAGGGCGTCCGAGACTATCGGCAAGGTTCTCAACCGCGGCGACATCGTCATCTATGAATCGACCGTCTATCCGGGCGCGACCGAGGACGACTGCGTGCCGGTGCTGGAGGCGACCTCGGGCCTGAAGTTCAACGTCGATTTTTACGCGGGCTACAGCCCCGAGCGGATCAATCCGGGCGACAAGCAGCACCGCCTGCCCGACATCATGAAGGTGACCTCGGGATCCACCCCCGAGGTCGCGGACTATGTCGATGCCCTCTATTCGACCATCATCACCGCCGGCACGCACAAGGCCTCCAGCATCCGCGTGGCGGAGGCCGCCAAGGTGATCGAGAACACCCAGCGCGACCTGAATGTCGCCCTGATCAATGAGCTGGCCATCATCTTCAACCGCATGGGCATCGACACCGAGGCGGTGCTGAAGGCGGCGGGCACCAAGTGGAACTTCCTGAACTTCCGGCCCGGCCTGGTGGGGGGGCACTGCATCGGCGTCGATCCCTATTATCTGACGCACAAGGCCGAGGCCGTCGGCCACCACCCCCAGATCATCCTGTCGGGTCGCCGCGTCAACGACGGCATGGGCCAGTATGTGGCCGACCAGATGGTCAAGGCCCTGATCGATCGCCAGATCCACGCCAAGGGCGCGCGCGTGCTGATCATGGGCCTGACGTTCAAGGAAAACTGCCCCGACATGCGCAACACCCGCGTGGTCGATGTGCGCAAGTCGCTGCTCGACTGGGGGCTCGAGGTCGACGTGTTTGACCCCTGGGTCAGCCCGGACGAGGTCCGCCACGAATACGGCTTCGACGTCATCGGCGCGCCGCAGCCCGGCACCTATGACGGCATCATCCTGGCCGTCGCCCACGAGGATTTCCGCAAACAGGGCGCCGCTGCCTTCCGCAAATTGGGCAAGCCCGACCACGTGCTTTACGATCTGAAGTATCTGTTCACCGCTGACCAGACCGACGCACGGCTGTAGGGGAAGCATGGGGGGCGTCAGGACATCTGTCGCAACTGCCTACCCTGCTGGTCGAGCGGCAGGGCATAGGCGCGCTATGTGGTCGACGCCCTTGGCCTGCGTGAGCGCCTGCAACCGGCGGCGGATTAGGGCTTTCACCGGCGGCCTTTGCCCGGCATGACTGATGCCATGGATGTCCCGGCAACCGACGCGCGCCCGACGCATAGCCTGACTCACCTGGAGAGGCTGGAGGCCGAGAGCCTGCACATCCTGCGCGAGGTCGTGGCCGAGGCGCAGAAGCCCGTCATGCTCTATTCGGTCGGCAAGGATTCGGCCGTCATGCTGCATCTGGCGCGCAAGGCCTTCTATCCCTCGCCGCCGCCCTTTCCCCTGCTGCACGTCGATACGACCTGGAAATTCCGCGAGATGTATGCCCTGCGGGACCGCATGGCGGCCGAGAGCGGCATGGACCTGCTGGTCCATCGCAATCCCGAGGCGGTCGAGCGCGGGATCAATCCGTTCGATCACGGCCCCCTGCATACGGACATGTGGAAGACCGAGGGCCTGAAGCAGGCGCTGGACCTGCACGGTTTCGACGTCGCCTTCGGCGGGGCGCGTCGCGATGAGGAAAAGAGCCGGGCCAAGGAGCGCATCGTCTCGTTCCGCACGACCAGCCACGGCTGGGATCCGAAACGCCAGCGGCCCGAGCTGTGGTCGCTCTACAATGTGCAAAAGGCGAGGGGAGAGAGCCTGCGGGTCTTTCCGCTGTCCAACTGGACCGAGCTGGATATCTGGCAATACATCCAGCTGAACGCCATCCCGGTGGTGCCGCTGTACTTCAGCGCGCCCCGGCCCACAGTGGTGCGCGACGGCCTGATCCTGATGGTTGACGATGACCGCTTCCCGCTGGCCCCCGGCGAGACCCCGGTCGAACGCTCCATCCGATTCCGGACGCTGGGGTGCTACCCCCTGACAGGGGCGGTCGAGAGCGAGGCGGCAACCTTGCCCGAGGTCATCCGCGAGATGCTGCTGACCACGACCAGCGAGCGGCAGGGGCGGATCATCGACAAGGACGCCGGCGACGGCTCCATGGAGAAGAAGAAGCAGGAGGGCTATTTCTGATGCCCGGCCCGACTTCTTCCGGCCCCGCCTACCAGCCCGATGCCCTGATCGATCAGGATATCGAAACCTGGCTTGAGCAGCACCGGCACAAGTCGATGCTGCGCTTCATCACCTGCGGCAGCGTCGACGACGGCAAATCCACCCTGATCGGGCGGCTGCTCTACGACTCCAAGATGATCTTCGAGGATCAGCTGGCCGCGCTGGAGGCCGACTCGCGCCGCGTGGGTACCCAGGGCGAGGCACTGGATTTCGCCTTGCTGGTCGACGGTCTGGCCGCCGAGCGCGAACAGGGCATCACCATCGACGTCGCCCATCGCTTCTTCGCCACCGAAAAGCGCAAATTCATCGTCGCCGACACACCGGGCCACGAACAATACACCCGCAATATGGTCACGGGCGCCTCGACCGCCGACCTCGCGGTGATCCTGGTCGATGCGAGGAAGGGCGTGCTGACGCAGACCCGGCGGCACAGCTATCTGGTGCACCTGCTGGGCATCCGGAACATCGTGCTGGCGGTCAACAAGATGGATCTGGTCGACTACGACCGGACCGTCTTCAGCAGCATCGTGGCCGAGTATCGCGACTTCGCCGACCGCATCGGCATCGGCGAGGTCACGGCCATTCCGATCTCCGGGTTCCGGGGCGACAACATCACCGCGCCCTCGCCGAACACGCCCTGGTATGAGGGGCCGTCTCTGGTCAGCCATCTGGAAGCCGTGCCGATCGAGACGGACACTGATCAGGCGCGGCCTTTCCGTATGGCCGTGCAATGGGTGAACCGGCCCAATCTCGACTTCCGGGGCTTTGCCGGCCAGATCGCCTCGGGTGTGGTCCGTCCGGGCGACGCAGTGCGCGTGCTGCCGTCCGGCAAGACTTCGACCGTCAGCCGCATCGTGACCCTCGACGGCGACCTGGAGCAGGCGGTGGCAGGCCAGTCCGTCACCCTGTGCCTCGCGGACGAGATCGACTGCTCGCGCGGCGATGTGATCGCGGCGGCGGCCCACCCGCCCCAGGTCGCCGACCAGTTCGAGGCCACCTTGGTCTGGATGGGGGAAGAGCCTCTGCTGCCGGGACGCGCCTACGGGCTGAAACTGGGCACGCGCACGGTTTCGGTGACCGTCCAGCCGCCCAAGTATGAGATCAACGTCAACACGCTCGAGCATCTGGCGGCAAAGACGCTGGACCTCAACGCCATCGGCGTGGCCGAGATCACGACCGACCGGCCGATCGTCTTCGAACCCTATGCCGACAGCCGGGCGCTGGGTGGCTTCATCCTGATCGACAAGCTGACCCACGCCACGGTCGCGGCCGGTATGCTGCATTTCTCGCTGCGCCGGGCCCAGAACGTGCATTGGCAGGCTCTGGATATCTCGCGTGAGATGCGCGCGGTCCAGAAGGGCCAGCGGCCGCGCGTCGTCTGGTTCACCGGCCTGTCCGGCTCGGGCAAGTCGACCATCGCCAATCTGGTCGAGAAGAAGCTCTACAGCCAGGGCCTGCACACCTTCCTGCTGGACGGCGACAATGTGCGGCACGGCCTGAACAAGGATCTGGGCTTCACCGAGGCCGATCGCATCGAGAACATTCGCCGGGTGGGCGAGGTCGCCCGCCTGATGACCGACGCCGGCCTGACCGTGCTGACGGCCTTCATCTCGCCTTTCCGCGCCGAGCGCGAGATGGTGCGCGCGATGATGGCCGACGGGGAGTTTATCGAGGTGTTTATCGATACGCCGATCGAGGTTGCCGAGGCCCGCGATGTGAAAGGTCTCTATGCCAAGGCGCGGTCCGGCCAGCTTCGGAATTTCACCGGCATCGACAGTCCCTATGAAGCCCCCGAGACTCCCGACATCCGGATCGACACCACGGTGGCAACACCGGAAGAGGCCGCAGAACAGATCGTGGCATGGCTGAACCGATGACCCCGCAAGCTTCAACGCCGGCGCCTCTCCACGTGCTGCTGCTCGCGTCGAATGCGCCGTCGCTGGTCAATTTCCGGGGGCCGCTGATCGCGGAGATGGTGCGCCGGGGCTGGCGGGTGACGGCGGCGGCGCCCGATTTTGATGCCGCAAGTCTCGCCAGCGTTACCGCACTGGGCGCCCGCCCAATCGAGATGCCGATGGCCCGCACCGGCATGAACCCCTTGGCCGACCTGGCCTATCGCCGCAGCCTGATCGCCCTGTTCCGGCGCGAGCGACCCAATGTGCTGCTGGCCTATACGATCAAGCCGGTGATCTGGGGCGTGCTGGCTGCGCGGGCGGCGGGGGTCGGGCGGTCCGTCGCCCTGATTACCGGGCTGGGCTATGCCTTTACCGACGGCACCAGTGGCGGGCTGAGGCGGCTGATCGCGGGCATCATGGCCTCGAGCCTCTACCGGCTGGCGCTGGCATGCGCCGACCGGGTGCTGTTCCAGAATCCGGATGATCGCGACCTGTTTCTGGACCGGGGCCTGTTGCAGGACCGCGGCCAGGTCGGTGTCGTGGATGGCTCGGGCGTGGACCTTGCCCATTACACGCCCGCCCCGCTGCCCGAGGCGCCCGTCTTCCTGATGGTCAGCCGCCTGCTGTACGCAAAGGGGGTCCGTGAATACGCGCGAGCAGCCGCGGTGCTGAAGGGGCGCTATCCCCAGGCCCGCTTCCAGCTGGCCGGATGGCGCGATGACGGCCCCGACACCGTGACCGAGGCGGAGCTTCGGGGCTTTATCGACGGAGGTGTCGAGTTTCTGGGCCGGCTGGACGATGTGCGGCCGGCGCTGGCGGCGGCCCGCGTCTATGTGCTGCCGTCGTACCGTGAGGGCACGCCCCGCTCGGTGCTGGAGGCCATGGCCATGGGCCGCCCGGTGATCACCACCGATGCGCCCGGCTGTCGCGAGACAGTGGTCGATGGCGTGAACGGCCTCAAGGTCCCTCCGCAGGATGCCGTAGCCCTCGAGGCCGCCATGGAGCGACTGATCCTGCATCCGGACCAGGCGGTCGCCATGGGCGAGGCGTCGCTGGAGCGGGTCCGCGCCCGCTATGACGTGCACCGCGTCAATGCCCAGATTCTCTCGGCCGTGGCGGACTGACGACACCCCCGCTTTAGCTGCCTGCGGCACTGGCCCCGGGCGGGCCCCTTTGGTAAGCACGGGCCGACGTTCGCCCGCCCGGCCGGGTCCGGGCCGAAGAGGACGACTTCATGCGATTTCTGATCACGGGCACTGCCGGCTTTATCGGCTTTCACCTGGCACGCCGCCTGCTCGAGGATGGCCATCAGGTCGTCGGCGTCGACAATTTCTCGGACTATTACGACATCACCCTCAAGGATGGTCGGAACGCCATCCTCGAAGGCTATGAGGGTTTCCGGGTCGAGCGCGTCGCGCTGGAAGACGCTGAGGCCCTGAACGCGGTCTGGGAAAAGGCCAAGCCCGAAGTTGTGGTCCACCTGGCCGCCCAGGCGGGCGTCCGCTACAGCATCGACCACCCTGAGGTCTATGTGGCCTCGAACCTGGTCGGCACCTTCAATGTGCTGGAGGCGGCGCGCCGCCATCCGGTCAGGCACCTGCTGGCCGCCTCGACCAGTTCGGCTTACGGCGCCAACACCGAAATGCCCTTCCGCGAGACGGACAAGGCAGTGCATCCCATGACGCTCTATGCCGCGACCAAGAGCTCGACCGAGCTGATGGGCCACTCCTACGCCCACCTGTTCGGCACGCCGACGACCTTCTTCCGCTTCTTCACCGTCTATGGTCCGTGGGGCCGCCCGGACATGGCGCTGTTCAAATTCGCCAAGCTGATGCTCGAAGGCAAACCCATCGAGGTCTATGGCGAAGGCAAGATGTCCCGCGACTTCACCTTCGTCGACGATCTGGTCGAGTCGATCGTGCGACTGGTTCATGTGGTGCCCGGCACCGCCCCCCCGGTCGAAGGCGACACCCTGTCCCACGCGGCGCCGTTCCGGCTGGTCAACATCGGCGGCGGCAAACCCAGCCCGCTCATGGACTATATCGCCGAGCTGGAAAAGGCGCTGGGCAAGCGGGCCGACAAGCAGTTCCTGCCCATGCAGGACGGCGATGTACCGGACACCACGGCGGCCCCGGACCTGCTGGAACGCTTGACCGGCTACAAGCCCGAGACCCCGATCAGCGTCGGTGTACCCGCCTTTGTCGGCTGGTTCCGCCAGCGCTACAATCTGTGACAAGGCTTGAGCGCCCCGCCTACTCCGGTCGCGGGGAGCGATCTGGAAGTCAGCGGGGCAAGTGCGTATAAGTCTGGCGGGAATATCCGCCGTTTCAAGACAGTCGGAATCTTCGATGCTCAAATCCGTAACCCTGCCCGCGACCGCAACGGCGGAGGATTGTGCCCGTGCCGTGCTGGAGGCCTGGCCCGACAATCTGGTGGTTCATCTGGCTGGACTGAAGCCGGATCAGGACCTGCGCGACTTCTACGGCGCCATGTTCGACCAGATCGGCCATGCCGAACCGCTGGCCGAGGATGCCACCGTCGGCGACCGCAACAGCCAGCGCACGGGCGAGGTGTGGATGCAGGTGCGCTACGATCCGTCGATCCCGGACGCCTATCGTCACTCGGCCAACCCCCAGCCGCTGCACACGGACGGCTCCTACATCCCGGGCTTTCCCAATGCGGGGTTCCTGGCCTGCAAGGCCATGCCCAAGTCGGGCGGAGCGACCACCTTTATCGACGGCAAGGATGTGGTGGCCGCGCTTCAGGGCGAAGCCCCCGCCCTCTATGAGCGTCTTCTGGCGGTCGACATTCCGCATGCCCGCTCCGGCGACCGCCGCGTCGCCCCCTTCCTGCGCTTCGAGGACGGCGAGCCGGTGCTGAACTGGAACTACTACTGCGTGGATATGGAGGCCGATGCCGAGGTGCTGGCCCTGCGTCAGGAGCTGTTCGACTTCCTCGACAGCAGCCCGATGATTGCCGAGCGTCTGCAACGCGTAAAGCTGTCGCCGGGCGAGGCCGTCCTTTGGAAGGATGATCGTCTGCTGCACGGACGGGACGGCTTCGATCCCGAGATCGTCTCCGACCGGTTCCTGTGGAAGGCCCAGGTCCAGGTCGAGGCCTGATGTGAACGCTGTCGTGCGCCGCGCTTCGGTCGCCGGCATTTCCCTGTCTCCGCTGACGTTCGGCAGCATGCGCGTGGACCGCGTCGGGGATGCCGATGCGGTCGCCCGACTGATCGAGCAGGCGCTCGACCTCGGTGTCACGACCTTCCACGTCTCCAGCGAATATGCGACCTGGCCCCTGTTCCAGGATGCCTGGCGCAAGGTTCAGTCGGACCCGGCCACGACCCGGATCATCGCCAAGGTCGGCGTGCCCCACTTCGGTCAAGCCCGCTTCGACCCCCAAGCCTTTGCCGACAAGATCGACCAGTACCGCGATGCCCTCAATGTGGACCGCATCGATGTCGTCCAATGGCTGCTGCGTCACGACCTGAAGGACGAACCGGCCCGCCTAGCCATCTTCGATAATCAGTCTACGGACATTGCCGATTGCGTGACAGGCCTCAAGACCGCGGGGACAATAGGGGCCATGGTCAGCTTCCCCTATACCCGCGGGATTGCCGAGCGGGCGCTGGACCACGCCGCCTGCGACGGGCTGGCCCTCTACTGCAATCCGCTGGAACTCGAGATGAGCGATCTGTTTGATCAGGCGGCCGAGCGGGAGAAGGCGGTGGTCGCCATCCGTCCCTTCGCCGCCGGTCGCCTGTTCAGCGAGACAGCCTTTACCGCCCGGGATGCCCTGGCCGTTTCGCTGGCGCATCCCGCTGTGGCGACGGTCGTGGCCTCGGTCTCGTCACCCGCGCGGCTCAAGGAGATCGCCGACATCGCCATGAGCATTCAGCCGGATGCCGCCCGCTGGCCGGGCCTGATCGCGGCCGCACAGGGAGCTGCCGATGTATAGGCGCTGGGGCAAGCGGGCCATCGACATCCTGGGCGCGGGTCTGGCGGTGGTCTTGCTGTCGCCGGTGCTGCTGGTCAGCGCTCTGGTCGTCGCGGTCCGACTGGGCCGACCCGTGCTGTTCAAGCAGAAGCGCGCCGGCTACGGCTCACGCCCGTTCAATGTGCTCAAGTTCCGCAGCATGACCGATGCCAGGGACCCGGACGGCGCGCTGCGTCCTGATTCGGAGCGGTTGACGCCGCTGGGCGTCTTCCTGCGGGAGTCCAGCATCGACGAGCTGCCCAGCCTGCTGAATGTGCTGAAGGGCGAGATGAGCCTGATCGGCCCGCGACCCTTCATCTACGACTATGTCGAGCTCTACACACCCGAGCAGGCGCGTCGCCATGACGTGCGCCCCGGCATCACCGGCTGGGCCCAGGTCAACGGCCGCAATGCCCTGAGCTGGGAAGAAAAGTTCCGCCTCGACGTCTGGTATGTCGATAACGTCAGCCTGTGGCTGGACATCAAGATCGTCTTCCTGACCCTGAAGAAGCTGATTCGCCGCGACGGCATTTCGGCGCCGGGGTCGGCGACGATGGAGCGGTTTCGCGGATGAGTATGCGGCTGGCTATTCTGGGAGCAGGCGGGCACGGGAGCGTCGTCACCGATTGCGCCGAACGACTGGGCTGGTCCGACATCGTCTTCTTTGACGACAATCCCGCTGCGGAGCTGCGCGGCCCATGGGCGCTCGCCGGGACCGGGGCGGAACTGCTGGCCTCGGTCGCGGAATTCGACGCCTTCGTTGTCGGCATCGGGATCAACCGCATCCGGCTGGAGCGTCAGCAGGCCTTGCTGACGGCAGGTGGACGTGTCGCGACCCTGATCCATCCGGCCGCGACGGTCAGCCGCCACGCCGCGATCGGCGTCGGCTCGGTGGTCTTTGCCGGCGCGGTCGTCAACGCCGGTGCCACGGTCGGTCAGGCCTGTATTCTCAACACAGGCTGTAGCGTTGACCATGATAACCAGCTTGCTGACGGCGTGCATGTGTCTCCGGGCGCCCATCTGGGCGGGGGTGTATTGATCGGCGAGGCCAGCTGGATCGGCCTCGGGGCTGCGGTCCGCGAGGGTATCTCGATCGGTCGTGATGTTCGTGTGGGCGCAGGCGCCGTCGTCCTGAGCGATATCGCCCATGGCCTGACAGTGGTCGGAAACCCCGCCCGGGAAATGAAGCGGAAGTCCTGATGCTGAACACCCCTTTCTCACCTTGGCCCAGCTTCAGCCCGGAGGAGGTTCAGGCCGTCGCCGATGTCGTGGCGTCGAACCGCGTCAACTACTGGACCGGTGACCGCTGCCGCACCTTTGAAAGGCAGTTCGCGGCGTGGGCGGGCACGAAGCACGCCATCGCCCTGGCCAACGGTACGGTGGCGCTGGATGTGGCGCTGAAGGCGCTGGGCATCGGGCCGGGCGATGAAGTCATCACCACGCCGCGCACCTTCCTCGCCTCGGCCTCCTGCATCGTCACGGCGGGCGCTGTCCCCGTCTTTGCCGATGTCGATCCGGACAGCCAGAACATCACTGCCGACACCATCCGGGCCGTGATGACCGCGCGGACGAGGGCCGTCATCTGCGTCCATCTGGGCGGCATGCCGTGCGATATGGATCCGATCATGGCGCTGGCAGAAAAGCACGACCTCAAGGTCATCGAGGACTGCGCCCAGGCGCACGGGGCCCGCTATCGGGGCCGCAGTATCGGCTCGATCGGCCATATCGGTGCCTGGTCCTTCTGTCAGGACAAGATCATGACCACCGGCGGTGAGGGGGGCATGGTGACCACGGATGATCCCGCCTTGTGGGACGTCATGTGGTCTTACAAGGATCACGGAAAGAGCTGGCAGGCCGTCTATGAGCGCTCGCACCCGCCCGGTCCGCGACTGGTGCACGACACCTTCGGCACCAACTGGCGCATGATCGAGATGCAGGCCGCCATCGGCCTGATCCAGCTGGAGCGCATGGCCGGCTGGACCGCGCGCCGCACCGAAATCGCGCTGAAGCTGGCCGAGGCCTGTGCGCCGTTCTCCGCCGTGCGTGTGCCCCTGCCGCCGGAACACATCACCCACGCCTGGTACCGCTTCTATGCCTTTGTGCATCCCGACCGTCTGGCCGAGGGCTGGACGCGCGACCGCATCATCGAAGAGATCAATGCGCTGGGCGTGCCCTGTTTCCACGGCTCAGCGTCAGAGGTCTATCTGGAGGCGGCGTTCGACGGCACCGGCTGGCGGCCGCCGCAGCGTCTGCCGGTCGCGCGGCAGCTGGGCGAGACCAGCATCGCCTTCCTGACCCATCCGACGCTCACGGATGACGAGGTCGCCAAGACCGCCGAGGCGATCCGCTCCGTTCTGGGCCGCGCGTCGGTCTAGTCCCGCATGCGGCGGCGCAAGGCCTCCAGCCAGACGGGCAGGGCGGCAAAGGCGATGCCCGCTATATCGGCCAGCCAGTCCAGCACATCGGCCTCGCGTCCGACCTGGCCCTGCACGACCTCGATCAACCCGCCCGCTCCGATCAGCAGGGCAACGACTTCCCAGCGCGGCGCGCGCGGCGCCGCAAGGACATAGAGGATCGTCAGCACATAGAAGCTGAGGAAATGCCCGGCCTTGTCCCACGGGATCAACCCCGGCCCGTCGCCCGGCGGCTCGAATGCCAGCCACAGGGTGGCGACGGTCGCCAGTGCCGCAGCCAGTCGCGTCAGCCACAGCATGGACCGTCCGTAAGCGGACTCACTCACGGGTGAGCAGCCGTTTGACGTCCTGGGCCCGCGACAGGTCACAGACCAGAACCGCGTCCTTTTCGACGATCACCGCCAGACCGGAGACCCCAAGCGTCGCCACCGTCACCCCGTCCGGCGCGCGGATCAGGCAACCGGCGCTGTCGAGGCTCAGGTGGGCCGTGCCCTCGCCCTCGCTGACCGTCGCCACCGCATCCCAGGCGCCCAGATCGGACCAGGCAAGGGTCAGGGGCAGGACCGAGGCCCGGTCGGTCTTCTCCATCACCGCATAGTCGAATGAAATACGGGGTGCGGCGCGAAAGCCTTCACCCAACAGCCCGCCGTCTGCCGGCACTGCCCCGGAGACCGCGTGCCAGATGTCCGATGCATGGCGCTCAAGCTCCTCGTGCAGGGTCCGGGCCGTGGCGATGAAGGCGCCGCTGTTCCATAGACAGCCCTCAAGGATCAGTTGCGCCGCCCGGTGGGCATCGGGCTTTTCGATAAAGGCCTGAACCGGCGCCAGCCCCACATGTTGGGGCCGGATATATCCGTAGGCGGATGATGGCTGCGTCGGGGCCACGCCCAGCGTCACGATCCGTCCGCTTTCTCCGGCCGCCTCCGCCGCCGTGGTCAGGGCATGGCGATACCCCACCTCGTCCGGGATGTGGTGATCCGAGGCCAGGATCATGACCCGGCCGTCAGGATCGCGCGCCTCGACCCACGCGGCCGCTGCCGCCACGGCCGCCGCCGAATCCCGGCCTTCGGGTTCCAGCAGCACCGTACCCTCGGCCCCCAGCGCCGCCAGTTGCTCCGTGATCAGATCGGCATGGGCCTCAGCCCCGACGACCAGCAGTCGACCGCCATCGGCGACGAGGGGCAGCACGCGTCGTACCGCCAGCTGAAACAGCGACAGCGGCCCGGTCAGGTCCAGAAAGGGCTTGGGCCGATCCGGGCGCGACGCCGGCCACAGCCGCATGCCCGCTCCGCCGCACAGGATCACGGGATAGAGCTGGCCTGCGCTCAAGCGGGACGCCCCTTGACCAGATCGTCGACCACGGCGGGATCGGCCAGGGTCGAGGTGTCCCCCAGCGACCCCAGCTCATTCTCGGCGATCTTGCGCAGGATGCGCCGCATGATCTTGCCCGAGCGCGTCTTGGGCAGGCCGGGTGCCCAATGGATCACATCCGGCGTGGCGATCGGTCCGATTTCGCCCCGCACATGCTTGACCAGTTCGGCGCGCAGCGCGTCGTCCGGCTCGATTCCCGCGTTCAGCGTCACATAGGCCCAGATGCCCTGGCCCTTGATGTCGTGGGGATAGCCGACCACGGCGGCCTCGGCGACCGAGGGGTGGAGCACCAGGGCGCTCTCGATCTCGGCTGTGCCCAACCGGTGGCCGGAGATGTTCAGCACGTCGTCGACCCGTCCCGTGATCCAGTAATAGCCGTCGGCATCGCGCCGACATCCATCCCCGGTGAAATAGCGCCCGGGATAGGTCGAGAAATAGGTGTCGAAGAACCGCTGGTCGTCGCCATAGACCCCGCGCATCTGGCCCGGCCAGCTGTCGGTGATGCACAGATTGCCCTCGGCCGGCCCGGTCAGTTCGTGGCCCTCGGAATCCACCACCTGAAGCTGGATGCCGGGCAGGGGTTTGGTCGCCGACCCGGGCTTGAGATCGGTCGCACCCGGCAGCGGCGTGATCAGATGGCCGCCGGTTTCCGTCTGCCACCAGGTGTCGACGATCGGGCAGCGTCCCTCGCCCACCACCTCATGGTACCAGCGCCAGGCCTCGGGATTGATCGGCTCGCCGACCGTGCCGAGCAGTCTGAGCGAGGCACGCGAGGTCGCCTTCACCGGCCCGTCGCCCTCGCGCATCAGGGCCCGGAGCGCGGTGGGCGCCGTATAGAAGATCTCGACCTGGTGCTTGTCGACCACCTGCCAGAAGCGGCTGTGATCGGGATAGTTGGGCACACCTTCGAACATCACCGTGGTCGCTGCATTGGCCAGGGGGCCATAGACCAGATAGCTGTGCCCGGTGACCCAGCCGACATCGGCTGTGCACCAGAAGACCTGACCGGGGCGGTAGTCGAACGTCACTTCATGCGTCCAGGCGGCCCAGACCAGATAGCCGCCCGTGGTGTGCAGTACGCCCTTGGGCTTGCCGGTCGAGCCCGAGGTATAGAGGATGAACAGCGGGTCCTCGGCCCCCATGGGCTCGGGCGGGCAGTCCGCCTCGACCGAGGCAGCCTCAGGGCCATAGTCGATGTCGCGCCCCTCGACCCAGGCCACATCTGCCCCTGTGCGCCGCACCACCAGAACATGCCGCACGCTGACCTTTTCCAGCGCTGCATCGACATTGGCCTTGAGCGGAATGGTCTTGCCGCCGCGCAGCCCCTCGTCGGCGGTGATGACGAAGTCCGAGCCACAGTCCTCGATCCGCCCCGCCAGACTGTCGGGCGAGAAGCCCCCGAACACGACGGAATGGATCGCCCCGATCCGCGTGCAGGCCAGCATGGCATAGGCGGCCTCGGGGATCATCGGCATGTACAGGGTCACCCGGTCACCCCGGTTCACCCCATGCTTCTTCAGGACGTTGGCCATCCGGCACACTGCCGCATGCAACTCCCCATAGGTGATGGCCGCGCTGTCGGCCGGGTCGTCGCCCTCCCAGATGATGGCGACATCGTCGCGCCGCTCGGGCAGGTGCCGGTCGATGCAGTTGACCGAGACGTTCAGGATTCCGTCTTCGAACCAGCGGATACGGAAATCGTCCCTGTTGAAGCTGACGTCCTTGATCCGCGTGGGAAAGGCCGTCCACTCCAGCCGCCCGGCCACGCCGCGCCAGAAGCCGTCCGGATCGGTCTCGGCCGCCTTGCACGCATTCTCATAGCGCGCCCGGTTCATATGGGCCGTGCGGGCCCAGTCTTCGGGGATGGGATAGATCGCCGGTTCGCTCATGCCTCACCTCTCGTTGAGGCGGCATCCAACAGCATGCGGTCGCCGGTTTCCAGCGTCGCCGGAACATCCCGGTTCATTCAGCGGCGGGCGGCGGCGCTTCCGCCCCGGGCCAGGGCCTCGACCTCGTCCAGCGTCGTCATGGCGTTGTCTCCCGGCGTGGTCATGGCCAGCGCCCCGTGGGCGACACCCAGCGCCAGGGCTTCCTCCAGCGGTCGCCCGTCCATCAGGCCAAAGGCCAGACCGGAGACAAAGCCGTCGCCGCCGCCGACCCGGTCCAGAATTCCCGCCTCGACCGGAGCCCGAACCGTCAGCGCGCCGTCCGCCCAGGCGCAGGACCCCCAGCGGTTCATCGAGGCCGTGACCGGATCGCGCAGCGGCGAGGCCAGCAGGCGCAGGTTCGGCAGTTGGCCTGACAGCCGTGCGGCCGCCGCCGCAAACGGGGCGGGGTCAGACGGATCGGTGCGCACCTCGGGCGTCTCAATACCCAGACAGGCGGCGAGGCTGTATTCGTCGCCGATCAGCACATCGACCTGTTCGGCGATGGCGCGGTTGGTGCGCCGGGCCGCGTCGGGGTCCGGATGGGCCGCCCACAGGCTGGCGCGATAGTTGAGGTCATAGCTGACCACGGTGCCGTGGCGCCGCGCCGCCGTGACTGCCGCCAGTGCTGTCTCTGCCGTGACCTCCGACAGGGCCGAGAATATCCCGCCGGTGTGGAACCAGCGCACGCCCTCTTCGCCGAACAGGGCGTCCCAGTCGATGTCGCCCGGCCTCAGGGCAGAGGCCGCCGAATGGGCCCGATCGGACACACCGAGCGCCCCGCGCGGCCCGAAACCCCGCTCGGTAAAGTTAAGCCCGACCCGGTTCTCGCGCCCGACCGGATCGGCCTCGCGCCACCGGATATGGGCGTCCGACACCCCGCCCTGCAGGATCAGCTCGTGGACCAGGGCGCCGAGGTCATTGCGGGGCAGGGCGGTGACCACGGCGCCGCGCAGGCCAAAGGTCTTCGCCAGACCGCGCGCGACATTATATTCGCCGCCGCCCTCCCACACCTGGAACTGGCGGGCAGAGCGGATCCGCCCCTCGCCCGGGTCCAGCCGCAGCATGACCTCTCCCAGCGCCACCGTATCCCAGCGGCAGCTGTCCTTCGGCTTCAGACGGGGCAGCAGGGTCATTTCATCAGCGAGGGCAGCCACAGGGACAGGGCCGGGATGAAGGTCACCAGCATCAGTACGATCACACAGGCGAAGTAGAAGGGCCAGATGGATCGCAGCGACTGCGTCATCGGGATCTTCGCAATCGCACTGCCGACGAACAGCACCGACCCCACCGGCGGCGTGATCAGGCCGATACCGCAGCTGAGCAGCAGGATGACCCCGAACTGCACCGGGTCGACGCCGAACGCCTTGGCCACCGGCAGGAAGATCGGCGTAACGATGATGATCAGCGGCGCCATGTCCATGAAGGTGCCGAGGAACAGCAGACAGGCGATGATCATCAGCATGATGAGAACCGGATTGTCGGTCAGCCCGTTCAGCACCTCGATCATCATGCCGGGCACCTGCAGATAGGCCATCAGCCAGCCGAACGCCCCGGCACAGCCGATGATGAACAGCACCGCGCCCGAGGTGCGGGCCGCGCCGATACAGGCCTCCTTGAAGGCTGCCCAGCGCATATGGCGATAGACGATGCCGGTGACGATGATGGCATAGACGACGGCGATCGATGCGGACTCGACGGCGGTAAAGATACCGGCGCGGATCCCGCCGAAGATGATGACGACCAGCAGGAGGCCGGGGATGGCCGCGATCAGCCGGGTCAGCACAGTCCCCAGACCGGGAAAGGCATCGGCGGGATAGCCGCGCTTGCGCGCCACCCAATAGGCGGTGACCATCAGGGCGGCGGCCAGCAGCAGGGCCGGAACGATACCGCCGGCGAACAGGTCCGAGATCGACACCCCGCCCCCGGCCGAGGCCGAATACAGGATCATATTGTGTGACGGCGGCACCAGCAGCGCCACCAGCGCCGCCGAGATGGTGACATTGACGGCATAGTCGCTCTCATAGCCGCGCTTCTGCATCTGCGGGATCATGGTGCCACCGATGGCCGAGACATCGGCGATGGCCGAGCCGGACACGCCGCCGAACAGGGTCGAGCCGACCACGGTTACCTGACCCAGACCGCCGCGCACATGGCCGACCAGCGACGAGGCCAGAGAGATCATCCGGTCGGACAGCCCGCCCTTCATCATCAGCTCGCCGGTGAAGATGAACAGGGGAATGGCCAGCAGGGCGACCGAGGCCATGTCCGACCCCATCTGCTGGAACACCACGATCGGCGGCAGCGCCAGATAGAGAACCGTCGCCAGCGTCGCCCCCATCAGACAGAAGGCGACCGGCACCCCCAGGATCAATAACAGAGCCAGAACCCCGAACAGGATGATGAATTCCATGCTCAGTCCTCCCGCACGGGCCTGAGCGCGCCGATCAACAGGCGCTCCAGGGCAAAGATCAGGATCAGTACGCCGCCCAGCGCCAGACCCAGGAATTTCAGGCCGGAGGGCAGGGGGGCACCGGCCAGCGGTACGGTCCAGTCATCCAGCATCAGATAGCCGCCCATGGTGGCCAGCCCGAGGCCGGTCGCCGCCGCGATCAGCCGCGACAGGGCCGCCAGTCCCGAGCGGATCGGCCCCGGCATGGCATGAGCTAAGGTCTGGAAGGCGAAATGGGTCTCGTAGCGGACCCCGACGGCGGCTCCGAACATGACGGCCACGCTCATGAGGATCAGCGCCACCGGCTCGGTCCAGCCGGGCGAGTCGTTCAGCACATAGCGTGCGAACACCTGCCAGGCCTGCACCAGGGCCATGGCCAGCAGGGCGGCGCCTGCCAGTCCCAGCACGATCCGGGACAGATGGTCCAGCAGGCCACGCTTCGGCGCGTCGGATGATGTCATCGGTTCCTCCCCGGAGCCGTTATCGGGCCGTTCAGCCGGCCGCTGTGATCTGTTCGTAGAGCGATGCCAGACCGGCGCCGCGGGTGTATTTGGCGTTCACCGGCTCGACCGCGCGGGCAAAGGCGTCGGTATCGACCTCATTCACCTTTGTTCCTGCGGCAATGACCGCGGCCCGGGCCTCGGCCTCTCGCTTGTCCCATTCGACCCGCATCAGCGGCACCGAACGCCGCGCCACATCGCGCACCAGATCGCGGTCGGCGGGGCTCAGCGCATCCATCGACGCCTTCGAAATCAGCAGGGCGTCGGGCGAATACAGGTGTTTCGTGTCGCTCCAGTAGCGGGCGACCTCATACTGGCGGCTGGACTGGTAGCTGGGCCAGTTGTTCTCGGCGCCGTCGATCAGATGGGTCTGCAGCGACGAAAACACCGCTCCGAACGTCAACGGCGTCGGATTGGCGCCCATGGCCCGGACGGTGTCGAGAAAGATGTCCGACTGGGGCGCACGAATCTTCAGGCCCCGCATGTCGGCGGGCTCATACACCGGACGGCGCACATTATAGACGCTGCGCGGCGCGGCGTCGTAATAGGCCAGCCCCACCAGCCCCCGGTCCTCGAACACATTCAGCAGGCGGGTGCCAATCTCGCCATCGACCACGGCCCGCATGTGCCCGACCGAGCGAAACACATAGGGCAGGCACAGCAGGCTGGTCTCCGGAAAGGCATTGTTCAGCGCGGCCGCCGCGACCCGGCAGATGTCGATAGCCTGATAGCGGGCGAGGCCGATGGAATCGTCCTCATTGCCCAGCTGGCCGGACGGGAAGCTCCGGATGCCCAGCCGTCCATCGGTCAGCCGCCCCAGTTCCTCGCCCATCCATTTGACGGCGGTGACCGTCGGATAGTCGGCCGGATGCACATCGGCGGCGTGCAGCAGTCGGGTCCCGTCGGGGGCCGTCCGAGCGCCACAGCCAGAGAGCGCCACAGCGCCCGCGCCTGCCAGTCCGCCCGTCAGAAGTCGTCTGCGTGTCGGGATCATCCGCCCCCTCCCTCGGAACCGACCGCGCGACAGGCGATGATGCCATGCGGCCCGAAATCGGCCTCGGCCGACTGTCCGGCGACGATCCGGTGGACCCCGGTCGCCGCTCCGGTCGAAATCCAATGGCCCGCCTCCGGCCTGAGGCCGCGACGGTGCAGCGCATTCAGCAGAAAGGCCAGAGAGTCGAACGGCCCGCCGGGAATACTGGTCGCGCCGCCGGTTCCGACCGTCTCTCCGTTGATGCGCATGGCGCACGTCAGATCGTCCAGTGCGCCGGGGTCGCCCACCCAGTCACGCGCGACCTCGGCCCCCAGGATCAGCCCCGCATTGTTGCCAAAGTCCGAGGCTGTGACCGCCGGTCCATGGTCATTGATGCCGGGAAAGGGACTGCCGGCGATCTCGACGCCCACGCGAACCTGGCTGACCAGCCGGGTTGCCTCGGCTACGGTCCAGCTGTCTCTCAGCGGCGGCGTCTCGGCCATTAGCAAAAGGCATTCCGCCTCGACCGCGCCAAAGCCACCGTCGATCAGCGGAAATTCGGTGAGGGCTCCGGCAGGACGGACGCTGGCGGCAAAGATCGGCCCGGCCAGTCGCCCCGCGCCAAACTGCGCGTCGAGAGGCGGCGGGATCCGCCCCAGCTTCCAGCCGGCGATCGCATCCGGCATCAGGGCGATGGCCGCATCCTGGATGGCATAGGCCGCCTCCAGACTGGCAGGCGGCGTCCCCGGATAGGTCGGCAAGGCACGGCCCGCGCGCCGCGCTTCCACGAAGGTCCGCGCAATAGCCCGGCCATCCTCTGACAGGACAGCGGCGTGAGGCACAGCATGGGCCGTCATGACGTCGACTCAGGCGAGAGACGCATACAAGCCTCTGAAATTGTTAGGGACAGGCGCACGCGTCCTCCGTTTTTCTTTTGACATTGCGCAGGAAGGAAACCGGTGTCAATTTGAATCGAGACAAAGGGCGTCACACCGGGCCAAGGCTCGTGGCAAGATGGCGTCCGTACCGGGAAGGAAGCCGATGAACCGTCGACACACTCTGATCTCCGCCTGTCTGGGCCTGTTCGCCGCCCTCACGCTCAGCCTCGCCAGTGCCGCGCCCACGCTGGCCCAGTCCGGCCCGCTGGCCTTCCCCGGCGCCCTGGGATGGGCCTCGGCCACCCCGGGCGGACGGGGCGGGGAGATCATCCGCGTCACCAATCTGAACAGCGAAGGCCCCGGCTCGCTCCGTGCCGCGATCGAGGCCGAGGGCCCGCGCATCGTGGTGTTCGAGGTCGGCGGGGTCATCGACCTCGAGATGAAGACCCTGCGCCTGCGCAACCCCTACATCACCATCGCCGGCCAGACCGCGCCCTCGCCGGGCATCACCCTGATCAGGGGCGGCATGGACGTCGGCGGACACGATGTGATCATCCAGCATATCCGTATCCGCCCCGGCTCGGCCGATCAGGGCTGGATGAGCGGCTGGGACGAGGACGGCATCGCCACCGTCAGCGCCTACAATGTCATCATCGATCACTGCAGCCTGACCTGGGCGACCGACGAGAACCTGTCGGCCTCGGGCCCCCGCTTCACGGGCTCAACCCCCGAAGAGTGGCGGCGCGGCACCAGCCACAACATCACCTTCTCGAACAACATCATCGCCGAGAGCCTGGCCTATTCGACCCACTCCAAGGGTGAGCATTCCAAGGGTTCGCTGATCCACGACAATGTCACGGGCCTGCTGATCATCGGCAATCTCTATGCCCACAACTATGAGCGCAGCCCCCTGTTCAAGGGTGGCGTGCACGGCGTCATCGTTAACAACCTGATCTACAATCCCGGCCCGCGCGCCATCCATTACAACCTGGCCCCCGAAGAGTGGGGCACCGTCCCGTTCGAGGTCGGCAAGATGTCGGTGGTCGGCAATGTGCTGCGCGCCGGCCCGTCGACCCCGACCGACCATCTGGCCTTCATGATGATCGGCGGCGCGGGCGATGTGGAATACTACGGCCTCGACAATATCGCGGTCGATCAGGTCGGTGAGCCGATCCGCATGTTCGGCCGCTACACTACCAGCCCCGCCCGCATCATTGAAATGTCGCGTCCCCCCGTCTGGTGGGAAGGCCTGACGCCCATCCCCGCCGTCGACGTGCAGCGCTCGGTGCTGTCAACGGCCGGCGCCCGTCCCTGGGACCGTGACATGCGCGATGTCCTGATCATCGCCGAAGTGGCTGAGGGCCGGGGCGAGATCATCGACCACGAGCGCGAGGTCGGCGGCTATCCGGCTGTCGGTGAACCGACCCGCAAGGCCTTCAACCCCGACGACTGGAACCTGCACGACATGACGCCCAAGCGCGACGATGTGCTGGACCGCCCGGCCAACCGTCGCGGGACCTGATACGCGACCGCAGAACCGTCAGTATGCAGGGCGTGCCGAAATAGCCTATCAGGGGTTCACAAGCTCAGCAGGACTTCTGGCGTGACGGATAACAGGCGGACAGGCGGCAAGCCCGTAACCATCAATGACGTCGCGCGGCTTGCCGGGGTGTCCAAGAAGACGGTGTCGCGCGTTATCAACAACTCGCCCCTGCTTCGGGCCGAAACCCGCGAGAAGGTGCAAAAGGTCATCGCCGAATCCGGCTTTGCCCCGGACCCCCAGGCGCGGGGGCTGGCCTTTCGCCGGTCCTTCCTGGTCGGGATGATCTACGACAACCCCAGCCCCAACTATGTCGTCAACATGCAGCAGGGCGTGCTGGACGCCGTGCGCGGCTCGGGGCTCGAGCTGGTGGTCCACCCCTGCAACCGGGCCAGCGAGACCTTCCTGTCCGACGTGCGCGGCTTCATCGTGCGGCAAAAGCTGTTCGGCGTGGTCATGCCACCGTCGGTCTCCGAGGACGAGCGGGTCGTGGCGATCCTCAAGGACGCCGAATGCCCTTATGTCCGGATCGCCTCCGTATCGCTGGACGAACCCCGGCACATGGTAGTCACCAACGACAGCTCGGGCGCCGCCGAGGCCGCCCGCCATCTGGCGGCGCTCGGTCACCGGCGCATCGCCTTCATATCCGGTCCAGACAGCTTCCGCTCGTCGCACGAGCGTCGGCGGGGGTTTGCCGAGGGTCTGGCCGAGCACGGCCTGACGCTGGATCCCGCCTACACCCGCGTCGGCGCCTATACCTTTGAGTCGGGGGTCGAGGCGGCCCGCGACCTGCTCTCGATGGCGGATCGCCCGACCGCCATCTTCGCGGGCAACGATGAAATGGCCATCGGCGTGATGAAGGCCGCGCGCGACGCCGGCCTCGATGTGCCGTTCGACCTGTCGATCTGCGGCTTTGACGACCTGCCCATGGCCTCGCGCGTCTGGCCGAACCTGACCACCGTCCGCCTGCCGATCCGAGACATGGGTCGCATGGCCGCCGAAAAGCTGACCGCCTCGATCCGCGGCCTCGACGCCGCCACCCTGACCCAGCCCGAGGTCCGCCCGTCGCTGGTCGTGCGCGACTCGACCTCACCGCTGCAGGACTGAGGCCGCCCGGCCACAGGTCGTGTGCTAGGGTTCGCTGAACCAGAGGGGGAGGGGACCACCATGCTGGGACTGTTGAAGCTTGTCCGGCGGACGATCGAAGGCTCGGTCGTGTCGATCGTGCTGCTGGCCATTGTCGCCGCCCTGGGCGTCTCCAGCACCGTCAATCTGCTGGTCCGCGAGCCTTCCGCGGCCTCGCTGCTGTTCCTGCTGGTGCTGGCGATTGTGCTGGCCGATCTGATCGGGAAATTCCTGTCGATCCTGTCGACCACCTTCCCGGATCTGATCCCGGCGGTGGATGACGAGGACCTGAAGCGCGCCTCCCTGATCCAGCGCCTGCGCCCCGGCCAGACGGTCGCCCTGCTGTCGGGCGCCTATGCGGCGCGGCTGGTCATGTTCCTGATCATCTTCGCCCTGCTGGGCGCGAGCTACGCCTGGGCGCCGCTCGCGGTGCAGGAGACCCTGGTCGGCCCGCTGGGCACAACGGAGGCCATCACGGTCTTCATCCGCGAGGGCATCGCCGGGTCGCTCGGCTATTTCCTGTTCTTCCTCGGGCCTGACCACCTTGCGCCCGTTACCCGCGCCATCCTCGACCAGCCGCTGGACCCGGCCACGCCCAGCGGCGACGCCTTCCTCGTCGGCATCCGCATCTATGGCCTGGCCTTCATGTTCTCGATCCTGCGGACTCTCGTCACGCCCATCACCTACTGGCGCGCCCGCAGACGCGCCCACCGCCTGCCGGCTTCGGCAAAGGGTGAGGCGACGGCCGAGGCCTGAGGGCCTAGCCCTCGATCACACTCCGGATGTAGTCGCGGATGCCTTGGCCGGTGGCGTTGGCGAAAAAGTACTCCTGGAACTTCTCGCCGGCGACGGCGGCCTTCAGCAGGTCCTGGTCGACGGCCTTCAGCGCGCTCAGCATGTCCTTGCAGGTGGCCGCCTTCAGCGCCTTCAGGATGCCGCGGTTGGTGGCCATGATCTGGGCCCGCTCCTTGGGATAGCCCAGGCCGCGTTCGCCCTCGAACAGCTTGCGATAGCAATCCTGCAGGTTCAGCTCGGCGGCCCAGCCAAAGCCCTTGGCATAGGGCATGGAGATGGCGTTGCCGTCATTGATCTGGCCGAACAGGAAGGCGTCGGTCGGATCGATCACCAGTCCGCAGAACACGCCCGGCATGGCATTGCAGGCCAGCATCGAGCCCATGCCCGTACCACAGCCCGTGACGACAAAGTCTGCCGCGCCCGAGTTCAGCAGGATGCCGGTCACCAGGCCGTTCATCACATAGGTCAGCGACGCCTTGTCCTCGGCGCCGTACATTCCATAGTGGAAGACCTCATGGCCCAGCGGTTCGGCCACGGCGGTCAGGGCCGAGTGGACGATCTCGCTCTTAGCGGCCTGGCTGTTCTCGATGATCAGGGCGATTTTCATGGTCTTCCTCAGGGTCGCAGGCGGGCAGGGCGAAAGGGGTATGCCGGTGTCCGGCATTCAGGGTCGGCAGTGTCGACGATATGGCAGCAGCGCCATTCCATGGTTTGCATGGAACTATGACACCGGTTACCTATGCCTTCAATCCGCTTGTGACAACCCACCCGAAGGCCTGCCTGCATGACCCCGTCATTCGACCTCTCCGGCCGCACCGCCCTTGTCACCGGCGCCAATACGGGTCTTGGACAGGCTATCGCCGTAGGGCTGGCGGGCGCTGGGGCCGACATCGTCGCCGTGGGCCGCTCGGCGCCGACCGAAACGGCAGAAAAGGTGGCCGCCCTGGGCCGCGCCCTGCACGCCATTCCGGCCGACCTGTCGACCACGGCCCCGATCGCCGATGTCGTGGCCAAGGCCCGCGACGCGGTGGGCGACATCGACATTCTGGTCAACAATGCCGGCATCATCCGCAGGGCCGACAGCCTCGACTTCTCGGAAGAGGACTGGGACGCGGTCATGGACACCAATCTGAAGACCGCCTTTTTCCTCAGTCAGGCCGTCGCCCGCACCTGGGTCGAGGGCGGACGGGGCGGCAAGATCCTCAACATCTGTTCGATGCTCAGCTTCCAGGGCGGCATTCGCGTGCCGTCCTACACAGCGTCGAAAAGCGGTCTGGCCGGGCTGACCCGTCTGCTGGCCTGCGAATGGGCGTCAAAGGGCATCAACGTCAACGGTATCGCGCCCGGCTATTTCGCCACCAACAATACCGAGGCCCTGCGCGCTGACGAGGGCCGCAATCGCGACATCCTTGGCCGGATACCGGCCGGGCGCTGGGGCGATCCATCGGACCTCGCCGGGGCCGCCGTCTTTCTGGCCTCGGATGCCTCGGCCTATGTCCATGGCACCATCCTGACCGTCGACGGCGGCTGGATGGCGCGGTAGCAGCCGCCCCTCCCGTCCGCCCGGGCGTTCAGCCAGTCCTCCAGAAGGGTGTAACCGTCCCCGTCCGGGTCGGTCGCCCCGTCGGTCGCGTCCGTGGGGTCCGAACCGTGCGCCGTCTCCCAGTCGTCGGGCAGGCCGTCGCCGTCGCTGTCGATCCACGGCAGCCCCGCGTCGATCGGGCCGAGTCCGCCAACCGCGTCCGGGCTGTCGATGATCCGTCCAGACCGGTCCCGGACGCCCGCCACGATCCGGGCATCGATCACATCGCGGGGCAGGGAGGCCCCTGCCGACGACAGCACCCGATCCTGCCACGCATCAGGGTCTTCGGGCGGCGCCCCGGCCCAGTCCGGCCGCGCCGTCAGCCGCGTGCCGGGCCCGCCGTCATCCTTCACCAGACTCCACGGATCAGCGGGCAGGGCGCCGTCCATCCGGTTGGCCTCGAACCAGGCCACCGCCAGCGGATCGGAATCCTCAAACGCCCAGCGCCCGGTGGTGTCGGGCCCGGGCAGATAGGCATTGCCGACAAAGGCATAGGTCGAGACGCTGTTCGTATCGGCATTATAGCCCGCCTGTCCGCCGCCCCAGTTGTAGAAGACATTGCCCCGGAACTCGAAATAGGGCCCCTCGGGATCGACTGCGGGCAGACTGTAGTTGCCGGGCCTCGGCATGCGCGCCCTGTGGCTGGCCCATAGATTGCCGATGAAGCTGATCCGTGCGCCGTATCCGCCCCGCACCAGCGACCCATAGCCGTGTTCCCCTTTGGCATGGGCCGAGGCGTTCAGCGATTCGGCGATCACCGAGTTCTGCACGGTGACATCGTAGATGCCGCGCTCGGGCGGGTCATAGCGGCTGCCGACCGACAGGGTCTCGTCCACCGACCATGAGGCCGACACATGGTCCAGAATGATCCGGCGGCCCCGGGTCACCGAGATGGCATCGGCCTCGACCACCTGTTCTGCCGCCAGCCGGGAGCGGATGTGGCGCACGATCACATCGTCGGCCGCGATGATCAGCGGCTGACCGATCAGGGTGATTCCGCCGCCCGGCGCGGTCTGGCCGGCAATCGTCACCTGTCCCCGCCGGATAACCAGCGGACTCTCCAGCCGGATGACGCCGCCGGTGTCGAACACAATGGTCCGGGGCCCCTCGGCCTCGATCGCCGCACGCAGACTGCCCGGCCCGGAATCGCCGGTATGTTTGACCCGCAGCACACGCCCACCGCGTCCGCCGACGGCATAGCGACCGGCGCCCTCGGCCCCGGGAAAGGCCAGCACCGGTGCCGTAGCCTCTTGGGCAACGGCCCGACCGGCGGGACTGATCGCTCCGAAAAGACCGGCCGCCAAGGCCAGTCCGATCGTCGCCGATCGTACCAGAGGGACCGCGCAGAGGTGCTGCGACTTGGGGCTTGCCATTTCGATGTTCATCGGGTTACGCTCGCCATTGATACCGGTGTCATTCATTGCTGCAACTAGACATGACACCGGTGTCAAAACAAGGTTCAGGATTGAGCCTCAATAAAAGATAGACCGGAGGTCACCTCCGGCGTCCTGTATGTCCTTGGGAGGAGGCATATGTTGCACATTCAAAAACGGGGCGAGTCCCTGCGTCGTTATCTGTTCGCCGGTGGATCGGGGATGGCGCTTGCGCTGTGTCTCGGCGTCGGTGGTGTCGCCGCACAGGACGCGGGTGAGCCCGAGACCGAGGTCGATGAGATCATCGTCACCGGCTATCGCGGCAGCCTTGCCGCCGCCCTCGACGTCAAGCGCAACGAGGCCGGCATCGTCGATGTCATCCTGGCCGAAGACATCGCAGACTTCCCCGACACCAACCTGGCCGAGGCCATCCAGCGTATTCCGGGCGTCTCGATCGACCGCGACGCCGGTGAGGGGCGCCAGCTGACCGTGCGCGGTCTCAGCTCCGACTTCACCCGCACCCGCATCAACGGCATGGAGGCCCAGGCCACCACCGGCGGAACCGATTCCTCGGGCGGAGCCAACCGCGGTCGCGGCTTTGACTTCAACGTCTTTGCCTCCGAGCTCTTCAATTCGATCAAGGTCCGCAAGACCGCTGCGGCCGAGACGGAAGAGGGCTCTCTGGGCGCCACCATCGACCTGCAGTCGGCCCGCCCGTTCGACTATCGCGGCCAGCGCATGGCGTTCTCGTTGCAGGGTGGGTACAACGACCTGTCCGAAAACTGGAATCCGCGCGCGGCCTTCCTCGTCAGCAGCACCTTCGGCGACCAGGACCAGTTCGGTGCCCTGCTGTCGGTGGCCTACAGCGAGAAGGACTCGTTCGAGGAGGGCTTCAGCTCCGTACGCTGGGCGCCCGCCGTCGGCACCGGCAGCTCGGGTGGCTTCTGCTCGCCGCTGGGCTTCACGCCGCAGAACCCGGGCAACAGCGGCGCGAATGGCTCGAACGCGGCCAACTGCGCGACCGGCCTGCCGCGTCCCGCCAACACGCCCGAGAATGTCGCGGCGTACCAGACCGCCAACCAGGCCAATGTCTTCATCCCGCGCCTGCCGCGCTATGGCCGCCTGACCCACCATCAGGAGCGCCTCGGCCTGACCGGGTCGCTGCAATGGCGTCCGGCGGACTCCACGACCCTCAGCCTCGACGTCCTGTATTCGCAGCTCGACTCGACCCGTCAGGAAGACTTCCTGCAGGCCATGTCCTTCAGCCGTAACGCGGCGGCCGGTGGTCAGACCCAGGTGATCGTCCGTGACGCTGCGGTCGAGAACAACACCCTGGTCTACGGTCTCTTCGACAATGTCGATGTCCGTTCCGAGTCCCGCTACGATCAGCTGGAAACGCAGTTCCTGCAGGTCGGCTTTACCCTGGAGCACGACTTCTCCGACAACGTCCGCGGCCGCTTCTTCGCCGGTCGCGCCGAGTCGAACTACGAGAACCCTTACCAGACCACGGTCACCCTCGATCGCCAGAATACCGACGGCTATTCCTTTGATTTCCGGGGCAATCCCAACACACCGCTGATCAGCTACGGCTTCGACGTGACGGACCCGGCGGCCTGGAGCTGGCTGCCGATCGGATCCAGCGTGCCGCGCTCGGAAATCCGCATCCGTCCGCAGGGCGTCGATACCATCTTCGAGTCCCTGCAGGCCGATCTGGAATTCGACGTCACGCCGTTCGTGACACTGCGGACCGGTGCCAACTGGAAGACCTTCTCGTCGGAGTCCTACGAGTTCCGTCGCACGGACGAGACGGTGGTCCCGGCCCTCCCGGGCGGCGTCACCATGGCCGACATCACCACCCTGCTGACCGGCTTCGGCAGCGGCTTTGCCCCGAACGGTTCGCCGACCGGCTGGGTTATTCCGGACCTGAACGCCCTGGCCAGCCTGTTCAACATCTACTGCAACTGCGACACCGGCGTGCCCGGGGGAGACTTCACCCTCGGCAGCATCACGGTCGGCAATGCCCGGGGCGGCAACCGCTTCCTTGAGGAAGAGGACTTCGCCCTCTACGCCCAGGCGGATTTCGACGCCGACGTGTTCGGTCGTCCGTTCCGCGGCAATGTCGGCTTGCGCCACGTGTGGACCACCCTCTACGCCGAGGGCTACAGCTCGACGGGCGGCGGCACCCTGGTATTCGACACCCATGAGTATCAGGACAGCCTGCCGTCGCTGAACCTGACCTATGAGCCGATCGACGATGTCCTGGTGCGCTTCGGCGCGGCCCGGGTCATGGCCCGGCCCCAGATCAACAACTCCATGTCGGGGGCCAACTATCTGGTGCCGACCACGTCGCTGAACGCGACCGGTCCGAACTACACGGCCACCATCGGCAATGTGGAGCTGGATCCCTTCCGGGCCTCTACCTACGACCTGGCCCTGGAGTGGTATTTCGCACCGGAAAGCCTGATTTCCTTCGCGTATTTCTACAAGGACATCGACACCTACATCCAGGTGATCCGTCAGGATCTGACCTATGCCCAGCTGACCTCGCTGAACCCCTCGGCCTTCGATCCCTCCTTCTGCACGGGCACCTGTTCGTCCACCACCATCTTCGCCCTGACCAGCGCGGTGAATACGGATGGTGGACCGCTGAAGGGCTATGAGATCAGCTTCCAGACCCCGTTCACCTTCCTGCCGGGGCCGTTCTCGAACCTGGGCGTTCAGCTGAACTACACGAACGTCGAATCCGAGATCGACTATTGCACCAATGCCCTGTGCACGACCTTCGTGACCAACGACCTCGCGGCCCTGTCGCCCACGGCCTACAACGGCACCCTCTACTATGAGGATGACCGGTTCTCGGCCCGGGTCTCGGCCTCGTATCGTGACGCCTATCTGCAGAACGTCCCGGGCCGCAACGGCAACGCCCTGGAAGGCAAGATGGAGACGCTGAACATCGACGTCTCGTCGTCGTTCAAGCTGACCGACGATGTCACCGTCACCTTCGAGGGCATCAACCTGACCGACGAGGAAAACCACCAGTGGGTCGGCGACGACGATCGTCAGTCGACCTCGGTCTATCACCACACGGGACGGCAGTTCTTCATCGGCGCGCGCTATTCGTTCTGATCGAGACACCATCCCCAACCGAACGTCCGCTCCTGGACGCGACTTTCAAGGCCGCCGGATCCCTCCGGCGGCCTCTTCTTTTGTTCAGTCCTGAGAGTCCTCGGGGGCCCAGCCGCCGGCCAGCGCCTTGAACAGCTGGATCTGCAGATCCGCGACCTGGGCCTCAGCCTGCGCCAAAGCGGCGTCGGTCTGGGCGAGGGTGCGCTCGGCATCCAGCACGGTGAGGAAGCTGTCGGCCCCGGCGTCGAACCGGGCCCGGGCCAGCCGCGCCGCCTCGGCCGCCGCATCGCGCGACACCGTCAGCGCCTGCCGCCGGTCCAGCGCATGGCCATAGGCCGACAGCGCCGTCTCGGTTTCCTGCAGGGCCACCAGCACCGTCTGGTCAAAGCGGGCCAGCGCCGCCTCTGCCAGCCCGCCTGCCGCCTCAATCCGCGACCGGGCTATGGCGACATTGGGGAAGGACCAGCTGATCAGGGGGCCGACGCTGAACCGCAGCGCGCCGTCGTCGCCCAGTTCGCCCAGGTCCAGGGCCGTCGCCCCGACCGATCCGCCCAGCTGAATGCTGGGATAGAGGCTGGCGGTCGCCACATCGACGCGGGCGCTGGCGGCGGCAAGATTTCGCTCGGCCTGTCGCACATCCGGACGGCGGGTCAGCAGGCCTGCGCCGTCGCCCACCGGGATCGGCTGGCTGAGGCGAGGCTGCGCGGCACAGTCGATGACCGCCTGCGACACCTCGCGCGGGGTCACCCCCGTCAGGGTCGCCAGCCGGAAGACGGCCGCGTCCTTTTGCGCCCGCAAGGGGGGCAGGGCCGCCTGGCTGGAAGCCACGGCCGAGCGGGCGCGTGCTACGTCCAGACCGGTGCCCGAGCCCGCACCCAGCAGCCGCTCGGTCAGTTCCAGGGTCCGCGACTGCAGCTCGATGGTCTGTTCGGCGACGGCGATCTGCACATTGGCGGAACAGATCTCGGTATAGGCCCGCGCGGTCTCAGCCGCGACGCTCACCCGCACGACACCCAGCGCGGCTTCGGCGGCTCCGGCATCGGCCCGCGCGACGGCTATAGTCGAGCCGACCCGTCCGAACAGGTCGATCTCATAGGCAACGTCCAGACCGACGTCCCAGGTCTCGGTCTCGTCCAGCGGCTGGCCACCGGAACCCGGCACCGTGGTCGCCGCCGGCCGGCCATAGCTGCCGGCACCGGTCAGTGTGGTCGACGGCAGGCGTGCGGCCCGTGCTTCCCCCAGCGACGCCCGCACCACACTGAGATTGGCGACGGCGGCCTCCAGCTCATTGTTGTTGCCCAGGGCCTGCAGCACCAGCGCATCCAGCATCGGGTCGTCGTATAGGCGCCACCAGTCGTCGCGAGCCGGGGCGCTGACCGTGCCCTGACCGGTGTCGGCGACAAAGCCGCCGGCGGTCGCTTCAGGCAGGACCTGCGGGGTGCCGACCGGCGCGGTGGCACAGGCCGAGACCGTCAGCCCCAGCGCCAGCGCCGAGGCCGCGACGCGTCCCTTCAGCAGGAAAGACAGGTGGATCATAGGACTTCTCCCTGGGCCGGGCGTGGCGCCGGGGCCGGAGTGGGGCTCTTCTTCCCGCCGGGCAATTTCGACGCCACCCAGCGCATGAAGACGTAGAAGGCCGGGGTGAAGATCAGGCCGAAGAAGGTCACCCCCAGCATCCCCGACACCACTGCCGTGCCCAGCGACTGGCGCATCTCGGCCCCCGGTCCCGTGGCCAGCATCAGCGGCAGCACGCCAAAGATGAAGGCGAACGAGGTCATCAGGATCGGACGCAGGCGGGTCTGCGAGGCGCGCACAGCGGCGTCCCAGCGGTTCAGCCCCTCGTCCTCGGCCTGTTTGGCGAACTCGACGATCAGGATGGCGTTCTTGGCCGCCAGCGCGATCAGGACCACCAGCCCCACCTGCACGAGAATGTTGTTGTCCAGCCCGGCCAGATTGACCCCGACCATGGCGGCCAGAATGCACATCGGCACGATCAGCACGACCGCCAGCGGCAGGGTGAAGGCCTCATATTGCGCGGCCAGCACCAGGAAGACGAACACCACCGCCATGACGAACACCAGCGTCGCGCCGCCCGAGGACTGCTTCTCCTGCAGGGCCAGGCCCGTCCATTCATAGGAGAACCCGGGGGGCAGGGTGGCTTCCGCCAGTGCCTCCATCCGCGCGATGGCCTCACCCGACGACACGCCCGGCGCGGCCTGTCCCTGCAGCTCGGCGGCCGGGAACAGATTGTAGCGCACGATCCGCGACGGGCCGGACTCCTCGCGAAGCGTCGCGATCGATCCGATAGGCACCATGGCCCCCGAGGCCGACCGGGTCTCCAGCGCGGCGATGTCGGCAATGTCATCGCGCGCCGAGGGCTCCGCCTGCGCCGTCACCCGGAAGGTTCGGCCCAGATAGTTGAAGTCATTGACATAGGCCGAGCCGAGATAGACCCCCAAGGTGTTGAACACATCGCCGGGCTGGACACCCATCATCAGCGCCCGGTCACGGTCGACATCGGCGGCGATCCGGGGCGAGCCGGTGTTATAGGTCGAGAACACCTGATTGACGGCCTCGGGTGCCTGACCCGCGGCCCCCATCATGGCAAACGTCGCGCCTTCCAGCGGCACATAGCCGGCGCCGGAGGTGTCCTGCACCATCATCTGGAAGCCATTGCCGTTGCCGAGGCCCTGCACGGCCGGCGGGGCGATGACAAAGATGTTGGCGTCCTGGATGCCCATGGTCGCGCCGGTGATGGCCCCGGCCAGCGAGGCGGCGGCCTGTTCGGCGGTCTTCCGCTCTTCAAAGGCGTCGAGGCGCACAAAGATGGTCGCGGCATTGGACCCGAACGAGAAGCTGGATCCATCCAGACCGGCGAACGACACCACGCCGTCCACGCCCTCGGTATCGCGGATGATCTGCGAGGCGCGCGCCATCACATCCTGCGTCCGGTCCAGCGAGGCCCCCGGCGGCAGTTGCACAACCCCGATCAGGAATCCCTGATCCTGCTCCGGGATGAACCCCGATGGCGTGTTGAACAGGGTGAAGCCCGTGCCCAGCAGCAACAGGGCATAGACCCCGAACACCAGCGCCAGCTTGCGGATCAGCCGCGCCGTCAGGCGGCCATAGCGATCCGACAGCCAATCGAACCCCTCGTTGAACTTGCGACCGGCAGAACCGAGGTAATGCAGGCCCGTGCCCAGTACGCCCGGCTTGCGGGCATGATCATCATGCGCCTTGTGCGGCTTCAGCAACATGGCGGCCATGGCCGGCGACAGCGTCAGCGACACCAGCAGCGACACGACCGAGGCCGTAGTGATGACGATGGCGAACTCGCGATAGAAGATGCCGGGAATGCCGGGCACGAACATGGTCGGGACGAACACCGACACCAGCACCAGACCGATCGAGATCAGGGCGCCCGAGACCTCCTGCATGGAGCGATAGGCGGCTTCCTTCGGCGCCAGACCCTCGCGGATATAGCGTTCGACATTCTCGACCACGACGATGGCGTCATCGACCACGATCCCGACCGCCAGCACCAGGGCGAACAGGCTCAGCGAGTTGATCGAATAGCCCAGCATCAGCTGCACGGCGAAGGTCGCTACCAGCGCCACCGGGATGGCCACGATCGGGATGATCGCCGCCCGCCAGGTCTGCAGGAACACCACGACCACCAGCACCACCAGCAGGATGGCCTCCATCAGGGTGTGCTCAACCGACTCGACCGAGGCCGCGACGAATTCCGTGGGGTTGTAGGGAATGGAGATGTCCATGCCGGGCGGCAGTTCGGCACGGATGGCCTCGACCTCTTCCATGACCCGATCCGCCGTGCCCAGCGCATTGGCGCCCGGCTGCTGGATGATGGCCATGCCGACGCCGCGCTCGCCGTCAAAGAAGCCGCGGATGCCGTAATCCTGGGCGCCCAGCTCCACGCGGGCGACATCGCGAATGCGGGTCACCCGGCCCTCGGCATCGGTCTTGATGACGATGTTCGAGAATTCGTTCGGGTCGGTCAGGCGGCCCTCGACCTGCACCGGCAGCTGGAAGGCCGCGGCATTGGTGTCGAACGGCGGCTGGCCGATAGCCCCGGCGGCGGCCTGCACGTTCTGGGCGCGCAGGGCGGCGACGATGTCCGGCCCGGTCAGGCCGCGCTGGGCCGCCTTGGCCGGGTCGATCCAGACCCGCATCGAATAGTTGCCGCCGCCAAAGATCTGGACCGCGCCGACGCCCTCGATACGCAGCAGCCGGTCGCGCAGCGTCGAGTTCGCATAGTTGCCGACATAGTCATTATCCAGTGACTGGTCCGGGGACGTCAGCCCCAGGATCATCAGAAAGCCGCTCTCCTGCTTGTTCACCGTCACGCCGATCTGGCGCACCTGCTCCGGCAGGCGCGGCTCGGCCAGCGCCACCCGGTTCTGCACCAGCACCTGGGCGGCATCCAGATCCGTGCCCGGGTTGAAGGTCACGGTCACCGCCACCGTCCCGTCCGAGGTCGAGGACGACGAGATGTAGAGCATCCCCTCCACCCCGTTGACCTCCTGCTCGATCGGCGCGGCCACGGTCTCGGCCACCGTCTCGGCCGAGGCCCCCGGATAGGCGGTATTGATGGTGATCGTCGGCGGCGCGATCTCCGGATACTGCGACAGCGGAAGCAGGGGATAGGCGAAGGCCCCCATCAGGGTGATGAAGACCGCGATCACGGCGGCAAAGATCGGCCGGTCGATGAAGAAGCGAGAGATATTCATGGCTGGGCCGGACTTTCCCGCTTAGCGGCGTTGGGGCAGGGCGCCCGCCGGGGTGGCGGTAGCGGCGGGCGGAGCACGGGTCACGGGGGCCTGGGCATCGGTCGGTGTGCGTTCGATCTCGACCACCTTGGGCGTGACCGGCTGACCCGGCCGCGCGCGCAGCTGACCGTTGACGATCACCCGGTCGGTGGGCTCGATCCCCGAGCGGATCACGCGCAGTCCGTCGGACAGCGGTCCCAGTTCGACCGGACGGGCCACGACCGTGTTCTCGGCATCGACCACATAGACGACGCGGCGCGCCTGATCGGTGGCAATGGCGGCGTCGGGCACCAGCAGGGCCTGATAGGGGGCGGCACCGGCGACGCGAGCCTGACCGAACAGGCCGGGCTTCAGGAAGCCGTCGCCGTTCTGCACCACAGCGCGCAGGCGGATGGTGCCCGAGGCCGGATCAATGACGTTGTCCGAGAAGTCGACCGTGCCGCTCCAGCGGAAACCGGTCTCGTCCTGCAGGCGGATGCGGATCGGCGCCGAGGTGCCGTCGCGGGAATCGCGCTGATAGCGCAGCATCACGGCTTCAGAGGCCTCGAAGACAAAGTGGATAGGGCTTGAGGCGACGATGGTGGTCAGCACATCGGCGGCGGACGACCCGCCTCCGACCAGATTGCCGGCGTCGACGCGACGGTCCGAGACGCGACCCGAGATGGGCGCGGTCACGCGGGTGAACTCGACATCCAGCTCCCGACCGCGCACGGCGGCCCGGGCCGAGGCAACGGCGGCCTCGGCGGTCTGGACGGCAGCGCGTTTCTGATCGACCTCGGCCTGGGACACGGCCTGAATTTCCAGAAGGGATTCGGCGCGGGCCAGCTCACTGCGGGCCAGGGCGACCTGCGCTTCGGCCTGAGTGGCCTGAGCGCGGGCCGAGGCGAGCGCCGCCTGCGCCGGGCGGGCATCGAGGGTGAACAGCAGCTGCCCCTTCCTCACATATTGCCCGTCGCGGAAGTGAACCGCCTGGATGTAGCCGCCGACCCGGGCGCGCACGTCCACGCTCTGCGGCGCCTCGAACCGGCCCGTGAATTCGTCCCAGTCGACGACCTGTTCGACCAGCGGGGTTGCGACCGAAACCTCGGGCGCCGGCGGCGGGCCCTGCGCTTCGCTCCGGTCGGTGCATCCATACAGCAGGCTCGTGATCAGCACGGCCACGGCCATGATCTTGAAATGGCGCATCTGCGCAGTCTCCGGCGGCCGGCCAGGCCGGCTGTTTCAGATTGGAAGGCGGCACGGCGCAAACGGGAGGAGGCGCGGTGTCAACGACGGGTGACTTAATGGTGATCCCGGTTCCGCTTGTCAACAGCTGATGACAAAGCCATATAGGCCGTGGGGACATTAACCGGAGACCGGATTGGCCTTTCCTGTATGCGGCCCACGCCCGCGCAACGCTGCCGCCACGCGCGCCTCGATCCTCGAGGCCGCTCAAAATCGTTTTGCGCGCGAGAGTTATGACGATGTCGGCATGCGTGACATCGCCGGGGACGCCGGCGTCGACCCGGCCCTGATCGTCCGCTATTTTGGCTCCAAGGAGGGTCTGTTCCGCGCGGCCCTCGACCACTGCCACGAGGGCTCGACCCTGTTCGACGGGGACCGCGAGACCTTCGCGACCCGAATCGCCCACGAGATCGTCTACGGCACCAAGAGCCCCAAGAAGATGCAGGGCCTGCAGATCATCCTGCGCTCCATGTCTTCCGCTCGCGCCATGGAGGTGGTCCAGCAGCAGTCATGCGAGCAGTTCATGAACCCGCTCACCACATGGATCGGCGGCGATCACGGCGCCGTCAGCGCCCGCATGGCGGCGGCCCTGATGATGGGTATGACGGTCTCAAAGGAAATCACCGGCGGCCTCGACCTCAGCGAGGCAGAATGTCGCTCCCTTGAGCAGAGACTGGCCCGGGTGCTTCAGGATATCATCGACGGCGCTTGAGCCCGACGCCCCTGTCGGTATAAGGGCCGCACACCAGACCTTCCGACCGGATGATCCGCATGGCCACCCCCCAGACCGACAACGCCCACGGTGAGTATGAAAAGGGCACCCAGCCGGTTCACGAACAGCAGGCGACCTATTCCCTGTTCATGAGCCTGTCGAAATGGGGCTCGCTGCACATCGCGGTGCTGATCACCTTCTTCGTACTCTGGCTCCAGCCGGGTGGCAGCTTCGTCTTCGGTTTCTTCGCCGCTGTGGCTCTGGCCGTAATCGGCTTCTTCGCGCTCAAGTCCAAGCCCGCGAAGCACTGACCCCGATACACTGAACACGGGGCCGTTTCCGCGGCCCTTCCGTATAAAACCAGCGCTTTACCCTGGGGGACCAGACAGCCTAGGCTGTCCGTGAACAGTCCACCCCCACGGAGGGATTCGCTTGGCCGTCACTATCGCCGTGACCCGCGAACGCCGAGATGGCGAGACGCGTACTGCCCTGACCCCTGACACGGTCAAGAAGCTGGTCGGCATGGGCGCCGCCGTGGTCGTCGAGACCGGCAGCGGTCTGGGCTCTTCCATTCCCGATACCGCCTATGCCGAGGCCGGGGCCACCGTCGCCCGCGATCTGAAAACCGCCCTCACCGGGGCCGATATCCTGATGAAGGTGCGCGGCCCGACCGCCGCCGAGATCAGCGCACTCAGGCCCGGCACGGTGGTCGTCGCCCTGCTGGATGCCTGGCGCGAGAGGGAGACCGTCACGGCCCTGGCCGGGGCGGGCGTCACGTCCTTTGCCATGGAGTTCGTGCCCCGCATCACCCGGGCCCAGGTGATGGATGCCCTGTCGTCCCAGGCCAACCTCGCCGGATACCGCGCAGTGATCGAAGCGGCTGCCGCCTATGGTCGTGGCTTTCCCATGATGATGACCGCGGCGGGCACGGTTGCGGCGGCCAAGGTGTTCGTCATGGGCGCCGGCGTCGCAGGCCTTCAGGCCATCGCCACCGCCCGCCGTCTCGGCGCGGTGGTCACCGCCACCGACGTCCGACCCGCCGCCAAGGAACAGGTCGAATCGCTCGGCGCCAAATTCGTCGCCGTCGAGGACGAGGAGTTCAAGGCCGCCGAGACCGCCGGTGGTTATGCCAAACAGATGTCGGCCGAATATCAGGCCAAACAAGCCGCCCTGACCGCCAGCCATATCGTCAAGCAGGACGTGGTCATTACCACTGCCCTGATCCCCGGCCGTCCGGCCCCGCGTCTGGTCACCGCCGACCACGTCGCCTCGATGAAGCCGGGCTCGGTGATCGTCGATCTGGCGGTCGACAACGGCGGCAATGTCGAGGGCATCAAGGCCGGCGAGCTGGCCACAACCGCAAACGGCGTCACCCTGGTCGGCTGGACCAATATGGCGGGTCGCATCGCGTCGGACGCCTCCAGCCTCTACGCCCGCAACCTCGTCGCCTTCGTCGACCTGATGCTCAGGGACGGCACGCTGGCCGTCGACCTCGACGACGAAATCCTCAAGGCCGCTGCCGTCACCCACGCCGGGGCCATTGTTCATGAAGGAGTGAAGGGCTGATGGAACACGTCGACCCCACCGTCTTTCGTCTGGCCATCTTCGTGCTGGCCATCTTCGTCGGCTACTATGTGGTCTGGAGCGTCACGCCGGCCCTGCACACGCCGCTGATGGCCGTCACCAATGCCATCTCCAGCGTCATCATCGTCGGGGGCCTGATTGCGGCGGCCGCTGTGTCCGAGGCCTCGGGCATGAACGGCTGGATCGCCAAGGGGGCCGGCGTCGCTGCTGTGACCCTCGCCAGCGTCAACATTTTCGGCGGCTTCATGGTCACCCGCCGCATGCTGGCCATGTACCGCAAGAAGGAACGGCCCGCCGCCCCCCCGAAGCCGGCCGCCTGACGCATGATGCAGCCTGACCCCACCCGCATTGCCGAAGTCGGTGCCTGGATCGCCACCGGGCTGGGCGCAGGCATGTGGATCTGGATGTTCGTCAAGGAACGCGATCCGATCCGCCGCGTCCGCCTGAACGACTGCGGCGTGGTGCTGGTGTTCTCGGCCATCCTGACGCGGGTCGTCATCGACGGTCGCCCGCTGGACCCCTTCGACTGGGCCTTCCTGATCCTCAGCCCCCTGTTCATCGCCGCCGCCCTGTGGCGCCTCGCCCGCACCCAGGGGATGGGGCGGTGACCGGTCCCGGCGTTCAGGAGGGGGCGGCTGCCTTCGAGGGTGCGCCCCTGCTGGATCATGTGCTGACGGTCCTGCGCGACCATCAGGCCGCGGCCCATGCCGTGGGGGCCCAGTTTGTGGGTGTAGTCGGTTCGGTCGCGCGGGGTGAGGCGACTGACGACAGCGATGTCGATGTCGTCTTCGATGTGGTGGGGCAGCTGGACTACTGGCGCTTGGGCGGGCTTCAGCAGGACTTGCAGGACGCCGTTGGCCGCAAGGTCGATCTGGTCGATCGGGCAATGATGATTCCGGAACGATGGGCGTGGATGTCCCGGGACCTTGTATCGCTGTGATGAACCCCGCGATCCGCTTCCTGCTGGACGATATCGTCGCCTACGGCAGCGAGGCCGTCGAAGCTGTCGGCGACCGTGATGCCGGGGCCATCCTCGCGGACCGCCTTCGCGAGCACGCGGTGTTGCGAACAGTCCAGATCGTCGGTGAGGCCGCCGCCCAGATCCTGAAGGCCCGCCCGGAGGGGATCGCAGACCTGGAACTGCGGGACGCCGCCGGTTTCAGAAATGTCCTTGTCGATGGCTACGCAAAGGTCCGTATGGAGCGCGTGGTCGTTATCGTCCGGCAATCATTGCCGCCGCTGATTGCGGGTGCCCGCACCGTTCTGGGGGAAAAAATCGAATGACCGCATCCCTTGCCGCCCTGGCCTATCTGGTCTCCGGTGTGCTGTTCATCCTGTCCCTGCGCGGCCTCTCCAGCCCCGAGACCAGCCGACGGGGCAATACCTTCGGCATGGTCGGCATGGCGCTTGCCATCGCCGTCACCCTGATCACCCTCGGCATCACCGGCGCGCTGGATCCGCTGACGCTCGCCCTGATCGCAGGCGGGGTGATCGTCGGTGGCGGGGCCGGCGCCCTGATCGCCGCGCGGGTCCAGATGACCCAGATGCCCCAGCTGGTCGCCGCCTTCCACAGTCTGGTCGGTCTGGCCGCCTGTGTGGTCGCGGTCGGCGCGGTTTACGCCCCCGTAGCCTTCGGCATCGCCACGCCCGAGGGCGGCATCAAGACCCTGTCGATCATCGAGCTCAGCCTCGGCGTCGCCATCGGCGCCATCACCTTCACCGGCTCGGTGATCGCCTTCGCCAAGCTGAACGGCAATATGAGCGGCGCACCGATCCTGCTGGCCGCCCGCCATCTGATCAACATCGCCCTGGCGCTCGCCCTCGTCCTGCTGATCGGCATCATGGTCGGCTCGGGCGGCACGGCCACCTGGGCCTTCTGGGGCGTGTTCGCGCTCGCCCTGATCCTCGGCGCCACCCTGATCATCCCGATCGGCGGGGCCGACATGCCGGTCGTGGTGTCCATGCTCAACAGCTACTCTGGCTGGGCAGCGGCCGCCCTCGGTTTCACGCTGGAGAACATCGCCCTGATCATCACCGGCGCCCTCGTCGGCAGCTCGGGCGCCATCCTCAGCTACATCATGTGCAAGGGCATGAACCGCAGCTTCATCTCGGTCATCCTCGGCGGCTTCGGTGGCGACAGCGCGGCGGCCGGCGGGGGTGTCGTCGAGACCCGGCCGGTCAAACAGGGCTCGGCCGACGACGCCGCCTTCATCATGAAGAATGCCTCCAAGGTCATCATTGTCCCCGGCTATGGCATGGCCGTCGCCCAGGCCCAGCACGCGCTCCGCGAGATGGCCGACAAGCTCAAGGAGGAGGGGGTCGAGGTCAAATACGCCATCCACCCCGTCGCCGGCCGTATGCCCGGCCACATGAACGTCCTGCTGGCTGAGGCCAATGTGCCCTATGACGAGGTGTTCGAGCTGGAGGACATCAATGCCGAGTTCAGCTCCTGTGATGTCGCCTTCGTCATCGGCGCCAATGACGTCACCAACCCCGCCGCCAAGACCGACCCCCAGTCGCCCATCTACGGCATGCCCATCCTCGACGTCGAAAAGGCCGGCACCGTCCTGTTCATCAAGCGCGGCATGGGCTCGGGCTACGCCGGCGTCGAGAACGAACTCTTCTTCCGCGACAACACCATGATGCTGTTCGCCGACGCCAAGAAGATGGTCGAAGGGATCGTGAAGGGGCTGTGATGCCGCTTGCTCGCCTCTGCGCTGTCGGGCTGGTTCTGGGCATCATCTCGACCTTGCCCGGCTGTCAGCAGATTGGGGCCATGGATATCCGTGGATCCCTCGAGAGCCCCGAAATCCGCGCGAGGGGGATGGGCCTGTTCGGGCCACGTGCCGTGTGTGTCCGATCCCTCGGGGTGTCCGACATGTGGGAGGTGCGTTCGGATATCGGGGAATGCGTCATGTTACGCACAGTCAAATATGGCGAGGTGCCCAAGGGCTTTGTGGAGCGAGAACCCGCCAAACCCCTGGTGGCGGGTGTCACCTATCACGCCTCTGCCAATGGCTCGACCGGGGCTATACCCAATGTTCCCTTTAGGGCGTACGGCGCCTTCATCTTCCAGGAAGGACGCTGGCACCGTCTGGATACCCAGTGACCCGTACCCGTCCGAAACTGATCATTCAGCGAAGCCTGTTCCTTTGCCTTCTGGTAATTGCGCTCGCGGTCTCGGCCTGTACGTACCGCTTCCACATGAAGATCGACGGGCCACTTGAGGCGCCGACCGTGACGCCGCTCAACTCCGGTCTGTTCGCACGCGACGGCGCCTGCCTGCACCAATTTGTCGTCGCGACTGCAGCCGAGCCAGGGGCCCCTGTGTGGGCTGTCAGCAAGGTTGGTGATGCCTGCGTGTTTGTGAACCACGTCACCTACGGCGAGATCCCGGAGGGCTTCGAAGAGACCTCTCCGCCAATGCCCCTTGCCGCAGGTGTGGTCTACGTCATCGGACCCAACCTGCGGGGTCCGTCCTTGGCTGAGGTGGCGTATTTGGACGGCCATTGGCAGCGGCTCGATTGAAGCCTGACCTTGAGCCTCACCGCCGACCAGACCTACGTCCGCTTTGTCTGCTTCGAGATGGTCGAGCGGCAGCGCAACCGGCTGGGCGTGTTTCAGGCCATGGATCTGGCCGAGCAGAGCGAGGTTGCCGAGGAATGGGCGCTCAAGGAGCTGGCCGCCCTTGATCGATGGTTCACCACTCACCTGGCCCGCCCGGACTTCTTCGTGTCCGGGGGTGACCGCTACCGCAACCGTCGGGCCAGGGCGGACAACCAGACCGGCCTCTCCTGGTTCAAGCCCGGGGCCACGGAACACATCCAGCGGATGCACCGGCTCAAGGCCGCGTTGGAAGCCTGCGGCATGCACGTCGAGATCGTCACCACCCGCGACCCCGGCCGCATCATCTGGCAGGATGACCACCAGATCGTCGCCGAGCCCGGACACCGCAGGTTCTGAATCCATGACCCCCGCCGACATCATCGCCCTGCTGGACCTTCAGCCCCATCCCGAAGGCGGGCATTACCGCGAGACCTTTCGCGATCCGCGCACGATCGACGGGCGCTCGGTCGGTACGGCCATCTACTTCCTGCTGACGGCGGGCGAGCGGTCGAAATGGCACCGCGTCGACGCGACCGAGATCTGGCACCACTATGACGGGGCACCCTTGGCGCTCGACATCGACGGCATCGGCCGCCTGATCCTCGGCCCGGACATCGAGGCGGGTCACCAGCCCCAGATCATCGTCCCGACCGGGAAGTGGCAGGCTGCCGAAAGCCTCGGCGGCTGGTCCCTGGTCGGCTGCACTGTCGCCCCCGGATTCGAGTTTGCCGGATTCGAAATGGCGGACGATGATGCCCCGCGAGGGAGGGCCTGACCCATGTCCGGGTTAAAGACACTGCCAACCGATGCGTCGGTTGAAGAGTTCCTCGCCGCCGTGCCCCATGCGGGCAGGCGGGCTGACGGGATCGAGCTGGATATCCTGCTCCGCGCTCGTACCGGGTGCGCCCCGGTCATGTGGGGCCCGTCGATCGTCGGCTATGACCGCTACACCTATGTCAACACGACGAAGAAGCCCGCTGACTGGCCGATCATCGGCTTTTCGCCGAGGAAGGCGAACCTGACGCTCTACATCATGCCGGGCTTCACCGAGCGGCCCGATCTGATGGACGGGCTGGGCAAATACAAGACCAGCGTCTCCTGCCTCTACCTCAACCGGCTGGCCGATGTGGACCGCGAAAAACTGACCGCCCTGATCGACTGGTCGATCGCCACCATGCGCGAACGCTACGGCGTGTCGTAGAGCCTGATCGGTTGAGGTGGAATCGCTTCGCGACTCCGCCGATGCCGTGAATCAGGCTCTCGAGTAACACTGGACCGAAATCTGAGCCCAGTCAGACATGCGTCCAACTGAACCGATTTCGGTCTAGTCGGCGCCCGGCCCGTAATAGGTGTCGAAGAAGGGCTTCATGTGCGTCTCATACCGCTTCCACGCGGCCTTGGACGAGGCATAGAGCGGCTGACGCACCTGGGCAAAGCTGGCGGTGGTCACGGCCCGGTCGGTGGCGTGGAAATCCTTGACCTGATCCTCCCACTCCAGCCCCGCGTGACCCAGAATCCGCCGCATCCAGGTGTCGGGATCGTCGACCAACTGCTCATAGGGCACGGTCAGCAGGGTCTCGGGCGGCAGTACCTTCGTCCAGTGTTCATGTAGCCGGTCCTCGCCCCGGAAATGCCGTCCGATGTCGGTCAGCGAGCGGGTCCAGTCGGCGCCCTTCACGAACCGGGTGCGGAAACACGACCAGGCGATCCCCGCCGGATGCCGCCTTAGCCAGATGAATTTGGCATTCGGCAGGCACTGATGGATCAGGCCCAGAAACCGCGTCTGGTTCAACGTCTTGTCGATCACCTTGCCCTCGGTGCCGAACCGCTCGTCCATCAGGTGTAGATAGGCCCGCCCGATCCGCGTGGCCAAAGTCTCTCCGCCCGGCTGGGCAAAGGCGGCACGCACCGCCTCGGGCGTATAGCCCTGCACCGACATGGCCGCGTGGCGGAACAGATTGACCTCGGCCCCGTCGTGCACCGCCGAATGACTGACCAGTATCTGCTCGACCAAGGTCGTGCCCGACCGCGGCAGACCCAGGATGAAGATCGGCCGGTCGCTGTCGATGTCGCTCTTGGGCAGGCTGCCGATGAAGGCGCGGTCATAGCCCTTCACCACCTGGTCGACGAACAGGTCCGATTGGTCAGCGTTGAAACTGCTGTCCGGCATCTGCAGCTGTCCGGCCTCGTGGAAGGCGGCGAACGCCTTGTCCGTCTGGCCGGTGTCGTCATACGCCTTGCCCAGCGCATACAGCAGCACCACCCGGTTCAGCCGGCGCTCCGGCGCATGTCCGATGCGCGCGGCCAGTGCCTCCATCGCCGGAATGTCGGGATCGTCCGCCGTAAACTTCTTGATGCCGGCCAGCACCGCCCAGGCGTTCTCGGCCCCCAGCGCCACGGTCGGCAGGTCCAGGATCCGGCGCAGATTGGTGATGGCCGCCGCATTGTCCCCGAACTGCACCTGACAGGTGGCCAGAAAATGCAGCGCCGCCGGATCATTGGGTCGCTCGCGCACCAGCGCCTGGGCCTCGCGCAGGGCCTCCTCCGAGCGCCCGTTCTGGCTCAGCAGATTGGCATAGGCCTGACGCGATTCCGGCGTGGGGGCTGCGGCAATGTTCCGCCGGGCGGCGGTCAGCGCAATCGACACCTCGCCCATGGTCGCCGCCAGGCGCGAGACCGACGCCCATTTGGTGCCGATCGGCGGATCGGCCTTGATCGCCCGCGCCAGCTTGTCGGCGGTCGTATCGCGGTCGCGGGCCTTGAAGGCCTCTACCGCCTCATTGATCAGGCGCGCGCCGTCCTGGTTGGCCGTCGTCATACAGGTCTGTCCTCCGTAAGCCGCAGAGGGCTAGCGGCCTGCGGTCCATCCCGCAAGGGATCAGGCGGCCATCGCCGGGATCCAGCTGTCCTGATCGCTGATGCCGGGGGTCCAGCGGGCCTCGTCCCACAGCTGGTCCTCGACGGTATAGGCCGCGGTCGCTGACAGGTTGATCACATCGACGACCTGTTCTTCCTGACGGTCCCAGATCACCGCCAGATCGCTGCACCCGTCCGCGTCGCACGGCACGGTCAGATAGCGGTCGGCCAGGCGGGTCGGGCGGGGGGCAGGAGTCGCTTGGAACATGGGTCTGATCCTTGTTTGGCGGGGCCGGATCGCTCCGGCGCTTGATGACAAGGATAGATTGGCGCACACATACGTCAGAAACGGTCGTATCAATCCGGAGCTCCCATGCGCCACGACAAGGCCGCGATGATTCTGGACCTGGCGCGTCGCATGGCCGCCAGTTCCGAAGGCCTTTCGCTCGACGATATGGCCCGCGATCTGGCCGTCAGCCGCCGCACGGCCGAGCGCATGCGCGATGCGGTGCTGATGACCTTCCCCGCCGCCGAAGAGGTCTCCGACCCGCCGCACAAGCGCTGGCGTATCCGCGGCGGCCTGTCGGCTTTTGAACAGGCCCCCACCGCCGGCGAACTGGTCGAGCTGGCCAAGGCCGCGTCGGGCCTCAGACTGTCGGGCGAACCGGGCCGGGCGGCGGCGCTGGAGGGGCTGGAGCGCAAGATCAAATCGGCCATGCGCGCGACCACCCTCAACCGTCTGGCCCCGGACCTTGAGGCCCTCGTCCGCGCCGAGACCATCGCCGTCCAGGCCGGCCCGCGCCCCACGGCGGACGAGGCTGAGTTGACGCCCATCCGCCACGCCGTGCTGGCCGAGCGGCCGCTGGGCTTTGTCTACAGCCGCCCCGGCGCCCCTTCACGTCGGCGGATCGTCACCCCCTGCGGCCTGATGTTCGGTCGGGCCAACTATCTGGTCGCCGCCGACCGCGAGAGCGGCCGCATCCAGACCTTCCGCCTTGACCGGATGAGCGCCATCACGGTCGAGGAGGGCACCGCCCGCCCGCCCGAGGGATTCGACCTCCAGGCCTTCGCCTCGCGCTCCTTCGGCATCTATCAGGACGAAGTCGAAAACGTGGAGCTGTTGATCACGCCCGAGGGCGCGGACGAGGCGCGCGCCTGGCGCTGGCACCCGACCCAGACCTTCGAGGACCAGCCCGACGGCTCGGTCATCGTGCGCTTTACGGCGTCCGGCATGCGCGAGCTGGCCTGGCATCTGTTCACCTGGGGCCATCAGGTCCGCATCCTCGGCCCCGACCGCCTCAGGATAGCCATGGCCGAGGCACTGGAGGCCGCCCAGCGGGCCCTTGATCCGTCCCAAGCATGACCAAAGCATAAGGTGACGCCGCCAACGGCAACGCTAGGGTGCCGCGCACCGAAGAGAGGGACCCTCATGCGCTCGCTGTCCGCCGCAACGGCTCTGGCCGCCATCCTGACGCTGGGCGCCTGCGCGCCGACCTCGCCGCCCGCCCCGTCCGTGCTGGCCGAGGCCGACATCCCGGGCGCCGATGTATCGGTCACGCGCAACGGCGACCAGTGGACGGTCGACTACACCTTCAGCGAGGACGCTCCCGTCTGGGCCTTCATCCGCTCGTCGCTGCTGATGGAGTCGCGCCAGCCCTGGCGCCCGGCCGACTGGACCGTCGTCACCCCCGGCGTGGTGCTGGAGCGCGTAGGCCACCTCGACGTCCTGCGCAGCCTCGACGGCGGTCCCGTGCCGCGCCACGTCCGGCTGCAGATCACGCCCCGGAACCACAATCTCGAGGCCGACTATCCGGTGCTGGCCTTCACCGACGGCTCGGTCGCCCTGTTCTCCGGGGCCTTCGACGTCTTCGCCCTGCCGTCGCTGGAGGTCGCCCGCGACCTGCCGGAGGACCTGAACGGACAGGACATCGCCATCCGCAACGCCCGTATCACCTGGCGGGATCGCAGCGGCCCCGTGCTGGTCCAGGGCGAGCGCTGGCGCGAGGCCGTGACAGAGGACGGCACCCTCTACGTCCTGTTCGGCCAGACCCGCATAAAGGAGGCCGAGCGGATCGTCACCGTCGCCGACCCCCGGCTGCCCGCCTGGATCAGCGCCGCGATCGAGGGCTGGGCGCCGGGCGTCGCCGACTACTACGCCCGCCGTCTCGGCCCCGGCCAGACCGACCGCCCGACCATCATGGCCAGCTGGGGCGGTCCGACGCCGGGCCTTCAGAGCATGGGCGGCAGCGTCCTGCCTGGCCTGATCGTCATGAGCTTCGAAGGCATCGGCAATGCCGAGCGCTCCGATGAATCGGCGGCCCATATCCAGTGGTTCATCGGCCATGAGAGCGCCCACTTCTGGCTGGGCCAGACCGTCCGCTACGAGCGCTCCCGCGACTCCTGGATCACCGAGGGCGGGGCGGACCTGATGGCCGTGCGTGCCACAAAGGCCCTCGACCCCTCCTACGACGCGCTGGGCATGCTGCAGGAAGAGGTCGACGACTGCGCCGTCCTCGCCGTCCGCCCGATCGAGGGCGCGGCTGCCCTGGGTGATCACCGCGCCTTCTACGCCTGCGGCGCCGTCTTCGCCCTCGTGGCCGAACGTGCCCAGCAGCGCGCCACCGGCGGCGACTGGTTTGACTATCTCCGGCCCCTGATCGACGCCAACCGCGAGGACGGCGTCCTGACCCGCGCCGAATGGCTGGACCACCTCGACGCCGTCTCGGGCGACCCTACCCTGCGCGCCCGCATCGAGACCTTCCTCGACACCGGCACCCCCGACCCCGCCACCGCCCTCGCCGACCTCCTCCACGCCGCAGGGGTGCCGCACCGGGTGGAAGAGGGCAGGGTGGTTCTGGCGGAGTAAAGACTTGATCTGCCGACGGGGCGGTGCAGGATCGCCTGATGTCCGTTGCACTCGCCCTTGCCGCCACCCTGATCGTCGCGCCTTCTCCGGCTGAGCCTTTGACCGCTGCCGAGCTGGCCGAAACCCTGGGCCAAGGCTGGTGGTGCACGCGCAATGTCGCCCTGCGAGGCTGCAGCAGCATCGCCCGCTATGATTTTGAGCGGCGTGAGATTGAGGAGTGCGGGGGCTCCGATATCGCCTGGATCCCGAACGCCCTCGCGCGAGGGACGGCGGGCAATCTCCAGACTGTGGCCGAGCTCCGTCCCCTGCTGGAAAGCCTGCACGACAAGGCCGAAGCCGAGGGATACACCACGGTCAAGACCTGCCAGACCCGCGCCTTCCGCGTGGAGGGGGCCGCCCTGTGCACCACCTCATGGGCGATCAAGGGCAAGCCCCGCATGTGGCTGACCCGCTCGGGCCGCTGGGACGACCCCGACGATCACACCATCAGCCCCGCCGACGCCGAACGCTACTGGTGGTTCTGGCCCCGCATGTTCGCCGAAGAGGCGGGCCAGGACCCCGATCAGGGACTTAAGACCGATACGGAATACTGCGGTCGACACACCCTCCGCGCCGACGGCACCCTCAGCCAAGTCTATCGCGTCGAAGGCACGGTCCAGTCATTCGTCCTTACGCCGCTTGAGCGTCTGGAAGACGGCGTGATCGTGCCTTGGGCCGTGTTTTGACCCGGGCAGGGTAACGAATCCATGGTGATGGATTTCCTCTGGTGCCTCCGCGGATCCGTTTCGCTCAAGCACGCTCCGGGCGATGAGGCCGTGATGGCGGCCCTCCGGGGGTTTCTGGTGAAGCATCGCAAGCCCATGACGCGGCAAGAGCGGGACTATCTGGCCTTCAATGATCCGCTATGGGGCAATTTCTTCTCCATGAGGCGATCCTCGCTGGCCCTCTTCGACCAGGGACATTTTCGAATCTCCCGCGACACTTCCGGTCGGCGGCTTTGCTACAGGCTGAGAATCTTCCACGGCATGATCTTCTGCCTGTTTGCGGCAGTGATGTTCTTCCTGTTCGGCGTTGCAAATGGTTCCCTGCATTTTGGCGTCTTCGGCGCAGTGTTGGCTTTCAGCTGGCTGTACGGCATGAACTTCCTGATCGCGGCTGCGACGGTGCCTTTCGCAGTCCGAAGAGCGGTCCGCCGAGCCGGGGCGCGTTGATCGCCGGGAAGGCCGATCGACTTGTGCCCCCGACCGTTTCTGACGCACCCCCATGCCACCGTCCCCGGCATGACACAGGCTGCCCCCTCATCCCCCGCCCCCGACGACGTCTGGAGCGTCGCGCGCGAGGCCTATCTGGCGGGGTCGACCGCCGCCATGGTCTGTCGCGAGCTGGCGCTGTCGCCCTCCACCTTCTGGCAGCGCGCCGCGCGTGAGGGGTGGCTGCGCCGTGACCATCCCCGCCGGGCTGCGCCCCTTCCGCCGCCCGCGCCGGTCGATCTGGACGCGCCCGTCGACGATCTGTGGACCGCGCTCGACAAGGTCTGGCACCGCATCTGCGCCGCGCTGGATGCCGGGGATGCCGCCGCCGCCGCGCGCTGGACGCGGGTCCATGCCCAGCTGAAGGCCACGGCCGTCGCCGAGAGCCGCGCCGAGGCGGCCGACCGGAGGCGCGCGGCCCATGAGCAGAGCCTCGACGCCCTGCGCGAAAGCGAGGCCATCCTGCGCGCTGCCGAAGCCCATCTGGCCGCGCACCAGGCCCGGCAGGCCGCCCCGAACGTGGAGAAAGTGGAGTCTGTTTTGCGGGACTCCACTCCACCCCCGGCGCCGCAGCCCGCTCCACTCCTCAACCGCGCCCAGCGCCGCAGGATGCAGAAGCGGGGAGGGCCTTGATCCCGTGTCAGGCCTCAAACGGATAGGGGCTGACCGACTTGGTCCAGTCGTCGACGGCCAGCGCCCGGTCCAGCGGCGGGGCCGCGCGTTCGGCACAGGGGTGGCGCAGGCACAGCCGGCAGGCCGGCCCGATCGGCGTGACCTCGGGCGCGGTCAGGTCCAGTCCCCGGGCATAGGTCAGCCGGTGCGCATGCTTCAGCTCGCACCCCAGACCGATGGCCAGGTCCTGTCCTTCGGTGAAGGCATCATGCCCCTGCCGGTCGACCGTGCGCGCCAGGGTGAACCAGCGCCCGCCCTCCGGCGTCTCGATGATCTGGGTGACGATCCGCCCGGGCGTGCGGAAGGCCGCGTGCAGCCGCCAGCGCGGGCACGCCCCGCCAAAGCGCGAGAACGGAAACGCCCCCGAGGCATAGCGTTTCGAGATATTGCCCGCCTGATCGACCCGCATCAGGAAGAAGGGCACCCCCCGCGCCGTGGGCCGCGACAGGGTGGTCAGCCGGTGGGCCGCCTGTTCGAACGACACGCCGAACCGCGCCGTCAGCCGCCCCAGGTCATAGCCGGTCTCCTCGGCGGTGGACTGGAACGGGCCGTAGGGCATCAGGGTCGCGGCCGCGAGCGTATTGGTCAGCGACACCTTCAGCAGCCGCCGGGTCGCCTCGTCCGGGGGACGGGCCGCCTCGGTCATGGCTTCCAGCTCGGCGCCGTGCTCGCTCAAGACCAGCTGATAGGCGACGGCAAAGGCGCGCGACGACGGCCCCAGCGTCTCCGACAGCAGCAACCGCCGCCGGTGCGGATCGAACCGCCGCGTCCACTCGACCATCACTTCGGCCGGCATGACCCGGACGGTCAGGTGATGCCGCGCCGCCAGCCGGGCGCGCGCCGCCGCCTCAAAGCTGTCGTGCACCCCGCCCGCCGGGTCGAACAGGGCGGCATGAAGCGCCTCGCCCAGCGTATCCAGCTCGGCGAAATGGTTGTTGCGGGACTGCACATGGTCCCGCACCCAGTCGGACGGCGTGCCCGTCTCGATCCCGCCGTGCTCGGCCTCGATCCGCGCGCGACCGCGCTGTTCGGCCAGCGAGCGGTACAGGCGGATCAGCGCCTCGGCCGCCCCCGGCAGGTCCTCGCCCAGCTGCAGTATCTCGTGGCGCGGCACACCGATCCCGGCAAACAGGGGATCCGCGAACACCTCGGCCAGCTCGGCCTCGCCCACCCCGCCCTGGTTCAGGGCGCGCAGGTCGACGTCATAGGTCTCGGCCAGCCGCAGCAGCAACTGGGCCGTCACCGGCCGCTGGTTCCGCTCTATGTGATTGAGATAGCTGGGCGAAACGCCCAGATCGCCGGCCATCGCCGTCTGTGTAAGGTCCAGCTCGCGCCGCAGCCGCTTGAGGCGTCCCCCCAGAAACAGCTTGCGATCAGAGGTCTCCACCATGGCCGCAGTCTGTCACAGTATGACCGAAGAGCAAGTGTCATGATGTGACAAACTGTCTGGAATGCGACGGGCCAGCGTGTATCAATCATGACCTTCGCGTGTTTTCTTCCTCGCAACCGGTGGCGACCGCCGCCTGCATTCGAGACGAGGGGATTCCCATGACCACTTTCGCTGACCTGGTGCCGTCGCCCAAAGGCCGCTTCGACGGGATCGAGCGCCCGTACACGCCCGAGGACGTCCTGCGCCTGCGCGGCTCTGTGCCGATCACCCACACCCTGGCCGAACGCGGCGCCAACCGCCTGTGGGAGCTGCTGCACACCGAGCCCTACATCAACGCCCTGGGCGCTGTGACCGGCAATCAGGCCATGCAGATGGTCCGCGCGGGCCTCAAGGCCATCTACCTTTCGGGCTGGCAGGTCGCCGCCGACGCCAACACCGCCGGCGCCATGTATCCGGACCAGTCGCTGTACCCCGCCAATGCCGCGCCGGAACTGTGCCGCCGCATCAACCGCACCCTGCAGCGCGCCGACCAGATCGAGCATGCCGAGGGTGGCGCCAGGCGCGAGTGGTTCGCCCCGATCGTCGCCGACGCCGAGGCCGGCTTCGGTGGCCCCCTGAACAGCTTCGAGATCATGAAGGCCTTCATCGAGGCGGGCGCCGCCGGCGTCCACTTCGAGGACCAGCTGGCCTCCGAGAAGAAGTGCGGCCACCTGGGCGGCAAGGTGCTGATCCCGACCCAGGCCCACGAGCGTAATCTGGTCGCCGCCCGTCTGGCCGCCGATGTCATGGGCACGCCCACCCTCACGGTGGCCCGCACCGACGCCGAGTCGGCCCAGCTGATTACCTCGGATGTGGACGAGCGCGACCATCCCTTCATCAACCGCGAGGACCGCACGCCCGAGGGCTTCTTCCGCCTCAAGCCCGGCACCGGCCTCGACCACTGCATCGCGCGCGGCCTCAACTACGCGAAGTACGCCGACCTGCTGTGGTGGGAGACCTCCCACCCCGACCTCGACGATGCGCGGAAGTTCGCCGAGGCCATCCAGAAGGAGCACCCCGGCAAGCTGATGGCCTACAACTGCTCGCCCTCCTTCAACTGGGAGGCCAAGCTGGACAAGGAGACCATCGCGAAGTTCCAGCGCGAGCTGGGCGCCATGGGCTACAAGTTCCAGTTCGTGACCCTGGCCGGCTTCCACAGCCTCAACAACGGCATGTTCGAGCTGGCCTCGGGCTACCGCGACCGCGGCATGGCGGCCTATTCCGAGCTGCAGCAGCGCGAGTTCGCCAACGAGGCCTCCGGCTACACCGCCACCCGCCACCAGCGCGAGGTCGGCACCGGCTACTTCGACCAGGTCGCCACCGTCATCTCGAACGGCCAGTCCTCGACCACGGCGCTCAAGGACTCGACCGAAACCGCCCAGTTCGTCGCCGCCGAATAAGGAAGGACCCCACCATGGAACCGATCAGATCGACCGACGGCATCATCGACTTCTGCCTCGCCCCGCTCAGCCTCGACACGGGTTCAGAGTCGGAGCGCGAGGTCCGCCGCCGTATGACCCACGTCATCCGCACGCTTCAGGCCAAACTGGCCGCGCCCGTCGCCGTCGACTTCTCCAACATGCCCTCGCAGGTCATCAACGAAGCCGCCCACGGGTATGAGTGAGGCCGTCATCCTCGGGCTTGACCCGAGGATCGGTGTCGCCCGCAACGGGTAAAGGTCTGCCCGGACCGATCCTCCGATCAAGTCGGAGGATGACGCCGAGGGGATTGGGGGCGGACGCCTAGCTGAAGGCGAACAGCAGGCGGCCCTCGCCCATGCGCTCACGCAGGGCCGGAAGGTCGGCATGGGCCACCGAGAAGCAGCCATACGACCGGCCCAGCTTGCCTTCGCGCTCCAGGAAGTCCGGATCGGCGTAGTCGGCGCCGTGCACGATGATGGCCCGCTCGCGCGCCTTGTCGTTGGAATACTCCAGCCCGTCCAGCAGCACATTCGGCCCCTGCTGCGGGCCCGAGCTGGCACCGGCCGTCACATAGGATCCGACCGACGACATATAGCTGTCCGGGGTGTTCGAGAACGCGCGCGGCACGCCCGTGTGTTCCGGGTCCGACCCACGGCCGTGGCTGGTGCGCAGGGCCGTGACCGTCCCGGCCAGCAGGTCAACTTCAAACAGGCGCGGCAGCGACGAATGCACCTTGAAGTCGACCAGATACATGCGGTCGCGCTGCGGGATCTTGCGGTGGTGGATGTCCAGCGCCGCCATGGCCCGGTCCATCACTTCCTTGCGCACCATGCCTTTGGGATCCAGCGGCGCGGGGTCACCGGCCAGAATCACAGGCTCGACAGCCGGGGTCGGAACCGGTTGCGGCATGACCAGTGGCGTGGCCAGCTCGACCGTGCTGGCGGTAGCGGACGAGCATCCGGCCATCAGCGCAGAGCCGCCCAGAATCAGTCCTCGTCTCGATATCCGCATATGACGCCCTGTTTGCGGTTCAACGATCATGACAGGTTGTTTCAAATCCGCACGGCCATATCAACCTGAGCCTTGGCGAAACCTGACATCGGCCTATGGTGCAAGCCTCATACCGGGGAGGGTAAAATGCGTTCGATCCTGACGGCCCTTGGCCTGTTTCTGCTCTCGGCAGTCCCGAGCTTCGCACAGCAAGGGGCGGTCCCCACTGGCCTTTCTCCTGATGGGGGAACGACGTTCCTGCAGGTCGGACGTCTGCTGGCTGACCCCGGAACCGGCAGAATTCTCACAGATAAAACTGTTGTGATCGCGGACGGTCGGGTGGTCGAGATCCGCGACGGCTTCGACGGGGAGGGTCGCGTCATCGATCTTCGCGACGCCTTTGTCCTGCCCGGCCTGATCGACAGCCACGTCCACCTGACCAGCCAGCAGAGCCCGACCGGACGTCTGGACGCCGTCACCCTGTCGACCTCGGACCGGGCCATGATCGGGGTGCGCCACGCCCGGCTGACCCTGATGGCCGGCTTCACCACCGTCGCCGATCTGGGCGGAGCCAATGAAGCGGTCTTCGCCCTGCGCGATGCGATCCGGCGTGGCGATGTGGTCGGCCCGCGCATCATCGCCGCCGGGTCGTCGGTCTCGGTCCACGGCGGCCACGGCGACGCCAATGGCTATCGCGACGAGGTCCTGCACGTCCTGTCGTCGCCCAGTATTTGCTCGGGCGTCGACGACTGCATGCGGGCCGTCCGCGAACAGGTCCGCGCGGGCGCCGACGTCATCAAGATCACCGCGACCGGCGGCGTTCTCTCGAACACCGCGGCCGGTCTGGGCCAGCAGTTCACCGAAGCCGAACTGGCCGCCATCGTCGAGGCTGCCCACCGCATGGGCCGCCGCGTCACCGCCCACGCCCACGGAGCCGATGGCATCAATGCCTTCCTGCGCGCCGGTGGCGACTCGATCGAGCACGGCACCTACCTCGACGACGAGTCGATCCGCCTGATGCGTGACAGCGGCGCCTGGCTGGTGCCGACCCTGATGGCCGGGGATTATGTGGCCCGCGTCGCGTCGGGGCCGGACAACTTCTTCACCCCGGCCCAGACGGAAAAGGCCCTGCAAGCCGGTCCCCTGATGCTCGACATGGCCGGTCGCGCCCACCGGGGTGGCGTGCGGATCGCCTTCGGCACCGACTCAGGCGTCTCGGCCCACGGCGACAATGCCCAGGAGTTCGCCCTGCTGGTGCGCGCCGGCCTGACCCCGCTGGAAGCCATCCAGACCGCCACCGTCAACGCCGCCGAACACCTCGGCATCGCCGATCAGGCGGGTCGCATCGCCCCCGGCATGCCCGCCGACCTGATCGCCGTGCGCGGCGACCCGCTCGCCGACGTCACCGTCCTCGAACACGTTACCTTCGTCATGAAGGGCGGGGTGGTTTACCGGGACGACCGCTGATGAGGCTGCCTGCCCTGGCGATGCTGGCCATCGGCATCGCCCTCGCCCTTTCGTCCTGCATCTTCGAGGCTTTCGGCTTCGCCCACGATCAGAAGCTGGTCGGGCCCTACCACCTCGTCGGGGTGGACGCTCCTGAAGAGATGACTCTGTGTGTCCGGCATACGGAGGGCTGCACGGGTGTCGGCATTGAGGCGACTGTCATGGCAGCGGGCTATGACAGCCGCTTCATCGTGGTGCTCCGCAAGCCAGCTGATCGGTTTGGACAGACCTTGGGCACGCCGGACGAATACTGGGTCATCCAACGGGACCTCGCGGCCGAGGCGCGGGGCGAGGGCGAGGACGCCATGGGGCCCTACACCGCCAACGAGTATGCTGGTCTGGCAGAGCAGAATGCCTTTCCTGAGTTCACGATCGCCTTCGACGATCTGCGTTGATCAGCCGCCGCAGGCCCGGGCCAGCAGGGCATCCAGCGCCCCCGCGTCCTCGAAGCGGGCGCGCACGGGCCAGGCGCTGACCCGCGCGCGCCATTCGGGGGGCAGGCGCACCCAGTCCTTCTCGGTGGTCACCAGACCGGCGTTGAACACCGCCGCCCGCTCAGCCAGGGCCTGAAGCTCGCCTTCGGAATAGGCGGCGTGGTCGGCGAAGGGAGCAAACTCGACCAGTTCGCACCCGGCGGCCTTCAGCGACCGCTCGACCTTCCACGGCTTGGCGATGCCGGCAAAGCCCATCTGCGGCCCGGCGGGGGGAGGGGCTGCGGGCTCCAGTCGCGCAATCAGCACCGGCAGGGCGCCGAAGGTCGCCACCAGTTCCGGATCGGGCACCTCGAGGTCGGCCGGCATCAGGATGACGACGGCGTCGGCCCGGGCCAGCCCCGTCGCCAGCGGCTCGCGCATGGGACCGGACGGAAACACCGCCCCGTCGCCGAAGGGCCATTCGTCATCGCGCGTCTCGCCATCGACGATGATCAGGCTGAGGGTCTTGGTCAGCAAGGGGTTCTGGTGGGCGTCGTCCAGCACCAGCGCCTCGGCTCCGCCTGCCACAGCCGCATCGGCCCCCGCCGCCCGGTCGCGCGCGATCCAGGCGGGCGCCACCCGGGCCAGCATCAGCGGCTCGTCGCCCACATCTTCGGCTGTGTGCGCGGCAGGATCGACCTGAACCGGGCCTTCCAGCTTTCCGCCATAGCCGCGCGACAGGGCGTGGGCGGCCACCCCCCGCGCCTTCAGCCGCTCCAGAAGGGCCAGCGCCACCGGCGTCTTGCCCGATCCGCCGACTGTCAGATTGCCGATCGAGATCACCGGCACGCCCGGGTCGTGCGGCACGGTCCGCGCCATCCGCCGCGCGGTCGCCGCCGCCCAGATCCACGAGACCGGCCTCAGCAACAGCCGCGGCAGCACGCCGTATTTGCGGTCGCGGCGGTACCACCAGCGGGGCGTCGAAAGCTTCATCAGCGACCTCCGGCGGGAGGCAAAAGAGGCGCCATCGCCTGCCACAGCACTTCAAGCCCTCCGTCAGCGCCGGCCGCGGCCTGCTCGGCCTGACGGCCCAGCACGCGGGCCTGCGCCGGGTTGGCCAACAGTTCGGCGACGCGGGGCGCGAGGCGCGACAGGTCGGTGAGAATCTTCAGCCCCCCGGCCTCGGCCATGGCTCCGGCGATGCTCCAATTGCTCATGTCCGGCCCGGTCAGGGTCGGCCGGGCCAGTCGCGCGGGCTCCAGTGGATTGTGGCCACCGACGGGCGCGCGGCCGATCAGCGGGCCAAAGGCCCCGCCCAGCACCACCACCTCGGCCAGCCTCAGGAACAGGCCCATCTCGTTGAGGGTGTCGGCCAGATAGACCCGGGTGTCGGGGCCGGGCGTCTCGCCCCGCGACCGCACCGCGACCGTCAGGCCCAGCGCCGCCATGTCCGCCTCGATCGTGCCCGAGCGCTCGGGATGGCGCGGCACAACGATCAGGAAGGGCAGGGGATCGAGGGTCAGCAGCCTCTGGACCAGCGCCGCCTCCTCGCCCTCATGGGTGCTGGCCAGCACCACCACCGGCCGGTCGCCGATGGCCCCGCTCAGCCGGTCGAACTCCTTGCGATCAAAGGGCAGAGGCGCCCCGACCAGCTTCAGATTGACCCGCCCGTCGTCCCGACCGCCCAGCGCGCGGATACGCCCGGCCGACGCCTCGTCCTGCGGCAGGATGCAGGCGAAGGCCTCCAGCAGCGCCCGCGCCGCCGCCGGACGTTTCCGCCAGCCCTCCGCGCTGTGCTCGGTGATCCGCGCGCTGGCCAGCATCAGGGGTATGCCCCGCGCCTCCGCCTCAAGGATCAGGTTCGGCCACAGCTCGCTCTCGACGAGCAGGCCCAGCGACGGCCGCCAGTGGTCGAGAAAGTCGCTGACCGCCCCCGGGGCATCGACCGGTGCATACTGGTGGATCACCCCGTCGGGCAAGCGCTGGGCCATCATCCGGGCCGAGGTCAGGGTGCCGGTGGTCACCAGTACCGAGAGGTCCGGTCGCCGCTCGGCCAGCAGGGCAATGACCGGCAACAGCGACAGGCTCTCGCCGACGCTGATGGCATGCATCCAGACCAGTGCTCCGGCGGGTCGCGCGACCCCGGGATGACCCAGCCGCTCATTGATGCGGGCGGGGTCTTCCTTGCCCTTGCGGGCCCGGTAGGCCAGCACACGGGGAGCCAGCGGCTCCAGCACCCGGGTCGCCAGCCGATAGGTGCCCAGCAGCAGGCTCACGCCGGGTCCCTGCTCAAACCCGTCAGCCGGTCGGCACGCGCCTCGACCGCGTTCAGCCGGTCGGTCCACTCGGCGGTGACCGCGTCCATGTCGCCGTCCTCGGGCCAGTCCACCCGGTCCCAGACCACCGCCCCCTTGCCGAACGGCAGGGGCAGGACGGCACGGTCCCAGCTGTTCAGCCGGATGGCCGGATTGCAGGACACCCCGATCAACAGCACGGGTACCCCCGACATGCGGGCCAGGGTCGGCAGGCCGGGTGCCATGACATTGGCCGGTCCGCGCGGACCATCGGGCGTGATCGCCAGTCCGCCCTCCTTCAGCTGGCGCAGGCCGTCGCGCAGCGCCTGGGTGCCGCCCTTGGCCTCCTGGCGTTTGTCCTTGTTGGCCGAGGACCCGCGGATGGCGGGAAAGCCCAGCCGCGCCATGGCCCGGGCCAGAAACTGTCCGTCGGGCGACAGCGAGATCAACCCCTTGGTCGGCTGGGCGCGTCCGTGCGGCCAGCTGGCGGGCGCCAGCCCCAGCCGCGAATGCCAGAACACCACCAGCACCCCGCCGCCCTGGTCCCAGACCTCCTCCGCGACGCCCTCATTCTCGCGCTGCCAGCGCAGGGTCGCGTAGCAGAAGGCCATCCACTGCGAGAGCAGCCAGGCGACTGTTTTCTGGATCACGGGATTGCGCAGCGGCCTCATGCCGGCACCCCGGCGGGTTGTCCGTCCAGCGCCTGACTGCGGGCCAGCCGCGCATAGAGGCCCTTTTGCGCCACCAGATCGGCGTGGCGGCCCTGTTCCAGCACCCGCCCGGCCGAGATCACATAGATGCGGTCGGCGTTCTGCACCGTCGACAGCCGGTGGGCGATCATCAGGGTAGCGCGGCCTTCCATCAGCCGCTCCAGCGCCGCCTGCACCAGCGCCTCGCTCTCGGTGTCCAGCGCGCTGGTCGCCTCATCCAGAAGCAGGATCGGCGCATCCTTGAGGAATGCCCGGGCGATCGCCACCCGCTGGCGCTGACCGCCCGACAGGCGCAGGCCCGCTTCGCCCGCCCGGGTCTGATAGCCGTCGGGCAGGGCGGTGATGAACTCATGGGCCGCCGCGGCCCGGGCGGCATCCTCGATCTGGGCCTGCGTCGCGCCCGGTCGGCCATAGGCGATATTGGCCGCAAGCGTATCGTCGAACAGGAAGGGCTCCTGCGTCACCAGCGCAATCCGGTCGCGCAGGTCGGCCAGCCGGATCTCGCGGATGTCCCGGCCATTGATGGTCACCTTGCCCGCCGTCACGTCATAGAAGCGCGGCAGCAGGCTCAGGATCGTGCTCTTGCCGCCGCCGGACGGGCCGACCAGCGCCACTGTCTCGCCCGGCCGCACGACCAGCTCGATGTCGGACAGGGTCGGGGCGCTGTTCTCGCCCAGCGGGCCATAGGCGAACGACACCCCCTCCAGCGCGACCGTCACCGGGCCGTGCGGCAGGGGCCGGGCATCCGGTGCCTCGCGGATCTCGGGCTGGATATCCAGCGCCCCGAACAGCCGGTCGGCGGCCGTCAGCCCTTCGGACATCACTGTCTGCAGATTGGTCACCTGACGCAGCGACTGCCCCGCCGCCATCAGCAGGCCGATATAGGCGGCAAAGGCCCCGACCGTCATCGCCCCGTCGCGCGCCTGCCAGCCGGCATAGGCCATGACGGCGGCGACCACGATCATGGCCACCAGGTTCGACATCGGCCCGGCAAAGGCGCGGGCATCGGCGCTCTTGATCACATGGCGCTGGCGCCGGCCGACGACCTCGCCCACGCGGGCCTGTTCGGCCTCCTCGCGGTTCTCGATCTTGATCAGCCGTACCCCGTCCAGATTCTCCATCAGGGCGGTCGACAGATTGCCGGTCTCGACCATGGCCCCGGTCGTCGCCTTCTTCATCCGCTTGCCGAACCGGCGGATCACCAGGGCGATCAACGGCGCCCCCAGCAGCACAATCAGCGTCAGCCGCCAGTCGCTCCAGGCCATATAGGCGATCACGGCGATCAGCGTCAGCGCATGCTGGGTATAGTTGACCATGCCGTTGGTGAAGGCTTCCCGCACCAGATTGGCATCGAACAGCACCGAGGAGACAAAGCCGCCCGAGTGCTGCGCCCGCAGCCGCGCCAGATCGGCCCGGATCATGGCCCCGAACAGCTTGATCTGGATGTCGCCGACGATGCCGTGGCCCAGCCGGTTGACCAGCGCCGCCTGTCCCAGCGCCGCCATCGTCCAGATCAGGCCAGCGCCGATGATGATCAGGGGGATCCACACCAGCGCCCGCCCGGGTGGCACGGCGATCACACCCCAGATGGTCACCGCCTCCCCCAGGAACAGGCCGTCGATGGCCGGCTCCAGCAGCTGCAGGACGGTCGCCGCCATGATCCCGACCACCGCCGCACACAGCATCGACAGCCCCAGCGCCACCTTGTGCCGGGACAGATAGTCACGCCAGATCCGGCCCAGCAGCGGGCGGGCAGGCTCTTTTCGGTCGGCGGCGGTGGCGGACGTCGTCATCGGTCTGAGGTCGGACGGGTCGGGGGCGAAGTCAAGCGACATGGACCCCATCCGTCCACGCCTCGACCCTCGGATGAGCGACATGCGTCGGATGGCAGGTCGGGTAAGGCCGCCTACATCCGCTCGCCCGGCAGGATGCTGGCCTGTCTCACCCAGTCGGCGAGAGGGGTATCGTCGATCGCCTCGTCCTCATGGATGTGGAAATAGCGGACGTCCTTCTGTTTCGACGCGACGGGGGGGACGGGGTCCAGCGAGGCGCCACGGAAGAAGGTGACCTTGAGATAGCGATCAAAGGCGTGGAAGGCCATGAACCAGGTTCCCTCCTCGACGCCGTAAAGGGGGGTGTTCCACTTCACGGCCTTGCTGACGCCGGGAACGGTGCGTTCGACGAGGGCGTCAAGCTGGCGAGCGACGGCGCCCTTCCAGCCCGGTGCGGCTGCGATCCAGGCCTGCACAGGCGCGTCGCCAAAGCCCTTGGCAATCTGCGGATTTCCGCCCGAGAGAAGGACAGGCTTCTTCATGATGCGGCTCCACTACGCCACCGCGCCGCGTGCGGCAGCACAAACATATACAGCCCGCTGAACATCAGCAGGAACAGAGGCGGCAGCGGCAGGTAGTTGAGCCACTGAGGCGGTGTTCCCAATGCCCCGGCCGCAAAATTAGCAATGACGGTCAGTGTAAATATGATGGACAGCCATCGGTGAGACTGACGAACTTTGTTGCTCAAGGTCAACTTACCCTCCTTCTGATGTGGCTTGCTCTGCGGGCGGTGATCAGTTGTCGCGCCCCAGAACCTCTTCCATCTTGATGAGGAACTGTATCCAACCCGCCTTCGCGCCACCGGTGGCCTGCTTCTGATCTGGCCGGAAGCCCGACTGCTCTACTCGCAAGTGCGTTCCCGCATCCGTCGGCGTGAGGGTGAAGGTGACCACGCTATTGAGATTGTAGGCGGGGTCGGCGTGCGCAAAGCCCCATGTGTAGGACAGGGTCCGGTTCGGCTCTATCAGCAGGACTTCGCAATCCAGCACACCACCCCAATCTCCGCTCAGATGAAATCTGTGACCCACGACCGGGCTGAAGTCGTTCTTCATCAGCCACGCCTCGATCAGGTGAGGCTGGGTCAGGGCACGCCACAGCTTCTCGGGCGGATGGGGGAAGTCGCGCTCGATGACGACGGAGCGGGTTTCGGCGGGGGCGTCGGTCATTGGTCCATCCTGTTGAGCAGGTCTTCGAGCCCGTCGAAGCGCCACTCCCAGAAGGCGGTCATTTCGCGGGTCCAGTCGGTCAGGGGGGCGAGGGCGGCGAGTTGGGCGCTGTAGTGGGTCTGGCGGCCATCGGGACGGTCCCGCACCAGACCTGCGTGTTTCAGAACGCCGAGATGCTTGGATACGGCCGGCTGGGACACGCCGGCCCGGGCCGTCAGGGCGCCGACCGTCTGTTCCCCTTCCCGGCACAGCCGTTCGAAGATGGCCCGTCGGGTCGGGTCGGCCAGTGTTCTGAAAAGCAGATCGTGAGCGTCCGACACGGTGAAGCATAACTCGTTGGCTATTAATCAAACTCATAACCAACAAGCTATGGGTTCGTCAAGTCGCCGATCTACGGGATATGGTGTTCCGGGATGACGGACGGTCCGGGAGCCGCTATCCCGGCCTTATGTCCCGTTACGACCTCAGTTCACCGGCCGGCCGGCTCAAGATCCGATGGGACTATATCTGGAAGGACCACGCCTTCCTGCGCGTGGCCTTTTCCAACGCCCACTGGCTGGGCCCTGATCTGGTGCGCACCAACCAGCCCTCACCGCGCCAGCTGGCGGGCTGGAAGGCGAAGGGCATCAAGACCGTCATCAACCTGCGCGGCGCGCGGGACGAGGCCTATTACTGGCTGGAGAAGGACGCCTGCGAGCGGCTGGGCCTGACCCTGATCGATGCGCCGCTGGACTCACGCGACGTGCCGGGCCCCGACCGGGTTCACCGGGCAAAGGCCCTGTTCCAGACCATCGAATACCCGGTCCTGATCCACTGCAAGTCGGGCGCCGACCGCGCGGGGTTGATGGCCGTCTTCTACCGCCACTTCCATCTGGGCGAGCCGATCTCCGAGGCCATGAGCCAGCTGTCGAAGAAGTATCTGCACAGCCGCGAGGGCCTGACCGGGGTGCTGGACTTCTACCTCGAGAAATACGTCCACGAGATCGAGCCGCAGGGCATCGGCTTCCTCGAATGGGTCGACAGCCCCGGCTATGACCCGAAAGCCATCCGCGCCGAGTTCAAGGCCGGCTGGTGGGGCACATTGCTGACGGAGCGTTTGCTCAAGCGGGAGTAGGGCTTAGCCCCAAGGACCGCCCGAACCCCCGGAGCCGCCGTCTTCAGCCTGTTCTTGCGCCTCGCGCCTTGCCTTGCGGTCGGCTTCCCAGCGTTTGAACCAGCGGTGATAGCTGCGCTCGCCGCGCATGACGAACACCCAATAGATCAGGCTGGCGCACAGCAGCACCAGGGCGAACACCTGCTGGGTATCAAAGGTCTGGCCGAACAGGGTCATGCGCTCAGCATCTCACGGCCCGGGCCAGGGCGCCAGAGGCCGGGCTCAGTGGGCGTCGCCGCGCGGGTCGATCATCCGGTGCGCATGCAGGATGAAATAGCGCATGTGGGCGTTGTCGACCGTGGCCTGGGCCTTGGCCTTCCACGCCTTCTTGGCTTCCTCATAGTTAGGGAAGGCCCCAACGAAGTCGATCTTCGACAGGTCGCGGAACACCGGGGCATCCAGGTGACGCAGCTCGCCGCCGATCACCAGATGCAGCAGTTGGTCGGGCTCTTGTCCGGGGGTCTTGGGGGTGTCGGTCATGGGCGGCTGGCCTGCGGGCAGGCCTCCTGATCAAGGGGAGGGGTCAACTGGCCCGGGGGATAGCCCCGGTTCGCTCCAGGATCAACGGGTGCAACGCCGGCGCGGAGCAGATCAGGCTGTCCTGACGCGGGTCGGGCCGGTTGAAGCGCCAGTCCCCGCCCAGATGATCGGTCACGATGGCCCCGGCCTCGCGCGCGATCAGGGCACCCGCGGCCACATCCCAATCCCATTTGGGCGTCAGGGCGACCGTGGCATCGAACGCCCCCGCCGCCACCAGCGCCATCCGGTACGCCAGGGCGTTGCGCTTTTCGAACCGCATGGGCGGCCAGGGCGTCACCCACTGCGGCCCCTGCAGCATTCCGGCGCTGGCCAGCAGGGAGGCGTCCTCCAGCGCATCCGTGTCGCTGGCGCGGATGACCTTGCCGTTCATGCGGGCCCCGGTGCCGATGGTTGCCTCAAAGGTCTCGGACAGCTCGGGCACATGGATGACGGCGGCCACCGGCTGACCGTCCTCGATCACGGCGATCGGAATGCACCACCACGGGCGGTTGGCGATAAAAGCCTGGGTGCCGTCGATCGGATCGACCACGAAGATCCGCCGGTGCTTCAGCCGCCCGGGACTATCCGGCGTCTCTTCTGACAGCCAGCCATAGTCGGGACGAGCGGTCCGCAGCCGGTCTTTCAGAAAGGCATCGACGGCGTAGTCGGCGCTGGTCACGGGCGAGCCGCCGGGCTTGCGCTCGATCTCCAGCCCCTTGACCCGCTCGGCCCCGGCCAGAATGGCGCCCTCGCGCGCGGCCTCGACAATCAGGGCCAGATCGCCGGCGAGGTCGGTCACTTGCCGGCCACCGCCACGCCGTCGATCAGCAGCGACGGACTGTTGAACGAGGACCGGAACTCCAGATCGCTACCCGCCACCATCCGCATCCAAAGGGCCCGCAGATTGCCGGCCACGGTGACCTCGCTGACCGGATGGGTGATCTGGCCGCCCTCGAAGAAGAAACCCGAGACCCCTGCCGACCAATCGCCGGTGTTGGGGTTCAGCGACGGGCCGAACATGGAGGTCACCAGCAGGCCGGCGCCCGCCTGACCCATCAGCCCGGCCAGATCGGTCTCGCCCGGCGTCAGGTGCAGGTTGTGGGTTGAGACGCCCGACGGCCCGGCCAGCCCGCGCGAGGCATGGCCGGTGCTGGTCAGCCCCAGCTGGGCCGCTGCCGCCGTGTTCATCAGCCAGGTGGTGATCACGCCATGATCGACCAGCGCCCGCTCGACCACCTCGACCCCCTCATCATCGAACGGGGTCGAGCCCAGACCGCGCGGCCGGAACGGATCATCTATCAGGGACAGATGGGCGGGCAGCACGGCCTCGCCCATGGCGTCCTTCAGGAAGGAGGTTCCGCGCGCGATCGACGGGCCCGAGATGGCGCCCAGCAGTGGCGACAGCACCTGGGTCGCCACCCGGTTCTCGAAGATCACCGGCAGGGTCTGCGAGGCGATCTTGCGCGCCCCGACCCGGGCCACGGCCCGGCGCCCGGCCTCAAGCCCCAGCGATTCCGGTGACGGCATGTCTGACAGGTGGCGCAGGGTGCGGTGCTCACCGCCGCGTTCCATCGCTCCGTCCTTTTCGGCGATCACGCCTGCGCCCAGCGAAAAGGCCGTGCCGCGATACTGGCCGTCGAAGCCGTGCGAGGTCACCAGCCGCCAGGCGCTGCGCGAGGCCGAGGCATGGCCGCCCTCCGACCGCGCCACACCCTCGACCCCCAGCGCTGCCGCTTCACAGTCCCGCGCTGCGGCCTCCAGCGCTGTCGGCTCCGGGAAGGCGTCGTCATAGAGGTCCAGCTCGGGGAACGGCGCGCGGGCCAGCCGCTCTTCCGGGGCCAGGGTCGCATATGGGTCTTCAGGGGCCAGCCGCGCCATGGCCACGGCCCGCTCGATCAGCCGCGCCCGCGTGGGGGTCGACAGGTCCGAGGTCGAAACCGTCGCCTGCCGCCGCCCGATGAAGACCCGGAGGCCCAGGTCGTGCGCTTCCTCGCGCTCGACGTCTTCCAGTGCCCCGTCGCGAACCCCGACGGACAGAGCGGTCCGCTCTGAGGTCACCGCCTCGGCGGCATCCGCACCGGCCCTGAGTGCGGCGGCCAGGACATCGTGGATCAGATCAGCGGAGGGAGCAGGGGAATCGGCCATGCCCCGATATGGCGACAGGGGCGCGCAGGGGCAACCGCCCCCGAGGCCTCTGCCTCAGCCCAGCGCCCGCCCGACCAGCAGGCCGGCCGCGAACAGCAGCACCGCATAGGTCAGCACCATGCCCAGAATCCGCCCCAGCGACGGCCCCTTCTGGAACAGCAGGCCGCCGGCGTGGATCACCCGCCCGGCCAGCAGGGTCGCCCCCAGAATATGGATCAGCAGCGGCGTCGCCCCGGTCAGGGCCAGCAGCATCAGGGCAATCAGCCCGGCCGGCACATATTCGGCCGCATTGCCGAACGCCCGCCCGGCCGCCGTCAGCGACACATGGCCGCCGTCCCCGAAGGCGACCTTCAGACGCCGCCTCTGCCCGACCACGCCCCACGACAGAACCACCAGCCACAGCACCAGCAGGCCGACCCACAGCGACAGGGCATCCAGCGCTCCGGGCACGGCCTCGGGCCCGATGAAATCCGTCAGGGTCATCAGCGTGTCTCCCGCGCGACCGGATACAGGTTGAAGCGGTCGTCATAGAAGGGCGTCCGCTCATAGAACCAGGCCAGACGCGCATCCCCATTGGCGGCAAACTCCGGATCGGCGGCCAGTTTCGCCTCGAACTCGGCCTTCAGCGCCGGATCGGCGGCCATCATCGCCTCGGCCAGCGGGGCGATGGCATAGCCCTCGATATATTCGACGCGGTTCAGCACCTCGAGGAACATCCCCCAGGCAAAGAAGCTCTCGCTGGATTGCGGTTCCAGCAATAGCACCACCACATCGCCCAGCGGCTGGTCGGTCGACACCCGCACCGAGCCGGCGGGGAAGGTCCAGTCGCGCGCCTCAGGCGTCACCCCGCCCACGCGTACCGGCACATGGCCCTCATTGGTGCGCGGCGACAGGCGGATGTCTGCCAGCCGCAGCATCTCGACGGAGACCGTGCGCGCCTCGTCCAGCGTCTCCATCTCGATGCCGTGCATCCTCAGGCGCTCGATGATGTCGGCCCGATGCGCCGGCACCCAATAGGCCTCGGGCCGCGCCAGCTCCAGCGTCGGCACCGAGCCATAGAACGGCATCTGCCACAGCTCGGGATCGGCTACGCCAAGCCAGCGCACCTCCTCGCGGCCCGACGCAGGGCTCACATAGGTCTCATAGCGGATGCCCTTGAACGGGCGGATCGAGACCGGCTCTTCGCTCGGCACGAAATTGGTCGGGATGGTCGCGGGGCGCAGCGCCCGGTCCGCCTCGACCGCCGCCCGCAGGTCGCCGCCGTCTTCGGCCAGCACCTTCAGCGCCGTCTCGAGGAAGACATAGGTGCCCAGCACCCGCTGCTCATAGGGTTTCAGGCTGTGGTTCTCGATCAGGATGGTCGGCACATGGGCGGCCGAGCCCCAGCCGTTCGAAAACCGCTCGCCCAGCCCGCCGTCCGACAGGCCCGCGCGCGGGTTCTGGTCGTCGATGCCGAACACCAGCTCGCCCGGGATGTGGCCCTGGGCCTCCAGCGCGTCATTCATGGCCGGCTTGAAGGCACTGTCCAGCCACCGCGCCGTCTCCGGGCTGCGGCTCCAGACGCCGTTCTCGCCGTTGTAGCCATAGGTCACGTCATATCGATAATCGAGACCATCGGTGACGTGGATGTCGACATACAGGTCCGGCTGATACTTCAGCACCAGCCCGCGCACCGCCTGCATCTCGGCCTGGTCCAGCTTCATATAGTCCCGGTTCAGGTTCTGGTTGGTCGCCGTATTGCGCCAGCCCTGAATGCGCGGCCCGCGCTGGTTGGGCCGCGAATACGCACTGGCCCGCTCATGCCCGTCCACCGACAGGATCGGGATCAGGATCAGATTGGCCCCGTCCAGCAGGTCGTCGCGTCCGTAGAAGGCGATGTCGCGCAGCAGCATCATGCCCGCGTCCTTGCCGTCGATCTCACCGGGGTGGATGCCGGCCTGCGCCAGGATCACCGGCTTGGACGGATCAAGCGTCGCCCCGTCCTTGGAGGCGATCACGGCATAGATCGGCCGCCCCTCGGGCGAAGTGCCGAACTGCTCGATGCGGATCCAGTCCGACGCCGCATCCAGCCGGTCGAACCAGGCGCGCGTGTCCGCATAGTCCGGGCTGAAATCCAGCTCGGGATCGCGCTCGAAATCTGTCGCCCACGGGTCAGAGGCAGGCCGCAGCAGCGACCGGCTCGCCCCGTCCCACGCTGGCGCCGGCGGCAGAAACCCCTGCGGATCATACAGGGCCTGATTGGGCAGGGCGGGCGAGGGGGTCTGGGCCATGGCGAGGGCTCCCGTAAAAAGCTGGGCCGACGCCGCAAGCAGACTGATCAGGATAAGGCGACGCATCATAGGGTTCCTTTGACCATGCCGGGCAGAGGGCCGCAACGTCTGGCGGAGCGTCACAGAAGCGACCAGCCGCCGGCCTGGACCAGCGCGGTCAGCGACCGGGCCGTTGTGAAAAGGTGATAGGCGACCAGCACGATCAGCGCCCCGGTCACCCATTTCCGGCTCGGCGACAGGGCCCCGATCGATGTGCCGCCGATGAAGATGGCCAGCCCGATCCAGAAGATCGGCCCCAGGGGAATCCGGGCGATCTCACCGCTCAGCCCGGTGACGAGGAAGAAGGTCGCCCCCACGATCAGATTGGCCGCCAGCACACAGGCGAACACGATCCGCCGGTGCGCCCAGAAATGGTCGTCCAGATCCAGCCGCTTCCCCTCGGTCGCGACACGCGGAAAGGTCACACTGGCCGCCACATAGAAGGTCCCGGCCACCACCAGCCCCAGCACCAGCAGGGCAAAGTTGAACGGCGCCCCGCGAAAGATCACCCAGGCCTGGTTCCAGAAGGTGGCGATGTCGATGGCCACAAACACTGCCAGCAGCGGCGTCAGCCAGCCGAACCGGATCCGCTCCCGCTCATGCAGCACCCGCGAAAACCCGCCCACCAGCTCCGCCACCGACAACCCCAGCAGCAGTCCATAGAAGCTGAAAAAGAACTCGAACGCGCTCATGTGGCCCCCCGGCGCCAGTGAGGCGTCACCCTAAACGGCGAACAAGGGCCCGTCACCACAGCTGGCTACCGGCCGCCGAGACCACTTGGCCGAACGACGATCTACGGTTATGACGGTGGCGAGGGACCCGGTTATGCCATCAGACATTCAGGCCGGGCCAAGCCCGGTGACCGAGCGCATCACGGCCGTTGACGCCTTGCGCGGCTTTGCCCTGCTGGGTGTGTTTCTCGCCAATCTTTTCACCAGTTTCTCGGGCTGGTTCATGTTGGATCCGCACCAGCGGGTGATGCTGGCGGGAGAGTTTCAGGACATTGTCGCAGCCGTCGCCTTCACCGGGCTGATCGACGGGAAGTTCTATAGCCTGTTCTCGTTGTTGTTCGGGGCTGGCTTCGCGATCCTTCTGGACCGGCTGACGCGCAAGGGCGCTCAGGGCGTCGCGATCTTCCGTCGTCGAATGACCGTGCTGCTGGTGTTCGGGTTGATCCATCTTGTCTTCGTCTGGCTCGGCGACATCCTGACCCTTTACGCCTTGCTCGGCTTCCTGCTGGTGTTTCTGCGGGGTTGGAGCGACCGGCGCCTGCTGGTGGTGGCCATTGCCCTGATCCTGCTGGTGGTGCCGCTGAAGGCCGCGCTGCGTGCTGGCGGCATTCCGCTGGACCTCGGTGTCTATCAGGCCGTCGAGGCGGTGGCGCGCCTGCAGGGGGCCCCGGGTATGCTGCAGATGTCGATGGCCGACGCCGTCTCCAGCATCAGGGACCCGCGCTGGAGTGAGTTCCTGACGTATCAGGTCCAAGGCGCGATCTGGCGCGTTGGATCGCTGCTTGAGAGCGGGCGACCGCTGAAAGTTCTGGCTCTGATGATGCTCGGCCTGATCGCCGGACGGCGACTGGTGGCGGGCACCTTGCTCAACAACTACACGCTGCTCAGGAGGGTCCTGATCTTCGGTCTGGTGTTCGGCATTCCCGGCAATGCCCTTTACGTTTTCGCCATGGCGACCATGGACGGCAGCGACATGAACGGCCTGATCCACGACGTTGGCTATGCGCTGGGCGTCATCCCGCTGGCGCTGGCCTATGGCGCGGCCTTCCTGTTGGCCTGGCCCCGGACCAAGGGCGCGCTGGGTGTATTCACGCCGGCAGGCCGGATGACCCTGACCAACTATGTGATGCAGTCAGTCCTCGGCACGGCGATCTTCTTCGGCATCGGCCTGGGCTGGATCGGCTATCTGACGCCAGTCCAGTTCGTGGCGCTCGGCCTCGCGCTGTTCGCCGGACAGATTGTGATCTCGGCCCTGTGGCTCCGCCTCTTTCCGCAGGGCCCGCTGGAGGCCCTGTGGCGAAAGCTGACTTATGGCGGAGCAAGCCGCTCCGGCAGCTGAGGGCCTATTTCCAGATCGGTGTTCCGTCACCGGGTAATCCCAGCCGGTCCCACATCTCCGACACCCGCTCCACCACGGCCTCGTCCATGCGGATTTCCTCGCCCCATTCGCGTTTGGTCTCGGGCGCCCATTTGTCGGTGGCGTCGAGGCCGATCTTGGAGCCGAGCCCGCTCTCGGGGCTGGCGAAGTCGAGATAGTCGATCGGGGTGTTCTCGATGACGGTGATGTCGCGGGCCGGGTCCATCTTGGTCGAGATGGCCCACATCACGTCCTTCCAGTCGCGGGCGTCGATGTCGTCGTCCACCACGATGATCCATTTGGTGTACATGAACTGCCGCAGATAGCTCCAGCAGCCCATCATCACCCTCTTGGCATGGCCGGGATAGGCCTTCTTCATGGCCACCACGGCGATGCGATAGCTGCACCCCTCGGGCGGCAGCCAGAAGTCGGTGATCTCGGGGAACTGCTGTTGCAGCAGGGGGATGAAGACCTCGTTCAGGGCCTCGCCCAGCACGCTCGGTTCATCCGGCGGGCGGCCGGTGAAGGTGGTCAGATAGATGGGGTCGCGGCGCATGGTGATGGCCGTCACCTGAAACACCGGGAAGGTCTCGACCGAGTTGTAATAGCCGGTGTGGTCGCCATAGGGGCCCTCGGGCGCATGCTCGTCCAGCAGGACATGGCCTTCCAGCACGATCTCGGCGGCGGCCGGCACCCGCAGCGGCACGGTCTTGCAGTCGACCAGCTCGGCCTTTTGGCCGCGCAGCAGGCCCGCGAACTGGTACTCCGACAGGGTGTCCGGCACGGGCGTGACAGCCGCCAGAATAGTGCCCGGATCAGCGCCCAGCACGACCGCGCAGGGCAGGGGCTCGCGCTTTCCGGCCTTCCTGTGACGGGCATAGTGTTGCGCCCCGCCCCGGTGGGCCAGCCAGCGCATGATGGCGCGGTCACGCCCCAGCACCTGCATCCGATAGATGCCGAGATTGAAGTCGTCCTCGCGGTCGTCGGACGGCCCCTTGGTGACGACCAGACCCCAGGTGATCAGCGGCGCCGGCTCGCCCGGCCAGCAGCCCTGAACGGGCAGGGTGGTCAGGTCGATCTGGTCGCCCTTCAGTACCACCTCCTGCACCGGGGCCTTCTTCACCACCTTCGGCCGCATGGCCATAACGGTTTTCGCCAGCGGCAGCATCTCCATGGCGTCGGCCAGGCCGCGCGGCGGCGTGGGATTTCTCAGGAAGGCCAGCAGCTCGCCGACCTCCCGCAGTTCGGCGGCCGTGGTGCGGCTCTTGCCCTCCAGCGTGACGCCCATGGCCACCCGCTTTACCGTCCCGAACAGATTGGCCAGACAGGGAATGGGGCTGATCGAGCCATCAGGCATGACGGGCTTTTCGAACAGCACCGCCGGGCCGCCGTTCCGCAGCAGCCGGGTCTGGATCTCGGTCATCTCCAGATGCGTCGAGACGGGCTCGCGCACGCGCACCAGCTCGCCCTCGACTTCCAGCAGATCGATGAATTCGCGCAGGGACTTGTAGGCCATGCGAAAACGCTTAGGCGGCGTCGCCGCGTCTGTCACGCGGCCAGGATGTCGCTCAATACGCCGGGGTGTCCGACACCAGCGCCCAGACCGGCAGGTGCAGATGGCGGGTGGCGGCCGCGATCTGGATCGAGTCCATATGGGCGTGCCCGGCTTCGAGCCTCCGGATGGCATCGGGCGCCAGCTTCAGGGCGTCCGCCAGTGCATCGACATCGCACCCGCGCTGGCCGCGCCAGTGCTTCAGTCGCCGGCCAACGGCAGCATCGTCGGGGTCCGCGCCCGGAAACGGCAGCACACTTCCCACGTCGAACCTCCCACGGTTCCTATCGTTGGGAGGTATCCTGATCCCATTCAAAGGCGTCGTCCAGCCAGTCGCCCAGACGCCCATCGGGGCGGGCCAGGGCGTGGATGCGGGCCATCTCGTCGTCGGTCAGTTGGAAGTCGAAGATGTCGAGGTTCTCCGCCGCCCGGCTTTCCTTCGAGGTCTTGGGGATGGCGATCACGCCCTGCTGCACGATCCAGCGCAGCGTCACCTGGCCTGGCGACTTGCCGTGGGCCTCGCCGATCGCCCGGATCGTGGCGTCCTTGGCGATCTTGCCCTGGGCCAGCGGCGACCAGGCCGTGATCGAGGACCCAAGGTCGCGGGCCGTGTCGATCAGCGTCTTCTGCGACAGATAGGGATGGTACTCTACCTGGTTGGTGATCAGCCGCGCTTCGGACAACTCCTGCGCCTTCTTCCATTCGGCCGACGGAAAGTTTGACAGGCCGATGGCCCGGGTCAGGCCTCGCCTCTTCGCCTCATTCAGCGCCCCGATCGTCTCGGCCAGCGGCGGCGTCGCCTTGGGCCAGTGCAGCAGCAGCAGGTCCGGCGCGGTGCCCAGGCTCTCGGCCGACTCCTCTGCCTGTTTCAGCAGGGCGTCATGGCTGAAATGATCGACCCAGATCTTGGTGGTCAGCCAGAAGGCGTCGCGGGCCAGTCCCGCATCGCGAATGCCTTCGCCGACGCCCTTTTCGTTCCTGTAGATCCAGGCCGTGTCGATATGACGATAGCCGTGGGTCAGGGCATGACCCACCATATGCCGAGCCTCGTCCGGCTCCAGCTGCCAGGTGCCGAGGCCCAGCAAGGGAATCTCGTGTCCGTCGACGGTCAGGGTGTCGGCCTTGGCCATGGGAAGATCCTTCAGCAGGGGGAGGGGGCCTTAGCTGGGGCTGATCCCCGCCGGATCAAGAGCGGGTGCCGCTGTCCAGCCAGTCGGCGATCTCGTCCCACAGCGGTTCCAGCCCGCGCCGGAAGGCACCTTCATGGCCGATGCGTCTGACACCATAATGCCCGGGCGACCGGACCACGATCTCACGCGGCGCCTTCGGATAGACCTCAAGCAGGTCCGCGCCGGTGCGCGGTGTCGCGATCGGATCGTCGGTGAAAATCCACGAGCGGATGGGGGCAGTCACCGCCTCGAAATGATGCGGCCTCAGGGTGGTGGCCAACTCGTCCGAGAAATAGGCGGGCTTCAGGCACCAGCGTTTCCACGTCTGGAACACCCCCCGCGGCAGGTCCGTCCCGGCCCATAGCCCTCCGCCCTTCACATAGCCGTGCCGCGCCAGGCTGAGCGGGCCGAAGCCGAACCAGAAGAACAGCTCCAGGGGATTGTAGCTGCGGTGGTGCCATCCCCAGTAGCCGGTGCCGACTGACACAAAGGCATGGCGGTCGAACCGGTCGTGGTTGGCCATGAACCCAAGGAAATGCCCGCCGACGCTGTGGCCGAGGTGGGTCAGCGGCAGGCCCGGGGCCGCGTCGGCCAGCGCCTCGAGCGCTGCGGGCATGTCCAGCCGGCCCCAGTCGGGATAGTCCATCTCCAGCGCCGCCAGATCCTCGGGCCTAGAGCCTGCGATGCCGCGGAAATCATAGGTCAGCACCATGGCCCCGCGTCCGGCCAGATGGCGGGCGATGCGGTCATAGAAGCCCTTGGGAAAGCCGGTGCCCGAGCTGATCAGCACCGCGATGTGCGGCGCGGCAGGGCGGTACAGTCGCATCGACAGCGGGTATCCGTCGGCGGCGTTGACGATCAGGTCCTCGATAACCGGCTCGGTCATGTGGTTCGTCCTTATTTGCAACGAACCTGGCAGATTTCCGCGAGGTCAGGTCAAGTGGGCTCTGCGGCCCCGGCCATTTCCGGATGCGCCTTCTTCAGCTTGGCCGGTGCCACCTTGCGCCAGCGGCTGGCCAGTTCGGTCTTCAGCCAGTCCGGGTCGACCCGCTCGATGCGGATCAGCGCATAGGCATAGGCGCGATAGTGGTCGGTGATGTGGAACACCTCGGGGTCGACCTCGACCAGCATGTCGCGCCGCTCGATCGAGCCGACATCCAGCGCCAGGCTGTCATCCTCGGCGCGCAGCCGCGTCAGGAACTTGCCCGCGATCCGCCAGCAAGGATGGCCATAGGCCGTTCCATGTTCCGCCCCGGGTAGGGCCATGATCAGGGCGTCAACCTCGTCAGCGGTCATGCTGGCGCTCCGAATTGAAAAAGGCCGCCCCGGACAGGAGCGGCCCTCTCGGTATCAGGCGGCTGGCTCGATGCCTACATGATGTCTTCGTTCATCAGACCGACTTTCAGGAAGCCGTTCTGCTGCAGGGTGTTCATGACGGTCATAAAGTCGTTGTAGGGGACCTCGGCATCGGCGCGGATGAAGACGCGCTCCTGCTGGCAGGCACCGCCGCCCAGAGCTGCGCAGGCGTCGACTGGCAGTTGAGCGATGTTGGTTTCAGTCAGCACATCGCCGACGCCGACGTAGAGCTGCCCGGATTCCTGAATGTTGATCACGACCGGCTCAACGATTTCCTGGCCCGGCTCGGGCGGGGTGGCCGGCGGCAGGTCCAGACGGATCGAAACCGTGGCCAGGGGCGCGGCGACCATGAAGATGATCAGCAGCACCAGCATGATGTCGACGAACGGCGTGACGTTGATGTCCGCGTTCTGGCTGATGGTCTTGCCACCGCTCGGTCCCGAAAGTTTGGCGCCCATGGGGGTCGTCTCCGTGTCATGCCGCCCTCGGGGCGCGCGTGTGGATCAGCGTCAACCGTCTCTTGGCGATCCTGACGGCGCTTGTAAAGCGGTCAGAGGCCCTGAAGGGTTCCGATTCTGAGGATTACGCCTGACGGGCGAACCCGCAGGCCTCTCTCAGCCCCTGGCCAGCTTCAGAAACCGCTCCATCTGCGCCGGATCGCTCTTGAAAACGCCAGTGAAGCGGGTGGTGATGGTCGAAACATGGCGGTGATGCACGCCGCGGGTCGTCATGCACTGGTGCTCGGCATCGATCAGCACGGCTACGCCGGCCGGCTTAAGGTGCGATTCGATGGCCCCGGCGATCTGGTTGGTCAGGACTTCCTGGGTCTGCAGACGCTTGGAGAAGATTTCGACCACCCGGGCGATCTTGGAGATGCCCACCACCTTTTCGGTCGGCACATAGGCGACATAGGCCTTGCCCAGGAACGGCGCCATATGGTGCTCGCAGTGGCTCTCGACCTCGATGTCGCGCAGCAGCACCATGTCGTCATAGCCCTGCACGTCCTCAAAGGTGCGCGACAGCTCCCTGCCCGGATCGGCGCCATAGCCTTCGAACCACTCGGCATAGGCATCGACCACGCGCTTCGGCGTGTCGACCAGGCCCTCACGGTCCGGATTGTCACCGGCCCAGGCCAGCAGGGTCCGCACGGCCTGCATGGCTTCCTCGCGCGACGGGCGGATCAGGCCGTTCGTATCGGCATCGGCGATCAGGCTGGGCTTTTGCACAATGGCATCCATATCGATGTAGGCGACGAAGTTGCGCCGGAACGAGGGTTCCGGAAATGACGCGCGCCGCTCTCCCTTTTTTCTGCGGGAGCGAACTGTCTGGTTGGACGCGTCCCGTCCCGGCTATATGGGATGATCCCCTTTCCCCGCAAGCAAGCCGGACCGGCCCGACGCCATGCCCCTCGTGCTCCACGACACCCTGACCCGATCCAAACGGGTCTTCGAGCCCCGTGATGAAAAGCGCGTGACCCTCTATGTCTGCGGACCAACGGTCTATGACTTTGCCCACATCGGCAATGCCCGCCCGCCGGTGGTTTTCGACGTTCTGGTCCGGCTATTGCGCCGCCGTTACGGGGCCGAACACGTTGTCTATGCGCGCAACGTGACGGACGTGGACGACAAGATCAATGCGAAGGCCGCGAAGGAAGGCGTGCCGATCGGCGAGATCACCGCGCGCTATGAAGCCGCCTATCTCGAGGACATGGCGCGGCTGAACGTCACACCGCCCGATATCGCCCCCCACGTCACCGATCACATGGACGCCATCGTCACCCAGATCGGGGCGATTCTGGACCAGGGCTGCGCCTATGCGGCCGAGGGGCATGTGCTGTTCGACGTCTCGGCCTACCAGGCCTACGGCGCCCTGTCGGGCCGCAATCTGGACGACATGATCGCCGGCGCCCGGGTCGAGGTCGCCCCCTACAAGAAGAACCCGCACGACTTCGTCCTTTGGAAGCCGTCAAAGCCGGGCGAGCCGGAATGGCCGTCGCCCTGGGGGCCGGGCCGTCCCGGTTGGCACATCGAATGCTCGGCCATGATCGAGCAGGTGCTGGGCCTGCCGATCGACATCCATGGCGGCGGTATCGACCTGGCCTTCCCCCACCACGAGAACGAGATCGCCCAGGGCGTCTGCGCCCACGGCCATGCGCATGGCGAGCGCCCTCACGACCAGTACGCCCGCTACTGGATGCACAACGGCTTCCTGACGCTCGATGCGGAAAAGATGTCCAAGTCGCTGGGCAATGTGCTGCTGCTCCACGATCTGGTGCAGGCCATTCCGGGCGAGGTGGTGCGCTGGGCTCTGCTGTCGGCCCACTATCGTCAGCCGCTGGACTGGACGCAGAGCCTGCTGGACCAGAGCCGGAAGTCGCTGGACCGGCTGTATGGCGCGCTGTCCCGTGCTGTCGACGTCCCGGCGACGGACGGTCAGCCGCCTGTCGAATTCCTCACCGCCATCGAGGACGATCTGAATACGCCCGGCGCCATGGCGGTCCTGTTCGGCCTGTCCGGCGATATCGAGCGCGGGCTGACGGCGGGGGACCGGGCCGCCGTCGCTCAGGCCAAGGGCCAGCTGGTTGCTGCGGCGGCTGTTCTGGGTGTGCTTCAGTCCGAGCCGGCCGACTGGCTGAAGGGCGACGCCTCAGACGATCTGGCGGCCGAAGTCGAGGCCCTGATCGAACAGCGCGCTGCTGCCCGAGCCGCGAAAGACTGGCCCGAGGCGGACCGCATCCGCGACCGGCTGACCGAGCTGAACGTCGAGGTGATGGACGGGGCCGAAGGCGCGCGCTGGCGCCTCCGGTCCTAGGCATCAGCGGGTCCGACTGGAGGGCAGGCCGTTGATCTGGCAGGCGTAATCGACCTCGGGCGAGGCGCTCTGCGCGCCCGTCGGGGTCAGGATGCCGCCGCGGGCGTCACAGTCGGCCCGGAGCTTGTCGAGCCGGTCGGTATAGGTGCCGTCGCGCGACCCCATGCCGGCGCAGGCGGCCAGCGACAGGCCGAGGGCGCCGACCGCAGCGGCCGACAGGATTGCGGGTCTTTTCAGACGGTCATTCATCGAATTCTCCATCACAAGGTGTGGGACACAGATAGCTTGTCCCTGACTATGGCTAACCCATGGCAAGGACAGCTGTTCCGTGAGCGAATGTGGCGGGGGGTGGACCCGATTGCGGCAACGCTGCTACCCCATGCGTCATGGAAACCGGAACCTGGATCACCCTCGGCCTGTATTTCGCCCTGATGCTGGGCATCGGGCTATACTCGTATCGCGAGTCCACCTCGGACGTGTCGGGCTATATGCTGGGCGGGCGAAGGTTGGGACCGGCAGTCGCCTCGCTGTCCGCGGGCGCCTCGGACATGAGCGGCTGGATGCTGCTGGGCCTGCCGGGGGCCATGTTCCTCAGCGGTCTGTCCTCGGCCTGGATCGCCATCGGCCTCTTCATCGGGGCGCTGGCCAACTATCTGATCGTCGCCCCGCGGCTGCGGACCTATACGGTCATGGCCAATGATGCGATCACCATCCCCGACTATTTCGACAAGCGGTTCATGGACAGGTCGCGCCTGCTGCGGGTGATCTCCTCACTGGTGATCGTCATCTTCTTTACGCTCTACACTTCCTCGGGGCTGGTCGCGGGCGGCAAACTGTTCGAGAGCGCCTTCGGGCTCGACTACGCCTGGGGCCTCTGGATCACGGCGGGCGTGGTTCTGGCCTACACCATGGTCGGCGGCTTCATGGCTGTCAGCCTGACCGACTTCGTCCAGGGCTGCATCATGTTCGTGGCCCTGATCCTGGTGCCGATCGTCGCCCTGACCCAGATCGGCGGGGTGGACGGCATGACCGAGACGGTGCGCGGCATCGATCCCGGACTGCTCAACCTGTTCCAGGGTGCCACCGTGATCAGCGTGATCTCGGCCATGGCCTGGGGCCTCGGCTATTTCGGCCAGCCGCACATCATCGTCCGCTTCATGGCCGTGCGCTCGCTCAAGGATGTGCCGACCATGCGCAACATCGGCATGAGCTGGATGCTGGTCACCCTGATCGGGGCCCTGTCGACCGGTCTGGTGGGTCTGGCCTATGCCACTCGCACCGGGCTGGAGGTCGCGGACCCCGAGACCATCTTCATCCTGCTGTCCGATGTGCTGTTCGACCCGCTGATCACCGGCTTCCTGCTGGCGGCGATCCTGGCGGCGATCATGAGTACCATCTCGTCCCAGCTGCTGGTGTCGTCCAGCTCTCTCACCGAGGACTTTTATTCCATCTTCCTGCGCCGGAATGCGCCGCAGAAGGAACTGGTCATGATCGGTCGACTGGCCGTGCTGGCCGTGTCGCTGGCGGCCATCTTCCTGGCATGGGACCCGACCAACAATGTTCTGGGCCTGGTCTCCAACGCCTGGGCCGGATTCGGCGCCGCCTTCGGGCCGCTGGTGATCCTGTCGCTGACCTGGAAGCGCATGACCCGCAACGGCGCCCTGGCCGGCATGATCGTCGGTGCTGTCACCGTGCTGGTCTGGATCTATGCCCCCGTGCTGGCCGACGGCCAGACCCTGTCGCAGGGCAGCGGCGTCTATGAGATCGTGCCCGGCTTCATCCTCAGCTGGCTGGCCATCTGGCTGGTCAGCATGATGGGCAAGCCGCCCGCCGAGGACATCCAGTCGACCTTCGAGGCCGTCCGTCAGGCCCTGCACCGCAAGGGCGAGCCCGAAACCCCGCGTTAACCGACCGGGCGCACCCTGAGGGCCTACGCCTTCAGAGGTGCGCCATGTCGACCATCCAGACGTCCAGCTACCGGCGGACCCGGGATCATTTCGAACCCCAGGATATCGATCCGCACGAACAGCGGCGCCTGCGCGGCCTGATGGAGCAGATCGACTACACCGCCTATATCTCGAATCGAGAGGTCGCCGGCCAGATGCTGGCCTCGGTCGACGCCGGTCATTTCCAGAGGCTGGCGATTATGGTGGCGACCGCGCGCGCCAAATGGGTGGCCGAGGCGCTCCGCCAATCCGAGTCCGGCGCGCCGTCCACGCCGGACCAGATTGCCCGCCTGACCGCCGCCCGCACCGCCTTCGAAGAACTGTCCGAGGCCTATGAGGGCCTGCGCCGCATGGTCGACCGCGGCTATGTGCCGATGAAGTCCCCGGGCTGAATACCCGCAGCCCGTCATCCTCGGGCTCGACCCGAGGATCGGTGTCGCCCGCAACGGCTGATGGCCTGCCCGGACCGATCCTCCGATCAAGTCGGAGGATGACGATGTGCCGTTCGCTCAGGCCTTCAGCCGGTAGCCCGTCCTGAACATCCAGCCGACGATGGCGAGGCAGGTGAAGAAGAAGCCGAGCGTGGCGGTGAGGCTGATGCCGACGCTGACGTCCCCGACGCCGTAGAAGGCCCAGCGGAAGCCCGAGATCAGATAGACGACCGGGTTGAACAGCGAGATGGTCCGCCAGATGCCCGGCAGCATGTCGATCGAATAGAAGGACCCGCCGAGGAAGGTCAGCGGCGTGACGACCAGCATGGGGATCATCTGCAGCTGCTCGAAGCCCTGGGCCCAGATGCCGATGATGAAGCCGAACAGCGAGAAGGTGGTGGCGATCAGCACCAGAAAGGCGATCATCATCAGCGGATGCTCGATCCTGAGAGGCACAAACAGCGCTGCCGTCGCCAGAATGATCAGCCCCAGCACCATCGACTTGGTCGCGGCCGCTCCTACATAGGCCAGCACGATCTCGAACGGCGAAATGGGTGCCGACAGGATCTCGTAGATGGTGCCCGTGAATTTCGGAAAATAGATGCCGAAGCTGGCGTTGAAGATCGACTGGGTGAACAGGCTCAGCATGATCAGGCCGGGCACGATGAAGGCCCCATAGGCCACGCCGTCGATCTCGGTCATGCGGCTGCCGATGGCCGAACCGAACACCACGAAATAGAGGGCGGTGGTGATGACCGGCGTGACGATCGACTGCCAGAAGGTGCGCAGCGCGCGCGCCATCTCGAAGCGATAGATGGCCCAGACTCCGTAGGCGTTGAAGCTCATGATGCGGCTCCTTCACCGGTGGCCTGCCGGGCCGGCTTGTCCCGGTGCACCAGGCTGACGAAGATATCCTCCAGCGAACTCTGTGCCGTGTTCAGGTCCTTGAAGCCGATGCCCAGATCGCTGACGGCGCGGAGCAGCGACGGCACGCCGGTGCGCTCGGCATTGGCATCGAACACGTACTCCAGCTCATTGCCGTCGGCCTTTAGCGTGACCTTCCATTCCGCCAGTTTGGGCGGGACGGTCTGCATCGGATCCTGCAGGTTCAGCGTCAGTGTCTTCTTGCCGAGCTTCTTCATCAGGGCCGTCTTTTCCTCGACCAGGATCAGCTCACCGCCGAGAATCACGCCCACCCGGTCGGCCATTTCCTCGGCCTCCTCGATGTAATGGGTGGTCAGGATAATGGTGACACCCCGCTCGCGCAGGCCCCGCACCAGCGCCCACATGTCGCGGCGCAATTCGACATCGACGCCGGCGGTTGGTTCGTCGAGGAACAGGATGTCGGGCTCGTGGCTGAGCGCCTTGGCGATCATCACCCGGCGCTTCATGCCCCCGGACAGGGTCATCATCTTGGCGTCCTTCTTGTCCCACAGGCTCAGGTCGCGCAGCGTCTGCTCGATAAAGGCCGGGTTCGGGGCCTTGCCGAACAGTCCGCGGCTGAAGGTGACCGTCGCCCAGACGGTCTCGAACGCGTCGGTGGTCAGTTCCTGCGGCACCAGTCCAATTCGCTCGCGCGCCTTGCGATAGTCGGACTGGATATTGTGCCCATCGACCAGGACCGTGCCGGTGCTGGGCGTCACGATCCCGCAGATGGTGCTGATCAGCGTGGTCTTGCCGGCACCGTTCGGCCCCAGCAGGGCGAAAATCTCGCCCTTTGAAATCTCCAGATCGACCTGTTTCAGCGCCTGATGGCCGCTGGCATAGGTCTTCGTCAGGCCGTCGATGGAAATGACCGGCTGCATTCCGTCCCCCTCGTCTTCGGCTCTGCCAATTAGGGGCTCGGTACCCGCCTCACAAGGCGGAGCTTCTGGCGCTTTGGAGAGTTGTTGCCGCCGATGGACATAAGCTGGGCAGAACACCGTACCGACAAACTGATCCGGCAGGCGCGCAGGCTGTGGCGGCGTCGGCCCGAGACGCCCGTCGTCCTGGAGGCTCTGGCCCGCTTCGGCTATGGCGCGCGAGGCTTCGTCTATGTCTCGATCGGCGTGATCCTGATGATGACCGCCCACGACCTGACAAGTCAGACGGCGGGATCCACCGGCGTGGTGGAAACCCTGGCCCGCCAGCCCTTTGGTCGGGTCTGGCTGTTCACGCTGGGGATCGGCCTGTGGGCCTTCGTCCTGTGGAGAGTGCTGCAGTCGGTCTTCGACGCCGATAACGAAGGGCGTGACCTCAAGGCCATCGGCAAGCGGGCAGGGCAGGCCGTCAGCGGCCTCGTCTATGGCTTGCTGGCCTCGACCGTCTTCGAGCTGCTGGACGAGGTGAACGCCAATCCCACGATCGACGATGTCGCTGAAAATCAGGAAAAGGCGCGCGCCCTCATGGAGCTGCCATTTGGTCAGGCCATGCTGATCTGTGTCGGGCTGGTCATTCTCGCCGTTGGCATCGGAAATGTCGTGCGCGGCTTCCGCTCGGATTTTGGTCGCGACCTGAGGTGCTCGGAAAAGATCTGCAAACGCGTCGTACCGCTGGCCCACATCGGCTATGTCGCTCGCGGCCTAGCCTATTTCCCGCTCGCCGGCCTTGTCATGCTGGCGGGGTTTCGCGAGCGCGAGTCCGCGATCACCAGTTTTGGCGGTGCGCTGGAAGCCGTTGAGACCCTGCCGGCCGGCCCATGGCTGCTGAGCGCCACCGCGCTGGGAATGATGGCCTTCGGCGCCTTTGCCTTCGTCGAGGGACGCTTCCGCCGCATCCGCCCGCCGCGCGACCTCGACCTGACCTGACCAGTGTGCGTCCGGATGCAATGCCGGGCGTATCTCCTGCTCACGCCCGACCGGAGCTCCACATGTCGATTGTCCGCCTGTCCGCCCTCGCAGCCCTGGCTCTGCTGGTCAGCGCATGCGTCACCGCCCCGTCGCCCTCGGAATACCGCGCGCCCGAGCCGCTCAAGCCCGTCGACGCCGAACGCCTCTATTCCGGCCGCTGGCTGGAGGTCGCCCGTCTGCCCATGTCGATCACGGACGGCTGTGTGGCCGGTGCCTCGAACTATACGCTGGTCAACGAAACCCGCGTCGATGTGCTGGACACCTGTCAGATCGGCACGCCGGACGGTCGCGAAAAGTCCATCGGAGGACGGGGCGAAATCCTCGATCCCGGCACCAACACCCGGCTGCGGGTCCGCTATGTCGCGGGCTTCGTCACCTGGGACTACTGGATCCTCGACCGGGCCGACGACTACAGCTGGTTCATCTCGGCCGACCCGACCTTCGAAAAGCTGTTCATCTACACGCGTGAGATTCCGACCGATGCCGAGCTTCAGGTCCTCGTCCGGCGATCGGCAGAACTCGGTTACGACGTCTCGAAGCTGGAGTTCCCCCCGGCGGAGTGAGGCTGACGGCGCGCTTGACCCTGCGTCACCGGGGCAAGCGCGCCACGCCCGGCTATAAACCGCGCCCCGTGAGGCCGGGGGATTCCCCTCGCGGTTGACCTGACGCCTCCGGCCCGTCATCACCGATGAAACAGCCGCACAGGGAGGATCGGGCGATCATGGGCTTGCTGGCCAATATCCGACGGGATCTGAAGTTTGCCGCCGGACTGCGTCGCCTGCTTTCGCGCATCAAGCCCATTGATCTGGACAGCCCGGTACTGGTCTGTGACGACCTTGAGGAGGCCGTCGACCGCTTCCCTGACCGCATCGCCATCGAGGACGAGCATCGCAGCCTGACCTATCGCGAGTTCGACAGCATGGCGAACCGGTTCGCCCACTGGGCCCGGGGCCGGAACCTGAAGCGCAGCGACACCGTCGCCCTCGTGATGATGAACCGGGCCGAGTACCTCGCCGCCTGGTTCGGCCTGTCCAAGGTCGGCGTCGCCACCGCCCTCATCAACACCAATCTGACCGGCCCGGCGCTGGGCCACTGCCTCGAGATTTCGGGCGCTTCCCAGATCATTACCGATCAGGAGTGCTGGCGTGCACTCGAGGACGCCCGCCCCCACACTGACCGCAATCTGATGCTGTGGGTACTGGGCCTCGCCGACGAGGACGAAGTCAGCGACCGCCGCGACCTCGACACCCCGCTGCGCAGCGCCTCCTCGGTGCGTCCAGCCGCCAGCGCGCGCGAGGGTCTGACCAACCGTTCGACCGCCCTCTACATCTATACCTCCGGCACCACCGGCCTGCCGAAGGCGGCGCGCGTGCCCCATTCGCGTGCCCGCACCTATATGCGTGCCTTCGCCGGCTGCACGGCGGCGACCGAAAAGGACGTCACCTACAACGTTCTGCCCCTCTATCACTCGACCGGCGGTCTGGTCGGAATCGGCCCCGCCCTGCTGAACGGCGGCAAGCTGGTGCTGCGCAAGCGCTTCTCCGCCACGGCCTTCTGGCCCGATGTGAAGAAGTCCGGCGCCACCATCTTCGTCTATATCGGCGAGTTGTGCCGCTACCTGGTCAACTGCTCCGAGCATGAGGACGAGCGCGCCCACAAGCTGCGCCTCGCCTATGGCAATGGTCTGCGCCCCGACGTCTGGGACGACTTCAAGACCCGTTTCACCATCCCCGAGATCCTCGAATTCTACGGCTCGACCGAGGGCAATGTTTCGGTCTTCAACTTCGACGGCAAGCCCGGCGCCATCGGTCGCGTGCCCTGGTTCGTGAAGGGCAAGGTCAACATCCGCCTCGTCAAATTCGACTTCGACACCGAGACCCCGGTGCGCGGCTCGGACGGCCGCTGCCGTCTGGCCGACGTGGGTGAGGTGGGAGAGGCCATCGGCATGATCGGTGACGACACCCGCCACGACTTCTCGGGCTATGCCGACAAGTCCGCCTCGCAAAAGAAGATCCTGACCGATGTCTTCAAGCCCGGCGACCGCTGGTTCCGCACGGGCGACCTGATGCGTCAGGACTCCGAAGGCTATTTCTATTTCATCGACCGGATCGGCGACACCTTCCGCTGGAAGGGGGAGAACGTCTCGACCGCCGAGGTCGAACAACGGCTGGCCGAGGCACCGGGCGTCAAGGAAGTCATCGCCTACGGCGTCCCCGTCCCGGGGCAGGAGGGCAAGGCCGGCATGGTCGCCCTTGTGGTCGAGGGCCGCTTCGGCGCGACCGCGTTCGCCGAATATGTCGAGGCCAATCTGCCGTCCTATGCCCAGCCCCAGTTCGTGCGCATCATGAAGGCCGTCGACACCACCGGCACCTTCAAATACCGCAAGGTCGATCTGGTGACCGACGGCTTCGACCCGGACAAGGTCGACGGCCCGCTGTTCGTGCGCGGCGGCAAGGCCGGCTACACCAAACTGACCTCCGCCGCCCGCCAGGCCATCCTCGATGGCGAGACGCGGCTCTAACCCTTTTCGACCTGCCAGTCGGGGCGAAGTGCCGATTGCCTCTTACGGATCTCATCCGCGTTCAGGTCGGTGACGCGCGTCCTCGGGTTCAGCCCGCTGACCGCGCGCCCCTCCTCGTCCCGGCCCGGCGGATCAAAGCGAAACGCTGGCCCCACACGGATGCGCGTGCCCGGCTCCAGCGAAAACCTCCGCGTCTTCCAGGGCAGCCGATAGGTCGCCATTCCGTCCGCTGTGAACACCAGAGCCGGCGGTCCGAACGCCCTCAGGATCGCCGTCACCGTGCCGAACAAGACCATCAGCCCGAAGCCACCAACCACCAGTGCGACGCCAGCGACGGCGGTGGGGTAGGGCACACCGCACAGGCGGCAACGGACCGAATCCCCCGACCCGCCAGCATGGCCTCATAGGCTGCCTTGACTGCTGAGCGGCGGGATGACCACAACCAGCATCGCTGCCACCACCGCCAGCGCCAGCAATGCCGCCAGCACATTCCACTTCGCGAACCGGAGCGTGAGGGTTGATTCGCTCACGCCCAACTAGCCGCCCGACCAGCCGAGGCGACCCTGCCACCACCATGTGGCGACGGAGGTACTGCGCCCGTCTCGCCCGCGGCCATGAACGATGATCCGTTCGTTGCCGCCTTCCTGACACCGCACCTCCACCGAACTCAGCGACGTCAGGTCTCTCAACCAGTAGTTCCAGCGCTCGAGGTCCGTTTGTGAAGCTGGCCCGGCCGCACCGGAATACGATTCCATCGTCACGCGGCCGGGTCCGCCCAGGCTCCATGTGCCGCTGACTTCCAGCCTCACAGGTCCGCTTGGGCAGTCATGCTGCTGTGCGATGTGGCTCCGCGCGGCGGGCTCATACTCGACATGGGGCGGGGGCATTGCCGCCACATCAGGAGGCAAGTGCTCAGGTGACTGGGCACAGGCCGGGGCGGCGAGAAGCGAGGCTAGCGTGGCGATCGATATGAAAGGACGCTTCGTCACAGTTTCACGTTGATCCACAATCTGCGCCGTCGTTGGTTGCCAACTCATCGCGATCCCCATCAGCGGGTGAATTTTCGTAGTAATCGTACTCGTACATCTGTCCTTGATGATAGATGTATTGGGTGAAGTTCGCGGGGTCAGCACCTTGCTCAATCAAAAAGTCTGGCCATGACCAATCATCACTATTGGGCCTAAAGTGGCCGTCTGACAGGTCAACGCCAATCGGGTTGCCGTCCGCGTCGAATCTAATATTCGGATGGCTGTGAATGATTCCAACCACTTGATCCCACTATGTGAAACCAAAATCTGCGGGGACACTGCCCGGGTTCAGGCCCGTCAAGGAGTTGTTGTCGCCCGTGATCATTGAGCCAAGTTGTAGGTCGCCATTCTCATCGCGGTAGATAAAAAAACCATACTCCCGCGTATCGATGTCTTCCAGCTGTGCCAACAAGACTGCGGCGAGCGACGCTAAGCTATCAGCCTCTCGGTCTTCACAGGCATCCCAACCGTCTGGTCGGTCAGGGTCTTGGGGTAACCCACCGCCGCGTCCGCCGCCGCCCAGGTCATCGAGCTCCCCTTGGCCATCGTTGTCCCCGATCGTCACGCTGGTGGCTGAGCCAAATCCGCCTCGTCCGCCGACAACCTCGATATCATCAACCGGGGTGCCCGGATCCTCGTCGTCGGGGTCACCCGCGCCGAAAAGCACGAAATCCTCCCCGCCCTTGTCCAGTGAGAATGGGCGGAAGTCCTGCTGCTCGGGTAGGGGCTCGTCCTGTGGAAGCTCCAGTTCGGACTCGGGTGCCATCTGCCCGCGCAAGCTATGCAGCAGATCAGAGATATTGGTTTGAGGCGTATCATTAAGTTGGAGGAAAGGGTCGGGGCTCGTGCCCAAATCGTCTTGGAATGACGTTCCACCGGTATAATCAAACAGCATGGCAGCCTTCCCTTCATTGCAACCTTGGGTCCCTCTGGGCGAGCCCTGCGGATCGGTCAACGACAGCTCTGTGAAATATCACTTGCTTTCCGCCACCGCCCTTGGCAACGCGGCCTTAAGCATTAACGGGCAGGGTTTACGCCTCTCGTTCGCCACAGGTGTGCCTTCCGTCCATGTTCCAGATCATCGGCATCGTCCTGCTGTTCGCCATGGTGTTCGGCAGTTACATTCTGGCGGGGGGCAAGATGGGGGTGATCATGCACTCCCTGCCGTATGAGCTGATGGCCATCCTGGGCGCCGGTGTGGCGGCCTTCCTGATCGGCAATTCGGTCGGCACCATCAAGGCGACGCTGGCCGGTTTCGGCAAGGTGTTCGTCGGCAACAAGTGGAAGCGCAAGGATTATATCGACCTGCTCAGCCTGTTGTTCCAGCTGACCAAGACGATGAAGTCCAAGGGCGTCATCGCCCTCGAAAGCCATATCGAGAAGCCCGCCGAGTCCGCGATCTTCCAGAAATATCCGAAGATCATGAAGGACCATTTCGCCACCGACTTCATCTGCGACACCCTGCGCATGATGACCATGAACCTCGAGGATCCGCACCAGATCGAGGACGCCATGGAAAAGCAGCTGGAAAAGCACCATCACGAAGGTCTGGCCGGCGCCCATGCGCTGCAGACCATGGCCGACGGTCTTCCGGCACTGGGCATTGTTGCGGCCGTGCTGGGCGTCATCAAGACTATGGGCTCGATCACCGAACCGCCGGAGATTCTGGGCGGCATGATCGGCGGCGCCCTGGTCGGCACCTTCCTCGGTGTGTTCCTGGCCTATGGGCTGGTCGGCCCCATGGCCGCCCGCCTGAAGGAGATCGTCGACAGCGACGGTGCCTTCTACAAGATCATCCAGTCGGTGCTGGTCGCCCATCTGCACGGCAATGCGGCCCAGATCTCGGTCGAGATCGGTCGAGGGGATATCCCCTCGGGCGCCCAGCCCTCGTTCAGCGAGATGGAAGAGAGCCTGGCCAATGCGCCGATGGAAGCGGCCTGACGCCCCGGATCATCCACACATACCGCTCACGGAAGATCACGAACCCGTGAGAATTCGCTTGCGACTCGGCTCACATTTCCGTTATCACACCTCTGCGGGGATTCATGACCCCGTTGAACCTTCTGAAGGATGAAAAACACATGCGTATCGTCGCTCTGATCGCCGCCTCGGCCGCCGCCCTGGCCATCGCCGCCTGCACCCCCGCCGCCGAAGAAGCCCCGGCCGAAGAAGCTGCCGCCGAAGCCGAAGTGGCTCAAGACGCCGCCGCCGACGCCGAAGCCTCGGCCATGGAAGCCGGCGCTGCCGCCGACGAAGCTACCGCCGCTGCCGGCGAAGCCATGACCACGGAAGCTCCGGCTGCCGAAGAAGCTGCTCACTAAGCAGTTCGATTTTCGGTCCTTCGGGACTGAGTCGGAAAGGGGTCGCCCCAACGGGCGACCCTTTTCTTATGGTGGGTACGGTTCCTGATCGAATCCGGCCCGCATCTGCTGTCGCGGATGCGGGCCGGTTCGTGTTCGGCGCCCAGGCCGTCGACCTAGTCGTCGAGGGCGCGGGCCTGCTCGAGGTGGGCTTCAAGCTTGGGCACGGCATTGCCGGCGTGAGCGGCGAGTTCCGGGGCGTCCTCATTGTCGGCAAAGCCCTTGTGCAGGGTCAGCGCCTCCTGATGGGCCGCGACCTGTTGGTCGATAAAGACCTCATCGAAGTTGTCCGCATCACGCAGATTGTCGAGCAGGCCCTGTCGCCGCTCGTCCAGTTCGGTAGGCATCTGAACCTCGATCTGCTGACTCTGAACGATGCCCTGCAGGGCCTCGCTGGCGGCCGTGTGATCGTCGAGGATCAGCTGCGCCAAGGCGCGGACCTCGGCATTCTGGCTGCGCTCCAGCGCCATCTCGGCGGCACGAATCTCGTACATGTCGCCCATCGCAGCCGAGGTAATATATCCATCGACCGTATTGGCGCCGAGCGTCATGGCCGAGGTCTGACCGACAGGCACCGACGCCGCATCCTGGGTCGCATTGACCGGATCCTGTTCGCCGCACGCCGCAAGCAGGGCGCTCGCGGCGGCAAGGGGTATGAGTATCTTGTACATGCGTGTCTCCCTTTGGATAAGCGGGAAATCCTTAAAGCGACAAGCCGTTCCAAAGTACGCCAGCAGACATTGCCCGATGATCGTCACGGACACCTGAACAGCTTTAAGGCAAAGCTTTCGCCAGCGGCACCGGGTGCGCCGAAATATGGAAACCATTGCAGCGCCCAAGGTGTTGGCAAAGAAACGGTATGCAAGGAGATCATAATGGAGCCGACAATCATCTGGGCGTTTGTCATTGTCGCGGGCCCGGTCCTTCTCGGGCTTGCCGGGCTTTGGGCCCGGGGACGGGCGGCGAAGCGCAATGCGACGACTGACCCCGGAACGACGGGCGACGACCCATCCTGGGGACTGGATGATCGCAAACGCCCCGAACTGCGATAAGGCCGCAGACGACCCTTGTCCCAGGCCGCAGAGTACCTGCACGCATTCATTGGCTCTGAAGACGGCATCATCACCTGGTGGCAGATGTCCATCCGGGGCGTGCTCGTCTTCGCCGTCGGCATCCTCGCCGTACGGCTCGCCTCGTCGCGCGCCTTTGGGAAGTGGACACCGCTCGACATCATCTTCGCCGTGATCGTCGGCTCCAACCTCGGCCGGGCCATGACCGGCAGCGCGCCCTTCCTGCCGACCGTCATCGCCAGCCTGCTGTTGGTTGCCCTCCATGCCGTCCTCGCCCGGGCATCAGCGCGCTGGTCATGGCTCAGCTTTCTGCTCAAGGGCGGGCGGATCCAGCTGGTCCGCGACGGCCGGATCGATGAGGCCGCGATGCGCCGGGCCGGCCTCGGTCAGGGCGACCTCAAGATGGCGCTCCGTGCCCAGGGCCATTCGGACCTCAGCCGCGTGGACTGCGCCTACCTTGAGCGAAACGGCGACATCTCCGTGCTCACGTATCAGAATCCCCCGTCCGGGCCCTGACGCACGACCGCCCGCGACAGGGACGACGGGACGCGCTACGCAGCCCGTATGAATTCCGGCTCCGACACTTCCGCCGACCTGATCTGGGACAACGACGGCACACCCCGTTCAGGGCGGTTCGGGGACATCTATTTCTCGCCCGGGGATGGCCTCGCCGAGACGCGCGCCGTCTTCCTTGATGGCTGCGGCCTGCCGGGCACCTTCGCCGGTCGCGATCATTTCTGTGTCGCCGAACTGGGCTTCGGCACCGGCCTCAACATGGCGGCGTTGCTGATGCTGTGGCGCGCCCATTCCGACCCCGCCGCGCGCCTCAGCCTGTTCTCGATTGAGGGCTTTCCCCTCTCGCGGGACGAGGCCGCCCGGGCGCTCGCGGCCTGGCCGGAACTGGCCCCTGCGGCCGAGGCCCTGCTGGCGGTCTGGCCCACCGCCACGCCGGGCCTGCACCGGATGGACCTGCCGGCGTTCAACGCCACCCTCGATCTGGCGGTCGGTCCGGTGGAGCAGGGATTGTCGGCATGGTCGGGTCAGGCCGACTCGTGGTTCCTCGACGGCTTCTCACCGGCTACCAATCCCGACATGTGGTCACCCGGCGTCATGGCCCGGATCGCCGCGCTCAGCCGGCCCGGCGCGCGTCTGGCTACCTTCACCGTTGCAGGCGCCGTCCGACGGGGACTGGCCGAGGTCGGTTTCACCGTCGAGAAACGTCCCGGCCATGGACGCAAGCGCGAGCGGCTGGAGGCGACCTTCGCCGGCGAGCTTGCCTCGCCCGAGCTGCCCGACGACATTGTCATTCTCGGGGCGGGCATCGCCGGCGCCGCCCTCGCCCGGGCCTTTGCCGCGCAGGGCCGGACGGTCGAGGTAATCGATGCCGAGGGGCCCGGCGCCGGCGCCTCGGGCTTTGATGCGGCCCTGGTCACGCCCCGCCTCGACGTCGGCGATCCCGACCTCGCGTCAGGCTTCGCCCAGGCATTGGAGCGGGCCGGACAGCTGTATGATGCGGTCGACGGCGCCGTGCTGGCGGGCGGGGTGCTGCAGCTGCCGGCGCGTGAGCGCGACATCGACCGCTACGCCAGGGTCGCGGAACAGCCGATCTGGCAGGACGGGCACATGAGCGTCCTGTCGGCCCGGGAGGTCACGGATCATCTCGGTCAGGCTGTTGAGACGTCGGGCCTCTTCATGGCCGACGCCCGGGTCGTGCGGCCCCGGACCATCCTCTCCGCCTGGCTGCCGGAGGGGGTCACCCCCGCCACGGTGGCCCGGGTCGCGCGCGATCCGGAGGGCTGGGTCCTGTATGGTCCGGACGGAGCCGTCCTCCGTCGTACCGCCTGTCTGATCCTCGCCGGGGGCGCTGGAACCGCCGCTCTGCTGCCCGATCTGCCCTTGCAACTGGTGCGGGGGCAGGTCGAAGTGGCGCAAGGCGTCGCCGCGCCTCCACCCGTCGCCTGGGGCGGCTATGCCATCCCGACCGGCGAAGGCCTGCTATTCGGCGCGACCCATGACCGCGACGACACCGGCACAGAGGTGCGCGCCACTGACACGAAGCGCAATCATGCGGCGCTCGCTGATCGCTTCCCGAATCTGGCAGAACAGGCGGGGCACGGACCGTCCCGGTCACGCGCCGCCACCCGGGCCACCACCCCGGACCGACTGCCCTGGGCCGGGCAGGTGGACGAGGGCCTCTATATCCTCGGGGGGCTGGGATCCCGGGGCTTCTGCCTTGCCCCCCTGCTCGCCGAGCACATTGTGGCGCTCTGTCTGGATCGTCCGTCGCCGGTGCCGGACACCGTCGTCCGACGGTTCGACCCGCGCCGCCGGGATTCGGGACTTGCGAAACCCTCGTTACCGTCAGACGTTGGGGCTTCATGACCCACTCAATCCGAGCCCCCGTTTCACTTGCCCTCGCCGGATCGCTTCTGGCCTTGGGCGCCTGTGCCCCTACTGCCCCGTCGGGCGACGCTGCCGCCTTCAATGACCAGACCTGCTTTTCACCCTCCCAGGTGAGGGGTTTCAGCGATGGTCCTGGTCAAACGGTCTTTCTGAACGTCGGTCGTGATTCCTATGAACTGACCGTCTTTGGCGCCTGCACGGGCCTCGACAGTTCTCTCGGCTTTGCGCTCGAGCCGGATGCCGTGGGCGTCACCCGCCTGTGCCCGGGCGACTCCACCCGCATAGCCGTGCGAGGTAACGTTACGCCTGTCGAATACTGTAGTGCCCGCGTCGGCCCCCGCCTCGAGGGCCGCCGCTAATCCCTTTCTGGAGACCCGCCATGATCCGCATCGCCGCGCTTTCCATGCCCATCCTGATGTTGGCCGCCGCCTGCGCCCCCGGGCCGGACATGGTCACGGCTGACGGCACCCAGCGCGCCTGCTTCATGTCCGATCGCGTCATCAATTTCCGCGCGGGCCAGTCGCCCTCGATCTATGTGAAGGCGCTCGGCGGGGATGTGTTCGAGGTCCAGACCACCAGCTATTGTTCCGGCATCGAAAGCGCCAACACCCTGGCCTTCACGCCGCTGGTCGGGTCCAGCACCCGCACCTGCGTGTCCGACTCCCTCTCGGTTGATGTGGCCGTCGCCGGGGCCTCGTCCAACCGCTGCCGCGCCCGCGTCGTCCGCCAGCTGAGCGCGGAAGAGGTCGCGGCCCTGCCGTCGCGCTACCGGCCCTAGGGCCGGACCTCAGCCCTTGGGCTTCTGGGCGTAGCCCAGCCGCTGGTTCAGCTTGTCGATCAGATCTATGGCCGTGTCGGCGATCACCGATCCGGGGGGATAGACGGCTGCCACCCCGGCATCCAGCAACGGCTGCACATCGGCGGGCGGAATGACCCCGCCGACCACCACCATAATGTCCTCGCGCCCCAGCTTCTTCAGCTCGGCAATCAATTGCGGCGCCAGCGTCAGGTGCCCCGCGGCCAGCGAGCTGGCACCCACAGCGTGAACGCCCTTCTCGACGGCTTCCTTGGCGGCTTCCGCCGGCGTCTGGAACAGGGACCCGGCCGTGGCCTCCAGCCCCAGGTCGCCATAGGCGGTTGCCACCACCTTCTGACCGCGATCATGTCCGTCCTGCCCCAGCTTGGCGATCAGGATGCGCGGCGGACCGCCGTCATTCTCGACAAAGGCCGCCACCATGTCGCGGGCGCGGCCGACCTTTGCGTCCTTGCCGGCCTCCTTGCCATAAACGCCGCTGACGGTCTTTACCGACGCCACGTGGCGACCGAAGGCGGCCTCCAGCGCATCCGAGATCTCGCCCACCGTGGCCTTGGCGCGGGCCGCGTCGATCGACAGGGCCAGCAGATTGCCGTCGCCCTTCGCCCCGGCCGTCAGCGCGTCCAGGGCCGCCGTGGTCGTCGCCTCATCGCGTTCAGCCCGCAGCCGCTTCAGCTTCTCGATCTGGGCGGCCAGCACGGCCGCATTGTCGACCTTCAGCACCGGGATGTCGTCGACCTGGTTCGAGAGGTAGCGGTTCACGCCGACGACGGTCTGCTGGCCCGTGTCGATCCGCGCCTGAATGCGCGCCGCCGACTCCTCGATGCGCAGCTTGGGAATGCCGGCCTCGATGGCCCTGGCCATGCCGCCCAGGCTCTCGATCTCGGCCATGTGGGCGCGCGCCCGCTCGGCCAGCTCATGGGTCAGCCGCTCGACGTAATAGCTGCCGCCCCAAGGGTCGATCACGCGGGTCAGGCCGGTTTCCTGCTGCAACAGAATCTGGGTATTGCGCGCGATACGGGCCGAGAAATCGGTCGGCAGGGCCAGCGCCTCGTCCAGCGCATTGGTGTGCAGGCTCTGCGTCTGGCCGCCCGCCGCCGCCATGGCCTCGACCATGGTCCGGCTGACGTTGTTGAACACATCCTGGGCCGCCAGCGACCAGCCCGACGTCTGGCAGTGGGCACGCAGGCTCAGCGACTTGAGGTTCTTGGCGCCGAATTTCGACACGGCCTCGGCCCACAGCAGCCGCCCGGCCCGCATCTTGGCCACTTCCATGAAGTAGTTCATGCCGATGGCCCAGAAGAAGCTGAGCCGCGGGGCGAACCGGTCGACGTCCAGACCGGAGTCCACGCCCGCCTGCAGATATTCGATCCCGTCCGCCAGCGTATAGGCCAGCTCCAGATCAGCCGAGGCGCCGGCCTCCTGCATGTGATAGCCGGAGATCGAGATCGAGTTGAACTTCGGCGCATGCTCGGCCGCCCAGGCGAAGATGTCCGAGATGATCCGCATCGAGGGCGCGGGCGGATAGATGTAGGTATTCCTGACCATGAACTCCTTGAGGATGTCGTTCTGGATGGTCCCGGTCAGCTGGGCGGGGGCGACCCCTTGTTCCTCGGCGGCGACGACATAGAGGGCCAGGATCGGCAGCACCGCCCCGTTCATCGTCATCGACACGCTCATCCTGTCCAGCGGAATGCCGTCGAACAGGGTCCGCATGTCGAGGATGGAGTCGATCGCGACCCCCGCCATGCCGACATCGCCGGCCACGCGCGGATGGTCTGAGTCATAGCCCCGGTGCGTCGCCAGATCGAAGGCGACCGACAGCCCCTTCTGCCCCGCCGCCAGATTGCGCCGGTAAAAGGCGTTCGATTCCTCGGCCGTCGAGAACCCCGCATACTGGCGGATGGTCCAGGGGTTCTGGGCATACATCGTCGGATAGGGGCCGCGGTGATAGGGCGCGATCCCCGGCAGGCCGTGGATGAAGTCGAGGCCCTCAAGCCCCCCGGCGTCATGGCGCGACGCGACCGAAATCCCTTCCGGCGTCTCCCACGGCGCGCGCTCCGCGGGTGCGCCGGGTGCATGGTCGTCCAGTGTGATGCGGGTGAAGTCAGGGCGGGTCATCGGGCAGCCTCCCCGGTTTCAAGTCGCACGGCCAGCGGCAAGGGCGCCATCGCGGCACACGCATGGTCATGCGTCCCGCTGGCCGGTTCGGGCAGGGGGGACACCTCGACCGGTCGCGGGTCCTCGTCGACGTATCGGGTCACGCCAATCAGCTGGGCCTCGCCGCGCGTGTACCGTCCCATAAAGGTCTCGGCTGCCTCCGCGACCCGGCTCTGGATGCCGCCGCCCTCGATTGAGGCCACCAGCCCGCCCTCGCGCTCGATCTGCTGGAAGGCGGCCCAGCCGGCCTCGGCCAGATCGCGGGTGCGGGTGTCGAGGAACCACGACCCCGCCGCCGGATCATCAACCCGCCCCAGATGCGCCTCCTCCATCAGGATCAGCTGGGTATTGCGCGCCTGCCGCAGGGCGAAGGCATCGGGCAGACCCGCCGCCCGGCTGAAGGCGTCCAGCACGATCACATCGGCCCCGCCCACGGCCCCCGCAAATCCGGCCGCCGTCAGTCGCAGCAGGTTCGGCCAGGCATCGCGCGCCGCCAGCATCCGCCGCGACGACCGCGCCTCGATCACAGCCTCGGCCTCCGCACCCCAGGCCCGGGTAAAGGTCCGCCATATCAGGCGCAGCGCCCGCACCTTGGCCAGACCGTCGAAATAGGTCTGGTCCAGCGACACCCCCAGCACCATGCGCCGGAAGGTCTGCTCGGGGGACAGGCCCGCGCGGCCGGCCGCATCAGTCAGGGCCACCGCATTGGCCAGCACATAGCCCAGCTCCTGCGCGGCCGTGCCCCCCGCCTCATGCACCACCCACCCGGAGGCAAGGAAAGCGCGCGCGTCCGGATAGGCCTCGGCATGGCGCGCGGCTGTGTTGCCCGCCAGCTCCAGATAGTCGGCCAGCGGCCGCGCGCCGCCGCCTTGAGCGACAAAGGCCGACGCCGGATCCATGTGGAACGCCAGTTTCGCGCGCGGCGAGCCCTTGGCCGCCACCGCCAGCGCATCGGCGGCCGTCGCTCCGTCCAGACCGGCATCCAGCGCCACCTCGGCCAGCTCCAGCTGAACTCCGGCCAGCGTCTGGACCAGCGTGTCGGAGTCCGCCGTCACGCCGCCCCGCACCAGCAGCGAGGCCGCGCCGCCCTCCAGCTGCGCCAGCGCCACGCCGTTCAGTGCGACTGCATCGTTTCCCTCGACCAGAACCCGCAGGTCCCACGCCCGGCCGTCGGCATGGGTGGGGCGGGGTGCCGTGACGGCCTCTCCCGCATTTGCGGCAGCATACAGCGGTCGCACATCCAGACCGTCGGCGTCCAGATGCACCAGACTGGCGAGGTCCCGGTCCTTGAGCGCGGTTTCGGCCAGAGCGCGCCAGTCGGCGGGGGAGGGGGTGGCAAAGGGCAAGTTCGACATGGGGCTTCTATGGCCGAGGCGACGGCGCGTCGCAATTGTATCGGTGCCGGGCAAGGCCTATCACGGGGTCTCCTCCCGCCGGAACGTCGCATGCTTCAGGTTCGATTGAAGTCGCCTGTCTGTCCCACACGCCCGCTCAGTGCGGACTGCGGCGCATGCGGCGCCCGGGCCTTCAGCGTCTGCGCCAGTCTGGAAGGCGAGGATCTGGCGCGCCTGTCGGCCTTGGCCGAACCAGTGCGATTCGCTCCCGGTCAGGCTCTGACCCGGCAAGGGGAACGCGCCGACTATCTGTTCAACATCACCTCGGGTACGGTCAGGGTGCAAACCCTGATGGCCGATGGGCGGCGTCAGATCACCGGCTTCCTGTTCGCAGGCGACTTTGTAGGGCTGGAGGCCACGGCCCGCCACGCCGGGTCAGTGGAAGCCATTGAGCCGGTCACCGCCTGCCGCTTCGCCATGGCGGACTATCGTGCCCTCGCACGCCAGACCCCGGCGCTGGAGGCGGTGCTGCTGGAACGCGCCGGCCACGAGTTGACCGAGGCCCGGGCCCAGATCCTGCTGCTGGGTCGCAAGACGGCCGAGGAAAAGCTGGCCTCCTTCCTGCTCAATCTTGCGGATCGCGACCCGATGCGCCCGCACGCCGAGGGCCAGCTGCGCCTGCCCATGAGCCGCACCGAGATCGCCGATTATCTGGGCCTGACCATCGAGACCGTCAGCCGCGTCCTGGGGCGCTTCAAGGCGGCCGGGATCGTACAGCTGGTGTCAGTCTCGGAGCTGCGCATCCTGCGACCGGAACGTCTGACCCAACTCGCAGACGGGGAGGGGTGAGGGCGTCGCGCCCGGCCCCTCAACGACGTCCACCACCCGGTCACAAAGCGCCACGCCTGCAGGCCGGTGGGTAATCAGCACCAACCCCTGACCCGTGCGGTCCAGTCGCGCCTTCAACCGGTGCAGCACCTTCTGCTCGGTGCGGGCATCCAACCCTTCGGTCGGCTCGTCCAGCACCAGCCACGGAGCCGTGCGCAGATACGCCCGCGCCAGCGTCAGCCGCCGCCGCTCGCCGCCGGACAGAAAGGCCCCGCCCGGCCCGACCGGCATGTCCAGCCCCTTGGGCGAGGCAGCGACGCGTTCGGCGAGCGCAGCCTCCTCCAGAACCTCCCACAGCCGGGCCTCGGGCGCCTTGGGGTCGGCCAGCCTCAGGTTTTGGGCCACCGTCCCGTCCAGCAAAGACACCTCCTGCGCGGCATAGGTGAACAGGCCCCGGACATCGACGTCATTTCGCGCCGGGTCCAGCCCGCCGGCCGACATTCGCCCTTCATCACCAGCCCTCAACCCCATCAGCTGCTCGATCAGGGTGGTCTTGCCGATCCCCGACGGCCCGTTCAGCCGCACCCGGGCACCGCCCGCGATCTCCGGTCGATCGGGAAACAGGCGCAACGCTGTCCCGGCGGGGGTATCTACCCGTCCCGTCTCCGCTTCCCCCATCAGAGGCTCCAGACGCGCGGTGGCCGCCCGGGCCGCTCCGGCATCGCGCAGCGCGGTCACCAGAGCCAGCGCCGCCTCCATCCCGGCCGCTGTGGCCAGCGCTGCCACGGCGATCAGGGGCGTTGCCGGTGGCACCGGCGACAGGATCAGCGGCAGGCCCACGACCCCGGCCAGCGTCAGTCCGGTCACGGCGCCCGCCCAGCTCATCAGATATCCGGCTCGCCGCGACAGGGTGATGGCCGCCGCGTCCGCTGCATCGGCCACGCGCGCGACCTCGGCTGCGGCCCAGCCCTCCAACGACCACGCCGTCAGTTCGGGTACCGCCGCTTCCAGTTCGGCCAGCCGGGCCTTCAGCTGCCCCTGCGCAGCCTGTCGGTCCCCGGCGGCGGGCCGTACCCAACGCTCTGCGATCCAGTGGCTGCCCAGCACCAGCGCGGCCGCGCCGACGACCAGTGCCACGGCTGAAGCAATATGGGGCAGAGCCGCCATAGCTACCGAAACCAACAGCCCCGCGCCCAGCGCCCAGGGCGCCGACAGACGGATAAAGCGCGTCTGGATGGCGTCGACATCCTCGATCAGGCGTGACGAGGCCTCGCCCGCCGCCAGCGTCTTCACCGCGCCTCGCCCTTCGGCCAGCCGGGCATAGAGGCGCGGTCTCAGTCGCCCCAGACCCTGCAAGGCGGCCTCGTGCCCCGCGACCCGTTCGACGTAGCGCGAGCCGGTCCGCACAATCGCCAGCAGCCGGATCAGGGCGCTCGGGATCATATAGTTGAAGGCATGGGCAACCGCCGGTCCGGCCAGACCCGCCAGCGCTGCAGCCGCAATGAACCAGCCCGACAGGCCCAGCAGCAGGGCCGCCCCACACGTCACGCCGATGGCCGCGGCGGTGGCGATCATCAGGCGCGGACGCTGGGCCCGCACCTCGGCCCGGATCAGTTGTTCAAGCGGAGACAGGGCTTCGCTCACAGCGCCACCACCCGGTCGGCCAGCGCCATCACGGCGCGGGAATGGGTGGCGATCAGGCAGGTCCGCCCCTTGATGGCGGCAGCCAACGCCGGGATCAGCGCCGCCTCGGCCTCGGCATCCAGATGCGCGGTCGGCTCGTCCAGCAACAGCAGGGGCGCCTGCTTCAGCATGGCCCGGGCCAGCGCCAGCCGCCGCCGCTCGCCGCCCGACAGGCCCCCGCCGCGTTCGTCGATCCGGCGGTCGAGGTCCAGCGTCAGGCCGGCCTGTTCGGCGGTCGCCCGGATCAGATCGCGCGACGCATCCGGCCGCGACAGGGCGAGGGTCTCTGCCAGGGGGCCCGGCACCACCACGGTCGTCTGCCCCATCCAGCCGATCTGTCCGCACCAGTCGCCGTGTTGCGACAGGGGATGGCCATCGACCTCGACCTCGCCCGCCGTCAGCGGCGACAGGCCGAGGAACAGGTGCAGCAGGCTGCTCTTTCCCGTCCCGCTGGCGCCCGTGAGGGCGATCACCTGACCGGGCCGGACTTCAAGGTCGAAGTTCGAGATGACGGGCGGCCCGTCGCCATAGGCAATGCCAACGGTCCGGAAGGTCACGGCAGGCGCCTTGCCCAGCCGGGGCGCCGGCACTCGGGCCGGGGAGTCGCGCCGTTCCAGCGTTGGCACAACCGCCTCGGCGGCCTGCCGGTCGTGATAGGCGGCGGCCATGCGTCTCAGGGGGGCGTAGACCTCGGGCGCCAGCACCAGGGCGAACACCGCCCGTCCCAGATCCAGAGGTTCGGGGATCGGCACCGGGATCAGGTCCAGCAGCTGAAAGCCGCAGTAGACCGCGACCAGCGCCACCGCGAGCGCCGAGAAGAACTCCAGTATCCCTGACGACAGGAAGGCGATCCTCAGCACCCGGGCCGTACGTCGGGCCAGGGCGTCCGAGGCCCGCTCGACCTCAGACGCTACGGTGTCCGAGGCCTGAAAGGCCGCGACGGCCGGCACGGCCCGTATGCGGTCCAGAAACAGCCCTGACAACCGCTCCAGCGCCTGAAACTGGTTCTGGCTTTCGGCCGCCGCAGCCGTTCCCGCCAGCCACAGGCTCAACGCAAAGGGGATCAGTGTCAGGGCCAGAATCAGCGCCGATACCGGACTGGCCGTGGCGATGGCGATCAGCACCAGAACCGGGGCGAACACCGCCGCCATCCGCGCGGGCTCGAATCGGGAATAGTGGCCCTCCAGCCGGTCCACGCCCTCGACCGCCGCGATCAGCCCGCCTCCGGAGGGACGTAACCCCGCGAACAGATCTGCCACGACACCGCGTCGCACCTGTCCCTTGATTCCCGCAGCGGCCCGCGCGCCGACGTCGGCCGCCTGCTGCGACACCAAACCGCGCACCGCAAACGCCACCACCATCAGCAGAATACCGGTCACCACTGCGTCCGGCCGATCCCCCCACGCCGTCAGGGTCAGGGCCAGCCCCGCCGCGAAACCCACGGCTGGCAGCACATCGGCGGTGGTCAGCAGGGCCGCGAGGCTTAAGCCCCGCCGCTGCGGGCGACCCGCCTCACGCAGCCAGTGTCGCAGGGGGTGGGGGGAGGGGGGTACTGTGGTCACCCCGGCCTTATACTGGATATCGATCCCATCGGCCCTTGATCCAGATCAAGGCGCGACTCGCCCCATGGTTTTAGGGCGGCATCACATCCGGCCAATCCGGCCATGACTTCAGGGAGTGTTCGGTTCCATGATCGATCTGGCGGTCGTTGACCTGTCCCGCCTTCAGTTCGCGCTGACGGCCCTCTACCACTTCCTGTTCGTGCCGCTGACCCTCGGGCTCAGCTTCATGCTGGTCATCATGGAGTCCATCTATGTGATGACCCGCCGCCCGATCTGGCGGACCATCACCAAATTCTGGGGTACGCTGTTCGGCATCAACTTCGTGCTGGGGGTCGCGACCGGCCTGACCATGGAATTCCAGTTCGGCATGAACTGGAGCTATTACAGCCACTACGTCGGCGACATCTTCGGGGCGCCGCTGGCGATCGAGGGGCTGATGGCCTTCTTCCTTGAGGCCACCTTCGTCGGGCTGATGTTCTTCGGCTGGGACAAGCTCAAGCCCCACGCCCACCTGTTCGTGACCTTCCTCGTGGCGCTCGGCACCAATCTGTCGGCCCTGTGGATTCTGATCGCCAACGGCTGGATGCAGAATCCGGTCGGCTCCGACTTCAACCCCGACACCATGCGGATGGAAGTCACCGACTTCATGGCCGTGCTGTTCAATCCGGTGGCCCAGGCCAAGTTCGTGCATACCGTCTCGGCCGGCTATGTGATCGCCGCAGTCTTCGTGCTGGGCGTCTCGGCCTTCTATCTGTTGAAGGGCCGGCACAAGGGCTTCGCCAAGCGGTCGATGACTGTCGCCGCCGCCTTTGGTCTCGCCTCGTCCCTGTCGGTCGTCGTGCTGGGGGATGAGAGCGGCTATGCCCTGACCGACAACCAGAAAATGAAGCTGGCCGCCATTGAGGCCATGTGGGAGACCGAGCCCGCCCCTGCCGGCCTGACCGCCGTCGGCCTGCCGAACATGGTCGATCACCGTACCGACTATGAGATCAAGATCCCCTGGGTTCTGGGCCTGATCTCGACCCGCAGTCTGGACGGTCAGGTCGAGGGCATCCTGCCCCTCGTCGCCGTGGCCGAGACCCGTATCGAATCCGGCATGCTGGCCTATGACGCGCTCGAGCGGATCAAGGCGGATCCCGAGGACGTCACGGCCCGGGGCGACTTCGAGATGCACCGCAATGACCTGGGCTATGGCCTGATGCTGCGCCGCTTTGTCGAGGACCCGCGCGCGGCCACGCCCGAACAGGTCCGCGCCGCCGCATGGGCGACCGTGCCCAATGTGCCGGTCATGTTCTGGTCGTTCCGCATCATGGCGGGGATCGGCTTTCTGATGATCGGCCTGTTCGCCACGGCCTTCATCCTGTGCACCCTGCGCAAGCATGAGACGAAGTGGTTCCTGCGTCTCGCCGTTCTGGCCATCCCCCTGCCGTGGATCGCCGCCGAGCTGGGCTGGATCGTGGCCGAGGTCGGCCGTCAGCCCTGGGCCGTCGAAGGGGTTCTGCCGACCTTCCTCGGCGCCTCCAGCCTGACCGTGCCGCAGCTCTGGGGCACCATCATCGGCTTTACCCTTCTTTACGGCGCGCTGGCCGTGGTCGAGGTCGGCCTGATCCTGCGCACCATCAAGAAGGGGCCCTTCGCCGGACATGGCGACGCCGACTCCGAACCGGGATCGCCCTCGGGCGAAACCGAACCCGCCACCGCCTGACCCGACAGACCCGGAGATCCGTCATGGAACTGCCTCTCGACTTCGCTACCCTCCGCGTCATCTGGTGGGGACTGCTGGGCGTGCTGCTGATCGCCTTTGCGCTGACCGACGGCTTTGACCTCGGCGTCGGCGCCCTGCTGCCGTTCGTTGCAAAGACCGACGAGGAACGCCGCATGGTGATCAACACCATCGGCGCGACCTGGGAGGGCAACCAGGTTTGGTTCATCCTCGGCGGCGGCGCCATCTTCGCCGCCTGGCCGTTCGTCTATGCGGTCAGCTTTTCCGGCTTCTACCTCGCCATGTTCCTGGTGTTGTCGGCCCTGATCCTCAGACCTGTAGCGTTCAAATACCGGTCCAAGCGACCCTCGCCCAGATGGCGCAGCTTCTGGGACTGGTGCCTGTTCATCGGCGGCTTCGTGCCCGCCCTGGTGTTCGGTGTGGCCGTCGGCAATGTGCTGATCGGTGCCCCCTTCCGGCTCGATAGCGACCTGCGGTCCTTCTACGAGGGCACCCTGCTGGGCCTGTTCAGCCCCTTCGCCCTGCTGTGTGGTCTGCTGTCGGTCGCCATGCTGGTCCTGCACGGTGCGACCTGGCTGGGGCTCAAGGCCGAGCGCGGCCCGATCCAGAAGCGCGCCTTTGCCATCGGCACCGTCGCGGGCCTGCTCAGCCTCGTGCTGTTCGCGGCGGGCGGTGCCTGGGTGGCCTTTGGCGACCTCGGCTTCCGCATCGTCAGCGAGGTCGACCCCAATGCCTTCTCCAACCCCCTGCGTTCGACGGTCGAGGCTGCCGGCGGGGCCTGGATGGACAACTATGCGACGTACCCCTGGATGCTGATCGCCCCGGCCCTCGGCTTTCTGGGTACCGCCGCCGCCCTGCTGGGCCTGTGGCGCAAGTCCGAGCCGCTGGCCTTCATCGGCTCTTCGGCGGGGACTGTCGGCATCATCTCGACCGTCGGCCTGTCGATGTTCCCCTTCATCCTGCCCAGTTCGATCGATCCGGGCTCCAGCCTGACGGTCTGGAATGCGTCCTCCAGCCACCTGACGCTGTTCATCATGCTGGGGGTGACTGTGGTCTTCCTGCCGCTGATCCTGATTTACACCGCCTGGGTCTACAAGGTGCTGTGGGGGCGTTCGACCACCGCCGCGCTCAAGACCAACCCCGACCTCTACTGAACCGAAAGGCCCGACCATGTGGTATTTTGCCTGGATCCTCGGCCTCGGCCTCGCCGTCGCCTTCGGCATCCTCAACGGCCTCTGGCACGAGTTCCGCCTGTTCGACGAGGGCGACACCGGCGAGTCCGTGCCCGATGCGGAGGAGTGAGGGGGCTATCGCAGGCGGAAGGCGATTGCACTGACTATCAGCCGGCCTTCCTCAGCTTCCCTTGCATTGGAGGGCTCATACGGATCCAGCCGGGCGTCTCGCAGGCTTCGGAGCGCCGCACGGTCAAAGCCCACGTTTGCAGGGCTCTGGCTGTCGGCCTGGCAGTCACGGATCTCGCCAGATGGCATGGCCACACAGCTCACATAGACCCGCCCGGCCATGATCCCGGCCTGCACGGCCACCTCAGGATAACTCGGGGTGGGGCGCCTTTGCCAGGACGTCTGCTCCGAGGGCAGGGTCGCGGCCCAGGCATCCCCGGTGACGCGAGGATCGTCCGCCGGCAGATCACAGGCCGACAATACGGCGTCGACCGCAGCGGCGGACGGGACGAGCGGAATGACATAGCGAACCCCGGCTTCGTCCTCGGCCACGCGTTTGGCTATGGTGAGGGCGCCGCCGGCGCGAAGCCGCCGGGCCAGATACTGAGCGTGTGCGGCCTTGAACAGGCCCGCGGACTCCGTCGGCCACCAGTGGGTTATTCGCAGCGGTTCGTCATCAAAGCCCATGTCCAGCATGGCGGTCTGGTCATCCATGCGGGTCAGGCCTGACAGCAGGACCTCGAATTCGCCGCTCAGACATCGCACCAGCACCGCTGGACCGCTGTCGAAGGCCAGCACGGCCATGGTCAGGTTCCGCTCCGGGTCCCGCACCAGATCCCAGTCGTCGCCGACATCCTGCGCGAGTGGCACGCCCGGCATCGCCAGGGCCATCGCGGTGGCGGCCAGCCAGTGAGACATCTTCATGAGGCGTCCTCCCATGCCGATCACGATGTCAGCACGCCACGGCAAGGGCAAGCCAGCGACACCCGGAAGCGACGGGAAGGGAAATGGTGGACGCGACAGGGATTGAACCTGTGACCCCTACGATGTCAACGTAGTGCTCTCCCGCTGAGCTACGCGTCCGCCTTGACGGCCCCAAGTGTCCCCGGGGCGGGAAGGCGCGCGGTATAACCCGGCTCGCCTCGAAACTGCAAGCGCTAAGCGGCGATCATTTTCTCGACCTCGCCGACCAGGTCGCGCAGGTGGACTGGCTTGGCCAGAACCTTGGCCTGGGGCGTGCTCTGGGCGGCGGTCAGGGCCACGGCGGCAAAGCCGGTGATGAACATGATGCGCAGGCCCGGCTGTCGGGCGGCGGCCACGCGGGCCACTTCGATGCCGTCGGCGCCCGGCATGACGATATCGGTCAACAACAGGTCATAGGGGCCGTGCTCGAGCGCATCGATGGCATCGTCGCCATTCTCGCAGTCGACCACCTCATGACCGGCCCGCTCCAGCGCCCGGGTCAGAAAGCCCCGCAGCGATCCGTCGTCTTCTGCCAGAAGAATGCGTGCCATCGATTGGTCCCCAAAGCCGTCTGCCCGAACGGCCGTTTGCCTCACTTGCGGAAAAGGTTAAGGCGACAAGCGTAAACCGGCCATGAAAATCAGCGATCCGTGTCCACAGGGATTCGACGGGCGGGCCAAAGGGGAGGGTGTATGACGGGTGAAGACGGGGATCTGCAGGCCGAGGCCCCGTTTCGCCTGCTGTCCCCCGTCGGGGAAGCTGCCAGCCCGCTGGTATTTGCCTCGCCGCACTCGGGCCGCCTCTATCCGAAGGGGGCGGGCTTTGACCCGGACCTCTCCGAGCTGTCTCTGCGCAGCGCCGAGGATGCCCTGGTCGACCGCCTGATCGAGGGCGCGCCCGAACGCGGCATACCGGTCTTGCTGGCGACCCATGGCCGGGCCTGGCTGGACCTCAACCGGGCCCCGACCGACCTCGATCCCACCCTCATCGACGACCTGCCGACAGGATCGGAGGGCGGGCCACGGGCCCAATCGGGCTATGGCGTGGTGCCGCGCCTGACCGGCGACGGGCGCCCCCTCTACCGCGATTGCATCAGCCTCTCCGAGGTCACCGGCCGCATCGAGGCGGCCCATGGTCCCTATCACGCGGCGCTTGACGCCCTGATGGAGCAGACCCGCGCCCGGCACGGTGTGGCCGTTCTGATCGACTGGCACTCCATGCCCGGGCCGCGCGCCAGTCCGCCGGCCAAGCGCCCGGTCGCGGCCTTCCCCCAGATCGTTCTGGGCGACCGACACGGTGTGGCCTGCGGAACGGCCCTGACGCGTCGGGTTGCGGCCCTGCTGGGTGGCGAGGGCCTCAGGGTGGCGCTCAATCAGCCCTATGCCGGAGGCTGGACGACCGAGCGCTGGGGCCGGCCGGGCGAGGGCTTCCACGCCCTGCAGATCGAGATCTCGCGGGCGCTGTATCTGGACGAGGCGCTTATGCAGCCGGGCGCCGGCTGGGCGCGCTCCCAGGGCATCATCAACCGCCTGATCGACAGCCTGGCGCGAGAGGCGCGCGACCTCGTGTCCTGACCCTTAGGACAGAAAAAATGCCGCGCCCGGGGGCGCGGCATGAAAGTCTATAGGGAGGAAACGCCCAGGAAGGGCAAGACGCCCGAAGGCGTCAGTGTCAAGTTAGGTTGCAGTGCACAAATCGTCAAGCAGCTATTTTTCACCGGCTGTCACGGATTGTAACGGTCATGCGGCAAATTTCGCCAATGTAACCGTTTCAAAGTTAAAAAACGTCCGGCCGATGGCCGCGCGTGCTCACTCTCAGGGCGCGGGCGGGCCTTTGCCGGAATCCGCTTCCAGAACCGCCCGCACCCTGCGGATTGCCCGCGCAGCGGGCGACCCTTCCTGCCGCCAGATCAGCAGGGAAAAGGCCGCAATCACGCCTGCACCCAGCCACAGCGGTCCCATCAGCCACGCCGCCGCCGCCAAGGCGAAGTAATAGGCCCTGACCCCCTGGCTGAATGACGCCAGCGCCGGATTGATCAGCTCTCCAGCCGCCCGGCCCAGCGCGACCCGGTCCAGCGCCTCGTCCTGCTCGGGCACCGAGCCAATCACCGCCAGGGTGTAGTTGAGCTGCCGGATGGACCAGATGAAATCCAGCAGGCCCCGCACCAGACACACCAGAATCAGCGCCAGCTTGGCCTCCAGCAGCGGCAGGGGCACGGCCTCGGCGCCCACGGCGGCAAAGCCTCGTAGAGCCGCCTCTCCTCCGAACAATATCCCCGCCACCGCCGCGATCAGCAGCAGATTGGTCGAGGCAAAGAATGACGCCGAATTGATCGAATGGCCCATCAACTGGCTGTCGACCAGCCGGATTTCCCGCCGGGTCATGGCCGACATCCAGACCTGCCGGACGACGTCCATGTCCTGATTCAAGGTGCCGAACCGTCGCGACAGGACGCGCAGCACCGGTTCATAGCCCAGCCAGCACAGGATGAAGAGCGCCACTGCGGCCCAGTCGAGCGAGCTCATGCGCCAAACCTCTCGGAAAATGCCCTTGCCGCCCGATCCGTCGGATCCTGCGCGGAACGCTTGCTACTGGTGCCGGGTTTGCCTATCACGCGCGCCTCCCCGTTTCGCAAGTGCACAATAGACCCGTCATGAACATCGATGCCATCCCCGTCGGCCCCAATCCCCCCTGGGACCTGAACGTTATCATCGAGATCCCGCAAGGGGGCCTGCCGGTCAAATATGAGATGGACAAGGCGTCGGGCGCCCTGTTCGTCGACCGCTTCCTGCATACGGCCATGTATTATCCGGCCAATTACGGCTTTGTGCCCCACACCCTGTCGGCCGACGGTGACCCCTGTGATGTGCTGGTCCTGAACCCGACCCCGGTGGTGCCGGGCTGCGTCATCCGCTCGCGCCCGATCGGCGTGCTGATCATGGAAGATGAAAAGGGCATGGACGAGAAGATCCTCGCCGTGCCGGTCGATGCCCTGCACCCCTATTACACCGACGTCGCCAGCTACCGTCAGCTGCCGGCGATCATGATCGACCAGATCCAGCACTTCTTCACCCGCTACAAGGATTTGGAGAAGAACAAGGAAACCACGGTCAAGCGGTGGGGCGACGCGGGCGAGGCCGCCGAACTGATCGCCCAGGGCATCCGCGCCCACCAGGACAAGCTCAAAGCCGACAAGAAGGGCTGAGTACCTACCTGTCTCCTCCCCATCCCTGATGGGGAGGGGGACCGCATAGCGGTGGAGGGGTTTTTCACCGCACGCAAGCCCTTAAGAACCCCTCCGTCTCGGCTGCTTCGCATCCGATCCACCTCCCCGGCTTTGCCAGGGAGGAGACGGGTATCGCGATGGCTCAGGCCCCATTTCCCAACTCTTTAAACACCCCCGCTGTTTCCCCCACCGTTCTTCCCGACCAGCTCCGCGCCTGATCCATACTGTCCAGTTGCCATTCCCCCCGGACAACGGAGGCGCCAATCCAGACCATTCAGACTATTCAGACGGTATTGTCGTCCCCTCTCCCGTGGGACCCGAAGGGCAGCGCGGAGCCTGAGAGGGGGCAGGGGGTGAGGGGCTCAACACATCCTTCGGCGTGAGCCGTCGCACCGGTCCTGCCACGGCATTCGCCGACGCGCACCGCCGACCCTCATCCGGCGCTCACGCGCCATCTTCTCCCATCGGGAGAAGGGTCGAGCTCCCACCAGCGGAACCCCATCCCGGACCATTCAGACTATTCAGACGGTCTATTTCACCGTCTCATTTTCCCCGCCCGACCCTTCCCCCCGCGCCCCGCCGGGGCTAGGTCAGGACCATGCCGCCGGATACCCCGACCGAGACCTTCAAGCGCGCCCTCGCCCATGCCGCGCGGGCCCTCGCCGAGCAGGACGAGCTCGAGGTCGTGTTCGCCTCGGACGGGCCGCGTATGGCGAACGGGGTCCTGACCTTGCCGCACCCACCCCGCGACCCTTCCGGCCCGGAAAGCGCCTCGCTGCGCGGGCAGGCCGACCGGCTGGCCCTGCGGCTGGCCAACCACGACGACAGCCTGCATCGCACCCTGACCCCGCTGGACACCCGCGCCGCCGAGGTGTTCGAGGCCGCCGAACAGGCCCGGGTCGAGGCCGTGGGCGGTCGTGCCCTCGCCGGGGTTCGCGCCAATCTGGATGCCGCGCTTGTCACCCGCATGGAGCGCAGCGGCCTTACCCGCGTGACCGAGGCGGATCAGGTGCCGCTGGATCAGGCCGTGGGCCTGCTGCTGGCCGAACGACTGGGCGAGCGCCCCTTGCCCAAAGCCGCCGCCACCGCCCTCGATCTGGTCCGCGACGATCTGATCGAGCGGGTCGGTCCGGCGCTCGACCGGCTGGTCGCCGCCCTCGACGACCAGGACACTTATGGCCGCGAGATGCAGGCGGTGCTGAGGGCTCTCGACCTCGATCCCGGCAATGGCCAGGCCGACGAGGCCGACGACACCGAAGGCGAGGATGAGTCGGCGGACGACGCCCCCTCGGACACCGAGGACGACAGCGAAGACCCCGACACCGGGGACAGCGAGGACAACTCCCCCGAAGGCCGCAGCGAGGACTCAGGCTCCGAGGGCGAGCGCGACAGCCGTCCGGACGGCGCTCCGGCCGAGGCCGACGGGCAGGAGTCGGATCAGGCCTCCGACACCGAAGAGGGCATGCGCCCCGGTCGGACCGAGGGCGAGGAGGGCAACGACCCGTCGATCTATCGCGCCTTCACCACCGCCTTTGACGAGGTGATCGCCGCCGAGGAGCTGTGCGACCCGGTCGAGCTGGACCGGCTGCGCGCCCTGCTGGACCAGCAGCTGACCCAGCTGTCCAGCGTGGTCGCCCGGCTGGCCAACAAGCTGCAACGCCGCCTGCTGGCGCAACAGAACCGCAGCTGGATGTTCGATCTGGAGGAGGGGGTGCTCGACACCGCCCGGCTGACCCGCGTCATCACCGATCCGACCGCACCCCTGTCGTTCAAGGCCGAAAGCGAAAGCCCCTTCCGCGACACTGTCGTCACCCTGCTGCTCGACAACTCCGGCTCCATGCGCGGGCGGCCGATCATGGTGGCCGCTGTCTGTGCCGACATCCTAGCCCGCACGCTGGAGCGCTGCGGCGTCAAGGTCGAGATCCTCGGCTTCACCACCCGCGCCTGGAAGGGCGGCCAGCCGCGCGAGGCCTGGATCACCGCCGGCCGCCCCGCCAACCCCGGCCGTCTCAACGAACTGCGCCACATCATCTACAAGACCGCCGACGCCCCCTGGCGTCGATCCAAGCGCAACCTCGGCCTGATGATGCGCGAGGGCCTGCTCAAGGAAAATATCGACGGCGAGGCCCTGATGTGGGCCCACGACCGCATGCTGGCCCGCACCGAGGCGCGGCGCATCCTGATGGTCATCTCCGACGGCGCGCCCGTCGACGACACCACCCAGACCGCCAATCCGGTCCACTATCTGGAACGCCACCTGCGCCAGGTGATCGGCATGATCGAGGACAAGTCCGACGTCGAACTGCTGGCCATCGGCATCGGTCACGACGTGACCCGCTTCTACCGTCGCGCCCTGATGATCACCGACGTCGACCAGCTGGCCGGCGCCATGATCGAGAAACTGGCCGAGCTGTTCGACGTCAAGCCGAAGACCGAGCGCGTGAGCCGGCGGCTCAGGCGGGCGGCCTAGACCGCGAGTAGGGAGGTATCTGTCGTCGCTCTGCGATGAACTCACGAACTGTCATGCCGGCGCGGGACTTTCGCCACAGGTCGCGATCGCCGAGCGCGGACCGGAGGTCGATATCGATCCCAACCGACTTCAGGTAGGCGGCGTACCGCCGGTTCACGCGGAAGGCCATGGAGTAGGCGTGCCAGCCCACGAAACAGGCCCAGGCCAGCGCACCCGCCATCAGGCCGTAGGCGACGACCCCGGGAAGCTGCACCCCAAAATAGCCTGCCACGGCCAACAGGATGACGGGGATGACGGCCTTGCCCGCCTCCAGCGCCACCCAGTCTCCGAGTCGGCGGAGGTCGCCCCGCGTACTCGATAGCAGGATGGACTTGACCCGGATGCGGCGTCCGACAGCGCCCCCTCGAAGCACGGTTGCCAGCAAACTCCGCCGACGGCGTCCGCTCACACCCGCTCGCTGACCTTGATGGCCGCGCGGCAGCCGGCCCTGATCACCGAGGACAGCAGGCGATAGCCGGGCGCCTCGCGGCTGCCGTGCTCGATGGCGTGGTCGTGGTGGGCCATCTCCTCGGCCCGGAACTGCGCCAGCTCGCGGGCCAGTTCGGGGTCGCGGTCGGCCAGTTCGGCGATCTGGTCGGCATAGTGCTGCTCGATCACCGATTCGACCGCTTCGGTGCAGGCATGGGCGGCCTTCTCGCCCAGCAGGGCCGTGCCCGCGCCCAGCACGCCGGCGGCCAGATGCCACAGCGGCAGGGCGGCGGTCGGGGCGACGCGGTTCTGGTTCAGCAGAGCCTCGAACCGCGACAGGTGCACCTGTTCGTGGCCCTCCATCTCGGTCAGGTCGTCGCTGATCGCCGCCTTGCCCTTACGCCCCTCAAACACGGCGCGCTGGGCGCGGTAGATCTGGACGGCGGCATACTCGCCCGCATGGTCGACCCGCAGGATCTCGGCCATCCGCGCCCGGCTCATGCCCGATCCCGGCCGGGGCAGGGGAATGGCGCGCGAGCCCTTGCGGCCCGTGATCTCCGGGTCGTTCAGCGGGTCGGCGGAGGGGTCAGCCTCTGGGGGCACGGGCATCCTTCGGGCGCTTGGCGGCCAGCAGGCTGAAAATGGCGAGGGCCGCAGAGATCAGGGTATTCCAGCCTGCCATGGACAGGCCCAGGAAGCGCCATGTCACGGCGTCGCACGCCACGATCGGCTCGGCCTCGGCGGTGCCCATGGCCAGCGCCGCCAGACGCTCCAGATTGATCTCGCCCGCGCCGCCCGAGCACACGGCCGGCAGCTCCCACCATCCGGCCTCGCCCCCGGCATGGAAGCCGGCGGTGATCGCGCCCGTCAGGAACACGATGAACAGCAGGAAGGCGGCGACGCGTGGCGTGCCGCGGCTGGCCCGGCTGACCAGAGCCCACAGGCTGGCGGTCAGGGCGATGGCGACCGCGACCCAGTACACTTCGCGCTGCTTGAGGCACAGGTTGCACGGGGCCAGCCCGCCGAACCGCTCAAAGGCGTGGGCGACGGCAAGGAGGCTCAGGGACGCCGCAAGGGCGAACACGGTCCACCAGCGGGTCAGGACACGATAGGCCGACATCATGCTGCGATGCTTAGCGCGGTCCCGCGGGAACGTCGATCCATCATCGTCGGCGGCTGGACCTGACACACGGGGATGCTAGACGGTCGTCATGACGACCGAACCCGTGCCCATCCCGCCGTCCTCGGAACAGGACGACGTCAGCCACAATCTGGCGCGCCTGCTGCGGCGGCTGGCCGACGACGGGGCTGGAAACGGCCTGACCCTGCACGAGATCCGCGACCGGCTGGACGAGCGGGCCTATGGTCTTCTGATCCTGATCCTGGCCATTCCCTGTCTGGTGCCGGGCCTCTACGGCGTGCCCCAGGTGGTCGGCATCGTGATCGTCATCCTCGCGGCCCAGCTGCTGGTCGGGCGCGAGGAACCCTGGCTGCCGCAGTGGGTGCTGAAGCTGCGGGCCAGGGCCGGCTGGCTGAAGGCCATGGCCGATTTCGCCGAGCAGCGGCTGGGCTGGATCGACCGGTTCTCGCGGCCCCGGCTGTCGGCCTTTGCTTCGGGCGCGGGCGAGAAGCTGGCGGCCCTGTTCATGATCCTCGCGACCCTGACCATCGTCCTGCCCATGACCAACACCATCCCGTCGGTGGCGTTGTCGCTGCTGGCGGTGGGTCTGATCCAGCGCGATGGCCTCTTCGTCATCGGCGGAGCGGTCGTGGCCACGGCCTGGATCGGCCTGCTGACTACCCTCGCGGTCGCCTTCCTGCTGGGCGCGGACTGGGCGATGCGGCTGGTCACGGACCATGTTCCGGGGCTCGGCTGAGGCCCGCTCGCCACAAGGTGAAGCCGCCTCGCTTGGCTTGAGCGGTCCGGATGACTAGGTTCCGGCCACAAAGGTGGCCGTGCGTGCCGCCGTGAACCCTTCAGGATCAGGAGACGCGACCATGGACGACGCGACCCAAACCCCCACCGCCCAGCAGATCAATGCGGCAAACCCGCTGGGCGTCGATGGCTTCGAATTCGTGGAGTTCACGGGCCCCGAGCCCAAGGCCATGATCGCGCGGCTGGAGCTGATGGGCTTTACCCAAACCCATGTGAACCCGGAAAACGACGTGGTCCGGCTGAAGCAGGGCGACATCACCATGCTCGTCAACCGCAGCCCGAAGGGTCAGGCGGGCGAGTTCGCCACCGAGCACGGCCCGTCGGCTAACGGCATGGCCTTCCGCGTCAATGACGCGAAGGCGGCCTATGAAGGGGCCGTGGCGCGCGGTGCCAAGCCGGCCGACGGCCATGACGGCGGAGCGCTGGCCAAGGGCTATGCCTATGTGCTGCAGGGGATCGGCGGCTCGCTGCTGTATCTGGTCGACCAGTATGGAGAGAGCGGTTCGCTCTATGACGGCTGGGACGAGGTCGAGGGCTGGGAAGAGGCGGAGCGCAAGAACAGCGTTGGTCTTTTCAGCCTCGACCACCTGACCCACAACGTGCGCCGGGGCCAGATGCGCACCTGGTCAGGCTTCTACGGCGACGTCTTCGCCTTCGAGGAGCAGAAGTATTTCAACATCAAGGGCAAGGCGACCGGCCTGCTGTCCCAGGCGATGATCGCCCCCGACCGCGCGATCCGCATCCCGCTGAACGAGAGCCAGGATGACAACTCCCAGATCGAGGAATTCCTGAAGCGCTACAACGGCGAGGGCATCCAGCATATCGCCCTGGCCACAGACAACATCTTCGAGACCGTCGAGGAGATGAAGCGGCGCGGCATTCCCTTCCAGGACACGATCGAGACCTATTTCGACCTGATCGACAAACGCCTGCCCAACCACGGCGAGGACGTCGCCCGCATGCGGCTGAACCGCATCCTGATCGACGGTTCGGACGAGGACGGCATCCTGCTGCAGATCTTCACCCAGGACACCTTCGGCCCGATCTTCTTCGAGATCATCCAGCGCAAGGGCAATCAGGCGTTCGGCGAGGGTAATTTCCAGGCGCTGTTTGACTCGATCGAGCTGGACCAGATCCGGCGTGGCGTGATCAAGGTGGATGCCTAAGCCTCCGGCCTGGATCCCGTTTACGGGACCGGTCGCAGCGGGGGTGACGGCGGGGCTGGCCGCGCCGCACCTCGGCTTCTGGCCGCTGGTGCTGGTCGCCACCCTGATGGGGCTGGTGCCGGTGGTCGGCTATCAGCTGTGGAAACGGGCCCATCACGAACGATGACATCCAGTGGGAGAGGCGGACCAATGAAGACTTGTCTTGCGGCAGCTGCGGCCGCTCTGACTGTAGCGCTGGCCTCGCCCGCGCTTGCCCAGGACGGCGGGTGGTCGCTGGCCATCCATGGCGGGGCCGGGGTGATCGAGCGGGGCAGTCTGACCCCGGAGCAGGACGCCGCCTATCGCGCGGCGCTGGACAGAGCGCTTCAGGTCGGGGTCGAGGTGCTGGACAACGGCGGCTCGGCGCTGGATGCGGTCGAGGCCGTCATCCAGGTGCTGGAGGACGATCCCCTGTTCAACGCCGGGCGCGGGGCGGTCTTCACCGCCGACGGCCGGATCGAGCATGACGCGGCCATCATGGACGGCACAACGCTGGACGCCGGGGCGGTTGCCGGCCTGACCCGCACCCGCCATCCCATCAGCGCCGCCCGCGCGGTGATGGAGGACTCGCCGCACGTCTTCCTGATCGGTCAGGGGGCCGAGACCTTCGCCCGCGATCAGGGACTGGAAGAGGTCGAGCCCGCATATTTCTTCACAGAGCGACGCTGGCTGGGACTGGTTCGTCAGCTGGAGCGCGAGGGCCTGCCCGTGCCGGCTCGCCCGGCGGGTGCGCCCGCGGAGGGCGCAATGGCCGCGGTCGCCCCGCCACTGGACGAACGCAAATTCGGGACTGTCGGCGTGGTCGCGCTGGATCGCGAGGGACGGCTGGCGGCCGGCACCTCGACCGGTGGCATGTCGGGCAAACGCTGGGGCCGGGTGGGCGATGTACCGGTGATCGGCGCGGGCACCTATGCCTCGAACGCCGAGGGCTGCGCCGTATCCGCCACCGGCTCGGGCGAGTACTTCATCCGCGCGACCGTGGCGCGGGATGTGTGCCACCGCACGAGCGCGGGCGACGATGTGCAAAGCGCGGCCGAGGCGGAAATCCTGGACGTCGGGTCAATCGGTGGCGACGGCGGCGTGATTGTTATGGGCCGGGACGGCTCCGTTGCCTTCGCCATGAACACCTCGGGCATGTACCGGGGCCGTGTGGCGGAGGGCGAGGAGCGCCGGGTGGCCATCTATGCGGACGAGGACGACTGAGCCGTGAGCACCCGCGATCATCCCAATGTGGCCGTGCCCCCGCCGCTGATCTATTTCGGCTTCCTCGGTCTCGGCTGGGCGCTGGATCGCTACGGCGCGCAGATCGGCCTGCCGGCGGGGGAGGACATCAGCCTCGGCCTCGGGACCGAGCTGCGACGCGGCATCGCCCTGGGCCTGATCATCGGCGGTCTGTTGCTGGACGGGATGGCGGCGGGCCTGTTCCGGCGACTGGGCACGGCGGTCGAGCCGTGGAAGCCTTCGACCGCGCTGGCGACCGACGGCCCTTACCGGTTCAGCCGCAATCCCATCTACGTCGGGTTCGCCATCACCTATGCGGGGCTGGCCATCGCCATGGATTCGCCGATTGCCCTGCTGATGCTGGTGCCCTGTCTGGTGGTCATCGACTGGGCCGTGATCCGCAAGGAAGAGGCCTATCTGACCCGCACCTTCGGTGCCGAGTACGACGCCTATCGCAATCGGGTGAGGCGCTGGCTGTGAGTACGGAACGCCCCGACGACCTGTCCGCCCTCGCCATCGAGGAGCTGGATGCCGCATGCGCCCTCAGCTGGGCCGAGATGAAGCGGATCACCCCCTGGGGGGACACCTATGACGGTCTGACCGCCGGCGGCCTGGAGGTCGAGGTCGAGCGCCGCTACATCTGGGCGCACCAGCCCGAGGGCGCCATCGCCATTGAGGTCGAGGTGCGCCTGCCCGGCACGCGACAGGGTGCCGAGGCCCGTGCCGTGATCGAACCGTCACGCTGACGGGCGACCGTTAACCTTTCCCGTTGCCAAAGGGGCGGACCCTGCCATCATGGCCGCGGTTGAGGGAGACAATCGTGGCTGTTTATGCGACCGATTTTCAGGGGGGCGGCACGTTCGAGCCCGTGGACCCACCCGTGTTTCTGGGCATCGAGCCGCTGCTGCTGGCCCTTCTGGTGGCCATCGGTGCCGTCCTGTTCTTTCTGGGCTGGCAACTGCGCAACAGCCAGACACGCCGCGACCCTGACGCCGCCGAAGGCATCTGGAAGGCGATCGATGACGCCATCAAGGCGGCGATGAAGGCTGATGGGGGCTCCCTCGTCGGCAAGGCCGAGGACGTCGATCGCGTCATCCGCAACAAGCTGGGCGCGACGCTGGCCATCGCGAACGGCCTGAATCCGGGGCTGGACAGCCTCAGGGCGGCGCTGGACGGGCGCCGCCATGTGCCGCATGCCCATGGTCATGCTGAATCGCACGGGGATCACGGCGAGCACGATCATGACGATCATGCGGACGATGACCATGGCGCCGAGGACTCGTCGTCGGCCTCTGTCACCCAGATTACGGTGATCAACGGCAACCGGGAAGGTCGGCGAAGCGGGACCGGTCGCGGCGGTGGCGGCCGCACCCCTGACCATGGCGGCTCCCTGTCGCCCCGCGAGCGGGACCATGCCATCCGCGCCGCCATCGCGGACCTCAACGACTGGTGGCGCCACAAGGGCGAGCGGATCGGGGAAATGCGCGACGCCCACCGCGAGCTGTCGTCGGACTGAGGTTTTCCTCGCGATGGAAACCGCCTAATCGATAAACATGAAACTCGCATCGCTCAAACATGGCCGTGACGGCCGCCTCGTCGTGGTGTCGGAAGACCTGAACTGGTTCACTGACGCCTTTTTGATCGCCCCCACGCTGCAGGCCGCGCTGGATGACTGGGAGCGGTGCGAACCGCGCCTGCGCGCCTTGGCCGAAAGTCTGGAGCATGAGGCCGTGCCGCGCGGCCGCTTCCACGAACGCGAGGCCGCCGCCCCGCTGCCACGCGCCTATCAGTGGGCCGACGGCTCGGCCTATGTGAACCACGTCGCTCTTGTCCGACAGGCCCGGGGCGCCGAAATGCCCGAGAGCTTCTGGACCGATCCGCTGATGTATCAGGGCGGCTCCGACGGCTTCCTCGGCCCGCGCGACCCCATTCCGCTGGCCGACCCGGCCTGGGGCTGCGATCTCGAAGCCGAGGTGGTGGTGGTGACCGGTGACGTGCCCCAGGGCGTGTCCCGTGACGAGGCCCTCGGCTATGTCCGGCTGGTCGGACTGGTCAATGACGTGTCCCTGCGCAACCTGATCCCGGCCGAACTGGGCAAGGGCTTTGGTTTCGTCCAGTCCAAGCCCGCCAGTGCCTTCACCCCCGTGTTCGTCACGCCTGACTCGTTGGGTGAGCGCTGGAAGGACGGCAAGCTGCACGGCGAACTGACGGTTACCCTGAACGGCAAGCCGTTCGGTCAGGCTGACGCCGGGGACGATATGACCTTCGACTTCGGCACCCTGATCGCCCATCTGGCCAAGACCCGGTCGCTGGTGGCGGGGTCGATCATCGGCTCGGGCACCGTGTCGAACCGCGACGTAGACGGCGGGCCGGGCAAGCCGGTCAGCGACGGCGGGCTGGGCTATTCCTGCATCGCCGAGGTCCGCACGGTCGAGACCATCCTGCGCGGCAAGGCCGAGACCCCGTTCCTCCAGCACGGCGACACGGTGCGCATCGAAATGCTGGACGAAAAGCATCATTCGATCTTCGGAACGATCGAGCAGACCGTGGAGCCTGTGGGATGAAGACGATCGTCGGTGCCCTGATCGCCACGCTGGTGGCGGGGCCAGCGCTGGCCCAGCAGCCGGAGGCCTGGACCCACCAAAGCACGGACGACCTTACCCTGGCCTATGCGGTGTTTCCGGAGGGGATCGCGGTGATCGCCCGGTGTCAGGCCGGCACACCCGAGCTTCTTGTGCAGGGGCTTCAGATTCGGACACCGCAGATCGATGTCGCCGCACGGTTCGGGGACGGCCGCGTCCATTGGGCGACGTGGACCCCCTCTGAAAACGGTCGCTACCTGATCGCCGAACGCCCGGCCCAGCTGATGCGGGGCTTCGTCAATGAGCGGTCGGCCATGCTGCAGTTCGGCCAGGGGGACGGCGCGGCCCAGTTCACCCTGACCCCGCCGGCTGACACCTCCGGCATGGCGACCGTGTTGACGGCCTGTGGCCAGCCCTTGTTCCATGAAAGGGATGAGGCCGAGCCGCTCCGCCTGTCTGCCGGGGGTGATGATTTTCTTCGCGAGGGCCGGGTGATCATTCCCCCTCGCGCCGCGCGTGACCGGGTGTCGGGCTGGGCCTATGTTACCTGTATGACGGCCGAGGGCGGTCGCTTGACCGACTGCGAGGCCGAGGCTGAGAGCCCCGCCGGCTATGGCTATGGCGAGGCCAGTGTCCGCTCGCTGGAAGAGTCCCGCATCCGCGGAGAAGTGCCGCCGGGACGCCTCGTCTCGATCCGCCTGACGACATTGGTGCAATAGGCGATGGGACCAACAGCGTCACAGCCGTGGATCGTGGCCTTCGCGCTTTGCCTGGGATTGGCCCAGACCGCGCCCGCCCTGGCCCAGGATACCGGCGATGACTGGGATATCGTCCGTGACCGGCGCGGCCGGGCTGAGATGGCCCACCTACAGTTCAGCAACGGACTGGCCATCATGGTCCAGTGCAAGGACAGATCGCTCGACGTGGTCGTGGGCGGGCTTCCACCGGCCAGCGCAAGACCCGGTCGGCTGGGATTCCGGGAACGCCCCCTCGATCTGCGCTTCCGCGGCGAGGAGGACCGACGGCAGTTCTGGGCGGTCGGGGCGGACGACACGCTCGCGGTCAGCCTCCTTCCGGCACCCTTTGCACGCCAGCTTCGTCAAGGAGGAACCCTGGAGCTGGGCGTTCCCGACGCCGGTGACGAAGGGCAGATGGTGACCTATCGGGTCGAACTGCCGCCCTCTGCGCTGAACGTTGATGAAGTGCTGACCGCCTGCCGCCGCCCGCTTGTTGATCCCCGCGACGAGCTTCTGGATGAGGTGGGTACGACCGGGCTGCCGGTCCGCATTGTCTGGGCTGAACAGCCGAACCTGGTGCCCCGGGCGAGCGACCTTGTGTCCGGGTTCGCCGTAGTCAGCTGCCTCACCCGACCCAATGGTCGTCTTCACAACTGTGTCGTGGAGTCGGAGCACCCGCGCGGGGCCACGGCCGCACGATCCAGTTCATCGGCCGCCCGCCGTGCGCGCGTCGAAGTTGCCGGCGACCCGGACGCGCCGGTGCCGCCAGTGATCGTTCACTTCACGCTGGGCCTGTTTGTAGATTAGCGATCCTTGGCAGGGCAGAGTATGGCGCTCCGGGCGATGATCCGCTAAATCCCCCGGACCTCACGCGGGTGTGGTGGAATTGGTAGACGCGCCGGACTCAAAATCCGGTTCCGAAAGGAGTGTCGGTTCGAGCCCGACCACCCGCACCATGGCCCTCAGGGCTGGCCGGCTTTCTGGACGATGATGCCCACGGAGGTGGTCGCGAATCCGGCCAGCGCCAGCCGCAGGTGAGGCTCCGACAGATAGGGAGGGATGTCGACAAAGCTGTCGACAGGGCCGCTTCCGGCATCGAAATCCAGCGGGGCGACGCGATGGCCCGCAGCGGTCAGCCGCTCGGCCAGGGCCGTCAGGTCGCGGCGGCGATAGAGAACGGTCCCGCCCGTTTCGAGCGTGCGCTGGTCCGACGTCAGGTTCAGTTCGGTCGTGTGTATCGCAAAACCGCCTGGCTGAAGGGTGTCGATCGATCGTTCGATGAAGGCCATGCCAGCCGCCAGACTGCCCAGATGCTCGAGCGCGCAAGCCGACCAGCAGAAGTCGTAGCCTGTAAGGTCGTCCGGGATGGCATTCATATCCATCACGCGGAAATCGACGGCGGTCTCGAACACGTCGGGGTCACAAAGGTCCGGGCGCATCAGGGCGGCCTTGCCTTCGGCGTGCTGGTCGGTGGCCGTCCATCCGGCGTCTGCCGCCTGCTCCGGGGCCAGATCGGTGCCTGTGATCCGGCAGCCCCGCGACGCGAAGTAGGCGGCCAGCGGCTCTCGACCGACGCCGAACCCAAGCCCCCGGGCCCCGGCACGTAACTGGCGGCGCTCATGCAGGGCCTGGGCGATGAAGACGAATTCCCACAGCTTGCGGTGATAGCGGAGCCGTTCCCCCAGCCGTTCCGACCAGTAGGAGAACCACGGGGTCTCGAAATCAGCCTGCCGACAAGGGCGGGAGTGGTTGAGCACGTCCACGCCGGGCTTGCGGTCTTCACGCAACTTCGGCCGGCCCAGCCAGTGGCCTTCGTCGGGTCGACGCAGGACGGACAACTCGCGCAACTGATGTTCCAGAAGGTCTACCCGCGTCCGCAGCTCAGCGATCTCGCGCGCGGATTCGTCCGGGGTAGGCTGCTCTGGATCAGGCGTCATCCGTCAGGATTAGCAGAGGCCGACAGAGCGTCGACCCGGAATTGGCAGGGGAGAGGCTTTTCGCAGTTGCAAAGTCCGCTGTCGGGTCACATCTGCACGCAATGCAAGCCGGCAATGTAACGACTCCCAAGCCTGTGCGCGGCCCGGGCTTTCCGGAATTCGTCGCCCTGATCGCCATGATGATGGCGCTGAATGCCCTGGCCATCGACATGATGCTGCCGGCGCTGCCTGCCATCGGCGAGGCCCTGAGCGTCGCGTCGGAGAACTCGCGGCAATGGGTGATAACCGCCTATCTGCTGGGCTTCGGCGTGGCCCAGCTGATCTATGGCCCGCTGGCGGACCGCTATGGCCGCAAGCCTGTGCTGATGGTGGGCCTGGGTCTCTATGTGCTGTTCAGCGTGGCGGCGGCCTTTACCACTACGTTCGAGGCCCTGATCCTCGCGCGGCTGGGCACCGGCCTGGGCGCGGCCGCCCTGCGCGTGCTGGCGGTGTCGATCGTGCGGGACCGCTATTCCGGGCGAACGATGGCACGGGTCATGTCGCTGAGCTTCCTCGTTTTCCTTGGCGTGCCGATCCTCGCGCCGACGTTGGGGCAGCTGGTGCTGTTCGTCGCACCCTGGCGCTGGATCTTTGGCGTGCTGGCGCTGGCGGGGTCGGGCTTCATGATCTGGGCCCTGATCCGCCTGCCCGAGACTCTGGCCCCCGAGAACCGGCTGCCCATCCGGTTCGGTCGGATCGCCGAAGCCTTCCGTGCCGTGGTCAGCGACCGGCTGTCGGTCGGCTACACTCTGGCCATGACGGCGATCACCGGCTCCCTGTTCGCCTTCATCAACTCCAGCCAGCAGATCTTCTTCGACGTCTTTGACCAGCCGGCCCTGTTCACCACCGTCTTTGGGCTGATGGCAGCGGGGATCGCCGTGGCGTCCCTGACCAACGCCCGACTGGTCGAGCGGATGGGCTCGCGGCGTCTGTCACATCTGGCGCTGATCGGCTTCGTCACCTCGGCAGCCGTCCATGCGGGGGTTGCCCTGTCGGGTCATGAGAGCCTGATCAGTTTCGCCCTGTTGCAGGGACTGACCATGTTCTGCTTCGGCTTTATCGCGGGCAATTTCGGCGCCCTAGCCATGAACAATATGGGCCGGATCGCGGGCACGGCGTCCTCCGTTCAGGGGTTTGTCTCCACCACCTTCGGCTCGCTGACCGGCTTCCTGATCGGCCAGAGCTTTGACGGCACGGCGGCGCCGATGACCGTGGGCATCACGACCTGCGGGATTATGGCGTTGGTGGCGGTTCTGGTGGCCGAGCGAGGCCGCCTGTTCAGCACGGTCGAGACCGGCAGTGCGCCCGCCTGAGCTTGACCTTCGGCGACGGGGCTGGTCGGTTGGCCGGAACGAAGGCCCCGCGAGACACATTTCCAGCGGGCGCCGAAATGACACCATGAGGAAACCCCGATGGCCTTCAAGCTCGCTTCCGTCTCCACGCTTGCCCTTACCGCCGCTCTGGGGATGACGATGGCGGCCTGTACGTCGATGCCGGGATGGGGCGGGGCGGGCATTGAACCTGTGATCGAAGCACCTGCCCCTGTCCAGTGGGTGCGTGACGTCCATTCGCATGCGCGGCCCGAGATCGCGCGTGTTGGCCACGTCGATCTGGACCTGACCGCCGATTTTGATCGCAAGGTCCTGTCCGGCAAGGCGACCCTGGATATCAGCGGACGCGAAGGCGCGGACCAGATCATTCTTGATGTCCGCAATCTGGATATCGCCTCGGTCACCGATGGCGTGGGTCGGGCCCTGACCTGGCGACTGGGCGCCAACGACCCGATTCTTGGCCAGGCGCTGGAAATCGACATGGTGCCGTTCCGCGAAGGTGAGACCCGCAAACTGGTCATCAGCTATGCGACGCGCCCGGATGCGGCCGCCCTGCAATGGCTTAGCCCGGCGCAGACGGCGGGCGGCGAGCAACCCTATCTGTTCAGCCAGGGCCAGGCGATCCTGACCCGCACCTGGATCCCGACCCAAGACAGTCCGGGCATCCGCCAGTCCTATTCGGCCCGCATCGTGGTGCCGGAAGACCTCAAGGCGGTGATGAGCGCCGAGATGATAACCCCGGACGGTGAACCCGCAGGGCCTGGCCAGCGCGCTTACCGGTTCCGTCTGGCCAATCCGGTGCCGCCCTATCTGATTGCCATTGGCGTGGGCGACATCGCCTTTGCCTCCCTGGGCGAGCGGACCGGCGTCTATACCGAGCCGTCGATGCTCGAGGCCGCCCGCGCCGAATTTCCGGCGGTCGAAGCCATGGTCGAGGAGGCCGAGGCCCTGTACGGTCCCTACCTCTGGGGCCGCTACGACCTGCTGGTGCTGCCCCCCAGCTTCCCCTTCGGCGGTATGGAAAATCCGCGCCTGACCTTTGCCACCCCGACCATCGTCGCCGGGGACCAGTCGCTGGTCGCCCTGGTCGCCCACGAACTGGCCCACAGCTGGTCCGGCAATCTGGTGACCAACGCCACTTGGGACGACTTCTGGCTCAATGAGGGCTTCACCGTCTATTTCGAGAACCGGATTATGGAGGCGGTTTATGGCCGCGACCGTGCCATGCAGGAGCAGGTGCTGGGCTGGGAAGACCTTCAGGGCGAACTGGCCGACCTGCCGCCCGAAGACACCCGCCTGAAGCTGGACCTCGCCGGGCGCGATCCGGACGAGGGCATGACCAACATCGCCTATGAAAAGGGCGCGTTCTTCCTCCGAACGATCGAGCGGATCGTCGGGCGCGACCGGTTCGATGCCTGGCTGAAGGGCTATTTCGAGAGGAATGCCTATCGGCCCATGACGACGGCGATGTTCCTTGAGGATATCCGCACCCATCTGATCCGGGGCGATGCTGCACTGGAAGAGGCCCTGATGATGGACGCCTGGGTCTATCAGCCCGGCCTGCCGTCTAACGCCATGGCCCCGGTGTCGCAGGCCTTCGACCCTGTTGATGCCGCAGCCCGCAGCGTCTTCCTTGAGGGCGGGGCGCCGCCGCAATCCCTGTGGCAGGGCTGGAACACCCAGCAGCGCCAGCGCTTCCTCGCCTGGCGGCCCGAAGGGCATGAGGCCGGTCAGGACTGGCTAAGCGATGCGCAACTCAAGGCACTGGACGAAGGCCTCGGCCTGTCGGCAGCCGGCAACTCGGAAGTGCTGTTTGCCTGGCTGCAGATTGCCATGACCCATCGCTATGAACCTGCCGTGGCGCCGACCGAAGCCTTCCTGACCGGGATGGGGCGCCGCAAATTCGTCCTGCCGCTGTTCCAGACCCTCTGGGGCGAGGGCGAATGGGGCCGCGACCTGGCGCGGCGCATCTATACTGAGGCTCGCCCCCTCTATCACCCGGTAACCAGTAACTCGGTTGACGCCGTGGTGGGTGTGCCGAACTAAGGCTGACGCTTTGCGATGAAATGCGGCGGTCGTCCCAGCGGGCGGCCGCCGCTTTCATGACCATCGCGCCATGATTGTGGCGGTCCTGGCTTCAAGTATACATAATTATGTCGCATTTAGTGGAACGCGGTATGTGGCACCAATCGCACGGTTACGGCCATGTAATCGTTCGGCCTTGGAACTGCCCGAACTCGTACATACTTGATCCTTGCCAGTCGGGATGGCTGGTAACTGATCAACGATAAAAAAGGAACTACACGCATGCGTAGTCTCGTACTCTCTGCCGCCGCCCTGGCCCTGATGGCCTCGCCCGCCCTGGCCCAGGATCCGGCTTCGAACGTCTATGGCACCATCGGCTACAGCCAGCTGGACGCCGACGGCGTTGACCTCGGTGCTGTCACCGCACGCCTCGGCACCCGCTTCACCCCGAACTTCGGCATCGAAGGCGAGGCCTCCTTCGGCGTGAAGGACGAAGACTTCACCGTCGGCGCGACGACCGTTACCGCCGAGCTGGAATATGACGCCGCCATCTATGGCGTCGGCTATGTGCCGCTCAGCCCGAACTTCGAACTGTTCGGCCGCGTCGGCTACGGCACCAGCGAAGTGAAACTGTCCAGCGGTGCCGTCTCGGCCTCGGCTGACGGTGAAAGCTGGAATTACGGCGTGGGCGCCCAGTACTCGCTGGACGGCCAGAACGGCATCCGCGCCGACTGGACCCGCCGCGATTTCGGTGACGACGGCGACGCCGACGTCTGGTCGCTGAACTTCGTCCGCAAGTTCTAGGGCTGTCCCCAGACATGACAACGGCGCGTCACCTTGCGGTGGCGCGCCGTTTCTGTGTCCGGACCCGAGGTCAGGCCAGTTCGGGGTTCAGCGCCCAGCGCATCGAGCCTTCGCCGAAGGGGCGGAAGAACAGGTCGCGATAGCGCTCAAACACCTCGACGATCTTCTGGGCCAGGTCCTGGGCGACGGTCTCGCCGCGCTGACGTTTAAGGGCGGCCACACACTGGACCACCTGTGCCTGATGACACGATCCGCCCATGCTCTTCAAAACAGTCGCCACGTCGCGGGCCAGAGGTTCCTCGATCCGGGCCATCCAGGGACCGGAAAACTCGGGGGCGGCATACTGGGTCATGGACTGGGGCTCCCGTCTCGTCTCCAGGACTTGGGATACCCGTTCGCAAAAACGCCTGCCGCGTGCAAGCGGCGCCGTAAATTGTGATCGCCGGAACGCGTCAGCCGCGCTTGCGCACGAACACCGTTCCCGCCGAATAACCCGCGCCAAAGCTGCAGATAAGGCCGATATCGCCGGGCGACATGTCCTCCTGATGCAGGTGGAAGGCGATCACCGAGCCGGCGGAGGAGGTGTTGGCATAGTCGTCCAGAATGATGACGTTCTCGGACGGCTCGGGATCACGGCCCAGCACCTTGCGGCCGATCATCTCATTCATGTTGATGTTGGCCTGGTGCAGCCACAGCCGCTTCAGGCCGGACGGCTTCAGGCCCAGCTCGCCGGCATGGTCCACGATCATCTCCGAGACCATCGGCACCACATCCTTGAACACCTTGCGACCCTGCTGGACGAACAACTTGTCCGGCTTGCCGATGCCGTCGGGCGCGGCATTATTCAGAAAGCCGAAATTGTTGCGGATATTGTTCGAGAACACGGTCTTCAGCCGCGTGCCCAGAATGTCCCAGCCCCCGGGCCCGGCCTGATCGCCGGCCTCGACGATGACGGCGGTGGCGACATCACCGAAGATGAAGTGGCTGTCGCGATCCTTGAAGTTCAGATGGGCCGAGCAGATTTCCGGATTGACCATCAGCACCGCCTTGACCGAGCCCGAGGCGATGAAGTCGGCGGCCGTCTTCAGCCCGAAGGTCGCCGAGGAGCAGGCGACGTTCATGTCAAATGCAAAACCCTCGATGCCCAGCGCCTGCTGAACCTCGATGGCCATGGCCGGGTAGGGGCGCTGCATATTCGAGGCGGCACACAGCACGGCCCCGATCTCGCTGACTGGCTTGCCCCAGGCGGCGATGGCCTCCTGCGCGGCCTTGACCGCCATTTCGGCCAGGATCGACAGCTCGTCGTTGGACCGCTCGGGCAGGTGGGGGACCATCCGCTCGGGGTCCAGCACCCCAGTCTTGTCCAGCACGAAGCGGCTCTTGATGCCCGAGGCCTTCTCGATGAACTCGACCGAGGACGGCGTCAGGGCCTGGCGGGTGCCGGCCGCGATTTCATCGGCATGGCGGGCATTCTCCAACTCGGCCCAGGCGTTGTAGGCCTCGACCAGCTCGGCGTTGGAGATGGACTGTTCCGGCGTGAACAGGCCGGTGGCGGCGATGACGGCAGTCGGAGAAGAGGCGCTCACTAAGGGTATCCGTGTTCTGATGCTGGCCCTCAATAGGCCGGTGGATCGCTGCGGTCGAGGCTGGCGATCAGGCCGCGTCCCCAGCGCCGCAAGCCGCCGGGGCGTCCGCTGTCTGCCGGAGACTCCGGGTCGATCAGGTGCCGGACCAGGTCCTCGGCTTCGCAGGGGTATCCGTCGGGGGTCACATACAGCGGGTAACGGATCAGGGCCTCGGCGATAAGCGTGTCCAGATCAACCCGGCGGGTGCGGCGGGGGAAGCCCAACGCGTCCTCGGTCAGGCCCCACCCGGCATAGAAGGGCCGCCCCCAGGTCATCACCCGTTTGTTGCGCAGCAGGGCCTCAAAGCCGGTCAGGGAGGTCATTGTGGCCAGGGTATCGCAGGCGTCCAGACAGGCGGTGATGTCCAACCCCTCGGCGCGGGCGTCCACCAGCCGGGCGGCTTCAGCGTCCAGTCTGCCCGGCCGGTTGCCCGCCACCGTATCGGGATGGTCGCGATAGATCAGAAAGGCGTTCGGCAGGCGGTCGCGAACCGCGCGGACCAGCCCGGCATTGGTGCGGATGTCCTCACAGCCCAGCAGGATGGAACGGTCATTCTCGACCTGACCGACGATCAGCACCCGGGGGCGGTCGGTCGGCCAGTCGGGTGGCACCCCCCCGCCGAGATTATACTTGCTCAGTCCCCGCTCGATCAGGACCTGCCTGAGGGCCTTCGCCCGGGCGCGGTCCGCCGCAGGGGTCTGCCCCGCCTCCAGCGCGTCCTCCAGCGCAGACGCACGCGCACCATCGAAATGGATGCCGGTCGGGTCCAGCACGGCCGACATGGCCGCACGGAAATCCGATCCCAGGCCACGCGAGCGCAAGAAGCCGTCCTCCATCCGCCAGAGGGGCAGTTGTGCAGCCTTGGCCGCCGGAGCCACTTCGGGAGACTCCTTACCCGCCCAGACGACCAACTGACCGTCACGCTCCCGGGCCGCCGCCACGGCTGTTTTGACCGAGGTGAAGAAGGCTGTTTCGCCGAGCGGACTGTTCATCAGCCGCCTGATCGCGCCGCGCTTGGCCGGGGAAAAGCCGGCGCAGGCCGAGTAGCCCGCCAGTCTGCGGGCCCGATCCCGTTGCTGCAGCAGCCGCGACACGGCGGCCTCGGGGGGCGAAGGCCTTGCGGTCACGGGATCGACATAGCGCGCCTGAACGATCAGGGCCGCCGCCACCAGCACCTCCAGCGACCGCCCAACGCTCCGTCGCGGTGCGGTGAGGCTGTCGGTGGTCAGCCCCCACCCGGCATAAAAGGGCAGGCCGAAACAGTGGACCGGCAGACCCCTGATCAGGGCCTCGAACCCCAGTCCGCTGGATACGGTAAAGACAGCGTCGACCTGAGGCAGCAGCATGTCCAGCGCCACGTCATCGACCGCGGTCGTGCCTTTCAGCGCCTCTGTTGGCAGGCAGCCGGACTTCAGCCTTATCACGGTCGCCGGGTGCCGTCTCACCAGCAGCTGACCGCCGCCTGCTGCCGCCCGGGCTGCCTCGGCCATGGCCAGAAAGCTGTCCCCGTCTGCCAGTCCCCCGGCAATTGAGGCGTCACCCGCGGTCTGGTCGACGACCAGAATGCGGGGGCCGGAGGCGCTTGGCAGGTCGAGATTCAGACGGCCCATACTGGTCTTGCTCAGGCCGGTGTCGCGCAGGGTCTGGGTCAGGGCGCGGGCCCGGGCCTCCATGGCGCTATCGAACCACGGCTCGGGCTCGCGGATCAGGCTTTCCAGTCGCGAAGGGCGTCGCGCGTCATGGTGCACCCCCAGGTCGTCGATCAGCAGGCTGTGCGGCGCGGCTCCGGCCTCGCCCAGCCCGACCGACCTCAGGAAGCCGTCCTCGAGCGCCAGATAGGGCACCCCCGCCCGCGCGGCCCAGGTCCGGCCGACCCACGACGTCCCCTTCCGCCCCCAGCCTATGACCGCCCGGGTGCCCGGCGAGGGCAGCCGCTGCAGGCGGTATTCCGGGACAAAGGCCTCAAGCGCGCGAATGTCCCACAGACCCGGCGCCGAAACCCACGCCTGCGGCCGGTCGTCCGGGATCATTCGCCGTTCCGCGCGCCGGTCAGGCGATCATGACGGGCCAGTAGGCGCCTTGCCGCCGCCAGGTGCAGACGTTCGACCATCTGGTCATCGATCCGGACCACGCCGAGCGCCTCCGCGTCCGGAGCGGCGAAGGCCTCGACCACCTTGCGGGCATGGGCGACGGCTGCCGCATCGGGCGAATAAGCCGCATTCGCGGGTCCGATCTGCGAGGGATGGATCAGGCTCTTGCCGTCAAAGCCGAAGGCCGCGCCTTGAGCGCACTCGGCGGCAAAACCGTCGAGGTTGTCGATACGATTGTAGACACCGTCGATGGCCAGACGGTTCGATACCCTCGACGCCGCAACGATCATCGCCAGCCAGGATTTCAGCGGTTCGCGGTCCTCGCCCAGCGTCGCGCCCAGCGCATCGGCCAGGTCATTGACGCCGGGCATCAACGCCTCAAGCGGCGCCTCGCACTGCGCAATTTCCTCAAGGTTGAACAGGGCACGCGGCGTTTCGATCATGGCCCAGATCGCGCAGTGCTTGCCCATGATCCGCGCGACCGCCCTGATCTGATTGGCCCTTTCGACCTTGGGTGCGATGATGCAATCGGCGCCGGCATCGGCGAGCGCACGGGTGTCGTCCTCGCCCCATTCGGTCTCGTGCGCGTTGATCCGGACCGCCAGTCGCGGCCCGAATCCCCCCTGGCGTACCGCCGCACAGGCGGCCTCGCGCGCGGCGACCTTGGCATCGGGCGCTACGGCGTCCTCAAGGTCCAACACGGCGATGTCGCAGTCCAGCCCGCGCGCCTTTTCGACCGCCCGGGCATTGGATGCCGGGACGAACAGCACACTGCGGCAGGGCCGGGGCGTCATGCCGCTCAGACCCGACCGGTCACCGGCACGAGGGCGCCGGTCATGGCCCGGGAGGCGGGGGAGGCGAGGAACAACATGACCTCGGCCAGATCCTCGACCTTGACCCAGGCCGCGGGGTCGGCGTCGGGCATGTCCTTGCGGTTCTGGGGCGTGTCCAGAATGGACGGCAGGACGGCATTGACCTTCACCGAGCTGGATTTGGTCTCCTCTGCCAGGCTCTCGGTCAGGCGGTGCACGGCCGATTTCGAGGCCGCATAGGCGCCCATGCCCATGCCGCTCTTGAGCGCGCCGGCGGCGCCGACATTGACGACCCGGCCCTCGTCCGACGCCATGAGGTGGGGCAGGGCGGCCCGGCTGGTGTTCAGGGCGGTGACAAGGTTCAGCCGGTGCATCCGGTCCCAGGCGGGCTCGGCGTCGTCCACCGTCTGCCAGACAAAGCCTCCGGCGATGTTCAGGGCGGCGTCCAGCCGCCCGAAATGGGCCTGGGCCTGATCCACCGCGCGCTTTGCCGCGTCGGCGTCGGTCAGGTCGACACCGCCGATCTCCAGACAGGCCTGAGAGTCGAACGGGTCCACCGCCGAATGGTCGATCGCGGCAACCTTCAGCCCACGGGCCAGCGCCGCCGTGATCACGGCCCGGCCCAGCTGGCCCTGACCGCCGGTGATGACCAATACCCTGTCGCTCATACCTGTAGTCTCCCGCTGTTCATCCGGCGGACCATAGGCGGCTACGCCCATGGATCAAACTGGGTTCAAACCGCGAAGGCCCGGCTGAGCAGGTCTTCCAGCGCTGCCTGATCGACGCGGTCGAAGGCTGCCTTCTCCGTCGAGTCGACGTCAAAAACAGCGATCAGCCGTCCTTCCGCATCCCGGACCGGCAGCACGATCTCGCTGGCCGAGCGGCTGTCACAGGCAATATGGCCGGGAAAGGCATGAACGTCGTCGACCAATTGGGTTCGACCGGTGGCCGCCGCCGCGCCGCAAACGCCGCGCCCGAACGGGATCCTCAGGCAGCCCAGAGTGCCCTGATAGGGCCCGACCACGAGTTCATGGGTGCCCGTGGCGCGCTTGTCCTCATCGACGACGTAAAAGCCGGTCCAGAAGAAGGTCTTGAAGGCGTCGTGCAGCATCGAGGCGACGGTCGCCATGCGGGCCGTGCGATTCGGCTCGCCCTCCAGAACCGCCATGATTTCCTCGGCGACCTCGGCGTAGCGGGCAGCCTTGTCCTCGGGGCGGTCGTCGCGGGCGATATAAGCCATGGGTGCAGAAATCCTGAGCTCGTGTCAGATTGGCCATATGGGCCCGGATTGGCGCAGCGAAAGGGGTAAGCCCCTCGCCCCGCAGGTGAATTCGCAAGCAACCATCTGGGGAAAAGTCTAGCCCGGACACAATGTGGTCACTGTGCGGCAACGGTATGGCGTCGGTCGCGTTAACCATATCGCGAAGTTCACTGGACCGATCCGACGGATTGGGAAAAGGTTAACGTCGTGCGGCCTTCGGGTGCGGCAAGGGGTTGGGGGAATATGAGCGACAACGGCAGGAACAGGGGCATGCGGGGCGGCACCGGCCCGATCGCCGTCGCGGCTGTGGCCGTGCTGTTGATTCTGGCTCTGCTGTCGATGGCGGCCTGTGGCGAGCGGGCCCCGACCTTCTTCCGGCGTGCTGACACAGCCAATCCCTGTCCCCGTCCGGCCAATCTGACGGGTTCCGAATTCAACGCCCAGGAGAGCGGCATTCGCGCCCTTCGGCGAGCGGCGTTCCGGGGTGACTTCTTCGCCCAGCTGGAACTGGGCGGGCGTTATGCGGCGCTTCGGGCGACCGACAAGAACTTGGAAGACCCCATCGAGAGTTCGGTCTGGCTGGCCATGGCGCTGGCCAACGAAGACGGATTTGCCCCGATCAACCGGGTCGAGCGCGGCATGTTCGGCGGCTGGCGCCCGCTGTCCAAGTACGACGACTGCCGGGCATGGGAGCGCCAGAACGCCTATCAGCGCCTGAACAGCCAGCTGTCGCGTATGACCCTGACCGAGCAGGAAGAGGTCCGGGACCGCGTCATCTACGTCCTGTCGACCCAAGGGGCCGACGGTTATCGCACCTTGGCGCGCCTGCACGATGCCCTGTACGGCGCCTTCGGCGAGCCGCAGGACAATCCCCAGGCCCGCGAGGCGATCGGCCGGGGCTCGGGCCGCGACCGTCGCCGTGGCGGCTATCCCGCCGCGCTGAACCTGTTCCAGCGCAATGAGGTTGACGCCTATCTCTACAACTATCTGGCAGTGCAGACCGGCGACGTGGGCGCCTTTGTCCTCATGAAGGACTTCGAGAGCTCTTCGCCCGGCCGGGCCCAGTACAGCGGCTTTGTCGAGGCCAAGGCCCGTCAGTGGGTGCCGCCGTTTGAATTCTATCCCAATGCGGCGCCGGCGTCGGGCGTGCCCTTCTCGGACGAGAGCCGGCCGCGCGGTGACGCCTATGAATATGCCCTGTCGCGGGTGACGGAACTGCCCTTCGTGCATGTGGGCCGGGCCATCCGCTATCTCGGCATCGCCGACCGCGCCGCCACGCGCCCCGAGGATCTGTCCAAGCGCGAGGTCGAATCGCTGGAGGCCGTGCTGGGCCATCCGATCGAGGGACGGCTGTCCTATCAGGAACGGGTGAGGGCGATTCAGCTGGCCGCCGTCAATGGTTCTTCCGAGGCGCAGCTGGTGCTGGCGGTCATGTATTCCGAGGGCATAGGCGTCCCGCCCGACTACGCCCGCGCCTTTTTCTGGTACGAGGAGGCCGCCAGACAGGGCAGCCCCGAGGCCAAGTTCGCCCTGTCGACCTTCTTCGCCCTTGGCGTCTCCGGCGTCGCCGATCAGGACAAGGCCGAGGCGGTCGTGATGCGCATCGACTCGGCGCTCGCCGGGTTCGCCCCCTCGGTCGCGCGCCTGCAGGCCGTCCTGTCCCAGGTCTCCCGTTCCCAGCAGCGCCGTTAAGGAGGGCGTTGAGACATGATCACGTTCCGCACCCCCCTCCGCTTTCGCTCCTTTATCGCGCCCGCGCTGGGCCTCGCGGTCGCTGCAACCGCGATGTCGCTGGCCCCGCAGGCAAATGCCCAGGAGGCAGCGCGCGTTGAAAGCGAGACCCGGCCGAACTTTGGCGTCCTGCTGGACCCGCCGGCGCCGCGCCGCAGCCGCGCGACCACCCATCGGCGCTGGACCAGCCGGGATCACCGCCCGGGCTACTACCCCGGTCCCGGCCCCCACGACGGGCGGCCCTATGCCGCCGGCGGCGAACAGGTGGTGCTGGTCGACTGTGGCGGCAATCCGGGGTCGGGTGCCATTGAGGATGCCGTGCGCCGCGTGGCGCCGGGCGGCACCCTGATCCTGAGAGCGCGCGGCGGGCCCTGTGTCGGCTGGCTGAACATCAACAAGCCCCTGACCATCATCGGCGAGGGCGGCTTTGATCCGCGCGACTGGAACCGCCAGCCCACGGCCACCCTGCAGGCTCCGGACGGCCTGCCCTGCATGACCGTGGCCCAGGGGGTCCGGGTCGATGTGCGCGACGTGGTCTTCTCGTCGCAGCGTGCCGGCGATGCCGCCTGCGTTATCGGCTATGGCGCCGAGATCCTGATGAACCGGGTCGGGTTCCGCCATGTCGGGGACGAGGCGGCCATCTATATGGACGGGGGCCTGCTGGATGTCCGCAACGCCGTGCTGGAGACTCAGACGGTGGCGCCTGCCATCGTGGCCGACGGGGCCTCGCTGACCGCATGGGAAGTGGTCGTGACCGGCGCCCATGTGGGCATGGAGCTGATCCCCGGGCCCGGCCAGACCGCCCGCGTGGACTCGACCACGCTCAAGGGCATCGGTGCACCGAACAGTTTTGGACCCCGCTCGATCGGCATGATCATCCGCTCGGGCCGCGACTATGGTCGGGTCGAGATCACCAACACCGCCATCTGTGGCTACGTCGAGGGCGTCGCCGTCGAAGGCGCCTCGGTCGACATCCAGGGCAGCCGCGTCTGTCGCTCTGACAAGGGCGTGGTCGTCTATAACGGCGAGCTGACCCTGACCGACACCCGCATCCGGGCCGAGAGCGTCGGCGTGGCCGTGGCCTCGGGCCGGGCCGTGATTACCAATAATGTCTTCTCGGGTGTGCGCGAGGTTATCTACGGCGAAGACCGCGCCAGCATAGAGGCCAGCGGCAACCGCGTCTGGTCCCGCCACGTCTGCCGCGCCCGGTTTCGCGAACGCTATCGTGGCCGCTATGAACCCTACTGGTCGGGTGGTCAGGGCTGGGAGTGTGTCTATGGCTCCTATCCGCGGGACTGGTGGGCCGAAGAGGACGGTCTGCTGGGCCTCGACTACTACGACGACGGCTATTCCCTGCAGGGGTATGACAGCTACCAGGACGGCTACGGCTGGTACGACCGCGACGGGCGCTACATCGAGGATCGCGACTACTATGGCGATGATCGCTGGAACGACCGTCGTCGCCGGGGCTTCTGGTAGGCCCGGAGGGACTCGAACCCCCAACCAGACCGTTATGAGCGGTCGGCTCTAACCATTGAGCTACGGGCCCCCGGAGGCGACGCCCGGGCCTAGCAGGCGCACGGGATGTTGCAAAGAGGGCGGTGCCTCCCCCCTTGATGAACGGAACCTGACCCCGGGGCGCGCGCGTTCATTCAGGCGGTATGGTCCAGGTTGGACTGACAGGGCGCGCGGGTGGCGCGTGTTCGAACCTCAGGAGATTTAGATGATCTGTTCCTCAACCCGGCTGCCGGCCCCGTTCCGGCTGCTGATGCCGATGGCCGCTGCGGTGGCCCTGGCCGGCGTTTCGGCGCCGGCGCTGGCGCAGTCGATGGAGCCCGCCGGGCATTACATGGTGGCGCCACCGCATCTGAGTCTGGCGGCCTATGGCGAGGTCAAGGTCGCGCCCGATATGGCGACGATCAATTTCGGCGTCATGACCGAAGCGGCGACAGCCGAGGAGGCGATGCGTCAGAACGCCCAATATATGGAGCGGGTCATGGCGGCCTTGCGCCGGGCCGGGATCGCCGAGCGCGACATCCAGACCTCCGGCCTGAACCTGTCGGCCCAGTATGACTATCAGCAGGACCAGCCGCCCCGCCTGCGCGGCTATCAGGCGGCCAACCGCGTGACGGTGACGGTGCGCGATCTGAGCCGGGTCGGCACGACGGCCGATGCCGTGGTCAGCGCGGGCGTCAACCAGATCGACGGCATCAGCTTTGGTCTGACCGACCGGACGGCGGCCGAGGATCAGGCGCGCCGTCTGGCCGTACGGGATTTGCAGCGCAAGGCTGGCCTGTATGCCGAGGCGCTGGGTGTGCAGCTGGGCGGTATCCGTAGTCTGAGCGAAGGCACGTCGATAAGCGCTCCGCCGCCCATGCCCTATGCGCGGACCATGGCCATGGAGTCGGCCGATGCCTCGACCTCGGTGTCGCCCGGGCAGCTGACGGTGCGGGTGGATATCAGCGGGGTCTATGACCTGATCCGCTAGGCTGATCGAAGATCAGACCGGAGAGGGGTGGCGCGCGGCGTCACCCCTTTTTCGTGCCCGGCTTTCAGGGCCGATCAGGCGGCGCGCTTGATGTGGTTGGCGTCGTCGAGCAGGACGACAGTCGGCGCGTAATTGCGGGCTTCCTCGGCGGGAAGCTGGCTATAGGTGACGATGATCACCTTGTCGTTCTTCTGGACCAGACGGGCCGCGGCACCGTTGACGCCGATCACACGCGAGCCGCGCGGGGCCTCGATGGCATACGTGGTGAAGCGCGCACCGGTGGTGATGTTCAGCACATCGACCTGTTCATTCGGATAGATGTCGGCCGCGTCCAGCAGGTCGCGGTCAATGGCGATCGACCCCTCATAGTCGAGGTCGGCCTGGGTCACCGTCGCACGGTGCAGCTTGGATTTCATCAGGGTGACCAGCATGGGGAGTGCGGTCTCCGGTTCGGCGCGGGGAACAGCCCCCGCTGAGGGATGCCTCATATAGGGGCTTCCCCGACGGGCATCAATCGCGATGCTGCGACGCAACAAACCGGACGCTGTCAACTCGCGTGTTACGGGACGTTCATTTGACGGTGACGGCCTGCCCTCTATGGTCGATCCTCCGCCGCATCCGGGCCTCGACGGGACTTCCAACCGATATGAAACAGTTTTTCCTGACCGTGCTGGGGGTCTTTACCGGCCTTGTGCTGTTTGTGGTCGTGGTGCCGATCGTGCTGATCACCATGGCGGCGGCCAGTTCGTCAGGCCCGGAAGTTCCGCGCAATGCGGTGCTGGAACTGGATCTGCGCGCCGGCCTGAGCGATCAGCCACCGGCCTCGCCCTTTGCCCTGTTCGGCGGGGGCGGCCTGTCGGTCATGCAGGTGGTCGATACCCTGTCCCAGGCCGAGGATGACGCCAACGTCAAGGTGCTGCTGATCCGTCTGCCGGAGACCGGCATGACGCCGGCCGCGGCGGATGAAGTGCGTCAGGCGATCCGCCGGTTCCGCGCCTCGGGCAAGCCGGTCATCGCCCATTCGCAGGGTTTCCTGCCCGCGGGGGCCGTCATGTCCAGCTACATGGTGGGGGCTTCGGCGTCCGAGCTGTGGATGCAGAACACCGCCAGCTTCCAGGCCACGGGCTTCAGCGCCGAGGAGATCTTCCTGGGCCGGGCGTTCGAGAAATACGGCGTCGAGCCCGAGTTCGAGCAGCGCTATGAGTACAAGAACGCGGTCAACATCTATACGCAGAACGACTTCACGGCCGCCCACCGCGAGGCCATGCTGGCCTGGATGGGGTCGATCTATGACACCTCGGTCGCCCAGGCGGCGCAGGATCGCAAGATCGCGCCGGCCGCGCTGAAGGCCAGTATAGAGGCCGGACCATGGACCGCCGATCAGGCGCTGGAGCGGAATCTGATCGACAAGGTCGGGCACGTCGAGGAGGCCGAGGCCGAGGCCCTGCGTCGCGCCGGTCGGGGGGCGCGGATCATTCCGTTCGACGAATATTCAAGCGCCAAGGGGCCGAACAATGGCTCCGGCCGGGACGCCATCGCCGTGATCGGTGGCGAGGGGGCTATCATCACCGGGTCGGGTGGGAACGCCGATCCGTTCGGCGGCGGTTCGTCCATTCACTCGGACGTGATGGCCGAGGCCATCTATGACGCCATCAAGGACAAGGATGTGAAGGCCATTGTGCTGCGCGTGTCCTCGCCCGGCGGGTCGCCCGAAGCGTCCGAACAGATCGCCGCCGCCGTGCGCGCGGCCAAGGCAGCGGGCAAGCCGGTGGTGGTGTCGATGGGCACCTATGCGGCGTCCGGCGGCTACTGGATCAGTGCTGAGGCCGACCATATCGTGGCCCAGCCCTCGACCCTGACGGGATCGATCGGGGTGTTCGGCGGCAAGATGGTGCTGCGCGATGCGCTGGCGCGGTTCGGTGTCGATGTGCGCGGCCTGTCGGTCGGCGGTGACTATGCGGATGCCTATGCGATCAGCGATGAGTTTACGCCCTCGCAGCGCGAGGCCTTTGCCGGTTCGATGGACCGGATCTATGGCGACTTCATCACCCTGGTGGCGCGCGGCCGTGACCTGACGCCTGCGCGGGTCGGCGAGATCGCAAAGGGCCGGGTCTGGACGGGCGCCCAGGCGCTGGGGCTGGGTCTGGTCGATGAGCTGGGCGGCATGAATGAGGCCATTGCCAAGGCCAAGGAGCTGGCCGGGATTGACGCCGATACATCGGTCCGGATCAAGCGCTTCCCCGAGCAGCAGTCGCCGTTCGAGGCCCTCGCCAATGCCTTTGGTGTGTCGGGCGAAGCGGCGCGGGCGCTGATTATGATCGGCGGCGCGGTCGAGGATCCGCAGGCCCAGGCCGTGATGCGTCGGATAGAGGCCGACCGCATGCGCCGCGAGGGGGCCGTGGTGCTGGCGGATCGGCCGCTGGGTTAACGGGCGGCGGGTTTGCCGCACCCCCCGGTTGCTTGACCGAAAGGCAGGATGGACCGACATTGAGGGTTCGGCGTTAAGGACGGGCAGGCCCCGATCCGGAGCCGACAAGGAGTAGGCATGAGTTCGACTGGACCTCGCTTTGACAGCCTGGGTGCCGCGACGGCGAGCGTCGGAGACCGGGGTGGTTTCCTGCGACCGCTGATGTGGCTGGCAGGGTTGATCGCGGCGGGCTGTGCCATGGCGGTCGGCGCACTGCTGGCGGTCTTCACCGCTATTGCCGTGGCCGTGATCGCGGTGGTCGCCGGAGTGGTGATGTTCCTGATGGGCATGGCCAGTCGCGCGCGCCGCACGACGGGTGGACCCCGCAAGGGCCGTCGCCGCACCGATGACGACGATACGGTGATCGAGGCGCACAAGGTCGATGGCACCTGGGTCGCCTATGGCTGGGAACGGTCAGGCCGGTAGCCGGTCGTGACACTGGAATTCCAGACCACACCCTCTCCCAATTTCGATGCCCGGCGCGCACTGCCGGATATGCTGGTGCTGCATTATACGGGCATGCAGACGGCCGAGGAGGCAATCGCCCGGCTGCGCGATGCCGAGGCGCGGGTGTCAGCCCACTATGTCGTCGATGAGGACGGCACCCTCTATGCCCTCGTGCCCGAGGAACGCCGCGCGTGGCATGCCGGCAAGGGCGTCTGGCAGGGCGAGACCGACTGTAATGCCGCCTCGATCGGCATCGAGATCGTCAATCCGGGACATCAGTGGGGCTATCGCGACTTTCCCGACGTTCAGATCGATGCGGTGATCGCCCTGATCGCCGATATTCGCGGCCGCTGGACCATTCCCGACGACCGCATCATTGGCCACTCCGATCTGGCGCCTGACCGCAAGGAAGATCCGGGCGAACGCTTTCCGTGGAAGCGGCTGGCGGGCGAGGGGCACGGCCTGTGGTTCGAGCCTGCGCCCGAGCGGGTGGCGGCGCTGGGGCCTCCCCTGGGGCTTGGTGATGAAGGATTGGGGGTGATCGTGCTGCGCGCAGGTTTGCATCGGCTGGGTTATGGCCTGATGCCCGGCGGTGACTACGACGACGCGACGCAGCAGACCGTCACCGCTTTCCAGCGGCACTGGCGACAGGAGCGCGTGGACGGGATTGCGGACGGCCAGACGCGCGCGACGCTGATGGGGGTGCTGCAACTGGCGACCGCGGAAAGCCGGACCGGCGTGCTGCCGTGAGGCCGGCGTGAGGCGCGCGCCGGATGCTGAAGAGCTGAAGCGTCTCGATCAGGTTGAACGAACACGGCTTCGGGCAAAGGTGAAGGCCGAGGTTCAGCGGCGTGGTCTGGCCTCGGTCATGAACCAGACGCGCTGGGAAGAGCTGAGGGCGGCCATGCTGAGGTTGCCGTTCAAGCCGGCGTTTCAGATGCAGACGGTTCTGGCGCCGAGGGAGCCGTTGTGGTCCAGCGACCAGGTGACGTCCCAAGGCTGCTGGTGCGCCGAATGTATAGAGCCCTTCTGGGCTATAGAATGGATCCGCATCCTGCCGCGTCTGTGGCGGGAAGAGGGCGCGCTGGTGCCGATGAGACTGGTCGCGGATAGCTCTGAGGCCCTGCGGACAGAACTGACCGGCTTGAGCCTGCCGTTCCACGAGGATCATCGCGGATTCTGGATTTATGGCTATTCGGCAGGCGACCCCACGTTGCCGCCAGATTGACGGGCGCGCCGGAAGCGCGCATCTGTGCCGCCGCCAGACGGTCGGACGGTCGCGGCATGCTTCGGTGTGTCGAGGAAAGTCCGGGCTCCATGGTGAAAAGGCGGCGGGTAACACCCGCCCGGGGTGACCCGAGGGACAGTGCCACAGAAAGCAAACCGCCGGCCTTCCGAGGCCGGTAAGGGTGAAAGGGTGGGGTAAGAGCCCACCGCGTCGACGGCAACGGAGACGGCACGGTAAACCCCGCCTGGAGCAAGACCGAATAGGGATGTCGTGCAGGCTCGCCTGCGGGGGTCACCGCCCCAGACGTCCGGGTAGGTTGCTGGAGCCGGTCGGCAACGATCGGCCAAGAGGAATGACCGTCCATGCTCCCTCGGGGGCGGGACAGAACCCGGCTTATAGACCGTCTGGCATTTATTTTTGGCCTACCGCTCGCGCCGCGGGCGCTCGCTGCTTGAGGCAGTTTTCCAGGCCTGGCGGTCGCCACGCAGCGGCTCGCTGCCTGCGGCGGGGGCGTTAACCCTTTGAGAGCAAAGGTGGCACACACTGTGTCCACAGGCTGTTAATACTTGCCGTGTTCGCTGTATGTTCTCGACTTTGCAGTCGAGGTGACAGTTGTTGACCGTCTTCATGGTTAAGGATCGTCAACTAATCCCATTGAGACCCATTTCATCCCATGCTATCCCAGTCGAATGATTTGGGGTGTCTGACGTCGGCTGGGCGTCGCGTTGTAAGCCAAGGGGCGGGCCTGACAGGTCCGAGTGGACGGGGTGTTTCTCTCGACGGTCGAGAAACAATTAGACGCGAAGCGGCGGTTGCTGATCCCGCAGGACTTCCGCACCCCTGAAAATGGGGCCGAGCACGCCATCTTCGTCTTCCCGTCGATCGAGGCCGACTGCCTCGAGGCCGGCGGGGATCCCCTGTTCGCCACCTATGTCGAGATGATCCGGTCCCTGCCGTTCGGGTCAGAGCAGCGCTCGGCGCTGGAGTGGCAGGTGCTGGGCGAGCAGACCCGGCTGACCTTCGACGGCGGCGGACGCGTGACCTTGCCCGAAAGCCTGATCCAGGATGCCGGTCTGGGCGAAACGGTGGTGATCGTGGGGCTGGGCGACCGATTCCAGATCTGGAATCGCGAGGCCTGGGTGGCGCGCCGGGCCGAGCGTCGGCAGCTGGCCCGCGCGGGCATCGCCGAACTGGGGGCGCTGAGACTTGCGGCCCAGCTGAAGGTCGAGGGGAGTGGGTCGTGACCGATGCGCCCCGTCCGCATATTCCGGTTTTGCTGGAGGCCGTGATCCAGGCTGTGCAGCCCGCGCCCGGCCAGCGGGTGGTGGATGCCACCTTCGGCGCCGGCGGCTATTCGCGCGCGTTTCTGGAGGCCGGGGCCGAGGTGATCGCCCTGGACCGCGACCCGACGGTACAGCCCTATGCCGATGCCCTGGGCCGCGATTTTCCTGACCGGTTCGGCCTGATCCGGGCGGCCTTTTCCGAGCTGGCCGAGGTGCTGGCGGATGAGGCGCCGGTCGATGCGGTCGTGTTCGACATCGGCGTGTCGTCGATGCAGCTGGACCAGGCCGAGCGCGGCTTTTCCTTCATGAAGGACGGGCCGCTGGACATGCGGATGTCGCGCGAGGGCGAAAGCGCCTCCGACATTGTCAACAGCTGGGACCACGGGCCGCTGGCGCATATCTTCAAACTGTACGGCGACGAGCGACAGTCGGGCCGGATCGCCACGGCGATCCTGCGCCGGCGGGTCGAGCGCCCGTTCGAGCGGACGCTGGATCTGGCCGATGTGGTCGAGGCGGCGCTGGGCGGCAGGCGCGGTGCGCCGACGCATCCGGCGACGCGGGTGTTTCAGGCGCTGCGGATCGCGGTCAATGACGAGCTGGGCGAGCTGGCGCGTGGACTCGAGGGCGCCGAGGCGGTCCTGCCGCAAGGCGGGCGGCTGGCGGTGGTGACCTTCCACTCGCTGGAAGACCGGATGGTCAAGAGCTTCCTGACCGAGCGCACCGGCAATGCGCCCGGCGGATCGCGCCATGCGCCGCAAAGGATCGAGCCGCGGGCGCCGAGCTTTGCCCTGCAGTTCAAGGGCTCGATCGATGCCGATGAGGCCGAGCTGGCCGTCAATCCGCGGGCGCGTTCGGCGCGACTGCGGGCGGCGGTCAGGACCGACGCGCCGGCGTGGGGGAGGCTGGCGGCATGACGGTCCTGAAACGCCTGTTCGACTGGAAGGTGCGAGGCATTCGGTGGGTCGAGATTTTCGGCATCCTGTGCGTCGCGGCCATGCTGCTGTCGGTCTATCTGACCAAGGCGGCAGCGGCGCGCCAGTCCAATCGCATCGCCGAGCTGGAGCGCGAGATCGACCAGTCGTCGATGCGGGTGCGCATGCTGCGGGCCGAGGTGGCCCGGCTGGAAAGCCCGGCGCGGCTGGAGGCCCTGTCGCTGCAGGCCGGTCTGGCCCCGATCGGCCAGCCGCCGGTTGTCGAGACGCCTGTCGCCGAAGAGCCCCCTGTGGAAGATGAGACGGCCGAGCCCTCTCCGGTCGAGGAGGCGGCGCAATGAGTGTGCAGCCGCATCCCTCGTCCGTGCGCCGGCCTGCCGGGCGGCGTCCCCGACTCCAGACCCCGTCCTGGCGGTGGCTGGCCGAGGGTGTCTGGTGGATCGAGCACGGCTTTGAACGGGCGCGGGCCCATGCTCGCCCGGAAGAGGACAGCCGGGTCCGAATCTTCCTCGTCCTTGCCGTATTCGGTGTGGTGTTCGCAGGCCTGGGTCTGAAGGCCGGATACGCCGCCCTGTTCGAGCCGGTCGACGCCGGCTATCGCGGCGCGGCCTCGGATCGCAGCCGAGCCGATCTGGTGGACCGCAATGGGCGGCTGCTGGCCACAGACGTGATCTTCTACGCCATGTTCATTGACCCGTCGCAGGTCTGGGACCGCGATGTCGCCTATCGTGAAATCCGACGGGTGATGCCGGGGCTGGATGCCGACCGCCTCAAGGGCGCGATCTGGGGCGACCGGCAGGTAATCGTGGCCAGTGGTCTGACACCAGAGGAACGCGCCCGAGTGCACGATCTGGGGCTGGGAGGCGTGACCTTTGCGATGGAGGACGGGCGCGTCTATCCGCTGGAGGGCGAGGCCAAACACCTGATCGGGGCAACCGACACCGGCGGGCAGGGCATTTCCGGCGTCGAACTGGCTTTTGACAAGGAACTGCGGGCCGAGGGCGCCGCGGGCGCGCCGTTCGAACTGTCCATCGATCTGAGAATTCAGGGCGTGGTCGAAAGCGAATTGGCCACCACCATGGCCGAGACCGGGGCCAAGGCCGGGGTGGCGATCGTCACCAATGTCCAGACCGGGGAGGTTCTGGCCATGGCCAGTTGGCCCGAGACGGGATCGCGCAACCTGGCGACCTCGGGTCACTATGAGATGGGCTCGGTGTTCAAGAGCTTCGCCGTGGCCGCCGGCCTGGATACCGGGGCGGCTGATATGGCGACCCTGTTCGACGCGTCCGAGCCCTTCATGATCGGCAATCGCCGGATCACGGACTTCCACGCGCAGAACCGCGTCATGACGCTGGAGGAGGTCTATCTGCACTCGTCCAACATCGGCACCTCGCGACTGGCGGTGCAGATGGGGCCGATCGTGATGAAGGACTATTTCGGGCGGCTGGGCCTGCTGGACCGGGCCCCCATCGAGCTGCGGGAGTCTGCCGCGCCCAAGGTGCCTGACGACTGGACGCCTTCGACCCTCGCGTCGCTGTCGTTCGGCTATGGCATCATGGTCACGCCGGTGCAGGTGATCGCGGCGGTCGGGGCGCTGAGCAACGGCGGGCGCTATGTGCCGCTGAGCCTGCGGAAGGGTGGCGCCATCGGTGCGGAGCCGAGTACCGTCGTCACGCCACAGACAAGCCTCAACATGCTGGATCTGATGCGGCGCAATGTCGTGCGCGGCTCGGGCGGGCGCGCCAATGCGCCGGGCCTGCGCGTCGGCGGCAAGACGGGCTCGGCCAACAAATGGACCGGCAGCCGCTATGATCCGGCGGTGGCGGTCGGCACCTTCATCGGTGTCTTCCCCAGCGACGGGCCGCTGGATGCGCCGCGCTATGCCATTCTGGTGCTGGTCGACGAGCCGGGCCAGTACCCACGCACGGGCGGCTTTGTCGCCGCGCCCGCCGTTGGACGCATCGCCGACCGCATTGCGCCGTTCGTCGGTGTCGAGCGCGCTGATGACCGCTGGCAGTTGGCCGACGGCCGTCCGAATCCGACCCTCAAGGACATGGAGGCCTCGCTGTGATGCACAGCCAGCGCCTGTCCGATCTGCTGAAACGGGATGTCCCGTCCGATCCGATGATCACCGGAGTAACCGCCGACAGCCGCCGGGTGGATACCGGCAGCCTGTTCGTCGCCCTGCCCGGAACGGTGCAGGACGGGCGCGCCTTCATCCCGCAGGCGCTGGCCCGCGGCGCGGCGGCTGTGCTGGCCCCCGCTGATACGCCGGTCGATACCGCGCCGGTGCTGGTCACTGCGGGTGATGTGCGCCGTGCCTATGCGCTGGCGGCGCGGGGATTCTACGGGGCGCAGCCGAAGACCTGCGTGGCGGTGACGGGCACAAATGGTAAGACCTCGGTCGCCACCTTCTGTCGCCAGATCTGGGCGCGGATGGGTCTGGTCTCGGCCAGCATGGGCACCCTCGGCGCGACCGTGCAGCGCAAGGGCGAGCTGACCGCCCTGACCGGGCCCGGCCTGACGAGCCCGGATGCCGCCGAGGCCGCGCGCCTGCTGGCCGAAATGGCGGCGGGCGGTGTGACCCATCTGGCGCTGGAAGCCTCGTCACACGGGATCGACCAGCGGCGGCTGGACGGGGTGAGCCTGAAGGCGGCGGCCTTTACCAATCTGACCCAGGATCACCTGGACTATCACGGCGACATGGACTCTTACCGAGCTGCGAAGCTGCGCCTGTTCGAGACGCTGTTGCCCCGGGGTCGAACGGCAGTTCTGAATGCGGACTCGGACGCCTATTCCCGTTTTGCCGCCGCCGGGATCATGTCGGGACTGGACATTCTGGGTGTGGGCGAGCGAGGCCGTGACCTGACGCTGATGGGACGCGAAGCCCGCCCCGAGGGGCAAAAGCTGGTGCTGGAATATCGCGGCGAAACCCATGAGGTGCTGCTGCCGCTGGCCGGAGCGTTTCAGGCCTCGAATGCCCTGGTCGCGGCAGGTCTGTGCATCGCGGGCGGCGCGGCCGTCGGGGATGTGCTGGCGGCGCTGGAGCACATCGAGGGTGCCCGGGGCCGGCTGGAGCGCGTTCGGGCGGGTGGGGCCGGGAGCGGCGCAGAGGTCTATGTCGACTATGCCCATACACCGGACGGGCTGGAGACGGTGCTGAAGGCGCTGCGCCCGCATGTGCGCGGGCGGCTGATCGTGGTGTTCGGCGCGGGCGGCGATCGCGACCGGGCCAAGCGACCCCTGATGGGGCAGGTGGCGGCCGAACTGGCGGATATGGCCATCGTCACCGACGACAATCCCCGCTCGGAAGATGCCGCGACCATCCGTGCCGAGGTGAGGAACGGTTGTCCGGATGCCGAGGAGATCGGTGACCGGCGTATGGCCATCCATTCGGCGATCGACCGTGCGCGCGCAGGAGATGTGGTGCTGATCGCCGGAAAAGGGCATGAGCAGGGACAGATTGTCGGCGCAACGGTGCATCCGTTCGACGATGTGACTGTCGCCAGTGAGGCCCTGAGCGTTCATGCCTGAGACCCCTGTTTCGCCGCTCTGGACTGCTGACGAGATCGCCCTCGCGACGGGTGGCCAGCGCCACGGCGAGGACTTTGCCGTCGACGGTGTCGCCTTCGACAGCCGCGAGATCGAGCCGGGCAAGCTGTTCGTGGCGTTGCGCGGTGTCCGTGACGGTCATGACTTTGCCGGAACGGCTTTCGAAGCCGGTGCGGCGGGCGCATTGGTGGAGCGTGTCGTGGACGGCGGGCCCTGCATCACGGTGGCCGATACGCTGAAGGCGCTGGAAGCCCTGGGCGAGGCCGCGCGAGACAGGTCGTCGGCGCGACGGGCGGCGGTGACGGGCAGTGTCGGCAAGACCAGCGTCACCCAGGCGATCAAGGCGGGGCTGGATCTGGCAGGGCCCGCCCATGCCTCGGTCAAGAGCTACAACAACCACATCGGCGTGCCGCTGACGCTGGCGCGCATGCCGCGCGAGACGGCGCACGCCGTGTTTGAGATCGGCATGAATGCCCCGGGCGAGATCGCGCCCCTTTCGCAGCTGGTGCGCCCCCATGTGGCCTGTGTGACCACGGTCGGGCCGGTCCATATCGAGGCCTTCACCGACGGCGAGGCCGGGGTAGCGCGCGAGAAGGCGGCGGTGTTTGAGGGGCTGGAGCCAGGCGGGATCGCCGTGATCAACGGCGACAATCCCTGGACGCGGCGGCTGGCCGAGGTCGCGCGTGAGCATGGGGCCGAGGTTCGGATGTTCGGCAGCGCGGCGGATCATGACGCGCGCCTGCTGGACTTTCAGCCGGATGCCGATGGGGCCACGGTCTCGGCGACCTTTGACGGTCAGGCGCTGGAGTTCCGCCTGCGCCAGTCCGGTTATCACTGGGGGCTGAACAGTCTGGCGGTGTTGACGGTGCTGCGGGCCATGGATGTGTCGCTGGACACGGCGCTGGAGGCCCTGGCCCGATTCTCACCGCTGGCCGGACGCGGACAGGTGCGACAGGTCCGGTTGGCGTCGGGCGCCGCCTTCACCCTGATTGATGAGAGTTATAACGCCAACCCGCTATCGATGGCGGCCGGGTTCCGAAGCCTGGGCGCGCGCGTCGTGCCCGAGGGCGGACGCCGGGTGGTGTTCCTGACCGACATGCTGGAGCTGGGCGATCAGGCCGAGGCCATGCATGCCGGCCTTTCCGAACCGCTGGATGCGGCGGGGGTGGATGTGGTTCACACCGCCGGGCCGATGATGCGCCACCTGCACGACACCCTGCCGCCTGTGCGACGCGGGGAATGGCGCGAGACAGCGGCGCAGCTGGCAAACGAGGTCGCGGATCTGGTGCGCGACGGAGATACGGTCATGGTCAAGGGATCGAACGGCTCTCGCGCCGGACAGATCGCGGCTGCCCTGACCGCCTTGCATTCTGACGATGGGGCTTAAGGAGGCCGTCCGAGGTGTTTTACCTGCTCTATCTCTACTATGCGGATGTCGCTCAGGATTATCCGCTTCTGAACCTGGTCCAGTACCAGACGGTGCGCGTGGCGCTGGCGCTGGCGACCGCCATGATCGTGGCCGTGGCCATGGGCAGCCGCTTCATCGCCTGGATGCGCAAGAAGCAGGGCAAGGGCCAGCCGATCCGTGAGGACGGTCCGGTTTCGCACCTGTCCAAGGTGGGCACGCCGACCATGGGCGGGCTGATGATCCTGGCCGGGATTGCGGCGGGCGTCTTCCTGTGGGCCGATCTGACCAACCCCTACATCTGGATCGTGTCGCTTGTGACGGCGGCCTTTGCGGTCCTGGGCTTTGTCGATGACTACGCCAAGGTGTCCAAGCAGACCTCGGCCGGGCTGACCTCGAAACAGAAGCTGGTGGCCCAGACCATTGTCGCGGTGATCGCGGGCGTGGCGACTGTTCTCTGGATGACGCCGTCGACCTCGGCAGGGCTGGAGACCTCGGTCGCCTTTCCGTTCTTCAAGGATGTGCTGCTGAATATCGGCTGGTTCTATGTGGCGTTTGCGGCCTTCACCATCGTCGGCTTTTCCAACGCCGTGAACTTGACGGACGGGCTGGACGGTTTGGCCATTGTGCCGGTGATGATGGCCTCGGCGGCGTTCGGCATGATCGCCTATCTGGCCGGCAATTTCGTCTTTTCGGAATATCTGCAGATCCACCATGTGCCCGGCGCGGGTGAACTGTCGGTGTTCCTGGCGGCCATCATCGGCGGAGGCACGGGCTTCCTCTGGTACAATGCGCCTCCGGCCAAGATCTTCATGGGTGACACGGGATCGCTGGCGCTGGGCGGGGCGCTGGGCGCGGTGGCGGTGACCACCAAGCACGAGCTGGTACTGGGCATTGTCGGCGGCCTGTTCGTGCTGGAGGCGCTCTCGGTCATGATCCAGGTCGGCTACTACAAGGCAACGAAGAAGCGCGTCTTCCTGATGGCGCCGATCCACCACCATTTCGAAAAGATGGGCTGGCCCGAGTCGACGGTGGTGATCCGCTTCTGGATCGTGTCAGCGATGCTGGCGCTGGCGGGTCTGGCGACCCTGAAACTGAGATAGACGATGATCCGGGTCCCGGGCTTTGAGGGCAGGCGGGTCGCGGTCTTCGGCCTTGGACGGTCGGGACTGACGGCGGCGCGTGCGCTGAAGGCCGGGGGCGCAGAGCCCGTGCTGTGGGATGACGGCATTTCCAGCCGCATGCAGGCCGAGGCCGAGGGATTTGCCGTCGAGGAGCTGACGAGCGCCGACTGGTCGAGCTTTGCCGCGTTGGTGCTCTCGCCCGGCGTGCCCCTGACGCATCCGGTGCCGCACTGGACCGTCGAGAAGGCGAAGGAGGCCGGGGTCGAGATCATCGGTGATCTGGAGCTGTTCGCGCGGGCGCTGGCGGCCCTGCCCGAGGGCGAGCGTCCGCAGGTGGTGGCGATCACGGGGACCAACGGCAAGTCGACGACCACGGCCCTGACCGCCTGGGTGCTCAGGCAGGCCGGGATGACCGTCCACATGGGCGGCAATATCGGGATCGGCGTACTGGCCCTGCCGGAGCCGACAGCGGGCGCGGTTTATGTGATTGAGTGCTCGTCCTACCAGCTGGACCTGACCACCACCTTCGCGCCCGATGTGGCGATCCTGACCAACATCAGCCCGGACCACCTCGACCGTCATGGCGGGATGGAGGGGTATGTGGCGGCCAAAGCGCGGATCTTCGCGCACGCGGGCCGGGGGGCAGTGGCCCTGATCGGCACTGATGAGCGCTGGGGGACTGATCTCGCGGCCATGGTCGAGGGGGCCGTGCCCGTCGGACCTGGGGGTGATTATCGGCCCACTGCGAGTCGGATCGAGACCCCGACGGACACCATCGACCTGTCCGGCGCGCGCTCGCTGGCGGGGCGTCACAATGCGCAGAATGCCGCCTTCGCCTATGGGGCCGCGCGGGCGATGGGGGTGGATCATGAGGCTGCGGTCGAAGGTCTGCTGTCCTTCCCCGGTCTGGCGCATCGGATGGAACCCATCGGACAAATCGGTCAGGTGAAGTTCGTCAATGACTCCAAGGCGACCAATGCCGATGCGGCGCGGCAGGCGCTGGCGGCGTATGAGCGGGTGTTCTGGATCGCGGGTGGACGGGCCAAGGCGGGCGGGATCGACGATCTGGCCGAACTGTTCCCGCGCGTGGTCGAGGCCTTCCTGATCGGGGAGGCGGCCGGGCCGTTCGCGGCGGCGCTGGGAGAGGTGCCCCACCGGATCAGCGGCGACATGGCCAGCGCTGTGCAGCAGGCGTTCGAGGCCGCATCCGCGACCGGCCGCGAGGAGGTGGTCCTGTTGAGCCCCGCTGCCGCCAGTTTCGACCAGTTTCCCGATTTCGAAGTGCGGGGGGAGGCGTTTCGTGCCGCTGCCCTGGCCCTCGGCGCCCGGTCGGAGCCCGTCGCATGACCCAGACCTATGTGCCGCCCTTCTCCCGCAGCGACCAGAGCCTGCTGGCCCGGTGGTTCTGGACGGTCGATCGTGGGCTGGTGATTGCCGCCCTGTCATTGATGGGCATTGGTGTGGCCCTGTCGTTCGCGTCGAGCCCGGCGGCCATTATGGCTGATGAGGGCCTGTCGAACCCGTTCCACTATTCGATCCGCATGATCGCCTTCGTGGCGGCGGGCGTGGGGGTGATGCTGGGGGCGTCGCTTCTGTCCCCCCGGGGGGTGAGGCGGGTGGCGGCCTTTGCGCTTGTCGGGGCGCTGCTGGTCATGGCCGTGCTGCCGATTCTGGGCAATGAGGCCAAGGGCGCGACCCGGTGGATCCTGATCGGGCCGTTCAGCCTGCAGCCGTCCGAGTTCGCCAAGCCGGCCCTGATTGTGCTGGCCGCGTGGATGTTTGCCGAGGGACAGAAGGGGCAGGGCGTACCGGGCGTGTCGATCGCCTTCGGCTTTTACGCCGTGACGGTCGGCCTGTTGCTGATCCAGCCGGATATCGGCCAGACGCTGCTGATCACCACGACCTTCATGGCGGTCTTCTTCATGGCCGGGGTGCCGCTGAAGTGGATGGCGGTGCTGGGCGGACTGGTGATGTCCGGCATCTTCTCGCTGTACTTCCTGTTCGATCACGTACGGGAGCGGGTGGCCAAATTCCTGGCGCCCGGTCAGGAAGACACCCACCAGATCGACCGCGCCTCGGAGGCTATCCGCGCTGGAGGCCTGTTCGGTCGGGGGGTCGGCGAGGGCGTCATGAAGCGCCATGTGCCCGACCTGCACACGGACTTCATCTATTCGGTCGGGGCGGAGGAGTTCGGCCTGATCCTGTCGCTGGTGATCATCAGCCTTTACGCCTTCATCGTGCTGAGGGGCCTGTCGCGGGCGATGCGGCTCAACGACCCGTTTGAACAGACGGCCGCAGCCGGGTTGTTCATGCTGATCGGGCTGCAGGCGGCGATCAATATGGCGGTCAATCTGAACCTCATCCCGACCAAGGGCATGACCCTGCCCTTCATCAGTTATGGCGGGTCGTCGATGGTGGCCATGGGGCTGACCATGGGGCTGGCCCTGGCCTTGACCCGCAGGCGAGCCGGCGCCTACGAGCCCGGTACCGGCCGTCGCCCGGCGCCCAAGCTGGGCCGCATTCTTCCATAGGGACATCCATGACCAAGGTCTGTGTCGTTGCTGCCGGGGGAACCGGCGGGCACCTGTTTCCCGCCCAGGCGCTGGCCGAGGAGATGGCGCGGCGCGGCTGGCGGATCGTGCTGGCGACCGACCGACGCGGGCAGGCCTTTGCCGAGCATTTTCCGGCCGATGAACGACTGGCGCTGGATTCGGCGACGGGCAGCGGGCCGATCGGCCTGCTGAAGGCCGGGGTCAAGATCGCCATCGGTGTGGCGCAGGCGCGCAAGGCGTTTCGCCGGCTGGAGGCTTCGGTCGTGGTGGGATTTGGCGGCTATCCCTCAGCGCCATCGCTGCTGGCGGCGATGAGCATGGGCCTGCCCACGCTGATCCATGAGCAGAATGCGGTGCTGGGCCGGACCAACCGACTACTGGCCAGTCGGGTCGGCACAGTGGCCTCGGCCTTTCCTACCTTGGGGCGCCTTCCCGAGGGCCTGAAGCACCGGCTGGAGGTGGTTGGCAATCCGGTTCGGCCGCCAATCGCAGCGCTGGCGGACAAGGCCTATCGTGCGCCCGGTGCTGCGGATGACATCCACCTGCTGGTGACGGGCGGCAGTCAGGGCGCGCGCATCCTGTCCGACACTGTGCCGCGCGCGGTTGCGGCCCTGCCCGAGGCGCTGCGCAGGCGGTTAAAGGTCGTGCAACAGGCGCGGCCAGAGTTTCTGGATGCCGCCGCAGCCATCTATGCGGAAGCGGGCATCGCGGCCGAGGTGGCGCCCTTCTTTTCTGACATGGCGACGCGGCTGGCCGAGGCGCATCTGGCCATCGGCCGGGCCGGGGCCTCGACCTGCACGGAGCTGGCGGTCGTTGGCCTGCCGGCGGTTCTGGTGCCGCTGAAGATCGCCACCGATGATCACCAGCGCTTCAATGCGGGGGGGCTGGTCGAGAGCGGCGGGGCGGTACTGATCCTTGAGGATGACCTCACCGTCGAGGAGATGAGCGCGACCCTCGCGGGCATTCTCGGCGAGCCCGGCCGTCTGGCGGTGATGGCCGAGGGCGCGCGGGCTGCGGCCCTGCCCGATGCGGCAGCGCGACTGGCCGATCTGGTCGAGGCGGCAGCGAACTGAACTCTGGTCACGTGTTGGTGGCGCACCCTTCATCCGTCTTCCCGGCGAAGGCCGGGATCCAGATGAAGGGTGCGGGCGTGGGGGTTTCTCGATCCAGTTTCTTGCCTTCTGGGCCCCAGCCTTCGCCGGGAAACAGGAAGAGATTTCCGTGCCAACATCGCAGCGGCAGCCGCATAGAATAAGGCCCCGGAGGATGTCCCCCGGGGCCCGCCACGTCGATCAGACCGGATCGACTATTCTTCCGCGAGTACGGCTTCCAGGCAGCGGTCCAGTCCCGGACCCCAGCTGTAGATCACCTGCTGCTTGGCGGTCATGCCGGACTGGCCGTCGACCTGTTCCATGATCTGGACGGCCTCGGCGACGGCGGCCTCGATGACCTGGTCTTCAGACAAGCCGCGGGCGGCCGGCAGGGCCTGGGCGCGGTTCAGCATCACGCCGGTGGCGGCCTCAAGGGCGCTGACGTCCTCCGGGTCGGACTGGATCTTCGAGAAGGCGAAGAACATGGCCGAGCAGGTCAGGTGTTGCTGGTAGCTCAGCGGTGCGCTTTGGGCCGAAGCTGTGCCAGCGGCCGCGAGAACGAGAGCAGCGATGCCGCCCGCGAGGGTGAATTTGGTGTTCAGCATGGTGTGCTCCTGTTGCGTGAACCTCTGGTACCGCAAAATCCTGTCAGACCCCCCTGACTGTTCCTGACCATGAAGGAAGCGAGGGACATTGCCTAGAGCCGGAGAGTCACAACGGGTGAGACCAAGGGACGTCGTCGCTGGGAGGACTATTCGGCCAAGGCTTGTTGCCCCGCAGTGACGGCGGACTCCACGGTTGCCAAGGTCGGCTCGTTTGCCGGCCCGAAACAGGCGACAGTGAGCAGTTCGGCGGCGTCTCCGCCCGGGGCAGCCGGGTAGGAAGGATCGGTGTCGGGTACCGCAGGTCCTTCGACCCCTCCCTCGGACACCGAGGTGAAGTCCAGCCGGTCAGCCGTTCGGGCCCCACAGTCGAAGGCCCACCACGACCATCCGCCCCAGAAGGCGCGGCCATCGACCTCAAAGCCGGGCTCAACCACCTGCAGGGAGCGGATGCGGGCGTTCTCGCCGGAGCGGGTGCGGGTCGAAAGGTCGGCGAAGACAGCATACCGGCCAACCCCGATCAGAAGCAGCTGCCGCCCCCCAGGCGCGGGCGCGGCGGTCTGGCATCCCGCCAGCGCGATCCCGCCGGCGAAGGCGAGCGCGATGGATTTCATTAACCGCATTCGATCATCCCGCTTTTAGAGCGCTGCTGTAACGTCATGCCATGTTTGACCAGCAGATGGCCCTTTCCAATGTGGTTGCCGCGCCGGACCGGCGGGTTCGGTCGCGAGTACCGCATCGGCTGACCCGCCGCGAGGGTGAGCGCATCCGGCTGCTGGGGCAGGTGATGGACAAGGTGCGGCCCGAGGAGGTGATGCATCAGCTGGAGGCCTGGGTCGAGAACGGGGTGAAGGCGGTCATCGCCAACCACAATCTGCACAGCCTGCATCTGATCCGGACCGAGCCCCGGCTGGCCGAATTCTACGCCCTTGCCGATATGGTGCAGATCGACTCCACGCCGCTGATCGCCTTCGGGCGTCTGGTGGGGCGGGGCACACGCCGCAAGCATCGCTCGACCTACCTGGACTGGCGCGAGCATTTCTGGAGCCTGGCCGACCGCAAGGGTTGGCGCGTTATGTTCATCGGTGGTGCCGAGGGCGTGGCTGACGCTGCCGCGGAGCGGCTGAAGGCGCGGCACGGTCGCGTCGATCTGGCGGTTCGGTCCGGCTATTTCGATGCGACGCCGGGGTCAGAGGACAACCGCCAGCTGGTCGAGGCGGCGAACGCGTTTGCCCCGCAGGTGCTGCTGGTCGGCATGGGCATGCCGCGGCAGGAAATCTGGATCGCCGACCATCTGGACGCCTTGCCGGACTGTGTGGTGCTGAACGTGGGCGCAGCCTTTGACTATGAGGCCGGGGTGCAGAAGGCCGCGCCGCGCTGGGTGGGTCGGCTGGGGCTGGAGTGGCTGTACCGGCTGGCGGTCGATCCCAAGCGTCTGTTCCACCGCTACTGCGTCGAGCCCTGGCACCTGATCGGGCCGATCATGGATGACCTGAGGTCGGCACTGCGGCGCTAGGCCACCAGCTTTTCGGCCTGTTTCAGATCGACGCTGACCAGCTGTGAGACGCCGCGTTCGGGCATGGTGACGCCGTACAGGCGGTCCATGCGGCTCATGGTCACCGGATTGTGGGTGATGACAATGAAGCGGGTGTCGGTGCGGTTGCGCATCTCGTTCAGCATGCGGCAGAAGCGATCGACATTGGCGTCGTCCAGCGGTGCGTCGACCTCGTCCAGCACGCAGACGGGCGCCGGGTTGGCGAGGAATACGGCAAAGATCAGGGCGGCGGCCGTCAGGGCCTGTTCGCCGCCGGACATGAGGCTCATGACCGCCAGCCGTTTGCCGGGGGGGCAGGCGTAGATTTCGAGGCCGGCTTCCAGCGGGTCATCGCTCTCTACCAGTTTCAACTCGGCCTGACCGCCGTCGAACAGGGCCTCGAACAGGGCCTTGAAGTTGTCATTGATGATGTCGAAGGCGGCCAGCAGGCGCTCGCGGCCCTCGGCGTTCAATTCGTCGATGCCGTCGCGAAGCCGGGCGATGGCGCCGGTCAGGTCGGCCCGCTCGGTGCGCATGGCGTCCAGGCGCTCGGCGTATTCGGCGGCCTCTTCCTCGGCGCGGAGGTTCACGGCGCCGAGGTGCTCGCGCTCGCGCTCCAGTCCGGCGAGCAGGCTTTCCGCCCCCGCCACATCGGCGGGACGGGCGACGGCGTCTTCTGACAGCTTGGCCTCAAGGGCTTCGGGGGACAGTTGCGAGGCTTCCCGCAGGCGATTGACGGCGAGTTCAAGGGCGTCCTCGGTGGCGCGGGCGCGTTCGACCAGACCGGCGCGGGCCTCACGGGCCTGGGAGGCGGCGGCGTCGGCCGCGCGGGATGCCCGGTCCGCCTCGGTGGCGCGGCTCTCGGCGACGGAGAGAGCGTCGGACGCGGCCTTCTTGCGCGTTTCGGCGGCCGTCAGGGTGTCGAGCAGGGCGTTGCGCTTGCCGGTGAACTGCTCCGGAGCCTGTGCGGCGATCTTGAGCTGATCGGCGGTCATGCCCTGTTCGGCCTCGAGGGCGGACAGACGGGTGCGCGCCTCATGGCCCCGGCCAGACCAGGCGTCGCGCTCGCGGGTCAGGGTTTGCAGCTGACGGGTGCGGCCCTCGACGGCGCGGGCCTCGGTGTCGCGCTCCAGACGGGCCTGTGCGGTAGCGGCGCGGGCCGCCTCGACCTCGGTCCGGGCATCGGCCACCCGTGTCCGGAGATCGTCGGGCGAGGTGGCGGGCGCCTCGATGGCACGGGAGGCTTCGACCGCTGCCGAGGCGGCCTCGATCTCGGCATCGAGGCGGGACAGGGCCTCGTCCAGAGACTGGGCGCGAGCCTCGCGCCGGGCGGTGTCGCGGGCCAGAGCCTCAACCCGGTCGCGGGCGGCGGTGACCGCCTTGTCGAGGGCGAAGGGTGCGAGGCGCGCGGCTTTCACGGACTCATCGGCGGTGCGCAGGCGCTCGGTCAGGGCTTTCAGATCGGCCAGGGCGGTATCCAGCGCGGGGCGTCCCTGATCGATCTCGGTCTCGACCTCGGACAGGCGGGTGCGCTGTTCCAGACGGATGGCGGCAGGGCGGGGGGCTTCGGCGCGGACGACCAGTCCGTCCCAGCGGTAGAGATCGCCCCCCTGCGTCACCAGACGGGCACCCACAGGCAGCTGATGTGCCAGCTGCGACGCGCGGTCGGTCGGTGCCACGCCGCACCAGGCGAGGCGCGCGGACAGGGCGTCGGGGGCCGTCACATGGTCGGACAGGGGCGTGACGCCTTCGGGCCAGACGGGGGGCGCGGCCTTAGCACCGGACCAATAGGCGGCAGCGGCAGGGTCGAGGGCGGCGTCCAGATCCTCGCCCAAGGCTGCGGCCAGCGCGGCCTCATAGCCCCGGGTGGCCTGAACGGAATCGAGCGCAGGGGGGTGGTCGCGCTTGCCCCGGGCCAGAAGCTGGGCGAGGCCCCGGGCCTCGGTCTGCAGTCGTCCAAGTTTGTCTTCGAGGGTGCGGGCGGCGGTGCGGGCGTCCTGTTCGGCGCGGGTCAGCTCGCCGCGGTCGGCCTCGGCCTGTTCGACGGCGTCCCGGGCGGCGGCCAAATCGGCCTGGGCCCTGGCCAATTCTGCTTCGGCCTCGGCCTGTTCGGGGGTGTCGGAGGGGGCCAGCGCCTCACGCTCGGCGGCGGTCTGGGCGCGGGAGGCCTCAAGTCGCGCCAGCCGGGTTTCAGCCTCCTCGCGACGGGCGGACTCGGCGCGGGCGCGGGCCTCGACGGCGGCCAGTTCGGAGGTCAGACGCTCGACCTCGGCCTCGGCGGTCTGGCGGGCGGCCTCGGCCTGATCAAGGGAGCGATCCAGTTCGGGGCCGCGGGTCGGTGCGGCCTCGATCTCTGCTTCCAGCTCGGCGACGGCTTCCGACAGGCGCGTCAGCTCGCTTTCTGCGTCGCCCGCCATGGCTGTTTCGCGGGCGAGGTCGGCGGCGATGCGGGCGGCCTCGCGCTCCAGCCGTTCCACCTCGGCGCGGGCGGCCTGTTCGGCCATGTCGAGACGGTCGCGCTCCAGCGTGGCGCGGTGCAGGACGGCGCCGGCGACCGCGTCTTCCTCGCGCGCGGGCTTGAGGCCTTCCTGCGCCTTGAGGGCCTCGGTCCGGGCGTGGGCGGCGGCGACCTCGGTCTTGCCGACCTCGGCTTCGGCCTCACGCAGGGCCGCTGTGGCGTCGTCGCGGGCCTGCACGGCTTCCTTCCAGCGGGCCAGCAGGACGGCGGACTGCAGGGCACGGATTTCGGCGGAGATCTTGCGGTATTTCTCGGCCTGTCGGGCTTCACGCTTCAGGCGGGAGAGGGCGGTTTCCAGCTCCTTGCCGATGTCGTCCAGCCGGTCGAGGTTGGTCTCGGCGGCCTTGAGGCGCAGCTCGGCCTCGTGCCGCCGGGTGTGCAAGCCCGAGACGCCGCCGGCCTCTTCCAGAATGCGGCGGCGGTTCTGCGGCTTGGCGGCGATCAGTTCGCTGATCTGGCCCTGACGGACCAGGGCCGGGGAGTTGGCGCCGGTCGAGGCATCGGCAAACAGCAGCTGGACGTCGCGGGCACGGACCTCCTTGCCGTTGATGCGGTAGGTCGAGCCCTGGCCCCTGTCGATACGGCGCGAGACCTCGAGCACGGCGGAGTCGGTGAAGGGCTGGGGCGCGCGCCGCTGGCTGTTGTCGATGCTGAGCGAGACCTCGGCATGGCTACGCGCGGGACGGTCGGCGGCTCCGGCGAAGATGACGTCGTCCATGCCCTGACCGCGCATGGCCTTGGCGGAGTTGGCGCCCATGACCCAGCGCAGGGATTCCAGCACATTGGACTTGCCGCAGCCGTTCGGTCCGACAATGCCGGTCAGGCCCGGGGTGATGTGCACCTCGGTCGGATCGACGAAGGATTTGAACCCGACAAGCCTGAGCCGCTGGAACTGCATCGGGCCGGGGCGTCAGTCGGCCGAAGGGGGCGCGGGGCGTGGCCGACCGGCGATGGCGGCCTCAATCTCGTCCGCTGTGCGGGCCGACGTCACGACGCCGTCGAGGAACAGGGTCGGGGTGCTGCGCACCCCCAGGCTGGACGCCTGACGGGCGCGGGTCTCTATCTCGGTATAGCGGGCCTCGTCGCTGACGCAGGCCTGGGCCTGGTCCAGCGGCAGTTCGGCGGCCGTGGCAGCCGCGATCAGCCAGCCGTCGACGTTTCCGCTTTGCAGATAGGTGGCCTGACCCTGGAACAGGGCACCCAGGGCATCGTCATAATGTTCGGGTGCCGCACAGCGGGCGAGCACAGCGCCAGCCAGCGCCACCTGGGGAGGACTGGTCGGCAGGTCCCGCCAGACGACGCGCACCTGACCCGTGTCGATCAGGCGACGCTTGATCTCGGGAAAGTCCGCCTCGTGCCAGACGGCACAGTGGCCGCAGACCGTCGAGAGATAGGCGGTCAGGGTCACGGGGGCGTCGTCCCGGCCGAGGGTGCGATCGGCGGGGTCGACCGCCAGAATCCGCTCGGGCGCGGCCATGGCAAGCGAGCCCGGCCGCACCGTCTCCTGGGCCAGCGCCGGCTGGCCCAGGGCGAGAACCGCCAGAGCGGTCAGTGTGGCAAGACCCGCGACGCGCATGAGGTCTATTTGGCCAGTTCGGCGTCGATAGCGGCCGACAGGCCCGCCAGCGAGCTGTCAGCCACGCGGGTGCCGTTGACGAAGAAGGTGGGGGTGCCGGTCACGCCAGCAGACCGGCCCGACTGGATGCGCTCTTCCAATGCGGCGAGGGCCTCGGGGTCGGTGACGCAGGTGCGGTATTCTTCCTCGCTCAGGCCGACCGAGGTGGCGATGCGGCTGAGGGTGGCGGCCGGCGGGACGCCCTGCTGCCACTCGCGCTGGCTGGCCATGATCTCCTCGACCACCTGGAAGTAGCGGTCCTCGCCGGCGCAACGGGCCAGCAGGAAGCCGGCGGCGGCGACATCGGCCGGCGGGGTCGGGAATTCGCGGAACACGTAACGCACCTGATTGGTGTCGACATATTTGGCCTTGAACTCGGGCCAGACGCGTTCCTGCCAGGCGGCACAGACGCCGCAGGTAACCGAGGCGTATTCGACAACCGTGACCTTGGCCCCTTCGGGGGCGCCCTTGGCCATGTCGCCCTGGGCGGCCTGTCCGCCTTCAGACCCGCCGCAGGCAGCCAGGGTGCCCATGGCAGCGAGGGCCGCTCCGGTCATGGCGGCGCGGCGGCTCATGGCGCTGAAACGGAAGCGGGCGGTCTTGGGGCCGGTGGACATGGGTCAATCCTCTTGACGGTCAGCGCGCGAAAGGCGGGTCATACAGCGAGTCCTTGGCTAGGACCCCGCCCCGGCTTTGTCGAGACGCCTTGCGGCAAAGTTTTGTCCTAGGGTCTGCCGGTGCGCCGATTCAGCACGCTGCGGCCCAGCCGCTCGAGGGCGGCGGCCAGCGGCGCGGGGGCCCCGGCGACCGAGGCCTTGAGCGCGGCTTCGTCGGCAGCGCCGAGCGGGGGAGGGGTGGCAGGTTTGGTCTGAGGTGCGAGGGAGCGAGCGGTCCGCGGCCCGATCGGGCCCTGGGCGATCCGCAGGCGTTCGACCGCGCCCTGGCCGAGGAACAGATTGACCCGCTCCAGAATGTCCGCCGACTGATGCTGGACCAGCAGGGCGGCGGGGCCGGCCACACGCAGTTCCAGCGTGGCGCCGGCCGATTTGCCGTCGGGGCTCTTGCGCGGGCGGGTCAGTTTCTGGGGGCGGGTGACGGCGGCCAGCCGTTCGCCGACGATTTCGGGCCAGCGGGCCTCAAGCGCGTCAGCCCCCCGGCCGTAGCGGTCGTCCAGGGTGCGGATCAGCTTTTCCAGCGCCCGGCCGACACGCGGGGCAGGACGCGGCAGGGGACGCGTCTTGCGGCGGGCCAGGATCGCGCGGGCTTCGTCTTCCGTGGGCAGCGGGCGGGGCATGGTGTCACTATACCCCGGGATGTCATGCGCTCCTATGCTGGAGACGATGAGCCCTCCCGATTCTGACAGACTGGCCGCCATCCGGCACGCGCTGATGGCCTGGTATGGCGTCCATGCCCGGGCGCTGCCCTGGCGCATGGCACCGGGGTCTGCGGTGCGGGCCGACCCCTACCGGGTCTGGCTGTCGGAGGTGATGCTGCAGCAGACCACCGTGCCGCATGCAACGCCGTATTTCGAGGCGTTCACCGCGCGCTGGCCGACAGTCGAAGCTCTGGCGGCGGCGCCGGACGAGGCCGTCATGGGGGCTTGGGCGGGGCTGGGATACTATGCCCGGGCCCGGAACCTGCTGGCCTGTGCGAGGGCGGTGGCGCGCGATCATGGCGGGGTGTTTCCGGGTACCGAAGCGGGCCTTCGCAATCTGCCGGGGCTGGGGGCCTATACGGCGGCAGCGGTGGCGGCGATCGCCTTTGGCCGCCGAACCGTGGTGGTCGATGGCAATGTCGAACGGGTGATGGCGCGGCTGTTCACCGTGGAGACGCCGCTGCCGAAGGCGCGCCCGGAACTTCGTGCCTTGGCAGACGCCCTGACGCCGGAGCCAACGGACTACGATCCCGGCGACTGGGCCCAGGCGCTCATGGATATGGGGTCGCGCATCTGTCGTCCCCGGTCGCCGCTGTGCAGCGACTGCCCACTGGCGGGTGAGTGTCAGGCGCGGGCCAGCGGGACGCCCGAGGCCTGGCCGAAAAAGCTGGCGAAGACGGCGAAACCCCGGCGGGAGGGCGTGGTCTGGGCGCTGTTCGACGGCGAGGGCCGGATCGGTCTGGTCAAACGGCCCGACAAGGGTTTGCTCGGCGGGATGCTGGGGCTGCCGACCGGCGGCTGGGACGGCGCCGCCGATGTCGCCCCGCCGGCCCGTGCCGACTGGCGGGACGTCGGCACGGTCCGGCACGTTTTCACCCATTTCGAGCTGGAGCTGACGGTGATGCGGGGCGAGGGTATGGCCGACCTTATCTGGCGCGCGACTGATCAGGCCGAGGATGTGCTGCCGACGGTGTTCCGTAAGGCTCTGGTGCGGGCGCAGGCCGGCTGACGCGTCGCCTCTACATCGCCGCGCGGATTTCGGCGCGGAGGGTGTCGATGGACTTGAAGCCTTGGTCGGTCTTGAAGCGCCAGTAGGTCCAGCCGTTGCAGGCCGGGGCGTTTTCCATCAGGGCGCCCAGTTTGTGGATCGAACCGGTCAGGTCGCCGTGGATCAGGCTGCCGTCGGCCCGGACGCGGGCCTCACGCGAGCCATCGGGGGCATAGAGGCGGTCGCCGGGGCGCAGCAGGCCGGCCTCGACCAGGGCACCGAAGGGCACGCGCGGCTCGGACCGTTTGGAGCCCATGACGGCGAGGTCTTCGGGATTGGCGGGGACGACGGCGGCGAGGCGCTTTTCGGCCACGCGGATGTAGTCGTCCTCGCGCTCGATGCCGATGTAGTGGCGGCCGAGACGCTTGGCCGCGGCGCCGGTCGTGCCGGTGCCGAAGAAGGGGTCGAGGACCACATCGCCGGGCCGGGTCGAGGCCAGCAGCACGCGGTGCAGCAGGGCCTCGGGCTTTTGCGTGGGGTGGGCCTTCTTGCCGTCGGCGTCCTTGATCCGCTCCTCGCCTGTGCACAGGGCAAAGGTCCAGTCCGAGCGCATCTGGGTGTCTTCGTTGAAGGCCTTCAGGGCGTCATAGTTGAAGGTGTAGCGCTTTTGCCCCTGGCTGCGGGCCGCCCAGATCAGGGTTTCGTGGGCATTGGTAAAGCGCGTGCCCTTGAAATTCGGCATGGGGTTGGACTTGCGCCAGACAATGTCGTTCAGCACCCAGAAGCCCAGGTCCTGAATGGCCGAGCCGAGCCGGAAGACGTTGTGATAGCTGCCGATCACCCAGATCGTGCCCTCGGGCTTGAGCACCCGTCGGCACTCGGCCAGCCAGGCGCGGGTGAAGGCGTCATAGGCGGCAAAGCTGTCGAACTTGTCCCAGTCGTCGTCGACGGCATCGACGCGCGAATTGTCGGGGCGCAGCAGGTCGCCGCCCAGCTGCAGATTATAGGGCGGGTCCGCGAACACCGCATCGACCGAGGCGTCCGGCAGGGACTTCAGCACCTGGATGCAGTCACCCTTGAGAATGGCGTCGGTCTTGAACTCGGACATGAATGCGGCCCCGTTGATACAGGCGGCGATCCTGAGTCCGCAGGGTTAAGAGGCAGTTAGCCATGTCGGCGAAATCGGACGGGGGCGCGTCTGGTGCAATCCCGACAAAGTCCGCTATGACGCCCCGATGATCGCACGTCTTCGTCCAGTTCCCTTCCCGATCGGGCCCGTCCACTTCGTCGGCATCGGCGGCATCGGCATGAGCGGCATCGCCGAGATCATGCTCAAGATCGGCTATCAGGTGCAGGGCTCGGACGCGAAAGCCGGGGCCAATACCGAGCGGCTGGAGAAGTTGGGCGCGAAAATCTTCATCGGCCATGACGCTGCCCATGTGGGCGAGGAGGTCGCGGCGGTCGTCTATTCGACGGCGGTCAAGGCGGACAATCCCGAAATGATGGTGGCGCGCAGCCGCCGCATCCCGCTGGTCCGGCGGGCGGAGATGCTGGCCGAGCTGATGCGGCTGCAGTTCTCGGTGGCGGTGGGGGGCACCCACGGCAAGACCACCACGACGTCGATGATCGCGGCCCTGCTGGATGCAGGCGGAACCGATCCGACGATCGTCAACGGCGGGATCATCAATGCCTATGGCACCAACGCCAAGGTCGGCGACGGCGACTGGATCGTGGTCGAGGCCGACGAGAGCGACGGCAGCTTCCTGAGGCTGAAATCCACGGTCGCTGTGGTCACCAACATCGATCCCGAGCACCTGGACCACTACGGCGACTTTGACGGGGTGCGGAAGGCGTTCGTCGACTTCGTCGAGAACATCCCATTCTACGGCTTTGCCGCCGTCTGCCTGGACCACCCCGAGGTGCAGCGGCTGGTGGCGACCATAGATAACCGGCGGATGGTCACCTACGGCATCAATCCGCAGGCCATGGTGCGGGCGATCAATTGTGACATGGGCCCCGACGGGGCGCGCTTCGATGTGGCCTTCCAGCGGCAGGGCATTGATGCGCTTGACGAGCCCGATGTGCTGGAGGGCCTGCATCTGCCGATGGCGGGCGCCCACAATGTATCAAACGCCCTGGCCGCCATCGCCGTGGCGCGCGAACTGGGCGTATCGGATGCCGCCATCCGTGAGGGTCTGGCGGGCTTTGGCGGGGTCAAGCGCCGCTTTACGACCACGGGTGTGGTCGACGGCGTACGGATCGTTGACGACTATGGACACCACCCGGTCGAGATCGCCGCGGTGCTGAAGGCCGCGCGTCAGGTGGTGCAGAAGACCGAAGGCAGTGGCCGGGTCATCGCGGTGGTCCAGCCCCACCGCTACACCCGCCTGCGCGACCTGATGAATGACTTCTCGACATGCTTCGCCGATGCGGACTCGGTGCTTGTCGCCGATGTCTATGCGGCCGGGGAGCAGCCGATTGAGGGGGTCGACAAGGATGCCCTGGTCGAGGGCATTCGCCGGTTCGGGCACCGGTCGGTGCGCCCGCTGGAGAGCGCCGCCGCCCTGCCGCGCCTGATCCGCGAGGAAGCGAAGCCCGGCGATCTGGTGGTGCTGCTGGGGGCGGGGGACATCACGGCCTGGGCCTATGCCCTGCCGGGGCAGCTGGAGGCGCTGGGATGAGCTGGCGTGACGCCCTGCCTGAGGTCCGCGGCAAGCTGCTGCGCGATGAGCCGCTGGGGCCCTATACCTGGTTTCGGGTGGGCGGGGCGGCGGATGTGCTGTTCATCCCCGCCGACGCGGACGATCTGGCCGGCTTTCTGAAGGCGCTGGATCCGGGCGTGCCGGTGACGGTGCTGGGTGTCGGCTCGAACGTCATCGTGCGGGATGGCGGGGTCGAGGGGGTGGTGATCCGCCTGGCCGGGCGGCCCTGGGCGCAGATTACGACCGCGGGCGACACGATCACGGCGGGCGCGGGCGCGCTGGACTCCATGGTGGCGCGCGCTTCGGCAAAGGCCGGGATCGGCGGGCTGGAATTCTATGCGGGCATTCCGGGCACGATCGGCGGGGCGCTGACCATGAACGCCGGGTGCTATGGGTCGGAGACCAAGGATGTTCTGGGTTCGGCCCGGGGGCTGACCCGGTCAGGCGAGCGGGTCGACTATGCGCTGGCTGACTTCGGCTACACCTATCGGCATTCGGAGGCTCCGGCGGACATCCTCTGGCTGGAGGCCACCTATCGCGGCACGCCCGACGACCCCGAGGCGGTGCAGGCCCGGATCGACGAGATCACCAGCCGCCGGGAACAGACCCAGCCGATCCGCGAGAAGACCGGCGGCTCGACCTTCAAAAACCCGCCGGGCCACTCCAGCTGGAAACTTGTGGATGAAGCGGGCTGGCGCGGGAAAATTTTCTCGGTCACCGGGGGCGGGGCCAGGTTCAGCGAATTGCACAGCAATTTCATGATCAATCCGGGCGAGGCGACGGCCGCGGACATCGAGGGGCTGGGCGAGGCGGTGCGATCCGACGTTCAAAGTAAACTCGGCGTAAACCTCGAATGGGAGATCAGGAGGATCGGCCGCCCCACCTGAGTACCGTTCCGCACCATGAAGCGCTCCCTGAAAGACCTGCATGTCGCCGTCCTGATGGGAGGGCTGTCGGCGGAGCGCGAGGTGTCGCTGAACTCGGGCAAGGGGTGTGCGGATGCACTGGAAGGTCAGGTCGGCCGCGTCAGCCGTATCGATGCCGGGCGGGATCTGGCCAATGTGCTGGGCGGTCTGGTGCGCCCCGATGTAGTGCTGAACTGTCTGCACGGCGCATGGGGCGAGGACGGCTGCGTTCAGGGCGTGCTGGAGACGCTGGGCATTCCCTATACCCATTCCGGCGTGCTGGCCTCAGCGCTGGCGATGGACAAGGCGAAATCCAAGGCGGTGCTGGCGGCGGCGGGCATTCCCGTTCCGGGTGGTGGCCTGTTCGACCGGCATGAGGTTGCGCGTGACCACGTCATGGCCCCGCCCTATGTGATCAAGCCGAATGCCGAGGGATCGTCGGTCGGCGTCTTTCTGGTCACCGAGGGCGCCAATCGCCCGCCCCGGGAGGTGGGTGCCAACGACTGGACCTACGGCGAACAGGTGATGGTCGAGCCTTTCATCGCCGGTCGGGAATTGGCGGTTGCCGTGCTGGGCGAGGCGGACGGCCCGCGGGCGCTGACGGTCACCGACATTACGCCCACCAAGGGCTTCTATGACTATGAGGCCAAATATGCGCCGGGCGGCTCGGTGCATGAACTGCCGGCGCGGTTGAAGCCCGATGTGTTCGAGATGGCGCTGCGTCTGTCCGAGCGGGCGCACGAGGCGCTGGGCTGCCGCGGCGTGTCGCGATCCGACTTTCGTTATGACGATGTTAAGGACGTTCTCGTTCTTCTGGAGGTCAACACCCAGCCGGGCATGACCTCGACCTCGCTCGTTCCCGAGCAGGCCGCCCATGTCGGCGTCGGGTATCCGGAACTGGTCAGGTGGATGGTGGAGGACGCGTCATGCCCGCGGTAGTTCGCGGCGGTCGGCGCCAGCAGGGCGGGGGCGCGGCGCGTGGACGCCAGGCCCCGGCCTCGCGCGGGAGGTCAGGACGCGGCAAGGCGCAGGCGGTCGGGATTCCGGCCAAGATGGCGGCCATCGGCCGACTGGACCTGTCCGCGCGCGCGGTCGGAATTTCGCTGCTGGTCGGCGTGCTGTTCATCGGTGGCCTGATGGCGACCGGTGCGCGCGCAGAGCGCGTGGGTCAGTCCGTCTCGGACGGCGTCGACAGCATGGTGGCCGGGATGGGTTTCCGTCTGGGCCGGGTGCATGTGACGGGGGCGTCTGACGAGGCCATGCCCGCCATTCAGGCGGCGCTGGATGTGACCGCCGGCCAGTCGATGAGTTCGCTGGATCTGGACGCCCTGCTGGAGCAGGTGCGCGGGGTCAGCTGGGTCAAGGATGCCCGGGTCGTGCGCCTGCTGCCGGGGACCCTGATAGTCGAGGTGGTCGAGCATGACCGCTTGGCCATATGGCAGGCGAACGGACAGATCGCGGTCATCGACGGCGAGGGTCAGGTGATCCGGGGCGCCGATCCGCGTCAGTATCTGCATCTGCCGCTGGTGGTGGGCACGGGGGCAGAGCTGGCCGCCGCAGACATCCTGCCCTTGATCGAGGCGCGCCCGCGCCTGCGCGACCGGACCGAGGCATTGATCCGGGTCGATGAGCGGCGCTGGGACATCCGACTGAAGGACGGTGGCCTGATCCGCCTGCCGGCCGACGGGGCAGAGGCGGCTCTGATCCAACTGGATGCGCTGGATCAGCGGCATCAGCTGTTCGAGCGGGGATTCGAGCTGGTGGATCTCAAGGTGCCCGGCACACTGGGCCTGCGCCCGGCAGAGCTGGCAGGCGACATGGCAACCGCTCCCCTCGCTGCGGGAGGCGTGTAATGGCGCCGCGTCGTCCGGAACTGATGCTCGACGGAGCCATGGGCAGTGGCCGCGCGCCGCTGGTCGCGGCACTGGATATCGGTCATTCCAAGATGGCCTGCTTCATCATGAAGGCCGATGGCGTGCGCCATGCCGACCGGACGGTACGGGTGGCCGGTGTCGGCCATGTGCAGTCGCGCGGTGTCCAGCAGGGCATGATCGTCGACATGGAGGGCGCCGCCCAGGCCATCGGCCATGTGGTCGAGCGAGCTGAACGCGCCGCCGGTGTTCCGGTAACCGGCGTGGTCGTCAGCACCTCGGCCGGTCGAATGCAGAGCCATCGGGTGCGCTCGCGCGTGTCGCTGGGTGCCAATCCGGTCAGCGACGCCGATCTGGCGCGGGCCATCGGTCTGGCACTCGACAAGATTCGCCTGCCGGACCGCAGGCCCATCCATGTGCTGCCGGTCGCCTGGTCGGTGGATGATGCCCGGGGTGTACGCGACCCGCGCGCCATGCGCGGCAACAGTCTGGAGCTCGACCTGCTGGTCGTGTCGATGGCCGAGACGGCCTTCATGTCGCTGAGTCACTGTCTGGAGCTGGCGCACCTGGACCTGCAGGGCGTGGTCGCGGCTCCCGTGACCTCGGCGCTGGCAGCCCTGGAAGACGATGAGATGGATCTGGGCGCCCTGTGTATCGACATGGGGGGCGGGACGACCACGGCCACGGTATGGTCGGCCCGCAGCTTGCTGCACGTCGAAAGCCTGAACGTCGGTGGCGACCATGTCACCAGCGACATCGCCCGCGGCCTGTCGACCTCGCGCGTCGGGGCCGAGCGGCTGAAGACCCTGCATGGCTCGGCCATGGCGTCGGCCAATGAAGACCGCGAACTGCTGGAAGCCCCGCCCCGGGGGGAGGATCCTTCTGCGGGCGCGGTGGTGGTGCCGCGCGCTATGCTGAAAAGTGTCATCGCGCCCCGCGTGGAGGAGACTCTCGAAATCCTGCGCGACCGGATTCGCACCGGTGGGATCGCCCTGGAGCCCGGAACCAGCGTGGTCCTGACCGGCGGCGCCAGCCAGCTGAACGGCGTCCGCGAACTGGCTGTCCGCGTGTTTGACCGTCCCGTGCGGCTGGGCCGGCCGCAACGCGCGCCCCACCTGGCGGATGCTGCCTCGGGACCCGCCTTCTGCGCGGCGGCAGGGTGTTTGCTCAAGTCCGCCTACGGCCCGAGAGAATCGGTTTCGGCCCGGCGGCTGATGACGCGCCAGATTTCGGCCAGTGATGCGCCAAATCCGCACACCGGGGGCCTGGTCGCCCGGGCAGCGGACTGGCTGCGCCGCAATCTCTGAAACAGAGGCCCGCAGGGGCTCCGCTACATTTCCCTTCGATGGCGAGAGTGTGTCCGGATTGTAACATCTGGGGCCTTGAGTGGACACAGTCGGGCCACAATGCCTTGTGGCGGGCCACTTTGCTGCTAGCGTGCAATCCGGAAGCGTGGGTTACGGCTCGTCACCTGCGTCACGTATTGTCAAATCACTTGGTTGGGGCATCACAACATGCTGTTGAAGCGCAAATATCTTTTTGGAACGACCATCCTGGCCGGCGTCATGATGGCGTCGGCTCCGGCTCTGGCTCAAGACGCCGGTCAGAACCAGCAGGACCCGGAAGCCCGGGAAACCACGGTTGAAGAAATCGTCGTTACCGGTTCGCGCATCCGCCGCGACCCGACCAACGCCCCGACCCCGCTGATCCAGGTCGAGCGCGAAGCGCTGCTGACCACGGGTCAGTCGACCGTGATCGACTATCTGGCCACCATCCCGGCCCTGTCGAACTCGCTGGTTCCGTCGGACACGACGGGCTCGGGCCTGAACGACGGTGGTCTGGACTTCGCCAACCTGCGCTCGCTGGGCACCGGTCGTACGCTGACCCTGGTTGACGGTCGCCGTCACGTCGGCTCGAGCGCCGGCACGCTGTCGGTCGACGTTTCGACCATCCCGCGTCTGCTGATCGAGAACATCGAGATCATCACCGGTGGTGCCTCGTCGATCTACGGCGCCGACGCCGTGGCCGGTGTGCTGAACTTCATCCTGCGGGACGACTTCGAGGGCGTCGAGTTCGATGCCAACTACGGCATGATCAACCAGGATGGTCAGGCCTCGCGCCGGGCCTCGCTGCTGGTGGGTGCCAACCTGCTGGACGACCGTCTGAACGTCTATGCCTTCGGCGAATACGAGAAGGCCGACATGGTCACCTCGTTCGACGTCGACTGGATCAACGACGACCCGCGGTTCATCGGCATTGATGCTGACCCCACCTCGGCGCCGTCCGACGGCTTCCTCGACAATATGCTGTTCTACGGCCTGAACCGCATGGACCGTCCGCGCTGGGGCCAGGTGACGGTCGCCAACTCCCAGGCTGCCAGCCCGCTGAACGATCCGGACATTCCGAACTTCACCTGCGTCACCTCGACGGGCGCGTTCACCTACAACTCCAGCTGTTATTCCGTGAATCCGGGCAAGACCTGGTGGTTCGATCCCGGTCAGGGCACGGCCCGTCTGGCCGACTTCGGCCAGCGTATCGGCAACACCGGCGCCAGCCGTCCGTACAACTACGGTGGCGACGGCGTCAGCGCGGCTGACTTCTCCACCGCCTCGCGCTTCCCGGAAATCGAGTCCGAGCGCTTCCAGGCCGGCTTCACCTTCAGCATTCTGCCGAACGTGAACCTGTCGGGCGAGTACAAGCTGGTCACCGAGGATGTGTTCGACATCTCGCAGCCGACCTTCTTCAACATCTATCTGGACGACACCAGCTACGGGCCGACCAGCACGCCGGTGATCTATGGTGTGCAGTCCTATGACCTGCGCTGGTCGGACAACGCCTTCCTGCCCCAGAACGTCAAGGATGCGATCGCAACCAACCGGGTGGCCCGCTACAGCGCCCCGACGCAGACCCAGGGCGGTCAGTACATCACCGACTTCCTGGTTCAGCAGGCCCAGTACATTTCGTTCGGTCCCGACCGGACGCAGGACAACAGCCGCGAAGTCGAGCGCTATGTCATCGGCCTGGACGGTGATTTCGACAACCTCCTGTTCTTCCGCAATGTGAACTGGGATATCGGCTATACTCGCGGCGAACTGAACAACGTCAACGCCGAGCGTGGCATCGACTCGCAACGCTTCGCCCTGGCCTCGGACGCCGTGGTCGATACTGCGGGTATCCTCGGATCGCCGGGCGCCATTGTCTGCCGCTCGACCCTGCTGGATGCCCAGAGCATCAACAGCGCCGACCGTGTTCGCGGCGGTACGCTGCAGGCCACCCAGTATGGTCAGGACTCGATCGACCAGTGCGCCCCGCTGAACATCTTCGGCGCCGGCAACCAGTCGGATGCCGCCCTGGCCTATATCGACGCCACCATTCGGGTTCGCGAGCAGAACATCTCGGAGCAGGCCCTGGTCAACGTGGCCGGTCAGCTGTGGGACTTCTGGGGCGCCGGTCCGATCGGCGTGGCTCTCGGCTACGAGCAGCGTCGTGAATACACCGAAGGTGTGGGCCGCAGCGCCGACACTGCCGGTCGTCTGCTGTTCATGAACACCGGCCCGGACTTCCTGGGTGCGGAATATGAGAGCGACGAGTTCTACGGCGAAATCGCCATCCCGCTGTTCCGCGATGGTTTCCTGGGTGACTACGCCGAGTTCAGCGCCTCCTACCGTGAGTTCGACTACACCACGGCAGGCAAGGGTGACGTGTACGGCCTGAACCTGGTCTACCGTCCGATCTCGGATATCGCTTTCCGGACCAGCCTGAACACCTCGGTGCGCGTGCCCAACCTGGCGGAGAACTTCCGTCCGGCCACCCAGACCTTCTACAACGGTGTGGTCGATCCCTGCGCCACGGCCTCGATCACCAACCCGTCGCTGACCCCGGAAATCCGCGCCAACCGGGTCCGGAACTGTGAGGCTCTGGCTATTGCCGACGGCTTCGCTCCGGGCTTCTTCGACTGGAACGGGACCACCGCCACCACCGATGACGACTATCTCCCGAACTACACCTCGGGTGTTGCCGGTGTGAACGCGGGTAACCCATTCCTGCAGCCGGAAGAGTCGGAATCCTTCACCTTCTCGGTGATCCTGAAGCCGCGTATGTTCCCCAACCTGTCGGTGGTGCTGGACTACTATGACATCCGCGTCGACAACGTGATCTCGGCCGTGTCGGCCCGGGTTGCCTCGGAAAACTGCGTCAACGGCAACACGCTGGATGCCGCGGCTTGCGCCACCATCTTCCGCAACAATCCGTCTACCTGGGATGGCATCTCGAACGATGCGGTCGCCCGCTCGTCGGGCTTCCGGATCGGCGCGCCGAACGGTGACCCGATCGGCGGCTTCATCCAGGGGTCGATCAACTACGCCGGCCTGGAAACCGAAGGTCTGGACTTCAGCGTCAACTATGCGATCGACACCTTCGATCTGATCGGTCAGGACTGGGGTCGCTTCTCCTACAGCCTGAATGGTCTGTGGCTGATCAGCCAGGAGTCCTACACCAACACCTCGGATCCGACCGATGCGAGCGGTTCGGCGGGCAACCTGTTCTTCCCGCGCGTCCGGTTCAACTCGTCGCTGACCTATGCTCCGAACGACATCTGGAGCATCAACTGGACGGCTGACTGGCAAACGTCGCAGGACATCGCCAGCCCGTTCGGCCTGATCAGCAACCTGGACAACCGTCCGCCGGAATCGATCCGGACCGGTGCCTTCACCCGTCACGACTTCACCTTCCGCTGGAATGTTCGTGACGACCTGTCGATGCGTGCCGGTGTGGTCAACGCCTTCGACAACGAGCAGAACCCCTACCTGGGCAACACGCTCTATAACAACTTCGATGCCTGGGGCCGTCGCTTCTTCATCGGCTTCAACTATCGTCCCTGGTAAGGATTTTTCCTTCCGAAACGGGAAAGGGCGGCTCGCAAGAGCCGCCCTTTTTCTTTGTGTCCTCTCGAAAATAAGTACGTGCGCGGAGGCTCCATCCCCTCTGACCTGATCCCCGACTCAGTCTATGCGGTAACGACCTGTTAAGGCTTACGGGTGTTCTATTAACCCGCTCATAACCAATGCGATTCGGGGGGATTGGCGTCGGTTGACGGGAGCGGGCTCGGATTGAAGGTCGGAAAATCACATGTCGCTGTCGCTGGTGCGTCCTGAAGCCACGGAATTGAAGCCCCGGATCGTCGTGTTCGGCGTCGGCGGCGCGGGCGGAAACGCCGTCAACAATATGATCGATGCGGGTCTGGAAGGCGTCGACTTCGTCGTCGCCAACACCGACGCCCAGCATCTGAGCTTTGCCAAGACCGACCGCCGCATCCAGCTGGGCGAGACGATCACGCAAGGGCTGGGCGCGGGCGCCCATCCCGAAGTCGGTATGAACGCCGCCGAGGAATCCGCCGACGAGATCGCCACGCATCTTGAGGGTGCGCACATGGTGTTCATCACCGCCGGCATGGGCGGGGGCACGGGGACCGGAGCCGCCCCGGTGATCGCCAAATGCGCGCGCGACCGCAACATCCTGACCGTCGGTGTCGTGACCAAGCCCTTCACCTTTGAAGGCCGTCACCGCATGCGCCTGGCCGAGGCCGGCATTGCCGAGCTGCAGCGCTATGTCGACACCCTGATCGTCATCCCGAACCAGAACCTGTTCCGTGTCGCCAATGAGCGCACCACCTTTGCCGATGCCTTCGGCATGGCCGACCAGGTCCTGCACTCGGGTGTGCGGTCGATCACCGACCTGATGATCCTGCCGGGCCTGATCAACCTCGATTTCGCCGACGTCCGCGCTGTGATGTCCGAAATGGGCAAGGCCATGATGGGCACGGGCGAGGCCGAGGGCGACGACCGCGCCCTGATGGCCGCCCAGAACGCCATCGCCAATCCGTTGCTGGACGAGACCAGCCTGAAGGGCGCCAAGGCCGTTCTGGTCAACATCACCGGCGGCATGGACATGACCCTGCTGGAGGTCGACGAGGCCGCCAACGCCATTTCGGCCGAGGTCGATCCCGACGCCAACATCATCTTCGGGGCCGCTTTCGATCCGGCGCTGGACGGCAAGATCCGCGTGTCCGTGGTCGCCACCGGCATGGATGAAGGGGTGATGGCCCAGACGCCGCCCTCGACCCTGTCGCGGCCGATGACGACCGCACGTCCGGCGCCCCGGATGCCGGAGCGTGAACCCCAGCGTGCCCCGGAGCCCGTGATCCGCGCGGCCGAACCTGCGCCCGTGACCCCGACATTCGAGCCGACGATCCGCACCGCCGAACCGCGCGTCCAGCCGCAGCCGCAGGCACCCGAGCCGGTGGCGAAGGCCGAGGCCCCGCGCACGCTGGATCCGATCGTTGATCCCTGGGTCGAGGAGTATGAAGCCGACCAGACCCCGCACGCCGCCTCGCGTCCGGTACAGGGCGACCTGTATATGGAGCCCGCGCGCGAGCCTGCGCGTGCCGAGCGCCAGCCGGAGCCGGAGCCGGAGTGGGACGACCGCGACCATCACCGCAAGTCGGGCTGGAGCCTGTTCGGTCGCAAGCGCGCGCCCGAGCCCGCGCCCTATGCCCCCGAAGCCCGCAACGAGCCCCGGCCGATGCGCCTGTCCGGCAATCAGGCCCTCAAGACCCCGGAGCCCGAGCCGTCTGAGGATGATGAGTTGGAAATCCCCTCGTTTCTGAGGCGTCTGGCCAACTGATGCCTTGGTGCGAACGTCCGTGATCCGGACGTTCGTGACCGCATCGAAACAATCCGAAACCTGACTTTGGTTTTCCTCTCGTAAACCAGTCCCTAGAGGTGTCGTCGGGCAATTCCGCCCGGCCTCTGTGTGGACGTTTCGTGATCCCGGTCAAAGCCGATCATCTGGAACAGACCCTGCGCGCCCCGGCGATCATCGCCGGCGTCGGCGTGCACACGGGCCAGCGCGTTCGTCTGGCGGTGCGTCCGGCACCCACGGGTACCGGGATTGTCTTCGTACGCACCGATGTGACCGACCGCGACAACCGTATCCCGGTCTCGGGACAGGCCGTGGTCGAGGCCCGCCTGAACACCATGATCGAGAATGGCGCGGGTGTGCGCCTGTCGACCATCGAGCATCTGATGGCGGCCTTCTGCGCGCTGGGCATTTCCAATGCCGTGGTCGAGGTGGATGGCCCCGAACTGCCGATCCTGGACGGGTCGGCCTTGCCGTTCGTGCAACTGCTGGACCGGGCCGGCTTTCGCAATCAGGCCGCGCCGCTGCGCTATATCGAGATCCTGTCTCCGATCGAGGTAACCGAAGGCGACAAGCACGCACGCCTGCTGCCCTGCGACCGCTATGAGATGCGCTTCGAGATCGACTTCGACACGCCGGTAATCGGCAATCAGGTCGTGGATTTCGTCGTCGATGAGGCCACCTTCCGCAGCGACATCATGGCGGCCCGCACCTTTGGCTTTGCCCATGAGGTCGAGGCCCTGCGCCGCGCCGGTCTGGCCCGCGGCGGCAGCCTGGAGAACGCCGTAGTCATCGACGGCGACCAGATCCTCAACACCGGCGGCCTGCGGATGGAGCGGGAGTTCGTCAAGCACAAGGCGCTGGACGCCATCGGCGACCTCTATGTGCTGGGTGGCCCGCTGTTGGGCCGCTATGAGGGCTACAAGGCCGGCCACGCGGTCAATAACATGTTGGTCCGCGAACTGCTGGCCCATCCGGAGGCCTGGCGCGAGGTTGTTCGCATCCCCGACATGGCGATGGCGGGCTGAGGCCTACTCCAGCGTAATCACGCTCATCATCCGGCCGAAGTCGGGCTCGCCGCTCAGGTGGGCGCGACGGTTGGAGTAGAAGCGGTCGGGGTCGGGCAGGGTGTCGTGGCCGGTCCAGGCGATCTGTCCGACGCCCGCGCGCTCCAGTTTCCACATGACATAACCCGGCAGGTCGAACTGACGCCGGTCGGGCTGTTTGCCCATGACGAAGAACTGGCCCGCGCCCGAGGACTGGCGGAGGAACCGGTCCTCGAAGGCTTCGTCGACCTCATAGGAGGCCTGGGCGATGGTCGGGCCGATGACAGCGATGGTCTGGTCGTGCTCGGCGCCGTTCTCCTTCATCGCGCGAAGCGTGGTCTCGATCACGCCGCCCACGGCACCCTTCCAGCCGGCATGGACCGCGGCGACCATCCCGGCGCGGGGATTGGCGATCAGGATGGGCGCGCAGTCGGCGGTCAGGACGGCGCAGAGGATGCCTGGCTCGTCTACGGCGATCACGGCATCACCCTCGGGGCGGTGGTCGCCGAAGGGCTGATCCGTGATGTGCACAATGTCGGAATGGATCTGGTAGCAGGCGGCGAAGTCAGCGGGCGTGCCGCCCATGGCCGCCGCCACGCGCGCGCGGTTTTCGCGCACCGCCTCGGGATCATCGCTTGAGCCGACTCCCGTGTTCAACCCCTTGTAGAGCCCGGTCGAGACACCGCCCTCACGCGTGAAGAAGCCGTGGCGGATGCCCGGGATGTCCAGCAGCGGGTCGGTGATCGGCGTGGGCAGGTCGGTCATGGTTCAACCTCGAAGGCGGGCAGGGTCAGGGCGTCGGGGCTATGGAGGGCCACGACCTTGAACAGGGTGCCCATCTGGTCGGGGGCGGTCAGGCGTTGGACCTGACGGTCGATCAGGGCGGCGGCTTCGGGTTGGGCCGCCTTCAGCCGGTCGGCGCGGACGTGAAGGCCCAGCCGTGTCAGGAATTCGGCCTGGGTGAGCAGAGGGGCGGTCGTTACGCCGGCGGCCTGGGCGGCCGCGAGAACCGCCGGAAAGTCGGCCCACTGGGTCAGGTCGGCCTGACCGGGCGTGGCCAGCGGATCGACCTTCTGGTGCCGCGACAGGGCCTGAAGCGTGTCGCCGGGACCGGGGGTGTCGCGCCCATAGTCGATCAGCAGGGCGGCGCCCGTATGCTGCTTCAGCAGATCGGCGACGGCGCCGGCAAAGGCGCGCTGGGCCTGCGACTGCTCGATCACCTGTCCGGGCTGGACGACATGGTCAGGCGGCGAAAAGCCCGGGCCGACCGGCCCCAGCCGAAAGGCGAGATCGCCCTCGGCATCCAGTCCCACCATCCGCTCGGCCCAGCCTTCGGGGGTGCGCTCGAGCTGGCGGGCGGGCAGGCAGTCCAGCACCTCATTGGCGACCAGCAGGACGGGACCCTTGCCGTCGATGGCGGACAGGCTGTCACTCCAGCGGGGTGTGACTTGCGCCCCGGCCAGCCGCGCATTCTGCACCGCGTGGAGCGGGTCGCTCGGTTCCACGAGCCAGAGATCGCAGGCCTCGATGAAGGCCGGAACCACGCGGGCGGCCCGCAGGATGTCGGCCATCAGGGTGCCGTCGCCCGGCCCCACCTCGACCAGTTGAAGTCGGGATGGCGCGCCCAGCCGTGACCAGGTCTCGACCAGCCACAGACCAATCAGCTCGCCGAACATCTGGCTGACCTGCGGAGCCGTCAGGAAGTCTCCGTCCGGCCCGATGGCCGGACGCGTCGCATAATAGCCGCCCTGAGGGTCGTGCAGGCAGCGCGTGACATAATCGGCGACGGTCAGCGGGCCGGTCAGGGCGATCTCGCGCTGGAGTCGCCCCTTCAGGTCCGCGGCGTGCGCCGGGCCGCTCAGGAGTTCGCGCCGACCGGCGGACGGCTCCAGGCACGCCAGACGAGCCAGCCACCCAACAGAATCATGGGCAGGGACAGCAGCATGCCCATGGTGACCACGCCCTGCAGGGCATCGGGCATATGGGTGTCGGGCTCGCGCACCGTTTCCAGAACCGCGCGGCTAAGGCCATAGCCGAGCAGGAACAGGCCCGTGATATAGCCGGGCTTGGTCAGCAGCTTCATTTTCCACACGCCGAGGGTCAGGATGATGAACAGCAGCAGGCCTTCCAGACCCGCCTCATAGAGCTGGCTGGGGTGGCGAGGCACGTCTCCGGCCGGGCAAAAGCCATAGGTCTCGAGGATCTTCTGGTTACAGAAGCGGATGGCCCAGGGGACATCGGTCGTCCGGCCCCAGAGCTCGCCGTTGATGAAGTTGGCCATCCGCCCGAAGAACAGGCCGATCGGCACCACGGGCGCCACCAGATCGCCGAGGCTGAGCAGATTGATCTTCTGCCGGTTGGCGAACCAGACGATGGCCAGCGTCACGCCGATCAGGCCGCCGTGGAAGGACATGCCGCCGTCCCACATCTGGAACAGGCCCAGTCGCGACCAGCCGTCGCCCGTGAACAGGTCGGCATAGAGCGATGGCTTGTAGAACAGCGCATAGCCCAGTCGTCCGCCGCCAATAACACCGAGGGCGATCCACAGGACCAGATCATCCAGCTGGGTCTGGGTGACCGGAGGGCGGCCGGGCGACCAGATCGAGATCGTCTTCGCCAGCTTCGAGGCGTACCACCAGCCCAGGCCCAAGCCCGCGATATAGGCCAGCGCATACCAGCGCAGGGGAAACGGGCCGATGGAGATCAGGACCGGATCGAACTCGGGAAAGGGCACGGGGCGTCCTTGGTGTGATCAGCGTTGCCTCGCCTTTAGCAAGTGGGGCCGGGGGCGTCTTGCAAGAATTGACGACGCCGGGTTTGTGACGGTCGGGTCGATCGGCCACATGGACGCCACGGACGCAAGATTTCATTAACCCTCTGGAAACCGGCGCAGCCCAGCGTCGGGACAGACATCAAGGCAGGCTTCCATGCAGATCCGCAATCCGCTTCTCGACGAACTGGCCCGGCTGTCGACCGGTGCCATGGGCCTGGCCCAGGCTGCGGGCGAGGAAGCCAAGTCCGCCATGCGTGCCCAGACCGACCGCATGGTCGCCGAACTGGATCTGGTGCGTCGCGACGAGTTCGAGGCGCTGAAGGCCGAGGTAAAGGCCCTGCGCGCCGAACTGGCCGCTCTGAAGGGGGGAGAGGCTGCACCCGCCAAACGCACCCGCAACAAGCCTCAAAAGGGAACGTCCACAGGCGATCTTCCCCCCGGGGACGCAGCCGGTTGAGCCGAATCCGCGAACAGGCCTACCGTCTGCGTGCTGAGGGCGATTCCCGGGGCCTTCCCGGTAACCTTCTGAAAGACAGGACTCTCTGAATGGACATGGTCAGACCGGACGAGGCGGAAATGGCCTTCGATCCCCTCGATGTGGTCGAACATGTTCTGACGGCCGAAAATCTTCCGTTTGACCGCACGGCCGACGGCGATCTGGCCTTTGCCCTGGCGGGAGACTGGAAGGACTATGAGCTATGGTTCGCCTGGCGGCCCGAGGGGGATTGTCTGCAGCTGTGCTGCGCGCTGGACCTGCGGGTCGGCAAGACGCGTCGTCCGGCCCTGCATGAGCTTATCGGCCTGATCAACCAGCGGACCTGGCTGGGCCATTTCGAACTGTGGAGCGAGGACCAGGAGATCGTCTTCCGCCACGCCCTGGCCCTGCCGCACGGGGAGCGTCCGACGCTGTCGCAGGCAGCCTCGATGATCGATGCGGCCATCGATGCGGCCGACCGCTATTTCCCGGCCTTTGATTACCTCGTGCGCGGCGGACGCAAGCCCCAGGACGCCATCGACGCCTGCATGTTCCAGACGGTGGGCACGGCCTGATCTGAGGCAGGCCCGGGCGCTTCGGTTTGGCGGGCCGCGACCGGCCATGTTAGGCACTCCGCACTGATGACCGGCCCGGTTCGGGCCCTCACCGATGTGGAGACTGCATGACTGACGCCTTTACCCTGGATACAGATATCGCCCTGATCGGTTGCGGACGGCTGGGCTCGGCCCTCGTCGAGGGCTGGCTGGCGACCCCGGGGTTCAAGGCAGACCGGCTGAAGATCATCGAGCAATACGAGACCCCCGCGACCGATCAGGCGAAGGCGGCGGGCGCGACCATCAATCCGTCTCCTGACCAGATGAAGGACGTCGGTGTGTGGGTGCTGGCCATCAAACCGGCGGTCTGGCGCGAGGCGCTGGCCCCTCATGTCGATGTGATGCGCAAGGATGCCGTGCTGGCATCGGTCATGGCGGGGGTGCGTCTGGATGACGTCCGCGACGCTGCGGGCGGTCGGGGTGTGGCGCGCCTGATGCCGACCACGGCCGTGGCACAGCGTCAGGGCGTGGCCGGCCTCTATTCGCCGGACCAGAAGGCTCGGGACGTGGCCACCGCCCTTTTCGAAGGCATGGCGGATGTCGTGCCGCTGGAGGCCGAAGATCTGCTGGATCCTGCCACCGGTGTGGCCGGATCGGCCCCGGCGTTTGTCTATGCCTTCATTCAGGCGCTGGCGAAGGCGGGCGAGGCCGAGGGCCTGAAGGCGGACGCAGCGGTGCGGCTGGCCCGAGGGGCCCTGCGCTCGGCCGCTGCCGGGGTCTCGGGCGGTCAGAGCCTCGAGGATGCGATTGCGCGCATCGCCTCCAAGGGCGGCACGACCCGCGCCGGCCTCGATGCGCTTGAGGCCGACGGCGGAGCCGGGCGCGCCGCGAAGGCCGCTGTGCGCGCCGCGGTGGATAAGGCCCGCGAGCTATCCCGCTAGACGGCCCGTCGCCAGACGGCGGGCGAACCGGTCAAAGGCGTGGCTGGCGTCCTGCCAGGTCGTGAAGCCCCGCACTTCTGCAAGGCTCGAGGAATACCAGTCGTAGCGGACCGGATAGCGAGTGCCGTCGGCGAGGATGACCTCGCCCTCGATGGTGGCACCGCCGATGCTCTTGCTGCGCATGCCGTCGAGGCCGGGCTGCGCCGCCAGCTGGGCGAGAGTCGGGCGGTTGGGGCGGATATCGACCAGAACGAGCGAGATGGTGGCGCCGGGCAGGGCCTGCTCGCGGGCCAGCGCCCGTTCGACGGTCACGGCCAGCTGGTCGGCCTGCTGCAGCAAGTCGCGCTCACCCAGTTCATCGGCCTTTTCGACCAGGTCGGGACCGAGCACGACGGAGACGTCGGGGCTCTGGGCGGCGGCTGCACCGGCAACGAGGGTCACGGCGGCCAGGGGGGCAAAAAAGGCAAAGCGGCGCATGGGTGATCTCCTGTGGGGCCCCATACTAGCCTGGAAGGCGAATCCGCGCCATCAGGCCGCCCAGCGTGCTGCGGTCCAGGGTGATGTCGCCACCGTGCCCTCGCGCGACGTCACGGGCGATGGCGAGGCCGAGGCCCACGCCCTTGCGGTTCTGATTGCGCGACGCGTCGAGGCGGGAGAAGGGGCGGAAGGCCTCTTCGTGCATATCCTCGGGGATGCCGGGTCCGTCGTCCTCGACCGCGAGCTCGGTGGCGCCCGAGGGCAGACGGCGGGCAGATAGACGCACGGTGTCACCGTGGGCCGCGGCATTGCCGACCAGATTGGCCAAGGCGCGGCGGAAGGCGAGGGGGCGCACATTGACGGTCAGGGTCTCGGGCATGTCCACCTCGACGGTTGCGCCGATCCGACGGGCATCCTCCGCCGCCTGATCCAGCAGATCGGCGACCGAATGCATCTCGCTGGCCTCGCCGGCTTCGCCTTGGGCGAAGGCCAGATATTCGTCGATCATATGCTCCATCTGGTCCAGGTCGCCCTGCATGGCCGAGGCTCGCTTGAAGGGCGGTGCGAGGGCCAGCTCCAGACGCAGTCGGGTCAGGGGCGTGCGGAGATCATGGCTGACCGAGGCGAGCAGGGCGGTGCGCTGGTCGATGTGGCGCTGGATGCGGTCGCGCATGTCCATGAAGGCCCGCGCGGCGGCCCGGACCTCGCGCGCGCCGTGCGGCTTGAACCGCTCACGGGTCTCGCCCCGCCCGAAGGCTTCGGCGGCGGCGGCAAGACGTTCAATGGCCCGCACCTGATTGCGGATGAACAGAATGGCGACCGACATCAGCAGCACGGTGGCGGCCAGCAGCCAGACGACGAAGATGTGCGCCTGGGTCGCCACGGCCCGCTCGCGAGGGGCGATAATGCGCATGACGCCGTCACCGACCTGGACCCGGATGTCGATGTAGTTGGGGTAACGGGTCGTATCGAACCAGAAAGGGCGATCAAGGCGGGACGCAAGCGCGGCCTCAAGCGCCCGGTCGACAACGCCTATGGGGCCGCGGCGGACGTTCTCGGGCAGGGACGTGGCCTCTTGCCAGGCGACGGACAGGGACAGGGTGCGTTCGGCCCGTCCGGCCAGGGTATCAAGTCCCTCCGGCGTAGGGTCCTCCGCATAGGTCTCGACCGCCCAGGCGATGTCTCCCGCCAGACCTTCGGACAGGCGGGCATTCACCGTCTGCCAGTGGGCGTCGAAGAAGGTCCAGGTGACGAATACCTGCATGACCAGGACCGGCAAGACGATGATCAGCAGGGACCGCCCCCACAGGGAGGTCGGCAGCCGTCGCTTGAGAAAGCGTGTCCAGACCGTGGACGGGAGGAGTTTCATGGAACGGGCCCGTCTCGCCGCGCGTCAGTCCGGTGCCAGCATATAGCCGACGCCGCGCACGGTTTGCAGATAACGGGGGTTCTTGGGGTCGACCTCGAGCTTGCGGCGCAGGCGGGTGACCTGAACGTCCACGGCGCGACCGGTGATGTCGGCCGTGTCGGGCGACAGGGCCATGCGCTCGACCGGGGCATGGGCATGGATCGCTAACGTTTTCAGCAACTGCGCTTCGGCCTCGGTCAGGCGCTGGGGCCGGCCGTCGCGCATCAGTTCCAGTCTCTCCATGTCAAAGACGGCGTCGCCCAGCTTGATCTCGCGCGGGGTCAGGGGCTTTCCGCCCGTACGACGCAGGATAGCATCAATGCGCAGCGCCAGCTCACGCGGGTCGAAGGGCTTGGACATATAGTCGTCGGCTCCGCGCGACAGACCTTCGATGCGGTCGCCGGCCTCGCCGCGCGCGGTCAGCAACAGCACGGGCGTCTGCGATGTTTCGGCCTTGTTGCGGACCCAGGTGGTCAGGTCGAGTCCGCTTTCGCCCGGCATCATGATGTCGAGCACCACCAGGTCGAATTCGATCAGCTCCATCAGGCGACGGGCCGCTGCCGCGTGGGCGGCGCCCGTCACGCGATAGCCCTCGCGCGCCAGATATTCCTTGAGCAGTTCGCGAATCCGGTCGTCGTCATCGACGATCAGCAGATGCCGTCCTGAACCGGCGCCGGCGACGGGGCCAGAGCGCCCGTGGGAACGACCATCCAGCCCACTCATTTCGGTTCCTCACCAGCGAGAACGTTGACCTGAGCGATCCCGGGCGTTCTAACCTGCGCACAGCTAAGGGAGACTTTGTTCAATGGCCTTCGTTCCTTTCGACGACCGTGACGGCTGGATCTGGATGGACGGCGACTTCGTGCCCTGGCGCGACGCGAAAACGCACGTTCTGACCCATGCCCTGCACTATGGCTCGTCGGTGTTCGAGGGTGAGCGTATGTACGATGGCGAAATCTTCAAGCTGACCGAGCATAGCGAGCGCCTACGCCGCTCGGCCGAGCTGTTGGACTTCGAACTTCCGTACAGCGTGGCCGAGATCGACGCCGCCTGCAAGGCAACGTGCGAGCGGATGGGCCTTCGCGACTGCTATGTGCGGCCCGTGGCCTATCGCGGGCCGGAACAGGTCAGCGTCTCGGCCGGCAAGACCGAGGTGCATATGGCCATCGCGGTCTGGGATTGGCCCAGCTATTTCGACCCGGAAACCAAAGCGAAGGGCATCCGTCTGGAGTGGGCCAAATGGCGCCGGCCGGACCCGATGACCGCCCCGTCGGCCGCCAAGGCGGCGGGCCTCTACATGATCTGCACCCTGTCCAAAACGACAGCAGAGAAGCGCGGTTATGCCGATGCCATGATGCTCGACTGGCGCGGCTATGTGGCCGAGGCGACAGGGGCCAATGTCTTCTTCGTCCGGGACGGGGTGATCCATACCCCGCCGATCGATAGCATCCTGGACGGCATCACCCGTCAGACCGTAATCGCCATGGCAGAGGCCAGGGGGATAGAGGTAGTCGTACGCCACATCCGCCCCGAGGAGCTGTCGACCTTCAGCGAGTGCTTCCTGACCGGCACGGCCGTTGAGGTCACTCCGGTCAGCGAGATCGGCGAGTATCGCTTCACTCCCGGCGCGCTGACCCTGGACCTGATGGAGTCCTATTCGCGGCTGGTGCGGCGGGTTTGACCCCTATCCGCGACCGATCCGGATGACGACGTCGTCGACCTGAACGCCACCGCGCTCGACCACCAGGTGCTGATAGCTGCGCTGGCCGTCCATGGTCTGGGTCTGGACGTCCATGACCTCGGCGGCGAACTTGCGGCGCAGATAGGTGGTCAGCTCACCGGCGGTGATCAGGTCGTCGCCGTCATAGTTGGCCTCACCGGTCAGGCCGGTGCGCAAGAAGTGAGACAGATAGCCCCCGGCCTGGAATTTGACCGCGACCTGGCTGGTCAGGTCTTCTTCCGAGCTGAACAGGCCAATCACGCCGGGGCGGTTGACGACGTTTCGCGCAAAGCCGCCGGAGAAGCAGCTGTCCAGAACGATCAGCGACAGCCGCGTGTCGAGGGTGGCGAACAGTTCGGCCATCTCGGTGTCGGTGATCTGGCCGTCGCGCAGGACGATCGTCTCGGTCAGCCCGTCCAACTCGTTGCCGCTGATGGAGACCGACTGCTGGGACCCGTGGCCGGAGAAGAAGAAGAGGAAGATGTCGTCTGGCCCGGCCTGGGCGGCGACCTCGGCGAACGCCCGGCGCACACCTCCGACCGTGGCGTCTGCATCCGTCAGCACGATGCTGGACGGGTTGAGCACGCCCTCGCGCCGCAGATCCTCGGCCAGCTTGATCGCATCATCAGCGGTGTAGGCCAGGTCCGAGGAATAGCCGCCGTAGTCCGAAATACCGACCATGATGGCAAAGACGCGCGGTCCGCCCTGGACACCGGCCTGGCGCGGCGTGCCCATGCTGAGCCCTGCGGTCAGACTGTAGGGGCCGACCTCGCCGGGCTGGAAGCTGGTCACCGAGACGGTGTAGTCGCCGTCGGCCGGCAGGGTCATGTCGATGCGACTGTTGGTGCCGTTCGGCCCATCGTCATTGTCGGCGGACACATCATCGGGCCCGCGCAGGAGCAGATAGGTGTCAAAGGCCTCGGACTGCAGGTCCAGCGCCACCCGGTCGCCCCGCCGTCCCGTGATGACATAACGGTCAGCATATTCGCCGGTCGTTAGCTGCTCATCGCTGGGCGAGAGCATGCCAGACAGGGAGACCCCGTCGGCAAAACTGTTGCCGGCACGCGAAGGAACGGCAGTCTGGACGCTGCCGGCGTCGGTATTCGACACGCTGAGGCGATAGGTGCCGGTTTCGCCAGGCGCATAGCTGGTGGCGACAATCTGGTATTCGCCACTGGCCGGGAGGGTCAGGACCAGACGGCTGTTGACGCCGTCCTCGCCGGTGTCGTCATCGTCGTTGGCGACCGCGAAGTCACCCGGCCCTTGTACGAACAGATAGGGGTCGAACTGATCCGAGCGCAGGGTGACCTCGATATGATCGCCGGCCTGCCCATTCAGGGTGTAGACGGTCATGTATTCGCCGGACCGCAGGGTGTCGTTGCCGACATCGAGCCGTCCCGTGACCGCCTGGCCCGGCCGCACCGTGGACCCGCCCGCTGAGGCTACGGCCGTGGTGCCGCCGGCTTCCTCCAGAACGAGGGTGTAGGCGCCCGTTTCGCCGACCTCATAGCTGGTGGTGATGATCGAGACCTCACCGGCATCGGGCATGATGAATTCGATACGGCTGTTGCGGCTGCCGCGGCCGGTCTGGTCGTCGTCGTTGTCCTCTTCTACACCGTCGCCGCGGACCATCAGATAGGGGTCGAACTCGGCAGAGTTGAGCCGCACGACATAGGTCTGGCCCGGCGTGCCGGTGAATGACCAGCTGTCGGCGTACTCTCCACTCGAAATCGAATCGTCCGACGCGCTGAGCTGACCGGCATTGGTTCCGCTCTGGACCTGACCGCCCCCCTGCCTTGCGATCTCAGGTCCCGATCCCTCGATCAAGCTCAGCGTGTAGCCGCCGCTTTCCCCGGGCGCGAAGGTGGTGGCTTGGATGCGGTACTGGCCGTTGGCCGGCAGACGCACGGTCAGCTGGGAATCGACGTCACCGTCGTCGCGGTCGTCATTGAACTCGGCAAAGCCCGAGGGACCGCGGACCATAACGTAGGAGTCCACATCCCCGGACGACATCTGGACCGTCACCTGCTGACCGGCCCGCCCCTCGAAGACATAGACGTCGACATACTCGCCCGAGGTCAGCTGGGCATCGCCGTCTTGCAGCCGGCCCTCTACCTCGCCGCCCAAACGGATCGAATCCTGCGCTGCAGCCGGAGAGGCGAACGCAGTCAGGCCCGCAAGCGCCACGACCATGCCGAGGGCCAGTGATCTGAGGCCCATGCGGGCTTCGCCGAAGAGCAGGATTGATCGGAACATGGTGCAGGCCTCCCCCGGGACTGCGCTCACCCTATCAACGGTATGCGACCCCGCAAGCCTGTCTGAACCTGACGAGTCGCGTCGGATGCAGCTTCCTCTTGCCAGTTCGCCTTGTGTGGCGTTCAAGCCGGGGAAGGCTGCGATACGACGCGGCCGGGGGAGAGCCCATGTTCACCACGCTGAATGCCCAGAGCGCTCTGGGTCTGGTTGTTGTCGTCGCCGTCTGCTGGCTGCTGTCCGAGGACCGTAAGCGCTTCCCGTGGCGCCTGGCGCTGGGCGCAGTGGCCGTGCAGGCGGCGCTGGTGCTGGCGCTGTTTGCTCTGCCGGGATCGCGGGCTTTGCTTGCAGCCATCACCGGGTCCGTCGATGCGCTGGGCCGGGCGACCAATGAGGGGGCCAGGTTCGTGTTCGGCTATCTGGCAGGGGGCGACCAGCCCTATGCGGTGACCAGTGAGCCAGCCCTGTTCACCTTCGCCTTTCAGGTCCTGCCGCTGATTCTGGTGATCTCGGCCCTGTCGGCGCTGCTGTGGCACTGGAAAATCCTGAAGGCGATCACCTATGGCTTCGGCCTGCTGTTCCAGCGGACCATGGGATTGGGCGGGGCGTCGGCGCTGGCGGTCGCGGCCAATATCTTTCTCGGCATGATCGAGAGCCCGATCGTCATCCGCGCCTATCTGGACAAGCTGACCCGGTCCGAACTGTTTCTCATGATGGTAGTGGGACTGGCGACCGTCGCCGGTTCGACCATGGTGGCCTATGCCGCCATCCTTGCGCCCGTGCTGCCCAATGCGGCGGGCCACGTGCTGGTGGCCTCGATCGTCTCGGCCCCCGCCGGGGTTCTGCTGGCCCGCATCATGATCCCCGAGACCCCAGGGCAGGGCGGGGAGGTCGCCGACTATTCCGCCTCCCTGAAATACGACTCTTCGATCGACGCCATCGTCAAGGGCACGTCGGACGGCCTGATGGTAGTGCTGAACATTTCGGCCGTGCTGATCGTGTTCGTTGCGCTCGTGGCCCTTGTGAACACCATGATTGGCGGCTTCTGGCTGTTCGGGGAGCCGGTGTCGGTCGAGCGGGTGCTGGGCTGGCTGTTCATGCCGGTCGCCTGGCTGACCGGCGTGTCCTGGACCGATGCGGGCGAGGCGGGGCGGCTGCTGGGCGTGAAGCTGACCCTGACCGAGTTCGTCGCCTTTATCGAACTGGGCAAGGTGCCGCCTGAGGCCATCAGCGAGCGCACCCGCATGCTGATGACCTATGCCCTGTGCGGCTTTGCAAACATCGGCTCGGTCGGGATCACGGTAACCGGCCTGTCCGTCCTGATGCCCGAGCGGCGCACCGAGGTGCTGGGCATGGTGTGGAAGGCCCTGGCCGCCGGCTTCATGGCGACCCTGATGACCGCCTCGGTGGTCGGCGCCTTGCCCGGCGGGGTGTTCGGCGGCTAGGGTTTCTAAACGCAACCGAGAGACCTGCCATGAAGCTCTACGACAGCCATCGCGCTCCCAATCCGCGCCGGGTGCGCTGGGTCATGGCCGAGAAGGGCATCGAGGACGTGGAGGTCGTGCAGGTTGACCTGCTGGCCGGCGAGCACCGGACGCCGGAATATCGGGCGAAGGTCGGGGTGCCCCATGTGCCCGCGCTCGAACTTGATGACGGCACCTGTATCTCGGAATCGGTCGCCATCTGTCGCTATCTCGAGTCGGTCTATCCCGAGCCGAACCTGTTCGGAGACGATGCCCGCGAGCAGGCCATCGTCGAGATGTGGACGCGGCGCTGCGAATTCTATCTGGCCAATCCGGTCATGCTGACGGTGCGCTTCACCCACCCGGCGCTGGCGGTGCTGGAGGCCACGCCGCAGCCGCAGGTCGCCGACTACAACCGCGTGGCCGCCGAACGCTTCATGAAGACGCTGGACCGCCATCTGGACGGGCGCGAGTTCATGGCGCTGGACCGATTCACAATTGCCGACATCGTTGCGGTGGTCGGGCTGGATTTCGCGCGCCTGATCAAATACCGCCCGCCGGTGGAGCTGGAGAACCTCAATCGCTGGCTGGACGCCTGCCGGGCCCGCCCCGCTGCCAAGGCTGGTGTCTAGGGGTCAGTCCCGCGGTCGGAACTTCCGGATCACACCCGAGAAGGTCATCAGCACCCGCTCGCCGGCATTGATCTGTCCTCGCACGAAGATCAGGCTTTTGCCCGCGCGGATCACCTCGCCCGTCGCCTCGACCAGTTCGCCGACCCAGGCGCCGTCGATGAAGGTGGAGTCCAGCTGGACGGTGACGCCCGAGGCGCCCTCCATCTCCTGATAGGCCGTCTGAAACAGGGCGATGTCGGCAAAGGTCATGAGGCAGCCACCGTGCATCCGCCCGCCCGCATTCATGTGCTTGGGCTCGGCCCGGAAGGCGCAGCGCATCCGCCCGTCAGGGTCGGGGCGGAAGTAGAAGGGACCCACCACCTGGTCGAAGGTGCCGTGCAGGTCATAGGTCTTCCAGCCGGCGAACTCGCCTTCGGTAACGGTGATCTTGGCGACCATGATGATCCTCAGCCTTCTTCTTCGCCTCGCAATGCAGCATATAGGGCGAATGAGCGACCCCATCGAAGAGACTATCTACGAAAAACTTGCGGCTCTCGGGCCTGGCAAGAGCATTGAGCCGGCAGACGTCGCCAAGGCGGTACAGCCGGAGCAGTGGCAGCGCATGCTGCCGCGGGTACGCACGACGGCGCTGGGCCTGATGCGACAGGGGCGGCTGATGATCACCAAGAAGGGCAAGCCGGTCGATCCCTCCAGCTTCAAGGGCGTGATCCGTCTGCGTCTGCCGACGGCAGAGGAGTCGGCGCAGTTGGTTCAGGCCCGGACGGCCGCGCCGGATGATGCCGACTGATCTGGACGGACTGCTGACGCGGATTGCGGCCTGCAGGGCTTGCGCCGGGGACTTCGGCCATGAGCCTCGACCGGTCGTTATGGTGTCCCCCCGCACGCGGTTGCTGATCTGTGGGCAGGCGCCGGGCCGCCGTGTGCACGAAAGCGGTCGACCGTTCACAGATCCGTCCGGCGACCGACTGCGCGACTGGCTGGGGATCGACTCGGCCACCTTCTATGGCGACGACCGGATCGGGGTCGCGGCCCAGGCCTTCTGCTTTCCGGGGACGAGTCCTGCAGGAGGCGACTATCCGCCCCCGAAACGCTGTGCCGAGCTCTGGCGCGTGCCGCTTCTTGAGGCACTGGACAAAGTCGAGCTGACCCTGCTGGTTGGTAGCCATGCCCAGTCCTGGGCCCTGGCAGGGCGGTATCGCGGCATGACCGAGACTGTCCGCAACTGGCGCGACCACCTGCCGGACGCCCTGCCCCTGCCGCATCCCTCCTGGCGGAATACCGCATGGCTCGCGCGCCACCCATGGTTTGAGGCCGAAGTCCTGCCGTATCTTCGCGATCGGGTTAGGGGCATTCTTCATCCATGACGCGCTTCGCTATCGGTCTCTTGCTCTTTCTGGCGCTCCCGGGTTGTGCGGCCCCCTATGTTCAGGCGCCTCTCTTGCCGCCTGAGCGCCAGATGGCTTCCCGCATGGATGACACCCGTTTCGTCATGCGCGACGGTGCCGAGCTGCCGTATCTGCACTGGATGCCCGAGGGCGATCGGCCATGGGCGGTGGTCATCGCCCTGCACGGGATCAATGACAGCCGCGCCGCCTTCCGTCTGGCGGGGCCGTGGTGGGCCGAACGCGGGATTGCCACCTATGCCTATGACCAGCGCGGGTTCGGAGGCGCGCCGGGGCGGGGACTGTGGCCCGGAGATCTGATGGCCGATGATCTGGATCAGGTCGTGGCGCTGGTTCGGGCGCGACATCCGGGTGCGGTGATCGCGGTGGCCGGGGAAAGCATGGGCGGCGCCGTGGCGATTACGGCCTTCGCTTCTGATGTGCCGCCCGCTGCGGATCGGTTGATCCTGCTGGCGCCGGCGGTGTGGGGTTGGTCCAGCCAGCCGCTACTGTATCGGCTGAGCCTGTCGGCGGCGGCCTGGGCCGTGGGGGATGTCGCGCTGGAGCCGCCGGCCTGGGCGGCCGATCAGGTGCTGCCTTCCGACCACCTGATGGAGCTTATCCGCTCCGGTCGTGATCCGGACCAGACGCTCTCGACCCGGTTTGACGTTCTTTATGGCCTCGTCGACCTGATGGAGGCGGCGGGACAGGGGCTCGGCGCGGTTCGCCTGCCCACCCTGTTCCTTTATGGCGCCCGGGATGATCTGGTGCCGGATCGGGCGGTGCGTCAGGCGCTCGAACGGGCCGGACCGATGCCGGGCCTTCGCACGGCATTTTATGAGGACGGCTACCACATCCTGAACCGTGACCTTCAGGCCGTGCGGGTGTTTGCCGACATTGAGGCCTGGCTGAGAAATGAGGCTGCGGCGCTGCCGTCGGGGGCCGGACCGATCCCTCTGCGATAGGCCGGATGACGCTGCGTAAGGTCAAGCTTGCTCCGGGTCGGTAACCCGCGTATCAGCCCCCGCAACAAAAATACCCAGGAAAGGCTCGCAAAGGGCATGACACTGTTCGATTCGCCGTCGTTCTCGAACCATGAGGGCGTGTACGCCTTTTATGACGAAAAGACTGGTCTCAAGGCAATTGCTGCGGTGCACTCGACTGCGCGCGGTCCTGCTGTGGGCGGTACCCGCATGTGGAACTATGCCACAGCGGCCGAGGCCTTGGAGGACGTGCTGCGCCTGTCGCGGGGCATGAGCTACAAGAATGCCGTGGCCGATCTGGAGATGGGGGGCGGCAAGTCGGTCATCTTGGGCGACAGCCGCACGGAGAAGACCCCTGAACTGTTCCAGGCCTTTGGGCGTGCCATCGACACCCTGGGCGGTATCTATTACGCGGCGGAGGACGTCGGTGTTTCGGTCGAGGATATCGCCGAGGCCCGCAAGGAGACCGAATTCGTGGTCGGCCTGTCCGGTGGCAAGGAAGGCTCGGGCGATCCGAGTCCGGTCACCGCCGAGGGCGTGTTCCGCTCGACCCTGACCGTCGCCCGCCGCCTGTGGAAGCAGGACGACCTGACCGGTCTGACGGTTGCAGTGCAGGGCATCGGCCACGTTGGCGGTTATCTGGCCGACAAGCTGCACAAGGCCGGCGCCAAACTTGTAATGACCGACGTCAACACCGCCCTGCTGGAAGAGGTCGCGGCACGCAATAATGCCGAGATCGTGGCGCCGGATGCCATCTATGACGTCAAGGCCGACATCTATGCGCCCTGCGCGCTGGGGGCGACGCTGAACCCCGAAACACTGGACCGCCTGTCGGCCAGGGCCATTGTCGGTGCCGCCAACAACCAGCTGGCCACCCCCGAGATCGGACGCATCCTGTTCGAGCGCGGCGTGCTGTATGCGCCGGACTATGTCGTCAACGGCGGGGGCATCATTAATGTGGCCTCGGAAATGGCAGCCCGGAACAGCGGCGGTGCGTATGACCCGGCCTGGGTTGAGGGCAAGCTGGCCCGGCTGATGGAGACGCTGGAGGAAATCCTCGAGCGGTCCGACAGCGAAAGGCGACCGACCCACGAGGTCGCCGACGCCATCGCCGAAGCCCGTATCCAGGCGGCGGCCGACGAAAAGGCGAGGGCCCGCGGGGCCTGAGGCCCCATCCCACGATCCGGCCACGGCTAATTCGGTAATCCCTGCCGTCTCTTAACGCGCCGTTTACCATGCGGGCGGCACTTTCTGCCTAGCGGGCGTGTTGCCTGTGAGTAGGGGTGTTGGGGCGCGCGTGGGCGGCTTTTCCGGGGCTTTGCAGAGATTTGGGGTCGGGCGACTGGCTACCCTGGCAGGTGTTGCTGCCGGCGTGGCAGCGGTGCTCGTGGTGCTGATGCTGCGCATCGGCCAGGCGCCGGATGCCTTGCTCTATTCCAATCTGGACCTGCGCGAGGCGGCCGAGATTACGGCGGCGCTGGATACTGCCGGCATTAAATATTCGTCGCGTGGCGACGGCTCGACCATCTTTGTCAGCCGGGACGAGGTCGGGACCGCCCGAATGCTGGTGGCCGGCAAAGGTATCGTGACCAGTGGGTCGGTTGGCTATGAGATTTTCGACAGCCAGTCTGTGCTGGGGCAGACGGAGTTCCAGCAGAACCTGAATGCCAAGCGCGCGCTGGAAGGCGAACTGTCCCGCAACATCATGACGCTGCGCGGCGTCACCATGGCACGCGTGCTCATCGCCCTGCCGGAACGGGCCCTGTTCCAGGCCGAGGCGGCCGAGCCGACGGCCTCGGTCGTGGTCGGGCTGGGTGGTCGTGACCTGACCGCTGACCAGATCCGCGGCATCCGCTCGCTGGTGGCGTCCAGCGTGCCGAACCTCAAGCCGACGCGCGTCACCGTCATGGACGACACCAATCGCACATTGGCGGCGGGCGGCGATGAGGACGGCTTTTCCGGCGCCAGTGCCGACCGCATGAAGGCTACGACAGAGGCCCAGCTTCAGGCGCGGGTCATGGATGTCGTCCAGGGCATCGTCGGTCCCGGTGCCGCGCGGGTGCAGGTGACCGCCGAGATCGACCACAGCCGTTCGACCACCCAGGAACAGCGCTTTGACCCGGATGGTCAGGTTGTCCGCTCCATGGCCATCAATGGTTCGAACTCCCAGGACACGACCGGCCAGACTGTGGGCGGTGTGGGCGCGGACCAGAACATTCCGGGCGGTGAAGCGCCGGGCCTCGAGGCCCAGGGCTCGACGCGCACGGACGAGACGGAAACAACCAACTACGAAATCTCGAACACCACCACGACCACCGTGCGCGAGCCGGGCGAGGTCAAGAAGCTGGCTGTAGCTGTGGCCGTCGACGGCGTCTGGACGCCGGGTGCAGATGGCGCCGAGCCCACCTACGAACCGCGTACGCCTGAGCAGATCACCGAGATCGAAGAGCTGGTGAAGGCTGCCGTCGGCTTCAGTGCCGAGCGGGGCGATATCGTCCGCGTCAGCAATGTCGCATTCAACCGCGAAGTGGCCCCGAATGGCGGCACCGAGGCGGGTGGCGGCATGTTCGATTTCACCAAGAACGACATGATGCGCGGCATCGAGCTGCTGGTGCTGCTGATCACCGGCGTGCTGCTGATCCTGTTCGTTCTGCGTCCACTGCTGAAGGCGACGGCCGGTGGCGGTGGGGGCGTGCCCGCGCTGGCGGCTGGCAATGGCGTCACCCCGGTGCAAACGACACCCGTGGGCGCTTCGGGTCAGGCCGCTGCCGGACAGCTGACCGGTCCGTCCGACATGGAGCAGCGACTGGATATCGCCCGCATCGAGGGCCAGGTGAAGGCCTCCTCGGTCAAGAAGGTGTCCGAGTTCGTCGAGAAGCATCCGGAAGAGTCGACCTCGATCCTCCGCAGCTGGGTGCATGAAGGCTGATGGCTGCGCGGATGATCACACGCAAGCCGGCGGTCGAGGACGCCCGCAAGCTGACCGGTCCTGAAAAGGCGGCCGTCATCCTGTTGTCGTTGGGCGAGGATCACACGCGCCTGTGGCAGGGGCTGGACGAGGACGAAATCAAGGAAATCTCCCAGGCCATGGCGGCGCTGGGCACCGTCAGTTCGCAGGTCGTCGAGGAGCTGCTGCTCGAGTTCGTCTCGGGCATGAGCGGCTCTGGCGCAGTCATGGGCAGTTTCGAGCAGACCCAGAAGCTGCTGGCCTCCTTCATGCCCGCGGAACGGGTCGAAGGCCTGATGGAGGAAATCCGCGGGCCGGCCGGTCGCACCATGTGGGACAAGCTGGGTAATGTGAACGAGGCGGTCCTCGCCAACTATCTGAAGAACGAATACCCCCAGACCGTCGCCGTGGTCCTGTCCAAGATCAAGCCGGACCATGCCTCGCGCGTGCTGACGGCCCTGCCCGAAGACTTCGCCATGGAGTGCGTCCAGCGCATGCTGCGCATGGAGCCGGTCCAGCGCGAGATTCTCGACAAGATCGAACAGACCCTGCGCACCGAGTTCATGTCGAACCTGGCGCGCACGTCGAAGCGCGACAGCCACGAGATGATGGCGGACATCTTCAACAGCTTTGACCGTCAGACCGAGGCCCGTTTCATCGGGGCGCTGGAAGAGCGTAACCGCGAGGCGGCCGAACGCATCCGGGCCCTGATGTTTGTGTTCGAGGATCTGGCCAAGCTTGACCCCGGCGGCATCCAGACCCTGCTGCGCGCAGTCGAAAAGGACCAGCTGGCCCTGGCGCTGAAGGGGGCCTCGGAATCGCTGCGCGAACTGTTCTTCGGCAACATGTCCGAGCGGGCGTCCAAGATCATGCGCGAGGACATGGAGTCGATGGGACCGGTCAGGCTCAAGGACGTCGACTCGGCCCAGATGGCCATGGTTCAGGTTGCCAAGGATCTCGCCGCCAAGGGCGAGATCATGCTGGTCGGGCAGGGCGGCGACGACGAGCTGATCTACTGACATGACCCACGCCTCCGTCCCCTCCCGTCCTTTCGCCTTCGATACCGAGTTCGACTCTTCGGGTGCAGTCGTGCGCTCTGCGAACTGGCAGCCCGTCAAGCGGGCCTATTCGCCGGCAGAGGTTGAAGCCTTGGTCGCCCAGGCCCGCAACGAGGGGCACGTGCAGGCACTCGCGGAGGTCGACAGCCGCCGGTCGCAGGCGATTGCCGATCTGAGTGCGGCCCTGACCAACAGTCTGCCGCGTCTGACTGGTACGGTGGAGACCTATCGCGCACAGACGGCCCATCTGGCCATGGCCACCGGTAGGGCGCTGGCTTTCGCCGCCCTGGAGCGTTTGCCCCGTGCCGCATTACAGGCCGCGCTTGAGGAACTGGGCCGCGAGATTGATGCGTCGCCCCGTCTGGTGATCGCCATGTCCGGTCTGGACGAGGCCGGCCGTGCCGAGATTGAAGCGCTGTGCGCCAATGTCGGCTATGCCGGAGCGGTCCGGTTCCGCGACGAACCGGGTCTGGCGCAGGCGGCCTTTGAGCTCGAATGGTCCGACGGCCGCGCCGCCTTTGACCCCGAGGAATCCTTCGCCCGCCTTTCCGCTGCGGTCGCCCGCGCGCTGGCCGCTGACCAAGCTCCCGATGCCGCCCAATCGCCCGAAGGGATGGACCCATGACTGCTGACAATCTGCCGCTCGAAGAGTTCGATCACGGGGTGATGCCTGTGTCGAACGAGGACGGCCTGGACAAGTCCGCCAGTGATCTGGCCCCGGTGTTCGACGTGCCGGTCAATATCTCGGCGGTGCTGGGCAAGTCCCACATGTCGGTCGCGCAACTGTTGAAGCTGACCAGTGGCTCGGTGCTGGAGCTGGACCGCAAGGTCGGTGAGGCCATCGACATCTTCGTCAACAACCGGCTGGTCGCGCGCGGCGAGGTGGTCGTCGTCGAGGACCGCCTGGGCGTGACCATGACGGAAATCATCAAGACCGAGGATACGGGCGCCTGATCGGCGACCGGCAGTGAGATTTAGAGGAGAAGACCCATGCGGCTTCTGGTAGTTGGCAGACTGAGCGGGCAACTGGCCTCGGCCGTGAAAATGGCCATGGCCCACGGTGCCAAGGTGCACCATGTCGAGCGGGGCGATCAGGCCACCGAGCAGCTGCGACGCGGGCAGGGCGCGGACCTGTTGATGGTCGACTACCGCGTCGACATCGCGGCCCTGATCGCGGCCAATGAGGCCGAGCGCATCCATGTGCCGGTGGTCGCCTGCGGTGTCGATGCCGGGCCGGACGATGCCGCCGCCACCATTCGCGCCGGAGCCAAGGAGTTTATCCCCCTGCCGCCCGAGGCCGATCTGATCGCCGCCGTCCTGTCGGCTGTGGCGGACGACGACCGCCCCCTGATCTCGGCCGATCCTTCGATGAAGGCGGTGATCGGTCTGGCCGACCAGGTCGCGCGGTCCGAGGCCTCGATCCTGATCACCGGCGAAAGCGGCGTCGGCAAGGAGGTCATGGCCCGCTACCTGCACCAGAATTCGCGCCGCGCCGACAAGCCGTTCATCAGCGTCAACTGCGCCGCTATCCCCGACAATCTGCTGGAATCGGAACTGTTCGGCCACGAGAAGGGCGCCTTTACCGGCGCCGTGGCCCGCCGGGTCGGCAAGTTCGAGGAGGCCGACGGCGGCACCCTGCTGCTGGACGAGATCAGCGAGATGGATGTGCGGCTTCAGGCCAAATTGCTGCGCGCCCTGCAGGAACGCGTCATCGACCGCGTGGGTGGCACCGCACCGGTCAAGGTCGACATCCGCATCATCGCCACTTCGAACCGTGACCTGGCGCGGTCCGTCTCGGAGGGCAACTTCCGTGAAGACCTGCTGTACCGGCTGAACGTCGTCAATCTGCGGCTGCCGTCGCTGCGCGAGCGTCCGGGTGACATACCGGCGCTGGCCGACTTCTTCGTGCGGAAATATGCGGCCGCCAATGGTGTGCCGGTCCGGCCCGTGTCGGCCGACGCGCGCCGGGCCCTGACCGCACACCGCTGGAACGGCAACGTGCGCGAGCTGGAAAACGCCATGCACCGCGCGGTGCTGCTGGCGCAGGGCCCCGAGATCGACGTCGACGCCATCCGCCTGCCGGACGGTCAACCATTGACGGGGGCGACTTACGACGCCGGACCCGCCAGCCGTGCGGCCCAGACCGCCGATGCCGTCACCCGTGCCTATGTCGGCCAGACGGTGGCCCAGATGGAAAAGACCCTGATCCTCGACACCCTGGGCCATTGCCTCGGCAACCGCACCCATGCGGCCAACATTCTGGGCATCTCGATACGCACCCTGCGCAACAAGCTGAACGAATACGCCGACGAAGGCACGCCCATCCCCGCGCCCCAGTCGGGCATTTCCGCCGCTGTCGGCTGAGGACGCCATTATGGACCGCAGACGCGTTCTGACGGGTATGGCGGCCCTGCCGCTGGTGGCCTGCCAGCGCCGCGAGGTGCAGCCCGGGGCCGGGGAAGAGCCTGTTGAGTGGTTCATGCCGGAGGCGCATGCGCTCGACCTCTCGGATCTGGAATCGACCTTCGGGGGGCGTCTCGGCTTCGGCCTGATCACCCCCGACTATCGCTTGCTGTCGTGGCGGTCCGAGGATCGCTTTGTCTATTGCTCCACCTTCAAGGCCTTTCTCGCTGCAGCGACGCTTGAGCGTGTCCAGAACGGTCTGGAACAGCTGGATCGCGACATCCCCGTCACGGCCGCCGACATGACGCACCATGCGCCGGTGACCGAGCCCGCAGTTGGCGGCACGCTGACGGTTGAGGCGCTCATGAAGGCGACCGTCGAACTGAGTGACAACCCGGCTGCCAACCTGCTGTTGCGGGAGATGGGCGGCCTGGCACGGATGCAGGACTTCTATCGAAGCCTTGGCGATACCGTCACACGGGTCGACCGCTGGGAGCCCGAGATGAACCGGCTGGACGGCGACAAGGACACGACCTCGCCCCGCGCCGCCGCGACAAACCTGTATGCGCTTCTGGTGAACCGCAATGACGGTTCACGCCCAGGTGGACCGCTCAATGACGTCTCGCTGGCGACGCTCAAGGGCTGGATGTTCGACACCCCGACCGGGCCGGGCCGTATCAAGGCCGGATTGCCCGCAGGCTGGACCACGGCGCACAAGACCGGGACGGGGGGGTATGGCCCCACTAACGACATTGGCGTCATCTACGCGCCCGATGGCACAGCGCTGCCGGTGGCCGTCTATTATCACGCGGACCGGTCGTCATCAGAAGCGGATCGCGACGCCGTCATCGCAGAGGCCACCCGCCGGGCCCTGAGGGCCATCGCATGACCGACAGCCCCGTCATGATGAAGGACGGCATGGCCAGGCCTTCGGGCAGGGACATGCTGGGCTGGATCGCGCGCGGCGAGGTCGGCATGGCGGTCGGCGTGATCGGCGTCATCCTGCTGCTGATCCTGCCGATCCCGGCCTTCCTGATGGACATGCTGCTGGCGATCTCGCTGATCTCCAGTGTGCTGATCCTGATGACCGCCCTGATGATGAAGAAGCCGCTGGACTTCGCCATCTTCCCGACGGTGCTGCTGGTCTCGACCCTGTTTCGTCTGGGCCTGAACCTGGCTTCGACCCGGCTGGTGCTGACCAGCGGCCACGAGGGTGGCGACGCCGCCGGCCATGTGATCGAGGCGTTTGGCGCCCTGATGATGGGCGGCAGCTTCATCATCGGCATCATCGTCTTTGCTATCATTCTGGTGGTGAACTTCGTCGTCATCACCAAGGGTTCGACCCGCATCGCCGAGGTCTCGGCCCGCTTCACGCTTGACTCCATGCCCGGCAAGCAGATGGCGATCGACGCCGATCTGTCGTCGGGGTTGATCACCGAGGACCAGGCAAAGACCCGCCGCAAGGAGCTGGAGCAGGAATCGACCTTCTTCGGCGCCATGGACGGTGCCTCGAAATTCGTGCGCGGCGACGCGGTCGCCGGCCTGATCATCGTTTTCATTAATGTGCTGGGCGGCATTCTGATCGGCACGCTGCAGCATGGTATGCCGATGGGCGAGGCGGCTACCGCCTATGTCCAGCTGACCATCGGTGACGGTCTGGTCACCCAGGTGCCGGCCATCATCATTTCGATCGCCGCAGGCTTTCTGGTGTCCAAGGCCGGGGTCGAGGGCTCGGCCGACAAGGCCCTGGTCAGCCAGCTGGCCACCAACCCCATCAGCCTGGGCATGGTGGCGGCGGCCTCGGCCCTGATCGGTCTGATCCCCGGCATGCCCCTGCTGCCGTTCTTCGCGCTCGCGGCGGGGTCGGGCTTCATGGCCTGGCGACTGGGCCGGGCACGCCTGAAGCCTGCACCGGTGGAGACGGCAGAGTCCGCCAAGCCCCGCGAGGACGTCGAAGAGCCGATCTCGACTGCGCTCAACATCGATGAGGTCAAGATCGAGCTGGGCTATTCCCTGCTGGCCCTGATCAACGATCTGGAAGGCCGTCGCCTGACCGATCAGGTCCGCGCCCTGCGCCGGTCGCTGGCGCAGGAGTACGGCTTCGTCATGCCGTCCGTGCGCATCCTCGACAACATGCGTCTCGGCACCCAGGGCTATGCCATCCGGATCAAGGAGATGGAGGCCGGCAAGGGCGAGGTGCGGCTGGGGCAGCTTCTGGCCATGGACCCCGCAGGCCGCCAGGTCGAACTGCCGGGCGAGCACACCAAGGAACCCGCCTTCGGCCTGCCGGCGACCTGGATTGACGAAAGCCTGCGCGAGGAGGCGACCTTCCGCGGCTATACGGTGGTGGATCCCTCGACCGTACTGACCACCCACCTGACGGAAATCCTGAAGGAGAATATGGCCGAGCTCCTGTCCTATGCCGAGGTGCAGAAGCTGCTGAACGGTCTGGAGGGGGAGGAGAAGAAGCTGGTCGAGGACCTGATCCCGGGTTCGGTGACGGTCACCACCCTTCAACGGGTGCTGCAGACCCTGCTGAAGGAGAAGGTCTCGATCCGCGACCTCCCGGCTATTCTGGAAGGTCTGGCCGAGGCTGCGCCGCACACCAGTTCAGTGACCATCCTGGTCGAGCATGTGCGGACCCGTCTGGCCCGTCAGTTGTGCTGGCAACACAAGGCCGACGACGGCGCCCTGCCGATCGTCACCCTGTCACCCGAGTGGGAGCAGGCGTTTGCCGAAAGTCTGGTTGGTCAGGGCGAGGACAAGCAACTGGCTATGGCTCCCTCCCGGCTGCAGGACTTCATCCGGGCTGTGCGGGATGTGTTCGAACGCGCCGCCATGTCGGGCGAGACCGCGGTGCTGCTGACCGGTCCGCAGGTCCGGCCCTATGTTCGCTCTATCATCGAACGCTTCCGCGGCCAGACGGTGGTGATGAGCCAGAACGAGATCCACCCTCGCGCCCGTCTCCGGACGCTGGGGCAGGTCTGAGGCGTGGTCAGTTGACCTCGGTCCAGCCTTCGGAAGAGGCCTGACGGGCGGCTTCGTTGGTCGGACGGGCGACGAGCCCGGACTGTGTGATCCAGACCTCATATTCCGCGCCATCGGCCATCGGCATATAGGCGCCACCGCCGTAAAGGGTGTCGACCGCATCGACATAGCGACGATATTTGCGCGCCATGTCCCAGGCATTAACCCGCCACGGCAAGGCATCGGGCTGGTCCCCGCCGCTCAGGTCGTGGACGCTGCGGATGCCTTCGCGTTCCTGCTGGATCGACTGATAGCGACCCGACAGACGGTCGAGCCGGTACTGGGTATCGAGGCCGAGTACCGTGGCCCAGGGCTTCCAGCGCAGAACCTGCGCCTCGATCCGCCATTCGTCGCCATGCAGGGGATAGACCGCTGTGGTCGGGGCGTCGGCCTCATTGGCGGACGGCTGGATCACCGTCGTCTCGAAATACTGGGGGCCGAGCTGCTCGACCTGGATAGTGGCCACAGGCCGCTCATAGGTGAGACGCGCGTAGGTCTGGACGTTCATGCCGAGGAGCGCGGCAATCGCAGCCGCTGCAGCCAGACCCCCACCCCCGATGGCGCCCAGACCGCCGCTCAGGAATTTGCCCCTGAAAAGAGCAGCCAGACCGCTGAACAGAAAGATGACTCCCGCCAACCCAACGATTGCCGGAATAATCCACCACCACCAGACCATGTCGCCCCCCCTTACGCGCTGCGTACCTACCCTATGCTAACCGTAAATCGCGGGAGCGTCGAAGGTTTCACCCGACACGCGACTGGACTTGGCCCGGCCGGCAGGTAAACGTGCGCGGCGATGAGCTGGGAAATCCGGGAGAATCTGACGGCATTTAGCCGCTTCCTGCGCACGGCCAGCCTGGGACGTTCCCTGCTCGGGCTGCTGTCGCTGGCACTGGTCCTACTGCTGGTCGTCAATCTGGCGACCTTTTTCATGATCGGCCGCACGGCCGAGTTCAATGAATCCATCGATCGCAGCATGCGCGTCCAGGTGGCTGCGCGCGATGTGCTGACCCGCCTGGTCGATGCCGAGACCGGTCAGCGGGGTTATCTGTTGACGGGACGTCAGCAGTTTCTGGCGATCCACGACGAGGCGATCCGCGAACTGCCTGTCTTGATGCAGGAACTGGACGATCTGACCGCCAGCGATGCTGAGGTGCGCGAGCGCGTCGATCATTTGCGCGACCTGACCCGTGAGCGCATGAGCCTGATGGACACCAGCATAACCCTGGCCCGCAGCGGTCGGACCGGCGATGCCGTCCAGATCGTTCGCGACGGGCGGGGCAAGCAGCTGATGGACTCCATGCGGCTCGAGATAGAGGCCATCGACACGATCGAGAGCGAGCGGTTCGCCTCCCGCCGGCAGCAGTCGGAATGGTCCGCGCGCGCGACGATCGGCGTGAACGCGATGGCGGGGATACTGATCCTGATGCTGGCTGGCATCGTGGCGTGGATCGTGCTGCGCTATTTGCGGGAGATGCAGGCGGCCCACTATGAGCTGGATCGCATCAATGCCAATCTGGAGAATGAGGTGCGGGACCGCACAGGGGACCTGATCCGCGCCAATGAAGAGGTTCAGCGCTTCGCCTATATCGTCAGCCACGACCTGCGCGCGCCTCTGGTCAATGTGATGGGCTATACGTCGGAACTGGAGCAGGCGGGGAAGTCCATTGACCGCCAGATGTCCAGGGTTGAGACCGAGGCCCCTGACCTGATGGAGCAGGACGCGCTGGTCGCGGTGCGCGAGGATATGCCCGAGGCGATCGGCTTCATCCGTGCCTCGACCGAGAAGATGGACCGGCTGATCAACGCCATCCTCAAGCTCTCGCGGGATGGGCGGCGGGTACTGAGCGCAGAGTCCATCAATATGACGGCCATGATCCAGAAAATCGCCGATAGCGTGAACCATCAGACCGAAAGTGTGGGGGCCGAGATCGAGGTTGCGGAGCTACCGGGTCTGACGGGGGATCGCCTTTCACTGGAACAGGTGTTCGGCAATATGATCGACAATGCGGTTAAATACCTGGACCCGAAGCGGCCGGGACGAATCCGGGTCGAGGGGCAAGATCTGGCCGACGGCATGGTCGAGTACAGGATCGTCGACAACGGTCGCGGCATTTCGGACCGGGACCACGAAAGGATCTTCGAGCTATTCCGCCGCTCGGGCAAACAGGACCAGCCGGGCGAGGGTCTGGGCCTTGCCTTCGTCAAAAACAGCATTCGCCGAATGGGCGGCGACATCACTGTAGAGTCGAGGCTGGGCGAAGGCTCGACATTCATCCTCAAATTTCCCAAACGCCTCTACATCTCTGAGAACGGAAGCCTGTCATGACCACACCCGTCAAAATCGTGATGATCGAGGACGATCACGGCCATGCGCGGCTGATCGAGAAGAACATCCGCAGGGCCAATATTTCGAACGCGATCGAGCATTTTGCCGATGGCAACTCGGCCCTTGAGCATCTGTTCAGCGAGGCGGTCTTGACCAATGGTCCGCTGCTGATCCTTCTGGACCTGAACCTGCCGGACATGTCGGGCACCGACATCCTGGAGAAGATCAAGTCCGATAGCCGTCTGCGGCGCGCGCCGGTGGTGATCCTGACCACCACGGACGACAAGACGGAAATCCAGCGGTGCTATGATCTGGGCTGTAATGTCTACATCACCAAGCCCGTGGAATATGAGTCCTTCTCGGAGGCCATACGGCAGTTGGGTCTGTTTCTTTCGGTTATCCAGGCCCCCGAAATCGATTGAGTGAGCGCTGTTTGGAACCGCTGACGACCCCCCTCAGGCTGCTCTACATCGACGACGACCGCGGTCTGTCGCGGCTGGTCGAGAAGGAACTTGGCCGTCAGGGCTTTGTGGTGACCTGCGCGGCTGATGGGGAGGCTGGCCTGGAACGCCTGATGAGTGGTCAGGTGTTCGACGTCTGTGCGCTGGACCATTACATGCCCGAGCGCGATGGGCTGGATGTGCTGCCCGACATTCTGGCCCTGCCGGACCCGCCGCCCGTGGTCTACGTCACCGGCGCCCAGGAAGGGCGGATCGCTGTAGCGGCGCTCCGGGCCGGGGCTGTGGACTACGTCATCAAGGACATCTCGGAAGACTTCACCTCGTTACTGCGCTCGGCCATTGAAGACGCCCATATGCGTCGTCGGCTGAAGCGCGAGAATGAAAGCGCACAGGATGAAATCCGCATCGCCCGTGACCGGGCTGAGGCCATGCTGCGCGAGGTCAATCACCGGGTCGGCAACTCCCTGCAACTGGTGTCCAGCTTCATCTCGCTGCAGATGCGCCAGCTCAAGGATGGCGATGCCCGGGATGCCCTGCGCGAGGCGCAGGCCCGCATTGAGGCGGTCGCCCACGTGCACCGCCGGCTCTACACTTCCGGCGACATGGCTCAGGTGGCTATGGATGAATATCTGAAGAGCTTGATTGAGGAACTGGGTGTGTCGCTGGGACGCGAGGACAATGCGCCCAATCTGACCCTGGACGCTGACCCCATGAGCGTCGGCACGGATCAGGCGGTATCCCTCGGCGTGATCGTGACCGAATTGGTCACCAACGCGGTCAAGTACGCCTATGAGCCCGGCCAGGGCGGAGAGATCCGGATTCACCTCAAGGCGGATGGAGACGGTCGCGCCCTCCTAACGGTCGAGGACGACGGCCCCGGGCTGGGCGACCAGTCCGCAGGACCCAAGGGGACCGGTCTCGGCTCCAAGATCGTGGCCGCCATGGCGGGCGGTCTGCGCTCCAAGGTCAGCTTTGATGACGCCCACAAGGGTGTCCGTGCCCAGCTGGCCTTCGACCTCTAGGCCGGACCATGCTGCAGTTCGGAATCGCCAGACCTGACCATGTCTATGCGCCGCGGCCCACGGCTTTCGGCCTGCTGGTGCACGAGGGCCTGCTGGCCTGTGTGCGGATTGACCGGGGGAAGGACAGCTACCTCGACCTGCCCGGTGGCGCGCGTGATGGGAACGAGTCCGAGACGGAGGCAGTCGCACGGGAATTTCGCGAGGAAACCGGCCTGCGCGTGGCGGCTGAAGTCCGCCTGACGGAAGCTGCCCAGTTCGTGGACAAGACTGACGGGCGCACCGTCAACAACACGGGCGGCTTCTGGACGCTGCGTCTGCTGGACCCGATCCAGTCCGGCAAGATCGAGGACGACCATGAGTTGGTCTGGCTGGACCCTGTGGAGGCCTTGACGGGGCTACGTCACGAAGCCCATGCCTGGGCCGTGGCCGTATGGCTCAGGTCTCGCACATCGGCGTGATCCGGGGAACGACATGCGCCTGAACCTGTTGAATTGTCATCGGGCGAACGACGGGTTCGCCTTCCTCCCAGGAGACGACAATGAACAAGGATCAAGTTGAAGGCCGTGCCAAGGAAGCCGTTGGCAACGTCAAGGACGCCGCTGGCGATGCGACGGACAACCGCAAACTCCAAGCCGAAGGCGAGGCCGACCAGGTCGAAGGCAAGGTCCAGAAGACCGTCGGCGACGTGAAGGAAGACATCAAGCACTGATCGCCAGATCATTCCGCCGGATCGAAGGGGCCATCGTCGCAAGACGGTGGCCTCCTTCAGTTCTGGCCGGACAGCTTGATCCGCAAGCGGTCGTCGGCGTCGCGTGGGGTATCGCAGACTTCTTCCCAGACCACGCCGCCGTCTGGACGCGCACGCGGGCGGGTGCTGCAGCGGGCCGGCTCGCGCAGTTGCGGCGTGGAGGGTCCCCGCATCTCGCGCGGCTGATCGCACTGGACGGCGAAGCCGGCGTCAGCCTGGGCGCGTGCACACGCTTCCAGCGCTGTGGTCGGGCGCAGGGCCTCCGGCAGGTTTTCGCCCAGCTCAGCCACCAGCTGTTGCCGGACGCGGAACTGGCAGGATTCAAGCGGCGTGTCGCCGCGGATCTGGGGATGGCAGCGGGCTCGCTCCCAGGCGAAGGGGTCGTCGCGTGCCCATTGGGGCAGGGCGGGGTCCTGCATCAGCAGGCCAAGGATGATTGCACCGAGCATGGACGCCTCCATTTGGTGGTCGCCGACCTATCGGGCCAGGGAGCGCATGGCGCGCTCCAGCCCGTCGAGAGTCAAGGGGAACATCTGGTCCTCCATCACCTCGCGGATCAGCCCCACCGACGGCGTGTACGACCAGTAGCGTTCAGGTACAGGGTTCAGCCACGCCGACTTTGACCACTGCTGACGCAGGCGTTTGAGCCAGACGGCGCCGGCCTCCTCATTCCAGTGCTCGACCGATCCGCCGGGCATGGTGACCTCATACGGACTCATGGTGGCATCCCCTACGATCACCGCACGCCAGTCGCCGGGGTACCGGTTCAGGACTTCCCATGTGGGGGTCCGGGCCTCGTGCCGGCGGCGGTTGTCCTTCCAGACGCCTTCGTACAGGCAGTTGTGGAAGTAGAAGAATTCCAGGTGCCGGAACTCGGACCTGGCTGCCGAGAACAGCTCTTCGCACAGCTTCACATGGCCATCCATCGATCCGCCGATGTCGAGGAACAGGAGCACCTTGATGGTGTTGCGCCGCTCGGGCCGCATCTGAATGTCCAGCCAGCCCTGGCGCGCGGTGCCGTCGATGGTGGCGTCCATGTCCAGCTCGTCCGGGGTGCCCTGCCGGGCGAACCGGCGCAGGCGCCTAAGCGCCACCTTGATGTTGCGGGTGCCCAGTTCGACGGAGTCGTCGAGGTTTTTGTATTCGCGCTTCTCCCAGACCTTGACCGCCCGGCCGTGCTGAGACTTGCCGCCGATCCGGACCCCCTCGGGATTATAGCCGCCATTACCGAAGGGGCTGGTGCCGCCGGTGCCGATCCATTTGTTGCCGCCCTGGTGACGGTCGTGCTGTTCCTCGAGCCGCTGGCGAAGCGTCTCCATCAGCTTGTCGAAGCCACCGAGCGCCTCGATCTCGGCCTTCTGTTCGTCGGTCAGATATTTCTTGTTCAGCAGCTTCAGCCAGTCCTCGGGCACCCCGCCGACATCCGGCTCCTCGCCCGCGCCGACGGTCTCCAGCCCCTTGAACACCTTTCCGAACACCTGATCGAACCGGTCGTAGTGCTTCTCGTCCTTGATCAGGACGGCGCGCGACAGATGGTAGAAATCCTCGACCCGGGTGCCGGTGGTCAGGACGCGCTTGTCCATGGCCTCCATCAGGAATAGCCATTCCTTGAGCGAGACCGGGACGCGGGCGTCCCGCAAGGCGGTGAAGAAGGGGAGGAGCATCAGGTGCCTAGTTGCGACTGGCTTGAGCTGGAAGTGCCCGGGCGAGAGCCATGACCGACACCTCGACCACATCCGTTTCAGGCCCCGTCCCCCGCGCCTTGAAGCTCCACTCCCCGATGTGGCGGACAAGGATCAGACTGCGCACCGCCTGACCGGACAGGTTCATGTCAAAGACGGCCAGCAGTGGCTGAGGTTGTCCAGGCAGCGTCCTGATGAAGAAGTCTTCGTTAACATGGCGGGCGTCCGGAGAGCCGTTTCTCAGGGCGCGGATCGCCGAGGCGAGAACCTCCTGCGGCGTGTAGACTTCGTCGTAGCGGGTGGCGAAAATCGTTACGAAGGTGGCTCTTGTCCAGGATCCACAGCCGACGTCCCGCCCGGACCTGTCAAAGACCCGGATGTTGTCCCGCTCGTCGGCGCCCGGAAACTCGCAGACCATCCCGCTTGGGACATGAAGAACCCGCGGCATGGTCGAATCTGTGATGTTGCGCAGGAAGCTGGTTCCACCTGAGTCGGCGATGATGGCATCGGCATGATCGCGGGCGGCTTCAACACTGCTCGATTGTGCAGCAGCTGCGACCGGCAGGGCCAGCAGCCCGACACTAATCAGCACTGCGGAGATCTGACGCAACATTGGAGTATCCTCGGTTAAGGGCAGGGCACCTCACCACGCGAACGGTCGCGCGTCCATGCGAGGGTCAGGCGGGCTTCCTCAGGATGAACTCGTCGTCCATCCAGCTTCCGACGGGGAACTGGTATTCTCCGGCCTTTTCGAAGCCGTAGGCGGCATAAAGCTTTTGGGCCTTCAGATTGCCACTCCATACGCCGATCCATTGCGCACCGCTGCCGTGCTCGGTCATCCAGTCCATGGCGACCTTGAGCAGGCGGGTGCCGAGGCCGAGGCCCTGCGCCTCCTTGAGGATGTACAGCCGCTTCAGCTCGGTCTCGCCGGCGCGCGCGTCGGGATGGGGCAGGGCGTTCGGACCGGTATTGGCAAAGCCAAGCAGCCGGCCTTCGCGCTCGGCCACCCACCAGCCCATGGTCGGATCGGCCAGCCGGGCCTGTGTGGCCTCGAAGCTGAAGACCGCGTCCATGAAGACCGCGAGGTCGTCTTTCGGATAGGGAATGCCGAAACCGTCCATGAAGGTTTCGACGAAGGTCCGGGACCCGGCCTCGGACAGGGCGGAGGCGTCGTCCATGCGGGCGGGGCGGATCAGGATATCGCTCATGCGGGGCGCTTATCACGGTCTTGAGAGACAGGCGACAAGCGCGGATTCGGCGCCTAGTCTTGGGAGCAATGACCCTGCCGATCTTTACCCACCCCGACATGAGCGGACACCAGCCCGGCGTCGGCCATCCCGAGCGGCCCGAACGGTTGGCCGCGGTGCTGGCGGCGCTGGCGGACGCCGGGCTGGACCGCGATCGTCATGCGGCGACCGAGGCCGCCGTCGAGGATCTGGAGAGGCTGCACCCCGCGGCCTATGTGGCCAACATCCTGAAGGCCTCGCCCGACGTCGGTCGGGTGTCGCTGGACGCCGATACCCATCTGTCGCCCGGCAGCGTGCGCGCCGCGCGTCTGGCTGCCGGAGCCGTCGTCGATGCCGTGCGGGCCGTGATGGCAGGGGAGCTGGGCCGGGCCTTCTGTGCGATCCGCCCGCCCGGTCACCATGCCGAGCCCGATCAGTCGATGGGCTTCTGCCTGTTTTCCAATGTCGCGGTCGCAGCCCGGGTCGCGCGGGCCGAAGGCGCCCGGCGCGTGGCGGTGGTGGACTTCGACGTGCACCATGGCAATGGCACCCAGGCGGCGTTCGAGGCCGACCCCAGCCTGTTCCTGGCCTCCATCCATCAGATGCCGCTCTATCCCGGCACCGGTGCGCCGTCCGAGAGAGGGGTCGGCAACATCGTGAATGCCGCGGTGGAGCCCCATGCGGCACGAGAAGCCTGGCGCCGGACCTTCGCCGACCGCCTGATGCCGTCGCTGGAGGCCTTCTCGCCGGACCTGATCCTGATCTCGGCCGGGTTCGATGCCCACCGACGCGATCCTCTGGCTCATCAGAGCCTTGAGGCCGCCGATTTTGCCTGGGCAACGCGGGCGGTGGCTGAGGTTGCGAGGCGGGTCTGCTCAGGCAAGGTTGTCTCTTCGCTGGAGGGGGGCTACGACCTCGAAGGTCTGGGGCAATCTGCTGTGGCCCATGTTCAGGCGCTGGGGGAGGAATGAGGGACACGTCGACCGACAGTCTTGCTGTCGCCAGCCGCCCCGGTGCCATGCTTGACCCCGACCGTCTCAATGACCTGGCCGCAGACAGCACGCGCAAGGATGTCGCATCGGCCGCGCCCCTGCCCGGGACCAGCGGCGATATCGTGCTGGCCCGGCATGGCGAGCCGGCGCTGTCGCGCAAATGCCTGATCACGGCACGCCAGTATCGCGACTGGTGGGGCAAGTATGAGCTGGGCGGCCTGCTGGAAGGCCAGACGCCACCCGCCGAACTGCTGCTGACGGCGGAGGGTGCAGCCCTGATCCTGTCGTCGACCCGCCAGCGCGCCATCGAGACGGCGGCCGCCATTTCGGGGGATCGCGAGGTGATCAGCGATGCGCTGTTCATTGAGGCGCCCCTGCCACCGCCGCCCTTTCCCGACTGGTTCAAGCTGTCGCCTCGCTGGTGGGGGGTGGTGTCGCGCTTCTGGTGGCATGCCTTTGACCACCATCAGGGGCAGGAGACCCGCCGCGAGGCCGAGGCCCGGGCCGATCGCGCCGCCCGCCTGCTGATCGAAAAGGCGGCCATGGGGGGCGATGTGCTGGTGCTGGCGCACGGCTACTTCAACCACATGGTGGGCCGGCGGCTGAAGGCCAACGGCTGGCGCCTGGCCCACAATCAGGGTTTCAAATACTGGTCGCAGCGGCGCTTTGTGAAACGCTAAGCTGCCCTCTGTCTTGCCTGTCCTGATCGGGCCTGTCAGAACCGCAGCCATGACCGCCGACGCACCCAAGACCGATCCGGACCTGTCCTTCGAAGACGCGCTGGCGCGGCTGGAAAGCATCGTCTCCCGGCTGGAGTCGGGCCAGGCTCCGCTCGAGGAATCGATCAGCCTGTATGAGGAGGGCGCCCGCCTGAAGGCCCTGTGCGAGGAGCGGCTGAAGGCTGCCCAGCTGCGGGTTGAGCAGATCGTGGTCGGCCCTGACGGCAAGGCCGCCCGCGCCGAGCCCGCCGGGTTCGAGTGATGGCCGGGCCCGTCGCCGAACGGATTACCTTTGACGACTTCCTGAAGGTCGACGTTCGCGTGGGTCAGGTCGTCACCGCCGAGCCCTTTCCCGAGGCGCGCAAGCCGGCCTTCAAACTGATGATCGACTTCGGCCCTGACATCGGAGTGAAGAAGTCTTCGGCCCAGATCACCCGCCATTACACCCCCGAGCAGTTGGTCGGCCGCAAGGTCGCCGCCGTGGTCAACTTTCCCCCGCGGCAGATCGGGCCGCTGATGTCCGAGGTGCTGACCCTGGGCTTTCCGGATGCCGATGGCGAGGTCGTGCTGGTCGGGGTGGACCGCGAGGTTCCGGTCGGCGGGCGGCTGTTTTGATCCCCCTGGCCGCCAATTCTCCGGAACAGGCCGTGATCGACCGGATCGCCGAAGTCGCCGATCTGATCACGGTGGCCCTGGACGAGCTGCTGCCCCGCGCCGATGGCCCCGAAGCCCGCCTGACCGAGGCCATGCGCTATGCAGCGCTGGGGCCGGGCAAGCGGCTGAGGCCGTTCTTCGCCATTGAGGCCTCGCGTCTGTTTGACCTTGATGAAGGACCGGTGCTGCGGGCGGCCTGTGCGCTGGAGTGCGTGCATGCCTATTCGCTGATCCACGACGACCTGCCCTGCATGGACGACGACGACATGCGGCGGGGCCGTCCGACCCTGCACCGGGCCTACGACGAGGCGACGGCCGTGCTGGCGGGCGACGCTCTGCAGACGGCGGCCTTCGACATCCTGCTGGACCCGGATACGCACGACGATCCGGCCATCCGCTGTGAGCTGGCCCGGCGGCTGTCCTATGCCTCGGGGGCGCGGGGCATGGCGGGCGGGCAGATGATCGACCTGATGGGGGTGCGCGACGACCTGGGCGGGGTAGCGCGGATGCAGCGGCTGAAGACCGGGGCGCTGATCAGCCACGCCTTCGAGATCCCGCTGATCATCGGCGAGATCCGGGACGAGCGGCGCGCGGCCCTGATCGCCTTCGCCCACGATCTGGGGCTGGCCTATCAGATCGTCGACGATGTGCTGGACGCCGAGGGCGACGAGGCCCTGCTGGGCAAGGCGGCCGGCGGCAAGGATGCCCGGCTGGGCAAGACCAATTTCGTCACCCTGCTGGGACTGGAGGCCGCCCGCGAGCGGGTCAGCCACCTGCGCGATCAGGCCCGGGGCCATCTGGACGTGTTCGGCGACGACGCCGAGATGTTGAAGGCCAGCGTCGATGTGGTGCTGAATCGACGGTCCTGAAGGGATCCTCTGCGGCAATCAGCCATTGCTCAGGAATCCCTCACTGGTGTTCCGCGCCCCCCTCAATCATGTAGAGAGACTGCAGGACGACTTCCGCGTCCGGGACCGAGCCGACTGAATGCCTGATACGCCCCTTCTCGATACCGTCACCTTGCCTGCGGACACCCGCGGGCTGAGCACGCCGCAACTGCGGCAGCTGGCCGATGAACTGCGCGCCGAGGTGATCGATGCCGTATCGGTGACGGGCGGGCATCTGGGCTCGGCGCTGGGCGTGGTCGAGCTGACGGTGGCGCTGCACCATGTGTTCGAGACGCCAAAGGACATCCTGATCTGGGACGTCGGGCACCAGTGCTATCCGCACAAGATCCTGACCGGACGGCGCGACCGCATCCGCACCCTGCGTCAGGGCGGCGGACTGTCGGGATTCACCAAGCGGTCGGAGAGCGACTACGACCCGTTCGGTGCGGCCCACGCCTCGACCTCGATCTCGGCCGGCCTGGGCTTTGCGGCCGCCCGCGACCAGAAGGGCGAGACCAACAAGGTCGTGGCGGTGATCGGCGACGGCTCGATGTCGGCGGGCATGGCCTATGAGGCGATGAACAACGCCGCCGAGACGACCAAGCAACTGGTCGTGGTGCTGAACGACAACGACATGTCGATCGCCCCGCCGGTGGGCGGCATGAGCGCCTATCTGGCCAGACAGGTCTCTGGTGGCACCTATCGCAACCTGCGCCGCTTCGGGAAGTCGGTCGCCCAGCACTTCCCCCGCCCGTTCCGCGATGCGGCGCGCAAGGCCGAGGAATATGCCCGGGGCATGGTGGTCGGCGGGACCTTCTTCGAGGAGCTGGGCTTCTATTACGTCGGACCGATCGACGGCCATGACATGGATGCCCTGATCCCGGTGCTGAAGAATGCCGCGGCGGTCGACGACCGGCCGGTGCTGGTCCACGTCGTCACGCAGAAGGGTAAGGGCTATGCCCCCGCCGAGAGCAGCGCCGACAAATACCACGGCGTGGCCAAGTTCGACGTCATCTCTGGCAAGCAGGCCAAGCCGGTCTCGAACGCGCCCAGCTATACCAAGGTGTTCGGCACCGAGCTGATCAAGCGGGCCGAACGCGACCCGTCGATCGTGGCCGTGACGGCGGCCATGCCGTCGGGCACCGGGCTGGACCTGTTCGGCCAGGCCTTCCCCGAGCGGACGTTCGACGTGGGCATTGCCGAACAGCACGCGGTGACCTTCTGTGCCGGGCTGGCGGCGGACGGGATGAAACCGGTCTGTGCCATCTATTCGACCTTCCTGCAGCGCGGCTATGACCAGGTGGTCCACGATGTGGCGATCCAGTCGCTGCCGGTGCGCTTTGCCATGGACCGGGCGGGGCTGGTGGGCGCCGACGGCTCGACCCACGCCGGCAGTTTCGACATCGGCTATATGGGCGCACTGCCGGGCATGGTGCTGATGGCCGCAGCCGATGAGGCGGAACTGGCCGCCATGATCGCTACCAGCCTCGAGATCGACGACCGGCCCAGCGCCTTCCGCTATCCGCGCGGCGATGGCGTGGGCGTCGAGATCCCCGAACTGGCCGCGCCGCTCGAGATCGGCAAGGGCCGGATCGTGCGTGAGGGCACGACGGTGGCCATCCTGAGCCTCGGCACCCGCCTGCAGGAATCGCTGAAGGCCGCCGAGACCCTGGCCGCCCGGGGCGTGTCGACCACGGTCGCCGATGCCCGGTTCGCCAAGCCGCTGGATCAGGACCTGATCCTGCGTCTGGCCCGCGAGCATGAGGTGCTGATCACGGTCGAGGAAGGCGCGATCGGCGGCTTCGGCGGCTTTGTGCTGCAGATGCTGGCCGACAAGGGCGCGCTGGACGGCGGGCTGAAGATCCGCACCCTGCACCTGCCCGACGTCTTCCAGGACCATGACAAGCCCGAGGTGCAATACGCCGCCGCCGGCCTGAACGCCGACCACATCGCCGCCACGGCGCTGGTGGCGCTGGGGGTTGAGGGCCGGACCGGAGCCGTGCGGGCGTAGGCCCGGGGTCTCCTCCCTGACGAAGTCGGGGAGGTGGCGCGGCGCGTCAGCGCCGTGACGGAGGGGCTCTTCAGGGCGAGCGCGAGGCAAGAACCCCTCCACCACTTCGTGGTCCCCCTCCCCATCCAGGATGGGGAGGAGACATGAAACTTCGCCTCTCGCCGCGTGCGGCAGAGGATATGGAGAGGTGGGCGGCGCGTGGGCCGGGGGCCCGGAACCGTGTGCCCCCGTGCTTTCGCCGTCAGGGAGCGTATGTGATTTTCGGCACCTGACCTGTGCGCCGCCCCGGTCGGTTCACGCGAGCGGTCTGAAGCTCCGGTCTCTTCCGCCGGGACCGGGGGCGCCGACGAACTTGCGCACCCCGGCTCGTTTGACCCGGTTCGACCTCTTCCAGACGTCTCGGCCCGCGACGGGCGAGGCGTCCAGAAACGCCCCGGACCCCGGCGTTTACACCGGGCAGTCCCGCTCGACCGGCCCCCGCCGCCGCATCAGTGCCTGGGTCCCGAGGCGCCTCTCCTGCGACGGAGACAGGTGAAGGGTTGCACACCGCCGGACCCGGTCGGGAAGAACGGTGCCGGACACGGTGGGGATGTTGAAAGGGTTGGGGAATTTCGGGGCGGCTATCATAGCTGAGGGCGTCGGCTCAGCAGTCCTTCTCCCCCGGTGAAGAGAAGGGAGCAGCCAAGGTCATGGGCTCTCGCTGACGGCCCCGTGGCGTCCCGGTGGCGGGCCCGTGGCGGGGCGCTGGCGTGGTGTGGCGGGCCGGTTTTGCGGTTTGTGGTCCGCATCTGATAACCCGACGCCGGGAGGCACATATGACGTTCAAGACCGACACCGCAAAGATCAAACGCTGGCGCGAGGAGCGCCACTGGTCGCAGGAGCATCTGGCCGAGCTGTCCGGCATCGGCCTGCGCACCCTGCAACGCATCGAGCGCGGCCAGCAGGCCTCGGCCGAAACGCTGAAGGCGCTGGCCAGTGCCTATCAGGTCGATGTCGCGGCGCTGGCGGTCGATCCGCGCGTCGAGGCGGCCGAGATGGTCCAGACCCGCAATGCCAGGGCCCGCTCGGCCGTGCGCCTGTCGTTCGGCATCCACGCCGTCAGCTGGCTGATGGGCATGGCCGTGTTCGCCGCCATCAGCCTGAACGCCGGCGCCTTCATCATGAAGGCCCCGATGCTGTGGTGGACCGTCGGCCTGATCGGCCACGCCGTGACCGTGGCGCTGGTGGAACTGGTGGCGCGGTATCAGGAAGGGGTGTGAGGCATGGAGGGGCGCCTGTCCGGTCTGGCGCGGAAGATGCGGCGGGCGCCCTCGGTCCACGAGCGGCGGCTATGGACCCTGTTGCGCGACCGGCGTCTGGAGGGGCTGAAGTTCCGGCGCCAGATGGTCATTGGGCCCTACATTGCGGACTTCGTCTGCCTGAGGCACCGGCTGATCGTCGAGGCCGATGGGCCGTTTCATGATCCGGTGCGTGATGCCGAGCGGGACGCGTGGCTGGCCGGGCAGAACTTTCGAGTGCTGCGCTTTCCGAACGGCATGATCGATCATGAGGGTTGGCGCGTGATCGCCGCGATCCTGGAGGCCGTGCGGGCGAACGGGGATGCACCCCCGGCGCTGGGGTAGAGAATGATCCTTCTCCCCCTGCGGGAGAAGGTGGGCCGCGTGAGCGGCTCGGATGAGGGGTCTCTCAGTCGGTTGACGGGGAGTCCGCTTCATCCGGCCCGATGACCGTCTGACCGCAGCGCGACCCCTCATCCGCCCCCTTCTCAGGGGGCACCTTCTCCCGCAAGGGGAGAAGGGATTCTATCTTAGATGCACCCCCGCCCGTGCCTTCAGCAGGGTGACCAGCTCGGGCTGCATGAGGGTGTAGTCGTGCAAGCGCATATTCCCTTCTCCCCCTGCGGGAGAAAGTGGGCCGCGTAAGCGGCTCGGATGAGGGGTTTCTCAGTCGGTTGACGGGGAGTCCGCTTCACGCCGCACCATGACGGCCGCTCGCAACGCGACCCCTCATCCGCCCCCTTCTCAGGGGGCACCTTCTCCCGCAGGGGGAGAAGGGACGGGAGGGGCCAGTCGGCAAACACCTGCTCCGCCGTGGGGGAGCGCAGGCGGTTGCGGGAACAGAGGAAGAGGAGGTTGGTCAGGCTTGCTCCGCCTTCTCCTGACCCGTTCCGATCGCCGCGCGAAGGCTCGTCACAAGGGGATCATCCGGACCGCTGATCGGAATCAGCGACTGCATGTTCAGGGGAAATTGCTCCGGTCGCCTAGATCGCGCGCCGAACTCGACATCGATCTCGAGGGGGAAGGCCCCCGACGCCGGGTAAAGACGACCGGATGAATCCCTCAAAGCGATAAACTGCTGACCGACCTCCAAGACGTAACCGGTCGCGCAGTCACGATTGTACCAACTCTCGGCGACGAAGGCGTAGCCGTTGTTACCCGGCCTTTCGAGAAACCATGGCGGGAGGTGGTTGGGATGGAGAAAATTCTCGGAACGGGGGTCGATCTCGTCATCCCATTCGCGGGTGTCTGATCCATAAACGCGAATACCTGCCTCATAGGGAAACCGGTTGGGGTCCGCCTCCATCTTCAGCGTCTCGGTTACTTCCAGTCCAAACACGAAATCGTCACTGTAGGCCGGGACTTCAGGCGGCACATCGGTGGTTCCATAGTTCCCAAACCACCACCCGCGCGTGTATCTTCTGTTTACCAGATACTGTTCTGCCACGATGACGATCTGGATCGTATCGGCCTTGCGGGCGATCTGGCTGATGAGATTACCCCCGACGTATCGGCCATTGTCCGGAAACCTCCGGTACTCGCAGGCTGCCACAGGCGCTGAACCTGCCACACCAATCCATGCGACTGCTGAAAGGATCAGCCCACACACTTTCGACGCTGTGGTCATGACAGTCCCTCCTGACGGTCATTGAAGGCTAGGTGGAGCAGCGTGTTGTCACAACGGAATATTGTCGTGCTTCTTCCACGGATTGCTCTGCTGCTTGTTCTTCAGCGTGCGTAGGGCCTTGATCAGTCTCCGCCGCGTGCCGTGGGGCATGATGACGTCGTCGATGTAGCCGCGGCTGGCGGCGACGAAGGGGTTGGCGAAGCGTTCCTTGTACTCGGCTTCGCGGGCGGCGAGGGCTTCGGGGTCGCCGGCTTCCTTGCGGAAGATGATCTCGACGGCACCCTTGGCGCCCATGACGGCGATCTCGGCGCTGGGCCAGGCGTAGTTGACGTCGCCGCGCAGGTGTTTGGAGCTCATCACGTCATAGGCGCCGCCATAGGCCTTGCGGGTGATGACGGTCAGCTTGGGCACGGTGGCTTCGGCATAGGCGAACAGCAGTTTGGCGCCGTGCTTGATCAGGCCGCCGTATTCCTGACGGGTGCCGGGCATAAAGCCGGGCACGTCGACGAAGGTCACCAGCGGGATGTCGAAGGCGTCGCAGAAGCGGACGAAGCGGGCGGCCTTGCGGCTGGAGTCGATGTCGAGGACCCCGGCCAGCACCTGGGGCTGGTTGGCGACGATGCCGACGGTCTGGCCGTCGAGGCGGCCAAAGCCCGTGACGATATTTTTGGCGTAGTCGGGGGCGATCTCGAAGAATTCGGCCTCGTCGACCGTCTTCAGGATCAGCTCCTTGATGTCATAGGGCTGGTTCGGATTGGCCGGGACCAGGGTGTCAAGGCTGGCCTCGTCGCGGTCGGGATCGTCGTAGGAGTCGCGGACCGGGGGCTTTTCGCGGTTTGACAGGGGCAGGAAGCCGATCAGGCGACGGACCTCGGCCAGCGCCTCCAGATCGTTCTCGAAGGCGCCGTCGGCCACGCCCGACTTGCCCGCATGGACACGGGCGCCGCCCAGCTCCTCGTGCGTCACGACCTCGTTGGTGACCGTCTTCACGACGTCAGGCCCGGTGACGTACATGTAGGAGGTGTCCTTCACCATGAAGATGAAGTCGGTCAGGGCGGGGCTGTAGACGTCGCCGCCGGCGCAGGGGCCCATGATGACGCTGATCTGGGGGATGACGCCACTGGCAAGCGTGTTTTGCAGAAAGATGTCGGCATAGCCGGCGAGGGATTCCACGCCTTCCTGGATACGGGCGCCACCGGCGTCGAAGATGCCGATGATGGGCGCGCCATTGGTCAGGGCCATGGTCTGCAGCTTGACGATCTTGGCCGCGTGGGCGCCCGACAGGCTGCCGCCGAAGACGGTGAAATCCTTGGAGAAGACATAGACCAGACGGCCGCCGATGGTCCCTCTGCCGGTGACCACGCCGTCGCCGGGGATGCGCTGCTTTTCCATGCCGAAGTCGTGCGAGCGGTGCTCGACGAACATGTCGGTTTCCTCGAAGGAGCCCTCGTCCAGCAGCACCTCTATACGTTCGCGCGCGGTCAGCTTGCCCTTCTTGTGCTGGGCAGCGATGCGGGCTTCGCCCCCGCCGAGCTTGGCCCCGGCGCGGCGTTGTTCCAGCTGGTCGAGAATGTCTTGCATGGTCCGAGTCCTGAGCGTGGTCTTTGCGCGCAGGCTTAGGAGGCGAGGGCGGCGCTGGCAACATGTCTCCTCCCTGCGAAGCGGGGAGGTGGCGCGGCGGCGCAGCCGACGTGACGGAGGGGATCCGGGGGGCGAGCGCGGGGCAAGAACCCCTCCACCACTCCGTGGTCCCCCTCCCCATCTGCGATGGGGAGGAGACTCTAGCCGGTAAGCGCCGCCAGGCGGTTCAGCTCTGCGATGTGGGCGGCGAAGGCCTTTTTGCCGGCGGGGGTCAGGCTGGCCCAGGTGCGGGAGCGGCCGTCCATGGGGGTCTTGGCCAGTTTGACATAGCCGGCCTCTTCCAGCTGTTTCAAATGTTTGGACAGGACCGAGTCCGACACCTTGAGGCTGTCGCGGAGGAGGGCGAACTCGGCCTCGTCGACACTGGACAGGATGGCGCAGATCTGCAGCCGCCCGGGAGCGTGGATGACGGGATCGAAGAGGGGCGGCGTCATCCCTGCGCCTCCGAGAGCTCGCGCTTCCAGACGTGCATCCACAGACGGCCGCCGACGATGGCAAGGACGAAGCCGGCGGCGCCGGTGGCCAGCGGCATCCAGACGATGCCGGCATACTTGCCCCAGATCGACAGGCCCATCAGGCCGACAAGGACGGCGGCAAGAGCAAAGGCGACCCAGCGGGCGCGCTTCGGCGAATAGCCGCTGACCCACCAGCCGACGCGGTTCCGCCACCACTGGACGCAGATGGCCAGCCCCGCGAGGGCGAACACCAGCACCAGCATCGACCAGGGGACGGGCAGCCCCTGACTGGCCACCAGCCCTCCACAGATCGCGCCATAGGCGATGTCCCAGCCGACGGGATAGGCCAGGGTGTCGGTCACGCCTTCGCGGGCTTCGCGGATGCTGGCCAGGGCGTCTTTCGGGTCTTCGGTCATCGGTGATCCTCACTTTCCAATGCGGAAAGTAACATGACTTTCCAGGCTGGCAAGTGACAATTTTCCGAAGTGGAAAGTCAGCCCCTGCGGAAGGGCGACTGTTCGTCGGTGAGGGCCCTGATCTCAGCCTCGATGGCCGGGCGCTCATGGTCCAGATAGCGGGCGATGGCGTCGCGAAAGCCGGGGTCGGGAATGTGGTGGGCCGAGCGGACAGGCGTCGGCAGATAGCCGCGCGCGATCTTGTGCTGGCCCTGAGCGCCGGCCTCGACGCGGGACAGGCCGCGCGACAGGGCAAATTCGATGGCCTGATAATAGCAGAGCTCGAAATGCAGGAAGGGGATGTCCTCCAGCGTGCCCCACTGGCGGCCGTACAGGGCGTCGCGGCCAATGAAGTTGAGGGCGCCGGCGATGGGGGTGTCACCCCGATACGCCATCACCAGGGCGATGCGGTCGGCCATGGTCCGGCCGATGCGCGAGAAGAAGTTGCGGGTCAGATAGGGGCGGCCCCATTTGCGACTGCCGGTGTCGATGTAGAAGGCGAAGAAGGCGTCCCAGACGGCCTCGGTCAGGTCGGCGCCGGTCAGGATGCGGATGTCGAGCCCGGCCTGTGCCTCGCGCCGCTCGCGCCGGATAGTCTTGCGGCGGTTCGACGACAAGGCGGCGAGGAAACCCTCGAAATCGCCATAGCCCTGATCATGAAAGACATACTGCAGGTCCAGCCGCGGCAGCCAGCCTGCGTCGGCCATTTCCCGCCATTCCCCCTCGGTCGGGAAGTTGACGTGGACCGACGACAGGTCGAGGCGCGCGCACAGGGTCTCGGCGCCTCGGATCAGAGCCTGACGCACCGTGCCGGGGTCGGCGTCGGGGTGGATCAGGAAGCGCGGGCCGGTGACGGGGGTGAAGGGGACGGCGCCCAGCAGCTTGGGAAAGTAGCGGCCGCCCGCGCGCTCCCACGCCTCGGCCCAGGCGTGGTCAAAGACATATTCGCCGCTGCTGTGCCCCTTCAGCCAGAGGGGCATCAGGCCGAGGATGCGGCCCTGATCGTCTTCCAGTGCCAGATGCCGACCGGCCCAGCCCTGATTGGGCGCGGCGCTGCCCGAGGCCTCGCAGGCATCGAGGAAGTCATAGCCGATGAAGGGATCGCCCGTGGGGGCGGCCAGCGCCTCCCACGCATCCCGGCCGACCTCGGCGACCGCGCCGTGGACGCGGAGGGTAAAGCCTTCGTCCGTCACTTCACCTCGACGATGGCGTCCACCTCGACGGCGAAGCCCAGCGGCAGGCGATAGACGCCGACGGCCGAGCGGGCGTGGCGACCGGCGTCGCCGAACACCTCGACCATCAAGTCCGAACAGCCGTTGATGACGGCCGGAATGGCGATGAAGTCCGGTCCGGCCTGGACGAAGCCACCCAGCTTGACCACGCGCACGACCCGCTCAAGGTCGCCGTCCAGGGCGTCCTTGATCTGGGCCAGCAGGTTGACGCCGCACATGCGGGCGGCGCGGGCCGCGTCCTCGGGGCTGACGTCGACGCCGACTGTGCCCTTGATGCCGCCCGAGGCGTCATTCGACAGCTGGCCCGAGATGTGGACCAGATTGCCGCTGCGCACCCAGGGCACATAGTTGGCGACGGCCTTGGCGGGCTCGGGCAGGTCGAGGCCCAGTTCGGCGATGCGGTCGGCGTAGGTCATGGTCGTCTCCTGATGTCTTTCGGGGCGTTTAGCCCGGCGCGGGCGAGGCGTCACCCCGTCCGCAGTGTCGCGCTCAGCTTTTCAGAGACCGGCCCGAGATGACGGCGGCGGGGCCAAAGCGGTCGCGCAGCCGGTCGATGGTGGTCTCGGTATTGAGCTCGCGCGTGCGGTCGGCTGCAAACAGGCCGGGGGCGACGTCGGCGGCATCGACCAGATCGGCCATGCCAATGCCGATCAGGCGATAGGGTGTGCCCAGTTCGGGTTTCAGCAGGGCGCGGCCCTCGGCAAACAGGGTGCGGGCGGTCTGGACCGGATCGGCCAGGGTGCGTCGCCGGGTCAGGATGCGGAAGTCTGTTCGCCTGAGCTTGAGCGTCACGACCCGGCCGGCGATGCCGTCGCGCCGGGCCTTGGCCGCCAGCTTCTCGCACAAGGGCCAGAGCTGGGACTCCAGATCGGCGGCCGAGGACAGATCGACGTTGAAGGTGGTCTCGGCGCTCATGCCCTTGCGGTCATGCTCGGGATCGACCGGGCGGCTGTCGCGACCGTGGGAAAGGTCGTGCAGACGCAGGCCCCAGTCTCCATAACGTTTGACCAGATCCCGCACGTCGGCACCGGCCAGCTGGCCGATGGTCTCGAACCCGTCCGCGCGCAGTGTCCGCCCGAAGATGGGGCCGACACCCGGCAGGATGGACACGGGGCGCGGGGCCAGCAGCTGCTGGGCCTCGGACCCGATCACCGAAAGGCCGCGCGGCTTGTCCAATTCCGAGGCGACCTTTGCGAGGAAGCGATTGGGCGCGAGGCCGATCGAGACGGTCAGTCCGACCTCGTCCTCAATCCATTTCTGCAGCTTGGCCAGCTGCCAGGCGGGTGAGCCACCGTTCAGGCGCTCGGTGCCCGACAGATCGGCCCAGGCCTCGTCCAGCGACAGGGTCTGGATCAGGGGGGTGAGGTTGGCGAGCGCGCCCAGGATGCGTCTGCTCTCGTGCTTGTATTTGGCAAAGTCGGGCTTGATGACCACCGCATCGGGACAGGCCTTGAGCGCCTTGAACATCGGCATGGCCGAGCCGACGCCGTACTGGCGGGCGACGTAGCAGGCGGTCGCCACCACGCCCCGGTCGCCGCCACCGACGATCACCGGAAGATCTCGCAGCTCGGGCCGGTCGCGCTTTTCGACCGAGGCATAGAAGGCATCGCAGTCGAGGTGGGCGATGACCAGACGGTCCAGTTCGGCATGGTTCACCATGCGCGGCGACCCGCAGGCCGGACAGCGGGGTTCCGGCCGGTCGAAACGCGACAGACAGTCTCGGCAGAGGGAGGTCATCCGGGGCACCGGGGCCGGAGGTGGCCCTTCACGTCAACTTAAGACTGGGCGGGCATGCTGACCATGGAGAAGACGACAACAGCCGCGCCGCCGGCAAGGGGCGGCAGGAACCGGTGATGATGTCCAAGAAAGTCCTCATCGTGGAGGATAACGAGCTGAACATGAAGCTCTTTCATGATCTGCTCGATTCCCAGGGGTATCAGACCTATCAGACCCGCGAGGGCCTGACGGCCATGGCCATGGCGCGCCAGCATCGTCCCGACCTGATCCTGATGGATATCCAGCTGCCCGAGATCAGCGGCCTGGAAGTCACCAAATGGCTGAAGGACGACGAGGAGCTGGCGCATATCCCGGTCGTCGCCGTGACCGCCTTTGCCATGAAGGGCGATGAGGAACGGATCCGCCAGGGCGGATGCGAGGCCTACATCTCCAAGCCCATCTCGGTGATGCATTTCCTGGACGTGGTCCGGAAACATATGGGCTGACGCCATGCCAGCCAGAATCCTTGTCGTCGATGATATCGAGACCAACGTCCGGCTGCTCGAAGCCAAGCTGACGCTGGAATACTATGACGTTCTGACCTGCGGCAGCGGGGCGGCGGCGCTGGAGCTGGCGGCCGCACATCACCCCGACATCATCCTGCTGGACGTCATGATGCCGGACATGGACGGGTTCGAGACCTGTCGCCGGCTGAAGGCCGATCCGGCGACCCGGCATATTCCGGTGGTTCTGGTGACGGCGCTGGACGGTCGCGAGGAGCGCATCAAGGGCCTTGAAGCCGGGGCCGATGACTTCGTCACCAAACCCATCGACGATGTGGTGCTGCTGGCGCGCATGCGGTCGCTGACGCGGCTCAAATCCATCATGGACGAACTGCGGGCCCGCGAGGAGAGCGGTCGCCGGCTGGGCGTCGACACCGATGCCGCCGGGCGCCTGCGCGCCACCGGCGGGCGGATCCTGGTGATTGACGACGACCCGCGTCAGGTCGAGCGCATTCGCAGCCAGCTGGACGGCGAACACCGGCTGACAATCGAGACGGACATCGAAAAGGGGCTGGCCGCCCTGCGCGGCCCCTTTGATCTGGTGATCGCCAATACAGCGTCGCGGGGGTTCGACGGGCTTCGTCTTGTAGCCCAGAGTCGGTCGCTGGAGTCCACGCGGCCCCTGCCGGTGCTGGCGGTGGTCGACCCGCATGCGCGCGCCCGCATGATCAAGGCGCTGGAACTGGGCGCCAACGACATTCTGGCCACCCCTATTGATGTCGAGGAACTGGCCGCGCGGGCGCGCACCCAGGTGCGGCGCAAGCGCTATGCCGACTTCCTGCGCCAGAAGCTGGACTACAGCCTCGAGATGGCGGTGACGGACGCCCTGACCGGCCTGCATAACCGGCGCTATATGGCCGGCCAGCTGCAGGCGCTGGTGGGGCGCGCCAACCAGGGCGGCGAGCCGGTCGCCCTGCTGATGATGGACATCGACCACTTCAAGGCGGTCAACGACGGCTTTGGCCACGATGCGGGCGATGAAGTGCTGCGCGAGTTCGCTGTCCGTCTGGCGACCAAGGTGCGGGCGGTCGACCTGCCCTGCCGGATGGGCGGCGAAGAGTTTGTGGTGGTCATGCCGGGCACCCGGCTGGAGGATGCCGTTCGCATCGCCGACCGTATCCGCGCCGACATGGCCGGGGCCCCGTTCCCCGTCATGGGGGGCGACGCCCACCTGCAGATCACCATCTCGATCGGGGTGGCGGCGACCACGGGCCGCGAGGACACCCCCGATGCCCTGCTGAAGCGGGCTGACGAAGGGGTCTATGAGGCCAAGTCCGCCGGCCGGAACAAAGTGATCGCGCGGGCGGCCTAGAACGCTTCGCCGCCATCCTCTGGCTTGACCAGAGGATCGGTCCGGGCAGGACGCCTCCGAGCGTGACACCGACCCTCGGATCAAGTCCGAGGGTGACGAAGTTTGGGGAGCTCATGCTAGCGTGAGTGCATGACGACAGACCCCTCGCATGGATGGGAAGCGATCGCGGAGGCCTTCATGGCGGCGCGGTCCGACACCGGCGCGGAGGTGATACGCCACTGGGCCGAACAGCTGCCCCCGGGCACGGCGGTGGTGGACATTGGCTGTGGTTTTGGTGAGCCGGTCACGCGGACCCTTATCGAGGCGGGGCTTGCGGTGTCGGGCGTCGATGCGTCGCCGACGCTGGTGGCGGAATACCGGCGGCGGTTTCCCGACTGTCCGGTCGTCTGTGAGGCGGCCGAGACCAGCGACCTGTTTGGGCAGCAGTTCGACGGCGCGCTCGCGGTGGGATTATTGTTCCTGTTGCCGGAGGAGGATCAGTATCGGCTGATCCAAAGGGTGGCGCGCGCGCTGAGGTCCGGCGGGCGCTTCCTGTTCAGTGCGCCGCGTCAGGTTTGCGAATGGGACGACCGGCTCACCCGTCGGGCGTCACGCTCGTTGGGCGAGGCGGCCTATCGGGAGGCGCTGGAGGCGGTGGGGCTGCCCCTGCTCAGCCAGACGACCGACGCGGGCGGCAACCACTATTTCGACGCGATGAAGGCCTGAAGGTCACAGCAAAACGCCCGGCCTTTGCGGACCGGGCGTTGCAGATTCCGTAAAGGTAGCAGGATCTTACTTGATCTTGCCTTCCTTGAATTCGACGTGTTTTTTCACGACCGGGTCGTACTTCCTGACGACCATTTTTTCGGTCATGGTGCGGGCGTTCTTCTTGGTGACGTAGAAGAAGCCGGTGTCCGCCGTGGAGTTGAGGCGGATCTTGATGGATGCCGGTTTGGCCATCGGACAATTACCTTTGCGACGGCGAAAGCCGTGAATGAGAGGCGCGGAACATACTCAGGCGCGCGCCCAAGTCAACGCCGACATTGTCACAGCCGGTTTTTCTTGTGCCCGGGGGTCGAGCGGCTACGGTGACGGCCATGAAAATCTTGCCGATGGCCCTGAGCGCCCCCGCCGCCGTCCTGTCCCTGATGATGCTGGCCGGCTGTGCCTCCGGCCCGTATGCGAGCGGTGGTGGCGCGCAGGACGCGTTCTTCGCCAATCTGACAGAGCTGTGCGGACAGACCTTCGAGGGCAAGGTGGTGACCGATGATCCGGTCGATGCCGATTTCCGCCGTCAGCGGCTGGTCATGCATGTGCGCGACTGTTCCGAGACCGAGATCCGTATTCCCTTCCATGTGGGCGCCGACCACAGCCGCACCTGGGTGATTACGCGCACATCGAGCGGCCTGACGCTGAAGCACGACCATCGCGACCCGGACGGCACGGCTCACACCTTGCACTGGTACGGCGGAGATACCGGGAATGCGGGCACGGCGACGCGTCAGGAGTTCCCGGTCGATGCCTTCTCCATCGCCCTGTTCAACGCCAACAATGCAGCGGTCTCGACCACCAATGTCTGGGCCGTCGAGGTCAATCCGGGCGAGACCTATGTCTATGAACTGGCCCGCGAGAACCGCCTGCTGCGCGTGGCCTTCGACCTGACGAGGCCCGTCGCCCGCTAATCCATACCGCTGCAAGACCGAGAGGTAACGATGACCGACACCCCGCCGGCCACGCCGAACGGCGCCCCGCCCCCAAGCAAACGCAATCTGTTCACGCGGTTTCTGGACGGGGTGGAGTGGCTGGGCAACTGTCTGCCGCACCCGGTGACGCTGTTCTTCCTGCTGGCGGTGGGGATTGTGCTGCTGTCCGGCCTGTTCGGGGCGATGGGGCTGGCGGTCGAGGACCCGCGGCCGGAGGGGGCTTCGGGCCGTGCCGATGACGGGATGATCCGTGCGGTCAGCCTGATGACGGCCGATGGTCTGCGGCGCATCTTCACGGGCCTTGTCGACAACTTCACCAGCTTTGCGCCGCTGGGTGTGGTGCTGGTGGCCATGCTGGGCGTGGGTGTGGCCGAGCGGTCGGGGCTGTTGTCGGCGGCGGTTCGCGGCATTGTGCTGGGCGCCTCGCCCAAGGTGGTGACCTTTGCCATCGTCTTTGCCGGGGTGCTGTCGAACACGGCGTCCGAGATGGGCTATGTGGTGCTGATCCCGCTGGCGGGCGCGGTCTATTACTCATTGGGACGACATCCGCTGGCGGGTATGGCGGCGGCCTTTGCCGGGGTGTCGGGTGGCTATTCCGCCAATCTGCTGATCGGCACGGTCGATCCGCTGCTGGCCGGGATCACCGAAGAGGCCGCGCGCCTGATCGACCCGACCTATGCCGTGACCGCGACGGCCAGTTATTTCTTCATGTTCGTCAGTACCTTCCTTGTGACGATCATCGGCGGTCTGGTCAGCATCCATATCGTCGAGCCCAAGCTGGGCGCCTATGACAAGACAAAGGCCGATCCCGAGATCCTGAAGGGCGGGTCGATGGACGCCCTGACGCCGCTGGAGAAAAAGGGACTGAAGGTCGCCGGTCTGGCAGTGCTGGGGGTGCTGGCGGTGATGGCGCTGACCCTGGTGCCCGACTGGGGCCTGTTACGCGACCCGGAGACGGGGGACCGCATCCGCTCGCCCTTCTTCAGCGGCTTTGTCACCTGGATCCTGCTGTTTTTCCTCGTGGTCGGATTTGCCTATGGGCGGACGGTCGGGACGGTGAAGAACGACCGCGACGTCATCGACGGCATGGCCTCGGCCGTGTCGACGCTGGGCCTCTATGTGGTGATCGTCTTCTTTGCCGCGCAGTTCGTGGCCTTCTTCGGATGGTCGAATCTCGGGGCCATCACGGCGGTCAATGGCGCGACCTTCCTCAAGGAGAGCGGGCTGACAGGACCGGCGGTGTTCATCGGCTTCATCCTGATCTGCTGTTTCGTGAACCTGATGATCGGCTCGGCCTCGGCCCAGTGGGCGATGACGGCGCCGATCTTCGTGCCCATGCTGATGCTGATCGGCTATTCGCCCGAGGTGATCCAGACCGCCTACCGGATCGGCGATTCCACGACCAACATCATCACCCCGATGATGAGCTATTTCGGTCTGATCCTGGCGTGGGCGACCCGCTACAACAAGGATGTGGGCATCGGCACCATGATCGCGATGATGCTGCCGTACTCGATCTTCTTCACCCTCGCGTGGACGGTACTGTTCTTCCTGTGGGTGTTCGGCCTCGGCCTGCCGGTTGGGCCGGGATCACCGACGTATTACGGGGGGTAGGGCATCCTCTGCCCGTTCCCCGGAAGCTCAGGCCTTCGACTTCTGGATCAAGAATTCGGACCTCTGGCGGACAGCGGGGCTGGGGTCTGATTTCAGGGTGTTCAATAGCCCGAGGAACGGCTTCAGATCGGTCGGCTTCCGGATCAGAATATCCAGTGCTCCTCGACGCACGATCGGCGATCGGTCGGAGGCCGCGTCGGCAATGACCTCTTCCAGAGGGAATGAGATCGAAAGCCGTCGACTTTCGTATTCGTATTTGGGAGTGCGGAGATACGGAGCCGTTTTTCGACCCTTGGCAATGGGCCATTTGACTTGGCCAGTGGCCATGGCTTCGTAGGCGTTGCGCCTGACATGGGGCGATACCGCCGTGCGCGAGAGCCGGGGCAAGGCTTGGTCGAGCGTCGGGACTCTCATGGCGAGCTGCATGGTCTTGGCTATCGGGCCAGACGCACTCGAGCAAAGATGTTCTGCCAACGCCTTTGCGACATCGTCTCTGCAAAGGGCGTGGGTGAGGGTGTCCTGAGCGGACATCTCCCAACGCTCCCAGGCCAGATGGCGGGACAGCAAATAGGGCGCAGCGCCTGCTATCGCCGCCGGGCTGGTGCTTTTGAGGAGCCTTGGGGTCTCGGCCACGGCGCTGGCCCGGACTTGGGGCACCCAATCGTTCATCCGCCAGAACAGCGCCGCCACGAAGAACGGTGAAGCGGGCAATCGATCCAGTCGCTGAAGCGCGGCTTCACGCAGATAGCCACTGTGGTGGAAGATAAATACTGGCGCGAGGCGAGGGTTTGCCTTCAGCCAGTCCAGAGGTGTGACCTGACGACGCCTGAAAGGGAAAAGGCACCCTGTCTGACGGCTGCGTGGGTCGTAATCGCTCCATAACCCCGCCCAGACAGCAACCCGGTAGCCCGCCCAAGGAACCGATGATGGGGGAAGCTTCGCCAACTCAAAGACAATGCCGTCGATCAGGGCGTTGGGAACGACTTTGCCGTAGGGTATTGCGCGGAGTTGATCCAAGCGCTCGTCCAGAGCCTTGGGCCAAGGCTTCCGAAGCTCAGTGCTGGGCATTGCCCACCGTCACCCCACCTTCACCCGCGTGGCCGCCTCGGGCAGGTCTTCCCCGAACGCCCGCTGGTAGAACTCCGCAATCGTCGGGCGTTCCAGCTCGTCGCACTTGTTCAGGAAGGTGAGGCGGAAGGCGAGGCCGATATCGCCGCCGAAGATGGTGGCGTTCTGGGCCCAGGTGATGACGGTGCGGGGCGACATGACGGTCGAGATGTCGCCGTTCATGAAGGCGTTGCGCGTCATGTCGGCCACCCGGACCATGGCGGCGATGGTGCGCTTGCCCTCGGCATCCTGCCATTCGGGCACCTTGGCGGCGACGATCTCGGCCTCGACGTCGTGGTCGAGGTAGTTGAGCGTGGTCACGATGTTCCAGCGGTCCATCTGGCCCTGATTGATCTGCTGGGTGCCGTGGTAGAGGCCCGAGGTGTCGCCGAGGCCGATGGTGTTGGTCGTGGCGAACAGGCGGAAATGCTTGTTGGGGCGGATGACGCGGTTCTGGTCCAGCAGGGTCAGGCGGCCCTGGGCTTCCAGCACGCGCTGGATCACGAACATCACATCGGGGCGGCCGGCGTCATATTCGTCGAACACCAGGGCGATGGGGCGCTGGATCGCCCAGGGCAGCATGCCCTCGCGGAACTCGGTGACCTGTTTGCCGTCTTTCAGGACGATGGCGTCCTTGCCGACCAGATCGATGCGGCTGACGTGGCTGTCGAGGTTGACGCGCACCAGCGGCCAGTTGAGGCGGGCGGCGACCTGTTCGATGTGGGTCGACTTGCCGGTGCCGTGATAGCCCTGAACCATCACGCGGCGGTCGAAGGCGAACCCCGCGCAGATGGCCAGCGTCGTCTGGGGGTCGAAGCGATAGGCCTCGTCGATGTCCGGGACATGACTGTCGCGCTCGGTGAAGACCGGCACAGTCATGTCGGCGTCGATGCCGAACAGCTCCCGGACCGTCGCCTTGCGGTGCGGTTCGAGCGTCAGCAGGGGATCGGGCAGGGAGTCGAGCGGAGAGGTCATGGGGTGCGCTTAGCGGATGCGGAGGGGGAGTTGAAGCCCGTCAGGCCAGACCGGCCTTCTGGAGGGTCTTCCAGGCCTTGATGACGCGCTGCAGCTTGGCCTCGGCGCCGCGGTCCCCCTTGTTGTGATCCGGGTGAAAGCGTTTCAGCAGCTCGTGGTAGCGAACCTTGATCGCCTTTTTCTCGACGCCGGGCTCCAGATCAAGGTCCGCCAAGGCCGCGCGCTCAAGCCGGCCGATGCGGCGGTCCTCGCCGGGCTTTTCGGGAACGGCCTCGCCCTTGCGACCGAACAGGCCAAAGCTGTCGCGCCAGGTCCCACCGGTCGTGCCGGCCTTTGAGGCAGCAGCGGATTCGCGGTTCAGGCGCCCGGCCTTCATTTCCCAGGTGGGGCGGCCACCGGTCATGGCCTCATTCTCGCGCGCAGCGGCGATTTCGGCCTCGCTCATGCCAGCGTAGAAATTCCAGCCCTTGTTATATTCAGCGGCGTGCGACTGGCAGAAGTCGTAGAAATCATTGATGCGCTCGCGCGACTTGGGCGCCCGGGCCGTGGCGGCACGGGTGCAGTCGGGCCACTGGCACGGCTTCTCGCCCGGCTTCAGGCGCAGGACGTCAGCCTCGGCCGCGCGCTCCTCTTCCGTGCGAGGGGGCTTGACGCGGATGTCCGTAAAGCGCGGCTTGTATTGAAACGAGGAGGGCATCCCCCAAAGTGTAGGGCTGATTTGGTCCTCATCAAGGAAGATGACATGTCGCACGGCCCGATTGCGCAAAGAATCCTCGAAAAACTGGGGGCGGGCCTGTCGCCGGACGCCATTGAGCTGGTCGATGACAGTGCGCGGCATGCCGGCCACCACCACGAGGGTGGCATGGATGCGAAGCCCGGCGGCGAGAGCCATTTCAACCTGATGATCGTCTCCGAAGCCTTTGAGGGCCTGACCCGCGTCGCAAGACAGCGTCGGGTGCTGGACCTGCTGCGCGAGGAAATGGCGGGGCCGGTGCATGCCCTTTCGGTCAAGGCGCTGACCCCGGCGGAGGCGCGGAACGCTCCCGGCATGTCGTAATCCGCGAACCAGACGCAGATTCACCTCGTCTTAGAAACTTCACCCTAGCGTCACCCCTGAAGTGAACGGTGCGGAGGGGGCCCGCCTTGGTCGAGACGGACGGAATCGGGCAGGATTCAGCGCCTGGCGAAGCTGCGGCGGCCCTGAAGGCCATTCTGCAGACCCAGTATCTGCGCTATCTGATCATCACCAGCTGGGCCTTGGGCCTGCTGGCGGCGCTGGGGCCGATGACGGCCGGTCTGTGGTTCGTCGGAACGCTCGCGGCCGGTGCCGCGCGCGGCGCGGTTGAAAAGCGGATCAGCGAGCGGGTCGGTGCGGGCTGGGGACTGGTTTTCCCGGCCGTCGCGACCGTGACGACTGCGGCGTGGGCCGCAGCGCCCCTGCTAGCCTGGTTCTCGGGCGCGCCGTTCGGACAGCCTCTGGCCCTGACGCTGCTGGTTGCCGGCTATGTGCTGGTGTTCGCGCAGCTGCGCAGCTCGCCCCGTCAGGCGCTTGTGATCTCGTCGCCCTATGGTGCCGTGGCCGTGATTATCGCCGTCAGCCAGTGGGGCACGCCGCTGTTCTGGCCGTTCCTCGCCGTCCTGCCTTTTACGGCGGCCGGCCTGTTCGTGCTGGTGACCATGACCATGATGCGCGAGGAGCGTATCCGTGCGTTTCAGGCCCATCAGGCGCATCTGATCGAAGAACTGGAGGCGGCCCGCGACAAGGCCAATGCCGCCAATGACGCAAAATCCAACTTCCTCGGCATTATCTCGCACGAACTGCGCACACCGATGAACGGGGTGCTGGGCGCGGCGCAGCTGCTGAGCGCCACGCGACTGGAGAATACCCAGCGGGAATATCTGTCGATCATCCGCAACTCGGGCGACAATCTGCTGAGCCTGCTGAACGACATCCTCGACATGACCAAGATCGAGGCGGGCAAGATGACCTTCGAGACCGTCGATGTGTCGGTCGAGGATCTGCATCGTCGCGTGACTGGCCCATTCCAGGCCCAGGCCGAGGCCAAGGGCCTGATGTTCGAGGCGACGTACGAGGGCGACATCCCTGCGACCGTGCGGGGCGATCCGCTGCGCGTCTGCCAGGTGATCCACAATCTGTTGTCGAATGCGGTCAAGTTCACCGACACGGGCACGGTGGCCTATACGGTGAGAGGCAGGAAGCTGGCTGACCGGCGCGTGGCGTTCGAGTTCGCCGTCACCGACAGCGGCACCGGTATTTCTCCCGACGACCTGGAGCGCCTGTTCCAGCCCTTTACCCAGGTGGATGCCTCGTCGACGCGCCGGTTCGGCGGGACGGGTCTGGGCCTGACCATTTCGCGGCGAATGGCCAATATCATGGGCGGCGACATCACGGTCATCTCGGAACTGGGCAAGGGCTCGACCTTCACCTTCGCCGTAGAGGCCGAAGTCGTGGAATGGGCGGCCCCCAAAGCCGTCGAGGAAATCACCGCCGAGGTCGAGGACGGTCGTCAGATGTCGGTGCTGATCGTCGAGGACCACCCGGTCAACCGGATGATCCTGGAGGCCTGGATGAGCTCGGCCGGCCATGTCTCGACCACCGCCGAGAACGGCCAGCTGGCGCTGGATGCCTGCGCCGAACAGCCGTTCGACCTGATCATCATGGACGTCAACATGCCGATCATGGACGGCCTGACCGCGACGCGTCACATCCGTGACGGAGCCGGGATCAACGCCGGAACGCCGATCGTCGTACTGTCGGCCTCGGCGCGCAGCGAGGACCACGCCGCAGGCCTTGAGGCCGGGGCCGATGCCTATCTGAACAAGCCCATCGACTTTGCCGCCCTGGCGAAGATGATGGCGCATGTCGGCGAAGGGCGTGAGGCGCTACGTGAGATGATGGGCACGGAAGCCCTTGCCCAGGCCGCTGCCTGACCGGACAGGCGTGTAAAGAATTCCCTGTCGGGGGGTTCACAAGCCTTTTTGGGGCGCTAGACCCGGGGCATGACTGACACCAGCCTTCTTGCCTCGACCCTGGCCTCGGGCCGGGACGCCGTGACCCTTGATGCCGCCCTGATCGCCAAGGCGACCCAGTTGGTCGGCGATTTTGCCGTCAATCTGACGCTGGCAATCCTGATCCTGATCGCGACGGTGATTGCGTCGCGCTGGGCGGCTTCGGCGGCGCGCAAGGGACTGGGTCGGGTCAGCGCCTTCCGTCGGGATTCGACGGTGCTCAGCTTCGCGGTGCAGATCGTCCGCGTGGCGGTGCTGATCCTCGGTCTGATCGCCGTGCTGCAGCGGCTGGGGGTGCAGACGACATCGATCATCGCGGTTCTGGGTGCGGCCTCTCTGGCCGTCGGTCTCGCGCTGCAGGGTACGCTGTCCAATGTGGCGGCCGGGGTAATGCTGCTGATCCTGCGGCCCTACCGCGTGGGGGACGTCGTCGACATCGGCGGGGTGACAGCGTCTGTGCAGAAGCTGGACCTGTTCACCACACAGCTGAGCAACGCCAGCAACCACAAGATCGTCGTGCCGAACTCTCTGGTGCTGGGCGATCGCATCCTGAATTTTTCGGGCCAGACACGCCGCCGCGTCGAGATCGACTTCACCGTGGGCTACGGCGAGGACCTGAAGGCCGCCCGCGAGGTGCTCGAAGCCGTGGCGAGGCAGCACGAGAAGGTCATGCAGGATCCGCCGGTCTGGTCGGGCGTGACCGGGCTGCTGGACAGCGCGGTCCAGATCACCCTGCACGCCTGGGTCCTGTCCGGGGACTGGTGGCAAACCCAGGCGGACATCATGCAGGCCGGCAAGGAAGCTCTGGATGAGGCGGGGATCGAGATTCCGTTCCCGCATCAGGTCGAAGTGCCCCACAAGGGCGCGGATCTGGCGCGCCTGGTCATGGTGAAGCCGGACAGGGCCGACAGCGAGGAAGGCTGATCCGCATGCGCTACGACTTCGGCTCAGACAACACAGCGGGGATGGCGCCCGAGGCCCTGGCGGCGCTAACGCAGGCGAATGAGGGCTTTGCCCGCGCCTATGGCACCGATGACGTCAGTGCGCGCGCGGCGGACCTGATCCGGCAAAGGCTGGATGCCGAGGCCGAGGTGCGGTTTGTATTTTCGGGCACGGCGGCCAATTCGCTGGCGCTGTCGATGCTGTCCTGGCCATTCGAGGCTGTGCTGGCCCACCATGCGGCCCATGTGTGCACGGACGAGACCGGCGCGCCGGGCTTCTTCGGTCAGGGCGTGGGCCTGATCGGCTTGCCGGGCTTTTCGGGCAAGGTCGACGCGGCGGCCCTGACGGCGCATCTGTCCGAGGCCGAGGTGGGCCATCGCCAGCCGCCTGCCGCCCTGTCGCTGACCCAGGCCACGGAATACGGCACCGTCTATACGCATGATGAACTGAAGACCCTGATTGATCCGGTCAAGGCGCGCGGGCACGGCGTGCACATGGACGGGGCCCGTCTGGCCAATGCGGCCGCAGCGGGCTTTGACCTGACGTCGATTGCCGGGCTGGGCGTCGATGTTCTGGTGCTGGGTGGGGCCAAGGCCGGGGCATTGTGCTGTGAGGCGCTGGTGATGTTCGACACCTCTTTGGCCCGGCGGATCGACAACCGGCTGAAACAAGCCGGGCAGATGGCCTCCAAGGGCCGGTTCCTGGCCGCGCCCCTTCTGGGCCTGCTGGAAAGCGGCGCCTGGGAGACCCACGCGGCCCACGCCAATGCCATGGCGCTGAAGCTGGCCGAGGGGATCGTGACGCGCTCGCCGCACGTGCTGGCCCATCCCGTTGAGGCCAATGCGGTGTTCGTCCGTATGCCGGCGGCGGCGCACCAGCGCCTGAACGCGGCGGGCTGGGCCTGCTACCGCTTCGACGATGGCTCGGTGCGGTTCGTCTGTTCCTGGGCGACGACCGCCGAGGCCGTTGAGGAACTGGTCGAGACGATCGCACGGATCGGCTGACCGAAGGGTTTCGTCAGTGGACCGGTCCCGATGGGGACAGCATTCTGGCTGCATGACGTGGATACTGCCCCTGATGCTGGTGCTTTATGCACCCCAGGACCCGGACCTGACCTCGCGGTTTGTCGGAGAGTGGACGCTGGGCCCCAATCACAAGCTGACTGTCGAGGAGTGGGATCGCTTCGACCCCTGCGCCAACCCCGTGACGATGACAGCGACCGGACCCGATCGGCTGGAAATCGAGAGCCGGCGCGGACGCGAGACTGTAACAGTGACCCGTGACGGCGACACCTTCCTGTGGTGGTCGGAGCGGTATGAGGGCGCACGGCGGGTGCGTTTTACCGAGGATGGCGCGTTGCTGATCGCCTATCTGCCGGATCACCCGATTGATGAGCGGGCGGTGTACCGGGCGCGCTGTCCGCTCGACTGAGCCCTTTGAGCTGACGGCAACGCTGTCCATATAGGGCGGATGGCGATGCGCGGTGAAAGAGGGCGGGGGCGCAAGACGGACCCTGCGGCAAAGATCCTGGACGGAGCAGCGGCGGAATCGCCAGCGGAAGTTCCTTCGACCTGGAAGGCGCTGGCCGATCTGTTCGGGGTTGTGGGTCGATCGGGTGCGCCGCAGCTGAAGCTAAGGGTCATTGCAGCCCTGACCCTGACCCTGCTGGGCAAGGCGCTGGGGGTGGCGGCGCCGGTGCTGCTGGGCATTGCGGTCAATGGACTGGCAGCCGGGCAGGGCGCGGCGGTGGCCGTCGGCTGGGGCTTTGCCGCCTTTGCCCTTGGCTGGGCCGGGGTGCGGTTCCTGTCGTCGGTCACGCCGCAGCTGTCGGATGTGGTGTTCGCCCCGGTGCGGGCCGCGGCCCAGCGCAAGATGGCGGCCGATACCTTTTCCCACGCCCTGTCGCTGTCGCTGGACTTTCACCAGACCAAGCGGTCGGGGGCCCTGTCGCGGATCATGGAGCGGGGCTCCCGCGCCGTGGACTTCCTGCTGCGCATCATCGTCTTCAACCTGGCGCCCACCGGGATCGAGCTGATTCTGGCGGCCGGCGTGCTGGGCGCGCGCTATGACTGGCGGTTCGCGGCCGTGGCTGTGGCAGTCGTGGTCATTTATGCCATCGTCACCTTCGGCATGGCCGGCTGGCGGCTTGAGCACCGGCGGGCGATGAATGCGGCGGACTCCGAGGCCGCCGGTCTGTCGGTCGATGCCTTGCTGAACTATGAAACGGTCAAGTCCTTCGGGGCCGAAACCCGGACCTCCAGCCGCTATGACCAGGCGCTGACCACCTATGTGCAGGCGGCGCTGAAGGCCAATAATTCGCTGGCCATGCTGAACGGCATCCAGGCCTTGATCATGAACCTGGGGCTGGCGATCATGGCCGTCATGGCCGGGTTCGAGGCGGCCGCCGGGCGCATGGGACCGGGCGACGTCATGGCGGCGGTGCTGATCCTGATCTCGCTTTATGCCCCGTTGAACATTCTGGGCTTTGCCTATCGGGAAATACGGCAGGGCTTCATCGACATGGAAGAGCTGCTGAAAGTCACACGCCAGCGGCCGCAGGTGGCCGATGCGCCTGATGCGCATGATCTTGTGCGGCCTGTTGATGCGCGCGGGGGCTGTCTGGCGTTCGAGGATGTCAGCTTTCGCCACGATGCCCGGTCTGCCGGACTGGAGGATGTCAGCTTTGTGCTGGAGCCCGGTCAGACGGTGGCGCTTGTCGGGCCGTCAGGGGCGGGCAAGTCGACGGTGGTCAAGCTGGCGCTGAGGCTGCTGGATCCGCAGACGGGCCGGGTGACCATCGACGGGGAGGACGCGACGGCCGTAACCCAGGCTTCGCTGCGCAGCGCCATGTCGCTGGTGCCGCAGGATGTGGCCCTGTTCAACGATACGCTGCGGTCGAACATTGCCTTCGCCCGGCCCGAAGCCTGCGAGGAGGACATCTGGCAGGCTGCCGAGGCGGCGGAACTGGCGACCTTTATCCGGACCCTGCCGAACGGGCTGGACACCAAGGTCGGCGAGCGCGGCCTGAAGCTTTCCGGGGGCGAACGCCAGCGGGTGGGGATTGCCCGGGCCTTGCTCGCTGATCCGCGTATCCTGATCCTGGATGAGGCCACAAGCGCCCTGGACAGCCGCACCGAACAGGCCATCCAGAAGACGTTGCGCAAGGCCCGGGCCGGGCGGTCAACGCTCGTGGTCGCTCACAGGCTGTCGACGGTGGCCGATGCCGATCTGATTCTGGTCCTGAAGGACGGGCGCGTGGTCGAGCGCGGCACCCACAGCGAGCTGGTGGCGCGGCAGGGTGGGGAATATGCGACTCTGTGGCACAAGCAGACGCGGGGGGCGAAGACTCTGGCCGGTCCAGCCGGGATTTAGGCCTTTTGTGCGATGCCCTTCTTATGCGCCAGTTGGTAAAGGCCCTGTAGCACCTGATCGCGCGCTGCCGTGTCGTCGGTCGGCAGGCTCATCAGCAAGCTCATGGCGCGGACATGAACATCCACCACACGCCAGTCGAACGGGCGTCCGTACTGATGACTGTCGGCAATTTCGCAGAGATTATGGGCGGCCCTGGACACGTGCGCCAGGTCGAAGGGGCTGGCAGCGTCGAGGATGGTGGAACTGGCCTGATAGACCCGGTCGACCCGTGCATCGGTCGGACCATCCTCGGAGCGAATGGTCGACAGGGTATTCAACCGATCATTGATGACCGCCATGGCCTCCTGCCGCATGGGCGCGAGGTTGGCGTCTGCGGCTTTCAGGGCAGCTCCGACACTGATGCCGCCGGGAGCGGAGATCAGGCTAGCAAGGCGCGATTTGCGGCGGACCCAGGTGATAACGCTCATGTTTCGGCTCCGGCTTCGGCGACAGCCTGAGAGGGCGAGGGTGAGCCGTTCCAGCGTCGTTCTCCTGTGGCGGGAGCCCCCTCGTCTCGGAAACGGCGGTCGGGTCCGAAATAGTTGCCAGCTTGCAGAAAGGGACGATTGTCGCGCGCCACCCAGACGATGCGTTCCAGAAGGGTAGAAGGGCTGAAGGGCTTGGTCACCATAAAGTTGGCGCCGCAGTCGCGGGCCTTCAGCACTTTGGATTTCTTGACGTGAGCGGCGGTCATGATGACCGGGATGTAGGAGTTGGGCTCCTTTCTGGCCGCGCGCAGCGACTTGACCAGGTCATAGCCATCCATCTCGGGCATTTCGCAGTCAACTACGATCAGATCGACCACATTGTGTTCAAGGACCTGCAGGGCCTCTGCGGCATTGTAGCTTACAAATTTGATCTGCGCTCCGAACCCAGACAGGGACTGGACGGTGAGGGCGAGCGAAAAGGGCTCGTCATCGACCACCATGACCACGGCGTTCGAAAGATTGACGACTGCGCTGGCGCGTAAGGGGTCGCCGATGCCGCTCATTGACTAAACTTTCACGCCCCGCGGATGAACCCGGCAGATCGTCTCCCGATCTCCCCGTCACCCAAGGCCCTAGCTTTGGCCGAAGCTGATGGATCAATGATTAATGAGAGGCCCGGCCGATGGCGTAGAAGCGGTCGGCGCGCCTGCGGCGCAGCTCCTCGGGCGAGAGACCCTTCATGGCTTCCAGCTCTTCGGCCAGAACGTCCCCGACGTTGGCAATGGCGGTCGCGCGGTCGCTGTGGGCGCCGCCGACGGGCTCGGGGATCAGGCGATCCACGATCTTGAGTTCCATCAGGTCGGGGCCGGTGATCTTCATGGCCATGGCCGCGTCCTTCGCCCGCGCCCCGTCGCGCCACAGGATGCCGGCAGCGCCCTCGGGCGAGATGACCGAATAGATCGAGTGCTCCAGCATCAGTACGCGGCTGGCGGCGGCGATGGCAATGGCTCCGCCCGAGCCGCCTTCGCCGGTGACGGTGGCGATGGAAGGGACGCCGAGCGTCAGGCAGCGCTCGGTCGAGCGGGCGATGGCCTCGGCCTGGCCGCGCTCCTCGGCGCCCAGGCCCGGGTAGGCCCCGGCGGTATCGACAAAGGTTAGGACCGGCAGGCTGTACTGTTCGGCCATGTCCATCAGCCGCACGGCCTTGCGATAGCCCTCGGGCCGGGCCATGCCGAAATTGTGCGTCAGGCGGGTCTGGGTGTCGTGGCCCTTCTCCTGGCCCATGACAACCACGGGACGACCCCGGAAACGGGCGAGGCCGCCGAGGATGGCCTGATCGTCCCCGAACTGCCGGTCGCCGTGCAGTTCGACGAAATCGGTGAACAGGCCGTCGATATAGTCGACCAGATGCGGCCGCTGGGGATGGCGGGCCACCTGGGTCTTCATCCAGGGGTCCAGCTTGCCGTAGATCTTGCGACGCAGCTCGGCCGCCTTGCGCGTCAGGCCGGCGATTTCCGCCTCGAAGGACCCTGCCGTTTCGGACAGCAGGGACAGTTCCTCGATCTTGGCCTCAAGGTCCGCGATCGGCTTTTCGAAATCGAGGTAGTGGGTGGCCATGAAGGCATCCTGCGGCGGGCGGAGACTTCGCCCCGGGAAGGCGGCGGAACCTAGTGGCCCAAACGCCGTGGGGCAAGCGGGGTTCAGTCCTTGCGCGCCAGGGGATGCTTGTCGCGAACGACGCGGGCCAGGTGGTCTCGGGCAACGTGGGTGTAAATCTGGGTGGTTGAGATGTCGGCGTGGCCCAGCAGGGTCTGGACGACGCGCAGATCGGCGCCGCCTTCCAGCAGATGGGTGGCAAAGGCGTGGCGCAGCACGTGCGGGGTCACGCGGCCACGCTCCAGCCCGGCATCGAGGGCAGCCTCTTCCAGCAACTGGGCGAAGCGGCGCGGGGTCAGATGGCCCGAAGCCCCGCTCGACGGGAACAGCCAGACGCTGTCGGGGGCCTTTGGCTTGCGGGCCGCATCGCGCACGGCCAGCCAGGCCTGCACTGCCCGGCGGGCGGCGGGCCCGATGGGGGCCAGCCGCTCCTTGCCGCCCTTGCCTCGCACGATCAGGTGATCAGGGTCGCGACGGAAGGGCTCGACCCTGAGCGCCAGCAGTTCAGAGACCCGCAGACCCGAGGCATAGGCCAGCTCGACCAGGGTCAGCAGGCGCAAGCCCGAGGCACCGTCGCGCTCCATCAGGCGCTCAAACAGGCGTTCGATCTCCTCGCGGCTGAGCACATTGGGAAGGGGACGACCGCGCGCCGGGGCCTCAAGACGGCGGGAGGGGTCATCCTTGCGCCAGCCCTCGGACAGGGCAAAGCGGTAGAATTGGCGCACGGCCGAGCGCCGACGGGCTGCCGTCGCGGCCGACAGGCCAGACTGCGACAGGCCTGCGAACCACCCCTCTACCGCCTGCGAATCGGCCCCCATCAGGCCTCCGGTCTTGCCGAGTGTCGCCTCGGCGTCGGCAAGGTCGCGCCCGTAGGCGGACAGGGTGTTGGGCGCGGCATCGCGTTCGACCGCCATCATCTCCAGAAAGGCTTCGATCTGGGGGGTCACATCCGGCCTTGGCTGTGGCGCGTTGCGCACCATGGTGTAGAGGTCGAAAGGATCATGACCCCAGCCGCCTCTGACGCCAAGCCTGCCTCGACCGTGACCGTCGACCGGACCATTGCCCTGATCGGGCTGATGGGGGTCGGCAAGTCGACCGTCGGGCGTCGGCTGGCCCGCCGTCTGGGCGTGTCGTTCGCCGACGGAGATACCGAGATCGAGGAAGCCGCCGGCATGACGGTGTCGGACATCTTCTCGCTCTACGGCGAGGAGGAGTTCCGGGCGGGCGAGGCACGGGTCATGAAGCGACTGGTCGAGGGGCCGCCCATGGTGCTGGCGACGGGTGGGGGCGCGGTCATGAACCCCGAGACCCGGGCGCTGCTGAAGGACAAGGCCCTGACCGTCTGGATGCGCGCTGACCTGCAGGTCGTGGCCGAGCGGGTCCGGCGGCGCGATACCCGGCCCCTGCTGCGTGGGCGCGACCCGCTGGAGACGCTGAAGAAGATGGCCGAGGTCCGCTATCCCATTTACGCCTTTGCCGATGTGACCGTGGAAGTCGGGACCGGCGCCCATTCACAGGCGGTGGATGCGATCATTGAGGCGATCGCCGCCCATCAGGGGCAGGCGTCATGAGCCGCATCGTCGAGGTCACGGGCGAGGGGTTCCGTCCGTATGAGGTGGTTATCGGGCCGGGGCTGCTGGCCGGAATCGGCGGGATCGCCGAGGTGCGCGCCGGACGCAGGGTCTGCGTGGTGTCGGACGAGACCGTTTTCGGCCTGTATGGCGGGGACGTGGTCGAGGCGCTGGGCACGGCGGGAGCCCGGGTCGGGTCGATTGTGGTGCCGGCGGGGGAGGCCAGCAAATCATTCGGTCAGCTGGAGCGCGTGCTGGACGGCCTGATGGTGCAGGGTATGGACCGCTCCGGGCTGGTGATTGCGCTCGGCGGCGGGGTGATCGGAGATCTGGCCGGACTGGCGGCGGCCCTGTTCATGCGGGGCATCGATTTTGTCCAGGTGCCGACGACCCTGCTGGCCCAGGTGGATTCCTCGGTGGGCGGCAAGACCGCCATCGACACGCCGCGCGGCAAGAATCTGGTGGGGGCCTTTCACCAGCCGCGCCGGGTGCTGGCCGACACGGATGTACTGAAATCCCTGCCGGCGCGTCAGTTGCGCTCGGGCTGGGCCGAGATGCTGAAGCACGGCCTGCTGGGCGATGCGGCCTATTTCGGCCAGCTTGCGGCGGTGAGTGACCCGGTCGGAATGGCGGACGATGCGCTGGCCGATGCCATCGAGCGCTCGGTGCGGATCAAGGCGGCCGTGGTCGGGGCCGACGAGAAGGAGGCCGGGGCCCGGGCCCTGCTGAACCTCGGCCACACCTTCGGCCATGCGCTGGAGGCCGAGCTGGGCTTTGACGAGTCGGTGCTGACCCACGGTGAGGCCGTGGCGCTGGGCTGTGTGCAGGCGTTCGCCTTCTCGGCGGAGGAAGGGTTGTGCTCGCCGGCCGATGCGGAGCGGGTGGCGGACGTCTTTGCCGCCGCCGGCTTGCCGACGCAGCTGGCATCCGTCGGCGTCCTCACGGCCGACGGCGTTCTGGCGCGGATGGCCGAGGACAAAAAGGCCGAGGCCGGGCGCCTGACGCTGGTTCTGGCGCGGCGGATCGGGGAGGCCTTCGTCGTCCGCGACGTGGACGGGGAGCGGGTGCGGGCGTTCCTGAGGGATGCGGGCGCGGTCTAGTCGACGGCCCGACACTCGACCGGGTCGCGATCCCTGACGGTCCAGATGGCCGTCGTGCCTTCGCCGCGCAGCTCATGGCCGCTGGCGCGATACCAGATGCCGGTCTCGGCGCGTTCCAGATGAAGGTCAAAGGCCTGGCCGGTCGAGTTCCGGACCGTCGCCATCTCGCGTGCATTGTCGAAATCGACGGTCAGGCGGTCACCCCCGACACAGACGTAGGAGGCCTGGACCTCGCGATGCAGCATGCGCTCCTGGATCTCCGCGCCGGTGCGCCTGCGGGCCGTCTGGGCCTCGACAGCACGTTGCTGGACGGCATCGCCGTCGGAACTGACCGGTGTGGGGCCCTCGCAGGCCGACAGGGCGGACATCAGTCCGGCAGAGATCAACAGGGGACGGATCATTCGCTTTGCCCCTCCACAGGCGACTGTGCGTCGAAACGGCTGTGGGGTCGGGCCGTTCCCCTTCGCGCGCGGAAGAACCGCCTGAGCAGATCGGCAGCCTCCTTGGCCAAGAGGCCGCCCTCGGTTTCGGGGCGCCAGTGGCAGGTGGGCTGGTCGAAGACGCGGGGGCCGTGGATCACGCCGCCGCCCTTGGGATCGTCCGCCGCCCAGACGACGCGGCCCACGCGGGCGAGGCTGAGAGCGCCGGCGCACATGGGACAGGGCTCCAGCGTCACATAGAGCGTCAGGCCCGTGAGACGGTAGTTTCCCAGCGTCTCGGCTCCGGCCCGCAGGGCGACGATTTCGGCATGGGCCGTGGGATCGCAGCCGGAAATCGGCCGGTTTGCGCCCTCGGCGATGACAGTTCCGGTGGCCTCATCCACCAGAATTGCGCCGATGGGGACCTCGTCCGCGTCCGCCGCCGCTTGCGCCAGGGCCAATGCCATGCGCATGAACCGCTCATCATGGACCGTCATTCCAAAGACAACGACAAGAAGCCCCGCCCGCGTCAAGAGCGCGGCGCCTCTGCCGGCCGCAAACCCGGGGGCAAGTACGACCGCAAGGACGCCCCGCGCGACGCGAAGGGTGGCAAGCCCGAGCCCAAGCGCACCGAGCGGATCGCCAAGGCGCTGGCCCGGGCCGGCATCGCCAGTCGCCGCGAGGTGGAGCGGCTGATCGGTCTTGGCCAGGTCGCGGTCAACGGCAAGATTCTGGATACGCCCGCGACGCTGGTGACCCGCGACGACGTGATTACGGTCAAGGGCAAGCCCGTGGGCGCGGCCGAGGCGACGCGCGTCTGGCGCTATCACAAGCCGGCCGGGCTGGTGACCTCGCACATGGATCCGGCCGGGCGGCCGACGGTGTTCGACGCCCTGCCCAGCGGCCTGCCCCGGGTGATCTCGGTCGGACGACTCGATCTGAACACCGAGGGCCTGCTGCTGTTGACCAATGACGGGGAGCTGAGCCGGGCGCTGGAGCTGCCGACCTCGGCGCTGGTGCGTCAATACCGGGCGCGGGCGCGCGGCCGGATCACCCAGGAAAAGCTGGACACGCTGAAGAACGGAACGACCGTAGACGGTATCCACTATGGGCCGATCGAGGCGACGATCGACAAGGCCAAGGAGACGGCCAGCGAGGACGGACGCGGCCCGGCCAATCTGTGGCTCAGCGTGTCGATCACCGAGGGCAAGAACCGCGAGGTTCGCAAGGTGCTGGAGTCGGTCGGCCTGACGGTCAACCGGCTGATCCGCCTGGCGTACGGGCCGTTCCAGCTGGGCACCCTGCCGGTCGGCTCGGTCGAGGAGGTCGGCCCGCGCGTGATCCGCGAGATGCTGGCCGAATACATCCGGCCCGAGAACCTGCCGCAGGGCAATACGGTCTCGACCCCCGCGCCGATCCCCGGGCGGCGCCCGCGTGGCCCGGTGGTGGTCGGCAAGTCGGGATCAGCCCTGTCGGACCCGTCGCGCAAGCCCAGCCGGGTCCGCGCGGCCGGTGTGGCCACGACCGAGGCGGCCGAGCGCGCCGAGACCGGACGCCGGGCTCCGAAAAAGGACGGCTGGGCCAAGGCCAAACCGAAGTTCGAGCACACCAAATCGTTCAAGCCCCGCGCCCGGCCGGACGGTGAGGGCGGGGAGGGTGCCGAACGGCCGAAGCGCACCTTCAAACCGCGCGAGGACCAGTTCATCGACAAGCCCCGGGGTGAGAAGTCCTGGGGCGACAAGCCGAAAGGCGAAGGCCGGGGCGGCAAGCCCGCCGGAAAGTCCCTTGGCAAGCCGGGGGGCCGGCCCGGCGGTCGCCAGGCAGGCGGTGGCGGCGGCCGCCCGCCCGGCAAGGGCGGTCCGCGCGGTGGGTCAGGGCCCAAACGCTCAGGCTGATCCGGCAGTGGCCTTGAGCCAGCGTGCGAGGCGTAGCGTGCGGCGCAGGGCTGTCGCGGCGGTCAGCAGCACGATGACGGCCAGCGCCAGCCACAGGGCGGCGAAGCTGTGGTCCACATTGGCCAGCGCCAGTCCGGCGGCGACGATACAGCCGAGGGTCAGGGCGGCCATGCGGTGCGGCTTGGCGCCGGGCCCGGCGAAGTCAGCCGCCTGTCCAAGTGCCCGGCCCAGTTCGCGGATATAGGCGGTCAGCACCGCCAGCAAGGCAGCGGTCCAGCCCAGCACGGGGCCGAACGCAGGGTCATAGACCCTGAGCGCCATTCCCGCGCCGACGATGAACAGGGCGTCGGCGATCCGGTCGGGCAGCTCGTTCCAGACCGGGCCCAGTGGGCCACCCCGGCCATGCTCGACCGCCACCATGCCGTCCAGCAGATTGGCCAGCAGACGCAGCTGGATCGCCACTCCGGCCGCGAACAGCCAGCCGGCCCGCGCCGCGTCGTCTGCGGTGGCCGACATCCAGAAGGCCCAGAAGCCGGCGCCTGCGCACACCACACTGAGCGCCGAGATGGTGTCGGGCGACAGGCCCATGCGGGCGGACAATCTGGCAAGGCCGGTGGCCCAGCCGGTGCCGCGCGACTTCAGGGGACGGCGGTTGCCGGTCATGACGCTCTCCGCAGGCTGGCCACATAGACGAAGGCATAGGTGGTGGAGACGGTCCAGGGGACGGCGAGCGTCGCCCAGACCTCGGGTGTGCCCGCCAGGGTGTGGGCGGTGAACAGCACCCCGGCGATGGTCAGGCAGCTGACCAGTGGCGGCACCAGCCGGGCGACCGGACCGCTCATACGGCGAAAGCCGGCCTCGAGCCCGCGCTTCATGATCAGGGTGATCAGGGCGGACAGCGCCCCCTGCACGAGGGCGGCCAGCAGCAGGTCCGGCAGGGGGTGGTCACGGTTGGCAAGGGCCGCCCAGCCGCCCATGGCCAGACCGCCCAGCGCCACATGTACTGCGGTCGAGCGGAACAGGGATGTCGAGAAGGTCTGCCGCGCGGGCCGGTTCTGGGGCATGGTCGGGCCGATGTGTGATTCCAGCACGAGACTAGACCCATGATGGCGCCGCTGACAGCCGGGCCGCTCAGCCTGCATCCGCATGTGGCGCTGGGCTTAGCGGCGGTGCTGGCTGTGCTGACCGTGGCGTCGGTGCTGGTGCTGGCCCTGCCGCGGCTGAAGCCCGGGTTCGACGCAACCGAGCTACGCCTGCGAGTCTGGTCGTGGTGGGGAATCGTGGTGCTGACGGGCGCGGCGCTGGCGCTGGGCTGGGCGGCCGTGACCGTGCTTTTTGCGCTTGTGGCCTTCATCGCGCTGAGGGAGTTCCTGTCGCTGGCGCCGCTGCGGCGGGAAGACCGTTTGATCGTGCTGTTCGCCTATCTGACGGTACCGCTGGCCTTTGGCCTGATCGCGCTGGACCAGTACGGCATCTACCTGGTGTCGATCCCGGTGTGGTTTTTCCTGATTGTGCCGTTCCTGATGGCGTTGGCCGGGCAGACACGGGCGTATCTGGCGACGGTCGCGACCCTGACCTGGGCGGTGATCGTGTGCGTCTATACGCTGGGCACGATTCCGCTGCTGATGCGGCTGCCGGATGCCGAGGCGCCGGCCGGTGCGGCGGGTCTGGTGTTCCTGTTGCTGTTCGTGACCGAGGCCAATGATGTGCTGCAGTACGTCTGTGGCAAGGCCTTGGGACGGCGAAAGATTGTGCCGAGGGTCAGCCCCAACAAGACATGGGAGGGGTTTCTGGGGGGATGGATTCTGACCGGTGGGTTGTTCTGGTTCCTGGCCCCGGTGTTCACGGGTCTGGACCGGATCGAGGCACTTGTGATGGCGCTGGTGATGCCGGTGGCGGGCTTTGCCGGGGATGTGACGATGAGCGCGGTCAAACGCGACCTGGGCGTCAAGGACACCAGCCGCCTGATACCCGGGCACGGCGGCGTGCTGGACCGTATCGACAGCCTGACCTTTACCGCGCCGCTCTATTTCCACCTCATGGCCTATTATGCGCTCGACCGGTACTGAGCCCGCGCGCCCGTTCGGCTGGGGGCGAACGGTGTTCCTGACGCTGGTGGCGCGGCCGCTGGTGCAGTTCATGACGGGCATGGATGTGGTCGGGCGTGAGCGCCTGCCGCGGCGGGGTCCGGCGATCGTGGCGGCCAATCACAACAGCCATATCGACGCCTTCATCCTGCTGTGCCTGTTCCCCGTCGGGGCGCTGCATCAGGTGCGACCGGTGGCGGCGGCCGATTACTTTCTCGCCAATCCGGTGGTCAGCTGGATGTCGCGGCGGATCGTCGGGATCACGCCGATCTCGCGCACGGTCAAGCGCGGCGAGGACGTGCTGGCCCCGGCGCGGGAGGCGCTGGCACGCGGCGAGATCATCCTGGTCTTTCCCGAGGGCACGCGCAGCCGCGACGGGCGCATGGCGCCGCTCAAGGCCGGTGTGGCGCGGCTGGCCGAGGCCTTTCCCGAGGTGCCGGTGGTGCCGATCTGGATCCAGGGCGCAGGGCGGGTGCTGCCCAAGGGGGCGATCACGCCGGTGCCGATGAACTGCACCGCCATGGTCGGAGAGCCTGTGCGCTGGACCGGCGACAAGCATGGCTTCATGGCCGAACTGAAGGACCGGCTGGAGGCGCTGGCCGAGGCGGCCCCGCCGCAAAGGTGGAGTGAGGACGCATGAGGATTGTCGCCGGACGGCTGAAGGGGCGGGCCATCGTGGCGCCGGAGGGGCAGGGCACTCGCCCGACCAGCGACCGGGCGCGGCAGGCGATCTTCAATGTGCTGGAACATGCCGCCTGGGCGGAGACGCTGACGGGGGCGCGGGTCATGGACCTGTATGCCGGCTCGGGCGCGCTCGGCTTTGAGGCCATGAGCCGGGGGGCGGCCTTCTGCCTGTTCGTCGAGACGGCGGATGAGGCGCGCGGGGCGATCCGCGAAAATGCCGATGCCTTTGGCCTGATGGGGGCGACCCGTGTGCACCGCCGCGATGCGACCGATCTGGGGGTGCGGCCCGGCCCGGCGGGTGAGGCGTTTTCGCTGGCCTTTCTGGACCCGCCCTATGGCAAGGGGCTGGGCGAGCAGACGCTGGACCGGTTGCGGGAGGGGAATTGGCTGGCGCGCGGGGCCATCGTCGTGTTCGAACGAGGGGCGAACGAGGCGGACATCGCGACACCCGGCTATGCGAGGCTGGATCAGCGGACCTATGGGGCGGCCGAGGTGCTGTTCCTGCGGCATGAGGGGGATTGAGGCATGGATCGACGCAGCTTTCTGGCGGCCGGCGCTGCGCTGGGTGTGATGGGTACGGGCCGGGTTGCGACCGGCGGCTGGAGTCCTGCCCCGGCCATGCCCTGGCCCGCACAGGAGATCTATGCGGCGACGACCGGCAGCCGGATCCTCGCCGCGGGCGGTCTGGTCGCGCGCCAGGGTGAGCCCCTGCACATCGAACGCCGGGTGGCGATCCTCGATACGACCACCGGCCGCTGGTCCGAGGGGCCGATGCTGCCCCAGCCCCGGCATCACCCGATGATGGTGGCCGACGGCACGGGGCGCACGCTGGCCATCGGCGGCTATCGCCGGGGCGAGGGCGGCGAGTGGGTCAACAGCCTCGAGACCTGGGTGCTGGAGGGGGACAGCTGGAGCTCACTCGACCCGCTGCCGCGTCCGCAGGCCGAGGCGGTCGGGGCACTACTCGGCGGACGGGTGCATCTGGTCACCGGTCGTTCGCCGATCAGCGAGGCCAACGGCAATTGGCCGGATCAGGGCGACGTCGATACCCATCTGGCGCTCGACCCGGTGACGGGCCGGTGGGAGACGCTGAAGCCCGCCCCGATGGCGCGGAACAGCGCGGCGGTCGCTGTGCTGGACGATGCCCTGTGGGTCGCGGGCGGTCGCACGGTTCGTGGCGGTGGCACGGGACAGCTGGACCGCTATGACCCCGTGGCGGACCGCTGGGACACGCTGGCGCCGATCCCGGTGTCGGACAGCGGCCAGCAGGTCGGCGGAGGCCTCGCCATGGGGGCGCTGGGCGGCAAGCTTGTGGCGTTCGGCGGAGAGTGGTTCGCGCCGGGCGGCGGCGGCGTCTTCCCGGAGACCTGGATCTATGACCCCGCGAGCGACGCCTGGACCCGTGGCCCCGACATGATGACTCCGCGTCATGGGCTGGCTGCGGCTGTCGTCGGCGACCGGCTGTACGCCATTGCCGGGGGCGAGGTGGTGTCGGGCGGACGGGCTGGAGCCACAGTTGAGGTGTTTGAGTTTTAGGGCGTCTGTTAAGGCACGCTGACGTTCCCATCCGTGGGTGCGGCGGGTTGGAGGGCAGGCGGAGCGCCGGGCCTTCGCCCGGAGTGAATAGAGTTTACCGTTTCGACGAAGACAGACGCTCCGCGCGGGTGGTTTTCCGGAAGCTTGCGTCGGGTGGCCGTGTTCGGGCCTTACCGCAGCGCCTCCGACGGGCGGGGATGTCCTGCGACACCTCCCGGAACGACTGAGTATCCCCCTCAGCCCTTGCCCCGATCACACACCCGGAGGCGGTGATAAGGGTGTTCGGACCCTGAGGCCCGACCCCGCTCCATCCACTCCCGCCGCCATGAGGTCGCAGGCCTTACGAGCCCTCCGTGCGACGGGACGGGAGGAGTGTGGCACAGGCCGCGACCGGGTCGGGGAGAACGGTGCGAGAAACGGTGGAGGTGTTGAAGGGACGGGGGAATTTCGGCGCTGTCATCGCAACATCCGTCTCCTCCCTAACGAAGTTGGGGAGGTAGCGCGGCGGCGAAGCCGACGTGACGGAGGGGATCTTACGGACGTGCACGAGGGGAAGAACCCCTCACCACCTTCGGTGGTCCCCCTCCCCATCAGGGATGGGGAGGAGACGCTGCGTCAGCCCTTCTGCCCATCCAGCCAGCGGACGGCGTCGGCGTCGCGGGCGCTGAGGTCAGGGTAGTCGGGGTCTGAGCCGACGTCCGGCACGCGGCGCCAGGAGCGGGCGCATTTGGGGTGGTTGGCGGTGTCGATGCGGGCGGTGACGGTGTCGCCGCCGGCCGACAGTTCGGCGCCCGAGGTGCGGAATACCTCGGCGGCATCGAGGCCTTCGAAGACGGCCATCAGGTCGGCGGGCAGGATCACCGTGGGCCAGGCATCGAGGGCGCCGCCGATGACCTTGTCGCGGCGGGCCGCCTCCAGTGCCTCATTGACGGTTTCCAGCACGGTCCAGACCTTGTCCCACCGCGCCGCCTCGGCCTCGTTCTGCCACTCGGCCGGGGTGTCGGGGATGATGCGGGCGCAGTTGGTGCCGGCGTCGGGGTAACGGGTGGTCCAGGCCTCTTCCATGGTGAAGGGGGTGAGGGGCGCCAGCCAGGCGGTCAGGCGCAGGAAGACCTCGTGCATGACGGTGCGGGCCGCTCGCCTGCGGATCGCATCGGGACGGTCGCAATAGAGGCTGTCCTTGCGGACGTCGAAATAGAGGGCCGACAGGTCGCCCGAGCAGAATTCCAGCACCGGGCGGATCACGTCCTGGAAGTCATAGGTCTCATAGGCCTGACGGACCTGGCCATCCAGCTGCCACAGGCGGTGCAGGATGAAGCGTTCCAGCGGGGGCATCTGGTCCAGCGGCAGGCGTTCGGCCTCGTCAAAGCCGGCCAGCGCGCCCAGCAGATAGCGGACGGTGTTGCGCAGCTTGCGATAGGCCTCGACCGTGGTCTGGAGGATCTGTTTGCCGATGCGCTGGTCCTCGGCATAGTCGACCAGAGCGACCCACAGACGCAGGATGTCGGCGCCCGATTCCTTGATGACGGTCGCCGGGTCGGTGGTGTTGCCCAGCGACTTGGACATCTTCTTGCCCTGCTCGTCCTGGGTGAAGCCGTGGGTAAGGACGGCCTTGTAGGGCGCGCGGCCGCGGGTGCCGCAGCCTTCTAGCAGGTTGGACTGGAACCAGCCGCGGTGCTGGTCGGAGCCTTCCAGATAGAGGTCGGCGGGCCAGTGCGAGGGGCGGTCGCCGTCGTAGCCGTGCTCGGGCGTGCGGGGCTCGAGCGTGAAGGCGTGGGTGCAGCCGGAGTCGAACCAGACATCAAGGATGTCCGTGACCTTTTCATACTGGTCGGGGTCGTGAACGCCGAGGAAGTCGGCATCCGGGGTCTCGAACCAGGCATCGGCGCCGCCCTCACGGATGGCCGCAAGGATGCGGGCGTCGACCGCGTCGTCGTGCAGCGGCTGGCCGGTGTGCTTGTCGACGAACATGGCGAGCGGCGTGCCCCAGGCGCGCTGGCGGCTGATCAGCCAGTCGGGGCGGTCCTCGACCATGGAGCGGATGCGGTTCTTGCCCGCCGCCGGGTGGAAGGTCGTGGCGTCGATGGCCTTGAGCGCCGTCTCGCGCAGGGTCTCGCCCCCCTTCAGCGGCTGGTCCATGCGGATGAACCACTGGGGCGTGTTGCGGAAGATGATGGGCGCCTTCGAGCGCCAGCTGTGCGGATAGGAGTGCTCCAGCCGGCCGCGCGCCAGCAGATTGCCCGCCTCGATCAGCTTTTCGGTGACGACCTTGTTGGCGGCGCCGAACTTGCCGATCTTGTCCTTCTTGCCCTCGGTCTCCAGCACCTTGAGCCCGGCGAACAGGGGCACGTGCGGATAGTAGGCGCCGTCGGCATCGACGGTGTCGGGCACTTCCTTGTGGCCGTGGGCCTTCCAGACCTCATAGTCGTCGGCACCGTGACCGGGGGCCGTGTGGACGAAGCCGGTGCCGGCGTCGTCGGTGACGTGGTCGCCCGCCAACAGGGGCACAGCAAAGCCATAGCCGGGATCAAGCGCGGCCAGCGGGTGGGCGCATTCCAGCCCTGACGGGTTGATGTCACCGAGGCGCGTGGTGTCGGCGATCTTTGCCGCCTTGAAGACTTCGCCCGCCAGCTTGTCGGCCAGGATCAGCCGGTCGCCCGGTTTGGCCCAGGGCTCGAACTCCAGCCCCTCTTCCATGGCGGTGACTTCATAGACGCCATAAGCGATCTCGGGGCCGTAGCTGATGGCGCGGTTGGCCGGGATGGTCCAGGGCGTGGTCGTCCAGATGACGATCGAGGGCGTGGCGTGGCGGAAGGCCAGCAGGTCGTCGTCATGGTCGTCGGTGGCGCCCGTGACCGGGAATTTCACCCAGATCGTGGGCGAGACATGGTCGTGGTATTCGATCTCGGCCTCGGCCAGCGCCGTGCGCTCGACCGGCGACCACATGACGGGTTTGGAGCCCCGATACAGCTGGCCCGAGTTCTTGAACTTGTGGAACTCGGCAACGATGGCGGCCTCGGTGCCATAGTCCATGGTGGCGTAGCGGTTGGCCCAGTCGGCGGTGACGCCGAGGCGCTTGAACTGCTCGCGCTGGACGTCGATCCAGCCCTCGGCGTAGGTGCGGCAGGCGGCGCGGAATTCGGCCTTGGAGACCTCGTCCTTGCGGCGGCCCTTGGCGCGGAACTGTTCCTCGATCTTCCACTCGATCGGCAGGCCGTGGCAGTCCCAGCCGGGGACATAATCGACGTCATAGCCCATCAGGAAGCGCGACCGGACCACGAAGTCCTTGAGCGTCTTGTTCAGCGCATGGCCGATGTGGATGTCGCCATTGGCATAGGGCGGGCCGTCGTGCAGCACATAGAGGGGGGCGTTCTGCGACTGGCGCTCGGCGCGCAGGCGGGCATAGAGGTCGCCCCAGGCCTCAAGGATCTCGGGCTCCTTCTTCGGCAGGCCGCCGCGCATAGGGAAGGACGTCTCGGGCAGGAAGACGGTGTCGCGATAGTCGCGGCCAGTGGACGTGTCGCCAGAAGTATTGCCGGTGTCGGCCATGAGTCAGTCTCGTGTCGTTGATCGTTCGCGTGGATTCTTTGGTTCCGCTACCGTTCGCCGCGCGGCGGCTCACTGCTTGAGCGGGGCATCCCGGCGAGCGCGAGGCATCAGGCCTGCGGCGCTACGCCGGGCGGCTAATCGAAATCACACGGATCACGCGGACGGTCATGGTCAGGCGGGTCTAGCAGAGGCGGCGGGCTATGCGCCAGCCGAAAGCGCCAGCGCCGCACGGGCGGCGGCGGCATCGGCCTCGATCTGGACCTTGAGGGCGTCGAGATCGTCGAACGTCATTTCGGGCCGGAGGAAGGCGACCAGCCCGGTCTCGACGGTCTGGCCGTAGAGGTCGCCGTCGAAGTCGAACAGCCAGACCTCGAGCAAGGGCTCGTCGGTCGGATACATGGGGCGGACGCCGAGGCTGGCGACGCCGTCCACGACACGGCCGTCGGGCAAGCGGGTGCGGGTGGCGTAGACCCCGTAGGCCGGGCGCATATAGTCGCCAATCGCGATGTTGAGGGTCGGCACGCTGATGGTGCGGCCGCGCTTGTCACCATGGATGACCTCGCCCGCAATGGCGAAGGGGCGGCCGAGGATGGCGGTGGCGCGGGCCATGTCGCCGGCCTTCAGGGCCTCGCGCACGGCGGAGGACGACAGCTTCAGCCCGTGGGCGTCGTCGACACGGGCCACCGGGCTGACGGTAAATCCGGCGGTCTGACCGTAGCGGGCCAGCGCCTCGGGCGAGCCGGAGCGGCCCTTGCCGAAGGTGAAGTCAAACCCGACGGCGGCGTGGGCGATGCCAATACCGTCCGGACCGAGAACCTCAAGGGCAAAGGCCTGATCGCTCAGGGCGGCCATGTCGGCGTCGAAGGGCAGGCGATAGAGGCGGTCGACGCTGAGGTCGGCGAGGGCGCGCTCCATCTGGCCATGGGACATCAGGCGGAACGGCGCGGCCTCGGGCTGGAACCAGCGGCGCGGATGGGGATCGAAACTGACGACACCGAGCGGCAGGCCGCGTTCGGTGGCGACCGCGCGGGCGGCGTCGATGACGGCCTGATGGCCGCGGTGGACGCCGTCAAAGGCGCCGATGGCGACGGCAGCCCCTTGCGCGGACGGGGGAAGGTCGCGCCAGTCCTTGAAGACCGTCAGTGACACGTCAGCCCTTGGCCGGACGACGGCGACGGGGGACGCGGACGGTCGCCTCGCCGTCCATGACCAGATCCTCACCCACCAGCCCCTCGCAACGCAGGACGACGCGGGCCGTCTCGGCATCCATGGAGGCGACGCTGATGCGGGCGACCACGACGTCGCCGATCTTGACCGGCTTGTGGAAGCTGGTGCGCTGGCTGAGGAAGATGGCCCCGGCGCCGGGCAGGATCATGCCGACCACGGCCGAGCCGAACGAGGCGCTGAGCAGGCCATGGGCAATCCGGCCGCGATAGGCGGTCTTTGAGGCAAAGGCCTCGTCCATATGGACGGGGTTGAAGTCGTCCGAGGCCTCGGCGAACTGCTGGATGCGGGCTTCGGTGACCTCGACGGCCTTTTCGGCGGTCATGCCGACGTAGAGCTCTTCGAAGATATAGCCGCCGGAGGGGTGCTGCTGGACCGTCTGTGTCATGGGCCGGTGTTAACGCCGGAATCGCGCAAAGGCGAGCCTTACCAGGCGAGGTCAAGCGCGGCGTAGCGGGCGAAGGTGTTCCCGGCGACCAGCAGATCGCCCGCGCGGGCAGGGTCGAGCGTGCCGTCAGGACCGCGCGCGGCGTCGCCGTGAATGCCCTGGGCGATGAACAGACAGTCGAGGCCCTGCTGCTCGGCGCCCAGCACATCTGTGATGACGCCGTCGCCGATGCAGAGCACGCGGGAGCGGTCGACGGGGCCGGGGCGGTGGCGCCCGGCCTCGGTCAGGGCCAGTTCATAGATGGGGGCGAAGGGCTTGCCGGCCATGACCACGGGGCCGCCCAGCTGCTCATAGAGATCGGCCAGCGAGCCGCCGCAATAGATCAGGGTGTCGCCGCGCTGGACGACACGGTCGGGGTTGGCGCAGATCAGGTCGATGCCGCGCCGGGCAGCGGTCGACAGCTCGGCGCGGTAATCCTCGGGCGTCTCGGTGGTGTCGTCGCGGGGGCCGGTGACCGAGACGAAGGCGGCCTTCGCCACATCTTCGGTGACGTCGAGGCTGAGGCCGGCATAGAGGGGGGCGTCGCGCTCGGGCCCGATGATCAGGGCGGGGCCGGGCGCGCGTTTCGCCAGCTCCATCCGCGTCGCGTCGCCTGAGGTGACAAAGCCGTCCCAGGCGGCGCGCGGTACGCCAAGACCATCCAGCTGGGCCACCACATCGGACGCCGGCCGCGGTGAGTTGGAGATCAGCACCACCGTGCCACCCTGATCCCGGAAGGCCTGCAGCGCGGCACAGGGGCCGGGCCAGCTCTCGCGGCCGTTATGGATCACCCCCCAGACGTCACAGAGCAGCAGGTCATAGTCCTGCGCAACGGCAGACAGGCGGGGCAGGGGAGCGGGCAGGGTCATGGCGCCGTGGTTAGCCGAGGCAGCGGGGCGGGGGAAGGGTGTGCGACCCCTGTCCTTCTCCCCTTGCGGGAGAAGGTGCCCCCTGGGAAGGGGGCGGATGAGGGGTCTTGCTGAGGCAAAAAGTCGAGAGGGTGTTTTGCGAGCGGTGCCACCCCTCATCCGAGCCGCTCGCGCGGCCCACCTTCTCCCGCAAGGGGAGAAGGGCCACGAACGCCGGAACACCCCTGTTGCCCCGGCGTTCGACCGTGGGGGACAGAGGGAGAGACGACATGCGATCCATGGTGATGATGACGACGGTGGCGGCCTGCGGGCTGATGCTGACGGGGTGTGCGACGGCGGGCTACGGCGACTATGCGTCGGCCTGCGAGCGGGACTATGCGAAGAACCGCGAGCGGGCGACCAGCGCGGGCGCCCTGCTGGGCGCGGCCGTGGGGGCGGCGGTGGCCGGCGAGGGCAATCGCGAGGAAGGGGCCGCCATCGGCGCCATCGCCGGAGCCCTGATCGGCCGCGAACTGTCGGAGGAAGACGATCCCTGCGGCTATGGTTTTGGCGGCTACAACGACGACTATCGCTACGGCCGCGAGCGGGTCTACTGGCGGGACGACAACCGGCGCTGGTGATGGAACGGCGTGCGGCCTGACCGGTTACCTCTCGGACAGGAGGTATCCATGAACAAGATCACGACCCTTTTGACCGCCGCCGCCCTGGCCACCAGCCTTGCGGCCTGTGGCTCCGAATCAGAGACCAACGACATCTCCGAGGCCATGCCCGAGACGCCGGACATCAGCGAGACGGCCGCCGACGAGCAGGTCGTGCGTGAAGGTGTGCCTCCGTCGGAACTCCCCGATCAGACGACCCCGACCCCTGAGACGGTGCCGGCCAACTAACCCACCCGACGGCGTTGCTCGGCGCTGCGGAGGGTGGAGCGGAGGAAGTCGGCGGGGGGGTCGGTTTCGGCGAGGACCTGTTCCTTGATGGCGCGGGGTTCGCCGAACAGGTGGCCCTGTCCCATCGAGACATCGAGCTCAAGGATGTCGACGATCTGGCGCTCGCTTTCGCACTTCTCGGCGATCACCTCGATGCCGTAGCGCCGGGTGAGGGCGGCGAAGTCGGCGGCCTGGATGTCGCGCAGGGACGGCAGGGGCGAGCCGCCGTCGAGATCGAGCAACTGTTCGATCAGCAGGTCGGCGGCGACCTTGACGAAGCGGACGTCGGAGCGCTGCAGGTCGGCGAAGTCGAGATCCAGCGTCTGGACCTTGTCGATCGAGAAGCGGAAGCCGAGGTCCGCCAGCTTGGCCATGTTGCGGGCCTCGACCGCGCCGCGGGCGTCGAAGGTGGCCTGTCCCAGCTCGAAGATCAGCGACTGGTTGAGGTCGCGGTTCTCGCTGAGGAAATGCAGGAACTGGGGGAAGAAGGTCTCATCGCCGAGCGAGGACAGGGCGACGTTGCAGAAGACGCCGACCTTGCGGTCCTGGCGCGCGAGGCGGCGGACGATCTGGGCGCAGCGGAACAGCAGCAGATTGTCGATGGCGGGGACCAGACCCTCGCCCTCGGCGACCGACAGATATTCGGCCGGCATCATGACGCGATCGGTCGAGTCGCGCAGGCGGGTGAAGCTTTCGTAGAAGACGGTCCGGCGCTGGGGCAGGGTCACGACCGGCTGGAGGTACAGGTCGACGCGGCCCTCGGTCAGGGCGTCATGGACGGTGCGCAGCAGGGCATGGGACTGGGCCTGACGGCGGCCTTCGAAGGTGTCGGTGGCGACAGGGGCCGGAGTGGCCAGACGCTCGTCGATGCTGGCGCTCATCTGCTGGATGAGGCCTTCGAGCATGCGGACCTCGCCGGTCAGCTCATCTGTGCGGTTGAGCGCACCGGACTCGATCGCCTGGGCCAGTTCGGTGAGGGCACCCTGGGTGGTCTCCAGCGCGTCGGCCAGCAGACGGTGGGCATCGCGGACCTGGGCGATTTCGGCCTTGAGCGTCCGCTCGCGCAGATGGCTGGTGAGATAGAGGTGGATGACGCCGAGCACGCCCAGGGCGCCGAAGGTGGCGGCGATGCCCGCGCCCGCACCCAGTCCGCCACGCCAGATCAGCGCGCCAACCGTCATGGCCAGAAACAGATAGCTGAAGATCAGGGCGGTACGAGTGAGGGTACGCATGTGGGACGTCTGTCCGGCCTCCCGATGGAATCGATCCAGTATCGGGCTATCGGCCCGGAGCCGCTAGGGCTATTCAGAAAGAATCGGTGGACAGCGATAACCTGAGGAGTGGCGCGCACATGGAACTGTTTGATCTGACCGGCAAGGTGGCGGTGATCACGGGCTCATCGCGGGGGATCGGCAAGGCCATCGCTGAGCGAATGGCCGAGCATGGGGCCAACGTCGTCATCTCGTCGCGCAAGGCCGGACCCTGCGATGAGGTGGCCGCCGAGATCAATCAGCGCTTTGGCGAAGGCCGGGCGATTGCCGTGCCCTGCAACATCGCCTCGAAGGAAGACCTGCAGCGGCTGGTCGATACGACGATCGGCACCTGGGGCAAGATCGATATCCTGGTCTGCAACGCCGCGTCCAATCCCTATGCCGGGCCGATGGCGGGCATTTCGGACGAGCAGTTCAACAAGATCCTGCAGAACAATGTGGTTTCGAACCACTGGCTGATCCAGATGGTCGCGCCGGGCATGCTGGAGCGCAAGGACGGCTCGGTGATCATCGTGTCGTCGATCGGCGGCCTGCGCGGCAATGCGCTGATCGGGGCCTACAATGTATCGAAGGCGGCGGACATGCAGCTGGCGCGCAATCTGGCGGTCGAGTGGGGGCCGTCCAATGTGCGGGTCAACTGTATCGCGCCGGGCCTGATCAAGACCGATTTCGCGCGCTATCTGTGGGAGAATCCCGAGATCCTCAAGGTGGCGACCGACCCGGCCCCGCTGCGCCGCATCGGCCAGCCGGACGAGATCGCCGGGGCCGCCGTCTATCTGGCCGCGCCCGCCTCGACCTATATGACCGGCCAGACCCTGGTGGTGGACGGTGGGATCACCATTGCCTGGTGAGACTGAAACGTCTGTCAGCTTTCGCCAGGACCTGATCTGGCGGCTGGAGGCGGCGGGGTTTGCTGCCTTTATCGGCCTGATGCGGATGCTGGGGGTCGAGCGGGCTTCGGCGCTGGGTGGCTGGCTGCTCCGCACGCTGGGACCGAAGACGGGCACCCAGAAGACCGTGATGCGCAATCTGCGGATCGCGTTTCCCGACATGCCGGAGGCCGAGCGCGAGGCGCTGGCGATGGCTCAGTGGGAGCAGACCGGACGGGCCTTTGCCGAGACGGCGGTGATGGATTTGCTTGTCAGGCAAAACCGGATTGAGGTCGTCGGGCTGGAGCGGCTGCATGCCATCCGGGACAGCGGCAAGCCGGTGGTGTTCGCGGGTGGCCATTTCGCCAATATCGAGACGCTGGCGGCGACCATCACCGGGTCGGGGGTACCGTGCCAGATCACCTATCGCGCGGCCAACAACCCCTATGTCGACGCCCAGATCATCGCGGCGCGGGCGCGCTATGGCGTGAAACTGTTCGCGCCCAAGGGCGGGGATGGCGCGCGCGAACTGCTGGCCGGTATGGCGCGCGGCGAGTCGGTCGCCCTGATGAACGACCAGAAGTTTTCGGAAGGGCCGGAAGTGACCTTTTTCGGCCAGCCGGTGAATGCCGCGCCGGGGCCCAGCCGGCTGGCGCTGCGGTTCGGTACGGTGCTGCAGCCGATGTCAACGGTCCGGCTTCCGGGGGTGCGGTTCCGGGTGACCGTCTATGAGCCGATCGAGCTGGAGAAGACCGACGACCGTCAGGCGGATATTGCACGCGGGGTGCAGGCGATCACGAGCTTTATCGAAGAGCGGGTGCGCGAGAGCCCGGTCGACTGGTTCTGGGTGCACAAGCGCTGGCCCGACCGGGTCTATGCGTCGCTGGAGTCCCGGCCCGCATCGGTCGAGCGGCGGTAGGGGCCCTTGAAGGTCTTGGAGGCGGACCGGCGGCGGTCAGGGCCGAAATAGCCGTCGGTCTTCACGAACGGACGCGGCTTGTAGATCACCGCATTCATGCGCTCGAGGATGGCCTTGGCCGTGATCGGCTTGACCACGAACTCAGTGACGCCGGCGTCGCGTGCCTCGACCACGCGGCTCTTTTCCGAGTGGCCGGTCATCATGATGATGGGCAGATAGGGGTTGGTGCTGTCGGGGCTGTTGCGGACCAGGCGCGTAAACTCGACGCCGTCCAGCGGGAACATGTTGAAGTCGACGATGGCCAGGTCGAACACATCGGTGCGCAGGGCATCGAGCGCGGCCGAGCCGTCCGCGACCTCGCGAATCTTGCGGATGCCCGCAGACTGAAGGATTGCCGAGGTGATCGCACGCATGTGCTGGTTGTCGTCCACGAGGAGGATGTGAATCGACTGGAGGGACGACATGAAGACACAGGGAGGCTGGGCCCGCGCGGGGGCGTTGATTTGTTACATCCTAGTCATGAATGCGGTCCGGGTCCAAGGGGAGAAACCCGGTGTTCTGCGTCAGGCCCGCAGCAGCAGGGAGGGATCGAGGTTGCGATCCCGCCATTTCATCCGCCAGCACAGGTGGGGTCCGGTCGCCCGGCCACGTTCGCCGACCCGGCCGATCAACTGGCCACGATAGACGGTCTGGCCGACCGAGACCTCGACCCGCGACTGGTGAAGATAGGCGGTGATCAATCCCTGACCGTGGTCGATGAAGACCAGCCCGCCTTCATAGTGAAAGTCGGACTCGGCCAGGGTGACCAGACCGGCGGCGGGCGCGGTGATCGGAGCCCCGGTCGGCGCGCCGAGGTCGACGCCGTAGTGCGGTTGGGCAGGGGTGCCGTTCAGGATCCGCTGGCTGCCCCAGGCGCTGGTGACGCGCATGGTCTCGAGCGGCGCGGAGAAGCCGTCGCGGAAATAGTCAGCGTCGAGGCGGCTGGCATAGGCCTCGGCCTTGATGGCCGCCTGTTCGCGGATGCGGGCCAGAAGGGCCGGGTCCTGGGGCGCGACAGTCGAGGGCGGCAGGCCGCTGATGCTGTGGCTGGGGAACTGGCCCTGCGCGAGCGTGACTTCGGTGCTGTGCTCGCGGCTGCCCGAGCGGGCGGTGATGCGGTGGCTGAGCGGGGCGTCGCGGTCAAAGCCGACGATGAACCAGCCGTCGGCCGAGGCGGTGGTCAGGGCCTCTCCGTCCAGAAAGATGAGGGCGCGAGGCCAGGTGCGGCCGATCAGATGCCCGCCCTGAGCGGCCCGGCCCTGCAGGTTGAACGGGTCGTTCCCGGCCCGCGCGCCGGTCGCTGACAATCCCGATACCGCCAGGCCGGACAGAAGGGCGCGGCGGTCCAGCGTCATTTCGGCGGGGCCAGGTTCTGGACGGCTTCCTCGGGACCGTAATAGGCCTCCTGCCGGGCGACGCTCCAGTAGCGCAGGGCCTGAAGCGGGATGGGGCGGCCGCTGACGGCGCAGCGCACGAAGGATCCGCCGGTCATGATGACGAAGTCGCCGTCGGCATAGCGCAGTCGCGCCTCCTGACCGTCCACCCGGCTCTGGCCGGACCTGTCGCCCCTCACGTCCATGACGCCAGTCTAGCGTGTGCCGAAAATTACGGAAGCGGTCAGAACAGGTCGCCCTGATCGGGTGGCGGCGGTGCAACACGGCGCGGTCTGGGCGTCGGAGCGGGCGGAGGAGGCGGAGCTGTGCCGCCCTCGGCGTGGACGCCGACCCGACCGTCGGCAAAGACGAGGCCAAGAGTCTGGCCCCGCTCGATCTGGCGGGCGGCGGTCAGCCACCGGCCGTCCTCGGCCTCGACGCGGGCAAAGCCGGGCTTGGGTGTGCGGGGGTTGAGGTTGTTGAGGGCCCGCGACAGGGTGATCAGGGACTGGGTGCCCCGGTCGAGGGCGCGGGGCGGTGTCGCCAACTTGTCGGAGAGGGTCGCCAGGCGGGTGGCGCGGCGCTCCAGCCCCCGGTCCAGCAGGCCGCGGCCCAAACGGCCCTGCAGCACGGCCAGACGGTGCTGGTGGACGGCGACATTGCGGCCCAGCGCCGAGCCGAGGCGGCTGGAGGCATGGTCCAGCCGCTGGCGCGCCAGACCCAGCAGGTCCTCCGGCCGTTTCGGCAGGCCCCGGGCGGTGGCGCGCAGGCGGGTGCGGCGATCTTCGATCAGGCGGGCCGCCCCCTGCAGGCGGCGGCGCTCAAGGTCGGCCAGGGTGGCGACCAGTTCGGCACGGACGGGCGTCAGGATCTCGGCCGCGCCCGTGGGTGTCGGTGCGCGCCGGTCCGAGACGAAGTCGATCAGTGTGGTGTCGGTCTCGTGTCCCACGGCCGAGACCAGCGGGATGGAGCAGGCCGCGACGGCGCGAGCCAGGTCCTCGTCGTTGAAGGGCCAGAGATCCTCGACCGAGCCGCCGCCCCGCGCCACGACCAGCACATCGGGGCGGGGGATGGGGCCTGTGGCGGGCAGGGTCTCGAACCCCCGGATGGCGGCGGCCACCTGACGCGCCGCGACCTCGCCCTGCACGACGACGGGCCAGACCAGCACATGACAGGGCCAGCGCTCGCGGATGCGGTGCATGATGTCGCGGATGACGGCGCCGGTCGGACTGGTAATCACGCCGATGACGCGGGGATAGCCGGGCAGGGCGACCTTGCGGGCGGGTTCGAACAGGCCCTCGTCGCGCAGCTTTGCCTTCAGCCGCTCCAGCTGGGCGAGCAGGGCGCCAGCGCCGGCCGCCTCCATGCTGTCGATGACGATCTGGTAGCTGGAGCGCGCCGGATAGCTGGTGATCTTGCCGGTAACGATGACCTCCAGCCCCGTCTCGGGCTGTATAGACAGGCCGCGCACCTGGCCCTTCCAGACCACACCGTCCAGCGAGGCCTTGTCGTCCTTGAGCGTCAGATAGACGTGGCCCGAGGCATGGCGATTGACCTTGGAAATCTCACCGCGCAGCCGGACATGGCCGAACCGGTCCTCCAGCGTGCGCTTGAGGGCGAAGGCCACCTCGGAGATCGAGACCGGCGGATTGTTGTCGCCGGTCGCCGGAGCGGCCGGGGCGGTCCCCTCGAAGGCGTAGGAATCGTCGGTCATGGGCGTTCAGGCTTAGACCCCCGGGACGGTTGCAGGCAACGCCCCGCTTGACCCCACGGCGCGGTGCCGTCATGTCGCGGGCATGAATATCCTCCTCGTCGGATCGGGTGGGCGCGAGCATGCGCTGGCCTGGAAAATCGCCAAGTCCCCCCTGTGCCGACGGCTGGTCGTGGCGCCGGGTAATCCGGGCATGGAGCGGCTGGGAGAGCTGCGCGGCGATGTGCGCGCCGACGATGCGGAGGCGCTGGCGGCGCTGGCGCGCGAGATCAAGGCCGATCTGGTCGTGGTGGGGCCGGAGATGGCGCTGGAGGCGGGGCTGGCCGACCGGCTGGACGCGGTGGGCATTCCCTGTTTCGGGCCGACGGCGCGGGCTGCGCGGCTGGAGACGTCCAAGGCCTTTGCCAAGGAATTTCTTGAGCGCCACGACATCCCGACAGCGGGCTACGGTGTCTATGAGACGCTGAAGGATGCGCGCGAGGCGCTGAAGGTATTCAAGCCGCCCTATGTGATCAAGGCCGACGGTCTGGCGGCGGGCAAGGGGGTGGCGATCAGCCCCGACCGCAAGGATGCCGAGGCCGAGATCGAGCGCATGCTGGGCGGCCGGTTCGGCAGCGCCGGGGCCCGGGTGGTCATCGAGGAGTTCATGGAGGGCGAGGAGGGCTCGCTGTTCGCCCTGTGCGACGGCAGGACTGCGCGCCTGTTCGGTGGGGCCCAGGACCACAAGCGCGCCTTTGACGGGGATCTGGGCCCGAACACGGGCGGGATGGGGGCCTATTCGCCCGCGCCGGTGTTCACGCCCGACCTGGTCGAGGCGGCGGAAAGCCGGATCGTCAAACCGACCATGGCGGGCATGGCGGCCGAGGGACATCCCTATCGCGGGGTGCTGTACGTCGGCCTGATGGCGACCGTCGAGGGGCCGCGCGTGGTCGAGTTCAACGCCCGCTTTGGCGATCCGGAATGCCAGGTCCTGATGATGCGGCTGAAGGGTGATGTGGTACCGCTACTGCTGGCCTGTGCGCGGGGGGATGTCACGCGCGCCCCCGAGCCCGAGTTCTACGACGGCGTGGTGATCAGTGTGGTCATGGCGGCCAAGGGCTATCCGGACAGTCCGCTGAGCGGGTCGGTGATCCGCGGGGCCGATCAGGATTTCGGGCCGCATGTGCAGGTGTTCCACGCGGGAACCAAACGGCGCGAGGATGGCAGTCTGGTTGCTTCGGGCGGGCGGGTGCTGAATGTCTGTGCGCGCGGGGCGGATATCGCCGAGGCGCGCGAGCGGGCCTATGCCGCCGTGCGCAAGATCGACTGGCCGGGCGGCTTTTACCGGTCGGACATCGGCTGGCGGGCGCTGGAGCCTCGCGACAAGGTTTAGGCGGCCTGGCGGATCTGGTCGGGCAGTTGCAGGACGGTCTCGATCAGATCGGCGGCGTCGAAAGGTTTGGCCAGATGGCGGTCGGCGCCGGCGGCCCGGGCGGCCGCCACATGTTCGGGCAGGGCATTGGCGGTCAGCATGACGACCGGGGTGCGGGGGCGGCCCTCGTGGGCTTCTAGGGCGCGGATCTCACGCGTGGCGGTCAGGCCGTCCATGACTGGCATCTGCATGTCCATGAGGATGATGTCGAAATGGTCGTCGCGACAGGCGTCGAGCGCCTGTTGACCGTTTTCCACCAGCACCATGCGGGCGTCGATCTGGGACAGGATCAGCTCGACAACCTTGCGGTTGGTCGGGTGGTCATCGGCGACCAGAACGCTGAGTCCCGATCGGACTTCGGGGGCCGGCCCTTCGGTGGCCAGGGCCATCGGCGCCGACGCGCGCTTGAGCGGAACCGTCAGCATGAAGCAGGACCCGCCGCCGGGCTCGCTTTCGCAGTCGAGGACACCGTGCATCATTTCCGCCAGTTGGCGACAGATGGCCAGACCGAGGCCTGATCCTCCGAACTGGCGGGTGATGCCGCCGTCGGCCTGTTCGAACCGGCTGAAGAGGCGTTCGCGTGCCGCCGCGTCGAAACCGATGCCGGTGTCGGAGACGGCCAGCCGGAGGGTCTCGTGGCCGGCGCTGTCGCGGTCTACGCCGACCGTCAGCTGGACCATGCCGTCGGTCGTGAATTTGACGGCATTGGAGACCAGATTGGTCAGCACCTGCTTCAGGCGAACGACGTCACCCTCGATCCAGCGCGGGCAGTCGTCCGCAATCTCAACCATATACTGCAGGCCCTTTTCGCGGGCGGCTCCGGCGTAAAGCTGGGTCGCCTCCTGCACGGCCTGATGCAGATCCATGGGTTCGGTGTTCAGTTCCAGGCGACCGGATTCAACGCGGGCGAGGTCCAGAATATCGCTGAGCAGGGTCTGCAGGGTGCGTCCCGAAGCATCGATCAGCTTCAGCATATTGCGCTGATCCTCGCTGAGATCGGTGTGGGACAGGGCCTGGGCGACGCCGATCACGCCGTTCAGCGGAGTGCGGATCTCGTGGCTCATATTGGCCAGAAACTGGCTCTTGGCAGCATTGGCGGCTTCGGCGGCGTCACGGGCCTCGGCCAGGGCCTCGGCGTCGCGCTTGAGGTCGGTGATGTCATTGACCACGGTGACAATACCGCCTGCCGCCGTCATCCGGTCTTGCACGCGCAGCCAGCGTCCGCCGGCGATGCGCTGCTCGAGGGTGACCGACAGGGCCCGACGCGCTTCGATCCGTTCATCGATCCACTCCTGCTCGCGGCCCACAGCCTCCTGGTACAGGTTCTCGGAGATGCCGATCTCGAGAATCTGGCGGAAGGTCATGCCGCGCTCAAGCCGGGTGGCGAGCTCGGGATTGACCTCGGAATAGCGGGCATTCCACAGGACCAGCCGGTCCTCGGTATCGTAAAAACCGAGGCCGTCGGGCATGGCGTCGATGGCTTCGCGCAGCTGGCGAACGGCGCTGGTCCGCGACCAGTAGGTCAAGCCGATTGATACGACAGCGGCAAGAACCAGCACACCCATCGCCGCGCCGATCACTGTCAGGACGAAGGTGCCGGAATAGGCCGAGGGATCAAGGTCCACCGCAGCGCTGGGCGCAATCGTGACGGCGCCCATGGCCGTGAAGTGCAGGGAGGCGATCGCCAGGGTAGCCAACAGGGCCGCGCCCAGGGTGCCCTTCCAGCCGCTCCGGGCATGCATCCAGCCTGCGGCTGCTGCAAACAGGGTGCCGATGACCACGGCGGCGATGACCACGGCCGGGTCCCAGCTGACCAAGCCCTGAAGCCGGACGGCGGACATGCCGACAAAATGCATGGCGGCGACGCCGGCAATGCCAAACACACCGGCAGCCATGCGGGCGACGACGGTCCGCCCCAAAAATGCGATCAGGGCGGTACCCAGACCCGCAATCACGGCGATGCCGAAGGAGGCCAGGGTCAGGCCCAGATCGTAGCGGAGTTCAAGGCCGGGATCATAGCCGAGCATGCCGGTGAAATGGGTGGTCCAGGCAGTGAGTCCTCCCGTCAGGGCTGCCGCCATGCCGAGCGCGAGGCGCATCCGCCCCCCGGTACTGTGCGCCCGCTCAAACAGCGACAGCGCCGTCACCAGACCGCCGAAGCAGACCGCAGCGGCCAGCGCCACCATCAGCCAGTTGTGCTGGGTTGTCAGACAGAGCAGGACGGCATTCACGAAGGCGGTATCCCCATGTTTGCCCCCTACGCTAACGGACACTGGTGAAGATTCCGTGCCCTGGCCCTGATCGGCGGGTCCGGGCCTGTCTTGCGGATTTCACAGTTCACGCGCATCACAGGGTATGCCCGACGCCTCAAACCCTTCCCCCGTCGCCCCTTCGCCCGGGTCGCGGCTGTGGACTGCGGGAGCATCGGGGGGACTGGCCGTCCTGATCCTGCTGGCGCTGGCGGTCTATGATCCGGCGCATGCGCCACCGCTTGTGGCGGGGGCTCTGCTGGTGGCGATCAGCACCTGGATGGTAGCGCGTCAGCGGCCCATGTCCGGGCAACCGGAAATGGCGCCCGTGGCCGACAGCCGCCCGGACGCCCGGGCCGAGGGGCAGGCCACCCTGCTGGAAGAGGTGTTCGAGACGGTCACCGATCCGATGATGGTCGTCCGGGGCGGAGAGCTGGACGATATGGCCGGTCGGCGCATTCTGCTGGCCAACCGGGCGGCGAGGGACCTGCTGCGTATTCCGCGCGAGGGGGCGATCCTGGTGTCGGCCCTGCGCGATCCCGGCCTGCTGGAAGCGGTCGATGAGGCCCTGTTCGGGGGCGTCAGCCGCGAGACCGATTTCGACTCGGGCGGGGTTCAGGCTCGTCACTGGCGGGCGGTGACGCGTCCGCTGCCCGGGTCAGATGCGCATACCCTGGCGCTGGTCATGCTGCGGGACGAGACGGATGTGCGGCGGATGGAGTTGATGCGCGTCGACTTTCTGGCCAATGCCAGCCATGAGCTGCGAACGCCGCTGGCCTCGCTGTCCGGCTTTATCGAGACGCTGAAGGGGCATGCGCGCGAGGACTCGGTGGCGCGGGACCGGTTTCTCGACATCATGGCGGCGCAGGCTGAGCGGATGACGCGTCTGGTCGCCGACCTGCTGTCGCTGAGCCGGATCGAGCTGAACGAACATGTGCCGCCGTCGGGGCATCTGGACCTGGGCCGGGCCACCGCCGATGTGGTCGATGCGCTGAGCGTGCTGACGCGCGATCACGGCGTACAGATCGTCGTCGACGCCCCTGATGAGGCGGTGCGGATCAAGGGAGAGCGGGACGAGATCGTTCAGGTGATCCAGAACCTGATCGACAATGCCATCAAATATTCGCCGCGCGACGGTCGGATCGAGGTCGAGATTCGGAGCGGGCTGACCCCGGCAGCGGCGGCGGCCGCCCGGATGCCTGGGGCGGCGCGCCTGCCACTGTTGACGCCGGACCGGGACGATGGCCTGACCTATGCCGCTGTGACAGTGCGCGATCACGGGCCGGGCCTGTCGCGGGAGCATCTGCCGCGCCTGACGGAACGATTCTATCGCGTCGAGGGGCAGAAAAGCGGGGGCGAACGTCCGGGGACCGGACTGGGACTGGCCATCGTCAAGCACATCGTCAACCGGCACCGCGGCGGCCTGCTGGTCGAGAGTCTGCCGGGCGAGGGGGCGGCCTTTACGGCTTTCTTTCCCCTGTCGAAAAGCCGCGCTGTGACAGAACCCCTGACGGTGTAACCGAACTGTCATGGACCCGTCGTAATCCGCTGACCAATCACGGGCAGGGTCCGCGCACTTTTGATGGCTGCAGGAGTGCGGTCTGATTCCCCGTATCGCGGACCTAGATGACCCTGACCGTCCTTCTGATCGTGATCGTGCTGGCAGCGGCGGCGTTTGTGCTGGGCCAGCGGCGGGCCACGCGCCGTGCTGCCCTGCTGACCGGTCGGGAGCGCCCCCATTCGCGCCCGGCGCAGCACGGGGCCTATACGCTGATCTGGGTGGCGGCGCCGGCGGTATTCGTGCTGGTAGCCCTGTCGCTGCTGTCGGGGCCGATCACCCAGCAACTGGTGCAGGCGGGCCAGCCGGAGGCGGTCGCGAGCCTTGAACCCTTCCGCAAGAATGCCTTCGTCGCCGATGCCGCGCGCGTCGCGAACTACGAGCCGGCCCAGGCCATATGGGAGCCGGAGCTGGCACAACACTTGGCCGCCGAGGGGGCCCGGGCTGCCCGGATCGAGTCGACTCTGAACTGGGGCGGTGCTGCAGGGGCCATTTTGGTCGCGCTGATGGGGGGCATTATCGCCTTCCTGCGCATCCGGCCGGACTTCCGGGCGCGCAATCGGGTGGAGGGATGGATTGTCGGTCTGCTGCTGGTCTGTTCGGCCATCGCAGTGCTGACGACGATCGGCATCATCGCTTCACTGTTGATCGATGCGACGCGCTTCTTCTCGGCCGTGCCGCTGCCGGAGTTCCTGTTCGGCACACAATGGAGCCCGCAGACCGCCATCCGTGCGGACCAGATCGGATCGACCGGGGCGTTCGGGGCGCTGCCGTTGTTTGCGGGAACCTTCCTGATCATGCTGATCGCCATGGCGGTGGCCGCGCCCGTCGGCCTGTTCGCGGCCATCTATCTGTCGGAATACGCCGGACCGGCCAGCCGGGCGATCATCAAGCCGGTGCTGGAGATTCTGGCCGGTGTGCCGACCGTGGTCTACGGCTTCTTTGCTGCGCTGACGGTGGGGCCGGCGTTCCGCGAGTTCTTCAATACCATCGGGCGCTGGCTGATCGGCGGGCCGCTGGACGGGCTGGGGCAGTATCTGATGCTGGTGCAGAACCAGATGGCGCTGGTGGCCGGTGCGGTGATGGGGATCATGCTGATCCCGTTCGTGTCATCGCTGTCGGATGACATCCTGAACGCCGTGCCGCAGTCGCTGCGCGACGGATCCTATGCCATGGGGGCGACCAAGTCGGAGACGGTCAAGCGGGTGCTGATGCCCGCCGCCCTGCCAGGCGTCGCCGGGGCGCTCCTGCTGGCCATGTCGCGGGCCATCGGCGAGACGATGATCGTGACCATGGCGGCGGGCCTTGCCGCGCGCCTGACGCTCAACCCTCTGGATACGGTGACCACTGTGACGGTGCAGATCGTGACCCTGCTGACCGGCGACCAGGAGTTCAACTCGACCAAGACGCTGGCGGCCTTCGGCCTGGGCCTGACCCTGTTCCTGGTTACCCTTGCGCTGAACATCGTGGCCCAGCGCATCGTCCAGACGTATCGGCAGCAGTATGACTGAGACCCGCGACGCGATGACGGCGACCCGTCTGGACCGGCTGAGGGGCGGGCTGAAGCGGCGCTATGCCCGCGAGGCCCGGTTCCGCCTGTATGGCATCCTGGCCATTGCCGTGGCCGTGGCCTTTCTGGCGCTGCTGCTGGGCCGGATCATCGATCAGGGGCACACGGCCTTTTATGCGCATGAGGTTTCCGTGCCGGTCTATCTGGACCCGGCGGAGATCGACCCCGCCTATCCGCAAGGGACCAATTTCGAGCAGATGGTGGCGCAGCAGCAGCTGGCATCCAGAGGGCTTGAGGGCGACGCGGCCGGCCCGCTGGCCGCCGAGATGCGTGGCCTGTTCTCATCCGAGCTGAAGTTCGAGATCGCCCGGCGGGTGGCGGAAGACCCCTCACTGATCGGTCAGACGGTGACGATTGACGTGCCGGTCTCGGATGAGGCGGATCTGTATTTCAAGGACGAGATCTCGATCGAGACCCACCCTGAGCAGCGGCGCCTGACGAACCAGCAGATCGGCTGGTTGGACGAGCTTGAGGACGACGGACGGGTCGAGGCGCACTTCAACAGCCGGCTGTTCACCAGTGGCGACTCGACCGAGCCCGAACTGGCCGGGGTGCTGGGCGCGGTCGTCGGCTCGGCGCTGATGCTGATGGTCACGGCCTTCCTGGCCATTCCGATCGGCGTGGCGGCGGCGGTCTATCTGGAAGAGTTCGCGCCGAGAAACCGGCTGAGTGCCCTGATCGAGGTGAATATCAACAACCTGGCCGCCGTGCCCTCGATCGTCTACGGCCTGCTGGGTCTGGCGCTGTTCATCAACTGGATGCACCTGCCGCGCTCGTCCCCGCTGGTCGGCGGTCTGGTGCTGGCCTTGATGGCGCTGCCGACCATTATCATCGCCACACGCTCTTCGCTGAAGGCGGTGCCGCCCTCGATCCGCGAGGCGGCTCTGGCCATGGGCGCCAGCCGTACCCAGACGGTGTTCCAGCATGTGCTGCCGCTGGCCCTGCCGGGGGTGATGACCGGGGCGATCATCTCGCTGGCCCATGCCCTTGGCGAGACGGCGCCCCTGCTGCTGATCGGCATGGTCAGCTTCATTCCGGGCATCGCCAGCTCGATCACCGAGCCGACCGGTGCCCTGCCGTCCCTTATCTATATCTGGGAGAATGCCTCGGAGCGCGCGTTCCACGAACGGACCGCCGCGGCCATCATGGTTCTCCTGACTTTCATGATCGTGATGAACGCTGCCGCCATCCTGCTGCGGCGTCATTTCGAGCGCCGGTGGTAAACGCATGAAACAGACGATCTATCGCTCGCAGGACGGACTGGAAGGCGGGGCATCTGCACCCGCCGCCGAAGTGCCTGCCGAACTGGCTGCCGCCGCCCGGGCCGCAACCGATCCCAAGGGCGCGGCCCCGGTAGGCCCGACCAAGATTTCCGCGCGCGACGTGTCGGTGTTCTATGGAGAAAAGCAGGCGCTGTTCGACATCAGCCTGGACATTCCGGACAAAACGGTCACCTCGCTGATCGGTCCGTCGGGCTGTGGCAAGTCGACCTTCCTGCGCACCATGAACCGGATGAATGACACCATCGCCGGGGCGAAGGTGACGGGCCGGATCGAGATGGACGGCGAGGACATCAACGCCCGCTCGCTGGATCCGGTGCTGCTGCGCGCCCGGGTCGGCATGGTGTTCCAGAAGCCGAACCCGTTTCCCAAGTCGATCTTCGAGAACGTCGCCTATGGTCCGCGCATCCACGGCCTGACCCGGTCCAGGGACGAGCTGGCCGGGGTGGTCGAGGAGTCGCTGCGCCGCGCCGGTCTGTGGGACGAGGTCGCCGACCGTCTGCATTCGCCGGGCACCGGCCTGTCGGGCGGGCAGCAGCAGCGTCTGGTCATCGCCCGCGCCATTGCGGTCAATCCCGAGGTGATCCTGATGGACGAGCCCTGCTCGGCGCTGGACCCGATCGCCACGGCCAAGATCGAGGAGCTGATCGATGAACTGCGCGAACGCTACTGTATCGTGATCGTCACCCACTCGATGGCCCAGGCCGCGCGGGTGTCGCAGCGCACCGCCTTCTTCCACATGGGGCGGCTGATCGAGACCGGCGATACCGAAGAGATCTTCACCAATCCGCGCGAACGTCGCACCCTCGACTACATCACCGGCCGTTTCGGCTAGGACACTCCCATGAACCAGCACACCGTCAAATCCTATGGAGACGAGCTGAACCAGCTGACGGCCATTGTCGCCCGCATGGGGGGATTGGCCGAAGCCCAGGTGGCCGACGCCATCGAGTCGGTGGCGCGTCGGGATGTGGCGCTGGCCCGGGCCGTGGTCGAGCGGGACGCCCGCCTCGATACCCTGCACAGTGACATCGAGAAGAAGGCCATCCGCCTGATCGCCCTGCGCCAGCCGGTGGCCTCGGACCTGCGCAAGACCCTGTCGGCGATGAAACTGGCGGTCGATCTGGAGCGGACGGGTGACCTGGCGCGCAACATCTCCAAGCGGGCACTGATCCTGGCTGACGGCGAGCCCATGCTGCCGCTGACCCGGTCGATCGAGCGGATGGGCAAGCTGGTGTCCATGCGGCTGCGCGATGTGCTGGATGCCTATACGGCGTCGGACGTGGACCGGGCGATGGGGGTCTGGACCTCGGACGATGAGGTCGATGAGCATTACAACAGCCTGTTCCGCGAACTGCTGACCTATATGATGGGCGACCCGCGCACCATCACGGCCTGTACGCACCTGTTGTTCATGGCCAAGAACCTTGAGCGGATCGGCGACCACGCGACCAATATCGCCGAGACCATCCACTATGAAATCACCGGCGGCGACATGATCGGCGAGCGCCCGCGCTGGACGCCGACCCCGTCGGATTCCGACCTGATGGCGACCGACGACCCCCTGCGCCCGCAAGAGACCTGAGACCGGAGACCTGAATCGTGCAGCCCTATGTTCTTGTGATGGAAGACGAGGACGCGCTGGCGACCTTGCTTCAGTACAATCTGGAAAAGGAAGGCTATCGCGTCGTGGTGGCCGGCGACGGCGAGGAGGGGCTGGTCCAGATCGACGAACGCCTGCCCGATCTGGTGCTGCTGGACTGGATGCTGCCCAAGGTGTCGGGCATTGAGGTGTGCCGGCGCATCCGCGGACGGCCCGAGACCCGCAACCTGCCGATCATCATGCTGACCGCGCGCGGCGAGGAAACGGACCGTGTGCGCGGGCTGGACACCGGGGCCGATGACTACCTGACCAAGCCGTTTTCGATGACCGAGTTGATCGCCCGCATTCGGGCGGTGCTGCGCCGGATCCGTCCGGGTCTGGCCGACGACCGGATCAACCACGGCGACATCGTCATCGACCGGGTGGCCCACCGGGTGCGCCGGGCGGGCAAGGAAATCCACCTGGGCCCGACCGAATTCCGACTGCTGGATCACTTCATGCAGCACCCGGGCCGGGTCTTCAGCCGCGAACAGCTGCTGGATGCGGTCTGGGGCTCGGACGTCTATGTCGAGGCGCGCACCGTCGATGTGCACGTCGGCCGCCTGAGGAAGGCCCTGAGCGTCGAGGGCACCGCCAACCCGATCCGCACGGTGCGCTCGGCGGGATACTCGCTGGATCTGGACGGGTAGGGCTGATTTGACCACCCGCCAGCTTTGGTCCTGAGTGACCGGATGCTGGTCCCTCTGCTCATTGGCATCGTTCTCGTCGCAGCCTCGGGCGGCTGGCTGGTCGGTCGAGCGAAGATGCGCCGCCGCCTTTTGCTGGTGGCCTGGGCCCTTTTGCCCGTCATGCTCTATCTGGGGACGGCGCTGATGACGGTGGACCTGACATCCTGGCGGCAGGAAGTCGGGTGGGCTTTCATCGGGTTCGGCTTTGTCGGCCTTCCCATGCTGGCGTGGGCCGGAGCTGCCGTAGCCGGGTTCTTCGTCGGCAGCTTGAGGGACGACTCCTAGACGCCTGCGCCCGCCTCCAGCGCATAGACCCTGGCGCAGTATTCGCAGGTGACGTGGATCTTGCCGTCGGGTTCGACCATTTCGGCGCGTTCCTCATCCGTGAAGCTGTCGAGCACGGTGGCGATGCGGTCGGGCGAACAGCGGCACAGGGCCTCGAGCGACTGGCCGGCCTCGAGGCGCACGCCGTCCTCGTGAAACAGGCGGTAGAGCAGGGTCTCGGACGGGACCTGGGGGTCGATCAGTTCGTCGGCGCTGATGGTATTGAACAGGGCCCGGGCGCGGGTCCAGGCGTCCTCGGTCTCGCCGCGGCTGGCGTCCGCGGCGAGGCGTTGGATCATCATGCCGCCAGCGCGCCACCCGCTGCCCGTCTCATCGGTCAGGTGGCCGACGGCGAGGCGGACCTCGGTCGGGATCTGTTCGGACTGCTCGAAATAGTGTTCGGCACACAGGGCCAGGCTGTCGCCCTCGATCGGGGTGATCCCTTGGTGGCGGTCGAAATCGGGGCCCTGATCGAGGGTCATGACGAACACGCCCTTGCCCAGCAGGCGGTGGGCACCGGGACGGGCGGCCTCGGCGGTGAGGGCGGCCAGTTCGCCTTCGTCATAGCGGCAGTAGCCGCGGAGAGTCCCCTCCGTGCCATAGTCGCAGACGACGTAGCGCACCGGGCCGTCGCCCTGGGCCTGAACGATCAACCGCCCCTCAAACTTGAGCGCCGAGCCAATCAGGGCGGCCAGGGCGCAGGCCTCGCCCAGCAGCTCGGCGACCGGCGCGGGATAGGCATGGGCCGACAGCACGGCGTCGATCGCCGGACCCATGCGGACGATGCGGCCGCGCACGGGCTGGCCGTCGATCTGGAAGGCGGCAACCCGGTCGTCGGGCAGGCGGGAGGCGTCGGTCACGTCGGTATCCTGTTGAAGGCGAAGGCGCACAGATAGGGGGTGGCGGCGACCAATTTAAGCCCTTGCAAGCGTTGCCTTATGATAAGGGCGGAAACCGCGCGGGGCCTGTGCCGTTGTTCTGTCGGCCCCCATTGTGAACGAAGGCGTCGGATGTCTGCAAAGCCCCAGCTGAAACCCCTCAAGGATCAGGCGATCGTCATTACAGGCGCGACCTCGGGCGTCGGGCTGACGACGGCAAGGCGGGCGGCGCGGGCGGGGGCCTGTGTGTTCCTGATTGCGCGTGGCGAGCAGGACCTGAAGACCCTGTGCGAGGACATCCAGGCCGAGGGCGGACGCGTGGCCTGGGCAGTGGCCGATGTCGCCGATTACGACGCCCTGGCCGAGGCCGCCGACAAATGCCGGCGCCTGTTTGGCGGGTTCGACACCTGGGTGAACAATGCCGGGGTGTCGATTTTTGGCCCGATCCGCGAGACGACGCTGGAGGACCAGCGCCGCCTGTTCGAGACCAACTACTGGGGCGTGGTCAACGGCTCGCTGATCGCGGTCGAGCATCTGCGCGGGCGCCCCGGAGGCGGGGCCATCGTCAACGTCGGCTCAATCCTGTCGGATGCGCCCATCCCGCTGCAGGGCATCTATGCCGCGTCCAAGCATGCGGTGAAGGGATTCACCAATTCGCTGCGGATGGAGCTGATCCGCGAGAAGGCACCGGTATCGCTGAGCCTGGTCAAGCCGGCCGCGATCGACACGCCCTATAACCGCCACGCGCGCAATCTGACGGGGCAGGCGGTGCAGAACCCGCAGCCGGTCTATGGCACCCATGTGGTAGCGGATACGGTCCTATATTGCGCCAGCCATCCGATCCGCGAGATCACAGTGGGCGGGGGCGGTCGCCTGATCGCCTCCTTCTATTCGGCCCTGCCGGGGGTTGCCGAGCCGCTGTTCGCGCGCTTTGCTCCCTCGATGATGCGGGACAAGAGCCATGACTATCACCCTTGGGACGACGGCCTGTACGACCCGACGAATGACGGGCTGGCCGACGAGTTGCACTATCCGGTGGTGCGTCGCTTCAGCACCCTTGCTGAGGTGCGGAAGCATCCGGGCATCGCCGGAGCTGTGGTGGCGCTGCTGGTCGCGGTCGGCGTCGGCTATGTCCTGCTGAACCAGAAGTCGGGCCCGACACGGTTGGAACGGTGGAAGGCACAGGCGGACCCGCGGCGGTGGCGGATGCCGTCGATGCCCGCCATGCCCTGGCTGTCGCGCCTGCGTTCCGACGGTATGGATGGACGGCTGGAGGCTCTGCAGGCCGAGCTGGACCGCTATGGCGGACGGGCGCGGCGGGGGCTGGAGGATGCGGGCGGTCGCGCGCGCCGCTATGCCTCGGACGCCGGAGACTATGCCCGGGACCACGCGAAGGAAGGCGGGGCCGTCGCGGCCACCGTCGCCCTGCTGGGGGTTCTGGCCGCCGTCGCGCTCAAGGCCCGTCAAAACGACGACTGAGCCGTTGCTGCAAGTGCGAAGGTGGGCCAAGGTCGGCCCATGTCTGCCGCGCCCACACTGATTTTCGACTTCGATTCGACACTGGTCGGCTTCGAGACGCTTGAGGCGCTGGCAGAGTTGGCGCTGGACGGCGCGCCGGAGGCCGAGTCGATCCGTGCCGACATCGCCGCCCTGACCGATCAGGCCATGGCGGGCGCGCTGGGCTTTGACGAGGCCCTGACCCGCCGGCTGGCCCTGCTGCCGCTCACGCATGACCATGTGCAGGCGCTGGCGGACCGGGCGGTGGGGCGACTCGCGCCGTCGGTAGCGCGCAACGTCGAAACCCTGCGGGCCCATGCCGAGCGGCTGGTGATCGTGTCGGGTGGCTTTCGCGAGGTGATCGCACCCGTGGCACGGCATCTGGGGGTTCCGGATGCGCGGGTGCTGGCCAATGACCTTACCTATGATGCCGATGGCCGGGTGACCGGGGTCGACCGTGCCAATCCGTTGTCAGCGGACGGCGGAAAGGTCACGGCGATCCGGGCGCTGGGCCTGTCGAGGCCGGTGGTCATGGTCGGGGATGGCTGGACCGATGCCGAGGTGCGACTGGCGGGCCTGGCCGACCGCTTCCATGCCTTCTGCGAGGTGGTGCGCCGCCCGCGCGTAGTGGAGGCGGCCGATGCCGTCGCCGTGTCGCTGGACGAGGTGCTGCACGCCGAGGGCCTGAGCGGGCGGTGGTCCTATCCCCGCAGCCGGATTCGCGTGCTGCTGCTGGAGTCGGTGCACCCGGCGGCGGTCGCTGCGCTGGAGCAGGCGGGCTATTCGGTCGAATGCGAGACCGGTGCGCTGGACGAAGACACCCTGATCGAACGGCTGAAGGGCGTGCACGTTCTGGGGGTACGATCAAAGACGTCCGTGAGTGAGCGGGTGATTGAGGCCGCGGACCGGCTGATGGCGGTCGGGGCGTTCTGTATCGGCACCAACCACATCGATCTGGATGCCGCCAGTCGCCGGGGCATTGCGGTGTTCAACGCGCCCTATTCGAACACCCGCTCGGTGGTCGAGCTGGCCATCGGACTGGTTATTACCCTGATGCGCGGCGTCGTGGATCGCTCGGCCGCGATGCATGCAGGCCGCTGGAACAAGAGTGCCCGTGGCTCGCGAGAGCTGCGCGGCAAGACGCTTGGCATCGTCGGCTATGGCGCCATCGGCTCGCAGCTGTCGGTGCTGGCCGAGGGACTGGGGATGCGGGTCATCTATCATGACCTGTCCGAGCGGCTGGCGCTGGGCAATGCGCGGCCGGTGGACAGTCTGGACGCCTTGCTGTCCACGGCCGATGCAGTCAGCCTGCATGTCGACGGGCGGGCCGGGAATCACCGCCTGATCGGGGCTGCACAGCTGGCGCGGATGAAACCCGGAGCAGTGCTGATCAATCTGTCACGTGGGCATGTGGTCGATATCGACGCCCTGGCCGAGGTCATGAGGGCCGGGAGACTGAGTGGCGCGGGCATCGATGTCTTTCCCGAGGAGCCCCGGACCAATCAGGATCCGTTCGACAGCCCCCTGCGCGGTCTGGCCAATGTCATCCTGACGCCGCATGTCGGCGGCTCGACCGAGGAGGCGCAGGAGGCCATTGGCGCGTTCGCGGCCTCGCGCCTGCTGGGGTATCTGAACCGGGGGGACACGACTTTTTGCGTCAATCTGCCGAACGTACAGCTGTCCGACGTGCAGGGGGCACACCGCCTGCTCCACATTCACCAGAACCAACCGGGCGTGCTGGCCGCCCTCAATCAGGCGCTGTCGGACGCGGGGCTGAACATTCTGGGCCAGCATCTGAAAACGGATGGTCGCACGGGGTATGTCATCACCGACGTGGATCGCGACTATCAGGCGGGGGCTTTGGAAGGGCTGAAAAGTGTGCCCGGGACGCTTCGGTTTCGATCTCTCTACTGAAGGTTTCCCTAGCGGCATCTTGCGTGGCGACCACAGGCGCGCGCACACTGTTGCCAACAGTCGCGACTGACGACTGAGGGAGGATCACATATGTCACGTTTCATGCGCACTGCCGCGGCCGCGGCCCTGACCCTTGCGGCCGGCGCCGCCCTCGCGGGTGCCGCCAATGCCCAAAGCTATGACCGGCTGGTCGTGTTCGGCGACAGCCTGAGCGACAACGGCAACCTGTTCCTGTTCACCGGGGGGACCCAGCCGCCCGCACCCTTCTATTACCAGGGCCGGTTCTCGACCGGGCCGGTGTTCGTCGAACTGCTGGGCTTCAACCTCGGCCGGTTCGCTGCCGGGGACTCGAACGCCGGCAGCATCAACTACGCCTTTGGCGGTGCGCGCACCGATCTGGCCGGAGCCCCTCCCGGCATGCGGACCCAGCTGAACGCCTATCTGGGCGGCGGCGGGACGTTCGATTCCGGTGATCTGGTCAGCATTCTGGGCGGTGCCAACAACATCTTCCAGGGGCTGCCCGCTGCCGGGGCCTCGGTCAATCCGGCCGGAGCCATCCAGGTCGTGTCGCTATCGGCCGCCGCTGACATCAACCTGCTGGTCGACACCGTCGCCGCCGCCGGAGCCGGGACGATCCTGGTCAGCAACCTGCCGAAGTTGAGCCTGACGCCGCAATTCGCAGGCACGACCGCCGCCCCGCTGGCCGACTATGCCGTTACGACATTCAACGGCGCCATCTACAATGGGCTGAGCACCGTCGCGGCCAACCGGCCCGGTACCAACATCATCCTGATGGACCTGTTCAAGATCGGTGACACCATCGCCGGCAACCCGACGGCTTTTGGTGTGACCAATGTCACCCAGCCTTGCTTCAATCAGGTGGCCCTGACGCTGTGCTCGAACCCCGATGACTATTTCTATCTGGACGGGGTGCACCCGACGGCGGCGGGCCACCGTGCCATCGCCAGCCTGGCCAATGACTACCTCTATTACGGCGACCGGGGTGCGGCCACGGCCCATCAGGGTGAGTTGTCGATGCGCCAGCGCGAGGACTCGCTGGACCTGGGCTCCGAGGCCCTGTCGGGCTGGGCCGCATGGGAAGCGGGCCGCACCACCCTGGACGTCAGCCTGACCGGCGACACCACCGACGTCGATGCTCGTGGTGTTGTGCCGGACGCCAAGGTCGAAGGACAGGGCATCCGGGTGGCTATCGACCACAGCATTTCCGAAGGCTGGCGCATGGGCTTTGCCGGCAGCTTCCGTCAGGCCGAGACGGTTGCCGGGCCGACCCGGTTCGACAGCCAGAACTTCTCGTTCGACGCCTTTGTCGGCTGGCGTTCGGGTCCGCTGTTCGCCAACGTCACGGCGGGCGCCGCGCGCGATACCTATGACGACATCCAGCGCGGCACCGGCGTCGGCCCGGTGGTTCACACGGGCGAGACCGAGGGCTATAGCCGCGGTGTCCGGGTACAGGGCGGGACCTGGTTCGACATGGGCGGCATCGCCCTGTCGCCCCGCGTGGCTGTGACCTGGGCCTCAACCGACGTCAGCGGCTATATCGAAAACGGTGTCGCCGCCCAGTATGCCTATGAAGACCGTACGGTCGAAGGCATCACCGGTGAGGTCACCCTGCGCGCCGAAAGCGCCATTGAGGGCGTGACCTTCTATGTCGAAGGCGGTTATCGCGAGAGCCTGGACGACAGCTCCGATCCGGTCGGCACCGGCATCGCCGGCAGCCCGTCGCAGGTGCTGTACCGCGAGATCGAAGACCCGATGGGTGGCCAGCTGCTGGCCCAGATGGGCCTTGAGGTCGACTGGGGCCCGGCGCAGGTCGGTCTGGGCCTGAAGGGCCGCTACGGCGAGCATGCCGACAGCTTCGTCGGCGGGATCACTCTGCGGATGCCGCTGAACTAAGGCATCTACCGGTCAAAAATGGAGAAGGGCGGGGCGAAGTGGCTCCGCCCTTTTTTCTTTCCGGTCCATCGGTTCCCGGGGTGCGACGTCCTGACGCGCCCGGTGCCTCATTCTCGTCCAAGGGGAACGGCAAAAGGCGCCCTCATCGAATGAGGCGGTGCTGTCCCCGGGGGATCTGCCGCTCACCTGCCGCACGTTCCAGAACGGAGACGCCGCCTGATGCGACGCCTTGACGCCCGACTGCGTAGCCTTGTCACCCAATCCGGCCAATCCCTTGGCCTCGTCGCCGTGGCTGTCATGGCGATGGCCGCTGCCCCGATCTCGATCCCGATGGGTGACGATCCGTTAGCCGCAACGGACAAGGGGCCGGTGGCCCCTCCGGTGGTGGCCGTGGCCGAGCCGGCCGGCCCGGTGACCCGGGAAATCCGCTTTGAAGCCCCGCTGAAAGGCTATCCGATCAACTCGCGCTTCGGCATGCGTCGTCTGGGTGGGGAGGGGGCCGCGCGTCCGCACAACGGCGTCGATATGGCCGCGCCGACGGGGACCAGCATCTTTGCCGCCGCCGAGGGCGTGGTGATCCGTACCGGCTACCAGCCCGAGGGCTATGGACGGTTTGTGGAAGTGGCGCACCCGAACGGCATGACGACGATGTATGCGCACATGAGCCGCGTGGATGTAGCGACGGGCATGGCCGTGACGGGCGAGGACCGCCTGGGTCTGGTCGGTTCGACCGGCTATTCCACCGGGCCGCACCTGCATTTCGAAGTGCGCCGCGGCGGCACACCGATCAATCCGGCGCGCGTTCTGGACCGCACCTTCGAAGTCGTGGTGATCGACGCGTCCTGAGCCTCGGCGCCAGATTCATGACAAGGAATTCATGAAAACCGGCGCCGATCCGGCGCGGCCAAGGTTGTCAAACACCCTTTACATACCCTAGGACTCGTCTTGAGCAAGAGTTTCCAAGGGGGGCGCATATGGACGCCGCACTGAGTCTGGACGGTATCAGCAAACGCTATGGGGCGTTCCAGGCCGTCAAGGATCTGAGTTTCTCCGTGCCGAAAGGCAGCATCTGCGGCTTTCTGGGGCCGAACGGGGCGGGCAAGACCTCGACCCTGCGGATGATCCTGGGCCTGCAGCCGCAGACGTCAGGCACGCTGGAAATCCTCGGAGCGTCCGATGGGCGGCAGGTGCGCAACCGCATCGGCTTCCTCCCGGAAGAGCGCGGCCTCTACAAGAAGATGACCCCGGTCGATGCGATCGCCTTCTTCGGTGCCCTGAAGGGCCTGCCGTCCGGCGAGGGGCGCAAGCGCGCCCGCATCATGCTGAAGCAGCAGGGGCTGGAGCACGCCCAGGCCAAGAAGATGAAGGAGCTGTCCAAGGGCATGGCCCAGAAGGTGCAGCTGATTGCCTCGGTGGTGCACAAGCCCGAGTTCGTGATCCTGGACGAGCCCTTCTCGGGCCTTGATCCGATGAACCAGCAGGGTCTGGAAGAGATGATCCGCGGTCTGGCCGCCGATGGTGCAACGGTGCTGTTCTCGACCCACGTCATGCAGCACGCCGAGCGCCTGTGCGACAAGGTGGTGCTGCTGGCCCGGGGCCAGAAGGCCTTTGAGGGTACGGTCGACGAGGCGCGCAGCCAGACGCTGCGGCACCTGTCGCTGGAAGGGGACATCGCAGTCGAGGCCGTCAGGGCCCTGCCGGGCGTGGCCTCGGTCGAGACGGTCCGTCAGGACGGCGAGGTCAAGACGCTCAAGGCCCAGCTGAACCCCGGCGCCCGGGGGCAGGAGGCGCTCAAGGCCGCCTTCCTCGGCGGGCTGGATGTGCGCAGCTTCGAACTGCGCGAACCGACCCTGCACGACGCGTTTATCCACCTGACGGGGGTCGACCCCAATCAGGACCAGACCATGAAACGGGCCGAGACGACGGAGGCCGCCCGATGAACCGCATCCTGCTGATCGCTCGCCGCGAATTTGCTGCCTACGCCATGACGGTCGGCTTCTGGCTGTCGCTACTGGCCATCCCGATGTTCGCCGTGCTGGGCGTCGCCATCCCCATGCTCATGAAGAACAGCGAGCCGGTGCGAGAGGTCGTTCTGCTTGAGGACGGACCCCAGGCATCGGGTCTTGCGGCGGCTGTCCGCGAGGCACTCGCTACGGATGTCGAGCGTCAGGCCGAGATCGCCCGCGAGGCCGCAGAGAAGGCCGGAGAATTCGCCGGCGAAGGCATAGGTGCCGAAGCGGCCTCCGGCGCGGCTTCCAGCATGGCCAGGCCGAAACTGAATCTGGTCGAGGCGCCCGCCGATCTGGCAGGAGCCTCGACTTCGGGGGAGCGAGAGACGCGAATCCGGCACTATCTGGGTGACGAGGCCGAGACGGCGCAACAGCTGGATGCCGTCGTCATCCTGACCCGCAATGAGGAGGGGCGACCGACAGCGCGCGTATGGTCTCGCCGGGCCACCGACAACACCGTTCGCAACTTCGTTCGCGACGCCATGAAAGACGCCAATCGGGCCGAGGTCTTCGGCGAAGCGGGGATCGATCCGGCTATCGTGCGCGAAACCGGTGCCTACGACCCCAAGGTGGTGGTGCTGTCTCCCAGCGCGGCCAGTGGCGGCGAGGTGTCTTTCCGCGACAAGCTGCCGGGAATCATCGGCTTCGGCTCGGCCTTCCTGCTGTGGTCGCTGATCATCACCGGGGCCTCCATCCTGCTGAACAGCGTCATGGAAGAGAAGTCGAACAAGATCCTCGAGGTGCTGATGTCCTCGGCCTCGGCGACCGAAATTCTGACCGGCAAGGTGCTGGGCGTGGCCATGCTGACCGCGACCGTGCTGCTGGCCTGGGGCGGGATCGGGGCGGCCGGCCTGCTGCACTTCGCGCCCGAGCAGGCCATGAATGTGGGACAGATCCTGCTGACCGACGGCATGCTGCTCTATTTCGCGGCCTACGCCATCGGCGGCTATCTGATGTATGCCGTGCTGTTTGCCGCCATCGGGGCGTTCTGCGAGACGCCGCGCGATGCCCAGACTCTGATGGGGCCGATCATGATGGTGCTGGTCGTGCCGATCATCGTGGTGCAGATGGCGCTTCAGACCCCCGACGCCCCGCTGGTCAAGATCCTGTCCTGGGTGCCGTTCTTCACGCCCTTCCTGATGGCGGCCCGGGCCCACTCGGACCCGCCCATGATCGAGATCGTGGGCACGATGGTGGGCATGTTCGCCATGGCCCTGTTCATGGTCTGGGTCGCGGGACGGGCCTTCCGCGCCGGCGCCCTGTCGGACGTGAAGCTGAGCTGGAAGAGCTTCCTCGGCGCCGTACGGGGTGGGGGACGGTGAGACCCTGCGTCACCTCCCCGTCAGTGACGGGGAGGGGGACCGCGCAGCAAAAAGGCCGCCCCGGTTATCCGGGGCGGCCTTTGCGTATTCAGCGAAGCGTCGGGTCTTACCGGGGACGCGGCTTGGGCATCGGCAGCAGGCCTTCGCGCTGGGCGCGCTTGCGGGCCAGCTTGCGGGCGCGACGGACGGCCTCGGCCTTTTGACGGGCGCGCTTTTCCGACGGCTTTTCGTAGTGCACGTGGCGCTTCATTTCACGGAAGCTGCCTTCGCGTTGCATCTTCTTCTTCAGGGCCTTGAGCGCCTGATCGACGTTGTTGTCGCGGACAAAAATCTGAACCAGGGGTATCTCTCCTTTTGACTGCCCGCCGCGTCCTTTCTGAAGGGAGACGGGCAGACAAAAACACGGTTTCCCGCAAACCGAGGGCTTCCGGGTGAAGGCGAGCCGGATACACGAACCCGCCCCCCCTGTCCAGTTCACTGTCGCAGATCGTCGCGGCCTGTTGCGGGGGCTCGTCAGTCTGATGCGGCAGGCCTATCATGCCGCCATGTCTTCCGTCGACGATGCCAATCTGTGGGCCCGGGAAACCGAACAGGCCGTGCTGGACCAGGCCGTGCTGCTTGCGCCCCGACTGGGGTGGAGCCCGGCCATGGTGCGCGCCGCCGCACAGGCCGCGGGCCTGTCGCAGGGGGACCAGGACCTGCTGTTGCCGCACGGGCCGCGCGATCTGGCGGCCCTGATATCGCGTCGCCATGACGACCGCGCCTTTGCCACCCTGGCCGGGGTCGATCCCGCCTCGCTCAAGATCCGCGAGCGCATCGCCCGGGGCGTCTCGGCGCGGATGGAAGCCGGGGCCGAAGACCTTGAGGCCTGTCGCAAATGCGCGGGCTTTCTGGCCCTGCCGTCCAACAGCGATCTGGGGCTGAAGCTGGCGTGGGAGACGGCCGACCGGCTTTGGGTCTGGGCCGGGGACACGGCCACGGACTGGAACCACTATTCGAAGCGCACCATCCTGTCCGGCATCCTGATCCCCGCCCTGACCATGCGCTGGTTCGACGGGCGTGAGGCGGCCGAGTCCTTTGTCGCCGACCGCATCGAGAACGTCATGGCCTTCGAGAAGTGGAAGGCCGGCAAGGATTTCGAGGCCCCGCTCCGCAAGGTCACCGAAGTGCTGAGCCGGATGCGGTATGGCCCGAAGGCAGAGGCCTAGATCGGGGGGGCCTGGAGCGGGCGCACCCGGTTGACGTGGGCCATTTTGCGGCCGGGGCGGGCCTCGCCCTTGCCATAGAGGTGCAGGCGCATATCGGACTTGCCGGCCAGCTTTTCCCACTGCTCGATGTCTTCGCCGAGCAGATTGGTCATCTCGACGTGCGCATGGGCGGCGGTGGGGCCCAGCGGCCAGCCGGTGATGGCGCGGATGTGCTGTTCGAACTGGTCGCAGACGCAGCCGTCCTGGGTCCAGTGGCCGGTGTTGTGGACACGGGGGGCGATCTCGTTGACCAGCAGGCGGCTCTCGCCGAGGTCGAACAGCTCGATGCCCAGCACGCCGACATAGTCCAGCTGTTCCAGCACCGCGCGGGCGATGGCGCGGGCGCGGCGTTCGGTCTTTGAGTCCACCTCGGCCGGGGCGACGGTGGTCTTTAGCACGCCGCCCTTGTGAGTGTTCCAGCCCAGCGGATAGACGGCGGTCTTTCCGTCCCAGCCGCGGGCGCAGATGATCGACAGTTCTCGCACGAACAGGGCCCGGGCCTCGAGCACTGCGGGCCGCTCGCCGATGGAAGCCCACGCGGCCGCCGCCTGTTTCGCGGACTTGATCCAGACCTGACCCTTGCCGTCATAGCCCTCGCGGCGGGTCTTCAGCAGGGCGGGCAGGGGGATGACCTTCAGGGCCGTCTCCAGCGAGGCCAGATCGTCGACCATGGCGAACTCGACCGTCGGGGCACCCGCTTCGTTCAGGAAGGTCTTTTCCAGAATGCGGTCCTGGGCGACGGCCAGGGCGCGGGGGCCGGGGGCGACGCGGGCGCCGGCCTCGGCCAGCAGTTCGACCGACCGGGCGGGGACGTTCTCGAACTCGAAGGTCACGACGTCACAGACGCGGCCGAACACATTGAGGGCCGTCGGATCGTCATAGGCGGCGACGATCTGGCCCCGCGAGACCCGCCCCGCAGGGCTGTTTTCCTCGGGGTCCAGGATGACGACATCGAAGCCGAGGCGGGAGGCGGCCTGGGACAGCATCCGCCCCAGCTGGCCGCCGCCAAGGATGCCGACGGTCGAACCGGGGGCGAGGGCGGAGGGAAGCGGGGCGGGATCGGCGCTCATCAGTCCTCGACAGTATCGGGTACGGATTCGGTCTGGGCCTCGCGGAAGGCGTCCAGCCGTCCAGCGAGCACAGGGTCGTTCAGCGACAGGATCTGGGCGGCGAGGATGCCGGCGTTCCTTGCCCCGGCCTCGCCTATGGCCAGGGTGCCGACCGGGATGCCGCCGGGCATCTGGACGATCGACAGCAGGGAATCGAGACCGCTGAGCGCTTTCGACTGCACCGGCACGCCGAGCACGGGGAGCGAGGTCATGGAAGCGACCATGCCGGGCAGGTGGGCGGCGCCGCCCGCTCCGGCAATGATGACTTTGACCCCCTTGTCGCGGGCTTCGCGGGCAAAGGTGACCATGCGATCGGGTGTGCGGTGGGCCGAGACGACCCGGGCCGACCAGCGGACGCCCAGACGGTCGAGGCTGTCGGTGGCGGCTTTCATGGTGGGCCAGTCCGAGCGGCTGCCCATGACGATGGCCACGGGTGCCGTGGCATCCCCTGCCGGAGGTGTCGGTTCCATGGAGGACGGGGCCATGGGTGTCCCTCAAAGGCGCGCCAGAGCGGCGGGAAGGGGCCGGTTACAGCACCCGCGTTGCGCCTGCAACCAAGCAGGTTAGCATCAGGGCGGGCGCGATCGCCTGAGTCGGGCCTTGCTGGCCCTCCTGCCGCCTCTGGAGTCTTGCCGTTTCCGTGTCCCAGACCACTGCCCCGCTGCCGGATTCCGATGCCCTTGAGGCCGAGCTGGCCCGGCTGCGGGCCGAGGTCGAGGCCCTGCGCGCGCGCGCCGAGGCGGCCGAGGCGGCGGCGGACCATGATGTCCTGACCCCGGCGCTGAACCGGCGCGGGTTCGTGACGGCGCTGCACCGGGCCATGGCCTATTGCAAGCGGCATCAGGTGCCCGCCGTACTGCTGTATCTGGATCTGGACGGCTTCAAGGGCGTCAATGACACCTATGGCCATGCCGCAGGGGATGCGGCCCTGGTTCGTGTGGCCGAACTGATGCGCGACAATCTGCGAGAATCGGATGCAGTCGGGCGGCTGGGCGGGGACGAGTTCGGCTTGCTGATGATGAATGCCGGGATCGAGGAAGGCCGCGAAAAGGCCGCGCGTCTGGCCGAGACGCTGAAGGCCGAGGGCTTTCAACATGACGGGCAGACGGTGCCGCTCGGTGGGTCCTTCGGGGTACGGGCCTGGACCGGGCAGGAGGATGTCGAAACCTGGCTGGCCGAAGCGGATGCGGCGATGTGGCTGAGGAAGCCGGGGCGCAGCTGACGCGTCAGGCGATGATGTCCGGCAGGATGCGGGCCTCGATCTTCACAATCTCGTCGCGGAGGGCCAGCTTCTGGCGCTTGAGACGGGCGATGCGCAGCTGATCCGGCACAGTGGTGGCGCCCAGAGCCTCGATGGCAGCGTCCAGATCGGCGTGCTCACGACGCAGACCCCGGAGCCGTATGTGAAGCGCCAGTTCTTCTTCCGTCAGACTCGCGTCGTCGTTCATTGCGGCCGATACCCCTGATTTCCCTGTGTATAGCCGAGCCGGGTTCAGGCTGAAAGACACGCGGTCAGGGTCTGCAGTTCCTTGCGCGGGGTGACGGGCGACCAGACTCGGGTGACGGCGACGAGGCTCTGGAGTGTATCGGGACCGGGCGCGGCTTCGCGCGGCAGATGCTCCAGCGCCTGCATTAGATGGTGTTCGGCCCGACGTTCCAACTCGATCGTCTTCTGGCGGATGTCGAGACGGGCGCCGGCCTCGATGTCCGGGTGGGGCGACTTGAGCTTGCGACGAAGGGCCCGCAGGGCGTTGAGGGTCGTCTCGTCCCACGCACGGGCGATGTCGCAGGCGGCCTCAAGCGTGTCGTCTGACGCCGACTCTTCCCGGGCGGCGATCCAGGCCGCCCAGAGAAGCAGGGGGACGCACTGGCCGTGGCGATCCTGCAGGTCGATGCAGGCGTCGGCCACGCCGTCGCGGCCATAGGCCTCAAGCGCCCAGTCCCAGAATCCGGGAGGGCTCATGCCGCAGGTCCGCTCAGGCCACTCCAGCGGGTGACCGGCGACCAGTCCAGATCGAACAGGTCCAGCACGCGGCCGACGCTCTGGTCGATCACCTGATCCAGAGTGTCGGGACGGGCGTAGAGGGCGGGCAGGGGCGGGGCGATGATCGCACCCATTTCTGACAGGGCGGTCAGGGTGCGCAGATGGCCGAGGTGCAGCGGGGTCTCGCGCACCATCAGCACCAGACGGCGACGCTCCTTGAGCGTGACGTCGGCGGCGCGGGTCAGGAGGGTCGAGGTGATGCCGGTGGCGATCTCACCCGCGCTGCGGATCGAGCAGGGGGCGATGACCATGCCGCGGGTGCGGAACGAGCCCGAGGCGATAGAGGCCCCGACATCGGCGACCTTGTGGACCACATCGGCGCGGTCGGTCAGGTCCTGGGGCGACAGATCGGTTTCCTGCGCCAGGGTCAGCAGGGCGGCGCGCGACACGACCAGATGCGATGCCACACCCAAATCCCGCAGGGCGTCGAGCATCCGGACGCCATAGATGACGCCGGACGCCCCGCTAATGCCCACGATCAAGGGACGATCATCGCTCGATACGGCAGAGTTCAAAACTTTGACCCTTTTGGCAGCGACCCTATTTTGGTCCGGCGGCGATGAGAATCACCGAAACGTGATTCCACACGGTCGCCATCCGGGCGCTCAATCTACTGGTCCCTTAGACAAGGAGGCGCAAGCCATGACCATCGAGGCGCGTATTCGCGAACTGGGAAACCGTCACCGCAATCTGGACACCGCGATCCAGAAGGAAACGACCCACCCGGCCACCGATCCGCTCTACCTCAAGTCCCTGAAACTCCGAAAACTCAGGCTGAAAGAGCAGATTGCCGGCCTTGAGCGACAGAGCGGATAGTCAGGACATCCAGATCATGAAGGCGGCCCCGGAGCATCTCCGGGGCCGTCGATCCGCTCTACCTCAAGTCCCTGAAACTCCGAAAACTCAGGCTGAAAGAGCAGATTGCCGGCCTTGAGCGACAGAGCGGATAGTCAGGACATCCAGATCATGAAGGCGGCCCCGGAGCATCTCCGGGGCCGTTTTTGCATCCTGGCCTTGATGGGTCAGTCGCGCGAGCCGAACACAGACTCGGCGGTGTGCTGGCTGCGGGCCTCGGGGGCGTCGGGCTCGAACGCGGGTTCGGTCTCCGGCTGGGCTTCGCCGGTCTGAAGCGTGGCGCCGCCCTTCCTGGCGTCCTCCTTCGCCTTCTTGTCGGCCGCCTTCTTGATCACTTCGTCGAGAACGATCTGGCCGACCAGGCCGAGGGTGACGGGGTCAACCGGCTTTATGTTGGCGGTGTTCCAGTGGGTGCGGCTACGCACCGTTTCAATCGTGGCCTTGGTGGTGCCCAGCAGTTTCGAAATCTGGGCGTCGGTCACCTCGGGGTGGTTCTTGACGAACCACATGATGGCGTCGGGGCGGTCCTGACGGCGCGAGACCGGCGTATAGCGCGGCGGGGCCTTGGCGGGCTTGAGCAGCTCGGCGTGGCGGCTGACAACGGCCTTCATGCGGTAGGACTCGTCGGCCTGGGCCTTGTCCAGTTCGTCGCGGGTCAGCTGGCCGTTGATCAAGGGGTCGGCGCCGCGGATGTCACGGGCGACGTCACCATCGGCGATGCCGCGCACCTCCAGCGGGTGCAGGCCACAGAAGTCGGCAATCTGCTCGAAGGTCAGGGAGGAGTTGTCCACCAGCCAGACCGCAGTGGCCTTGGGCATGAGAATGTCGGTCATGACGTCGTTCCGGTTCATGAAGGGGCCCGTAAGCCGGGGCCCGGAAACAGCGGCGCCCGACCTTTCGGCCGGGCGCGGAAGCCTTCTGTATAGGCGCATTCGATTGAAAAGAAAACGGCATATGGCGAGCTCATACAGCCAAGGTTCATCTGCGAAGCGTCACGGTGGACTCATGGGGGTTTGGCCCCGACCGAAAGTGTGGAGGAGAGATCATGTTGAGTTTGGCAGGAGTGGCCGCCATGTCGGCCTTGGCAATGGGCGGTCCAGCCCCCGTCGCCGATCAGGACCCGCAGGGAGCACCGCGGGGGAGTTATCAGGATCCGCAGCGGGTCTCGCCGCGCGGCAGCTATACCCGAAGCTGCAGCGGGGACTATGTGAATCAGGGTCGGCTTTACGCAGACTGCCGCGACGAGCGCGGCCGCATCCGTGGCACCTCGATCGAGCTGAACCGCTGTGGTCCGCACGATATCGCCAACAACAATGGACGGCTGGTCTGTGGCCCGCACCGGGGTGACTTTGAGGACCGTCCCGGAAACGGGGGCGGTAACGGTGGGGGCAATGGCGGTGGTGGCTGGGGCGGTGGCCGGGCCGAGATCACCGTCTATCGTGATGCGTATTTCCGCGGGCCCTCGACGACCTTTACGGGCGAGATCGCCAATCTGGATCGCACGGGTTTCAACGACCAGATCAGCTCGATGCGCTTCCGGGGTGAGTGGGAAGCCTGCACCGACGCCTACTTCCGCGGCAACTGCCAGCGATTCAACGGCGATGTCAGCAATCTGGCCGCCTGGGGCATCAACGACCGGGTCTCGTCGCTGCGGCCGGTACGCCGCGGTGGTCGCGGAGACCGCTGGTAGTCAGTCGACCACCAGAACGATCTTGCCGATGTGCTCGCCCGCCTCCAGCCGGAGGTGGGCGAGACCGGCGTCTGCCAGCGGGAAGGTCGCATTGATCGGGGGGCGAACCTGACCGCTTTCCACCCAGGGCCAGGCCATCTGGCGGACCGCCGCGATCAGGCGCGCCTTTTCGTCGGCACTGCGCGAGCGGAGCGTCGAGCCCGTCAGCACAATCCGCTTGAGCATCAGCCGCATCAGGTCGATGTCGGCCCGCGCCCCACTCTGGGTAGCGATCACGGACCAGCGCCCGCCGGGCTTCAGGAGAGCCTGGTTGAGGGGAGCATAGTCGGCGCCGACCATGTCGAGGATGACATCGGCCCCACCGGCATCCCGGGTGGCCGATTCAAAGTCATCGCTTGTGGCATCGAGGCTGACGTCAGCACCGAGGGCCCGCGCAGCGTCTGCCTTGGCTCCGCCGCGTGAGGTGGCGATGACACGAGCGCCCGCCGCCTTTGCCATCTGGATGGCGGTGACGCCGATACCGCTGGTGGCGCCGTGGACCAGAAGCGTTTCACCCGCTCGCAGCCGTCCGTCCTCAAAGACATTGGCAAAGACGGTCGAGAGGGTCTCGGGCAGGGCGGCGGCGGTCACAAGGTCGAGGTCATCGGGCAGGGGGAAGATGTGCCGGGCATCGACTACAGCCTGATCTGCATAGCCGCCCCCGCCCAACAGGGCCGCGACGCGGTCGTCCACGGCTATGCCCTCCACGCCATCTCCGAGCCGGTCGACCTCGCCGGCGACTTCGAGACCCAGGGTTTCAGGCGCACCGGGGGGCGGGGGATAGCGGCCTTCGCGCTGCAGCAGATCGGGACGGTTGACCCCGGCGGCGCGCACCCGGATGCGGACCTGTCCAGGGCCGGGCTGAAGGTCCGGGGTCTCGACCAGTGTCAGGGCAGTCGCGGGACCGGTGCCACCGGTGACCGAGATGCGTTTCATGGGGCCGCCCTTGCAATCGTCTGTGTCCGGGCGTTCACATAGGGGCCGAAGAACGGTGAACCAAGGAGGCGGGCATGATCATCGACGACGCCGAACCGAGGCCGCAGCGCGGCGCCTTGCTGGGTCAGCTGGCGCGCGAAGATCTGGATCTTTACTCGGTTGAGGAGTGTCAGGACCGGATTACCCTGCTGGAGACCGAGATCGCCCGGGTCAAGGCGGCGATGGAGAGCAAGGCGGCCCGCAAATCGGCGGCCGAGGCGCTTTTCAACTTCGGCTCGTAACGGCACGGTCGGCGTGGCATGACCGTTGCAGGCAACCGGGTCGACGTGGCTCCGGCTGCGGCAACAGGGTTCTCGTACAGGTAAATAGTGTTGATGACTGAAGAGACGTCCTCGCCCGATCTGCCCCCGTCCGGCACCGCCGTGGACGGTCGCGTCGCCGTGGTGACCGACTTTGCCGCGTCTGACCTGTTCGACCGCACCTTTCGCGAGGGCATGGAACTGGTCGAGGAAACGGCCGCCTATCTGGACGGCGAGGGGCGGCGGGACTCCAAGCTGCTGTCACGTTCCAGCGCCCTGGCCTATGCGGGCGAGAGCATGCGCCTGACCACCCGCCTGATGCAGATCGCCTCATGGCTGCTGGTCCAGCGCGCCGTGCGCGAAGGCGATATGGCGGCCAGTGCCGCGTGCGAGGCGCGCTACCGGCTGTCGGCGCGCAAGGTGGAGGGCGAGACGCCGCCGCCTGCAGACCTGCCGATCGCACTGGTCGAATATGCGGTGCGGGCCGAAAAACTGTATGACCGGATCCATTATCTGGACCGACGCATGTATGTGGACGCAACTCCGCCAGCGGACACACCGAACCCGGTGCAGAGTCAGTTCGACAGGCTGGCGGCGGCCTTCGAGGCTACCAATATTCCGAACTGAATTCTACGGGCCGACGTCGTTGGCGTCGACGCGACCATCCTGGACCGGACGAGGCAGGGAGACGGCGATGCCGAGCGCATCGGCCAGCTTTTCATCCCGCTTGTAGACATCCTCACGGAAGGCCACGCGGCCCTGGCCGTCGACAAAGGCCGTCCAGTACAGCAGACGCACGCCGATCTCGCGCCCCGTGGTGACCCGCGTGGTGCGACGGGTGGCCTGGGCGGTGTCGAACTCCTCGAGCTTGGCCGGATCAGGCGACAGCAGCAGGCGCGCAAACTCGACGGCACCCTCGACGCGCACACAGCCGTGGCTGCGGTGGCGATAGGCGAGGTTGAATGCGCTCTTGGAAGGGGTGTCGTGCAGGAAGATGGCGTAGCTGTCGCGCAGCTCGAACTTGACGTAGCCGAGCGCGGAGCTGGGGCCGGCGCGCTGGATGACAGTGCCGTTCGAGATGTACATGTCGTTGGCGGCCAGATAGCCGGGGCCACGGGGCAGGATTTCGTTACGGGCGATGCCGGCCGGCACGTACCAGGGCGGATTGGCCACGACCGAGGCGAACGGCTTTTCAAGGCTGGGGGTCTGGTTGGCGGCCGTGCCGACCACGACGCGGTTGGAGTGAACCGGGCGTCCGTCCTTCCAGTAGACCATGATGGCAGCGGCGGTATTGACCTCGATCCGCTCGGGCTCGACATCGCGAGCCAGCCAGCGGCGACGCTCGAGGTTCAGGGCAATCTGGCGCGCGCGATCCTCGGCGGAGGCCGACAGGGACTGCTGGGTGCCGGACCCGATGCGCGCGTCAACCACCAGACCGTGACGGCCCTGGAAGCTCCGGACAGCTTCCTGCAGCTCGGGGCCATAGAAATTGTCGGCCATGGCCAGCAGGCGCATGCCTTCGGCTTCGTTCAGATCGCCCTCGGCGATCAGGCGCTGGATCAGCATCGGCACGCGGCGATCGACGTCGCCCGGCTCAATATTGGCGCCCACGCGGAAGGTCGGCCAGCCGCCGTTCTCACGGATCATCCGGCGGTAGCGGACATAGCCTGCCGACAGATTGCTGTAGCCGATGTCGGTCGGGGCGAGGCCCTCATACCATTCGACGACGCCATTGGAGGCGAGGGCCCGGTAGAGGCCGAGCGGCAGGTCGACGCGGTTCTTGCGCATCTCCCACAGGTCCTCGACCGTCTCGGGGCGGATGCGACCTTCGCTGAGCACGCGAGCGTAGCGCAGGGCGGCGGCCGTGGTCCGCATTTCCGCCATGCTGCGGTCGGCGGACAGAGCCTCGAAGTCGAAGAAGTCGTACTGGGCGAGGCCATGGCGCTCGGCCTTCGAGGCAGCCGTACGCAGATTGTCGAGGCGCGAGGCGGTCCAGACCGGGGTCCAGCCGTTCATCTCATAAAAGACGCGGACGTCGGGCTGCTCCGTCCGGGGCAGGCGGGCTAGCTGGTCATTGAAGCTGTTGTAGAAGGCGACGGCGGTCGGATCGCGGGTCGGGGGAACGCCCTGGGGGCGGCCCATTGGTGGGTCCTGCGGCGCGTTCTGGGCATGGGCGGCCTGGGCCGCTCCCAGAATGGCGGCCGTGGCTGCACCCAGACCCAGTTGTCGACGCGTGATCATGACCCGTTTGCCGTCCAGCTTGTCGCGGGGCCCGGAATGGCCTCGCCGTTCTATAATCAACCGCAGCTTATCGGCGTTCCAGACAAACAGAAAGCGCCGCCCCCGAGGGACGGCGCTCTGTGGCTTCCGGGACGCACTTGAGACGGGTGCGGCCTTTGCGACCTACTTCTTGATGAAGCCGCCGAATTTCGAATTGAAGCGTGACACGCGACCGGCGCGATCCATCAGGTGCTGATTGCCGCCGGTCCAGGCCGGGTGCGTCAGCGGATCGATGTCCAGGTTCAGGGTGGCGCCTTCCTTCTGGTAGGTCGAGCGCGTCTGGTAGGTCGTGCCATCCGTCATCACCACGGTGATGAAGTGGTAGTCGGGGTGGGTGTCCGCTTTCATCGCGTTGGTCCGGTCTGTTCAGGCGCGGTGACGATGCCGACCGTCGGTGCGCAAAATGGGAAACCCGCCAGAGGCCCCGGCGGGAGAGGGGCGGCGTTTACACCGGGTAGCGTTCCGGGGCAAGAGGCGCGGGCCATGACCGAAACACCCCTGTCCTCCCGCTCCCCGGCCGACCTGGATGCCGAGGCCTCCGGCCGTCCCGGCGCGGGCGCCCAACTGAGCGAGCGGCTGAGCGAGGCGGGCGAGCGGCGCACCCGGCAAAAGGACGTTCGACCGCTTTTGCGCCTGTGGCCCTTTGCCGTCCAGCACCGCGGGCATGTGGCGCTGTCGATGTTCTGGCTGCTGATGTCGACGGCCGCTTCGCTGGGGCTGACGGTGACCTCGCGCGGGGCGATCGACAACGGCTTCGAGGCAGGCGGGTCGCAGCTGAATTTCTGGTTCCTGCTTCTGGGGCTCAACGCCCTGTTCCTGGGTGTCGCCTCGGCGGTGCGCTATTACTTCGTGACGCGGACAGGCGAGCGGATCATCGCAGATCTGCGCACCGCCCTGTTCGGGCGGGTGCTGACGCTGGACCCGGCCTTCTTCGTGCGGATGCGCACGGGCGAGGTGCTGTCGCGCCTGACGACCGACATCCAGCTGATCGACACCCTGATGACGACCTCGATCAGCTTTGCCCTGCGCAACGTGCTGACGATGATCGGCGGGATGATCCTGTTGTTCGTGGTCAGTCCCAAGCTGATGGGGCTGGTTCTGCTTGTCCTGCCGCTGCTGATCGTGCCGCTGTTTCTGTTCGGTCGGGTGGTGCGCAAACTGACCGTCGATTCGCAGGACCGGTTCGCCGAAGCGGTCGGGTTTGCGGGCGAAAGCGTCGATGCGATCGAGACGGTGCAGGCCTTTGGCCGCGAGGCCTCGGCCATCGGCCGGTTTGGCGCGGCTGTCGAGGCGGCCTTTGGCGTGTCGCTGAAGCGGATCAGAGCGCGGGCCTGGATGACCGCCATGATCATCACCCTGATGTTCGGCGGAGTGACACTGGTGCTGTGGCTGGGCGCGCAGGACGTGATTGCCGGGCGGATGACGCCGGGGGCCCTGCTGCAATTCGTGCTGCTGTCGGTGTTTGTGGCCGGTGCCGTGGGCGCGCTGGGCGAAAGCTGGGGCGATGTGCAGAAGGCCGCGGGAGCCATGCAACGTATCGACGAGCTGATGAGGGCCTCGCCCGATATTCGCCCCCCCGCGAAGCCCGTCGCCTTGCCGCAGCCGCCGGTGGGCACGGTCGAGATGCGCGAGATCAATTTCGCCTATCCGGGGCGCCCGGATTTGCCCGCGCTCAGGGATTTCACCCTGTCGGTGAGACCGGGCGAGACGGTGGCGCTTGTCGGGCCGTCGGGGGCGGGCAAGTCGACGGTCTTCCGCCTGCTCCTCCGCTTCTATGATCCGCAGTCGGGGCAAGTGAGGGTGGACGGGGTCGAGGCCTCGACCGTCGACCCTGTCGATCTTCGGTCGCGCTTTGCCTGGGTGTCGCAGGAGGCGCCGCTGTTTTCGGGCTCTGCGGCCGAGAACATCCGGTTTGGTCGCGAGGATGCGCCGCTGGAGGACGTCCGGGACGTCGCCGAACGCGCCCAGGCGCTGTCCTTCGTGGACGCCTTGCCCGAGGGGTTCGATACGCCGCTGGGTGAGCGGGCCCGCAGCCTGTCGGGCGGTCAGCGCCAGCGGCTGGCCATTGCCCGCGCCCTGATCCGTCAGGCCCCGATCCTGCTGCTGGATGAGGCCACCAGCGCGCTGGATGCCGAGAACGAACGTCTGGTTCAGGTGGCGCTGGACGAGGCCATGCAGGCGCGCACCACGCTTGTTATTGCCCACCGGCTGGCGACCGTGCTGCGCGCGGACCAGATCGTCGTCATGGACGAAGGGCGGGTGGTCGAGGTCGGCACCCACGCCGAGCTGGTGGCGCGCGGTGGTCTGTACGCCCGTCTGGCCCGGCTGCAGTTCCGGGCCGACTGAGCCTGCAGATCAGGTCGCGCGCAGGATGGCGGCGATCTGGGGGTGCAGGTCAGAGTTGGCGACGAGGATCTGCTGACCGTCATGCACATTGCCGGTGCCGTCGATGGTCGAGGCCACGCCGCCGGCCTCGGTGACGAACAACAGGCCCGCCGCCACGTCCCACGGCTTGAGATTGCGCTCCCAGAAGGCGTCGTAGCGACCGGCGGCCACCCAGGCGAGGTCGAGTGCGGCCGAGCCCAGACGGCGGATGCCGGCCACCCGCTGGCCCATGGCGTGGATGTCCTTGATCGCCTGGGCGTGGCCTGTCTTGCCCATGAAGGGCAGGCCCGTGCCAATCAGGCATTGGCTGAGGTCCTTGCGGCCGGTCACGCGAATGCGCGCGTCGTTCAGATAGGCGCCCTTGCCCTTTTCGGCCCAGAACAATTCGTTCTGCACGGGGTTGAAGGTGACACCCGCCACGATCTCGGCGGTGCCGTCGGGGGCGCGACGCTCCAGCGCCACGGTGATGGCGAAGTGGGGCATGGCGTGCATGAAGTTGGTGGTGCCGTCGATCGGGTCGACGATCCAGGTGTGCGACTTGTCGGTGCCCTCGATCAGGCCGCGCTCCTCACCGAGGAAGCCATAGCCCGGGCGCGCCTTGGTCAGCAGTTCGAACAGGGTTTGCTCGGCCTTGATGTCGGCAGCGGTGACGAAGTCGGCGGGACCCTTACGGGACACCTGCAGCTGGGCGACCTCGCCGAAGTCGCGCAGCATCGGACGGGCGGTCTTGCGCACCGCGTCGATCATGGTTTGCAGAAGGGCAGAGGCGAGGGCCATGGGGAATCTCCTGGTCCACAAGTCCTGAAAGGCGTTTGCCCGGACAGGCGGAGAAGTTCAAGAAAGAGGACGGCCCGGCTGGACCGCCCGGATCAGTCCGCGCGGCGGACGTATTCGCCGGTGGTGGTGTCGACCACGATCTTTTCGCCCGTCGACATATAGGGCGGGATCATGATGCGGACGCCATTGTTGGCAATGGCCGGCTTGTAGGAGGACGAGGCGGTCTGGCCCTTCACGGTCGGCTCGGTCTCGACGACCTCGAGGACGACCTGTTCCGGCAGTTCCAGGCCGATCGGACGGCCCTCGTGGCTCTCGATCACCACCTTCATGCCTTCCTGCAGATAGGGGATGCGGTCTTCGCCGACCCAGTCCTTCTGCAGTTCGATCTGCTCGTAGTTCTCGTCGTCCATGAAGACCAGCGAGTCGCCGTTGTCGAACAGATAGGAATAGTCCCGCTGCTCCAGGGTGACGCGCTCGACCTTGTCTTCCGAACGGAAGCGCTCGTTCAGCTTGTTGCCGGTCTCGAGGTTCTTGGCCTCGACGTTGGCGAAGGCGCCGCCCTTGCCCGGCTTGACATGGCTGGCCTTGGTGACGACCCACAGGCCGCCGTTGTGCTGCAGGACCATGCCGGGCTTGATGGTGTTGCCGTTGATTTTCATAGGATCACAGGGGGATGGAGTCTGGAGGCGCAGGCGCGCGCGAAATTTCGGACGCGACCCCTACAGGGGCGGCGGTCAAAGGGCAAGCGCCGTGCTGGGGTCTCAGTCCGGCTCGACCCGGTTAGCCAGTCTGACGCCTGACCCTATGGGGGAGGCCATCTTGCCCGCGCGACTGTCCATTTTGCGGGCCTCGTGGGCGAAGGCGGCGGCCATGCCGGCCGAGGACATAGCCGCTGCGACCTGCAGGCCGCGACCGGCGGGCCGCAGCGCGATCCAGACACCGTTCAGGACCTGGGCGGCCGCCCATAGCCCGAGTGCACGGGTGCGCTCCGGGCGCGGCGGAGCATTCCAGACACGCAGGGCCGAAAGGGTGGTTGCCGAGAACATGGCCGGCAGGATCAGACCCAAAGAGCCTCGCGGGCGCTCGGTGATCGGCTGATCCTTGCCGCCCTTGCTGCGGGGGCGGATCGACAGATGGGCCAGCGTCGCCGCCGTGACGGCAAAGCCCAGCGTCAGGCCCAGCCCGAGCAGGACATGGCCACCGTCGCGGTCACGGGCATTGATCAGATCGGTCGCCTTATCGTGTACGTCGTCGAGATCGAACATCCAGTCTCCTCCAGCCTTGAAGGAGGGAATGGCCCGGCCCCGCGTCCGTTCCCGATCAGTTGCCGGTGGCGCCGCCGTCGGTGAGGATCTCCTTCATCGCCGACTGCAGATAGTTCTGGGCGCCCATCAGCTCGATCAGCTTGTGCTGGTTCTCGAGGAAGTCGATGTGCTCCTCGGTGTCGGCCAGGATGCGCATCAGAAGATCACGGCTGACGTAGTCGCGGGCTTCCTCGCACTGGGTGACGGCGGCCGAGGTCGCCTTGCGGCTGTCCAGTTCCAGCTGCAGGTCGGCACCCAGGCATTCGATGGGATCCTCGCCTACCTTGAGCTTGTGCAGGTCCTGGAGGTTGGGCAGGCCGTCGAGGAACAGGATGCGTTTGATGAGCATGTCGGCATGCTTCATCTCGCCGATCGATTCCTCGTAGACGACGTTCCCGAGGTGCGACAGACCCCAGCTTTCGAACATGCGGGCGTGCAGGAAGTACTGGTTCACCGCCGTCAGTTCGTTGGTCAGAACCCCATTGAGGGTGCGGATGATCGCGGGATCGCCCTTCATGGCCGAGGCCTTTCAAGTTCGGGGCGAGGCCGCGCGTGGGGAATCGCCCGCCGTTGATGCAGGACGCCAGTCTAGCACACCGCACGGCGGCTCTCAAAAAATAATCTGCGTTTTCAGTAAGATGAGAACGACTTTGCGTGTCGGTCTCGATAGGCCCCGTCGCTACTCTGCGGCTATGGCCCAGGACTCGCGCGTTTCCTGGATCATCTGGCGCATTTCGCAGACGCATTTGGCGCACTGGGCGCTGCACTGATGATGGGCGAAGACGTCGCGGGGACGGGTGGCACCCGAGTCGATGGCCTTGGCCACGTCACGCTGTCTCAGGCCATTGCAGTTACAGATGTACACGGAGCGCACACGCCGGGGTCAGTTGAGAACGCCTCGCTATAGCACCAATCGTGGCGACTGCAAATCGTTCGCATGCGCGATGCGGCGTTGACGAATGCGATGCGGCGTCGCACTTGCGCATCATGAGCACGACCACCGTTCCCGCCCGTCCGCCGTGCCGGCTGTATCTGATCACGCCGCCCGCCGTTCCTGATCTGACGGCGTTCGCTGGCCAGTTTGTACAGGCGCTGGAGGGCGGGGATGTGGCGGCGCTGCAGATCCGGTTGAAGGAAGTGCCGGACGCCGAGGTGCGGCGCGCGGTTGAGGTGCTGGCCCCCATCGCCCAGGCGCGCGATGTCGCGGTGATCCTTAATGACCGCGCAGATCTGGCGAAGTCGACGGGATGCGACGGGGTGCATCTGGGGCAGCAGGACGGCTCCGTAGCCGACGCGCGGCGCCTGTTGGGGCCGAACGGGATGATCGGCGTGACCTGTCACGACAGTCGCCATCTGGCCATGGAGGCGGCCGAGGCGGGAGCGGATTATGTGGCCTTTGGCGCCTTCTTCCCGACCACGACCAAGACGGTCGAATACACCGCCAGCCCGGATGTGCTGACGATCTGGCAGGAGACCATGGAGGTACCCTGCGTTGCCATTGGTGGCATTGATGCGACCAATGCCTGGACCCTGGCCGAGGCCGGAGCGGACTTCGTGGCGGTCAGCGGCGCGGTATGGTCGTACCCGGCCGGACCGGCTGAGGCTGTGCGCGCGCTCAACGCGGCACTGCGCGGTGAACTTCAGGGGATATTAAAGAGCGGCGGTTAAGCATCACGGGCTGTTTGTGTGATGTGGACAAGTCGTATGCCGGTCAGCCCCGCGCTGGATATCGCAAAGCCCGTGAAGGTCGCCTCCGACAGGGGCGCGGCCCGCGCTGTGACGGAGCGGGTCCACGAGCCTGTGTTCTCACAGCCCCTGGTGCCCATACTGACCGCAGTGGGCGTGGCCTTGCTGATTGTCCTGTCAGTGAACTTTGCGCGCACAGCGGGCCTTGTTGCGGCGCTCTGGGGCGCGGGTGGCCTTGCAACAGTCGTCTGGTTGAGGACTTCGCGCGGGCCGATTTACGACCTCGCTTATGGCGGATTGATCGCGCTGGGAATTCTGGTCGGCGAGTTTCTGGTCGGAAATCCTCCGCTGCTTTCGGTCATGTTCACCGTCGCCAATATGGTCGAGATCGTTCTGGCGGTGACACTGGCGCGGCGTTTCGCACCGGGGCTGAACCTGAGCACGGTCGAAGGTTGCGCCCGGTTTCTGCTGAGCGCGGCCGTCATCGCGCCGATTCCTGCGGCTCTGTTCGCCTCGCTGTGTCTGTATGCGATGAGCGGGGCGGATATTGCCGCATCCTTCCAGACCTGGTGGTTCGGTCACGCGCTGGGGCTGGCCGTCATCGGTACCTTCGGCCTGGCCCTGACCCGCGCGCACCTGAGTGTTCTGCGCAGGCCGTGGAAGCTGGTCGAGACCATTGGCCTCCTGAGCGTACTGATTGGCGCCTCGCTGACGGTATTCTGGCTCGCCAGTGTGCCCATGAGCTTTGCAGTGATCCCTCTGCTCATTCTTATTGCCGCCCGGCTGAGGACGCTGGGGATCGCTGCGGCCCTTCTGATCGTGACATTGGCGGCTGTCGGCGGCGCGATGCTGGGTCACGGGCCCTTTGCGCTGAGCGTGGCCGGGCTGGCTGATCGCGCCATGCTGGCGCAGGTGATGGTGCTGCTGGGCTTTATGCCTATCCTGCTGGTCGCTGCCCTGCTGGAAGAGCGAGATCTTCTGGCGGATCGCGCCAGGGCCGGTCAGGTGCGGGCCGAGCGCGCCTCGGCGGCCAAGTCGCGGCTGCTGGCCAATGTCGCCCATGAGATCAAGAGCCCGGTGGGCGGCGTGATCGGCATCGGCGAACTCTGGAAATCCGGTCAGATCGGCGAGGTCACTGACACCCAACGGGACATGGCGGACATGCTGGTCAAGACCGCCCGGCAGGTCGAGGCCCTGGCCCACGACCTGCTGGACGTGGCGCGCGCCGAGTCCGGGGCGGTCAAGGTCGACTTGCGCCCGACCGATGTGCATGGGGTACTGGATGATGTGGCCCGGGTGACGGCGCTGCGGCCCGAAGCCGCCGCTGTGCGGATCGAGCTGGAATGCGCGGTCGATGGCATGGTGGTGCTGGCCGACTCTCAGCGCCTGACCCAGGTGATCGGCAATCTGGCCAGCAACGCCGTGAAATACGGGGCATCGGGCGGTGTCGTTATCTTGAAGGCCGTTCGCGTGACGGGCGGGGTGCGCATTGAGGTCATCGACCGGGGCCCCGGTCTGTCGGCCGAGAAGCAGACGCAGTTGTTCGAGCCATTCAACCGATTGGGGCTCGAGCGATCTGCGATTGAAGGCCATGGGATCGGCCTGGCCCTGGCCAAGCGGTTGGTGGAGTTGCAGCGCGGCGACATCGGCGTGGTGTCGGAGCCGGGTCAGGGCGCGACCTTCTGGGTGGAACTGCAGGCCGCCTGATCTCGACAGCTGTGCGGACTTGCGCCCGGCGTGGCGTCGGGGGATGGTCGGGCCATGAACGCGCTCGATCTACTCACCCGCCCTCTTGCCCATGTCGGCCTTGGACTGGCCGTGGGTCTGGTATTCGCCCCCGGTGTGGTCCTCGCTCAGGACGCTGACGGCGACGACATTACCCGCGACCTCAACAGCGGCCCGCCGGTCGCCATCGCGACCCCCCCTGCACCTGAGCCAGAGCCTGAGGTCGAGCCAGAAACTCAGCCTGACGTAGAAGCGACGCCTGCTGCCGAACCCGAGGCGGACCCCGCAGCTGAGACCACAGCGGCGGCCGAGGCCGCAGAACCCACGGCACCGCCCGCGCCCGAACCCGCTCCCCTGACGGTGGCCGAACGCCGGGCGCTGCCGTTCAGTGTCGACATGCCTGCTGGCGCAGGTCTCTATCCCGGACGGTCAGGCCCGGAGTTCGACATCTTCTCGGTCCGGCGGGAAGGACGCGGCCTGGTGATGATCTATGTCGGGCCGCAGTCGCAGTTTCCGATCTATAGCGGCGAGCAGCGCGAGCGCGCCGGGCGCCGTTCGATCATCGTCACCGAGAACGGTCGAAATCTGGCGCTGGAGCATGTGTACCGGCTGCGCGACGGCGTCGAGCTGCACGTCTGGGTGTCCGCCGTCAGTGACGAGGACCGGGCACTTGCCGATGCGATCGGCCAGACGGTCGAGCCCCGCTAGCTGGCCCTTCGTACCGGCCGGGTGCCGCCGTCCGGCAGCAGTCTCAGGCCTCGCGGCCCGGTCATGATCAATATCTCCTGCCCCTGCTGCGCCCAGAGTTCGAGGGCCGCCTGATAGGGGGCTCGTCGCCAGTCGTGCGGGCGGGCCGGATCGCATTCAACGACCAGTCTTGCCCCGCCGGCTTCACTGTGCAGGACAAAGCCGCAGACGGACGGTTTCCAATCGGGATCGAGGGCCTCGGTCAGCAGCCACAGGCAGTTGAACACCCGGCAGTCCGTGGGCCGGTCGTCATAGATCCGGCAGCCCTGAGCCTTTTTGAAATGGGTGCACCAGCGACCGGCCGGTTTGTCCAGCGCCGTGACGCCCATCAGCTTGCAGCACAGGCCGCAGTCGTCGCAGGAGCGGGCATGGGAGGCGGGCAGGGGGCGACCTTGGGAGCGGACTTCTTGTGAAGGCTTGCCATGGGGTGACCGAATCCGCAAACATGATAATGAGTATCAATTACGACTCAGGAGGCGGCCATGATCCTGATGATGGCACCGGCGGGCGGGCTGGCGCGGTTGCTTGACTTCGACCTACAGCACCTCGCGCCGCGACAGGCGCCAAAGCATCAGAGCCAGCAGCAGAAGACCGCCGCCAAGACCCAGGCTCAAGGCGGTATGCAAGCGCCAGCCCTCGGTCGACAGCATGTTGACCGGCATCTGCCAGGGCAGGAAGACGCCCACCTTGGCTGCGGTGGCGACCACGGCAAAGAAGGTGCCGCCGATCCCGACCACCAGCCCGGGCACAAAACTGGCCCAGCGCAGGGAAATCCATAGCTGGATGACCACTACGAGGGTGGCGGCCAGGTACATACGGCCGAGCATGTCCAGATAGACGGTGGCGTCGAACACACCCGTCGGAGCCAACTCCGGCTTGAGGGCGACGGCCAGCTTCACGGCGGCCCCGGTGAGGACGAAGACACCGATGCTCATCAGGGCCAACACCAGAAAGACGCTGATGGCCTTGGCGGCATAGATCGTCCAGCGGGGCAGGGGCAGGGCGCGCAGATGGTCCCAGGTGCGGGGGCCATGTTCCATGTGGGCGACCAGCGCGGTCAGGGCCGTGACGCTCATGGGCAGCATGAAGAAGGCCCAGATTCCCGTGGCCCCGACCATCCACATGTCCCAGGGCTGGGCGGTCTTGCCCCGCAGCATGTTGAAGAAGGTGAAGACCGCTATTAGGCCCGGCGCAGCTATGGCCAGGGCGGCTGCCAGCGAGCGATTCAGCTTGCGCAGTTCGACGATGAGCACGCGGTGCATCAGGCAGCTTCCTTATGAGGCGGGGTCAGGGCGGTGATGTCGCGGTAGATGGCCTCGAGCGAGCGGGCTTGGGGGCTCAGTTCGTGGACGTCGATACCGGCCTCGACCAGGGCCCGGTTGAGCGCACGGGCGGTTTCGCGGACGTCGGCACCGGGGGCGAGAGTGATCCGGTCGCTGTCCGGCCCGCGCGTCAGGCCAAGGCCAAGGCCAAGGATCACGGACCGGGCCCGGTCAGGGTCATCGCAGCCCAGCCGCAGCTGGGGGGCTTGTCCGGCGCGCAGGGTGGCCAGATCGTCCTGCAGGACCAGCTGGCCCTGATGGATGATGCCGACGCGGTCGGCGACCTGTTCGACCTCGCCAAGCAGGTGGCTGGACAGCAGGACGGTCGCGTTGGCGCGGTCAGGGAGGGTTCGCAGGAAATCGCGCATGTCGGCGATGCCGTCGGGATCCAGACCATTGGTCGGCTCGTCGAGGATCAGAACCTCGGGGCTGCCTAGCAGGGCCCGGGCGATCCCCAGTCGCTGGCGCATGCCCAGCGAATAGCCGCCGACCCGCCGACCGGCGTCGGGGGTCAGGCCGACAATCTCGAGCACCCGGTCCAGTTCGGTCGGCCTGAGCCCCAGCAGGGACCGCGTCAGGTCCAGATTTTCGCGGCCGGACAGGTGGGCATAGAAGCCGTGGGCCTCCAGCAGGGCCCCCATGCAGCGGGCGGCGCCCAGCCGGTCGGCCAAGGCGTCCCGGCCGGCGATGCGGATCGTGCCCGAGTCGGGTCGGACCAGCCCCAGCAGCATCTTGAGGGTGGTGGTCTTGCCCGCCCCGTTCCGCCCCATGAAGCCATAGACACAGCCCCGGGGCACCGAGAGTGATACGCCGTCTACCGCCACGGTCGGGCCGAAACGGCGGCGGAGGTCGCGGGTTTCAATGGCCAGCATGCGATGCCTCGTGATTTAACTCTTATATAAAGTTGCCGACAGCAGAAATTTAAGTCAAGATTAAAGTTCAGACAGGGAGAGCCCGATGAGTCATGACGATCTGGCCCGGTTCCGGGCGCGCTGCCGCCAGTTCCAGCTGCTGGCCCGGTTCATGGTGATCAGCGTCGGCACCCTGCTGGCGCTGATGCATCTGATCCTGCCGCTCTGGCTCAGGATCCGGGGCGACTCGGTCCCCTACACCTGGGATATCGCCAGCTCGGTGGTCTGGGTGATGCCGGCCGTCTGCTATCTGGCGGCGGTGTGGATGATCGGCCGGGCCATGGGGCAGTTGTCAAAGGGACGGCTGATCCAGCCGACGCTGGTGCTGGCGCTGCGCAATGTCGGGCTCGCCCTTGGCGTGGGCGGGGTTCTGAGCGTGTTTGTGGTGACCAATCTGACGCGGATCCTTCAGGGTGGTCAGGGCGGCTGGTTCCACTTCGACGTCAGCGGCATGACGCTGGGCATGATCGGCGGGGCGCTGTTCCTGCTGGGGCGGGTGCTGGATCAGGCGGCTGACGTCCAGGCCGAGCTGGACGAGATGATCTGAATGCCCGTTCGCGTGACCCTTGATGCGGTGCTGGCCAAACGCGGCCGGACCGCCCGCGAGCTGGCTGCCGAGGTGGGGCTGAGCGAGACCCAGATGTCCCTGTTCCGCTCGGGCAAGGTCAAGGGCATCCGCTTTTCCACCCTGGCGCGGCTGTGCGCGGCGCTGGGGTGCCGGCCCTCTGACCTGCTGGACTATGAGCCCGACCCCGCTGACCTGAACGGGCTGGACGAAAACGACTGAGGGCGCGTCCCTTGCGGAACGCGCCCCCGGCCTTGATCGTCAATGCTGACTAGCGACGCGGGAAGTAGTTGTTCTCGCGGTCGGCGTCGGCGGTTTCCCAGTCGGGATCGACCTCGGTCTGCACCAGGGTCTTGTCGGTCACATACTGCCAGCTGACTTCCTGGCTGTTGTAGCGCCAGATCTCGGCCGGGATGCGCACCACTTCGCTGGTGCCGTCGTCGAAGGTCAGCTTCAGAATGATAGGCATCACCACGCCGCCGACATTCTTGAAGCTGAAGCGATAGACATTGGAGTCGAACGCCTGGGCTTCCTGGATCAGGGGCATGATCATCTGGCGACCGCCCCGGCCGATGGCCCGGCGCTGCTCGTCGGTCAGCGGGTAGGCGCCGTCAGCACTGTCATCATAGGCGTCGATCGACGGGTTGCGCTCGATGACCGTCTGCATGCCGGCATTGTTGGCAATGGTCAGCGGCACGGGCGGCTCGACGACTTCGGCTTCGGGCTCACCGGGGGGCGGCGGACCGTCAGACTGTTCTTCATCCTCATCCGTGGCCAGACGGGCCTGGACGACGTTCTCGAGGGAGATGTCCACGTGGTCGGTCGAATAGAACCAGCCGCGCCAGAACCAGTCCAGGTCCATGCCCGAGCTTTCTTCCATGGTGCGGAAGAAGTCGTAGGGGGTGGCGCGCTTGAACTTCCAGCGCTCGGCATATTCGCGGAAGGCGCGGTCGAACAGTTCGCGACCCATGACCGTCTCGCGCAGGACCACCAGAGCCGAGCCGGGTTTCAGGTAGCCGACATTGCCGGCGTTCAGGGCCGTGTCGTAGCGGGTCATCAGCGGGACCTGATTGTCCGAGGTCATGAACCGGACGATGTCGCGCGGCTCGCCCCGCGACGGGAAATCGGGATCCCAGAGCTTGGTCGCCTGATATTCGAGGAAGGTGTTGATGCCCTCGTCCATCCAGGTCCACTGGCGCTCGTCGCTGTTGATGATCATCGGGAACCAGATGTGGCCGATCTCGTGGATGATCACATCGACCAGGGCGTATTTGGTTTCGTCGCCGTTGATGATGGTACCGTTCTCGTCACGCGTCGGCCGGGCCCCGTTGAAGGTGATCATCGGGTATTCCATCCCGCCCACAGGCCCGTTGACCGACTGGGCCGTCGGATAGGGGTAGGGGAAGGTGAACGAGCTGTAGACGTCGATGGCGTGGGCCACGGCGCGCGTGGAATAGGTATCCCACATGGGCCGCGCCTCCTTGGTGTAGAAGGACATGGCCATGACGGTCGGATATTCGGCACCCGGCTCGTCCTGACGGACCGCCATGGCATCCCAGACAAAGCCGCGTGACGCAGCCCAGGCGAAATCGCGGACGTTCTCCGCCTCGAAGCGCCAGGTGCGGGTGTCGGTCGACCGGCCCTGTTCGCGGGCTGCGGCCTCATCCGGAGTGACCACATAGACGGGCGCGTCGGTGGCCGACCGGGCCTGCTCCATGCGGGCCTGCTGCTCGCGGGTCAGCACGTCGCGGCTGTTCTGGAGCTCGCCCGAGGCGGCGACGACGTGGTCGGCCGGGACGGTGATCGAGACCTGGTAGTTGCCGAACTCCAGCGGGAACTCGCCCGAGCCGAGGAAGGGCAGGGTGTGCCAGCCTTCATAGTCGGAATAGGCGGCCAGACGCGGGAACCACTGGGCGGCCTGGAAGATGCAGTTGCCGGCCGGGGTCGACCCCGGGAAGCATTCGTATCCGCTGCGGGCGCCGGTCACCATGGTCTGCGCGAACGGCATGGCATAGGTCATGTCGAAGCTGATCCGCTCGCCGGGTGCCAGCGGGCGGGGCAGATCGACGCGCAGCAGGGCATCGACCTGGGTGAAGTTCAGCGGACGACCGTCGGTGCCCTTGACGGTGATGTTCCGGAATCCGCCGGCCCAGGTCTGACCGCGCTCAAAGCCCAGGGCCTCGAAGAACTGATAGGTCTCAGAGCTGGAGCTCGGCGAGGCCACGTTCGCCATCGACCCCTCGGCCATGTCCTGCTGGTCCAGTAGGATCCAGAGGTAAGACAGGGTGTCGGGCGAGTTGTTGTGATAGGTGATCCGCTGGCTGGCCGTCAGGGCCTTGGCATCCTCGTCGAGGCGCACGTCGATGACGTAGTCGACCTGCTGCTGCCAGTAGCGGTGGCCGGGCGCGCCCGAGGCCGTGCGGTAATCATTGGGGCTGGGCCAGCTCTCGCCTTCGAACTGGCGGAACTTGTCCTCATAGGTGCCGCGGCTTTGATCGACCGCGCCGACGCTGACCTGGGCGGCCGCTGCCCCTGCCGTAAGGGTGGACACGGCCAAGGCCGCGACCAGAATTCGGATGCGCATGAAAAACCCCACAAAAATTACCGGCCCAAGGAAGCGGCGACCTTAGCGGGCGGAGAGGGGGGTGCAAGCTGCGGAATATTACAGACTGTTCACAGTCCGCGCCGCGCCAGCCAGCCCTGCACCAGATCGGGCCAGACGGCGGCGGGTCGGCCCTCGATCAGGCGGATGCCAAACCCGTGGCCGCCTTCCTCGAACAGATGGACCTCGACCGGAACCCGGGACTGCCGAAGGGTTGCGGACAGCATCAGCGAATTTTCGACCGGCACGGCTGTGTCGTCCATGGCGTGCAGCAGGAAGGTGGGTGCGGCGCCCGCCCAGTCCATCTGCTCCAGGCTATAGGCGGCAACCCGATCGGGCGCGGGACTTTCGCCGAGCAGCTCGCGGCGCGATCCGGCGTGGGCATGGGGGTCGGTCAGGGTGGCGACCGGATAAAGCAGGATCAGGGCGTCGGGGCGGTGGGCGTAGGCGTCCGCTGCATCGACCGGGGCATAGGTATCGTCCGGCCGGGCGCCCAGCAGTCCCGCCAGATGGCCCCCGGCGGATGCGCCGAGGACGACCGTGCGGTCCGCCTCGCGGCCTTCCGAGGCGGCGTGCGCCCGGACGAGCCGCAGGGCACGCTGGGCATCCTGCAAGGGCGCATCCGGCCCCGCCGCCCAGCCGTCCGCCGGCAGGCGGTAGCGCAGGACGTAACAGGTGTAGCCCATGCCGGCGAAGACATGAGCGCAGTCCATGCCTTCCTTGTCGACGACCGCCCAGCGATAGCCCCCGCCGGGGATCAGCAGCATGGACACGCCGTTTGACCGGGCCGGCCGCACCACGGTCAGCAGGGGGTCGCGGGTGTGTTTCGCAATCCGGTCGTGAAAGGCCGGATCGGTCGAGCGCTCGACCACCTCAGGGGTGACGGTCACGGCCTCGCCGCCCGGCGCCGCGTCGGGCCAAAGGCGCAGTGCTTCGACCGGCGCCTCGTCGGCGGCCAGCGTCAGACCGGGCGACATTAGCCCCAGAGCGGTGAGACCCAGAGCCTGCCGCCGGTCCAGCATGGCGGGATCAGACCCGCTCGACGGCCATGGCAACGGCTTCGCCGCCACCGATGCAGAGCGAGGCCATGCCCCTGGTCTTGCCGTGGGCTTCCAGCGCACCCAGCAGGGTGGCGAGGATGCGGGCGCCCGAGGCCCCGATCGGGTGACCGAGGGCGCAGGCGCCGCCGTTGATGTTCACCTTGTCGCGGCTCATGCCCATTTCCTTCATGGCGATCATCGGCACGACGGCAAAGGCTTCGTTGATCTCCCACAGGTCGACGTCGTCGACCGACCAGCCGGCCTTCTTCAGGGCTTTCTGCATGGCGGGCACGGGGGCGGTGGTGAACAGGCCAGGCTCATGGGCGTGCGCCGCGTGGGCGACGACCCGGGCGACGATCGGCAGGTTCATGGCCCTGGCCACGCTCTCGCGGGTCATGACCAGGGCGGCGGCGCCGTCCGAGATCGAACTGGCATTGGCGGCGGTGATGGTGCCGTCCTTGGCGAAGGCCGGACGCAGGGTCGGGATCTTCTCGGGGCGGGCCTTGCCCGGCTGCTCGTCGGTGGTGACCGTCTCGGTGCCCTTGCGCGTGGTCACCTCGACCGGCGTGATCTCGGCCTCGAAGGCGCCCTTTTCGATGGCGGCATTGGCACGGCGCAGGGATTCGATCGCGTATTCGTCCTGCTGTTCACGGGTGAACTGGTACTGGCCGGCGGTGTCTTCGGCGAAGGCGCCCATCAGCTTGCCAGGGGTGTAGGCATCCTCCAGACCGTCCATGTACATGGTGTCGACGATCACATCGTGGCCGATGCGCGCGCCGCCGCGGTGCTTGTTCATGACGTAGGGAGCGCCGGTCATCGACTCCATGCCACCCGCGACGATGATGTCAGCAGTGCCGGCCATCAGGGCATCGTGGGCCATCATGGCCGCCTGCAAGCCTGATCCGCACATCTTGTTGACTGTGGTCGCCTCGACATGTTCGCCAAGGCCGGCGCCGATGGCGGCCTGGCGGGCCGGGGCCTGGCCCAGACCGGCCGGCAGCACGCAGCCCATGAAGATCTGCTCCACCTTGTCAGCGCTGACGCCGGCGCGCTCGACCGCGGCCTTGACGGCGGTGGCGCCCAGATCGGTCGCCTTGACGCCGCTCAGTGCGCCCTGAAAGCCGCCCATCGGCGTGCGGGCAAAGGCGACGATGACGACGGGGTCGTTGGATTGGGTCATGGAAAGCAGTCCCTCGGATACGGATAAGGTGAAGGCTAGATCGGCTTTTGTGCGCTGCAACGCAAGTCTGTTTGCACCTGCGCTCAGGCCTCGGGCGTGCGACGTGGCCCGAAAAGTTTGCGCCTCTGGCGGGCCAGAGCCAGTGGCCGACCGTCCGGCGCGAAGGCCACACCGTCATCCAACGCCCACCCACCGGAAACGTCGCGTGTGCGGAACTGGAAAATGGCCCAGCCCTCGGGCGAAGTGTCGGGCGTCACCGGCTCGATCAGATCGTATCGCAGGTCAACGCTGGCCGAAGGTACTGGCGGGGCCGGGAGCACGGTCATGTAGGACGGGAAGATACCGTCCAGCAGGAAACACAGGCTGAGTTCGTCCAGCGGGCGATGGTCGACGGTGCGCATCCACAGCCTGAGGGTCGGGTCCGACAGGGGGGAGCCGCCCCCGATCTTCGGACCGCCGTCGAACCGGTGCTCGATATAGCGCGTGAACCAGGGAGCGAGGCGCGGATCGACCGGCGTGGGATCGAGGGCCTCAAAGGGCGTGGCAGAGGGCGACAGGGGCCGGACCTCTGGCCCGTGGCAGAGGGTGCCAAAGGTGCCGAGCGCCGTCAGGGCGGGACGTCCGGGCTGGCCGGCGGTGACGGAGGCATAGGCCACGGAACGACCGCCACGGTCGAGGGTAGGCGAGAAGGTGACCGGCGCGAAGCGGGCGGCGGCCAGATACTGGACCGTCAGGGTCATCAGGGGCGGCTGGATGTTCAGGCCCTCACGCATGGCGCGAACAGCCAGCGCGGCCATGAGGCCCCCGAACGGAGCCCCCTTGTCCGCAGGCAAGGCGAGCGGGGCGTTGGAGAAGTCCGCTGTCAGGTCGGCGATCCGGTCCGACCCTGCGCCGGGCGTCAGAGCGAGGGCATGGTCCAGGGTTTGACGCGGCGTAGGGGAGGTCATCAGAAGGGTCCATTGCGAAAAAGGACTGACTGGTAAACATAGGCGGAGAGTTCAGAATGACAACCCACTTGCAATCAGCCTGCCGCCACGTCACCTTTCCGTCATGGGACGCACCGCTGACTACTCCAGACAAAGTTGCTCGATCGCCGCCACACTGGAGGTGATCGGTGACCCGTGGACCCTGCTGGTCATCCGCGATGCCTTTCAGGGCGTCAGCCGCTTCGAGCAGTGGCAGGACCGGCTGGGCGTGGCGCGCAATGTGCTGGCTTCGCGGCTGAAGACCCTGGTGGCCCATGGTGTGCTGGAGGTCCGGCCCTATTCCGAACGCCCGCCGCGCAACGAATATGTGCTGACGACCAAGGGCAAGGATTTGTCCGACGTGCTGCTGACCCTGCATGGCTGGGGTTCGAAACACTTGTATGGCGAGGCGGATTCCGGCGTGACCTTCACCCACAAGACCTGCGGGTCCGAGCTGTCGCCGCGTCTGGCCTGCTCCTGCTGCGGCGAGATCGTGAAGCGAAGCGATATCGCCGTCGACTTCCAGGCCGACCGGCCAACCGTCGCAGATGTGCTGCCCAAGGACGAAGCGGCCTGATCATGGCGCCGGCCGTCACCGTGATCGGAAGCCCGGTTTCGCCTTACGTGCGCAAGGTGCTGGCCTGCTGCGCAATCAAGGATGTCGAGGTGAAGGTCGACCCGATCTCCCCGTTTCTGGGGGACGATGGCTTTTCGAAGATCAGCCCTTTGAGGCGCATTCCGGTCTGGATCGAGGGTGACTTCACCCTGTGCGACTCCAGCGCCATCGTGCAGTACATTGAGGAGACGCGGGCCGGGCCATCGCTTTGGCCGGCCGATCCCAAGGCCCGGGCCCAGGCGCGCTGGCTGGAGGAGTACGGCGACACCCGGCTGTTCGATGTTCTGGGCTGGAAGCTCTTCTTCCAGATGGCGCTCAAGCCGCATTTCTTCGGCGGCGAGACGGATCAGGCTGCGGTCGCCCATGCGCGCGACGTCGAACTGCCCGAGATCCTCGACTACCTGGAGAGCGTTTCGCCGCAGGAGGGCTTCCTGTTTGGCGACGCGGTGTGCGTGGCGGATTTCGCGGTGACGGCGGCGTGCATGAACCTCGAGACAATCCGCGTGCGGGTGACTGCCGACCGCTGGCCGCGTTTTGCCGGTCTGATCGCGCGGGTGCAGGACACACCCCTTGGCAATCTGAACCGGCTGGCGGGACGACTGATGAGGACGCCGCTGGAGCAACATCGCGATTTGCTACCGGAGTTCGGGCTGGCGGCGACGGAGACGTCCCTGCTGGGCCGTGAGGTCCGACGCGGGCCGATGACGGCGGCCTAGGCGGAAGCCGTCAGCGGATCGCGTCGCCCATCAGGGCGATCAGGGGAATGACGATGTCTTCCTCGTCGTCGAGATGGCGCGTCAGCGAGGGCAGGGCCGCGTCCAAGGCATCGGCCAGCTGGTGGGCCGGCGACGCCGCGTCCGGGGCATTGCCCGCCACCGCCGTGTGAAATCCCCGCCCGGCCTCTAACAGGGTCTCCAGATGGGCATGGACCGCGTCGTGATCCCGGTCGAGCAGGTCGATGCCGGCCGCGATATCGGGCGCCATTTGGCGGAACACCGGGAAGTAGTGCCCGCTCTCGATGCGATGGTGACCGTCGAGGTGCTGAAGGAAGGCCTGCAGCGCCGGGATCAGCTGCGCATGTAGTCCTCGGGGATGGGTGGGGTCCGCCCGGAAGGCCGTGGTCAGCCCGGTCATGCGGTCGCCGTGGTGGCGAAAGCCGGCATGCATCTGCAGCCAGTGCGCGGCGACGGGGTTCAGCCCGGCCTCGCCCCAACGGCTGCGCGGAAAGCGATCGCGGAGGGCCAGCCACTCGCCCGGCAGCCCCTGCCGGTGGGCCAGGTTGAGGGGATCAGACAACCGCAGTCGTGCTCGCGATGAAGCCACCGCCCAGCAGGCGGTCCGGGTCGGCCGGGTCATAGAGGGCGCAGGCCTGGCCCGGAGACACGCCTTCCTCGCCCTCGTCGAAGGCTACGCCGACCGCGTCGCCGTCACGGAACAGGCGGGCGGGCAGGGGCGGACGGGTCGAGCGGACGCGGGCCAGCACGGGTCGGCCCGTGGCAGCGGCGGCGGCAAAGTCGGCCTCGTCACCCAGCCAGTTGGTTTCCTCAAGCGTCAGGGCGCCTGTCAGCAGGGCTTCGCGCGGACCGACGATCACGCGGCGGGTCTCTGGCTCCAGCCGGACCACGAACAGGGGGTCACCCACAGCGACGTTCAGGCCGCGGCGCTGGCCGATGGTGTAGTCGGTGATGCCCGCATGGGCGCCCAGGACGCGGCCGTCCATGTGCACGATCTCGCCTGCCTCACGGCCCTGCGGACGCAGCTTGTCGATCAGGGTCCGGTAGTCGCCGGACGGGACGAAGCAGATGTCCTGGCTGTCGGGCTTGGCCGCGATCCGGAGGCCCAGCTCAGCCGCCACGCCGCGCACCTGGGGCTTTTCCAGATCGGCCAGCGGAAAGCGCAGATAGTCCAGCTGGTCGCGCGTGGTGGCGAACAGGAAGTAGGACTGGTCGCGCGAAGGGTCGATGGCCTTGCGCATCTGGCTGCGGCCGTCGGGGCCGACGGCGCGGCGGACATAGTGGCCGGTGGCCATGGCCTCGGCGCCCAGATCGCGCGCGACATCCAGCAGGTCGCGGAACTTGACCGTCTGGTTGCAGCGGATGCAGGGCACAGGGGTGCGGCCCTCAAGATAGCTGTCGGCGAACTGGTCGATCACAGCCTCGCGGAAGCGGCTCTCGTAATCGAGCACATAGTGGGGGATGCCAAGGGTATCAGCCGCCAGACGGGCGTCGTGGATATCCTGACCGGCGCAGCAGGCGCCCTTCTTCTTGAGGGCGGCGCCGTGATCGTAGAGTTGAAGCGTAACGCCGACGACGTCATAGCCCGCCTTGTGAAGCAGGGCCGCCACCACGGTGGAGTCCACGCCCCCCGACATGGCGGCTACCACACGCGATCCGACCGGCAGGCCAACCGCCGCGCGCGCGGAGGCGATGGCCGCATCCAGATCGGTGGGCGCCATGGCGGGCAGGGGGCAGGCGGTATCCTGCGAGCGGGAGATCACCGTGGTCATGCGCGGCATATAGAGGGCCTGCCCGGCTTTTTCGAGGCTCGCATACGCAGATGGCCGCCCCTGCGTCGCAGGAACGGCCATCTCAAGCCTCCGGGAGAAAAAGCCTAGTTGCGGTAGTGTTGGATGCGCGTGGTGCGCAGACCCTGCATGCCCCATTTGTCGATGGCCTTTTGCCAGGCCAGGAATTCCTCTGCGGTCAGACGATAGCGCGCGAGCGCGTCATCAAGGCTGAGAAGCCCGCCGCGCACAGCAGCGACGACCTCGGCCTTGCGGCGGATCACCCAACGGTCCGTGTTGACCGGTGGCAGATCGCGCAGGGTCAGCGGCGTGCCTGTGGGGCCAACCACATAGGCCTCACCGTCCTTGTTCAGTCGTCGCTCTTGCAACATGGGCTTATGCCTCTTTCACCACCATCACTGACCCTGACCATAAGCAACTGGCGCTAAAGGCCGTTTAAGCGTCGTGGTGAAGGAACGGCTAACGCGCCGCCGTTGAAACGGCGCGTTCCGGGCGCCTGAAAGGGCCGCTTTTCGCATCATTTCCGACCTCCGCCTGCTGCCCGTCAGCGCTTGATGCTGATCAGTTCGGCCAGCATTTCGTCGGCCGTAGTGATGATCTTTGACGAGGCGGAATAGGCCCGCTGGGTGGTGATCAGGCCAGTGAACTCGGCGGACAGGTCGACGGTGGAGGCTTCCAGCTGCGAGGCGCCGATGAAGCCGGCGCCGCCCGATCCGGCGGCCTTCAGGTTGTAGGTGCCGGATCCCTGACTGACGCGATAGGCATTGCCGGCAGTCTCGGTCAGGCTGTCAGGGCTGGGGAAGGTGGCCAGCGCGACCTGAGCGATCTGGCGGGTCACGCCATTGTCGAAGATGGCGGTAACGAAGCCACGCTCGTCGATCTTGACCTCGCTGAGGTTGCCGAAGGCCGTACCGTTGGTGATGGTCGCCTGCACCACGGAGGCGCTGTCGTACTGGGTCAGGCCACCGGCGGCCGCTGTCAGGTCGAAAGCCAGCGACTGCTCGTCGATACCGAGTTCCGGGGCCCAGGCGAATTCACCCGCGGCCGGCGCGCCCGAGCTGGACGAGCCGAAGTTCAGATTGGCATTGGCCGGGTCGGCGAACAGGGCAGCGGCGCCCAGCGCTTCCATGGCCGCGACATCGAGGCGTCCGTCCTGTGTAAAGGCGACCAGGCCGGTCCGGAGCTGGCCATTGGCCAGACCGGCACCCGAGACGACATCGTCCGCGGGAATGGCACGGATTTCAGCGTACCATTGGTTCGGCACAGTGCTCTTCAGGAAGGACAGGGCGATGGTCCGCTGGCCACCCTTGGAGTCCGAGACGGGGATGGTGACTTCGAAGTCGGGCTTCACGCCGGTGCCGGTTTCCGGATCCCACAGAGCCATGGAGTTGGTCAGCGGGTCATAGGCGGTCGGTCCGGGCGGAACGGCGGCCGCATCAGTGGCCTCGGTCGAGATTGCCTGGCTGGACTTGAGGTTGGCGTTCAGCTGGATGCGGGTGGTGGCCTCGGCCGTGCCGCCGACCGAGCCGACGTTGATGGTCCGCAGGCGCGACAGGTCGGACGGATCGGTGGCGATGTCGCCATTGGCGTCGACCGGCCAGCCCTGCAGATAGAGACCGGCGGTGTTCTTCAGGTAGCCCAGATTGTCGACGCGGAAGGCACCGGCCCGGGTGAACAGGCGCGCGTCGGTGACCTCAAGGTTCTCGGGCTTTTCCGTAACGACGAAAAAGCCTTGACCGGCGATGCCCAGATCGGTGGCCGAGGTGGTGCGCTGAAGCTGGCCGTTCTGGCTAGTAAAGTGGCGCGCCGAACCCTGGACGCCGCCGGCGGAATAACCGCTGCCCTGGCTCTGGCTGTTGACGACGGTCGAGAACTCGCTGGTCGTGCGCTTGTAGCCGACCGTGTTCACATTGGCGATGTTCTGGGAGATGGCGGCGAGGGCAGCGGAGTTTGCGGTCAGGCCTGACACGCCAGCCAGCAAGGCACTGTTGATGCTCATGGGATACTCTCCTTAGGACAGGTATTTCAATGGGTTGAATGCCGATGCGACCGAGGCCAGCAGGCTCTCGTCGTCGGTGGGATCCGTGGGGGTGGTCGCTGCATCGTTGGCCTGCTGCAGGGCGATGACGCTGCTGAGCGGCAGGATTGAATTGCCGATCGTCAGATAGGGTTCGCCGTCATAGAGCTCGACGCCTGATATCTGGCCGCGGATCAGCACCTGGTTATCGACAGCTCCGCCTGATCCGTCCTTGGCCACGACCTTCAGGGTGTAGACGCCACCGTCGGCGACCTGGCCACCGCCGGTGGTCTGGCCGTTCCAGGTGAAGTCGTGAACGCCATCAGTCTTGCCGGGGCCGTCGCCGGACCAGACGACATTGCCCCTGCCGTCCACCACCTGAAGCGTGACTTCGGCGGCATCGCCGGCCAGTTCATAGCTCCAGGACGCCTCTCCATCCTCGATCCGCGTGGCCGACCAGACGGCGGTCGCATCCTTGCCGATATAGGTGGCGGCGGTGGTCAGGCCGGTTCCTTGCTGGGCCGCTAGCAGGCTGGTCAGCAGGTCGTTGGTCAGCAGCTGCTGTTCGACGCCCGCCATCTGGGTCAGCTGGCCGGTGAACTCGTTGGAATCGACCGGAGACAGCGGGTCCTGGTTCCTGAGCTGTGCGGTCAGAAGGCTCAGGAAGGTCTCGAAATTATTGAACAGGCTGGTGGTGCCTGCGCCGATCCGTCCGGCGGCGTCATTGGTGCTGATGGCATCGACCATGGGATCAGACCTTCAGATCGACGCGGTCTCGCGTCAGGGAAAGAGTTTGCCAGGCGGCGGGTTCGAGCACGGGCTGGTCGGCCTGGTCGTTCAGGTCGGAGGCGCGGGAAAAGGCGCGACGATCAAAACCCGAGAAGCCGCGCTCAGCCGACGAGGGATCGCGCTCGGTGAACTGCAGGGCGTCGTTGTCGAGGTGCAGGCCGGCCTGTTCCAGTTGGCGACGCAGCTCATCGGCCCGACCGCGCAGCTCGGTGGCGGCGGCGGGATTGTCGAACGCCAGACGTGCGGCCAGCCGACCGTCGGAGTCGATCTCGAGGCTGACATCGACACGGCCGAGGCCTTCGGGCGTCAGGGCCATTTCAAAACGCGTCGAGCGGCCGTTCAGGCGGTTCTGGATCTGGGCCGCGATCAGGGCGGTGGTCTCGACCGTCGCACGGGACAGGGTCGACAGGCCAAGGCCACGGTCCACCGCGGCCAGCGCTGCCTTGAAGGGGTCTGCGGTCGCGCCGTCGCCAACCACCGATGCGGAAGCATCGCCACCAGCCGCCGGGAGGGCTGCGGGTGCGGGATCAGCCGCCGCCTGTCCGGCCTGGCCCGCGACAGCCATGGTGAGGGCGTGGAGAGACGACGGGATCGACGTCGGAGCTGGCGTGCCGGTCGCCTGAAGGGCGGCAGGCGCTGCATCGCCGGTCAGCCGGGCCTTGAGACGCGAGCCCGGATCGGTCGCATTGCCGGACCCGCGAGCGGCGGCGTTATCCCGGGCCTCATGGGTGGCCAGCAGGCGGCGGACGAGGGCAGGGGCAAGCGGGGCTGCGGCCTGACCCTCGGGCAGGGTCTTGCCCGTCCCTTGGGGCGTGGCGCTGGTGGGGGCCGGTGACGGCTCCGCTTCGTCACCCTTGCCCGCGGCTGGCGCCCCGGACGGCGGGCCGGGATTGATCTGGGGCTCCTGCGCGCCCTTGTCCTTGGCAAGGGTGGGCGCTTCACCGGGCAGGACCTGCGGACCCAAGCCCTCCTTGCCGCCCCCGGAACCGACGACGGGCGGGTTGTGAGGCAAGACGGGGGGACGCTCGTCGGAGGGAACCTTGCCGTCGTCGCCCGGCAGGACCTGCGGGTCCGTGCCTTCCTTGCCTGCGGTGCCGACGACGGGCGGGTTGTGGGGCAGTACTGGCGGGCCGTCATCGGAAAGGACCTTGCCGTCCTCGCCCGGCAGGATCTGCGGACCCGTGCCCTCCTTGCCGATGGTCGGCGGATTGTGCGGCAGGATGTGCGGTCCGGTGCCGTCTTCGAGCCCGGTCAACTTTGCCGAAGCGCCGTCGTCCGTGGCGGTATCGCTATCGGGCGCGCTGAGCGTACCGGTCGGGAGGGGTGGCTCAGGGCGCGACGTCGCCGGGCGGTCCTTTCCGTCGGTGCCCTGCGCCTGGCTGACCAGTCCGGCAAAGGCTTCCATATCTTCGGCTGAGGCGCCCGCACGCCCGGGCGAACGGGTGCCGGCCTCACTGGCCGACCCGCCCTGCAGGGGTGTGAACAAGCTGTCCGCGCGCATCGGGCTGAGCCCCTCCGTCCATTAGGTCGAACCCGGACGCACCGGGGTCGAGGGACGGTTCGCAAGGGTCGGGCCATTTGGAAGTTTGTCCGAAAGGCGCAATAAAACAGAGAGGTAGTTGGCTCTCGTGAAGTTGCCAATGATCCGGGCCAGGTCGAATCTTGCCGTGCGGACGGACGTTTATTGCCCGGTGGCCGCTGTGATCGCCCGGGTCCTCCACTCTGGCCCGTCCCTTGCGCCGCTTTCGAACGAACGAACGGTCGCCAATAATGAACCCTATAGATTACAGTGTCTTGACTTCGAGCCTTCCAGAAACTGCCGGGCAAATTGCGCAGGCATGCGGGAAGAGCTTGCCGGGTGACCGCCGTCAGGGGGCGCTCTGATGTCCATTTCCTCCATCATGAATACCGCGAACAGCGGATTGACGGCGGCCCAGGTTCAGCTGCGGGTCGTCTCGGACAATGTTTCGAACGTCAACACGCCCGGCTATGTCCGAAAGATTGCCGAGCAGGAGACCCTGATCAGTCAGGGCATGGGCTCGGGCGTCGAGGTCACCCGCATCCGCCTGGCAACTGACCGCTTCCTGCAGGCGGCCAGTTTTAACGCCGGTGCCGACGCCGCGCGCCAGTCCGTGCGGTATGAATTGTATGACCGGATGCAGGGTCTGTTCGGAGACCCCGGCGGCGACGGTGGTTTCTTTGCGCAGGTGGATCAGGCGTTCTCGGTGTTTGCGGCCGCAGCAGAGGACCCGGCCTCGTCTCCCCGCAGGCAGGAGGCCCTGTTCCGCGCCCAGGCCCTGTTCGACGAGGGCAATCGCATTGCCGGACAGATCCAGGCGGTGCGCGAGGACGCCGACGGCCGCATCCAGAGCGCGGTGGAGCAGGCCAATACCCTTCTGGAGCAGATCGAGGCACTCAACATCGAGATCGCCCGCTCCAGTGCTGTCGGCAGCGACGGTTCGGGCGCGGAGACAGCCCAGGCAGCCCTGATCGGGCAGCTGTCCGAACTGATGGATGTGCGGGTTTCAGCGCGTTCCGTCGGGGGTGTGTCGATCCGCACCGGGGCAGGGGTGCTGCTGGCGGGCGAGGGGCATGCCACGCTGGCGTACAATCGCGCCGGCACCGTGAACGCGGAAACCGCCTTCAACGAAATCTGGGTGACCGAACCGCGCGGCGAGAAACGTCCCCTGCTGGAGAGCATCACCTCGGGTGAGATCAAGGGCCTGATCGACATGCGCGATGTCGAGGCCCCGCAGGCGGCGGAACGGCTGGCGGAACTGCTGACCCGGGTCGCGGATGAACTGAACCGGGCGCACAATGCCAACTCGTCCGTGCCGGCCCCGACGACCCTGACCGGGCGCAATGTCGGCCAGTCGCTCGAGACCGCAGTTGCCGGTTTCGCAGGCAATACGGCGATCGCGGTGACCAATACCACCGGACAGGTCCAGGCTCGCGCCGACATTGCCTTTTCGGGCGGGACGATCACCATCAACGGCACCGCCACCACGCCGGCCGGATTTCTGGCGACGCTGAATGCCGAGCTGGGCGGAGCCGCCACGGCCAGCTTCGTTGACGGTGTGTTGAGCCTGCAAGCGACCGGGACCAATGGTGTGGTTGTCGCTGACGATCCGGCCAATCCCTCGCGGAAGATCGGGCGCGGCTTTTCGCACTTCTTTGGTCTCAACGACCTGATTTCGACGGACCGCCCGGCCCTGTACCAGACGGGTCTGACAAGCCTGTCGCCGCACGGCTTCACGGCGGGCGAGACGCTGACCCTGAGGTTTGCCGGCGAGACCGGGGCCAAGATCCGGGATGTGACCGTGGCCATCCCGGCCGGGGGCACCATGGCCGACTTGCTGGCGGCCCTGAACAATCCGGCGACGGGCGCGGGCCGCTTCGGCGCTTTTGCCCTTAATGCGACAGACGGCACGCTAAGCTTTAATGCCAACACCAGCCCGGCGCCCCACCTGTCGGTGATGGAAGATCGCACGACGCAGGTGCCGTCCGGCGTGTCGATCACCGAGCTGTTCGGGATCGGTGGCGGCGTGCGCGCCTCCCGGGCCGACGGCTTCACAATGCGCCCCGACATCCGCCAGAGCCCGGCACGGCTGGGACTTGCCCAGTTTGACTTCAGTGCAGCGGTCGGCGCCACAGGCCTGACCAGTGGAGACGGGCGCGGAGCCCTGCTGTTGGCCGATGCGGGTCAGATCAATGCAGCGTTCCAGAGCGCCGGCGATTCCCTGGGCGGACAGATTTCCGTGTCGCGCTACGCGTCCGAACTGGCCGGGGACATCGGCGGCCGGGCGTCGTTGACGAAGACGGCCCGGGACAGTGCCGTGGCCCTGCATGGCGAGGCCTCGGCCCGCCAGCGTGCCCATGAGGGCGTCAATCTGGACGAGGAACTGGTGCTGATGACCACCTATCAGCAGGCCTTCAACGCCTCGGCTCGACTGATCCAGGCGGCGCGCGAACTGTACGACACCTTGCTGGGGATGGTCTGATGAACCGCGTATCCACATTCGGGAACTACCAGTCGGCCCTGCTTGACCTGATGACCGCCCAGACCCGGGCCCAGGATGCGCAGGAGCGGGTCTCGACCCAGAAGGTCGCAACGGACCTGTCCGGATTTGGTCGGAGTTCCGAAACCCTCACGGCACTGAAATCCACCCAAAGCCGTATCCAGGGCTTTATCGACACGGGCGAGACTGTCGCTTCGCGTCTCTCCACCCAGGACCTGGCGCTGGACCGGGTGGCTGAGGGTGTGTCCGGCGCGCGCGAGGCGATTGCCGCAGCCCTTGCCAGCGGTCGCACCGACGGGCTGATGCTGGAACTGCAAGGCCACTATCAGATCACCCAGGACGGGCTGAACAGCCGCCACCAGAACCGCTATCTCTTCGCTGGCAGCCAGAGTGCCACGCCCCCTGTCACAGCCATGACCATGGCCGATCTCGCCGACCTGCCCGCCGCGTCGGACGCCTTTGCAAACGACTCCCTGAAACAGGTGTCGCGCCTCGACGAGGGGACCCTTATGGAAACCGGTTTTCTGGCCAATGAGGTCGGACAGCAGGCCTTCGACATCTTCCGTGACATCCAACTGTTCCATGAAGCGACACCTATGAACGGCGGGCTGGATGACGCGACCCGCGACTTTCTGACGGCCCAGCTTACGCGGCTGGATCAGGCGCGCGAGACGGTCACAAACTTTGGCGCACGCAACGGCTCGCTGCAGAACCGGGTCGACTCCATCCTCACGGCCCAGACCACCCAGAAGGTCTCGCTGGACGAGATGCTGTCGAAAAAGACCGATGCCGACCTGGCCCAGGCTCTCACCGATCTGGAGCTGTCGCAGGTCGCGATTCAGGCCTCGGCCCAGGTGATCAATCAACTGCGGCAGGTGTCGCTGCTGAACTTCCTGAGCTGACGGCAGCCCTCAAGGCAACCGGTCGCAGTTCGGCGCATTTGACACAGGTTCCGGCGCGCTCGGCCCGCCGGAGGGGCCGGGGTGATTTCCGCATGGGCAAATCACGGCATCCGATCTAGTTAAGGGGCCATGGCGACCGCCGATTTCGAGATTGACAGTCAGGGCGAGGGCGTTCGGCTGCGTCTGGTCGGCGACTGGACGGCTGCGGGTCTGTCGCGGCTGAGGGGGCGGCTGGGTCCGCGCCTGCACAAGGAATTGGGCGACGCCCCTGTCACGACGCTGGATTTGACAGACCTTGGCCGTTTCGACACGACAGGTGCGCTGATTCTTTCCAAGGCGGTTCACGGCACCCTGCCAGAGGGCGCATGGTCGGCCCGACCCGAGGTTGGACGGGTCTATGGCCGCGTCCAGGCGGCGGAGTGCACGGATGCGGCGCCCCTCAAACGCCCCTCGTCCCTGACCCGTGGATTCGCCAAGGTCGGCCGTGGCATGCATGACATCGGCGGCGAGGCCATCCTCTCGATGGCCTTCCTCGGTCGGTTGATCACGGCCACCGGCTCAGCCCTGAAGCATCCCGGGCGTATACGCTGGCCCGCATGGGTCAGCCAGGTTGAGCGAGCGGGCCTTGATGCCATTCCCATCATCGCGGTCACCGCCTTTTTCATTGGTGCGGTCGTCGCGTTCATCGGCGCCGATCTGTTGCAGCAGTTCGGATTTGACGTTTTCGCGGTCGAGCTGATCGCCATCTCCGTTCTGAGAGAGTTCGCCGTGGTCATCGCCGCCATCCTGCTGGCCGGACGCTCGTCTTCGTCTTTCGCGGCCGAGATTGGGGCGATGAAGATGAATCAGGAGATCGACGCCATGCAGGTCATGGGCGTCAATCCGTTCCAGGCGCTGGTCATCCCACGGCTGGCGGCGATGATCATCATGCTGCCCCTGCTGACCTTCACCGCCATGTTGGCGGGGTTGTTCGGCGGTGCACTGGTGGCCTGGAGCCAGCTGGACCTGGGCCTGTCGTTCTTTATCCAGCGGATGAGCGTCATCCCAGATATCGGCAATCACCTGTTCGTAGGCCTGATCAAGGCACCGGTCTTCGCCATTGTGGTCGCCGCGATCGGCTGCCGTCAGGGGATGGCGGTCTCGGGCGATGTGGAGTCCCTGGGGCGCCGGGTGACCGCAGCCGTCGTGCAAGCCATCTTTGCCATCATCTTCCTCGACGCCGTGTTCGCCCTGATCTTCCTGGAGCTGAACATATGACCGGGCAGACGGAGACGGTCATCGAGGTGCGGGGCCTGTTTAGCCAGTTTGGCGAGCGAGTGATCCACCAGGATCTGGAGCTGGACGTCGTGCGGGGAGAGATTCTGGGCGTGGTCGGCGGATCCGGAACCGGCAAGACGGTTCTGCTGAACACCATCATCGGCCTGAAGGAGCCCGATGGCGGCAGCGTCCATCTGCTGGGCCATGACATGGCCGGAGCGACCAAGGCGGATATGGCCGATATCGAGCGGCGCACCGGCGTGCTGTTCCAGCAGGGCGCGCTGTTCTCGTCGCTGACGGTTCTGCAGAATGTGGCCTCGCCCCTGGTCGAGCACACCGAACTGCCTCGCTCTTTGATCGAGGAGATTGCGGCGATGAAGATCGCCCTGGTCGGTCTCGGGCCGGAGTCGCATCACCTCAAGCCTGCCGAGCTTTCGGGCGGCATGCGCAAGCGCGCGGGGCTGGCGCGGGCACTGGCGCTGGATCCCGAGTTGCTGTTTCTGGACGAGCCGACGGCGGGTTTGGATCCCATAGGGGCCGCAGCCTTTGATGAGTTGATCCGGTCGCTGGCGAACGATCTGGGTTTGACCGTCTTTATGATCACGCATGATCTCGATAGCCTGTATGCCATCTGCGACAAGGTCGCGGTGCTGGCGGACAAGCACGTCGTGACCAAGGCGACTGTTTCCGAACTTGAGCGTTCGGATCATCCCTGGATCCATGAGTATTTCCATGGTCCGCGAGGGCGCGCCGCCCACAGGACCGGCTGAGGAGCCACACCGACATGGAAAGAGACGCCCATTACGCAGCAGTCGGGATCGCCACGGTCGCCCTGGCGGTGGCCCTGATCATCTTCTCGATCTGGCTGGCACGCCTGTCGTTCAACGAAGAGTACGACGTCTATGACATCGTCTTTTATGGACCGGTGCGCGGACTGTCCGAGGGCGGTGAGGTCCATTTCAACGGCATCCGCGTCGGCCTGGTGACCGATCTGCGCCTCGACCAGGAAAAGGGCGACCAGGTCGTGGCCCGTATCCGTATCGACGCCACCACACCGGTCCGCGTGACGTCGCGTGCCCAGCTGGAGCCGCAGGGCATTACCGGGCTGAACTATATCCAGATCACCGCCGGGACCGAGGGCAGCGCCCTGTTGAAGACCCAGTATCCAAACAATGTCGTGCCTGTGATCCAGAGCCAGCCCAGCCCCATTGCGGAACTGCTGTCGGGGTCCGGCACGGTGCTGGCCCAGACCGTCGATGCGCTCAACCGGATAAACCGGGTGCTGTCGGACGAGAACATCCGTTCCTTCTCGGTCAGTGTTCGTAATATCGAGGCGCTGAGCACCGAGCTGGAGGCCCGCAAGGGCATGTTCGGCGAGCTGGAACAGGCGCTGGTCCGCGCCAATGCCGCCATGGCGGAGTATCAGGCGCTGGGCGAATCCGCGCGTCGTCTGGTCGAGACCGACGGGCAGCAAGCCGTGGCCAATATGAACAGGGCGGCCGAACAGGCCGTCGAAGCGGCCGAGTCTGCCAATCGCCTGATCGGGAGTCTGGAAGGTCCGGTCAACGACTTCGCGGCCAGTGGGCTGCCGCAGCTGGAGGAGGCCATCCGTGGCCTGGACGAAGCGACGCAGTCCCTGGAAGATCTGGTCGAGGAGGTTCGCACCAGTCCGCGCGAGTTCATCTCGCGGCCGTCATCCAACGAGCTGGAGGTTCAGCCATGATCATGCGGTCAACGACGCTCGTCCGGCGGGTTCTTTCGGCGGCCTCGGGCCTGACGGCGGCTGCAATGCTGCTGGGCGGCTGTGCCCTGCTGTCGACGCCGGACCCGGTGCAGCTTTACCGGTTTGGGCCGCTGGACAGCCCCTATGTGGGCGAGCGGAACACGGCGAGTGTGCAGGTGTCGCTGCGCCGGATCGAGTTTCCCGAAGCGGTCGCGGGCCAACGCATCCTCTCGGTTACCGGCAATGAAGCGGCCTATCTGGCAGGGGCTCGCTGGGTCTCCGATGCAGACGAGTTGTATACCCAGAGCCTGGAAATGGCTTTCGGCTCCGGCGGGTCCGGCGTTCGTCTGATCGGGGGACGGGAGCTGACCCGCGCCGATGCCGGTCTCGATGTCGACATCACGACTTTTGAGACCCGCTATGCCGCGCCGGGCGCGGTGCCATCGGTGGTCATCTCGGCCCGGGCCCGCCTGCTGGCGATGCCCGAACGGACGGTCGTGTCGGAGCAAATCTTTTCGGTCAGCCAGCCCGCGAGCGACAATCGCCTGGGAGCGATTGTTTCAGCCTATGACTCGGCGACGCAGGATCTGAACCAGCAGATCGTTACGTGGGTCGAGGCCAATGCCGCCCGCGCCGCCCGCGCGGACTGACAGCTTCGGCTCGTCATCCTCCGGCTTGATCGGAGGATCGGTTCGGGCAGGCCGTTATCCCTGGCGGGCGGCACCGATCCTCGGGTCAAGCCCTAGGGATGACGAAGGTCAGCCCTTCCGAAGGGCCTCCAGCCGGGTGACCTGGGCATTGCGACGGTCCTGGGCCTGGGTGACGTCGGCCTTGATGCGGTTGAGCGTGGCCAGCAGTCGGTCCCGCAGGGCCTCCAGTTCCGAAATGTCGGGTCGCACCTTGCGCGGGCGCTTGCGGTCCAGCCCCAGTCGCGCGGTCCAGTCTTCCTGCCAGGCGTTCAGAGCCGGGGCAGCACGGCGGACGGAGGCTGCAGCCCAGGAGTCGGCGTTCTGGATGGCGCGCGCGCAGGGCAGGGCAGCGACGCCCGAGGCCCGGTGGCCGTCCAGATCGTCAAGCCTTGTACGCAGGGCCTGATGGGGATCGACGGGCGTCTCATCGCCCTCTGCGGCGACCGGGGGCGGGGTCAGTGCAGCCAGCCCGACCCGGACGTGGCCGTGAATCTCACGAACGCCTTCGCGCAGGACATCGAGCGCGCCGTTCAGCGACGCGCCGCGCGTTTCGACGCCCTTCAGTCGCTCCTCGATCTCGGCCAGCGTGTCCTTGACCGTGCGGCCAGCGGCCTGGAACGCCGCGCGAAAGCGCTTCAGGCGCCCATTCCGGCTGTCGAACAGGCCGGCCAGGCCGCGCCGGGGCTCAAGCTCGCGGGGATGCAGTCCCTCGACACAGGCGATCAAATGGTCGATGCGAGCGCTGGCTTCGGTCAGGTCGCCCGTGCGGGCCTCAGCCAGCACACGATCCAGACAGTCGCGCACGGACTGGCGCGAACGCTCGCCATAGGCGGTGGCATCCGCCTGAACCTCGGCCTGCATGGCCTGTACGCGTTCAGGATCGGGCTCCGGAATTCCGAAGAAGCGCCCGCTACCGTCAGCCATCTCATCACCCTCCACTTCGGCCTGTTCCGGCCGATTGGAGGCACTATGCCAGCGACTTGAGCTTTTCGGAAATTGTGTAGGTTGCCTCGGTCTTTGCCGCGACCTCTTCCAGCGTCACGCCGTCGGCCAGTTCGACCAGCTCCAGCCCCGTGCCGTCCGGCTTGACGTCGAAGACGCACAGGTCGGTGATGATGCGGCTGACCACGCCCGTGCCGGTCAGCGGCAGGGTGCAGGCCTTCAGCACCTTGGACTGGCCATGCTTGTTGGCGTGATCCATGACCACCACCACACGCTTGACGCCGGCGACGAGGTCCATGGCGCCGCCCATGCCCTTCACCAGCTTGCCCGGGATCATCCAGTTGGCGATGTCGCCGTTCTCGGCCACTTCCATGGCGCCGAGGATGGACAGGTTGATATGGCCGCCGCGGATCATGGCGAAGCTGTCGGCCGAGCTGAAATAGCTGGTCTCCGGGATTTCCGAGATGGTCTGCTTGCCGGCGTTGATCAGGTCGGGGTCGACCTCGTTCTCATAGGGGAAGGGGCCCATGCCCAGCATGCCGTTCTCGGACTGGAGAGTGACCTCCATGCCGTCGGGAATATAGTTGGCGACCAGGGTCGGGATGCCGATGCCAAGGTTCACATAGAAGCCGTCCTGCAGCTCTTTCGCGGCGCGTTCAGCCAGTTGTTCGCGGGTGCGGGGCATGGATCAGGCTCCCTCTCTCTGACGGACCGTGCGCTGTTCGATGCGCTTTTCGAAGGTGCCCTTGATCAGGCGGTCGACATAGATGCCGGGGGTGTGGATCTGGTCGGGGTCCAGCGAGCCGGTCGGCACGATTTCCTCGACCTCGACCACGCAGGCCTTGCCCGCCGTCGCCATCATGGGGTTGAAGTTGCGCGCCGTCTTGCGGAACACGAGGTTGCCGCGCTCGTCGGCCTTCCAGGCCTTGACGATCGACAGGTCGGCGACCAGCCCCGTTTCCATCACATAGTCGCGGCCGTCGAAGGTACGGACTTCCTTGCCCTCGGCCACCAGGGTGCCGACGCCGGTCGCGGTGAAGAAGGCCGGGATGCCCGCGCCGCCCGCCCGGATGCGCTCGGCCAGGGTGCCCTGCGGGTTGAACTCCAGCTCCAGCTCACCGGCCAGATACTGGCGCTCGAACTCCTTGTTCTCGCCGACGTAGGACGAGATCATCTTCTTGATCTGGCGGGTTTCCAGCAGCTGGCCGAGGCCGAACCCGTCGACGCCGGCGTTGTTGGAGATGACCGTCATCCCCTTGGTGCCGCTGTCGCGCAGGGCGGCGATCAGGTTCTCGGGGATGCCGCACAGGCCGAAGCCGCCGGCCATCACGGTCATGCCGTCGAAGGTCAGACCTTCGAGCGCACTCTTGGCGTCAGGGTAGAGTTTCCTCATCGCTTCCTCTTATTTTCATCGTCTGATGAAATTGGGTCCGTCTGTTCGGTCTCTAGTGTGACCGGTCGCGGGGGGCAACCCCGGGAGCGGTCACAGGACTGTGCCGTGGGTTACCGGGTCAGCCGGAGGAGCACCCCGGACGCGGTACCGGGCCCCCTTGAACATCAGTTTGATGGCCTCCCAGTGAATGGCGGCGATCACCTTCCAGGTCAGCAGCGGATGGGACCAGAAGGCCCGCGCCAGATTGCGGTCGTCGAGCGGGCGGTGACGGCCGGCAAAGGTCGCAGTCAGGATCGGCTCATCGCGGCGCCGCACGGCCACGGTGACGGACAGATCCTGCCCCGGCGGGCGCACGATGAAGTCATAGGTCATGCCCATGTCCATAAAGGGGCTGACGAAGAAGCGTTTGGGCGCGGTCTGCCGGCGGTCGCCGAGCTCGCCCTCGGGCCTCGCGATCAGATAGCTGTGTCGTTCGCCAAAGGTGTTGGACACTTCATAGACCAGCGCGGCCAACGCGCCGTCTGGCCGGTAGCAGAAATAGACGCTGAGCGGATTGAAGCCGTAGCCGAGGATGCGCGGCATGGTCAGCAGCCGGATCGGGCCGCCGTCAAGATCGACGCCCGCGGCGGACAGCTGATCCTCGATCTGGGCCCGCAACGGACGAGGATCGCCCTTTCGACCGTAGTCGCCCGCGTTCCAGCGCATCACCCCCCACCGCCCGGGCCGCAACCATTTCAGGCGAGACAGCTTCGCCTCCGCCGCATCGAGGTCGAGCAGCAGCATATAGACACGGTAGCGCAGCCGGTGGTGGAAGGGGCGCACCCGCCTGTGGGTGACCTCGCCGATATAGAGACCGAAGGCAGGCGGTGTCGTCACGCGGCCCTTTCCAGAGCGGAGGTCGGCGGGGGCCCGACATGGATGCGTCCGCTCTCGTTCTCGACTGACCAGGGCCGACGCAGGCCGCCCAGTTGTTCGGCCACGGCCAGGCCCGACTGTATGCCGTCCTCGTGGAAGCCTGAGCCGAACCACGCGCCACAGAACCAGACATTGCGCTGTCCCTGCAGACTCCACAGCGCCTTCTGGGCCGCCAGCGCGGCACCGTTGAAGACGGGGTGCTCATAGTCCCACTCGCCGAGGATGGTGTCGGCGGCGGGATCTAGCGCCGGGTTCAGGCTGACGAACAGCGGTGGGCCCTTCAGGCTCTGAAGCTCGTTCATCCAGTAGGTCACGCCGCCCTCGCCGGCGCGGGCGGAGTAGCCGACGTGGGTCCAGGCGGCCCAGGCCTTGCGCCGCTTCGGCATCAGGGCCGTGTCGCGATGCAGGACCGCGCGGTTGGGCCGGTAACCGATAGCGCCCAGCAGGCGGCGCTCTTCAGCCGAGGGGGCCTCCAGCAGGACCAGGGCCTGATCCGAGTGGGTGGCCAGCACCACGGCGTCGAAGCGCTCGAACCGCCCGTCGTCAAAGCGCAGGGCGGCGCCGTCGCGACCGCGGACGACGCTCTTGATGCCCGCATTGGTGACGACTTCGCCCTGGAACTCGGCCAGCAGCCGGCTGACGTACTCGCGCGATCCGCCGGTCACCGTCCGCCAGGTGGGACGGACGTCATACTTCAGCAGATTGTGGTTCATGTAGAAGCGGACGAAGGCCGCGGCCGGATAGTCGGTCATCTGGTTGAGCGTGCACGACCAGATGGCGGCCGCCTGGGGCAACAGGTGGGCGTTACGGAACAGGGGGCCATAGCCAGACCGGGTCAGATAGGCGTCCAGCGTCTCGCCGGTGCGCTCCAGCTCGGGCAGATCCTTTGGCGCCTGTTTCTGGAAGCGCAGCAGGTCGCCGATCATGCGCCAGAATCTGGGGCTGGCGTAGTTGCGCTTCTGGGCGAACAGGGCGCCGATCCCGTGGCTGGAATACTCCAGCGCGCCATCGTCGATCGACACGGCAAACGACATGTAGGCCGGCTGCGTCGGCACCGACAGATGCTCGAACAGGGCCTTCAGATTGGGATAGTTGGTCTCGTTATAGACGATGAAGCCGGTGTCGACGGCGGTACTGTGACCGTCGTCCTCAACCGTGACTGTATTGGTGTGGCCACCGATCCGGTTTTCAGCCTCATACAGGGTCACCCGATGCTGTCTCGACAGCAACCATGCGGCGGAGAGGCCCGCAATCCCCGAGCCTACGACCGCGATCCTCCGACCGGGGCCAGGCTGTGTCGAACCGAGGTCGGAATTCACCAGATGCGGGCTCATGTTCTCTCCCTGAAGCCGTCTTTGAGGCAGTTACGCGACGGGGGACAGGTCGGATGAGTCATCCAGGCTCCGGTTGAAGTCGTAAATGTCGAAAACCGGACACATCCGGGCGGAGCCTTTACGCCCGGAACAACGTTTGGTTGCCAGCTTAGCCATAGGACCGGGGCCTTTTATGAATCCAGCGACCGCCGCCATCCGCCAGCTTCAGGATGCGCCCTTTCCCGATCCGGTGACCCGCTGGGCCATCGACAGTCTGGTTTCGGAGGCGCGCAAGCGACTGGATCGCGAGGCACCGCACGACGAGGGCGCCTTTGCCCGGTCGATGGCCGAACGCCCGGTGGCCGAACACACCGACGCGGCCAATGACCAGCACTATGAGCTGCCGCCCGAATTCTTTGAGATCTGTCTGGGTGATCGGCTGAAATACTCCTGCTGCCTCTATCCGACCGGCGACGAGACGCTGGACGAGGCGGAGGTGCTGGCGCTGCGGGAAACCTGCGAGCATGCCGATCTGGCGGACGGCCAGACCATTCTGGAACTGGGCTGTGGCTGGGGCTCGCTGAGCCTGTGGATGGCCGATCAGTATCCGAATTCGCGGATTGTGGCGGTGTCGAACAGCCATGGGCAGCGGGGTCACATCGAGGCGCAGGCGCTCGCTCGCGGGCTTGGCAACCTGACGGTCATCACCTGCGACATGAATGATTTTGAGGCTCCCGCCGACGTGGCCGGACAGGTAGACCGGATCGTCTCGGTCGAAATGTTCGAGCATATGGCCAACTGGCGGGCGCTGCTGACCCGGGCGCGGGGCTGGCTGAAGCCCGACGGGCGGATGTTCATTCACATCTTCACGCACCGCGACGCGCCGTACAGGTTCGATCACACCGACAGTGGGGACTTCATCGCCCAGCACTTTTTCACCGGCGGTGTCATGCCCAGCCGGGGCCTGATCCGGCAGTTCCCCGACCTGTTCGAGGTCGAGAGCGAATGGACCTGGAACGGCGAACACTATGCGCGGACGGCCCGGCACTGGCTGGCCAATATGGACCAGAATGCCGACCGAGTCGCCGAGCTGATGGCCGAAACCTATGGCGCCGATGCGCGTCTGTGGACCCGGCGCTGGCGGCGGTTCTATCTGGCGACCGCCGGCCTGTTTGGAAATGACGGGGGCCGCACCTGGGCGGTCAGCCACTATCGTCTCAGGCCCGCGGCGGGCTGAGCAGGGAGGAAGGACATGCTGAAATATCTGGCGGGCTATCTGGGCGCGGGTCTGGCGTTCGCGGCGATCGACGCCGTGTGGCTGACCACCATGACCAACCGCCTCTACAAGCCGATCCTCGGGCCGATCCTGGCGGACAAGCCGGACATGAAGGCGGCTGTCGCCTTCTATCTGATCTACATCGCGGGGATTGTATTCTTCGCCATTTCGCCGGCGCTTCGGGACGGTGGACTGGCACGGGCAGCGTTGAACGGCGCGGTCCTCGGCTTCATCGCCTATGCCACCTATGACCTGACCAATCAGGCGACATTGAATGTCTGGTCCAGTCGCCTGACCCTCATCGATCTGGCGTGGGGCACGGTCCTGACCCTTTCGGCGTCCAGCATTGGCTATCTGGCCGCGCGCTGGGCCGAGAGCCGCGCCGGCGGCTGACGCATTTTAACCTTGTTGTTCGCCACAGGCGCGCAAGTGCTGTTCTGAGCCACGGGATCGGTTAATCTGTCGGCGAGGCTCGGGCTTGAGCCGCTGTATTCGTCGGGGGACGGCGTGCGCGCTGGCATCAACGCATTGACGGTGGCCTTTGTGGTCGGGGTTCTGGCAGGCCTGCTGCTGACCCCAGACGGTCGCGCCTGGTTGAGCAACCCCACGCTGATGCTGGGCGGGCAGGCCAATGCCTCGGCCACCGCCACCGAGACCGCTGTTGCCGACGTGCCGGTCGAGGTCGAGGCTCCAGTTGTTCCCACCAGCTCGCTCAAGGCTCGCTACGCGGACGGCACCCTGACGATCGGCGTGTTCGGCGACTCCATGGCGGATGGCCTGTGGGCGGCTCTGTACCGCGATCTTGGTGATCTGGACGGCGTCGATGTGGTCAAGTTCAGCGAAGTCTCGACCGGCCTCAGCCGTTATGACTATGTGGACATCCAGGCCAAGAGCACCCGCCAGCTGTCGGAGCGCCCGGTCGATGTGGCGGTGGTCTTGTTCGGCACCAACGACGCCCAGGCGATTGTCATTGACGGCCAGATTCACCCGTTCGGCAGCGACGGCTGGAAAGCCGCCTACGCCCAGCGGGTCGACAATCTGGTCGCGCTGATGCGGTCGCGCGGGGCCGAGGTCTACTGGGTCGGCCTGCCCCGCATGAAGAGCAGCGGCTTTGACGGGCGGATGACGATCATCAACGACGTCGTCGAGGCGCGCATGACGGCGCTGGGCGTGCCGTATTTCGACACCGTGGCCCTGACCTCGAACGAGGCGGGCGGCTATGAGGCCTATCTGAGCGATGAGGACGGCCGCCGCCGCCTCATGCGCGCGGGCGACGGCATCCATATGAGCATGAGCGGCTATCTGCGCATGGCCGATCCCGTGGCCGACCGGCTTAAGGCGGACATGGGTGTGACAGAGGCCGAGGCCGCTGCGGCGACGCCCTGAGCCATGACGATCCGGGCCGCTGCGGCAGCTGTGATCGTGTCCCTGACGGTGGGCCTGACGGCCTGTCGCGCCCAGACCCCTTATCTGCCGGTCGAGCGCCCGGCGCCGGGCAAGACGGTCTGTGGCGCGCCGGTCTGCGGGGCCGAATTCCTGGCGCCTGCATTCCTGAAGCTGGAGACCGCTGATGGCACGGGCGCGGGTCGTGTCCACATCCTGCAGATCGGCGACAGCCACACGGCGGGCGACCAGATCAGCGGTCAGGTTCGCAGCCGCATGCAGGCCCGCTTCGGACGCGGCGGTCGAGGCATCCTGCCGCCCGGACTGCCTTACACCGGTTATGCCCCGCGTCAGGTGAGCGTGGCGGCGACCGGCGCCCGTTATTTGCCGGCCCCGCTGATCGCGGGCGACACGCGGGTGCCGATGGGCCTGGCGGGCGGGCGGGGGCGGCTGGAGGCCGGGGATCACCTGTCCCTCATCGTCGACCCGGGCGTGCCCCTGACCACGATCGGCGTCTGCGGTCAGGCCGGGCCGGACCGGGGCACGCTGCACATTGTGCCAGAGATCGGCTTGCCGCAGTCCATCAACTTTCGCCGGGGCACTGCCGGGCCCCTTTGTGCCGCAGTCGCCCTTTCGCCCGGTGATGCCGGCCTGACGTTGGTGGCCGCAGACGCCCCGGTGGTGGTGGACGATGTCCGGTTGTGGAGCGAGGGGGGGCTTAGCCTGTCCAATCTCGGGGTCGTCGGCTCGACCCTGATGGATCTGGAAGGGCGCGATGCGTCGACGGTCGAAGCCCAGTTGCGGGCCGATCCGCCGAATCTGATCCTGCTGGCCTATGGCGTCAATGAGGGTTTCGACGACCACTTCGATCCGCAGGTCTATGAGCAGGTGCTGCGAGGTCGGATCGCCTGGCTGCGGCAGGTGGCGCCCGAGGCCAGCTTGATGATCATCGGCGCGCCGGACGGGCTGCGCCGCGGTCAGTTGGCCACCGGTCCACAACGCTGGTCACAAAGCTGTGGCAGCGAGGGAGAATGGCAGACGCCGCCCGCCCTCGCGCTGGTCCGGGATGTGCAACGCCGGGTATCCGAAGACTTGGGTGTGGCATTCTGGGACTGGTACGGACGTATGGGCGGGGCGTGTTCGGCGGATCGACTGGCAGGCTTGGGCGATCCCTTGATGCGCGGTGACCGGGTGCATTTCACGGCGACCGGCGCCGAGTGGATCGGGGACATCCTCGCGGATGATCTGATGTCCACCTACGACGGCTGGCGTGCCAGCCGGACCGGCGGAGACTGATCAATGCTGTTTCCGACGCTCGCCTTTGGCGTCTTCTTCCTGTTCGTCTATTTCACCTCGTGGTCGCTGGACCGTGAGAACGGCCGCCGCAAACTCTTCCTGCTGCTGGCCAGCTGGTTCTTCTATGCCCAGTGGGACTGGCGGTTTGTCGGCCTGCTGATCCTGTCGGCGGCGCTGAACTGGGGCGTGGCTGCCCTGATCTCCCGCAATGACAGTTCGGCCCGGCGCAAGTGGCTGGTGGCGCTCGGGGTCCTGCTCAATCTGCTGATCCTCGGCTTTTTCAAATACTACGGCTTCTTCATCGAGCAGATGGCGGACCTGCTGACCCGGGTCGGTTGGGAGCGGGATCTGCCACTGTTGCAGGTGGTGCTGCCGGTCGGGATCAGCTTCTTCACCTTCCAGGGCATCAGCTATGTCGTGGACGTGCATCGCCGAACGGCCAAGCCGGCCGACAGCCTGCTCGACGTGATGTTGCTGATGAGCTTCTTCCCGCAACTGGTGGCCGGCCCGATCATCAGGGCCTCTGACCTGTTGCCGCAGTTTGCCAGATCACCGCGTCTGACGCGCGAGGCGGCGACGCTGGGTCTGCTTCTGATCGTCTGGGGGCTGTTCAAGAAGACGATCATTGCCTCGGAGCTGTCCGTCAATCTGGTCGATCCGGTCTTCTTTGACCCGTCAGCCTACGGGGCGTTAGACATCGCCGCAGCCGTGTATGGCTATGCGGTTCAAATCTATTGCGACTTCTCGGCCTATTCTGACATGGCCATCGGGACCGGCCTGCTGCTCGGCTATTCCTTCCCGCGCAACTTTGACCAGCCCTACCGGGCGTCCTCGATGCAGCAGTTCTGGCGCCGCTGGCATATCAGCCTGTCCAGCTGGCTGCGCGACTATCTCTATGTCCCACTGGGCGGAGGCAAGAAGGGCCTCTGGTCGTCCAGCCTCAATGTGATGATCACCATGTTGCTGGGAGGGCTGTGGCACGGGGCTGCCTGGACCTTTGTTGCCTGGGGGGCACTGCATGGCGGGGTTCAGGTGATCGAGCGGCTGGGCCGGGCCGCCTTCGGGGGGCGCAAGGTGATCCCGACGGTGGTCGGCGTGCTGGTCACCTTCCACATCGTCTGCCTGGGCTGGATCCTGTTCCGGGCCGAGACCTTTGAGCTCGCCTGGGCCATGATTGAGGGGCTGGGGCGGATGGCGCCGCTGGCCGTGACCACACCCTTCATGCTGGGCCTGATCGTCATCGGTCTGGGAATGCATTGGCTGCCGCCACGCGCGGCCGAGGGGCTGGCGCTGAGGCTGAAGGCGGCGCCATCGCTGACGCTGGGCCTGCTGGTCGGAGCGGCCTTCCTGCTGGTTGAGGCCATGCGCCCGGACGGCGTGGCCCCCTTCATCTATTTCCAGTTCTAGGGGAGGGTAGAGCACCATGGCCGATCATCCCGACGACCCCAATAATCCTCACGACCCCCGGGATCCCGTCGATCCGTTCCCGACGGATTTCCCCCAGCCACCGCCGTCGCGCTTCCCGCCGGTTGGGCAGGAGGTCATGCCACCGGTCGAGACCCCGGCCCCGCCGCCGGTGGATCCGGTCGATCCGCCCAGCGACTGGAATGCCGGCGCCGATGCCCACGACCTGCCGCTGGAGACGAAGCGGCCCAGCCGGCTGAAGATGCTGGGGCAGATGGCCTTTCCGCCGCCGCCGCCTGCCGATGAAGAGACCCTGGCCGCCCGCGATCGCCGCTGGACCAGCCGGGTGATCGTGATCGTGACGGCCCTGATGCTGGTGTTCAACGGGGCCTCGATCCAGAACTGGGCGCGGCAGCAGGCGCCCAACTGGTTCACCGTCACGGTGCAGCAGGTTGCCGATGTCTGGATGGCCCAGGTCTCGCAACTCGGCGCCGACCAGCCGCGCCAGGCCATCCGCGACGCCTATCAGGACGCCCACGACGCCCGCTTTCCGGGGCAGGACCCGGTCTGAGGCAATCGCGCGCTTGACCCGCGCGACCCCCGGCCCCTAGCTTGCCGCGCCCTCACAGTCGGGGGGCATTATCGGGGTGGATCACATGCGGCGTCGTCATTGGATGAATGGACTTTCGGCTCTGGCGGTTATGACCGCCGTCCCGGCGATGGCGCTGGCCGCGATGGCCCCTTCGACCGTGCTGGCCCAGGCAGCCGCCACCGACCCTGTTGTCTATCAGCAGCCCCCGGCCCCGATCGCCCAGATCCTCGACACCCTGCCCAGTCCAGCGCCCAGCCTGAGCCCGGACAGCGACACCCTGGCCCTGTTTGATCGCTCGAATCTGCCGCCGATCTCGGAGCTGGCCGAGCCCATGCTGCGGCTGGGCGGCTATCGCATCAATCCGCGTAACACCGGCCCGGCTAACAGTCGGGTCAGCTGGCTGACGGGCCTTAGCCTGAAAGGGCTGGATGGCGCCGAGGCGGAGGCTGTTGAGCTACCCGAGGGTGCTCGTTTCACCTCGCCCAGCTGGTCGCCGGACGGGAACGGCATCGCCTTCCTGATGGATGAGCCCGAGGGCCTGGCCTTGTGGGTCGTGGATGTCGAAAGCCGCGAGGCGCGACGCCTGACCGCCCCTGTGATCAATGCGGCCGCCGGCACGGGTATCGACTGGCTGCCTGACAGCTCCGGGCTTCTGGTCCGGGCCATCCTGGAGGGCCGCGGCGCCGCCCCCGACGTGACCCGTCCGCCGTCCGGCCCGATCGTCGAGGAAAGCATGGGACGCGCGGCGCCGGTCCGCACCTATCAGGACCTGCTGTCCAGCCCGGGCGATGAGGCCCTGTTCGACCACTATTTTACCAGCCAGCTGATGCTGGTGCCGCTGGACGGCCCGGCAAAGCGGATCGGCCAACCCGGCGTGATCCTGGATGCCTCCCTGTCGCCGGACGGGCGCTTCATCCTGCAGAACGTGGCCAAGCGACCCTACAGCTATGTCGTGCCCGCGCGCCTGTTCCCCGCTGATGTGGTGGTCACGGACCTGAACGGTCAGCCGGTTCATCGGGTCGCTGACCTGCCGCTGCGGGACAATGTGCCGACGCCGTTCGATGCCGTGCCGACCGGCCCGCGCTCGGTCCAGTGGCGGGCCGATGCCGACGCTACCCTGGTCTGGGTGGAGGCGCTGGACGGGGGTGATCCCGCCAACGAGGTCGCCGCACGGGACCGGGTGCTGATGCTGGACGCGCCCTTCAGCGGTTCGCCGACCACCCTGATCGACCTGCCGGAGCGTTATGCCGGCATCCAGTGGGGCCGCGAGGATATCGCCCTCGTCAACACCCGCTGGTTCAACACCCGCCACGAGATGCGCTTTGTCGTTGATCCGTCCAACCCGGGCGAGGGGCGCAAGCTGATCGATCGGAACTATCAGGATCGCTACAATGATCCCGGTTTCCCGGTGATGGAGGACAATGGTCGTGGCCGTTCCGTGATCCAGTTCGCGAACAATGGCTCGGCCATCCTGATGTCGGGGCAGGGGGCGACGCGGGAAGGCGCCTATCCCTTCCTCGCGGCCATGGACCTTGGGACCGGCGAGCAGACCGAGCTGTGGCGCTCGGCCCCGGGTGAGTATGAGACCCTTGTCGGCATTCTGGACGACGAGGGCACCCGCCTGGTGACCCGCCGCGAGACCCTCACCGAGCCGGCCAATATCCAGCTGCGCGACCTGTCGGACGGCAGCCGCACGGCCCTGACGGCCTTTCCTGACCCCGCGCCGCAACTGGCCGATGTCACCCGCCAGCTGATCACCTATGAACGGGCCGACGGGGTGCAGCTGTCGGGCACGCTCTATCTGCCGGCGGGCTATGACAAGGATCGTGACGGTCCCCTGCCGCTGCTGATGTGGGCCTATCCGGCCGAGTTCACCGATGCCAGCGTGGCGGGGCAGGTGGTCGATACGGCCAACCGCTTCGTACGTCCGGGCGGCTCCAGCCACCTGTTCCTGCTCACCCAGGGCTATGCCATCCTGGACAACCCCTCCATGCCGATCATCGGCGTCGACGGGGCGGAGCCCAATGACACCTATATCGAACAGCTGTCGGCCTCGGCGTCGGCGGCCATCGACGCTGTGGTCGAGATGGGTGTCGCCGACCGCGACCGGATTGCCGTCGGCGGCCACAGCTATGGCGCCTTCATGACGGCCAATTTGCTGGCGCACACGGACCTGTTCCGGACCGGCATCGCGCGCTCGGGGGCCTACAACCGGACCCTGACCCCGTTCGGCTTTCAGGCCGAACAGCGCACCTACTGGCAGGCCGGCGACACCTATACGGAGATGTCGCCCTTCACCTATGCCGATCAGGTCAATGAGCCCATCCTGCTGATCCACGGCGAGGCGGATGACAATTCGGGCACCTTCCCGGTCCAGTCCGAGCGCTTCTACGCCGCGCTCAAGGGCCACGGAGCGACGGTTCGTTATGTCGTGCTGCCGCTGGAGGCGCACGGCTATCGCGCGCGGGAGTCCGTCGGTCACACCCTGTGGGAAATGACCCGCTGGCTGGATCAGTACGTCAAGAACGCCGGCCCGCGCGACTAGGGGCCTGCCGGGGCGCATACCGTCAGCTTTCAACAGGTGTGCGGCGGCGGCCGATCATTCCATGCTCTCTCATTGACAGGGAGGCTGAAATGACAGTTCACTCGTATCTGAGGGCGGGCGCGGCGGCGGTCGGCATGGCGGTGGCCCTGTCCGGCTGCATGTCGCTGATCACCGGCGGCGATCTGATCCGCGACGGGGAGCGGATGGCGCGCTTCACCTTCGAGAACCGGTCCGATGGCCAGCCGTTTGACACCATCCTGATCTCGACCTGCCAAGCCTCGTCCTATGGTCTGGACCGTTTGCCCGAGGGGGTAGTTGTTCGTCCGGGTCAGTCCCACAGCTGGGACGTCTCGGCGGGCTGCTATGACGTCATGGCCGGCAATGTGGGCGACGGCTCCACGCCCGGCGAGCGGATTAGGATTCCGCCGCGCACTCACTTCACCCTCTATTACGACGGAAAGGGCACCTCGCGCGAAGAGGTGCGCTGAGGCATCGATCCGACGAAACGGCCGCGGGATCCACAATGCCTTTGAACAGGTTCGCCCGGGGGCATAAAGGAGGGGGATGGCATTTGAACCTGTACCGCTCCAGTCGCTGGAGCGCGGCTATCTCAGGGTCTTGCGTATCCGATCAGCCCTTGGCTGGTTGATCGCATTGGCGGTGGCGACGGCCGTGGAGGCCGTGCTGTACTGGCAGGCGAACATGCTGCCCGGTGTCGTGGCGGGCCCGGTGGGTGTCCTCGGCGTGATCTCGACGATCTTCTTCGTACCGCGTCGCTGGCGTCGCTGGGGCTATGCCTTCACCGATCGGGAGTTGCACGTGGCCCACGGCTGGCTGACGCGCGTTCACACGGTGGTTCCGGTCGCCCGGGTCCAGCATATCGACGTGAGTCAGGGGCCGCTCGAGCGAAGTGCCGACGTTGCGACCCTGATCCTGCATACGGCTGGCACCGAGAACAGCCTGGTGGCGCTATCTGGTATCAGTCGCCGTCGGGCGGAGGAAATCCGGGATGTGATCCGCGGCCGGATCAGCGACGCGCCCTGGTGAACGCCGCGGACGCATCAATTGCCACTGAAGTCATGCCGCCAAGGCGGCTGGACCCACGCACCATCCTGGTTCAGTCCCTGCGGGGCGCTCCGTCCCTCGTGTTCGGTATTCCCGTCGTACTCGCCTGGTCGCGGGGCGAAGGCATAGCTCTGGGGGCCCTGTTTATCGGGATGTCGCTGCTGGTGGCCATCGCCCTGATCTCCGCCTGGCTGCGTTGGTACACCTTTACCTATCAGATCCTGCCCGGGCAGATCGTCATCGCGCGCGGCCTGATCAAGCGAACTCGCCGGTCAATCCCTGCCGAGCGCATTCAGGACGTTTCGATCAAGCAAGGACCCTTGTCCCGGGTCATCGGGGTTGCGGAAGTCCGCATCGAAACCGGCGGCGGGGAGGCCGACGAGGGCCGGCTGGTCAGCGTCAGTCTCCCTGAAGCGCACAGGCTCCGCGAGGTCATCCGCAGCATTCGGGTGGGCGGGGCCGGTGCCGAGGCCAGCAGCGAGGACGGCATGGCCGATGCCGAGGCCCTGCTGTTTCATATGGGAATGCCGCGCCTGCTCTTCTCAGGAGTGTTCAACTTCTCGCTGGTCTGGATCGCGGCCATTTTCGGGGCTTTGCAGTACCTCGAACAGGTACTCGGCTATGGCTGGGACCGGTGGCGGGAAGTGGTCGGCGTGGCCGAGCAGGCGATTCAGTCGCAGCTCAACGGAGTGGTTCTGCTGAGTGTCGCGGCCTTCGCCATAGCCCTCGGACTGCTGGCCGGGATCACCCGAACGGTGCTTCAGAACTTTGGCTTCACCCTGACCTATGACGAGGCGCGGTTTCGCTATCGACGGGGTCTGTTGACGCGGAACGAAGTGGTGGTGGCCAAGCGCCAGATCCAGCTGGGCCTTGTCGAACGCGGGGCCGTGAGCGGGAGTCTAGGCTGGTCCGCGCTCAAGGTTCAGACGCTTGGAGGCGGCGACCAGGTTTCGGGCCGTCAGGAACTGGCCCCGTTTGCGAGGTCTCATGAGCTGGCCCCCATAATCGCCCTTGCCGGGCTTCCCTCGTTTGATCGTTCGCGCCTGAAGGCCGTCTCCGGGTGGCATATCCTGCGCGGCCTCATCGGGATGGTGGTGCTCCCGACGGTGATCGTGCTGGTGGTGTCGCTCTTCTACCCGATCGCCGCGCTGCTGCTGGTCGCAATGCCCGTGATGCTCGGGGTGGCCTTGCTGCGCCGCCGTCGTCACCGGTATGGGCTGGCTGCGACCAGCCTGCAGGTGACGCGCGGCGTGCTGGTGCGGCGCGAATGGACGGTGCCGTACGGCAATGTCCAGTCCGTCACGGTGCGCCGTGGGCCCTTTCAGAGACTGGTCGGCATCGCAACTGTGCGGATCGACACCGCGGGGGGCAGCGGGATCAACGGCCCACACGTCCATGACATTGAGGACGCCCGGGCGGAGGCACTTGTGCGCGACCTGATCCAGCGCGTGGAAGCCCTTCGGACCTCGACCGATACCGACCCGGCGTAGGGCGGAAGACGCTTGCCCGGCGCGGATTGGCCTCGGCTGCGCCGGACAGCTTGCCCGCCGCGAGGCCTCTAGAGCGATGTCCTTAATGGAGAAACGATGGTGGGTGATGTAGGGTTCGAACCTACGACCCGCTGATTAAGAGTCAGCTGCTCTACCAACTGAGCTAATCACCCGTATCGTCCGGCCGGGCGAGGGCCCGGTAGCGCGAAGGGGCGGACATACTGTCTCGGTCCCGCGAACGCAAGGCCGATTTCGCCCCGGAGGCTGCGGCGTTAAGCTGCGCCCTCTGAGTCGGAGAGGGCATCATGGCACGACGGGATCTGAGCGGGGCGGTCGACTTTGCCGTGCTGGAGGCCATGACCGGCGGTGATGACGCCATCTCGGAGGAGGTTCTGGCCCTGTTCGTGCAGCAGGCCGTGCTATGGTCGCCGATGCTGGACATCCGTCACGAGGGCTGGCGCGACGCCGCCCATACGGTCCGGGGGGCTGCGGCGGGGATTGGTGCCGGGGCACTGGCCGAGGCCTGTGCAGCCGCTGAAGCTGCCGAAAAGCCCGCAGCGTCGCCCCTGCTGGACCGGGTCCGGGATGCGCTGGATGTGGCGCTGGCCGATGTCGCGGCCTGGCGGCACGAGCTGATGCTGCGAGGCCTGAGAGGTTAGCCCCGAATCTGGCCCCTCGTTCGGTCCCACGTCGCGAACTCATGGGCGATGCACCGGTCGATCAGCAGGCGCCAGACCGGCTCGGCGATGTCAGGGGACAGGCCGGCTTCGCGCGCGGCGGCCAGCACCTTGGCCACCACATCCTCGATCCGGGCGTCGTCATGGACCACGTCGCGGCCGGGCTTGATGCGCGCGGCGGCCTCCATATAGCCCTGACGCTCGGCGAGCAGGGCGACCAGCGCGCGGTCCAGCGCATCGACGCCCTGACGGACCTCGGCCATGGAGGTGCAGGCCTCCGGCGCGGTACGGGGGTCCAAGGTCACGCTATCCGACAAAGGCCCGCTCCAGCACATAGTCGCCCGGCTCGGCGTTCGAGCCTTCTTTCAGCCCGTAGGTTTCCAGCAGCTCGCCGGCTTCCTTGATCATCGCCATCGACCCGCACAGCATGACCCGGTCGGTGTTGGGCGAAAAGCCGATCGGCAGCTGCAGATCGGCGAACAGATCGCCCGAGCGGATTCGATCCGTGATACGCCCCGGCGTTTCAAATCGCTCGCGCGTCACGGTGGGATAATAGATCAGCTGGGCCCGGGCCTCATCGCCGACCAGCGGGTCGTCGTGGATGTCCGTGGTAAAGAAGTCGCGATAGGCCAGATCGGCCACCTGACGCACGGTGTGGCACACGATCACCTGTCCGAAGCGGCTGTAGGTCTCGGGATCGCGCGCGACCGACAGCCAGGGGGCCAGGCCCGTGCCCGTGCCGATCAGCCACAGCCGCTCACCACCGGTCAGGGCGTCGAGCACCAGGGTGCCGGTCGGCTTCTTACCCATCAGTACCGTATCGCCCGGCTGGATCTTCTGCAGGCGTGAGGTCAGGGGGCCGTCGGGTACCTTTATCGAAAAGAACTCGAGTTCCTCGGCCCAGTGGGGGCTGGCGATGGAGTAGGCGCGCAGTACGGGCTTTCCGCCATCCGCTCCCGGCAGGCCGATCATCACGAACTCGCCCGAGCGGAAGCGGAAATCCTCGGGCCGCTCCAGGGTGAAACTGAACAGCTGCTCGGTCCAGTGGCGCACGCACAGCACCTTCAGCGCGTGGAAGGGCGACGGCCGGGCAGGGGCGGCATCCGCCGCAGGGGCAGCCGGGGTCGACGAAAGGGTCTGGGTCATTGCGCCCTATCTAGAGCGTGACGCCCGCCAGCGAAACCCGGGTGAGGCGTTCCGTCTCCGCATTCGATTTCGGGGTGACGACCGGGAAAACCCCCTCTAGCGTGCCGCCCATGAAAACCTCGACCCTTCGACACACCGTCTCCGCTCTCACCCTTGGTTCCGCGACCGCGCTGGGCGGTCTGGCCCAGGCCCAGGAGGCCGCCGATCCGTCGATCCTGACGCCCGAGCGGGTATTTTCCAGCCCGTCGCTGAACGGGCCGGTGGCGCGCGGCGTCAGCCTGTCACCCGATGGCCAGCTGGTCGCCTTCCTGCGCTCGCGCGAGGACGATGTAGATGTGCTGGACCTGTGGGCCGTGTCGGTCGACGGCGGCGAACCGTTCAAGCTGATCGACGCCCGCGCTCTGGTGCCCGACGCGGGGGAACTGTCCGAAGCCGAGAAAGCCCGGCGCGAGCGGATGCGGATCAGCGCCCGGGGCGTGGTCGAATACGCCTGGGACCAGCAGGGCCGTTATATCCTCGCCCCGCTGGAAGGCGACATCTTCCTCGCCGAGCGCCCCAACGACTCAGGAGGGGGCGGGGCCGTGCGCCGCCTGACCGAGACCGAGGCCGACGAGATCGACGCCAAGGTCAGCCCGGACGGCAACTATGTCTCGTGGGTGCGGGACCAGGACCTGGTCGTCTATGACCTCGCCAGCGGTCAGGAAATGGCCATCACGACGGACGGCGAGGGCCTGATCACCTGGGCCACGGCCGAGTTCATCGCCCAGGAAGAGATGGACCGCGACACCGGCTACTGGTGGAGCCCGGACGAACGCTACATCGCCCTGCAGCGCACGGACGAGTCGACGGTGGATGTGGTGCCGCGTCTGGACATCACCGGCGGCGGTGCCAGCGTCATCGAGCAGCGCTATCCCCGTGCGGGCCGGCCCAATGCGGTCGTCGATCTCTATGTGCATGACCGCACGACGGGCGAACGGGTCAAGGTCGACCTCGGGGACAACACCGACATCTATCTGGCCCGCGTGGCCTGGTCGGTCGATGGCCAGACCCTGTATGTCCAGCGCCAGTCGCGCGACCAGCAGACGCTCGACCTGCTGACCGTGGACCCGACGACGGGCCAGTCGCAGGTGATCCTGACCCAAACCAGCCCGGCCTGGGTGAGCCTGACGCACAATTTCAGGCCGCTGGCCGACGGGCGCTTCATCTGGTCGTCGGAAGAGAGCGGCTGGCGCCACCTGTATCTGTATGACCGCGACGGAACCCTGATCCGGCCGATCACGACCGGCGATTATGCGGTCAAGGCGCTGGACGGGGTCAACCTTGCGACCGGCGACGTCTTCTTCACCGCCTCGATGCGCGACGGAGAGGAATATCCGATCGAGCAGCAACTGTTCCGCGCCAGCCTGAACGAGACCATCACCCCGGTCGAGGTGACCCCGCGCGGCGGCTGGTGGTCGACCTCGGTCAATTCCACCGGCACGGCCTATGTCGGCAACTATACTGATCTGGAGACTCCGCCCCAGTCGGCGCTTTACCGGATTGATGGGACGCGCGTGCGCTGGATCGAGGAGAACCGGCTGGACGAAAACCACCCCTTCTTCCCCTATGTCTCGCGCCGCCAGACGCCGACCTTCGGCACGCTGGAAAGCGCAGGCGAGACCCTGGTCTGGCAGATGACCACCCCGCCGGGCTTCGACCCGTCAAAGACCTATCCCGTGGTCATGCAGGTCTATGGCGGCCCCTCGGGCGGGGGCGTGCGGAATGCCTGGCAGGCCTCGACCACTCAACTGTTGACTGAGGCCGGATACATCGTCTTCCGCCTCGATAACCGGGGCGAGGGCGAGCGCTCGACGAAGTTCAAACAGGCCCTCTATCTGACCATGGGGCAACCTGAGATCGAGGATCAGGTTCGCGCCGCCAACTATCTGAGAACGCTTCCATTCGTGGACGATGAGCGTATCGCAGCCATGGGCTGGAGCTACGGCGGCTTCATGACGCTGCACATGCTGACCGAGCCGGAGATGGGCCTGGCAGCTGCGATTTCGGGGGCCCCTGTCACGGACTGGAGCCTCTACGACACCCACTATACCGAGCGCTTCATGTCGACGCCGGAGGCCAACCCCGAGGGCTATGCAGCCTCGGACGTGGTCGATCAGCTGGACCAGCTGACCGGGCGGTTGTTGCTGATGCACGGCATGGCCGACGACAATGTCATCTTTGAAAACACCACCCGCGTGCTGGACTCGCTGCAGGCCCAGAGCATTCCGTTCGAGACCATGCTCTATCCCGGCCAGCGCCACGGCATCCGGGGCAATGAGCGGGGGCTACACCAATGGCGAACCTATCTGGATTTCCTGGATCGCACGATCGGATCGCGGTCGCCGCACGCGCAGGACTGATTGGCGCCAGCCTGCTGGCCCTGACGCTGGGCGGATGCATTAGCGTCGAGGTCACGCGGACGGATGACTGGAGCGCCGCTGAAATCGAGGCGGCTGAGGCCGCAGAACGGGCTGCCGATGCTGCGTGGGCCGCTGCCGAAGCAGGTGATGCGGACTGTCTGGAACTGCCGGACGACGTCGCAGAGCTCTGTATTGACGACCGGCTGACCACCAATGCGGTCATCACCTGGTCGCCCTCCGTTACGGAAATCGACTGGCAGCCGGGTGACGGCATTCTCGGCATGCCGATCCTGATCAAGGACAATATCGAGACCTTCGACATGCCGACCACGGCGGGATCGATGGCGCTGATCGACAATGCGCCGGGGCGCGATGCACCGCTGGTCGCGCGGCTGCGGGCCGAGGGCGGGGTGATCCTCGGCAAGGCCAATCTGTCGGAGTGGGCCAATATCCGCTCATCCGAGTCGATCAGTGGCTGGAGCGCCGTCGGCGGCCTGTCGCGCAATCCCTATGCGCTGGACCGGAATACCTGTGGCTCGTCGGCGGGGTCGGCGGCGGCGGTCGCGGCCGGGCTGGCGCCGGCGGCCATCGGCACCGAGACGGACGGCTCGATCACCTGTCCGGCGGCGATCAACGGCATCGTCGGCTTCAAGCCCACCGTGGGTCTGGTCTCGCGCACCCATATCGTGCCGATCAGCCGCAGCCAGGACACCGCCGGCCCGATGACCCGTACCGTGCGCGATGCCGCCGTGGTGCTGACCGTCATCGCGGGCGGCGATCCGGCCGATCCCGCGACCGCCGAGGCGGATGCGCACCGCGTGGACTTTGCCGCCGGGCTGGACGCCGGGTCGCTGCGCGGCCAGCGGATCGGGGTGATGCGGTTCCTGACCGGCTATTCGACCGGCACGGATCTGGTTTTCGAGGAGAACCTCAGGGCGCTGGAAGCGGCCGGGGCCATTCTGGTCGACATCACCGAGGGGCCCAATCGCGGCGCCATCGGCGGGGCCGAGTTCGCCGTATTGCTGACCGAGCTGAAGGTCGACCTCAACCTTTATCTGGCCTCGACGGACCTGGCCCAGGTTTCGACCCGAACGCTGGCCGATGTGATCGCCTTCAACGAGGCCACGCCGCGCGAGCTGGCCCTGTTCGGTCAGGACATCTTCATCGCTGCAGAGGCGACGGAGGGGCTCGAGGACCCGGACTATATCGCCGCGCGCGAGCGGTCCTTCCGGCTGGCCGGTCCCGAGGGCATCGACAGGATGATGGCGGACCACGACGTCGTGGTGCTGATCGCGCCGACTACCGGCCCGGCCTGGTCGATCGATGTGGTCAATGGCGACAACTATCTGGGCTCGGCCAGCCAACTGGCGGCCGTTGCGGGTTATCCGCACCTGACCGTGCCGATGGGCTTTGTCGACGGCCTGCCCGTCGGCATGAGCTTCATCGGCGGCAAGTGGCAGGACCAGCAGGTGCTTTCGTTCGGCTATGCCTTTGAGCAGGCGACACACGCGCGGCGCGATCCCGAGTTTGCCCCGTCGGTGGACCGGATGGACGCGGTTGCGCCGCTGCTGCGGCCCCTGCAGTAGGGGGCTCTCAGAGCTTCCGCAGGGACCTCCAGTTCAGGTGCAGCATCCGGATGCCGGAGCGGATGATGAAGAAGCTGTAGACGCTCAGGGTCAGCGCGCCGATGCCTTGCGCGTTATCGACCCCGCCATCGAGGAAATGGCCACCCAGGATTTCCTGCCAGTGCCGACCCACTTGCCAGAGGAATAATGCCGGGAACGCGCCGCCCAGCAAGGTGACCATCGTCCCGTTCAGCAGGCCGGCGAGAGCCTCTTCCTTGTCCTTGGGCGGTTCCATGACTGGCACCTTACGGCAGCGGTGCCGGACGGCAAGAGACGGGCTTAGTCGATGGGCTGGTGGGTAAAGCCGCTGACGCCCGTTAGCGGACGGATGTCGCGTTCGATCTCGACCTCGCTTTCGGCGTAGACGACCAGCAGTTCGGCCAGCGACATCAGGGCGTCCAGATGGATGCGCTCATAGCCGTGGCTGGCATCGATGCCGAAGGTGACCAGCGCCGTCCGGATATCGGCTCCGGACTCGAGTGCCGAGGCCGAGTCGGACCGGTAGTACCGGAACACATCCTTCTGGAAGGGGATGTCGTGTTCCCGCGCCAGCCGGGCCAGCTTGCGCGACAGGTGCCAGTCGAACGGCCCGGTCTGGTCCGCCATCGCCAGCGTCACCCCGAACTCGGACGAATTCTGGCCGGGCGCGGTGGTGCCGTTGTCGATGGTGATCATGGCAGCGACGTCGGGGACCAGCACCGACGAGGCGCCGACACCGACCTCCTCGGCGATGGTGATCAGGGCATAGGTGTCGACCTCGGGCGTGCGTCCTTCGCGCACCATGCACTCCAGCGCGGCCAGCAGGGTGGCGACCCCCGCCTTGTCGTCCAGATGACGCGAGACAATGTAGCCGTTGTCGAGGAATTCCGGTTGGGGGTCGATGGCGATGATATCGCCAACCTCTACACCCAGCGCCTCGGTCGCCGCGCGGTCCGGCACCCGCTCGTCGATGCGCAACTCGACCTGTGTCCATGCCACGGGCTGGGTGTCGACCTCCTCGTTGAAGGTGTGGCCCGAGGCCTTGAGCGGAAGGATTGTGCCCCGGAACCGCTGGCCTTCAGAGAAGATGGTGGCGCGGGCCCCCTCGGCAAAGCGCGATGACCAGTGGCCGATCGGCACGACCTCCAGACGGCCATTGTCCTTGATACGCTTGACCTGGGCGCCCAGGGTATCGACGTGGGCCACCAGGGCGCGGGCGGGCTTGGCGTCCTTGCCCGGCAGTTTCGCCCGGATGGCGCCCCGCCGGGTCAGATCGAAGCTGAGGCCCAGCCGCTCCAGCTCGCGACAGACCTCCCAGACGGCCTCGTCCGTATAGCCGGTGGGGCTGGGGATGTTCAGCAGTCGGGACAGGCGTTCGGTGAGATAGTCGGCGTCAATGACGGGCTTGGGCATGGGTCTCCTTGGCGTCAGCTGTTCAGGGCCACCCGGCTGGCGGCAGCCCCGGACAGGGGGAACAGCAGGTCTATGAACCGCTCGGCCGTGGGCTGGGGTTCATGGTTGGCGAGGCCAGGGCGTTCATTGGCCTCAATGAAGTGATATTCGGGCCCCCTGTGGTCGGGGACCATCAGGTCGATGCCGGTGACCGAGATGTCGATGGCACGGGCAGCCATCACGGCGGCATTGATCAGGGCGGGGTGCACCTCACCCGTCACATCGTGAATGGTGCCGCCTAGGTGCAGGTTGGCGGCCTTGCGGACGCGGATTTCCTCACCGGCCGGGGCGACGTCATCAAAGCCATAGCCCGCTTCGGCCAGGGTGCGCCGGGCCTCGGCATCCAGCGGAATACGCGACTCGCCGTCCGTAGCCGCCTCACGCCTGCGGCTCTGATGGGCGATCAGCTCTCGCAGTGTAGAGCGTCCGTCTCCGACCACGCGAGGCGGTCGACGGATGGCCGCCGCAACCACCTTGAAGTCGATGACCACCAGCCGCAGGTCCTCGCCCTCGACATGATCCTCGACCAGCACTTCGGGACAGAGGGTACGGGCTTGCTCGATGGCGGCCTGCACATCGTCCATCGAGGTCAGGCCGACGGCCACGCCCTTGCCTTGCTCGCCACGCGCCGGCTTGACCACCAGGGCGGGGCGTTCGGCCAGCGCCGTCGCCAGGGCCTCGGTGTCGTCCGGATCGTAGCGCTGCGGCACCTTCAGTCCGGCCTGTTCCACAATGCGGCGGGTCATGCGCTTGTCGTCGCAGATGCTGACGGCGACGGCGGAGGTCAGTTCCGACAGGCTCTCGCGGCACCGGATCGAGCGACCGCCCCAGGTCATGCGCACCAACCCGCCCTCGGCATCAAGGACGTCGGTGGCGATACCCCGCCTCCGCGCCTCATCGACGATGATCCGGGCATAGGGGTTGAGGTCGCTGGCCGGGTCGGGGCCCTTGAACAGGGGCTCATTGATCGGATTCTTTCGCTTCACCCCGAAGAAGGAGACGCGGCGAAAACCCAGCTTTTCATAGAGGGCGATGGCCTGCTCGTTGTCGTGGATGACCGACAGATCCATATAGGCCAGTCCGCGCGTGCGGAAATGCTCGGCCAGCCGCCGGACCAGGGCCTCACCGATGCCCGGCTGGGTCGCCTGCGGATCGACCGCGAGGCACCAGAGCGACGAGCCTTCCTCCGGATCGGAAAACGCCTTGACGTGATCGACGCCCGTAACCGTGCCGATGATGGCGCCGGTCGTTTCGTCCTCGGCGACGAAATAGGTCAGGGCCCGGTCATCCTTGCGGCTGGAGAAGAAGTCGGGCCGGATCTGCACCATGCGCCGGGCAGCATAGATCCGGTTGGTCGCCTCGATGTCGTCGTCAGAGGCCAGTCGACGCACGGTGAAGCCCCGGGGCTGGCGCCGTCCCGGGCGATAGGTGGCGAGGTCCAGCCGGAAGGTGTGCGAGGGGTCGAGGAACACCTCCTGCGGGGCCGAGGCCAGCAGCACATGCGGATTCCGCACATAGAAGGCGATGTCGCGCCGGTCAGGGCCCTCGGATCGCAGGGCCTCAATCAGCGGCTGGGCATCGGAAAAGGTCTGGGCGAACAGCAGTCGGCCCCAACCCATGTCGAGCACGGCATCCGGCGTCATCTCCCGCTCGGCACCGCCGACCATGGGCTTCAGCCCCTCATGGCGCATGCGTTTCAGCCGGTGCGGAGCCGCCCGCGGCTTCTGACGGGGTGCGTCAGACGCCATGGGACTGCAGCCACATTTCCAGAACCGCAACCTGCCACAGCTCGGACCCGCGCAGCGGCGTGATGTGATCGCGCGGATTTTCGAACAGCGTCTCCAGATACGGGCGCTGGAACAGGCCCCGCTCGCGCGCGACCTGACTGTTCAGACTGTCGCGGACCATCTCCAGATAGGGCCCGTCAATGTATTTGAGGGCGGGGACGGGGAAATAGCCCTTTTTCCGGTCGATGACTTCTGACGGCACGACCAGACGCGCCGCCTCCTTCAGCACGCCCTTGCCGCCCTGGGACAGCTTGTGTTCCGGGGGGATGCGGCCCGCCAGTTCGACCAGTTCGTGGTCGAGGAAGGGCACCCGCGCCTCCAGCCCCCAGGCCATGGTCATATTGTCGACCCGCTTGACCGGGTCGTCGACCAGCATGACCTGGCTGTCGAGACGGAGCGCCTTGTCGACGGCAGTCTCGGCGCCCGGAATGGCGAAGTGGTCGCGGACCAGCTTGAGGCTGGCGTTGGTGTCGGGCAGGTAGTCCGGATTGACCTGGGTCCGCAGTGTAGCGTCGCTGCGGTCGAAAAAGGCCCCGGCATAGGTCGAGACCGGATCGGCCGTTTCCAGCATCGGCGGGTACCAGTGATAGCCGCCGAAAACTTCATCCGCGCCCTGGCCCGACTGGACCACCTTGATGTGTTTCGCGACCTCCTGGCTGAGAAGGTAAAAGCCGACATTGTCATAGCTGACCATCGGCTCGGACATGGCGCTGATGGTGCCGGGCAGGGACTGCATCAGCCGGTCATGCGGCACAAAAATCTGGTGGTGATCGGTGCCGTAGTGTTTGGCGATCAGGTCGGAATAGACGAACTCGTCGCCCTTCTCCTGATTGGCGGCCTCGAAGCCGACCGAGAAAGTCTGCAGCCCCGTCTGGCCCAGCTCGGCCAACAGGCCGACGACCAGGCTGGAGTCGACGCCGCCGGACAGAAGCACGCCGACGGGCACATCGGCGACCATGCGGCGTTTCACCGCCACGCGCAGGGCGTCCAGGACCTGATCCCGCCAGTCTTCGGCCGTCAGGTTCGCATCCTCGGCCCGACGCACATTCTGCGGCGCCCAGTACAGGCAGTCACGGGAGGCCCCGTCGGCCTCGAAGATCCGCACGGTGGCCGGGGGGAGCTTCCTCACGCCCTTCAAGATAGTGTGGGGCGGCGGAACCACGGCGTGGAAGGTCATATAGTGGTGCAGGCCGACGGGATCGATCGAGCGATCGACGCCGCCGCCGGCCAGCAGCGACGGCAGACTGGAGGCGAACCGCAGCCGCTTGCCCTGTTCCGCCAGGTAGAGGGGCTTGATACCGAATCGGTCGCGGCCCATCACCACACGCCCGCTGTCGCGCTCATGGATGACGAAGGCGAACATGCCGTGGAACCGGTCGACGCAGGCCTCGCCCCAGGCGTGCCAGGCCTTGAGGATCACCTCGCTGTCGCCATCCGAGAAGAAGCGATAGCCCATGCCCTGCAGCTCGGCGCGCAGCTCGGGATAGTTATAGATGCAGCCGTTGAAGACCATCATCAGGCCGAGGTCGGCATCGACCATGGGCTGCTGGGCCTTGTCGCTGAGGTCGATGATCTTGAGGCGTCGGTGGCCGAAGGCGACCGGGCCGCGCGCCACTACCCCGCTGCCGTCCGGCCCGCGTGGGGCGAGCGCCCCGGTCATCCGTTCTACAGCGGCGATATCAGCCGGCTGTCCGTTGAAATTGATCTCGCCACTCAGGCCACACATGCGCTGGTTCAGACCTCGCTTGTCATCTGGAATTCAGGTGCGCGGGGCCGGACGCCCCCAAAGCTTAACCGCTGCGACCCGGAACTGTTCCGGCTAATGTGACCGGGAACGCCGTCTGCGGACCCAGGCTGCGGTCGCGATGACCAGTGTAGCGGCCAACAGCGCGGCACCCAACCCGTCCCAGAGGCCATTGTCCAGAAGGGCCCCGATCAGGCCGGTCAGGCTGAGCGCCACGAGCAGCAGCGGAATGCGAAATATGCGCCACAGGCTGAGGTCGGCGCGGCTCATGGCGCGCGTCTCCGCCGGACCACCCACAGGTAGAGCCCGCTCACCAGGATGACGATGGTGATGACGTCCAGAATGGCCCAGACGATCTTGAGGCCCAGCCCGCCATAGTCCCCGAAATGCAAGGGTTGGGACAGGGACAGGGCCTTCACATACCAGGGCATGGGCGAGACCGCTGCGAGTTCACCGGTGCGCGCATCGATCAGAGCCGGCGTGGTCAGATGCGTCGTCAGCGGCGTGTCGCCGTGAAAGAACACCGCATAGTGGTTGTCGGTCGAATAGTCCGAGCCGGGGAAGGCCACGAACTGGAGCTGGCGACCGGGCAGAGCGGCCTTGGCCCGCTCGACCGCCGCATCCAGCGAAGCTCGCTCGTCCAGCGCAACGGGGGCACTATAGGCGGCGGCCAGATCGGCCAGCGCCGTATCCTTCCAGTGGGCGATGATTGGCACGGCAAGCGTATTGACCACGCCGGTGCCGCCGACCACCAGCACCCAGGCCACCGTCGTGATGCCTGCCAGATTGTGCCAGTCCAGCCAGCGGGTCCGCGCCGACCGCTCCTGCCGCACCGTGCCGAACGGCAGCCGGCGCATGAAGGGCGCATAAAGCACCACCCCGGACACGACGGCTGCCACCAGCATTAACCCCATCAGTCCGAGGAACAGCATGCCGGGCAGTCCGAGGAACATGTCGGTGTGAAGCTGCAGGATGAACTCCATCACCGGATGACCGGCGACGAGAGGGGCGGCCTCGCCACTGGTCTGGTCGATCGGCTGGAAGGTGTAGACACCGGCCGGGGCATCGGGCGCCTGGCTGGTGACATTCACGACCGGCCGGTCAGTGTCGAAACTCATGAAAGCGGGGACCTCGCCCGGATGCCGCGACAGGGCGGCGTCCAGCACCTGATCCAGGTCAAGTCTTTCCCCGTCCGGATTGGCCGGAGCCCAGGTCTCATCCAGCAGCCAGTGCTCGATCTCATGGGTGAAGACCAGGGGCAGGCCTGTGATGCACAGCATCAGCAGGAACAGGGTCGAGATCAGGCTCGACCATGTGTGCACCCACGACCAGGCCCGGATGGTGCTGGATCGCATTCCGCCTAGAAGTCCGCCGAGATCGAGACGGTCAGGGTGCGGGGTGCGCCGAGGGTCAGATAGTTGGCGCCCGGGAAGCCGCCGACGGCCACCCAGTGATCCTCATCCGTCAGGTTCTCGACCCGGGCCCGCAGGCTCAGCGGACGCCCCTGCAGCTCAAAGCCATAGCGCACCCCGGCATCCAGCCGGGTCCAGGACTCCAGATCGACCGTATTGGTGGCATTGGCCGACTGTTCGCCCGTGCGCACCACGCGACCCTCGACCGTCAGGCCGGCGACAGTCGGCACGTCCCATTCGACATTGGCGTTGAACTGCAGTTCCGGCACGCCGATGGGGGCCTTGCCGTCCAGCGTGCCACCGGCGGTGCGCGTCAGCTCGGCGTCGATAAAGGTCCAGCCGCCCAGCACGCGCAGGCCATCGCGCGGCTCCCCGAACCAGGTGACCTCCAGACCCCGATTGCGCTGCTCGCCATTGGCTGCGAACACCCCGTCCTCGACAAACGCGCTGGGCAGGGTGATCGAGAACAGGCTGATCGAGCCACCGAACCGGCCAAGGTCGTATTTGAAGCCGACCTCGGCCTGCTCGCCGCGGAACGGGGACAGCACCTCGCCGGCATTGGTGACCGGCACGCCGCCGCTGACCGCGGGCGCGGTCTGGCCGGGGATCAGGGCCTCGGCATAGTTGGCATAGAGCGAGGCCCACTCGGTCGGCTTGTAGACGAGGGCAAAGGCCGGGGTGGTCGCGTCGCCCTCATAGCCCGAGGCGAAGGCACCGGTGTTGTAGTCATAGGTCTGCGTCTCGATCGACTGATAGCGCACCCCGACCGTGGCCAGCAGCCGTCCATCCAGGAAGGACACCATATCGGCGACCGCGACGCTGCTGTTTTCCACCCGCTCGGTCACATTGGGATCACTCAGCGAGCCGCCGACGAAGAAGTCGGGCGTGGGCGGGGCCACATCGACCGGCGCATAGAGATCGCTGGCAAACCCGGCGAAATTCGAAAAGGCGTAGGCGTTTTCGGACCGCGAGCGCACGGTCGAGGCCGATGCGACCAGACGGTGATCGACTGATCCGGTGGTCAGGTCCGCGCGCACGCCGATGTCGCCCGAGATGATCTGATCTTCACGCACATTGTCGAACCGATAGGCGCTGAGGGTGCCATCGGGCCGGGCCGTGGGATTGGCCAGCACATTCTGTTCCTTGCCCTGACGCCCGCCAAAGGCCGCCCAGGCCGAGACGGTTTCAGTCATGTCGAACTCGCCGCGCGCCACGCCGAACAGCTGGCGCTCGTCCGTATAGGTCCAGGGCTGGGCGAAATTGCTGTCGGCAGCAGGCGCAGCTGGAATGGCGCCGGCGGGGGTCACCGTCGGGCGCGGGGAGTCGATGCGGTGATCCTGCCAGCCGATGTCGGCCGAGAAGCGGGCGCGGTCGCCCCGCCGGTCAAGACCGAGTCCGATGACGCTGAGTTCGCGCTCCTGATCCTCGACGCTGCTCTCGCCGTCACGGCGGGCGATGTTCAAGCGCAGGCCGTATTCATTGCCGAGGCCGAAGCGACGCGCGACATCGGCGGCCAAGTAGCTTTCGCCGCCGCCTTCCAGTCCGGCGGTGAGGCGGGTCAGCGGCTGACTGCCGGCACGCTTGGGCATCAGGTTGAATGCCCCGCCGACGCCGCTGCCGCCGGGCGCGGCGCCGTTCAGGAATGCCGTCGCGCCGCGAAACACCTCAACGCGCTCAAGAAATTCGGCGGCCACGAACTGGCGCGGCAGCACGCCGTACAGGCCGTTCCAGGTCATGTCGTCCGAATAGACGGGGAAGCCGCGGATGACATACAGCTCCTGGAAGTTTCCAAAGCCCTTGGACACGCGGACGACCGGATCATTCTGCAGCACGTCGCCGACGCTGCGGGCCTGCTGGTTGCGGGCCAATTCCTCGGTATAGGCGGTGAAGGCGAACGGTGTGTCCATCTGGTCCATCGCCCCGAACAGGCCGACGCGCGCGCCCGTGGCGACCTGACCGCCTGCATAGGCCGGCGGTACCGTGACCTGCGATCCGGTGACGACGATATCGTCCACCCGCGTCTCCTCCGGGTCCGCCTGCTGGGCCAGGGCGGGCAGGGCCGGTGTCAGGGCGATCACGGCGACAGACGACAGAAGGGCAAGACCACGCGGCGACACAACGACACTCCAGTGCAAATAAGAATGCGTCGCAATACATAGGCGGGCCGAGGCCCGCAAGCGGCTTTCGGCTTTCCTCAGGCCGCTGAGTGGTTTCGGCAATCCTGCGGGGTCATTGTCGCGGCCTGCCCCCTGTGCGACACATGCTGCAATGGCGAACAGGCCCGACTTTTTCGACGAAATGAATGGCTCCGGCACGTCCTGTCGACCGCCATACGCAAGCTACGCCGACTGGTTCGAGCGTCAGGGCGCGCAGACCCTCAAGAAGAAATCCAAGGACGCCGAGGTCTTTTTCCGCCGCACCGGCATCACCTTCAATGTCTATGGCCAACAGGAAGCCGACGAGCGGCTGATCCCCTTCGACATCGTACCGCGCATTATCTCGGCGCGCGAATGGAGCCGCCTGACCCGCGGGATCGAGCAGCGGGTGCGGGCCATCAATGCCTTTCTGCACGACATGTATCACCGGCAGGAGATCCTGCGGTCCGGCCGCATCCCCGTCGATGTGATCGCGGCCAACGCCGCTTTCCTGCCCCAGATGATCGGGGTCGAGCCGCCCGGCGGGATCTATACCCACATCGTCGGCATCGACATTGTCCGCACCGGCGAGGACGACTTCTTCGTGCTCGAGGACAATGCCCGCACGCCGTCGGGCGTATCCTACATGCTTGAAAATCGCGAGACGATGCTGCGGATGTTCCCCGAGCTGTTCTCGCGGGTCGCGGTGCGTGAGGTCAGCGATTATCCCAAGCTGCTTCGGCGATCGCTGGCGGCGAGCGCGCCGCGAAGTTGTGCCGGAACCCCCGTGGTCGCGGTCCTGACGCCCGGCATCCACAACTCGGCCTATTTCGAGCATGCCTTCCTCGCGGACCAGATGGGGGTTGAGCTGGTCGAGGGACAGGACCTGCAGCTGGTCGACGGCCGCATCGCCATGCGGACGACCCGCGGCTACACGCCGATCGACGTCCTCTACCGCCGGGTCGACGACGACTACCTCGATCCTATGAGCTTCAATCCGGACTCCCAGCTGGGCGTGCCGGGGCTGATGGACGTCTATCGCGCGGGCGGCATCACCGTCGCCAATGCCCCCGGCACCGGCATCGCCGACGACAAGGCAATCTACAGCTACATGCCGGACATCATCCAGTTCTACACGGGCGAGAGCGCCATCCTGAAGAATGTGCCGACCTGGCGCTGTGCCGAGCCCGACGCCCTGGCCTATGTGCTCGAACATCTGGACGAACTGGTGGTCAAGGAAGTGCACGGCTCGGGCGGCTACGGTATGCTGGTCGGCCCGGCCGCCAGCAAGCGCGAAATCTTGGCCTTTGCCGACAAGCTGAAGTCGCGCCCCGGCAACTATATCGCCCAGCCCACGCTTGCGCTGTCGACCGTCCCGGTCTTGACCAAGGCCGGCCTGGCGCCCCGCCACGTCGACCTCCGGCCCTTCGTACTGGTCTCCCCGGGCAAGATCGAGATCACCCCGGGCGGCCTGACCCGCGTGGCGATGAAGGCCGGCTCCCTTGTGGTCAATTCCAGCCAGGGCGGCGGTACCAAGGACACCTGGGTGCTGGAAGAATGAGGGCGGGCGCGATCATCATATGCGGACGGGGAGGGCTGGCATGCTAGGCAAGACCGCCGCCGGCCTGTTCTGGATGTTCCGCATGCTGGAGCGCAGTGAGAACACGGCGCGTCTGGTCGATGCAGGTTTTCGCATTGCCCTGACCCGCTCTGCGGCGGCCGAGGCGGAGTGGGCTTCGATCATCAGCACCGCAGGGGTCCGCAAGGGCTATCTGGAGCGGTACGACGAATTCAATGCGGCGAACGTCATCGACTATCTGCTGCGCGAGAAAGACAATCCGTCCAGCGTCGTCTCGGCCATCAACAGCGCCCGCACCAGTGCCCGCCTGGTCCGTACAGCCCTGACGCGCGAGGTGTGGGAGGCGACCAACGAAGGCTGGATGACCATCCGCGAGGTGTTGAAGCGGCCCGTGTCCGAGAACGGTTTGCCCGACATTCTCGCCACCATTCGCCGTCAGAATGCTTTGGTGCGCGGCGCCCTGACCGGCACCATGATGCAGAACGACGTCTACAACTTCGCCCACCTGGGGATCTTTATCGAGCGGGCGGACAACACGGCCCGGATTCTTGACGTCAAATACTATGTGCTGCTGCCGTCGGTCTCCTATGTCGGCTCCTCGCTCGACAATGTGCAGTGGGAGACGATCCTGCGCTCGGTGTCCGCCCAGCGCGCCTATCGCTGGCTGAGCGACGGGACGGCCAACCCGCGCCAGATTGCCAATCTGATCATTCTGGACCGGCGCATGCCGCGCTCGCTGGCCTTCTGCGCCGGACAGATCGCCGAGCACCTGGGCTTCCTCGCCGAGACCTATGGAAGCGAAGTGCCCAGCCATGATCTGGCCCGGGCCAACGTCAAGCGGCTGGCCGATCACTCCATCGAGTCGATCTTCGAGTCCGGCCTTCACGGGGTGCTCAGCGACTTCATCGGCCGCAACAACGCCCTCGGCCAGCAGATCGAGCGGGACTACAGGTTCTACGGATGATCCCATGCGCGTGAAGGTCCGGCACAGCACCCAGTACCACTATGATCAGGCGGTCAGCCGCGGCCTGCAAAAGATTCGGCTGACCCCCAAGCACTCGGGTGGGCAGACGGTATTGTCCTGGCGCACGGAAATCGAGGGCGGCCGCAAGGAGGTCGCCTACACCGACCAGCACAACAACCTGGTCGAACTTCTGTCCATCGAACCCGGCACCCGCACGGTGACCCTTCTGTGCGAGGGCGAGGTCGATACCTCGGACACCGCAGGGGTGATCGGCCAGCACGGCGGCTTTGCCCCCCTGTGGTATTTCCAGAGGGCGACGCCCCAGACCCGCCCGGGACCCCGGGTGCGCCAGCTGGTGCGGGATCTGGGCAAGGACTTCGACGATGATCCCTCTCGCCTGCACGCCTTGTCGGCCCTGATCCTGCGGACGGTCGGCTATGAGACCGGCACGACCGATTTCTCGACGACGGCGGAGCAGGCGCTGGAAACCGGGCGCGGTGTCTGTCAGGACCATGCCCACATCCTGATCGCCGCGGCGCGGCTGATGGGCTATCCGGCCCGCTACGTCAGCGGCTATCTGATGATGGATGACCGGGTCGACCAGGACGCCGGTCACGCCTGGGCCGAGGTCCACGTCGACGGCCTGGGCTGGGTCGGGTTCGACGTCTCGAACGGCGTATCGCCCGATCCCCGCTACGTCCGGGTCGCCACCGGCCTCGATTATGGTGAAGCGGCGCCGATCTCGGGTATCGTCTACGGGGGCCGCAATGAGTCGATGGTGGTCCAGCTGCAGGTTCAGCAGTAGCCAGGCCATGCCGGGGGCAGTGACGATCGAATGACCTATTGCGTGGGCATGCGCCTGAACCGGGGACTGGTGTTCATGTCGGACACCCGCACCAATGCCGGCGTCGACAATGTAGCCACGGTTCGCAAGATGTTCACCTGGCACAAACCGGGCGAGCGGATGATCACCCTGATGACCGCCGGCAATCTGGCGACGACCCAGTCGGTGGTCAGCATCCTCGACGAACGCACCAAGGTCCCGGCCGAGCGCAATCCGTCGCTGCTCGAGACCCCCACCATGTTCCAGGCCGCCCGTCTGGTCGGCGAGGCCCTGCGCGAAACCATCCAGACCAATGCCCAGAGCGGCCAGTCGGCCGAGGCGATGTTCGGCGCCACCCTGATCCTCGGCGGTCAGATCAAGGGCACGCCGCCGCGGCTGTTCCTCATCTATCCGCAGGGCAATTTCATCGAGGCCACCGACGACAACCCCTATTTCCAGATCGGCGAGACCAAATACGGCCGCCCGATCCTGGTGCGGGGCTATGACCCGGACATGAGCTTCGAACAGGCGATCAAGCTGCTGGTGGTGTCGTTCGACTCGACGCTCAAGGCCAATCTGTCCGTGGGCCTGCCGATCGACTTCCAGACCTATACCGCCGGCCAGTACGAGCCGACCCACGAGAAGCGGATGGAGCGGGACGACCCCTATTTCCAGACCATCGCCCACGACTGGGCTGTGGCCCTCAGATCCGCCTTCCTTTCGCTGCCCGATCCGGAGCTGTGAGCGAGACGCGGAAAATGCCGTCTGAATAGTCTGAACCGTCTGAACCGTCTGAAATCCGTGTGAGGCTCCGACGCTCGTCCCGGGCCGTTGCCGCCGGGTCGCCTCGCTCTCGCCGGAGACCCTCCCTGCTGTTGAGACCCCATATTGCCACAGCTGCAGACCAGGGCGGGAAGAAAGGGTCCGGCGTGCGTGGAAGTTCTTTGAGGCGGACCCGACTGCTCCCACGCTCACACCGCGAACCCTGCGGCCGCTCAGGTGTTCTGACTCCCGCAACAGGGAGTCATTCATGGCCGCGCGCGCTTACTGGCAGGGCAATATCCGTCTGGCCCTGGTCTCCATTCCGGTTGAAATCTACGCGGCCGTGAAGTCCGGTGCCTCGATCAGCTTTCGCCAGATCCACGAGCCGTCGGGCAAGCCGATCTCGTACGAAAAGGTGGTGTCCGGCCTCGGCCCCGTTGACCGTGACGAGATCGTGAAAGGCTATGAGGTCTCGAAGGGCAACTACGTCCTGCTCGACGACGACGAGATCGAGGCCGTCCGCATCGAGAGCAAGAAGACGCTCGACCTGGTCCAGTTCGTCGAGGCGCACGAGATCGACCCCCTCTATTTCGAAAAGCCCTATTACGTCGTGCCCGCCGACGATCTGGCCGAAGAGGCCTTCATCGTCCTGCGCGAGGCCCTGCGTTCGGCGAAAAAGATTGCGTTGGGCCAGCTGTCTGTGCGCGGTCACGAAAAGCTCGTGGCGCTCAAGCCGTGCGGCAAGGGCATACTGCTGGAGACCCTCCGCTATGGCGACGAGGTCCGGCAGGGCCAGTCCTTCTTCAAGGGCATCGGCACCGACAAGCCGGATAAGGACCTGATCGATCTGGCCAGTTCCCTGATCGACCAGAAAACGGCGCCCTTCGACGCCTCCGAATTCCACGACCGCTACGTCGACGCGCTGAAGAAGCTGGTCGAGAAGAAGGCCAAGGCCAAGGGCAAGAAGGTGCTGGAGGACGTGGAGGAGCCCGCGGCGGCAAGCGGCGGCAATGTCATCGACCTGATGGCGGCGCTGAAGAAGTCGGTGGGCGACAGCAAGGGCAAGTCTGCGTCGAGCAAGACCGCCGCGCGCAAGACCTCGACCCGCAAGACGCCGGCGAAGAAGCGGGCCTGATCCATGGCGACGAAGGCGCGGTCAAAGGCGAAGACCCGGGCCGGCGACCTGCTCGCGGAATACAATCGCAAGCGCGACTTTGACCGCACCGCCGAGCCGCGCGGGGAGGTCGGGACCGGCGAGGGCGACCGCTTTCTGGTCCAGAAGCATGACGCCACCCGCCTGCACTGGGACCTGCGCCTCGAGGTCGACGGCGTCCTGAAGAGCTGGGCGGTCACGAAAGGCCCCGCGACCGATCCGGACATCAAACGCCTCGCGGTGCGCACCGAGGACCACCCCCTGTCCTATGGCCGCTTCGAGGGCATCATACCGAAGGGTGAATACGGCGGCGGCACCGTCATGCTGTGGGACGAGGGCCGGTGGGAGCCGATCGAGGGCAAGTCCGCCGACGACCTTGAGGACGGTCATCTGCATTTCATCGTCCACGGCCAGCGGATGAAGGGCGAATGGCTGCTGATCCGGCTGAAACCACGAAAGGGCGAAAAGCGCGAGAACTGGCTGCTGCGCAAGATCAGCGACGCCCATGCCGCGCCCGGCGACGGTCTGGTCGAGACGGCCCTGACCAGTGTGCTGACCGGCCGGACCATGGCCGAGATCGCCGCTGACACCGAGGGCAAACACCCCCTGGCCGGCAAGGGCGACGACGCCTTCGCCCGCGAGATGGCCCGCGCCGCTGACCATACGAAAAAGGCGCGCAAGCCCCGGAAGCGGAGCACCGCCAAGGCCCCCGCCTTCCGGTCGCCCCAGCTGGCGACCCTGGTCGACGCCGTGCCCACCGGCAACGACTGGATGCACGAGATCAAGTTCGACGGCTATCGTGCGCTGATCTCAGCCAAGGGGCCGGACGTGTCTGTCTTCACCCGCACGGGCAAGGACTGGACCGACAAGTTCGGCCCGCTGGTCGAGGTGATCCAGGGACTGGACCTGCCTCCCTGCCTGATCGACGGCGAGATCGTCGCCTATGACGTCAAAGGCAATCCCGACTTCTCGTCGCTGCAGGCCGTGCTCAAGCGCGGTAAGGGCAGCCAGACTGCCGACGACGCCCTGGCCTTCCACGCCTTCGACCTCCTGTCGCTGGACGGCGAGGACCTGACGTCGCTCCCGAATGTGGAGCGCAAGGAGCGGCTGGAGGCCCTGTTGCGCGCGGCCGAGCCCCCGATCCATGTCGCCGACCATCTGATCGGGGCGGGCGAGACGCTCTACGCCTCGCTGTGCAAGGCGGGGCAGGAGGGCATCATATCCAAGCGCATCGACGCGCCCTACCGGTCCCGACGCACCCGCGACTGGGTGAAGGTCAAATGCACGCTGCGGCAGGAGTTCGTCATCATCGGCTGGAAGGCCTCCTCGGCCCGCGGCCGCCCGTTCGCCTCCCTGCTGCTGGCCCAGAAGGAGGGCGACGACTGGATCTACAAGGGCAATGTGGGCACCGGTTTCACCCAGGAGGTGATGGAGGATCTGGCCGGGCGCATGCAGCGGCTGGAGCGCAAGACCCCGCCCGCCGAGGTTGACCGGGCCAGCGCGCGCGGCGTCACCTGGCTGACGCCGCGTCTCGTCGCCGAGGTGGCCTTTGCCGAGTTCACCGCCGACGGCAATGTCCGGCATGGCAGCTTCCTCGGCCTGCGCGAGGACAAGCCCGCCGCCGATGTGAAGCCCGAGCGCGCGCGCGCGGCCCGGCCTGCCGCGGCCCGTCCGGTCAAGGTCAGCAGCGCCGACCGCGTCATCTTTCCCGGCAGCGGCCAGACCAAGGGCCAGCTGGCCGACTACTATGCGGCGGTGGCGCCGCTCATGTTGCCGTTCGCCGCCCGGCGCCCGATCAGTCTGGTCCGCTGTCCGCAGGGCAGGGCCCGCAAATGCTTCTTCCAGAAGCACGACAGCGGCAGCTTCGGCCCCCATGTCCACGCCGTCCCGATTCGCGAAAAGGACGGCGGCACCGAGGACTATCTCTACATCGAGGACGCGGCCGGTCTGGTCGCCTGCGTCCAGATGGGCACCATCGAATTCCACGGCTGGGCCTGCCGGACCGATGAGATCGAGGCGCCCGACCGGATGATCTTCGACCTCGATCCGGACGAGGGGCTCGACTTCGGTGATGTGGTCAGCGCCGCCCGCGACATCCGCCGCCGCCTGTCCGACCTGGGTCTGGTCAGTTTCGCCCTGCTATCAGGCGGCAAGGGGGTGCACGTGGTCGTCCCCCTGACCCCCGGCCATGACTGGGAGGCGCACAAAGACTTTTCGCGCCGGTTCGCGGGCGCGCTGTCGATGGCGGAACCGGACCGCTTCGTCGCCACCATGAGCAAGGCCAAACGCAAGGGCCGCATCTTCATCGACTGGCTGCGCAACCAGCGGGGCAGCACGGCGGTCCTGCCCTTCTCGGCCCGGGCCCGTCCCGGCGCTCCGGTGGCCGTGCCCGTCAGCTGGGACGAACTGCGCAACATGACCAACGCGCATCCCTTTTCCATCGCCGATGTCGAGACCCTTATGGAGCGGTCGGAGGATAAGGCCCTGGCCGGCTGGGGCTTTGCCAGCCAGACCCTGCCGGACCTCTGAGCTCAGGACGTCGCGACGATGTCCAGCGGCGGCCCGCTGCGGTGTAGCGGGCGGACGGTGGTGCGCCCGTCGATATGGCTGAACACCAGATCCAGACGGCTGTCCCCGATCTCGAGCCCCGTGACGGTCAGTCGGTCGATCCCGCCAGGCAGGCGGGGACGGTCGACGCGCACCCGGCGCCCGGGCGCGTCGATGTCGATCCCCAGACTGGCCTGCAGCAACAGGAAGACCGAGCCCGCGGCCCAAGCCTGGGGCATGCAGGCCACCGGATAGGGCACCGGGGGCTCGCCCGTCTCGCGGCTGAAACCGCAGAACAGTTCGGGCAGCCGCATGTCGAAATTGACTGCCGCCGAATATAGCTCGTCCAGCACCCGCGCGACCGCGTCCCGCTCGCCATAGCGGGCCATGCCGGCCACACACAGGGCGGTGTCGTGCGGCCAGACCGAGCCGTTGTGATAGGACATCGGATTGTAGCGCGGCTGGCGCGTCGCCAGTGTCCTGAGCCCCCACCCTGTCCGGAAGCGCGCCGACAGCAGGGTGCGGGTCACATCCGCGGCCCGCTCCGGCTCGGCCAGTCCTGAGAACAGCAGGTGCCCCGCGTTCGAGCCCAGCACGCGACAGGGGGCGCCATCGCCGTCCAGCGCGATGGCATAGAAGCCCTGATCCTCCATCCAGTAGCGCTGCTCGACCACGGCCTTCAGACGCGCGGCCCTGTCGGTCCACTCCGCCGCGTCCTGCCCCAGCGCGCCTGCCATGGCGGCCATCGCTTGCCACGCCTGATAGGCATAGCCCTGCACTTCCAGCAGGGCGATCGGCCCCTTCGGAAAGCTGCCGTCGGCGTGGAAGATCGAATCCTCGCTGTCCTTCCAGCCCTGATTGGACAGGCCGGTGTCCCGGGCACGCTGATAGTCGATCAGGCCCAGACCGTTCGCCTCGCCCCGGGCCTCCATCCAACCAGCCGCCGCCAGCAGGTTCGGCCACAGCGCTTCGATCAGCGCCAGATTCCCCGTACGCCGCGCATAGGCCCCGGCCAGCGCCACGAACAGGCAGGTGGTGTCGACCCCGCCGTAATAGATGCCGAACGGCACCTCTCCGAGCGCCGACATCTCGCCGCCCCGCGTCTCGTGCATGATCTTGCCGGGCTCGACGTCCTGGAAGGCGTCGGTGGTCGTGCCTTGACGCGCCGCCAGATAGGTCAGCACCCCCCGTGCCAGACTGGGGTCGAGCCACAGCATCTGCCAGGCCGTGATGATCGCGTCGCGGCCGAACGGCGTCGAAAACCACGGCACCCCTGCGTAAGGATAGGGCCCGGTCGGCAGGTCCGTGGTGAGGAGGGCTACATCGGCCCGCGACTGGTCCAGCCACTGGTTGAAGCGCGGGCTGCGATGGCCGCGCACGCCGCCGCCCCGCCGCCGCCGCGCCCGCATGGCCAGCCGCGCCTGGATCGACGCCAGCCGCCAGCGCTCCCGGTCGGGCGCTTCGCAGGTGTCGGCGCCCGCCTCGAGATACAGGTCGAACCGTCGCCCCCGCGGCAGGGTCAGCTGAAAGGCGGCGCGCGTCGCGCTCATCGAGGCCGGCGGTTCGGAGAAGGACAGGCAGGTCCGGCGCGTTACCCCGTCCAGGCCTTCGTAGGTAAAGCGAACGCGGCGCCCGTCGCGGACCGGCGGTTCACTCAGTCCGCGGTCGAGACGGCTCGAGCCCCGCACCTCGAAGATATCGCGAAAGTCCGCCCCGTATTCGACAGCCAGCGGCAGGATGACCTCGTCGACCCCGTGGTTGGTCAGGCGGATGCGCTCGTACATCCGCTCCTGCCAGAGGAACCGCCGCCGCTCGAGATGGATAATGCCGGCGGGGGCCGAGCGGCCGCCCATCGGGGGCAGGGGACGGTTGGTCCCCTGGCAGACGAAGAAGACATTGTCGTCCGACAGGGCCGAGCTCAGCCGCGAGGGCGCCGCATGGCCGATCAACAGCCGCAGCTGCGACAGGATCCGCGTATCCCTGACGAAGAAGCCGTCCGCCCCGCCGCTCATGTCGCCCAGCGGATCGGCCACGAGAAAGGCATCGCCTTCCTTCAGAGGCATCAACCGGCCCAGCACGGCGACTTCGGCTTCAGGGGTATCCGTGGACCCATTCTGGGCGTCAGTCATAGAGCGGGTCTCCTGCGTGAGACCGTCTAACGCACAAGATCGAAATCAGGCTACGGCGGCAGAAGACATCTTCAGCGTCGTCGCCGGGATCGGGACTTCGATGCCTGGCGGCGCATAGGGCGTGCGGGCCAGAAGCTCGCGATAGATGTCCAGATAGCGCTGCGCCATGGCGGTCGAGGAGAAACGCAGTTCGAAGCGCGCGCGGATCGCCGACCGGTCCAGTGTGATGGCCCGGCGGACCGCATCCACCGCCTCGTCGATGCTGCTGACCAGATAGCCGGTCGCGCCGTCCTCGATCACCTCCGGCGCTGCTCCATTGGGCCAGGCGATGACCGGCGTGCCGCAGGCCATGGCCTCGATCATGACCAGGCCGAAGGGCTCCGGCCAGTCGATGGGGAACAGCAGGGCGTCGGCGCCGCCCAGGAATTCGGACTTGTCGCCGTCGCCGATCTCGCCGACGAATTCGGTCAGCGGATTGTTCAGCAGCGGCCGGATGCGGCTCTCGAAATAGACCGAGTCCGCAGCGTCGACCTTGGCCGCGATCTTCAGGCGCATGCCCAGCCGCGTGGCGATCTCGATGGCCCGGTCGGGGCGTTTCTCGGGCGAGATGCGGCCCAGGAAGGCCAGATAGCCCGACGACCGGTTGCTGGGGCGGTAAAGGTCGGCGTGCATGCCGTGCTGCACCGTGCCCGCCCAGTTGGCCCAGGGCAGGGGGCGGCGCTGGTCATCCGAAATCGACACCAGCGGGAACTGCGGCCAGCCGTCATAGGCCGCGGGCAGGTCTTTCAGGTCCAGCCGCCCGTGCAGCGTCGTCACCGTCCGACCGGCCCTGTCCTCGAAGAACGGGAAGTGGATCATGTCGGTGTGGAAATGGATCACGTCAAATTGGTCGGCCATGCTGCGCACCTTCGCCAGCATGGCCATATGGGCCGCCATATCCGACTTGAGCGGTGCAGGGTCCAGCCGGATGGCTTGATCCCGGACGGGTACCAGACGCGCGCGGGTCTGCGCCTCGGCGGACGAGAACAGGGTGACTTCATGGCCCAGATCGACCAGCGCATCCGTGAGGTGCGCCACCACCCGTTCTGTGCCTCCGTAGAGCGTGGGGGGAACTGCTTCATACAGAGGGGAAACCTGGGCGATTTTCATGGGGCGTGTCCGGGCGGTTGTGACCCCTGCAGAAAGCCCACCGGAGCCCCCCGGTTCCAATGTCGGGAAGCGGACACGGGAACGCCGCGTACCTCCCGGGATTGTATGATCCTCTACCCCTGACAGACACGGAGCAGCCCATGTCCACCCTTTCCGGAAAAACCATCGCCGTCCTAGCCACGGACGGCTTCGAACAGGTCGAACTGGACAAGCCCGTCGACGCCCTGCGCAAGGCGGGCGCTACTGTTCACATAGTGGCGCCCGAGTCCGGCGACATCCAGGGCTTCGAACACCATGACAAGGGTCGCAAGGTGGGCGTGGACAAGGCGCTGGGCGACATCAGCGCGGACGATTACGACGGCCTCGTACTGCCCGGTGGGGTGATCAACCCCGACGCCCTGCGGCTGGAGGAAAAGGCCATCAGTTTCATTGCCGCCTTCGGAAAGGCCGACAAGCCGATCGCCGCTATCTGTCACGGCCCCTGGACCCTGATCGATGCGGGTATCGCCAAGGGGCACAAGCTCACCTCCTGGCCCTCACTCAAGAATGACCTGACGAACGCCGGCGCCGAGTGGGTCGACGAGACGGTGGTGATCGATGGCAAGCTTGTCACCTCGCGCAATCCCGACGACCTGCCCGCCTTCTGCGACGGCATCACCAAGGTGTTCGCCTGACCCATCGATCGTAGTGCGTTCAGGTCCAGCAAATGGATCCGTCGGCTTGGAGGCAGGGACACCGGGTCTCCGAGCCCATGATCCACCCCGCCCTGCTTATGGCCACGACAATCGCTGCGGGATCCATCGACAGGGCGCGGCCAAGCGTCCGCGGCGCCCGTCCTCGACACCCGGCCATCCAGTCGTTCCACGTTGAGACTGTGAGCCCAGTCCCCCGGAGCCAGCGATTCCTTCGGGGCTGCGGGTCGATGTGTGGAAGTGACAGCTGCTGCCCGCCCGGAAAAATATCTCAATATTTCGATAGTTGGCTGGTGGCGGTGCTGTCAGCCCAATGACAACCTGTCTCCATTCACCGCAGGTAGGGCAGGGGACGCAGATCTTCCCCCGGCGAGGGTCTTCTACTCAGCGACTGACAGCGATTGCGGCAGAGGGCGCTCAGAAGGACCGGCCCAGAGAGAGCCCCACCCCGTAATCCGGAGAACCGGTGGTTAGCCCCGCCGTGCCATACCCTGTGATAGACCAGCCGTTCGAGAAGTCCGACCGGACATAAGGGTTGAGGACGGTCTGGGGCTCGAGGCCGTGCTGGAACGGGTGCCTGTAAGACACCTGCACCCCGAGATTCCGGCCTTGCGCAGGGGCAAAGTTGACACCGGCGGTCGCGGTCGGACCGTCTTGCAACTCAAAGGCCGCCGGATCACCCAGCCACTGATAGCCGACGCTGGCGACCAGAGTGAATCGGTCAGAAACAGGTTGCCGCGCCCCGAGCTGCAGGCTGTAGTCTGCCTCACCCGTGCCCAGGTTTTCGCCTGCCGTCGGAATCTTTATGGCCGCGGCCAACTCCCATTGCGTGCGTCCGATAACTGGCTCGACCAGTTGATAGGCTGCGCCGACGGAGAGGTCACCAAGCCCGCTCTGCCGGACGACGGGCCCTGTGCCAGGCACAACGACTCCGCCGGAGACTGTTCCCCCCGGGCCCTCGAACTGAACGTAGGGAAGAGCGGCGGCGAATCTCCAGCGGGAAGCGACCGCAGCCACGCTGAGGGGGGCGTAAACCACCTCCGTCGCCTCTGTGCCGCCATACGATCCCGTCGAGTATTCCACGCTGGCGGACGTCTCCCATCGAACCTGAGCGACAGCGGTTGTCGCCAGTCCTGACAGGGGCGTGACGAACAGGGCGATGCAAATGCGAGCGGACCTGGAGTGGGGCAAGGAAGTCTCCCTGTGAGGGCGGAGTTTCAGAGGGCAGGCCGTTTCGCGAACCTGCGCGTCCTCGATGGCGAAGCGCATCTGGCCCCGGCCCGGCAGTCTCACTGCGGGGCCAGGGCCGGGGCGCCGGTCATGGGCTAGTCGTCAGTGCGGGCGCGAGCATTGGCCGATGCGCCTGCCGACGCGGACGTAGAGCCGCCATTTGAGGTGGCCGAGGCGGATGCGTCGGCACCCAAATTGACGCGCGCGCGACGACGTGACCGGTCGTCAACGGTCACAGGAGCGGGGTCACCCTGTGCTGCATCCTCGACGCGCCCGGTTACGACTGCATCCATCGAACTGGAGGAGGCGTCGGCCGCCGAAGAGATTGCGCCTGAGGCGCGCCCCGAAACGTCCGTCGTCATCGTTCCCGCTTCGTCCTGCACATGAGCGGCCGCGCTCTCCACACGGGCGAGACCACTTTCCACTTCGCTCGTTGCGCGTTCCTGGGCAGCAGCGGCCCGGCGCTCGGCGCGCGACAGGGCCCGGGTCGGGGCCCCTACCGCGCGAGAACCATCCACGACGCCGCCCAGATTGCCACCGATCGAGCCGGCTCCGCCAAACACACCGCCGGGCTGGATGGTCCCGCCCAGACCGCCGGTCAGGCCGCCGGAGCCGCCCAGCACCTGGGCGTGCGATGCGCTTGCCATTGCGAGGCCGGCAGCAACTGTGGCCATCATGATTACCTTTTTCATCGTCAGTCTCCTGCAAATCGCGGTCAATCCCGCCATCAACAGGTCCAACGAGCGGACCGGGCGACTTCATCCCGCCACGCGCAAAAATTATTGCTGGCGCAGGCGGCCGCGAGCCCCGACACTCCGCGGCTCAGTGCGAGAGGCGCTGCCGACCAATCCAGCCCCGTAGACCGGATCCGGACCGGGAGTGCCCAGGTCCAGGGCGCTTCTCGCAAGGGACGTGCCGCTGGTTCGCGCCAGCAGTCCGGCAACGATCGGAGCGGCGAAAGACGTGCCCCGCACGGTGGTCCATCGACCTGACTGCGCGGCCGCAGCCATGTCCGCACCCGGAGCAGAAAAATCAACCTGGGGGCCCCTCGCAGCTTCCGGCAGAACGCTGTTGCGACCGGTGACGGCGGTCACGCCAACCACACCCGGATAGGAGGCCGGATAGAGGGGGGCTGCGGCAGGTCCGTCGTTGCCCACGGCCGCTACGATGATCACCCCCAGAGCCTGTGCCCGTGCTATGGCGCGTTCCACAAGGGGATTGCGCGGCCCGACGAGACTGATGTTGATGACCGGGACGTCTTCCGAGACGAGCCAGTCGAGGGCCTGCGCCAGCGCCGTGGATGCGCCCCCTGTCGATTGGCCACCGTAGATGTCCGCGACGAGCAAGGCCTCGCCGGGCGCACCCCCTCGAAAACTGCCACTTTGTCCGACCATCAGGGAGGCGACGGCGAGGCCGTGTGCGCCCATCCTTGGGGGGCCGGCAAACCCGCGCTGCGCGATGGGCGATCCGGCCAGCGCGGAATGGGAAGGATCTACGCCGGAATCGATCAATCCAAGCCTCGGGCGAACAGACAGCACGCCCGCAGGAGCCAGGCCCCCGTAGGCCGCATCGGTGATGTCTCCAGCGGGCGCGTGGATATGGTTGTAGCCGATGGATGCCTCGACATTCATTTGCTCAAGCGCCACCATCGCCCTGTCCAGGGACAGGCGGCGGGGCGGGGCCAGTACGGTCGAGGTGATCCCCAGGGCCTCCAGCCGCTCCTCGCGAACAATCACATAGCCGGCTGCCAGGATCGTCGCCCGGGCTTGCATGCCCAGGTCGATCACCACAATCTCACGGGCAACGACGGGCCAGCCATTCGGGTCGACGTCCAGCCGCCGGTCGGACCTTCGGGCGAGGCGTGTCAGACGGCGCGGTGCCTGCAGTGCTTCGTCCACTATTGCGCGGACGTAGCGGTCCGTGTCGGCCAAGGGAGGCATGCCATCTCCGCCCAAGGGCGGCAGGGATGGAATCGACCGCGACAAGCCCGGAATCTGGGCCATAGCAGGCGGCGACAGCGCCATGAGCACGACCGCCAGCAATGCGGCCAGGACCCGCCAGAACTGCTCGCCCATCTTCAGATGCTCCATTTGTTGGCTCCGGAATGCGGCCCCATGATTATACTATGGGATGAAACGACAGGGTTCACTCGTTTCATCCACTATGGCCGGGGAAATCGATTGGACGAGTTTCAGAATGGACTTGTGGAGCTGCTTCCGCGCCTCCGTCGATTTGCCCGCGTGGTGCGGTCCCAGGATGCGGATGCGCAGGACCTTGTCCAGCAGACCGTTGAGCGGGCACTGGCCAGCCGCCATACCTTCCGACCGGGGACGCGCCTCGACAGCTGGGCTTTCACGATCATGAGACGCATCGCTATCGATGACGGTCGGTCGGCACGCCGCTGGTCTCGCATACTTTCGCCAAGTAGTGAGACCGACGACAGAGCACCGGACAGGTCCATCGCAGATGAGGACGCGCGCGCCGACGCGATGGCGATGCGCGATGCCATTCATCGTCTACCTGACGACCAGAGGCATGCCGTCGCGCTCGTGCTGATCGAAGGATTGACCTATGCGGAGGCCGCCAAGGTTCTCGGAATACCGGTCGGAACCTTGACGAGCCGCCTGGTACGGGGACGGCTGGCGCTTGTTGAAACATTGTCCAGTCAGGAGATTTCCGGATGACCCAGCTGGACGACAAGATCCTGATGGCATGGATCGACGGAGAGCTCCCGCCTGCGGAGGCTGATCGTATCAAGGCCCTCATAGACGCCAGCCCTTCCATGACGAGGCGCGCGGAAAGCCTTCGGCGTCTGAACACTGTGGCCCGAGACGCCTTTCCCTGTGTGGCCGACCCGCGTGACCTCGCCCTGGCAGCCCGGATATCCGCCGCTCGGCAACCCGCGAGCTGGATCGCCCGTGCGGGCGCGGCGCTAAACACATTTACCCTCCCGCAACGTACGGGGGTATGGGCCGGCCTGGTCACTGCCGCATTCGTGGGCGGAATGCTGCTGGCCTCCGGTCTGGAAGGCCGCGCGGGCCGAGCGCTGATGGCGCCCGGCGGAACTGTGGTCGATGGCGACCTCTTGAGGGTGCTGGACACGCGCCTTGCCGCCCAAGGGCCGGACGCTGAAGGTCGTTCGGTCGGCCTGACCTTCCAGGATCAGGACGCGCGTTGGTGCCGGACGTTCGAGGCGCGCGCTTCGGGACTGGCTGGTCTGGCATGCCGGAGCGGTCAGGCATGGCAGATCGTGGTCATGGCTCCGGTCCCGGATGCAGGCCCCGAGGTGCGACAGGCCGGATCGACAGTTCCTGGACCGGTGCTCGACACGGTTGATGTGATGATGAGCAAGGAGACGCTCGCCCCCCTCGAAGAGGCAGCAGCCCGCGATGCCGGCTGGCGGACAGACCGGGCCCCTGCGAACTGACGTCGGGCCGAAAGGGGGCTGTCGGTCCAACGGGTGCTGTCAGTCCAACGACAACTCGTCTCCACTGAGCGCAGGCAGGGCAGGGGATGCAGCGCCTATCCGGCGAGCGTCTTCCACTCAGCCAGGGCGGCTGAGCGTTGGGCTTGTATGTCTCTCTGCTGATGAGGTGGCGGTCCTGGTTGAAGTGGTTGTGGAAGGCGGCATGGACGGAGCTGAATTTCTGCAGCGTCTTCATTTGCCGAAAGCGGAGCATGGCCCCGTTCTCGTCGTCGGAAGGGCAGGTGTGAGTTCTCGACCCTGTTGTTGGCCCACCGTCCGACCTCCTGCTTTTCGGCGTTGCCGAGCTCCTTCATTGCAGCCTTGCAGGAGCGCAGGCCGTCGGTCGTGATGGCCTTCGCGCGACCATGCCGCTTCATGAGTTTCTTCATGAACTTCAGCGCGGCCGGCTCGTCCCTGGTCTTGCTGGCAAAGGACTCCAGCACCTCGCCCTCGTGATCGACGGCCCGCCAGAGGTAGTGCATCTCGCCGTTGATCTTTACGTAGACCTCGTCGAGATGCCACCGCCAGTGGGTGTAAGCGCGCATCTTCTGGACCCGCTTCCTGCGGATCTCCGCGGCGAACATCGGACCGAACCGGTTCCACCAGAGCCTCACTGTCTCGTGGCAATATCGATGCCACGCTCGGCCAGCAGGTCCTCCACATTGCGAAGCGACAGCGGGTACTTCACGTACATCATCACCATGAGGCGGATCACCTCCGGCGAGCTGTCAAAGTAGCGGAACGGGTTGGTCGATTTGGCCATGCCGGCGACGCTAGGTGTCCCCGACGTCACCGGCAATCAGTTTGGGCTGACAGTGCCGTTGATATTCAATGGAGTAGGCGATGGCGGAGAGGGGGGGACTGCCTGCGCCCGGTTTATACGGCATAAAAAACAATAACTTAAGAAAGTGCGTTGTACCAGCCTGGTCAAGGCCGTGTACCAGTGGCTTTTACTTGCCGAGCAGTGTCGCTCCGCGTTGGCTGCCGAAGAGAGTTTCCCCGAAAGCGGACTCCTCCTATGTCCACTAAGGGTGGAAAGCAGGCTCTCGAGTGGGTCGATCTCAAGGCTCGTTTGGCGGCACCGGACCAATGCCGCTATGGGCGCGTTCTGGTGATCTCCCACCACCTCTCAGCGACGTTCGCTCCATCCACCCTCTGGCGAAAAGGCAAGCGCTCGGAATCCGGAGGCTTCTATAGCGCGTCATCAGAGATCATCGGCCGCTCGCGCCGCCGCAACCAGACCGAAGACAGGACCGGTAACACGATCAAGGTGAGCACTGTCGCCGTGGTAAGACCACCGATAACAACTGTAGCCAACGGCTTCTGGACTTCCGAACCTGGACCATAAGCAAAGGCCATGGGCACGAAGCCCAGAACCGCCACCAAGGCCGTCGTGAGGACCGCCCGCAGGCGACTGACGGCGCCATCCAGCGCAGCGGAGACGGGCAGAGCACCATCCTCCAGCCGCTTCCGAATTGCCTGCATGAGCACCAGTCCGTTCAGAGTTGCCACCCCCGATACCGCAATGAAGCCGACCGCCGCACTGATGGACAGTGGCATGCCTCTCAGGGCCAAGGTCAGCGCTCCTCCAACTAGGGCCAAAGGCACACCTGCGAATACTAGCGTGGCGTCCTTCCAGCTCCTTAAGGCCAGCCAAAGCAGGCCCCCAATGGTCAGAAAAACGATCGGCACGATCAGAGCCAGTCGCTGCGAAGCCCGCTGCAGGTTCTCGAACTGACCACCCCAAGCGATCCAGCCGGACGCCGGCGCATCGACTTCAGCGGCAACCTTCGATCTGGCCTCGGCTACGAAACTGCCGAGATCCCGCCCCCGAACATTGACCTGAACGATCATGCGTCGCTTACCATTGGATCGACTGATCTGATTGGGCCCTTCGGAAACGTCGAAACGTGCGATCGAGGCCAAGGGGATGGTCGGGACGCCAGCCTGCGACTCTTCAGGCATCACGGGCAGTTGCATCATGGCTATCGGGTCGTTGCGCAAGGCGTCGTCCAAGCGAACGACCACGTCGAACCGTCGATCGCCCTCGTACACCTGACCGGCGGTTGCCCCGGCAAGCCCGATGGCCAACGCATCCGCCGCGTCGGAGGCGTGGATGCCCAGTGAAGCAGCTGTCGTCCGATCCACGCTGGCGGTGAGGGTGGGCTGCCCCGAGATCTGCTCAACGCGCACATCAGCCGCGCCCTCTATCTCGCTCAGGATGCCAGCCACCTGCTGGGCAGTGCGATTCATGACGTCGAAGTCATCACCATAGATCAGAACAGCGACGTCAGATCGTACCCCTGCAATGAGCTCATTGAATCGCATCTCGATCGGCTGGGTGAACTCGTAGTTTTGCCCGATCAGGGGGGCAAGGGCCTCCTCTATCCCGGTCACAACTTCAGCTTTCGGCAGGCCCGGTTCAGGCCATTCGGACCGATCCTTCAGAATGACGAAGGTGTCCGACACCGACGGCGGCATCGGGTCTGATGCCACCTCGGCTGTACCCGTCCTCGTGAACACGTGCTCGACCTGGGGAACGGAAAGGATTGCCCGCTCCACCTGAAACTGCATGGCCTGAGACTGTTCCAGCGAGGTGGAGGGGATACGGATAGCCTGAACAAGCAAATCGCCCTCGTCTAGCTGGGGCACAAACTCGCTTCCAAGCGTCGCAAAGGCGATTGCCCCCGCCGCCAATGCACCGACCGCGCCAGCGATGACGACTTTCGGTCGAGCGATAGCCTTCTCAAGCAGAGGTGCGTACCGGGCCTCTGCCGCTCGGGTCAGTCGCGTCTCTTCGTGATCGGCCTTCGGCTCCTTCACCAGGAGAGCAGCCATGGCGGGCACGAACGTGAAGCTCAAAATGAAGGCGCCCAGCAACGCGAACATCACGGTACCCGCCATGGGCCCGAACATTTTTCCCTCGACGCCCTCGAACATGAGCAGCGGCGCGTAGACGAGGAGGATGATCGCTTGGCCAAAGGCGGCCGGCCTCGCCATCTCACGGGCCGCGGTGGATGCGGTCGCAAGGCGCTCGGCGACTGTGAGAGGGCGCCCTGCCTCTTCGCGTCGAAGCCCCAAGCGCCTCAGCGTATTCTCGATCACCACCACGGCTCCGTCGACGATCAGCCCGAAATCGAGCGCGCCAAGGCTGAGCAGATTGGCACTGATGTTGAAGCGGTTCATGGCCGCCGCTGCGAAGAGGAAACTTAGCGGAATAACCAGAGCGGTTATGAGGGCCGCCCGCACATTGCCAAGTGCAAAGAACAGTACGGCAATCACCAGCAGCGCCCCGAGTGCCAGATTATGCTCGACGGTGCGGATCGTGGCATCGACCAGCTCAGTCCGATCAAGCACGGGCCGGATGGCGATCCCGGCAGGAAGACTGTCGGCGATCACATCAATGCGTGCACCAACTCGATGGGCGACTTCGCGCGAGTTCTCCCCCTGGAGCATCAACGCGGTTCCGATGACGGTTTCCCGTCCATCGGCGCTTGCCGAGCCAAGACGAGGCGCGCGCCCGATCTCCACAGTTGCCACGTCGGACACACGGATCACCTGGCCTCCGCGATTGAGGATAGGCGTCGCTGCCAGCTCATCAAGCGTCCGGATACGGGCGTCCGCCCGCACGATGTAGGCCTCTCCAGACCGATTGACATAGCCCGCTCCCGCGATGCGGTTGGCGTGTTCGAGAGCTTCGACCAGCTGGACGAGGCCGACCCCGTAGGCGGCGAGACGAGCCGGGTCCGGGTGGATAGCGTATTCCTTAACGTATCCGCCGATGACATCGACGCCAGCCACACCCGGAACGGTGAGTAGCTGGGGCCGAATGATCCAGTCCTGCACGGTCCGCAGGTAAGTCGCCTTTTCGGCGTCGCTTGTCAGACGGTCACCCTCGGGCGTGACGTAGACTGCATCCGATCGGGCCGCCTCTCCCGAGAACTCGAGCGTCCAGATAAAGACTTCCCCCAGACCCGTGACCACCGGCCCCATCGAGGGCGATACGCCCGGCGGCAGATCCTCGCGCGCAGCCTGGATGCGCTCATTCACGAGGTTGCGCGCAAAGTAGATGTCGGTGCGATCCTCGAACACGGCCGTGATCTGCGAAAACCCGTGCCGTGAGAGCGACCGTGTCTCCGTCAGGCCGGGTAGGCCGGCCAGAGCCGTCTCCAAGGGGAAGGTGACCTGCCGCTCGACTTCTTCCGGTCCAAGCGCCGGCGCTACCGTCGTAATCTGAACCTGACGGTTGGTGATATCGGGCACGGCGTCAATCGGCAGCTTGAGGAGCTGGGTCACGCCGAACACCGCGAAGGCCAGGGCAAGGCCGACCACCAGCCAGCGAAAGCGCACAGAGGCGTCAATGATTCGATCAAGCATGGTCAGTGCGCGTGCTCAGCTTCGCCACGGCCCAGTTCGGCCTTGAGCAAAAAGGCGTTCCGACCCGCCACCTCTTCGTCTCCTGCAAGGCCCGAGACGATCTGGATCAGACCGCCAGAGGTAGCGCCAGTGACCACAGGCACAGCCTGAAACCCATCGCCTCGGTAGACGAAGACGGAGGGGATGCCGTCGATCGACTGAACAGCCTCGACGGGGACGGCCATACCGCCGCCGCCGGAAACAACCCGAGCGGAAACCACGGTTCCGACAGCAGGAAGAGGCCCGGAAGGGCGAGCACGGACCAGGACCACACCAGACTCGTTGACGGGTGCAATCGCGGTGACCACTGCTGCAAATGGCTGCCCTCCCGGGACGGTGGCGGTAAGCTGGTCTCCCGACCGGATTTGCCCGGCAGCTTGCGGGGGGGCCTCGAATGCCAGCTCCACGCGTCTGGGATCGGCGATACGGGCGATGGAGAGAGACTCATTTCGTAAGACTTGGCCAGGGGATGCTGTCAAATCAGTGACCACGCCGTCGATCGGAGCGCGCACCAGCACGCGACCATTGGCGGCCGGTGTGCCGAAGGTTGCAGCTCTCGCCTGGGCCGCGCTCAGCTGTGCCTCAGCCCGACGTGTTTCCGCAGCCGTGACCTCGAGTCGAGCCTCGGCGACCCAGCCCTGTTCAAACAGCGTGCGGTCTCGCCGTTCGGCGGCTCTCGCGGCCTCCACATTCGCCAAGGCTGCATCGACATCCGAACGCGACGCGGCGCCTTCGGCACTCTGCAGCGTGACCAACACCGTGCCCCGCCGCACTCTGTCTCCCGGCCCCACATGCACATCAATCACTACGCCGCCGACCGGCGCTTCGACCACCGCCTCGGCACCCGGCAACAGCGACACCCGACCGGGCAGGGTCAGATCGCCGCCGACTGCATCATCAACCAAAACGATATCGATGCCGAGGCGTGCGGCTGCTTCCCGGGACACTTCAACATGTCCGCTCGCGGCTTCGTCAGCGTGGGCGTCGCGTCCTGCCTCAGTGGGCGCCAAGGGCGTGGTCCAACGGGCAAAACCATAGCCGGCTGCAGCGGCAGCGGTGAGCGCCACGGCACAGCCAATCAGAACGCGCCGGCTGATCGGCGCACCTCCGGCAGGAGCCGGACGGCGAATAGGAGAGAACATGGAAGGAATCCCTGAGCATTGATGACGAACAGGCGCACGAGGCGCAGCCCATCAGGCTCGGGGTGGTCGGCTCGGGCCGTCTGGGTCGATGGAATCCGGCGACCGGTCCAGGCTTCCGGCGGCACCCACTATCGGAACGGCTTGCTCCTCCAGACCATCGACAACCGGCGGCAATCCAACAGAAGCATGACAATGCCCATGGGCGCACTTGCCGGGACGACAACCGTCGGTGTCGTCCCCTGTCTCGCCATCGGCAGGAACGTCAGCGAGCTGAACAATTGTCGCGACCGACACATCTGGCGAGCAAGTACCGGCCTCAACAGCAGGGACGAACGCGAACAAGGCACTGACCAGGATGACCAGGGCGCTCAGAAAGGGCAGACGTCGGCTTTGCTGTTCGGACACGAATGAGCCCTAACATGGGGACTGATGCGACGCTAGTCGTGCACCGCTCGCCGATCTGGCGCGGGCCATGAGCGTACTCCTGCCCTTCGCACACTCGCGTCCGGAGCGGCGTACAGAAGCGCTGGGTGATTGCCGCTGCGCGCAGGCTTCACAAGAAGCACCAGTAGCCGGGCTGCTTGAAAGCCGACCACCTGTGTGTCCGCTTAGTGTCGAAAGCAGTCTCGAACTGGGGGGCGGAAGGCGGACATGCGTACCGCTCCCCGTGCCGCAGGTGCACTGGTCGGTGGGCTACTGGATGTTCCGATGCTTGGACCACCGCGTGACGTCACCCGCTAGGGCGTTCCGCTGATCGGAAAAGGGGCGCTTTGGGATGAGAATTTTGCCTGTCCGGCCAAGCGTTTGGTCTGCCCTTGTGCACCCCGGTGCACCGCCCCGGACGGACGGGGGGGAATGTCACATGGATCAAAAATAATGAACAAAAACATATACCTTTGTGTAGTCCATGTACCAGCCTGGCTCAGGCTTTGTACCAGACGGCTTGCTTGGCATTTAATTCGGAGATGGGCAGCGGCCGACGTCGAGCTCCTCTCGCCGATCACCGTAAATCGGACAGTTCGGAATGTCCGCTATTCAACGTCGAGCCGACATTTCGCCTGCACGATCAATGGATGCGTTAGGTGGATCTGCCTGTTGCTCCTCGCGTTGGAACGCTATGAGGGGAGACCCGAGGGCCCGCGTAGTAGATTGCATTGATGGAGTTCCCCATGAACCGGCTTCTTTCGCTTGCCGTCGCCTCGACCGTCGTTCTCAGCACTGCACCTGCGCTCGCTCATGCCAGACTGGTGTCTGCCAGCCCCGGAGACGGTGCGACTGTCACCGCGCCTCGAACGATCAGCCTGACCTTCAGCGAGCGGTTCGCCGCGCCTTTTTCGACCATCGAGGTCGTGGACAGTCGAGGGCGTGCGGTCAGCTTGACCAGGACGGTGTCCGAAGATGGCAAGACCCTAGGCGGGACTTTCGCTGCGCCGCTGACGGCCGGGACCTATCGGGTGATTTGGGCTATCGCGGCGGCTGACGGGCATCGGATGACCGGGACCTACAGCTTTACCGTCCGCTGAAGTGCCGATCGATCTGACCGTCGTAGGTCTGCGCTGGCTTCAGTTCGCTGCGGCGGTTGTGGCTCTGGGGCTGCCGCTGTTTCAGATCTACGGGCCTGGCGAACCCGGTCTGCAATCCGCGAGGCGCGTTACCGTCATCGCGGGCCTCCTGCTTGCAGTCGCGGCGTTGGGTGGCCTTTTGGCCCAGACGGCGATGATGGCGGGGGGCTGGGATGCGGGGCTCGACCCGCCAGCCTTGGGCTACGTCGTCCAGTCCACGAGCCTCGGCACGGCGCATGTAGTGAGGGCCGGCCTGGCTCTGCTGGGGGTCTCCGCACTGCTGATGGGGCGGGGCCGTAGATCGGGTCAGGCCGTGGCAGCCATAGCGTTCGCCGGGGCTGTCGCCAGCTTAGCCTGGAGCGGCCACGGCGCCGCGAGCGAAGGCCCAATCGGCCTCGTGCATCTGGCGGCCGACATTGTCCATGCCCTTGCCGCCGCCGTATGGCTGGGCGCGCTGACGGGCTTTTGCCTGATGCTGATCCGCCCTGCGATGCGAGATGTCGCCGCTGCGGCGCGGTCCCTTGCTGGGTTCGCCAACATCGGGACGGTCGCGGTCGCGGTGCTTGTCATCACCGGCCTGATCAATGCGTCCTTCCTTGTCGATGCAGATGGCTTGGACCGTGTTCCGGGCTCGATCTGGGGCCTACTACTCATCGCAAAGCTGGCGCTGTTCCTCGTGATGGTAGGTTTGGCGGCGCACAATCGGTTAACACTGACGCCCGCACTGTCTCACGCCATCGAGGCGGAGGCCGAGACCGGGGTCGCTGTCCGGCGATTGCGGACCAGCATCGGTCTGGAGACGTTGTCGGGAATGGCTCTGCTCGGCGTGGTCGCGGCGATGGGCGTGCAGATGCCGCCGGCGTCGATGTAATCAGCGCGGCGCGCGCGACGACCAGTGGATGTGGCGGATACGCCAGACATCGCCGTCCCGGTGCAGGATCATGGTCTCAGCGGTTAGCCGGTCGACGGGCCGGCCATTGAACGCGCCGGTCGTGCGGCCCTCGGTCAGCACCCAGGCGACGTCGCCCTCGACCCAGGCCGCTCGGCGCGTGACCTCGGCGGTGGTGGCGGCGGCGAAGGCCATGTCGGCGGGCAGGTGATGGCCCGCGTATTCCTCGCGTGAGCGCTCGGCCCCGCCCTCTTCCAGCACCACGACGTCCTCGGCGAGCAGGGCCAGGACAGCCTCGGCGTCGCCCGACCCCAAGGCGGCATGAAAGGCGTCCACGACAGCGATGGCGGGGCGCGCCGCTTCATCATCGGCCGGGGCTGACGCGGATGAGACAGCGCCACCGGGGGGCACGATGACGGAGGCCGATACGGCGAGGACGGCGGCGAGGATCAGGCGCTTCATGAAGGGCTCTCGGTGGCGAAGGAGTGTGACTATGCTCTATTTGTGCGGCGAGGACAGCACCCTCTTGCGAGGGGCGCACAGGGACCGTGCGTAGAGGTGCGGAACCCATGGAGACGATCGGCATGGTCGAACTGGATACCTTGATTGCACGGGGCCCGCCTGTGGAAGCCGCCTCTCTCGACGGTCTGGAAGGCGGCGTCTGGCAGCGCGTGGAGCGCGCGCAAGTCAGGACACGTGAGCGATCGCTGCGGTTCGCGGCGCTTGGGATCGCGGCGGCCATCGGCGGCATCGCCGGTGGCGTAACGGCACCGACAGTCGAAACAGGTCGCAGCGAACTGTCGATCTTCAGCCCCCGCATGGCCGCGACACTCCTGGGTATCCGGAGTACCCTCGGATGAGCGGGCTGAAGTCCACACTGGTCACTGCCGTGCTGGCCGCCGCCGTAGGCGCGGCCGCCGCCTGGGGTGCAATGACCTTGCAGGCCCGGCAGGACAAGCCCGCCGACCTCCACCACCTCGTTCACGAAAGGCTGGACCTGAGCCCGGAACAGGATCGGCGGCTGGACGAGATCGAAGCGGCGTTCGCCGAGCGGCGCGCGCCGCTGGAAGCCGAGGTGCGACAGGCCAATGCGGAACTGTCGGCTGCGATTGCCGCCAGCCAGGGCGAGACGCCCGAAGTTCAGGCCGCCGTCGATCACTTCCACACCGCCATGGGTGATCTTCAGATGGCGACGATCCGTCATGTGTTCGAGATGCGCGCCGTGCTGACGCCCCGGCAGGCGGAAGAATTCGACCGCGCGGTGGTCGAGACCCTGCGCGCCGACGCCGACTGACACGAGCGTGGGGGCTGGCGACACCGACGAAGGTCAGGCCGCCCTGGGAGACCGGGCAGCGTTTTCGCGCCTGATGACGGCGACGAAGGGTGAGCTGTATCGGTTCGTCAGCCGCTACGTCGGCGATCCGGACGAGGCGCTGGACCTGACCCAGGAGACCTATGCTGCCGCCTGGCTGTCGATCCGTCGATACGATCCCGAACGGCCGTTCGGAGCCTGGCTGCGCACCATCGCCCTGAACAAATGCCGAGACTGGAGCCGTCGTCGCCGCGTGCGTCGACTGGTGAGGGGCGTCATGGGCCTGGACGCGCCGGAAGCCATGACAGTCGGTGACCCGACGCGCGGGGCCGAGGAGCGGATGGATGATCGGCGGCGGGTGGAGCGTCTGAATCGCGCCTTGTACGAACTGCCCGACGGTCAGCGCGCGCCGCTCCTGCTCGCGGTTCTGGAAAGCCGGTCTCATGCCGAGATCGGCCGGATACTGGGACTGTCGTCCAAGGCGGTCGAATTGAGGATTGCCCGCGCCCGAAAGGCCTTGCTGGGTCGCCTCGGCCCCTCCGAATGAGCCCCTGCGACCAGCCGTCGCGAGGGGCGGGCGCGGTTCTGGCGTAAGGCTTGTTCAGACAGATGGGCCAAGACAGACGCATGAGATCGATTCAAACAGACCGTCGCGCCTTGCTGCGAGGCTTCGCAGGCGGCGCGGGGCTTTTCGCCGCCCAGGGGTTGATGCCGGCATGGGCCCAGAGCGGGTCAGCGGGTCTACGGACAGACTTGCCCACACTCGACGGCCCGGATGTGCGGCTGACGGTCGGCCATTCGCCGTTCACCGTTGGGGGGCGCACCGGTCACGCCATCACCGTCAACGGGACCCTGCCCGCGCCCTTGATCCGTCTCCGTGAGGGCCAGATGGCGCGGCTGTCGGTGACCAACACGCTGGACGAGGACACCTCGATCCACTGGCACGGTGTCCTGCTGCCCTTCCACATGGACGGCGTTCCGGGGGTCAGCTTTCCCGGCATCCGGCCCGGTGAGACCTTCCAGTATGAGTTCCCGGTGATCCAGTCGGGCACCTTCTGGTATCACAGCCACTCGAACCTTCAGGAAGCGATGGGCCATTACGGACCGCTGATCATCGACCCTGCGGGGGCCGATCCGGTCGCCTACGATCGCGAGCATGTCGTCGTCCTCTCGGACTGGAGCTTCCTGCATCCCCACGAAATCCTCGATCGGCTCAAGAAGAGCCCGGGCTACTTCAACCGTTCGCGCACCACCCTGTCCGGCCTGATGTCCGGCGAGGACGGCATGTCGCTGGAGGAGCGGCGGATGTGGGGCCAGATGCGTATGGACCCGCGCGACATCGCCGACGTCAACGGCACGACCTACACCTATCTGGTCAATGGCCATGGCCCGGCCGAGAACTGGACGGGCCTGTTCCGACCGGGCGAGCGGGTGCGGCTGAGGGTCATCAACGCCTCGGCCATGTCCATCTTCAACGTCCGCATTCCGGGCCTGGCCATGACCGTGGTCAATGCCGACGGTGAGAACGTGCGCCCCGTCGAGACCGATGAGTTCCAGATCTCGGTGGCCGAGACCTATGACGTCATCGTCCGTCCCACCGACGATCGCGCCTATACGCTGGTCGCCGAGTCCGTCGACCGCTCCGGCATGGCGCGGGCGACGCTGGCGCCCCGCATGGGCATGACGGCCGAGGTGCCGCCGCCGCGCGAGGTGCCGACCCTGACCATGCGAGACATGGGCATGGGCGGAATGGCGGGCATGGACCATTCGGGCATGGACCATTCGGCCATGGGCCACGGAACGGATCATGCCGCGATGGGCCACGGCGAGCCCGCCGCCGCTTCGATGGACCATGGCTCCATGGACCACGACATGCGCAACCCGGAAAATGCGCCCGCCGGCATGGCCGTCGGCGTCGGGGTCGACATGATCTCGCCCGACCCGGCCAATCGTCTGGGCGAACGACCCATGGGGCTGGAAGACGCGCCGCACCGGGTGCTGGTCTACACCGACCTCATCTCCCTGGCCCCCAACAAGGACCAGAGATCGCCCTCGCGCGCGCTGGAGATCCACCTGACCGGCAATATGGAACGCTTCATGTGGGGCTTCGACGGGCGCAAATTCTCCGAGATCGTCGAGCCGATCCGCTTCGAGCGCAACGAGCGGGTGCGGGTGACCCTCGTCAACGACACCATGATGGCCCACCCCATCCACCTGCACGGCCACTTCTTCGAGCTGGTAACGGGTGGCCCTGCCGGGCATCAGCCGCTGAAGCACACGGTCAATGTCGCGCCGGGGTCCAAGGTGACCTTTGACCTGACGGCCAACGCCCCGGGCGACTGGGCCTTCCACTGCCATATGCTGATGCACATGCATGCGGGGATGTTCAACGTCGTCACCGTCCGCCCGCTGGATGGAGCAGCGTCATGATCCGGCTCTTGATGTGTCTGGTTCCGCTGTTGCTCGTGGCGGGCGCTGCCACAGCCCAGGATCATGAGCATCGCCCGCCATCGGCTCAGACGCCCGCGACCGTCCCGCCGACGGCTGATCCGTATGCCGGACATGACATGAGCCCGGCCCCGGAACCCGTCGACCCGCATGCCGGTCACGACATGGGCGCGCAGCCTCAGACCGCAGATCCACACGCAGGGCACGACATGAGCGAACAGGCGATGGGTCCGCCAGACGTGCCGACCAGCGCCGATGACGATGGCCGTCCCCGCCAACCGCCCCCGCCGCCCGCCGCCCTGTCAGGGCCGGCCCATGCGGCCGACGCCATCTGGGGGGCGGATCGGATGGCCGGTGCCCGCGACCTCCTGAGGCGCGAGAACGGCGATGTGCGCGCCACCGCCGTCATCGTCGACCGGCTTGAGGTCGGCTTCGACGACGGCCCCGAGAGCTGGACCTGGGACGTCGCAGGCTGGACCGGCGGCGACATCAACCGCTTCTGGTGGAAGTCCGAGGCCGAAGGCGACTTCAACGGCGAGATCGAGGGCGAGGTCCAGGCGCTCTACAGTCGCGCCGTCTCGCCCTTCTGGGATGTGCAGGCCGGCGTGCGACAGGACTTCGGCGAGGGCGGCGAGAATCCGACCCACCTCGTGCTCGGCGTCCAGGGCCTGGCCCCCTACTGGTGGGAGGTCGACGCCGCCACCTTTCTGTCGACCGAGGGCGACCTTACCGCACGGGTCGAGGTCGAATATGACCAACGCATCACCCAGCGCCTGATCCTCCAGCCGCGCGTCGAGGTCGAGGCTTCCGCGTCTGACATCCCTGAACTGGGCCTGGGCTCTGGCCTGACCCACGTCGAGGCCGGCCTGCGCCTGCGCTATGAGATCGCCAAGGAGTTCGCGCCCTATGTCGGCGTCGAATGGAGTCGCGAACTCGGAGATACCGCCGACTTCTCCCGCGCGGCGGGCGGCGAGCCCGAGCACACCCGTTTCGTCATCGGCCTCAAGGCTTGGTTCTAAGGAGAGTTACCTATGCGCAAGAAGATCATGCCGACCGTCGCCATGACCCTGGCCCTCATGGTCCCCACATTCGCTCAGGCTGTAGAGGCTTGCTGCTGCTGCGAGCAGGATCCCCCGGGCGCGCAAGCAGGCCACGACGCCCACGACGCCCATGCCGCCGACCCCGACCACGCCGCGCACGACGTCGTCACCAGCCCGGCGGACGGCGCCATGACCGATGGGGCGCCCGACTGGTTCACCGCCACCTTCCCGCACGCGATGACCTTGAAGACGGTTACCGTGACCGCCGAAGGACAAGCCGCCATCGCGGTGCCGGTCGCCGCCGCCGCCGCAACGACGCGCGTATCGGCCGATTTGCCGCCCCTGGCCCCCGGCAACTACGTGCTGAACTGGACGGCCGAAGGCTCGGACGGGCATGAGATGACGGGCGCCGTCCGTTTCATGGTCCACTGATGGCACCTCGATTGACCCGTCGCTTGCTTCTCGGCGGCGCGGTCGCGCTCGCCTCGGCGGGCACCGCGATGGCCGAGAACCGGCGGATGACCGCCTACAAGACGCCCTGGTGTGGATGCTGCGACGGCTGGGTGGCGCACATGCGCGCCGCCGGCTGGACCGTTGAGGTGGTCGAGCACCAGGACCTCGCCCCGATCCGCGCCCGTTACGGCGTGCCGGATCGCTATGCCGGGTGCCACACTGCCGTGGTTGGCGCCTATGCCGTCGAGGGTCATGTTCCGGCCTCTGATGTCGCCCGTCTGCTGAGGGAGCGGCCGCAGGTCGTGGCCCTCGCCGCACCGGGAATGCCCGCCGGCTCGCCCGGCATGGAGGCGGCCGGGAACGAGCCCTATGTCACCCTCCTGATTGACCGCAGGGGCCAGGCCACCGTGTTCGGGCGCCACAACGGAGCCTGAGCCTCAGGCCGTCTCCCCCTGGAAGGCGGCGATGATTGGACACGGCCCGGCGTCTGTCGACGCACAGGCCCCGGCCAGACGCCTCAGTCCCGCGCGCGCCTGTTCGAGGTTGGCAATAGTCCTGTCCAGCGCGGCCAGTCGTTCAGCGGCCAGTTCGCGGGCACGCGCCCGATCTTCGCCCGCGTCCAGAGACAGCAGCTCCTTGATCTGTTCCAGGGTGAACCCGGCCGTCTGGGCTGAGCGGATGAACTTCAGACGGCGCAGGTCTTCGTCGCCATAGCGGCGGATGCCACCGCCACTCCCATCGCGCGACCACCGCTCCGGCGTCGGCAACAGACCCCGCCGCTGATAGAAGCGGATCGTCTCCACACCGACGCCGCCTTCGCGCGCCAGGCCTGCAATCGTTCGAACCTTCATGCTTGACTCCGTATCACGGTACGGAACTTAAGACTTACGCCTCGGATTTGAAGATCACGGAGGCTGACATGACCAAGACCGCCATCATCCATCGCATGGTGATGCCCGACCACACCTGTCCCTGGGGGCTTAAAGCGCGCCACCTGCTGAAGAGCCGGGGCTATCAGGTTGAGGACCACTGGCTGACCACCCGTGAGCAGACCGACGCCTTCAAGGCCGAGCATGGGGTCAAGACCACGCCACAGATCTTCATCGACGGACAGCGCATCGGTGGTCACGACGATCTGCGACGCTTTCTCGGCCTGAAGGTCCGCGACCCCAAGGCGACGACCTATACGCCGGTGCTGGTGGTGTTCCTGACGACCGCCGTCATGGCCGCCATGCTCAGCCTTGTTGTCTACGGCACGCTTCTGACCGTGCAAGCTGGCGAGTGGTTCATCGCCCTGTCGATGATGGTGCTGGGGATGCTGAAGCTTCAGAACGTCGAAAGCTTCTCGTCGATGTTCCTGAACTACGATCTGCTGGCCAAGCGCTGGGTCCCCTACGGCAAGGTCTACCCTTTCGCCGAGTTCGGAGCGGGCGCCCTGATGGTGGCGGGCGTTCTGACCTGGCTGTCGGCGCCGGTCGCCTTAATCATCGGCGGCATCGGCGCGATCTCGGTGTTCAAGGCCGTCTATATCGACAAGCGGGAACTGAAATGCGCTTGCGTGGGCGGCGACAGTAATGTGCCGCTGGGCTTCCTGTCCCTGACCGAAAACCTGATGATGATCGCCATGGCGGTCTGGATGATGGCCATGGAGTATGCGGGGGGTTCTGCCGCCATGCAGATGTGACCTTGCGCTCAGAGCGCTGATTTCAGGACGAGCTGTCAAAGTTAGCTACAGTCTGGGGTCGGACCCTGCCCAGGGCTCTATGAGGACGCGGATAGCGCTGTGCACCCGGGTGCACACTTCCAACCGCTCCTCGATTGCGGAATGACGAGCTCCGCTCGCGCCTGGGCATTTTGCAGAATGACTGGCCGCTCGCGAACTTGCAGTCGAAGCGTCGGGATAAAATCTGATGGGTGCTGAGCTTGATGTTCCACTTCTTGGACCACCGAATGACGGTCCACGCCGAAGATCTCCGTCGACTGGAAAGCGATCTTTCGACAATGCAAAAAAGTCTGTCGAGTTCGGCGTCTATCGACCTTAGCGGTTCCAACGTACCCGTCCCAGCGGGTGCGGGGGGACTGCCACACGCTGAAAAGATGCATATTAAAAACAATGTGTTGGCTCATGGCGGTGTAGGACTTAAGACCAGTCCTTGTACCAGTCGCGTTTCTTGGCGCTTGCCTAGGTAGGCGCCCATTAGTGGGCTTGGGCCATGAGCCTGGCGAACCGACTACGCCACGGGCCTTAGTCATTGAGCGCCTCAATCTCCTGCAAGATGAGATGGGTTTCGACGCGGTCGTAGACTTGGCGGTAGGTCCCGTCATTGGACAGGGCGACGGCACCGGCGTCGGAGTAGAAGGCTTGGTGCGCGCCAACTCGGGTCCTGATGTCGGTGCGTAGGTGATGGTAGGCGGTCGCGGCGGGCGTGTCATAGCCCGATCGGAGAGCATATGGCAGGACCTCTAGCACAGCCGGTACATTCGCCGCTCCGCCGTCCGCCCCTGGAGGCAGTCTTCTTTTCGCGAGCTCGGCGGCGGCGGTGGCCACCATGTAGAGGTTCCGGTTGACCACCTTTAGCACAAGGTCGCGGGTACGCCCGCAGGTACGGATCCTATCAGGCGCGACGCCCAGCGCCAGTTCGATATCAGAGAAGGTCCGGCCGCCGATCCAGGCCAGAAGCGCCGCGTCGAAGCGGTTCCACTCGGCGTCGGTAATCGCTGGCGCTGACTTGGTGCCCCGAACGACCGACTTGATCGTGTCCAGACCGCCCACCATTTCGCCCGCGAGCGCAGGCTCGGCGCGGAAGAAGGCCACGATCCAGGCGACCCAGGCCACAATGGTTTGAGGGAAGGTGGCTGGGTCGTCGCCAAGCCGGGCCGCGAGCGCCGCCACCGATGCCCGGGGCAATCCCGTCAGGGCGGCGACCCGGGCTCCGGTGGCGTCATCCTCAGCAGGCGTGTCTGCGAGGGCCACCTCAAGCGCGGCGACCGCTGTGTCGATGGTCTCGCCCCGCTCCCGCGCCTGCCAAGCGCCGAACGAACGGCCTGCGAGAGCGAGGGCCGCTGCATCCGCCTCGGCAGGTTCGCCCCATCGCATTTTGTTGACGAAATAGTCGATGTCGGTGCCACGTGCCCCCTTCTGAATGCGGTCCAGGACCGCCTCGACTGGGTCTTCCATAAGAACGCAGCGGTCATCCGGTGGCAGTATGGACTTTAGCTTGTCGTAGGCACCGACCGCGGCGCGTCCTGGAGTGAAGCCGATCACTGGCTCGGGCACTAGCAGGACCGTCCCGTTAGCGAGGAAGCCGGCGCGCCCGGCGCGGCCAGCGGCGTTTAGGAGCTCGTGCTGTTCTAGCGGTTCACGGCCGCCAGTGATCTGAACCCGTTTGTCACCAGCAAGCAGGGCGACCTGGGCAGGCAGGTTGATGCCCTGCGCAAGCGTGGGGGTAGCGACGATGATCGACGGCCCGTCGGCCCGCCTGAATAGGGATTCCGCCAATCTTCGTTCGAGGGGTATCATGTCGCCATTATGGGGAACGGCTCCGGCCTGAGGATCGACCAGTGACTTCCCTGATCCCAGCTCATCGGCGATGTCGGCAATCAAGGCCTGCTCGGGCTCGGTTAGCCGCCAGGGCCCCGTATAGCGCTCCGAAATGTTCCGCGCCGTGGACGGCGCATAGTCGGCCTGCTGTACGAAGATGATTGTCTTGAGGCCCGCACGCGCGGCCCGTTCCGCCAAGACCCCCGCGACCGCGTTGGCGTTGGGTGTAGCTTGCCAGGCGTTGGCGGTCAGGGGAACCGTCTGGTCGGTCAGTCTGACAACCGCTGTGTCGGTCCCGGCACCGGGCAACCAGTTTTGCTGTAGGCCGAACAGGGCGTTCGGCGACGCCGGGAATGTCCTGTCCCTCGATCCCGCGATGCGGGCCACCCGGACGGCGTCTAGTTCGTTCTGGGGATAGATGACTACACCACGCGCTTGCCGGCTGGGTTTCCACGGGTCGTGAAAAAATTCGGTTGGGCGGCCGGTGAGGTTCTCGATCCAGCGGGCGAACTCCTCACCGTTCGTCAGCATGGCCGACAGGAAGAGGAAGTCCGCTCCTGGCGCGCGGCGTGCCGCATGCAGTAGGCAGAGCATGGCGTCCAGGCTTCGACTACCGCCGCCCTGCGGTGCTAATAGATGGCACTCGTCGAAGACGAAGAGGCCCACGTCGGCCAGGTCGGCGTCGGCGAAGCTGAGCATGGCCAGCAGCCGTTCCGGCGTCATGACCTCGATTGCGCTAAGGCGGGGTCCGTTGGCGATGAGGCTCAGATCGCCGTCCGCGGAGACAACGATATCACCCATGCCGTCTCTAAAGCTTTTCGAGAAATCGTCCTTGAGCTGGTCGACCAGGGCTAGGGTCGGGGCGAGGAAGATCACCGTCTTGCCGCTGGCGATGGCCGCAGCGATCTTGAGCTCCGACAGGGTGGTTTTGCCTGCGCCGGTGGGTAGGACGAGCACCGCAGACCGGCCGGGCTCGAGAACTCCCTTGGCTATGGCTTCTCGGTGGTTGGGCCAAATCACCGGCTTGCTTAGGGCGCGCCGTCGAAGCCACGGTCGCCAGAGAGCGTCATCGACGCCCGGCGGTGTCGGCAGACCAGCCAGGCCGTGACCCATGAACTGGCTGCACGCGCGCTGGAGCAGGCGGGCTAAATGACGGGGCCCCGCATAGGAGTTCACGACTTGCTCAAGTAAGGGCTGCGAATCGAGGCCGTCAGCCGCAAGGTCCTCGACGCGACGGAAGGTCTCGGTCGGCGTCTCGGCGAGACGGAAGATGGTAGCAGGTATCGGCCTATCGAGAATGGAGGCGGCGAGCTGGACCAGGCCAGCCCAACACAGGCCGTAGAGTGTCTGTTCGGCCTGGCCGACCACACCCCGGGTAGACGGCTGGCTCTCCGTGAGCCGCTCCGCACGCGACATGATGGCGTCCAAATCTTCCCGAGCGAGGTCGACGATGGATTCAATCAGGGCGCGAAGAAGGACCGATTCTTCTCGAGGGACGACAAGGCGAGCTCCGGCCTCGCGCGCGTCTGGTGCCTGCCCGGCAATCATAAAAAGGAGCGGGGCTGCGACCCTGGGGTGGATGGCGTCAGGTCTGAGGACTGGGAGGTCGGAATCGTAGTCCGACACCCGGCCGAGGATCTGATAGGCGGTGGCGGCAACGAAGGCCGCTCCACGGCGGTGGTCCTCGTTGGCAAGGGTGTCGACCAAGCCCTCATAGACCGCTGCCATTTTCATCAGGCGATCATGCCGCAGCTCGGCCTGGACCGCCGCATCAGGTTCATGCGTACGCAGCCGCAAAGCGACAAGCTGGGCATAGGCCCGCGTAAGGTCCTGGGGCAGAGTCTCGGGATTGTTGCCGCCAATGGCCGGGGCCATCCTGATTAGGCGGGCGGACTCGGCGTCAAACATCGATCTTCGCCCAGACCAGCGCCGCGAAGTTCTCGAACCAAGCCCGAATGTCGGCGAGAGGCATAGTCGAGCCTAGCCGTTGCGGGCGCGCGCCGAGCGTGGCGTAGCGATCGAAGAGATCGACGCATGCTGCGGCACCGTAGGGTGCCGGTTGGACGGTCAGGGCCGCGTCGAAGACCAGGGGGCGGTCGTAGACGATCCGGGCGTAAGTCTCGACCTGCTCTTCGTCAGTCAGGTGGAAGACATCCAATAGAGCGATGGCCTGTTGGACCAGCTGTGGGTCCCGGTCGCCGTCGAAATAGGCCCTGAATGCCCCCATCACCTGACCCCTGAAGACGGCCTGGGCGCGCGTCGTACACTTGTATTCGTAGATAGTTGCGGAGGTCAGGATGCGGGCGTCATCGTTCCAAGTCACCTTGAAGGTGTCGACGCCCTGCTGAGTTGCCCGGATATGAGGCTCGGAAATGACATCTCCGGGCCCAGCTGTCTCCCGCGACACCATCCAGCAGATGATTTCAAACAGCAGGCCGTCACGGTGGTAGACGAGGGCTTGATTGGCGGGGAATAGGTCGGCCCGGATCTGCGCTTTCATTCGGTCGGGCGTCGTGGCCGGAAGATGGGTGGCGCCGGCAAGCACATTGGCCGCGTGCTGCGCGCGACCCTGTAGGACGGTCGCTACGAGGCCGGCCAGTTGGTCGATGTCGTCGACCGTCCATTGCAAGCCGCCGCAATGCGGTTCGGCGGGATGATCGATGATCACAAGTGCCATGAACTCAGCTTGGCAGTTGATGCGCCTCGATAACACCCCTTGTGAGTCGCTTCTCTGCCGTGTCGCTGCCAGGGGGGAAGATGTCAGCTTCAACTTCACCGTGCGCATGTCCGCTCATGGCGCATACAGGTCCGGGAAGTCGAATGGCGAGTTCGTCGTGCACCCCGGTGCACTGACCTAGGTGCTCCGCAACAGGGCCTCCGCCTGGGCGAGAACCGTCTGAACCGCCAGATCCGAGAGGTCGGGCGGATAACCGAACTCGCGCAGGATGCGTTTCACAAGTCGGCGCATATTCGCTCGGGCGCTTTCGCGATGGTGCCAGTCAACGGTGACGTTGCTTCGAAGGTCCTCGACAAGTCGCGCAGCGATGATCCGGAGCTGCTCGCTGCCAAGGACTTCGACCGCCTTCTCGTGTTCAGCTAGCGCATCGTAAAAGGCGAGCTCTTCAGGAGAGAGGCCGCTTTCCTCGCCCCGGCCGTAGGCGGCCTTCAGGTCCTTCGCCATGGCGATCAGTTCCTGAATCATCTCCAGCGCAGAGATCGCCCCCGCATGGTAGCGCGCGACCGCGTCCTCCAGGCGTTGGGAGAAGGCCTTGCTCTCGACCACGTTGGTCTTCGACCGGCTCTTGATCTCTCCGGCCAGGAGCTTCTTCAGAGCCTCGAGAGCGAGGTTCTTCTTCTCCATTACTGCCACCTCCAGCAGGAATTCGTCGGAGAGGATCGAAATGTCCGGCGACTGCATGCCCGCCGCCTGGAGAACGTCGATGATCTCCGCCGAGGAAATGGCGCGGTCGATGAGCTGCTGCACGGCCAGGGCTTTATCGGCGGCGCTGAGCTTGCCGGTCGCAGTGCTCTTGGCCATGCAGGCGCGGATGGCCTGGAAGAAGCCGACCTCTTCCTTGATTTCCCGGGCCGCCTCGCTGGCGGCGGCGAGCGCATAGGCCTTGCCGAGTTCCAGAACGAGGTCCCGGAACCGCCGGTGCGCGCGCTTCTTGTCCTCAGGGGTTTTCACCTTGGCGGCTTCGGCCTCGCCCCACCGGAGCGCCCAGTCGTACGCCCCGGCAAGGCATTTCAGCCGTTCCTGAGGCTCACCGACGATGCCTGGCGAATAGTCGAAGCCGTGGAAGATTGATCGGATGATCTCGTAGCGTTCGAGAAGGGCTGCGACCGCCGCTTCCTCGTCGATGCCCGTGTTGTCCCGGTCGGCGTCGGAATACTGTCCCAGCGCCGTCCTGAGGTTCTGGGCGATGCCGATGTAGTCGACGATCAATCCGCCGGGCTTGTCGCGAAACACCCGGTTCACGCGGGCGATCGCCTGCATCAGACCGTGCCCGCGCATGGGCTTGTCGACGTACATGGTGTTCATGCACGGCGCATCGAAGCCGGTCAGCCACATGTCGCGGACGAGGACCAACTTCAGCGGGTCGGCCGGATCGCGCGCCCGCTTGGCTAGCAGGTCGCGTCGCCGCTTGTTGCCGATGTGCTTCTGCCAGGACAGCGGATCGGACGCCGCGCCCGTCATGACGATCTTGATCGCGCCCTCGGCGTCGTCGTCGGCATGCCAGTCGGGACGCAGGGCGACGATGTCCTCGTAGAGCTCGACGCAGATGCGGCGGCTCATGCAGACGGCCATGGCCTTGCCGTTCAGCGCCTCGAGACGCGCCTCAAGATGCTGAACGAGGTCCGCCGCGATTTGCTGAAGGCGCTTGCGCGATCCGACAAGGGCCTCAACGGTCGACCACTTGGCCTTGGCCCGTTCGGCCTCGGTCAGGGTCTCGTCCTCGACCAGCGCCTCGATCTCGGCGTCAATCCTTGGCTTCTCGTCCTCATCCAGTTCGATCCGGGCGAGGCGGCTCTCATAGTAGATCGGAACCGTCGCGCCGTCCTCGACGGCCCGGCTGATGTCGTAGACGTCGATATAGGAGCCGAAGACGGCGGGGGTGTTCACATCCGTGGCTTCGATGGGCGTGCCGGTGAAGCCGATGAAGGAGGCATGGGGCAGGGCCTGCCGGACGTAGTGGGCGAAGCCATAGCGGCGCTCGCCCGTCTCCCGGTTCAGGCGTGCGTCGAAGCCGTACTGGCTGCGGTGGGCCTCGTCGGCGATGACGATGACGTTGCGCCGGTCGGTCAGCTCCGGGAACCGCTCCTCGCCGCGCTCGGGCGCGAACTTCTGCATGGTGGTGAAGATCACGCCCCCGGCGTTGCGGGCCAGAAGCCGCTTCAGATCGTCCCGGCCCTCCGCCTGTTCCGGGGCCTGGCGAATGAGATCGCGGCACAGGCCGAAGGTGGAGAACAGTTGGTCGTCGAGATCATTGCGGTCCGTCAGCACGACCAGGGTCGGGTTCTCGAGCTCCGGCGCGCGGACGGCCAGGCCGGCGAAGAAGGCCATCAGCAGGCTCTTGCCCGAACCCTGAGTGTGCCAGATGACGCCGATCTTGCGGTCGCCGTCGGGCCGGGTCGCCGCCACCGCCTGAAGGACCGCCTTCCGGGCTCCATGAAACTGGTGATAGCCGCCGATGATCTTGAACGGCCCCCGGTCGCCGTCGCCGAAGACGGTGAAATCGCGGATGAGGGCCAGGAACCGCTCGCGGTCGAAGACACCGCGCAGCAGGGTGTCCAGCTCCGGGGAGCCTTTGTGGGTCAGGTCGTGCTCCTCGCCCGTGATCGTGCGCCAAGGCATGAAGCGTTCGAGGTCGGCGGTCAGCGACCCGACGCGCGCTTCCATGCCGTCGGAAACGACCAGGACCGCATTCGTCCGAAAGAGGGAGGGGATCTGTTCGAGGTAGGTCTGGAGCTGGTTGAAGGCCCCGGCGGTGGTCGCGTTCTCGTCGCCTGGGTTCTTCAGCTCCAGCACGGCAAGAGGCAGACCGTTGACGAACAGCACGACGTCCGGTCGCCGGTTGTGGCCGGCTTCGACCACGGTGAACTGGTTCACCACCAGCCAGTCGTTGGCGTCCGGTTGGGCGAAGTCGATCAGCCACAGCTTGTCGGAGACCAGGGCCCCGGCGTCGTTCCGGTACTGAACGCCCACGCCCTCGACCAGCATGCGGTGGATGCGGCGGTTTTCCTCGACCAGCGAGCCGGTCGCGGCCGAGAGCAACTGACGGATCGCCTCTGTGCGCGCGACCTCGGGCGCGTGCGGATTGAGCGCCTCCAGCGCCTTTTCGAGCCGAGGCAAAAGGACGACTTCGGAAAAGGCCTGCCGCTGCGGCGCGGGACCGTCTGGCGCGATGCTGACGCCGTGAAGGTGCAGCCAGCCCAGCTCCTTGAGGACCGCGATCCCCGCCTCTTCGACGATGTCCTCTGAGAAGCCGCTCATCTCACGCCGCACCGGTCGCAGGCTTCTGAGGAGGGGCGGGCACGTCGAAGATCTGTTGCGCCAACTTCGTCAGGAACGCCTGCCGCTCTCCCACGGCCCCTGCGTTCCAAGAAGGCCAGCATTTCAGGGACTGCACGGTGGTCGTGATCCGATCGGCCACGCCGACCTCGGCCGAAGCCGTGTCAGCCTGACACTTCGTCAGCAGGAATTTCGACTGACGATAGGCGGCGATCTTGCTGGAATACTCCCCATTCGAAATGGCGCGATTGATCGACTTTTCGATCAGAAGCAGATTGCCCAGGCTCTGAATCAGCTCTTGATCGTCGGCGCGGTCGCCGAACTCGGCCAGGGCCACGGCATGTCCCTTGTCGGGGAGGATGTGTTCGATGTCGTTGCCTCCATCCGTGTAGTCGGCGAGACGGTTGCGGGATTCACTCGGCCCGTAAGCTACCAAATCGACGTGCTGGGTCAGCTTGGCCAGCAGGTACCGGAGGCGGAACGCCCTGACATTGCGGGTGCTCAAGTCCCCGAGCGCCAAATCGAACTCACGGGAGAGGTTCGCGCGCTCTGCCACGAGGTATTTTTGAATGAAGGCGCCGAACGCCTCGGCGTCGGCGGACTTGACGTCGCGAAGGACGTGGGCGGCCTCGATGATGCGCCGCTCGTATTCCTTGCCGGGCGTGCCGGTGATGAGCCATGCGAACATCGTCTTCTCGATTTCGGCGGCCAGGCGCGAAAAGTGATGGGGGGCGAGGTGGCGACCCGCCAGCAGCATCATGAAGTGCTGCTTGATCGACTTCCCGCCCAGCAGCTGGGTGTTCTGGATGCCCACCTCGGGCTCGCCCGCGACGTTCAGGCCTTTGGCGAAATTGCCATAGGCGCGCGCGGCTTCCAGCAGCCGCGTGGCGAAGCCGATGGGATCGGTCTCATGACCCGAGATCGCGGCGTTCTTCTGGAACCAGTCGTAGATGGCGTCTTCGCGTAGTTTGCCGTCGAGGTCGTAGGTCGCGAGCATGTAGTAGCGAAGGAAGCGCAGCGGCTTTTCGCCCGCGCGATAGATCGCGTCGGTCAGCTCCTTCCACAGCGTCTTCAGCTTGGCGAACTGCCCGTCCTTGGCGTGCATGAAGAGAAGGTTCTTCAGCAAGTCCATGGCGTCCAGGCCCACGCCCCGGTCGTTGATGGTTTCGAAAATCTTGAGCGCCATCGCCAGGGTGGGCGTCTCGATCCGGATGATCTTCACCTTATTGGTGAGGTAGCCGTAGAAGCGTCGGATCTGGTCGGGATCGTCGGCGAGCGTGGTGCGAAGGAACTCGCGCACCGTCTGATAGGCGGCGCCGATGTTGCGGATCGAGCGTGTGCCGTCGCGCGGGGCCTCAGCCGCGTCGCCCCTCGCATACAGGTCCAGCACGCCGCCCGCGTCTTCGTACTGGAGGTCCAACCTCAGGCGGTGTTGCTCGTTGCCCTGCCAGTCCGAGGTGCTGAAGGCGATCTGGGACTTCAGCTCGTCCGGAACCGTAGCCCCGAGGTCAATCAGCGCGTCCCGAATGGCGCACAAGGTAATGAAGGCGGTGGTTGTCCGCTGCTGTCCGTCGATCAGGTCGAAAACGCCGTCGTCGCCTCGACACACGACGATGGTCCCGATGAAATATTCCGGCGCATCGTGGCTGGTGGCGTTCTCGTACTCGGCATGGATGTCGTTCAGGAACTGGTCGACTTCCTCTCCGCCCTCCCCTTTGGGATTGGTCTCGCCCCAGACATACTCACGCTGATAGTCGGGCACCCGGTAGAAGTCCTGAAACAGGGTCTTGAGGCTCTTGTCCTGCGGGTCGATTTTCTTGAGGGTCATGGGGCGATCCGGGCTGCAGACGCGGCCACGAGCTGGTCCAGTATCTCGCCGAGCTCGGTCAGGTTTCCGGGGGTGAAACAGATCAGGTCTGCGTCACCAAGCTGGGGCATCTTCTCCAGGGCGCTATGGCGGCCATAGACTGCCAACCCGTCCTTGCCACGCTTGGTCCAGAGGGCCGAAGCCGGTTTGCTTTTGCCTCTTGGGGCCAGCGGCCCTGCCACTCTGGCATGAACCCACAGATTGGCGCTGCTCTTGGCGTCCTGCTCGAACATCACCTCGAGCGGGGTGCCCCCGGGTACCCGCAGGACATAGCGACGGGCTTTGCTGTCTTGGTGTCCCTGGTCGTGCTCGTCCGCCAGGCTGTCTAGCAGGGCCACCGCAGCAGCTTTCAGGGTGTCGCGGTCGAGGATCATGCAGCGGTCTCTTCGATGACGGTATTGGCCTCGGCCACGCGGACTTGGCCCGACATTAACCTAGGCAGCAGGTAATCGCGGGTTTCGGCGAGGGTGCGGTTTTCGCGAGCGGCCGCCCGTATTCTCTCGAAGAACGGACCCACGAGGACATCAAATGCTGTGGTGATTGGTGACGGCGGGACGAGTATCGGCATCCCTTTGATCGAGGCCGAGTTCACGGCGGTCGCAATGGAGGATGTGCTGCCAAGCGAGCCATAGTCGAATTGACGCAGGTGGCAGAACGTGAACCACGGTGAGGGGCTGCCTGCTCGGCGCAGCATATGCGCAATCGCCTCGTTGGTTGTCATTTCAACGTCGCTGATCGCTACGCGGCCAACGGTGAGCTTGAAACTCAGGATCACCGTAAGCTCAGGCACCCGGGCAACGCGATGCCTCCCAACCGACTCAGGGCGAAGGGTCTCAGCTGTCTCGGCGACAAACGTATCGCCGCCCGCCATATCCCGTATCGAGCACCAAGGCACGCCGACGCCCGGCCCCTCAAAGTGTTCCTTCTCTTTACGCGGCGGAGTCTTCCCGATCCTGACATCAAACAGATGGCCGAGCGTGCTTTTTCCCCACCCCTCCGGCAGGCGGTCATCCGTTAGGATTCCCGGGAAAAGCGCCGCCAGTTCAGCGGCGCGGGTGGGGTCAGGGGTGAGGCCGCCCATGATGGCGACCGGGTTGGTCTCGCCAGCCAACTTGCGGCGCACGGGGCCGAAGTCGACGAACCAGTCGCGGAAGATCGCCTGGGCCATCGCCTCCAGCGTCTCGTTCAGCCGCCGGTTCAGTTCGATCTTGTCATCGATTGACCCCAAAAGCTCGACCACCAATTTCTGCTGAGAGAGCGGAGGAGCCGAGACTTTGAACTCGTGGCAGTCGGCGACACGGATATGGCTGACCACCGAACCGGACCCGTCGTGCATGCCGAATTGGTGTTTTAGGTCGGGTGACCGAAACGCGTAGTAGAGATAACGCGGCTCGATCTTCGACGGATCGGGCCGGAACTGCATTATTCGCTGACCAAGGAACACTGACCCCAAACCATTGACGAAGCCAACTTCGCCGATGGGTGCCTCACGCGTCAAAATGACGTCGCCATCCAACACCTTTGCCCGACGCGTCCAACGCTCGTAGGTGGCCTCTTCCACGCATCGGCATTCGCTGAGGTCGATCCGACCGTCCCGCACATTGGTCGTGCGGATCATCCTATAAGGCGTCGCGCGGTCAACAACTGGAGCCGTGCGGTTCACGCAGTCGACGATCAAAATGCACAGCTCGCGGACTGGCTTTCGGGGCCATTCATGCATCGGCAGTGACCAGTTTCAACGCAGCCTCGATCCGCTTCTCCAGTGCCCGCCCTTCTGCAAACTGTTCCGCCAGCTTCGCCCGCAGCGCCCCGAACCGCTCCTCGAACGGTACCCCGTCGTCCTCCTCGTCCGCCGCACCCACATAGCGCCCAGGCGTCAGCATATGGCCGTGGCTGCGCACCTCGTCGAGAGAGGCCGATCGACAAAAGCCCGGCTCGTCTTCATAGGCCTCCAGCCCCCGCGCCACGTTCGTCTCAGGCCGGTTGCGCCAGCGGTGATAGCTCTCCGCGATCTTCGCCACGTCCTCAGGCGAGAATTCCCGCCGGGTTCGGTCGACCATGTGGCCCAGCTTGCGGGCGTCGATGAACAGGATTTCGCCGCGTCGGTCGCGATGGCCGTTAGCGCTCTTGTCGCGGGCCAGGAACCAGAGGCAGGCGGGGATCTGGGTCGAGTAGAACAGCTGGCCCGGCAGGGCGACCATGCAGTCGACCACGTCGCCCTCGATCATGGCCTTGCGGATCTCGCCCTCGCCCGACTGTTGCGACGACATCGAGCCGTTGGCCAGCACCACCCCGGCCGTGCCGCGCGGTGCCAGGTGGTGCAGGATGTGCTGCAGCCAGGCGAAGTTGGCGTTGCCCTGGGGCGGCGTGCCGAAGGTCCAGCGCGGGTCGTCGGCCAGGCTGGGCTGCCACCAGTCCGAGATGTTGAACGGCGGGTTGGCCATCGCATAATCGAACTTCAGCGTCGGGAAGGCGTCGCTCAGAAACGAGCCCTCGTTGTTCCACGCGATGTCGGCGTCGATACCGCGCACCGCGAGGTTCATCTTGCACAGCCGCCAGGTGGTGTGGTTGCGCTCCTGGCCATAGACCGCGATGTCGGAGCGGCGGCCCTGATGGTCCTCGACGAAGCTTTCCGACTGCACGAACATGCCGCCCGAGCCGCAGGCGGGGTCGTAAACCCGGCCCTTCACCGGCTCCAGCATCTCGACTATGACACGGACCACCGAGCGGGGCGTGAAGAATTCGCCCCCGCGCTTGCCCTCCGCGCCCGCGAACTGAGAGATGAAGTACTCATAGGCTCGGCCCAGAAGATCGCGCGCTTCTCCGTCCTCGCCCTTCAGCGTGATGTTGGAAAAGAGGTCGACCAGCTCACCGACCATGCGCTTGTCCAGCTGCGGCCGGCCATAGTCCTTGGGCAGGACGTCCTTGAGGACTTTCACGTTCGCCCGCTCGATAGCCTCCATGGCGTTATCGATAAGGTTCCCGATGTCGCCGCGACGCTCCCTGCCGGTGGTCACGTCGATGAAGGTGATCTCGGGCCTCTTGGCGTTGGCCTGCAGGTTCGCCCAGCGGGCCTCGGACGGGACCCAGAACACATGGTCCGCCAGATATTCCTCAGGGTCCTCAGGGTCCGCATAGGGCTCTGCCGCGAGCTTCTGGCGTTGCGCCTCAAACGCCTCGGAGATGTACTTGAGGAAGATCAGGCCCAGCGCGACGTGCTTGTACTCCGACGGCTCCAGGTTGCCCCGGAGCTTGTCGGCCGCCTTGAAAAGCTCGGCCTCAAAGCCTAGGTCGCCTCGATCCGCAGATTTCGAGCCCGCCATCCATCTCCCCCATGTCGCCATCCCGGAATAGTTGTCGAGCGGGCGCGATGCAAAGGCATAGTGACACGTTGTGCACCCGGGGGCACAATATCGACGGGCCTAGGGAGGGCGGAATCGACACCACTGCGACGCCAACCGACCTGTTTGTTTAACTAACGCTGGAGGCTGATCACCTCTCTGGAGACGCTAGGTCGCCCAGAGACCTCAACCCCCGCCCCACGCGTTGCCTCCGCAATCTGGGAGGCACAAAGAGCCCCGATCTATCCGTCACCGGTGGGTTTCGAGTGACGCCTTTCCTTTCGGGGTGAGCACTAGGCGAACAAGTCGAGTCTGCTCCGTGGGGATGTATTCGATAAGGCCCATCTGGCGTGCGAATGCCGCTGCCTGCGGCTTCAGAGTCGACCTTGAGGTGAATGCCTCCGATAGAGCGTACTTGGTTGGAATGAACGTGCGACGCCCGAACGCGTCTCCAGCTGCAGCCGCACGCAGAACTTCCAACTGCTTGGGTCCAACTAAACTGAACACTCGCCCGCTCCGATCTCGCATATAGTCCCTAGAGAATATATGCCTGATAGGCGCCACTCCGGCAATGCTGGATTGGTGTCAGATTGTGGGACGGAATTTGCGCCAGTTTCGCATCGCGAAGCAGTACTCCCAAGAAAGGCTGGCTCTGGAAGCAGAGCTAGACCTTACATATGTGGGCGGAATCGAGCGGGGCGTCCGAAATCCATCGGTTCGTGTTCTAGGCAAGCTGGCGGCAGTTTTGGACGTTAAGCCAAGCGAACTCCTAGAGCCCTGAGCAGCGGACTAGAGTTAAGGTTGGTCCGAGCCGGAGAGGCGGCGTAGAGCGACGATTATGGGTTCGTAGGGAGCGGTGGGGCGGTAGGCAGTGAAGGTTCCAGATATCCCCAGTTGAACACCCTCAAGGTAGCGCCTGGCGACCAGTCGCCTCAGCGCGCCTCGAAGTTCTGTATGGCCTCTAGTGGAGCGCGCGCTACCGTGGGTGAGCAACTGAGAGAGGATTAGGCTGAAGAGGGCAGGGGAGCCAGCCTCCCTGGCAATCGCCTCCAGAAAGGAGGCAACTCGCCTAGGCCCCAACTGCAGATCCTCAGCCGCCGCCCGTTCCCAGGCATTCTGTAGGAACCGTTCACCTCGTAGCGCAGCCCTATCGGAGATGAGGGCGAAGAACCAAGTGACGCCCATTGGCCCGAACGACTGGATGGTCTCAGCCGAGATGCGTTCCGAGTTCTTAGGATTACCCCTGTACTCGACTTCTAGACGCAGTCGATTGGCAAACTTCGCGTAAAGCTTGCCTGTAATTCCATTCGCCCCCAAGTTCGCGGACACACCGATCGCTGCCTGATCGATTTCGTCCGTTGCTGGCCTCCACACGGTTAGTCGGCTCGTAGCAGCGGAGGAATGGAGTAGCGGCGAGGCCTCAGCCGCCTGAGCTATCGCGTTCTCACTCCAAAATTCCCAGTAGACTTCTACATGGCTGACCGACCAATTGTCGGAATGAATATATACGCGTGGATGCTGCTCCCCCAGCAAGGGATTGAGCGCGACCTGAGGAATGGCACTCAGTGCCTGCGCTCGTTCTATGGCATCAGTTACCTTTTCGCCCACGAAACGACTTACAGCGCTAATATAAGGCTGAACCCACATTAGATGGTCTGGCGCTAACCCGGACCTCAAAACGCGGTCGGGTATTACGTTGTCGTTGTCGTCTAAGGCCATCCGCCTCCGTGTTGATCGACCCTGATGAGCGGGATTACGGAGGACTGCTGACAGTCTATGGCCGTCGAGCTCATCTAGAGCCTCCGGGATGAGGAGCTCCTCGTACCTGTATGCTAAAAATCGGGTAAGGTTCAGCTTAAGCTGGAGAACCAAACTCCCATGACCGTCGGGACGGTTGTTCACGCTCAGGCGCCCACCGAAAAGCAGCGTCCCTTCACGGACATTATAGCTGTATCGGCTAGATCCTCCCCTAAAAAATTCGGAAGGCAGGTAGTTTAGAACGACGCGTGCAGCGTCGGTCTCCACAGGTAGGGAAACGTCCCGGATGTTGAGGCGGAAGTGATCGATGCTGGGGGCTCGCCCGACGACAGTGCACCCGGGTTCAAAAGCCGGGAGGTGAGTCCGATTACGCATCGAGCGAAGCCCTCTCTCAGCTCGGATTTTTACACGCGTTCTGTCTCTGTAGAAGCAGGGGTTTTCGGGGTTTTTCTCTTATACCCCCCCTACGCATGGTCCAGATGTTGCGCGCGCCCGGCCGCAACGGCCAAGGCCGGAACACGGTCGTAGCCTCTGTGACCGGTGGCACTGAAATTGAGAAGATCAGGGCGATAGAGGTAGCCCTTGTGAGGCGCGATGAAGCTGTCGATCGTGCACCGGGGGGCACTGCTCCAGCCGATGTTGAACGCGGCCAGTCGGGAGAAGAACGTCATCTCGCTGTAGGGCAGGTGGTCGTGAATGAACCAGGCGAAGCTCTGCCAGTCACCGGTCCGCTGATAGTGGTCAGTCAGCGGTGGGAGGACGATGCAGGCCATCGCGCCCCGCGCGCCACGTTCATCGGGGCGGTCCCAGATATGACGGCCAAAGTTGCTTTCGTTTGAGGCGCATCCAAGCCGGTGGTGGTTTCCGTAGCGGTTGACAGTCTCGGACCGATATCCCGATCGAATGCGGATTGGGCCAAGCAGTCTCTGGAGCGGTTCTAGGATTTCCTCGCAGAGCCGACGCCCGGCCCAGACAGCGGCGTCCACGTCAGTGGGGATATTCGGAAGGCCCGTCACAGTGGCGACCTCGCTGTAGAGAAAGTCGCGGAAGAAGAAGCTTTCGGACAGTCGGATGCGGCCGATGTCTTCCGTCAGTCGAACTGCCGACGTGACGAGCTCGGGGTCGGGTTTCTGCATGTGTGAAGGTGGCTGAGGTCGAGACCGGGATAGTTCACGCGCGCCATGGTCTCGGCCAGTTGAGAGATCGGAGGGCGCCCTCCGTAGTGAGCGAACATGTTGCGAGGTTTGCCGGCCCCCCAGCCCTGAAGAGCTTCAGCCACTGGGAGCGGGACCTGGAGAGCCACCAAGGCGTGAGCGAAGTTGTGCCGGAAGGAGTGCATGGTCAGCGAAGGATCGGACAGCCCCGCCGCCGTCAGCACCTTTCGGAAGGTTCGAGAGAACTCCGAGCTACGATCTCTTTTGCCGTTAGGGCGAACATCGGGGAACAGGTCTTCCTCGCCCGACCGTCGGCGCTGTTCGACGTAAGGGAGCAGTCCTAATTTCAGCAGCTCGGGATGCACTGGCACGTCGCGCGCGGAGTAGCTGGTTTTAAGAGCATCCACGTTTCTAAGGCGAAAGCATCGAACGCCCTCCACGACCGCCACGTCTTGTACCCTGAGCGCTGCAATCTCCCCGCTACGCATACCAGAGAACAAAGCGATCAGGGGGAGCCAATACATGCCCCCCTTTCGCTCACCCAGCTTCTCCGTCGAATAGGTCTTGGAACTGAATAGGCGTCTCAGATCGTCGACTTCAAAATGTCTTCGAGCAGCTCCAAGCCGCGCGCGAGGAGGGGTAAGTCCTTTGGCAGGGTTTTTGGGGAGGATTTCCTCCTTGTCGGCCCAGTTCAAAAGCGAGTTGATTTGGATGGCGTAGTCCGCACAGCTCTTCTCGCTGAGCCGTAGCGGTGGTTCCTCCATCGCGTCGGCTCTCTCGATCACCTGCTTCAAGGTTAGGCCTGCGAATGCTCGCATCCTGGTGTAGCCCACGGGGACCTGAGGCAGGTGTGCAAAGAGCTCGCGCCAGTCATCCCGCGTGACTTCAGTCACCGACCTTTCTGCTCCAAACCAATCCAGGAGCAGGCGTTCGACTTTTACGAAAGCTCGCGCTGATGCCGGCTTCCAGCGGCCCTCCTTATCTCTCCTGAAAATGGTCAGCAGCTCGCCGAGTGAGGTCTGCGTATTCGGTCGGGCTAAGAGGTCAGTGGAACTTGGGGCGGGGGTGGTAGCGTAAAACGCCTCATCGCGATGAATGGCGCGCCGGACATGTTCGATTTCTACCTGCGCGCCCAGCTCGCTCAGCATCGCGTGGGCGGGTGTAGAGGGGGCGACCCGGACCCCATGCTGTTCTTCGTAGGCTGCGGCCGTCGACCGTCCGAGGGCAACACGCCAGCTGTCCCAGTGATCACCCTCGGCCATCTCCTCGTAGAACGCTACCAAGGCTCTGTTCTCTGCGAGCCTGTCGGCCCGGGCCTTACCTGCCCCAGTGTCCAGAAACTGTCTCCCTTGAGCCCGCGAGCGGTCCGGCAAAGCCTGCATCCGCTCCAAACGAGCCGTCGCCACCGCGCGAGCCTGGTCGAATTGAATGTGCGAAACCGCCGTGTGCACCGGGGTGCACTGCTGCCGGGCGGCCTCGATCTGTCTCTGGAAGTGGGCGATGGTCGCCGGGGCCAGTCGGGCGGCTTCAGATGTAGATCGTGTATTCAGTGATCGCTTGAGCTCATTCTTTCCGACGTATATTCTAAGAGCGGGCGGCACGGAAATGCGGACGTAGTATACGCCATCTCTTATTTGGATATATGAAGGTATCTGGCCAGAATTCATACATACAATGTACCAGATGTTGTGCCAGCAGTCAAAAGTACAAAGCCTTTCGGCTTAGGTATTGATCTTACTGATTACTGGGACAAGTGGCGGAGAGGGGGGGATTCGAACCCCCGGTACCCGTGAAGGCACGCCGCATTTCGAGTGCGGTACATTCAACCACTCTGCCACCTCTCCGCGGGGCCGTCGTGTTCTGGTCGAACGGACGGCTTCTCTAGTCGGACAGGGGCTGCGCCGCAAGAGGCTGCGGCCGCGATTTCAGCGAAGGGCAGGCAGGGGCAGGCCCAACGTCTGGCCGTCCAGCGGATCGGCGCCGCTGCGGGTGAACAGTTCTGCCGGGCGGCCACCGGTGCCGGTGCTGAAGCGGCCCGTAGGACTGACCAGACCGGTACGCTCGACACCCCGACGGAAATTCTGCTTGTGCAGGGTAATGCCGGTGATGGCCTCGGCCCCGCGCTGCAGCTCCGAGAGGGTAAAGGTGGACGGCACAAGGTCGAACAGAACGGGGCGGTAGCGCAGCTTGCTGCGGAGGCGACCGAGGCCGGTGGCGAGGATGCGGCGGTGGTCCGAGGCCATGGGCGAACCCGAGGGGAGGGCCGGCCGCTCCCCGTACGCATCGCGGGCGGCCTCCTGCACCAGCCCAGCCTCGTAGAGCAGTTCGTAGCGTTCCAGGACGCGGCTGTCGCTCCAGCGCTGGTCGGCCCCGGGGGCGAACAGGGCGTCGACACGGGCGCGGCGGCGCGGGTCGGCTTCGACCCAGGTATCGAGGGCACTGTCCAGCGGGCCGAGTGCCGGAGGGCGCCCCTGACGGTGATCTTCCCATGGAAAGAAGTCGAGCACGGGCTGCCAGCGGGCCTCGCCGCCGGGCCGGACAATGGCCGCCGTGTCAGCCGCGTCGGCGGTCAGCGCCAGATAACCGACCGAGACCTCGCGCAGGCGCTCGGGGCCCGGCGTGGCGCGGGGCGAGGCCCGGCCGAGGTCGCCGAAGGTGTAGAGCTGTTCGACATAGCCGGGGCGAAAACCGGTCTGGGCAGTGACGAAGGCCCGCAGTGCCAGCTCGAAGGTGCGATCGCGGACCGGGTCAAAGGGCCCGAAGGGCAGGGCGGCGCTGCCGTCCTCGGCCCGCGTGGTCAGGACAACCGCCTCGCCCAGCCGGAGGCCGATCACCACGGCCGAAAGGCCAATGCGGATCCCGGTCGGAGGGGCGGCCTCGGCCATGGTCAGCCTCGCCGTCCGGCGGCGCGACGCGGCACCTTGGGCGTCCAGGCTGTGGGCTTGGGCGCGGCGGCATCCCGGGCCGCGACCAGGGCATGGTAGCGATCCATATAGCGCGCCTGGGCGATGGAGGCGGGTTCGGGCCGGATCTCCAGCTCATAGCCGACGGGGGGGCGCCCGAAGAAGCCAAGCGCCTCGGCCTTGCTGAATCCGGCCAGCTGGGTGGCTTCGAACCAGGCACAGGCCTTGTCGGCCGTCTTGATCAGGGTCTTGATCGCGCGCGGGGTCCTGGCGGGCAGTCCGAACCGGACGTGGATGGCGGTCTCGAGGCGGCTTTCGAAATCCTTGTAATTCACGCCCAGGGCCGATTTGAACGGCGAGATCATGTCACCGATCACATATTCCGAGGCGTCGTGCAGCAGGGCGGCCAGCAGCCACCGGGGTTCGATGTCCGGCTGGATATGGGCGACGATCTCCTGAACGATCACGCTGTGCTGGGCGACCGAAAAGGCGTGATCGCCAACCGTCTGGCCGTTCCACCGGGCCACGCGGGCCAGGCCATGGGCGATGTCCTCGATCTCGATGTCGAAGGGCGAAGGGTCAAGAAGGTCAAGCCGCCGCCCTGACAACATGCGTTGCCAGGCGCGCGGCGCACGGGAAGAGGGAGAGCGGTCGGCCAAGTCGGTTCCTTTGATCAGGCGGTCAGGTGACCGATCCTGAGCGTCGGATCAAGGGGCCGGGTGGACCTATTCGCCGACGTTGAGTGTCAGCAGGTCGCGGGCGTCGTCGAGGAGAGGGTCCTGACCCGTCTCCTTGGCGCGGACCACGGCAATGACCAGCGGGCCGCCGGCCGGGCCGCGCGCCTCATACCCGACCAGACGCCAGCCCAGCCCCTCGGTCTGGCCGTCAGTAACCAGCCAGGTCGCCCGGGTCGCATCGCCGGATGCCCGCGTGCGGATCACAGCACCGTCGGCGGCGGCCTGAATGTTGACGCTGCCGTCGTCGGAGCCACCTTCGATATCGACACTGGAGGCGCTGTCATTGGCATTGATGGTTACGCCGCCAATGCGGATGCTGGCGCGGTCTCCGTCGGCATCGATCGACAGGCCTGGCACCTTGACCTGGGCGGTGTCGCCCTCGGCCTGAATGCGGACGCCCGGGGCCTGGACGGTGGCACTGTCGCCGCCCGCGGGGCCGCCGTTCCCTCCGGTCTGGTCCGAGGCCTCCACGGCGGCGATGGTCTGCGGCATGTCTCCCGACAGGCGGTCCTCGAAAGCCTTGAGCACCTCCTCGGCCGAGGCACCGTCCAGCGGCTGGAGGTGCAGGGTAACCTCAGAACCACGTGGCCCGGCATAGACGCAGACCTTGCCGCCGGCCTGAGCGGTGCCCTTGCGGGTCAGACTACCCTGGGTCTTGGGGCACTGAAGGGTCTGGACGACCTTGAGGACACCCTTGTTCTCGCCGCCCTCACGCGTGGTGGTGATACGAATGGAGTCGTCGCCACAGGCGGCGAGGCCGGTGCAGGCGAGCAGCAAACTGCTCATGATCAGGGTGGGCGTACGCATCATCAACACGTCCTCTTCGGCCCCATCCTGCGGTTCGGGGCCCAGAAATCCAGTGAAATCGCGGTAAAGGCGTCCTCAGCCGCCGGGACGCGCGCCCTCGCGGCGGTTGAGGAAGGCGAGACGCTCGAACAAATGCACGTCCTGCTCGTTTTTCAACAAGGCCCCGTGCAGTGGCGGAATGAGCTTTGACCCACTGGTTTCACGCAGGGTGGCCGGATCGATGTCGTCGACCAGTAGCAGCTTGAGCCAGTCCAGAAGTTCGGACGTCGAGGGCTTTTTCTTGAGGCCCGGAGTCTCGCGGATTTCGTAAAAGGTGCGCAGCGCCTCGGACACCAGACGCGGCTTGATGTCCGGGAAGTGGACATCGACGATCGACTTGAGCGTGTCGGAGTCGGGAAAGCGGATGTAGTGGAAGAAGCACCGGCGCAGAAAGGCGTCGGGCAGCTCCTTTTCGTTGTTCGAGGTGATGATGACGACCGGGCGGGTGTCGGCCCGGATGGTTTCGCCGGTCTCCTGGACGAAAAACTCCATCCGATCCAGCTCCTGGAGGAGGTCGTTCGGGAACTCGATGTCCGCCTTGTCGATCTCGTCGATCAACAGGACAGGGCGTTTGGGGGCGGTGAACGCCTCCCACAGCTTGCCGGGTTTCAGATAGTTGCGGACGTCATGCACGCGCTCGTCGCCGAGTTGGCTGTCGCGCAGGCGGCTGACGGCGTCATATTCGTACAGGCCATTGTGGGCCTTCGTGGTGGACTTGATGTGCCATGTGATCAGGGGCGCATCCAGCGCCTCGGCCAGTTCAAAGGCCAGGACGGTCTTGCCGGTGCCCGGCTCGCCCTTGACCAGCAGGGGGCGTTCCAGCGCCACGGCGGCATTGACGGCCACCCTAAGATCCTCGGTGGCGATGTAGCGCTGCGTACCCGCAAATCGGCTCATAAACGGCAGTCCCTTCCGGAGAGTCTCCGGAAGGGTGGTAGCCGATGGGCGATCAGGTGAACAGGGTTCAGGTGATCTGCTTGGGCGTGGGCGGGTCGCTGGCGGGGAAGCTTTCCTCGACCGCTTCGTCCTGCAGGGCGTCCTGGCGGCTTTCTGACTTCGAGAGCTTGTCCTTCAGCTGGTCCGGCTTACCGGTTTCACGATCGACCTTGCGGGCGAAGGGAGCGTCGGTGTCGCTGTCGTCCTTGCCAGGATGATTGTCATTGTCCGGGTGGGTCATGCGGGGTTCCTGTCATTCGGAGAAAGCGTGTCGTCGTCGGGACCGTAGCCGAGGGCCTCGATGTCGTCGTCGGCGAGACGGCGGGCCTCCCAGTGGGCTGCGCTGCCCTGGGCGCCGCGGCGGTTGCGCATCAGCCCGTCGTAGACCAGCTCGATCTCGTCGGGGCGGGAGTCGACGCGACCGTCCGGGTCGGAGCGCTGCAACGTCTGGATTTCGTCCAGATCGTCGTCCTCCTCGTCAGCGTCGCCCTTCTTCTGTGTAACGTCGAAGACGGGGTCGGCCTGATCCGGAAGGATGTCGCCGTCGCCCTCGTCGTCGATGTGGGTTTCGTCGAAGGTTTCGGACTGGTCCTGTTCGTCGGGGGTGTTGTCGGCGGGTGTCATGGTCATCTCCTGTCAGGGAGAGAACGTCACGCCGGCCAGCCCTGTTCCGTCAGCCGGAGGCTCTTTCCGCCAACGCTGCGGCGACGTCCCGGATCGCCTGATCCCAGCCGTCGAAGGCCCGGGCGAAGGTGCGCATGTGGGGGTAGAAGGGATAGCGGTCCGTGCCCAGCAGGTGCCAGTCGTCGGGCGCATAGATCAGCCAGGTCTCGGCCCCGACGGCGGCGGCGATATTGGTGCCGGCAATGCCCGGTCCGATCACCACATCCATGGCCAGCGACAGAGCGGCGAGATCCTCAAGGTCGTCCTTGAGGTTGATCGGCGGCGTCCAGAGGGTAACCCCGGCTGCCTCTGCGGCGGCCAGGTCGGCGCTGACGTCTCCGCACTGCAGATTGACCATGACGCAGCCCGGCGTGGTCAGGACGGGCTTCCAGCGTTCGAAGCTGGAGAAGTAGCGGGCGCGGACGCCGTTCAGCACCAGGCTCTTCCAGTGCAGGCCGACCTTGAGGCCGGGGCCAAGCGCCTCGACCTCGGCCTTCCAGTGGGCCACGCGCGCCGGGTCCGCGACCAGATAGCCGGATCGGTCGGGGAAGGCCGCAACCGTGGGACGGAAGACCGGCATCAGGCTGGCCATCGGCACCCAGGCGTCAGCGGACGGGGCGTCCTCGCTCTCCATGAAGGGGATGTAGCGGTACAGGCGCCCTTCCATCTTCACCGCACGGTGTCCGCCGACGATGGCCCGGGGGAAGCTGCGCTGGAAGATATCGACCAGGCGAGGTTCGACAGCGATGATGACCTGACCCTCGGGGCCGACCGCCTCGATCAGGTCGCCAAGGGCGGAACCGAAGACCATTTCGTCGGCGATGCCCTGTTCGCCCACGACCAGAATGCGTCGGCCCGGAAGGGGCTGGGTATCGGGGTGCCAGCGCGGCATATCGACGACGGCATGCATGGCTTCAGGCATGTCGGGGCTGAGGCGGATCTCATAGTCAGCCCAGCCGCCCGACAGGTCCCCGGCCCCCAGCCGCAGCAGGGCGCGGGCCATGGTCATCATGGCGGTTTCATAGCCGGGCTCGGCGCCGGGGAAGGCGGCCTCGATATCGGCCAGCGCGCCCTCGAGATCCCCCAGGGGCTGACGAACGTTGGCGCGGTTGTAGCGCGCCTTCGAAAACTCCGGGTCGAGGCGCAGGGCCTCTTCAAAGAAGGTGAGGGCGGTCGCCATGTCGCCCTGATCGCTCTGGACCGTGCCGAGCGTGTTCCAGAGGAGGGCGCTGCCGGGCTCGACCTGGATCATGTCGCGCAGAACTTCGACCGCCTCTTCATAGCGGTTAGCATCGCGCAGCACGCAGGCGAGGTTGTTGGTGGCGTCGATGTGGCCGGGCTCGACAGAGAGGAATTTCCGCAGGAGCTTTTCGGCGATCTCGAGCTGTCCCAGACGCTGGGCCAGGCGGCTGAGGTCGTGGGCGATGTTGTTTTCGTCCGGCATCAGGGCCAGGGCAGCCTCATAGGCGGACAGAGCCTGCGCCAGATGGCCGGACTTTTCCTGGCAGATGGCCAGGACATGCCAGGCCAGGCCGCTTTTCTCGTCGATATTGAGGACTTCGAGGCAGCGTTCGGCGCCTCGGGTGTAGTCCTGCATCCGGACGGCGGCGACGGCAGCCTTGAGGTGCTCGACCATGCGACGCTGGACTTTGGCCGTGCCCGTACGGCCTGCCAATTTTCGGGACAGACGGTTCAGCGCATCGGTTGAGGCGGCGTCTCCGGCGACCCCTTGAGCCACGGCAAACGGGCCGTGGGCGATCGGGGCGGTGGTATCCGGCTGGGCGGCGAAGGCGGGACTGGACATGCGAGCCAGGTATCCTGACAGGAGTGACGATTCCCCGCACTCTGCCGTGCCCTGTCACAACACACGGTTAACCACGACTGTTTAGAGGCTTTAGGGGACCGCCGCGCTAGCTCGCAGGGGCGGGACTGAAGGGGAGGCCCGCCGGATGCCGCTGAAACTGTCCTTGAAACCGGGTGAGCGTTTCGTGCTGAACGGCGCCGTCGTCCAGAACGGGGATCGCCGCAGTGTTCTGGTTCTGCAGAACAAGGCCAGCGTCCTGCGTGAGAAGGACATCATGCAGCCGGACGAGGTCAACAGCCCGGCGCGCCGCATCTATTTCCCGGTCATGATGATGTATCTGGACGAGGCTGCCGCCGCCAAGTTCCACGATGAATTCACGCTGCGAGTCAGTGAGTTCATGAGCGCTACCCGCAATCCGGATGCGATGGCCGACTGCGTTGCGGCGTCCCGACACGTGCTGGCCCGCGAGTACTACAAGGCGCTGATGACGGCGCGCAAACTGATCGAATACGAAGAGCAAAGGTTGGGTCATGTCGCTTCAGGCGTACAGCAAGGCCGCAGCGCGGACTGAAACTCCCCGGGAGATGGAGTACCGGCTGTTCGGCCAGGTGACCCGCGCCCTGATGCATGCCGCCCAGGCCGATCCGTCGGATGTGGCGACCCGTATCGACGCCCTGGACTGGAACCGCCGGGTCTGGTCGGCCCTCGCCACGGACTGCTCTGACCCCGGCAATGCCATGGGCGAGGGCCTGCGCGCCCAGATCATCTCGATCAGCCTGTTCGTCAGCCGCCACAGTTCGCAGATCATGCGGGGCGAGGAGGATTTCGAGCCCCTGATCGATATCAACCGCATGATCATGCAGGGGCTGGCCCCGCAAGCGTCGGAAGCGGCCTGAAGATTTTTCCCGACCCGGAAGCTCTTGCCGGTCGCGCCGTGACATCGCGGGGAAAAATACGGTAATATCAATGCATTAAAAGCGTTGCGGCAGCGGCATCTTTCTTGCCTGTGCGGGAGCGAACCAGAACCGGTTCGACGGTCAGAAGACCGTTAACCCACCCGACCAGAATGGAAGGACCCGCCGATGAGCAATTCGGTCAACACCAACGTGGGCGCAATGATTGCGCTCCAGAACCTGAACGCCACCAACACCGACCTCGCGGTCACCCAAAGCCGGATCAACACCGGCAAGAAGGTGGCCAGCGTAAAGGACAACGGTGCCATCTGGGCCATCGCCCAGGGGCAACGTGCCGACATCGGGGCCCTGGGGGCGGTCAAGCAGTCACTGGACCGTGGCGTAGCTGCAGTCGATGTGGCCATCGCGGCGGGCGAGACGGTCTCTGACCTCTTGCTGCAGTTGAAGGAGAAGGCACTGGCAGCGACCGATGCGTCGCTGAAGACGGCAGCGCGGGCCGCGCTGAACGAGGACTTCGAGGCCCTGCGTGACCAGATCGCGACTGTGACTACCAACGCCGAATTCAACGGGGTCAACCTGCTGGAGACCGGCGCCACCGGTTTCAACGCCCTGGCCAATGCGCAAGGCAACGCCACCATCACCGTGGGAGCGGAAGTGATGGCGCTTGGAAGCACCAATGTCAGTGTGGCCACGACGCAGTCGATCGATACCCTGACGAAGGCGGCGGCCTCGCTTACGGCCGTCAATAATTCCATCGATGCGGTCTCGGGCGCGCTTGCGCGTCTGGGCACCAAGTCGAAGGCCCTGACCACCCATCTTTCGTTCGTCGGCAAGCTGACGGACTCGCTGGAATCAGGGGTCGGGAATCTGGTCGATGCCGATCTGGCGAAGGAAAGCGCCAAGCTTCAGGCGCTGCAGACGAAGCAGCAACTGGGGGTTCAGGCCCTGTCCATCGCCAACCAGACTCCGCAGCTGGTCCTGTCACTGTTCCGATAGGTTCGAAAACCTGAGGCCGGAGGGTTCACCCTCCGGCCTTTTCATCAGAAGAACTGGGTCCCCATTTCCCAAGTCGCCATGAGGACGCGGCTGACGGTTTCCCAGACCAGCCAGGTGAAGGTCGCCATACCCGCCGAGATCACCCAGCCGATCAGCATCATGACACCGTCCTTTTGCATCAGGCCAAAGCCGAAGGCAGCCACGATCAGGGACGGGAACAGGTTGAAGCCGATCAGCGGCAGCATCAGCACCGCCGCCCAGATCATGCACATCAGGCCGATCAGGGCCTCGGACAGGTCGGTACTCATGAAGCCGAGGCGGGGCCGGCTGAACCGCTCGATCATCTGCAGACGGTCCCTGACCTTGTCCGCCGCCTCGGCGAAGGCCGGACGGGGAATATCGCGCTTCATGATCCAGCCCGGCAGCCAGAGCACGTCCTGACGGAAAAGAAGCTGCGCCCCGATGATCATGATGGGCACGCCCAGCACGGTGGTCATGCCCGGGATCACGCCGATGACAGCACTGAGCAGCCCCAGCGTCAGCAACAGGGCGCCGAACCCCCGCTCCCCGAAGGTTCCGACCAGCTCGGTCATCGGCAGGACAGGATCGTCGACGGCGCCGACATCCGTCAGAACCTGAGAGAAGGGCCGTGCGTTGAAGGAGTTGTCGTTGTTGTTCATGAGCCGTCGCCGAACAGGGTCATGCGCTCTCTTGGCCCCTCTCGCGCCGCCACGCTACTTAAGAAATTGCAATGCGGCGTCAGGCAGACTGTTCCATGTCAACGTCCAGCCCCTGCTCGCGGACCTTGCGATAGAGGGTGGACCGACCGATGCCGAGGCGGCGGGCGATTTCCGACATATGGCCGGCATAGACCTCGATGGCGTGCTGGATCAGGTCGCGCTCGATCTCCTCCAGCGTGCGCAGATGGCCCTTGCCGTCCAGAATGCGGATCGGCGTATCGGGGGCAGGAGGCAGGTCGTGGGCCATAGTTGCGGCGGTGCTCGCGGGAGCTGCATCCAGCTCGGGCGTCGGCATGGCCACGCCCGAGATCGCCGGGAAGTCGTGCGGCTTGAGGAAGGGCCCGTCGGCCAGCACGATGGCGCGATAAACCGCATTCTCCAGCTGGCGGACATTGCCGGGCCAGTCGAAGGCCCTGAGCAATTCGGCGGTCTCGGGCGCGCAGCCGACGACGCGCTTGCCTTCCTCGACGTTGAAGCGCCCGATGAAGTGGTCGACCAGGGCCGGGACATCCTCGTGGCGGTCGCGCAGGGCCGGAGCCTCGATCGGAAACACATTCAGACGATAAAACAGGTCCTCGCGGAAGGCGCCGCCTTTAACCTGTTTGGCCAGGTCGCGATTGGTGGCCGAAACGATGCGGACGTCCACGCGGACCGGGCGTTTCGATCCGACCGGGTCGATCTCGCCTTCCTGCAGGGCGCGCAGCAGCTTGACCTGCATGTCCAGCGGCAGTTCGCCGATCTCGTCAAGGAAGAGGGTGCCGCCGTCGGCCTCCTTGAACTTGCCGAGGTGTTTGTCGTGGGCGCCGGTGAAGCTGCCCTTCTCGTGGCCGAACAGGATCGACTCGACCAGATTGGCGGGCAGGGCGCCGCAGTTGACGGCCACGAACGGCCGGCCGGCCCGGTCCGAGGCGCCGTGCAGGGCGCGGGCGATCACTTCCTTGCCGACGCCGCTCTCGCCGGTGATCAGCACCGGAATGGTCGAGCCGGCCGCGCGGATGCCGAGAGCCTTGACCATGCGCATGGCCGGGCTGTCGCCGACCAGATCGTCAAAGGTGGTGCGGCCCGAGGTGTGTTTCTTGAGTCGGCCGACCTCGGCGGTCAGCTGGGTCAGCTGCAGGGCGTTCCTGACCCCGACCAGCAGGCGCTCGGCCGAGACCGGCTTGACGAAGAAGTCCTGGGCCCCGGCCTGCATGGCCTTGACGACGCTTTCGATGCCGGCGTTGGCGGTCAGCACGATCACCGGAGTGCTCACCCCTGCGGCGCGCAGCTCGGTCAAACACTCGAGGCCCGTCATGCCCGGCATGACCATGTCCAGCAGCACCACATCGGCCCCGCCACCCTTGGTCAGGCAGTCGATCGCCTCGCCGCCGTTCTCGGCATGGGCGACGGCAAATCCCTCGCGCTCCAGAACCGCCTGGACCAGGCGGCGCTGGGTCGGATCGTCATCGACGACCAGTACGGTCTTGGCCATGGGGCACCCCTCTATCATCACCGTTGGCCGGTCTCGGGGGCAGACCCCGGACTGGCTCGTTTCGGGACGGGTGTACCCCGGATGCGGTGAAGATCGCGTTGTCCGGCGTGGTGTGCGGGGGGTTAACGTCGGGGGCGGACTGCCTTGCCTCCAGCCCTCCGCGACCCCATACCCAACGGCATGAACGCACCTTTCAAGACACCGACCGCCGACCTGCCCCTGTGGGACCTGACCGACCTGTATGCCGCCAAGGATGACCCACGTCTGAAGATGGATATGGAGGCGGCGCGCGCTTCGGTTGCCGAGATGAATGCGATGGCGGGCACGCTGGTGTCGGCGCGTGGTGAACCAGAGGTGCTGGGCGAGCGGCTGGATCGGGCGATCACCCTCTATGAGCAGGCGGCGGATCGCCTAGGCGCGGTCGGGGCCTATGCCTTTCTGGACGCCTCGACGCGGCGCGATGATGCGTCGGCCCAGGCGTTCGAAGCCGATGTGCGCCAGTCACTGACCGAGATTTCGACTCCGACCGTCTGGCTGACGCTGGAGATCAACCAACTGGAGGAGGCCGAGGTTGAGGCGGGGCTTGCGGCCCATGCTCCGGCCGCGCGCTGGCGGCCGTGGCTGCGCCGGGTACGGGCGATGAAACCGCATGAACTGTCAGAGGAGTTGGAGACCTTTCTGGCCGAACAGATGCCGGTATCGGCCCAGTGGCCGCGCCTGTTCGACGAGACTCTGGCCGATCTGCGGGTCAAGGCCGGGCGCGATACACTGACGCTCAGCGAGGCGCTGAACAGTCTGTCCGACCCCAAGGGCGCCCGCCGCAAGGCTGTGGCCGAAGGACTGACCGAGGCGCTGAAGGCCGAGACGCGGACCCTGGGTCTGGTGCTGAATACGGTGGCGGCCGAGAAGGCGCTGGAGGACAGGAAGCGCGGCTTCAAACGCCCGGCCGATAGCCGCCATCTGGCCAATGAGGTCGATGGCGAGGCCGTGGATGCGATGGTCGAGGCTGTCACCGCCGCCTATCCGCGCCTGTCGCACCGCTATTATGCGGCGAAGGCCCGGGCGCTGGGTGTGAAGACGCTCAATCACTGGGATCGGAATGCACCGCTGACCACCAGGGCCCCGCGCGGGTTTGACTGGGCGCAGGGACGGGCGCTGGTTCTGGATAGCTTTTCGGATCTCGGCCCGGAGTTTGCCGAGCGGGCCGGGACCTTCTTTGACCGGAACTGGATCGATGCACGGCCCCGGGCGGGCAAGCAGTCGGGGGCCTATGCTCACCCCGTGACGGCAGATCGTCACCCCTATGTCTTCCTGAACTGGATGGGCGAGCGGCGCGATGTGCTGACCCTGGCGCACGAGCTGGGGCACGGCGTGCACCAGACGCTTGCGGCGGGAGCCGGCAGTCTGCTGGCCGACACACCCCTGACACTGGCCGAGACAGCCTCGATCTTCGCCGAGGGGCTGACCTTTGACCGGCTGCTGGACTCGGCGCCCGAGGCCGAGCGTCAGGGCCTGCTGGCCGGACGGATCGAGGACGGGCTGAACACCGTCGTCCGCCAGATCGCCTTTCACCGTTTCGAGACCCGTTTCCATGACGAGCGGCAGACCGGTGAGGTAGGGGCGGAGCGGATCGGCGAAATCTGGCTGGAAGAGATGGGCGCGTCTCTGGGCCCCGCCGTCACCTTGAACGACGGCTATGAGCACTGGTGGGCCTATGTCAGCCACTTCGTCCACTCGCCCTTCTATGTCTATGCCTATGCGTTCGGGGATCTGCTGGTTGCGGCCCTGATGGAGACGCGCCGCAAGGATCCGCAGGGCTTTACGCCCCTGTACCGTGAGCTTCTGGCCGGGGGCGGCACGCGTCCGTACGACGAGGCGCTCAAGCCATTCGGCCTGAACCCGCGCGATCCGGCGTTCTGGGATATCGGTCTGGGGCGTCTGGAGCGGCTCATCGAGGCGTTCGAGGAGACTCTCTGACCGAAATGACGCGCCCGGGCGTTTTTCGGGGCAGGAAATTGCTCTGGACAGCCGCCTTCCTGTCTGATCTGAGCGAAAATTCACCGCAGCGCTCTTGCGATCCGTGGCCGCGGCCCCGAAGGTGGGGTCATGCTGCATCGCAACCAGAAATTCCCGGACGTCGTCCGGCGTACACCGCCGAAGGTGCCGCCGACGGAGCGTATCCAGTCCTTTCAGGAGATCTACGCCGACTTCGCAAATGCGACAGGCGTGGATCAGTCGAGCCGCTGTGCCCAGTGCGGTGTGCCCTTCTGTCAGAGCGGTTGCCCGCTGGAGAACGCCATCCCGGACTGGCTGAGGCTGGCGGCCGAGGGGCGGCTGGAAGAGGCGTGGCGCGCCTCGGAGGCGACCAGCGCCCTGCCGGAAATCTGCGGCCGCATCTGTCCGCAGGACCGGTTGTGCGAAGGGGCCTGTACTCTGGAACGGGCGGGTTGGGAGACGGTGACAATCGGCTCGGTCGAGCGCTGGCTGGGCGACATGGCGTTCGAACAGGGCTGGATTTCCGAGATCGCCCCGGTGCGCGAGCGCGCGGAGTCCATCGGCATTGTCGGATCCGGACCGGCGGGTCTGGCTGCCGCCGACCGGCTGCGCGGGCTGGGCTATGCCGTCACCCTTTACGAGCGGCAGGATCGCGCCGGCGGGCTGCTGATGTACGGCATCCCGGGCTTCAAGCTGGAAAAGCCGGTGGTCCAGCGGCGGATCGACCGGCTGGTGGCCTCGGGGGTAAAGATCGAACTGGGGGTCGAGATCGGGCGCGATGTCCCGTTTGACGACCTGCGCAGCCGGCATCAAGCGGTGCTGCTGGCGACCGGGGTCTATGCGGCGCGTCGCCTGACCCTGCCGGGCTGTGGCGCGGAGGGTGTGGTGCCAGCCCTCGACTATCTGACCGCGTCCAACCGCAAGGGGATGGGCGATAGCGTCCCGGAATTCGAGTCCGGGGCGCTGGATGCGCGTGGCCGCCGGGTGGTGGTGATCGGCGGGGGCGACACGGCCATGGACTGTGTGCGGACCGCTGTCCGCCAGGGCGCAACGTCGGTGACCTGCCTCTATCGCCGCGACCGGGCCAATATGCCGGGCAGCGCCCGCGAGGTGGCCAATGCCGAGGAGGAGGGCGTCATCTTCGACTGGCTGGCCTCGCCGCGGGCCGTGCGGGACGCGGCCGGCCGGGTCTGCTCGGTCCGGGCCATACGCACAGCCCTGTCCGATTCCGGCCCGGACGGGCGCCGCTCGATCCGCGAACTGGCCGACAGTGCCTATGACTGCGAGACCGACATGGTCATTGAGGCGCTGGGCTTCGAGCCCGAGGACTTGCGCAGCCAGTTCCACACGTCCGATCTGGCGGTCCACGATGACGGCACGGTCTGGTCGGCTGCGGGGACGCGCGCCACCACGCTGGAGGGCGTCTTTGTGGCCGGCGATATCTCGCGGGGGGCCTCGCTGGTCGTCTGGGCTGTACGCGAGGGGCAGGATGCGGCCGCTGAAATCCATGCATGGCTGGGTGCGCGCCAGCAGGTGGCCGCATGAGCTTTGATCGCCAGAGATACCTCGACGACCGGCAGGCCCTGATCGACGCTGGCGCCTATGATCCCCACAGTGAACGCGATGCGTGCGGGGTCGGGCTGGTCGCGGCCATGGATGGCCAGCCGCGCCGCGATGTCGTCGATCTGGCGATCGCCGCGCTCAAGGCCGTCTGGCATCGGGGCGCGGTCGATGCCGACGGCCGGTCCGGCGACGGGGCGGGCTTGCTGATCGGCCTGCCGCGCGACTTCTTCCTGCGCCAGGTGCGCGAGCAGGGGCGCGAGCCGCGGTCCGCCCCGCTGGCGGTCGGCATGGTCTTCCTGCCGCGCCACGACTTGGGCGCGCAGGAGCAGGCGCGGGTGGTGATCGAGCGTGAGGTGCAGGCCGCGGGTTTCTATCTGTACGGCTGGCGCCAGGTGCCGCACCGGCCGGGAATCCTGGGCGAGCGGGCCGCGGCGACCCGGCCCGAGATCGAACAGATCATGCTGGCGGCCCCGGAGGGTCTGGAAGGTGAGGATCTGGAGCGCGCCCTCTACCTTCTGCGGCGCCGGATCGAGGCCCGGGCCCGGGCACGCGGCATCGACGTCTATATCTGTTCCCTGTCGGCGCAGGTGGTCATCTACAAGGGCATGATGCTGGCCCAGGCGCTGGCGGAATTCTATCCGGACCTGACCGATCCGGACGTGGTCGCGTCGGCGGCCGTATTCCACCAGCGCTATTCGACCAATACCTTCCCCGAGTGGCGCCTCGCCCAGCCCTTCCGGATGCTGGCGCACAACGGCGAGATCAACACCTTGCGCGGCAATGCCAACTGGATGCGCAGCCACGAAATTCGCATGACGGCGACGGCGTTCGGCGCGGACGACGATATCGTCAAGCCGGTCATCCAGCAGCGCGGCTCGGACTCCGCCGCGCTCGACAATGTGTTCGAGGTTCTGGTCCGGGCCGGGCGGTCGGCGCCGATGGCCAAGGCGCTGCTGATCCCGGAAGCCTCCATTTCCGGCACGCTCAGCCCGGCCCATCAGGCCTTCTATGCCTATTGCAACGCCGTGATGGAGCCGTGGGATGGGCCGACCGCCCTGTGCGCGACCGACGGCCGATGGGTGGTGGCCGGCAAGGACCGGAACGGCCTGCGCCCCCTGCGGGTGACCGAGACCACGGACGGCCTGCTCATCTGTGGCTCCGAGGTCGGGATGACGGGCATTGCTCCGGAGCGTATCGCCCGCAATCTGCATATCGGGCCGGGTCGCATGATCGCCCTCGATCTGGACGAAGGCCGCCTCTACGACGAGACGGCCATCCTCGACCGGCTCGCCGCCGAGCACCCCTATGACCGGTGGCTGGCCAATATCGTCGATCTGGAGCCCAGGGTCGGTCCGGGACCGGAGCCAAGGCGGCTGGAGGGCGAGGCCCTGACGCGGATGCAGGCCGCAGCCGGCTGGACCCGCGAGGACATCGAGACCCTGCTCGATCCCATGGTCGTCGACGGCAAGGAAGCGGTGGGGTCTATGGGGGATGACGCCGTTCCCCGCGTCTTGTCCGGCCTCGACCGGCCCTTCAGCCACTATTTCCGGCAGGCCTTTGCCCAGGTCACCAACCCGCCGATCGACTCCCTGCGCGAGTGCGCGGCCATGTCGCTGCGCACACGGTTCAAGAACCTCGGCAACATCCTTGCCCAGGAAGAGGGCCAGACCCGGGTGCACGTTCTGGACAGCCCTGTCCTCACCACCGGCATGTTCGACCGCATGCTGGATGTGGTGGGCGAGGGCGCTGTGGCCCGGCTGGACACCAGCTTCGACGGATCGACCGTCGGTGGACCCGCGGGCACGGCCCTGCGCGAGGCCATCGAGCGTCTGCGCTCCGAGGCGGTGGCGCAGGTTCGGGCCGGTTCGGGTATTCTGGTCCTGACCGACGAAGACATGGGTCCGGGCCGGCCGGTCATCCCCATGATCATGGCGACCGCCGCCGTGCACACCCGTCTGGTGGAAGAAGGCCTGCGGTCGTTCGTATCGATCGTGGTGCGCACGGCCGAGGCGCTGGACGCCCATGCCTTTGCCGTTCTGGTCGGGTCGGGCGCGACCGCCGTCAACGCCTGGCTGGCGCAGGAGACCTTTCTGCAGCGACAGGACGAGGGCCGCTATGGCCCGGGGTCGCTGCGTGAGGCCTGCCTGAACTACAAGGCGGCGATCGAGGCCGGCCTGCTCAAGATTCTCGCCAAAAAGGGCATATCCGTCATATCGGCCTATCGCGGGGCGTTCGAGTTCGAGGCCCTGGGACTGTCCCGGGCGCTGGTCGCGGACATCTTCCCGGGCATGACGTCGCGGGTCTCCGGCATCGGGCTGCCGGGACTGGAGGCCCGTGCGTTGCGCCTGATCGAGGCCGGTTTCGGTCGCGACCGGCCGGGCCTGCGGCTGGGCGGGTCGCACCGCATCCGGGCCGGCGAAGAACGCCACGGTTGGGACGCCGAAGCGATCCATCGGCTTCAGGATGCGACCACGCGCAACGACTATGGGCGCTACAAGGCCTATAGTCGGCGGGTGCGCGAGCAGCCCGCGGGGGCCCTGCGCGACCTGCTGGATTTCCGCGAGACCGGCACCGTGCCGCTCGAGGCGGTCGAGAGCGTCAATGAAATCCGCAAACGCTTCGTCACGCCCGGCATGTCGCTGGGGGCGCTGAGCCCCGAAGCGCATGAGACGCTCAACATCGCCATGAACCGGATCGGGGCCCGCTCGGTTTCGGGCGAGGGCGGCGAGGACCCCGAGCGCTACAGCACCCGCCCGAACGGCGACAATCCGAACAGCGCGGTCAAGCAGATCGCCTCGGGGCGGTTCGGGGTGACGGCCGAATATCTGACCCGCTGCCGCGAGATAGAGATCAAGGTCGCCCAGGGCGCCAAGCCGGGTGAGGGCGGGCAGCTGCCGGGGTTCAAGGTCACCGAGTTCATTGCCCGAATGCGCCATGCGACGCCGGGCGTGGGCCTGATCAGTCCGCCGCCCCACCACGACATCTATTCGATCGAGGATCTGGCCCAGCTGATCTACGACCTGAAGCAGATCAACCCCGAGGCCCGGGTTACGGTCAAGCTGGTGGCTCAGTCCGGAATCGGTGCGGTCGCGGCGGGTGTGGCCAAGGCCAAGGCCGATACCATCCTGATTTCGGGGCACAATGGCGGGACGGGGGCCGCCGCCATCAGCTCGATCAAACAGGTCGGCATGCCGTGGGAAATGGGCCTGAGCGAAGCCCATCAGGTGCTGAGCATGAACGGCCTGCGGGGACGCGTGCGCCTGCGGACGGACGGCGGCATCCGCACCGGGCGCGATGTGGTGATCGCCGCCATGCTGGGCGCCGAGGAGTTCGGCATCGGCACGGCCAGTCTGGTCGCCGTCGGATGCCTGATGGTGCGCCAGTGCCATTCCAACACCTGTCCGGTCGGTGTGTGTGTGCAGGACGAACGGCTGCGAGCCCTGTTCACCGGCACCCCCGACAAGGTCATCAACCTGTTCACCTTCATCGCCGAGGAGACGCGGGAAGTCCTGGCCTCGCTGGGGCTTACGCGGCTGGACGATGCGGTCGGCCGTACCGACCTGCTCTATCAGGTCTCCCGCGGGGGCGACGACCTCGACGATCTGGACCTCAACCCGCTTCTTGTGCGGGTGGGCGACGCGGACCTGCGGGACGGCTCGGTTCTGCCGCGCAACCCGGTTCCCGACAGTCTGGACGCCCAGATTCTGGTAGACGCCGAGCCCTGCTTGCAGCGGCGCGAGAAGATGCAGCTCAGCTATGCTGTGCGGAACACCCAGCGGGCCATCGGCACCCGTACGTCATCCGAGATCGTGCGTCGCCACGGTCAGGACCTGCCGGATGGCCACTTGACGCTCAGGCTGAAGGGCGCTGCGGGTCAGTCGCTGGCGGCGTGGGGCATGAAGGGCCTGCGGATCGAGCTGGACGGCGAGGCCAATGACTATGTCGGCAAGGGCCTGTCGGGCGCGCATCTGGTGATCCGGCCGGTCCGCTGGCAAGCGGGTCAGGCGCTGATCGGCAACACCTGCCTGTACGGGGCTACCTCGGGGCGTCTGTTCGCGGCGGGGATGGCGGGAGAGCGGTTCGCGGTCCGGAACTCCGGCGCCGTGGCGGTGGTCGAGGGCTGCGGGGCTCACGGCGGGGAATATATGACGGGTGGCGTTCTGGTGGTCCTGGGGCCGACGGGCTGGAATTTCGGTGCCGGGATGTCGGGGGGCGAGGCCTTCGTCTGGGACGAGACCGGGCGAGCGGCTGAGACCCTGAATGCCGAGTCGGTCATGGCCGGACCCGTCGTCGGCGCGGCGGCAGAGATGCTCAGGGGCCTGATCGCGGACCATGCCGCCGAGACCGGTTCGCCGCTGGCCTCGCGTCTCCTCGAAAACTGGGACGCGTCGCGCGGCGCCTTCCTTCATATCCTGTCGAGGGAGGCGGAACAGGTGGCCCAGGCCCGCCGGGCCTGAGCCACCGGGTGTGTCCTAGCCTGCGGCCATGATGCCACAGGCCACGCGCTCGCCTGCGCCGCCGATCGGCTGGGTCTTGTGGTCGTCGGACATGGCATGGATGACGATGGCCGAGCCGTTGTCGTCCCACAGCCATTGTCCCGGGCCTTCGGGCGCGATGCGGGCCCGGGTGGTGAAGAGTTCGGCCCGGACCCGGCCCTGCTCGTCGGCATAGATATTGGGCAGGTCACCGTCGTCCGGCCCCTCGGCGTTCAGCAGGCCGTGCGGCTTTGCGCCATCCGCATGGTTGATGTGACCGCCGGCCGAGGTGAAGGGCGCCTGGCATTCGCCGGTCGCATGGATGTGGATGCCGTGCCAGCCGGGCGTCAGCCCATCGGCCTCGACCCGGATCAACAGGCCCGACGGCCCCTGGGTCAGGACGGCGCGTCCGATGTTCCGGCCCGAAGCATTGATAAGGGTCGCCTCGCCGAAATCGCCGATCCGGGCGACAGCCTGCCGCTCGACGCCATAGTGGTTCTCGGTCATCGCCACACAGCCCGACATCAGGGCCGCAGCGCCGAGGGAGGCGGCGGTCAGAAGGGAAAGCCGGGAAAGGGTCATGGTGTGTCTCCTCGATGCGATTTCAGGGCCGGGGATATGTACGGGCTTAACTTTGCCAGCCCCGGATGCCGATGCTAGTAATCCCCAAGCCCGGAAGTTGTTCTGATTCCGGCCAGATGAAGCCGAAATTCCTTGACCGACGACATATCCGATCACGCTGACCCGTCCGCAATTCCCGGTGGTGGGGGGGGCGGCCACATAGACAACATCACCATCGAGGACGAACTGCGCCGTTCGTACCTCGACTATGCGATGAGCGTCATCGTCAGCCGGGCGCTGCCGGACGTGCGCGACGGCCTGAAGCCGGTTCACCGCCGCATCCTGTATTCGATGCACGACCTGAACATGACGCCCGAGCGCGCCTATTCCAAGTGCGCGCGCGTCGTCGGTGACGTGCTGGGTCGCTTCCACCCGCACGGTGATGCGTCGGTCTATATGGCGCTGGTGCGTATGGCCCAGCCCTTCTCGATGGGGCTGATGCTGGTCGACGGCCAGGGCAATTTCGGCTCGGTCGACGGCGATATGCCGGCCTCTATGCGATACACCGAGGCGCGGATGGCCCCGGCGGCGGTGGCGTTGCTGACGGATATCGACAAGGACACGGTCGATTTCCAGCCGAACTATGACGAGAAGGAACTGGAGCCTGTCGTCCTGCCGGCGCGGATTCCGAACCTGCTGGTCAACGGTGCGGGCGGCATCGCCGTCGGCATGGCGACCAATATCCCGCCCCACAATCTGGGCGAGGTCGTGGACGGGGCAGTGGCCCTGCTGGACGACCCGAACATGGGCGACGAGGCCCTGCTGGACATCGTCCCCGGACCCGACTTCCCGACCGGCGGCGAGATCATGGGGCGGACCGCCCCCCGCAACGCCCTGCGCGAGGGGCGTGGCTCGGTCATCGTGCGCGGCAGGGCCACGATCGAGGAGATCCGCAAGGATCGCGAGGCCATCATCATCACGGAACTGCCGTTCCAGGTGAACAAGCAGACCCTGATCGAGCGGATCGCCGAAATGGTCCGCGAGAAGCGTCTGGAAGGTATTGCAGACGTGCGCGACGAGTCGGACCGGCAAGGTATGCGCATCGTCATCGAGCTGAAGCGCGATGCCTCCGGCGACGTGATCCTGAACCAGCTGTATCGCTACACCGCGCTGCAAAGCTCATTCGGCGTCAACATGCTTGCCCTCAATCAGGGGCGGCCCGAGCAGATGGGCCTGCGCCGGATGCTGGAGGCCTTCCTCGACTTCCGCGAGGAAGTGGTGGTCCGCAGGGTCAAGTTCGAGCTGGGCAAGGCGCGGGACCGCGGTCATGTGCTGGTCGGGCTGGCCGTTGCCGTCGCCAACATCGATGAGGTCATCCACATCATCCGCTCCTCGGTTGATCCGGCCGAGGCGCGGGAACGCCTGCAGGCCAAATCCTGGCCGGTAGGCGACATGATGGCCCTGGTCGAGCTGATCGCTGATCCGCGCACGGCATTGGTTGAGGGCGACAAGATTCGCCTGACCGACGAGCAGGCCCGCGCCATCCTGGCCCTGACGCTGTCCCGTCTGACGGGGCTGGGCCGCGACGACATCTTTGGCGAGGCGCGGGGTCTGGCCGATACCATTCAGGGGCACCTGACGATCCTGTCGGATCGCAAGCATGTGCTGGCGATCATTCGCGAGGACCTGATCGCTGTGCGCGACCAGTTCGCCGTGCCGCGCCGCACCCTGATCGGCGAAGGCGATGCCGAGATGGAAGACGAGGACCTGATCCCGCGCGAGGACATGGTCGTCACGGTCACCCACGGCGGCTACGTCAAGCGCGTGGCGCTGAACGCCTATCGGACCCAGCATCGCGGTGGCAAGGGCCGCTCGGGCGTGGCGATGAAGGATGATGACGCCGTCGTCAGCGTCTTCTCGGCCTCGACCCACACGCCGGTGCTGTTCTTCGCATCGAACGGCAAGGCCTACAAGCTCAAGACCTGGCGCCTGCCGCTGGGCGGGCCAACGTCGCGCGGCAAGGCCTTCGTGAACCTGCTGCCGATCGATCCGGGTGACAGCATCATGAATGTGCTGCCCTTGCCCGAGAACGAGTCTGAGTGGGACAACTACGACATAATGTTCGCCACCCGGTCGGGCGATGTGCGTCGTAACAAGCTATCGGACTTCGCCACCGTCAACCGGGCTGGCAAGATTGCCATGGAACTGGAAGAGGGCGACCACATGGTCGGCGTCGGTCTGTGCCAGGCCGATGACGACATCATGCTGACCACGGCCATGGGCCGGGCCATCCGGTTCAAGGCCGATGACGTTCGCGTCTTCAAGGGGCGCAAATCGACCGGCGTGCGCGGTGTACGGCTTCAGCCGACGGATGAGGTCATCTCCATGGCCGTCCTCGGCCGGGTCGATGCCACGCCCGAAGAGCGCTCTGCCTATGTCAAACACGCCAATGCCATGCGCCGCGCGGCGGGCGAGGGCGAGGATGAAGTCCCGGTCGAGGCCGATGACGAAGCCGTCGCCGAGGCCCCGATCTCGCCCGAGCGCATCGCGGAGCTGGGGGCGGCCGAACAGTTCATCCTCACCATAACCGAGACCGGCTTCGGCAAGCGCTCTTCGGCCTATGAGTACCGCAGGACCGGTCGGGGCGGGCAGGGGCTGACGGCTCACGGCCTGGGCGGCCGCGCGGGCAACCGTCTGGCGGCCTCCTTCCCGGTCGAGGACACCGACGACCTGCTGCTGGTGACTTCGGGCGGGCAGATGATCCGCACGCCGGTCAGCCAGATCCGCGTGGTCGGTCGCTCCAGCCAGGGCGTCACCGTCTTCCGGACCGCCGAGGGCGAGAAGGTGGTCTCCGTCGAGCGTCTGGCCGAGACGCCGGGCGACGAGGATGCGCCGGACGGCGCCATCGATGTCGGTGACGCTGGCGAGAGCTAGCCGTCAGCGAGCGCGTCAGTGAGCAGTATAACCAGGCTGCCAAGTTGGCAGGCGTCGGCGCGCGCCTTCAACTTTTCGTCCAGAGTGACCACCTTGGACCCTTTGATCTGTGCCAGGGCGAGGTAGGTCGCGTCATAGGCTGAGACGCGATGCTCGGCGGCTAGCCTAAATGCCGCTGGCGCGAGGTCGCCTAACGTATCGTCCAAAAATACCAGACGAGGAGTCTCTCGCACTGCACGAGCGCCGACATCTGCGGCGGAAAGCCCCTTCCAGACCTTCTTGGCCGCAATGCTGGCGATTTCCAGCACCAGCAGCGACGGAGCTGTCAGATCCTGCGCGTCGCGTATGAAGGCCCGTGCGGCGGCGCTATGAGTCTCTTCAAAAAACGCCGCCCCGAGTACGGAAGCATCGACGATCCAGAGCTTATCGGGCATCGCGGTCTTCACGGACCAGTTCCGCGCTTGATCGTTCCGAGAAGGAAGACTTTCCTTCGAACCACTCAAGCGTCGCCGCACGACGTCGACGGGCGATCTCGTTCAGAAAATCGGCAGCTGCTGTTTCGACGGGAATGTTGCGATCCTCTGCGACATCTTCAAGCATTCGCCGGGCCGCCGCCGAGAGCCCCTGCAGCAGGGGTGCCCCGGAGCGCTGCCGTTCCGTTTGGTTGATCCCGGGCTGTCGGATGAAGGTGACTTCATCACGGGTCACATCCAGCTTTGCTTTTCGATTGGCGCGAAGCCATGCCAGAGCTTGGCTGTGTGTCTCGGTGTTGGCCCACCATTGACGCTTGTTCGCGCCATAGGCGGTGGGAGGAAGGCGGCGGCCCAACAGCTTCTCAATCTCCGCATAATCCATCACGATTGCGGGGTCGCTTTTTTGGGCGAGGTAATCCTGGAGGGGTTGGTAAACAGTCATGGTACGACTCCTGAATTTTCTTTAGAGCTACATAAAGGTATAGAGCTAAATGTCAATCTCAGCTCTCTGGATCGACGGAGCGCCGGCGACGGTTGAGGACCTGATGCGTCAAGCGCTGGTCAACTACGGGGCCTACACCTCGTTTGCCGTCGCGGGTGGGGCAGTGCGGGGGCTCGACCGGCATCTGGCGCGTCTGACGCATGCGGGCCATGCCCTGTTCGGCGCGGCTGTACCCGAAAGCAGGGTGCGAGATCTGATTCTTCAGGCGCTGGGCGACCGATCTGACGCCTTTGTCCGCGTCAGCCTGTTTTCGCGCGAGATTAGCCCCCGGTCGCCGGCGCATGAGGAGCCGCCGAGCGTGATGGTCGGCGTTTTTCATCCCGCGACGCCGCTGGGCGAAGCGCCCCTGAGACTGCAGCCGCAGCCCTACTCACGCGAAATGCCCGATCTCAAGCACGTCGCGACCATGGGTCTGATACGGGCGCGCAGACGGGCCCGTCTGGCCGGATACGATGACGCCCTGTTCGTCGATGCCGAAGGCCGCATTTCGGAGGGCAGTCTCTGGAACATCGGCTTCATGCGCGGCGATACGGTGACCTGGCCCGACGCTCCGATGCTCCAAGGCGTCTCCCAAGCTCTGATAAAGGCGCATCTGGCGGATTTCGGCCTGAAACAGGAAACCCGCAGGGTCACGCTGGATGATCTGTCCGGCTTCGATGGGGCCTTCATCACCAACAGCGCCACACCCGCCTGCAGCGTGGCGGCCATCGGCGATCATGCCTTTTCACTCAGCACCGAGCGTCTCGCTAGCGTCACCGCCGCCTGGGCTCGGGCCGAACCGCAGCCGGTCTAGGAGCCGGGCGCGACCGATGCTAAGCCGGGACGACTGAAGGAGGCCGACACATGCGCATCGGGCTGTATCCGGGAACCTTCGATCCCGTAACCAATGGCCATATGGATATCATCGGCCGGGCGGTAAAGCTTGTCGACCGTCTGGTCATCGGTGTCGCGCAGAACGACGACAAGGGCCCGTTGTTCACGACCGCCGAACGGGTCGAGATGCTGAAGGCCGAGGTCATGACGCTGAACGCCGAGATCGTGGTGCAGCCCTTTGATACGCTGCTCATGCATTTCGCCGAGTCGCTGAATGCCAGTGTCATCGTGCGGGGTTTGAGGGCGGTGGCCGACTTTGAATACGAGTTCCAGATGACGGCCATGAACCAGCGTCTGAACAGCGAGATCGAGACGGTCTTTCTGATGGCCGATCCTCGGCATCAGGCCATTGCCTCGCGTCTGGTCAAGGAGATCGCCCGGCTGGACGGGAAGATCGAGAGTTTTGTAAGCCCTGCTGTCGCGGCGCGTGTCCGCACCCGGGTTAAGGGCGGAAACTGACAGGTGATGTGTATGCTGATGAAATCCCGTCGTGCTCTGGTTCTGTCCGCCCTGCTGCTGAGTGCCGCGCCTCTGCCCGCCATGGCCCAGGAGGCGTCGAGTTGGCGCACGGTGCCGGCTGAGCGCCTGCTGGTGGTCGAGACCAGCAAGGGCCGCGTTCTGGTCGAGCTATTTCCCGATGTGGCTCCGGCTCATGTCGCGCGGGTCACCACTCTGGCGGATCAGGGATTTTATGACGGACACACGTTCCACCGCGTGATCGAGGGCTTCATGGCCCAGACGGGAGATCCCATGGGGACGGGCGGCGGCGGCAGCGAACTGTCTGACGTCAGAGCAGAACTTGAATTCCGACGCGGACGCGACAGTGGCTTCGTCGTGGTCGAGGACAGTGGGCCGGGCCTGCGGGGCATTATGCGGGGTCTGTCGATCGTGACCCAACCGGACAGCCAGATGATGGTGACGGCGGACTTCAAGGCCGGCGCACAGGGGATATTCTGCCCCGGTGTGGTCGGCATGGCCCGTGCGGGCAGCCTGGACAGCGCCAATAGTCAGTTCTTCCTGATGACCGGACGGGAGGATGCGCTGAACGGCATCTACACGCCATTCGGCCGGATTGTGGACGGGCTGGATGTGGTCACGACGCTCAAGTCCGGGCCCGAGTCCGACAATGGCCGGGTCGGCACTGACCCGGACACCCTGGTAAGGGTGCGACTGGCGACGGCGCTGCCCGAGGGGGAACGTCCCGCAGTACAGGTCCTGCGTGATGGAAGTCCCGAGGCGGCCGAGGTGATCGCGGAAGCCCGGGCTGCCCGGGGATCGAACTTCAACATCTGCGATGTCCAGCTGCCGTCGCGTGTTCAGGAAGCAAGCTAGGGAGGGCCGGATGCGCTCTGGAAACTCTGTGAAGGCACTCGTCAGCATAATGGCGCTGGCGACGGCCACGCCGCTTGCCGCGCAGGAAGCCATCCCTCCGGCCCAACCCGTCGAGGCGCCTCCGGCCGCCGTCGCCCCGCCTCCCTCGGCAGACTGGCGCCTGGTCGCTCCCGAGAACCTGTTGATCATCGATACGACCAAGGGCCGGGTGTTGGTCGAGCTGGCGCCGGCCGTGGCGCCGCTGCATGTCGAGCGTATCCGTCTGCTGGCGGGGCTGGGATTCTATGACGGTCTGGCCTGGCACCGCGTGATCGACTGGTTTATGGCCCAGACGGGCGATCCCCTGGGCACAGGCGAGGGGCAGAGCGCCTATCCCGATCTGCCCGGAGAGTTCACCTTCCGCCGGGGCCCGGATATGGACTTCACCCCCGTGGCCGCGCCGATGGGGGCCCTGCTGGGGTTTGTCGGCTCGCTACCTGTGCAGACCCAGCCCGCAGAGCTGATGCCCCGGACCAGTGACGGCATGGTGCATGGTTGGGCGATGTATTGCCCCGGCGTGGCCGGCATGGCGAGGGACGAGGATCCCGACACCGCCAACAGCCAGTTCTTCCTGATGCGTCAGGCCTACCCGTCGCTGGACAAGCGCTACACGGTCTGGGGCCGGGTGATCGTGGGCCTGGACGTCGTGCGCGCGCTCAAGGTCGGTGAGGAGCCCAGCGGCATGGTGCCGGGTGAGCCGGATCGCATGCTGCGCGTCCGTGTCGCCTCGGACCTTCCGGTCGAGAGCCGCCCCACGGCCCGGGTGCTGGATGCGGGCTCGCCGATCTTTGCGACCACCATCGAGAGCGTCCGCCTGCAGCGCGGCGCCGACTTTTCGATCTGCGATCTGGAACTGCCGGTTCAGGTGAGCGATCCGGCCTTTCGTTGATCTAACGTCGTCCGCGTGAGCGACGTCGCCGCCGACGGCTGGATCGCATCCGTTCCAGTAACAAACCCTCACGAAGGCCCCGGTCGGCAACGCGCACCCGCTCGCAGGGCCAGGCGCGCTGGACGGCTTCAAGGATCGCGGCCCCTGCCATGACCAGATCGGCACGGTCCGGACCGATGCAGGGGTTGCGGGCCCGGCCCTCAGGCCCGAGATCCAGCAGCAGCCGGGCTGCTGCTTCACAGTCGCCCCGGGTCATCCAAAGGCCATCAACACGATCGCGCTGATAGCGGGGCAATTTCAGATGGATGCCAGCCAGACTGGTGATAGCCCCGGAGGTGCCGACAAGATGCGCGCGTCCCTCGTCGAACAGGGCCTTCACCGAATCGTTCACGGGCGCGGACTGGATAGCGGTGGTCATGTGGGCCACCATGGCTTCGTACCAGATCAGCGGATCAAGCGGTGTCTCGGGATGTCCCTCGGCGAGGGTCACGACCCCGACGGGCGCTGACATCCAGGCGACGGTCTCAAAGCCCTGATCAACACGCACCAGCCAGGACAGCTCGGTTGATCCGCCGCCAACATCCACGACCAGCACGGCCTTTGCGCTGGCGTCGAGCAGATTACGGCAGCCCTCGACCGAAAGGCGGGCCTCCTCGTCCGGAGCGATGATCCGCAGCTTCAGCCCGGTGCCGACGCGCACCCGTTCGATGAACTCCGGGCCGTTCTCGGCCGCACGACAGGCCTGGGTGGCGACGGCGGCGATACGTTCGGAGGGCAGGTTCTTCTTGGCGACCCGTTCGGCACAGATGGCCAAGGCGTCGTAGGCCCGATCCATGGCGTCGTCCGTCAGCCGTCCGCTGCGACTGATCCCTTCGCCCAGGCGGACAATGCGGCTGAACGAATCGACCACCCGAAAGCCGTCACGCGTTGGGCGCGCGATCAGCAGGCGGCAATTGTTGGTCCCCAGATCAAGGGCGCCATAGAGTTGCGGCGCGGTTGCCGCATCGCCAAGGCGGGGGGACCTTCCGTCGCGCCCCGTGAGCGCGCCGTCGATCTCCGGCATGGCCGAACTTTCAAAGGGGGGACCAAAGCGGTCCCCGTCGGCGACAGACTAACCGGATGGGATCGTCCGCGCCAAGCCAGTCTGTCGCGAAAATGAACAGAAGGGTCGGAGAGGGCTCAGGCGCACCCCGCTAATCTCCGTTCATGATGAAGACAAGAGCTGCCAAGTTCGGACTGGGCCAGAGCGTTCGCCAACTGGATGACGCCTTCAGTGGTGTGATCCTTGATGTCGACGCCAGCTATGACGGACCGGTCGGCGAGACCGGCGCTGTGACGACCGATCAACCCTTCTACAAGGTGCTGGTGATCGAGGAGTCGTCGGGAATCCTGGTCTATGCCGCCGAGCAGAGCCTGATGGCCGGGCCGGACCCCGCACATGCAGCCCTTCCGCACCTTAAACGTTGGTTCCGGCACGATGATCAGGGGCGGTTGCAGCCGCGATTCGTCGACCTGCACTGAGGCGGGTTCGCTATCGCGCATATGGTCCTTGATCCCGCGAACGCCTAGGATGCGCACCAATTCATCCCGATGCGAAAGGGGACCCCATGTCCGATTTCGAACACGTTTTTGAAGCGCCGCCCGAAGGCGCGGCCGAAGACTGGACCATTCCGCAGGACTGGTCGGCCTATACCCGGGTCGAGCACGACACCTGGAACACCCTGTACGGGCGGCAGATGAAGATACTGCCGGGACGCGCCTCGGCCGTCTTTCTGAAGGGGCTGGAGGCGCTGGACCTCAACACTGGCGGCATCCCCGACTTCGAGACCATGAACCCAAAGCTGCAGGCGCTGACCGGGTGGACGGTGGTCTGTGTGCCGGGTCTGGTGCCGGACGAGGTGTTCTTTGACCATCTGGCCAACCGGCGTTTCCCCTCAGGCCAGTTCATCCGCAAGCCGGACCAGCTGGATTATTTGCAGGAACCCGACATCTTCCACGATGTGTTCGGCCACGTTCCCATGCTGACCGATCCGGATTTCGCTGCCTATATGGAAGCCTATGGCAAGGGTGGGCAACGCGCGGCCAAACGCGGCATGCTGGCCAATCTGGCGCGGCTGTACTGGTACACGGTCGAGTTCGGCCTGATGAAGGAAGGCGACGACCTGCGCATCTATGGTGCCGGAATCGTCTCGTCCTCGACCGAAAGCGTGTTCGCGCTGGAGGACCCATCGCCGAACCGGCTGGGGTTCGATCTCGAACGGGTGATGCGCACCCTGTACCGGATTGACGACTTCCAGCAGGTCTATTTCGTCATCGACAGCCTGGAGGCGCTGAAGGACGAGACGCTGAAGGACTTCGGTCCGATCTATGACCGGCTTGAAGGCAGGGACGACATCGCCATCGACGCCATCCTGCCGACCGACACCGTGTTCACGCGGGGCACCCAGGCCTATGCCTCCAGGGGTGGACGTTTCGCAGCTTGATCGCGCTGGAAGGGGTAGAAGTCGCCCCCCAACGACAGGATGCCGGTAAGCTCATCCAGCGCGCTGCGTGACTCGTCAAGCAGCTGCGGATCAGCCAGATCGGCGGGCCTCAGCGTCTCGCGATACCAGCGGTCGGCCCACTCCCTCAGGCGAGCATGCAGGGCGTCCGTCAGCCGCATGGCCGGATTGGTCGCCCCCAGTTCGGCCTCGGTCAGCACCACCCGGAGGCGCAGGCAGGCCGGGCCACCGCCGTTTCGCATCGACTGGCGTACATCGACGTACCGCACCTGACCGATCGGGCCGTTAGAGGACGCGATCCGCTCGGCCACCGCCCGGCTGCGCGGGTTCTCCTCGGTCTCGGTCGGGCAGATCAGGGTCAGGCGATCCCCTCCCGGCGCCTGGATCAGCATGGAATTGAACAGATAGCTGCTGATGGCGTCGGCCAAGGGGAGGTCGGCGGTGGAGACCTCGACGAAGGCGGGCTCGAACAGGCCCTTGGCGGCCTTGCGGATTGCAGCGAGCGTCTCCGCGGTGTCCTCGAATGCCAGCTCATGGAAGAAGAGGGTGTTCAGGGCGCCCACGCAGACGACATCGTTGTGAAAGGTGCCGCCAGCGATGGCAGTCCGGCTCTGCCGGGCGAAGACGGCGCCGGAGGCGCCGTGACGACGCGCCAAAGCCTGCGACGCCTCGTGTGCCTGGCGAGCGGGGTAGGGGCCGTCCCAGCCCTCCCAGGCCTCGCGTCCCCAGACCAGCAGATTAACCCCCGGCGCGCCATGCTCGGCGCACAGGCGCACGTGGTTGGCCGCGCCCTCGTCTGCCAGATGGCCCACCGACGGCAGGGCATCGTGAACCGCAAAGCGGGCCGGGTCGGGAAAGAGGGCGTCGAGCGCCCGCTTCGTCTGGGCGTGCTCCAGCGAACGGTGCAGATTGGTGACCAGATTGGCGGGCGTGAAATGCACCCGGCCATCCCCGCTGTCGGCAGAGGGGGTCACGGTCGCCGCGTTGGCCGCCCACATGGGCGATGCGGAACAGGCTGCGGCGGCGAAGGAGGGGGCGTCCTTCCACGCTGCTTCCAGCACGGCGGCGTCGGAGCCGGTGAAGCCGAGCGAACGCAGGAACGCGATGTCGGGCCGCTCGTGCGGGGGCAAGACGAACTGGGGCAGCCCGAGTTCGACGAGGGTCTTCATCTTGTCGAGCCCCTGCAGCACGGCCGCACGCGGGTTCGAGGCTTCGCCCTTGTTCAGGCTTGACGCCAGATTGCCCGGCGACAGTCCCGCGTAGGAGTGGGTGGGCCCGATCAGGCCGTCCGCATTGGCTTCGACAGCAGCTGAGGTCACGCGCGCAAGCCCTTGATCTCACCTTCGATGTTCTTGACATGCGAAGCTTCAAAACTGGCGACCGGATAGGCGCAATAGTCGGCTGCATAGTAGGCCGAGGGACGGTGATTACCGCTCTGGCCCAGGCCGCCGAACGGCATGTCGCCGGCAGCGCCCGTGGTCGGGCGGTTGAAGTTCACCACGCCCGCCCGGATGCGGTGGATGAACCGATCCCAGTTTGCCGGATCATCCGACACCAGACCCGCCGACAGACCATACCTGGTGTTATTAGCTTCGCGGATTGCGGCGTCGAAGTCCGGCACGCGGCGGACCTGCAGGAAGGGGGCGAAGATTTCCTCGTCCGGCACATCGACGCCCGTCGTATCAATGATTGACGGCTGGACGAAGGCGGCGGACAGGCCCTTGATCGGGCCGGATGCGCGGATCACCCGGGCCCCGGCATCATTGCGTTGCTGCAAGGCCTGGAGAGCGGCCCCGGCAGCCCGGCTCGAGATCAGCGGACCGCCATAGGGCTCGGGGTCACTGTTCCAAGGCGCAAAGACGATCCGGTCGGCCAGGGCGACGACCGCGTCGACAATGGCGTCGCCCTGCGGCCCCTCCGGCAGGATCAGCCGACGGGCGCACGAACAGCGCTGGCCTGTGGTGATAAAGGCGGACTGGAGGACAATGCCGGCCGCCGCCTCGGCATCGGCGACGTCCCAGACCACCAGCGGATTGTTGCCGCCCAGCTCGAGCGCCAGGATGACGTGCGGATTGTCGGCAAAGTGGCGTTTGAAATGAGCGCCCGCAGCGCCCGAGCCGGTGAACATCAGGGCGTCGATGTCCTGATCCAGCAGGGCCGCTCCGACGTCGCGCCCACCCTGGACCAGATTGACGACCCCGTCAGGCAGGTCCGCCTCCTTGAGGCACTCGACCATCAGTTGGCCGGTCAACGGCGTTTCTTCCGACGGCTTGAACACGACCGTGTCGCCCGCCAGCAGGGCCGGTACGATATGGCCGTTGGGCAGGTGTCCCGGAAAGTTGAACGGGCCGAGCACCGCCGCCACGCCATGCGGACGGTGCCGCAGGATCGCACGGCCGAAGCCGGTCTCGGCGGTGCGCTCGCCGGTTCGCTCGTCATAGGCCCGGATCGAGATGTCGACCTTGCCCTGCATGGCCGTGGCCTCGGTCCGCGTTTCCCAAAGAGGCTTGCCGGTCTCGCGGCTGATGGCCTCAGCGATCTCGGGCGCGCGCGCCTTCAGCACCGCCTGATAGCGCTTCACCGCATCGATCCGGTCCTGTCGCGGACGGTCGGCCCAGTCGGGAAAGGCGGTGCGGGCGCGGGCCGCAGCCTGCTCTACCTCGCTGCCAGTCGAGGCCGGTCCTTCCCAGACGGTGTCGCCGGTCGCGGGATCGATGGAGGCAAAGGCAGTCATGCAGGGTCCTTAGGGGTCAGCTTTTCACGCGCACCGTATCACCGGCTCGCACTTTAAGGGCGGCGGCGGTCTCGGCGTTGAGGATTACGGTTTCGTCGTCGATAGCGGCCTTCTGCCGGACCGCACGGAAGCCTTGGATCACGTCCGTCGAGATCAGACTGGGCAGTTCAGCCTCGACCTCGGCCTCAATCTTCACGGTCAGACGTCGGGCGTCGCGCACGGTGCGAATGTCGTCGCGGCGGCAGGTGACCGTGGGCCCCGCGTCGAAAATGTCGACCAATCCGTTGGGACGGAAGCCCTCGGACTCCAGCAGCGCCATGGCCGGCACGCCTTGGGGGTGGACCTTGCCGATCACAGCGCGGGCCGGTTCGGGTAGCAGTTCGATATAGACCGGATGGCGAGGGGCCAGATCCAGAATGAACTGCTTGTCGGTCGAACCAGTCATCCGGTCGGCCTCGTCAAACTCCATAGGGAAGAATTTGTGCGCCACGTGGTCCCAGAAAGGGCACGCGCCGTCGGGCGTGAAGACCCCGCGCAGTTCAGCCAGCACCGTGTCGGCGAACTGGTCTGGCTCGGCCCCGATCAGCATGTAGCGCGACTGGCTCAGCAACCGGCCCGCGCCGCCCTTGCGGCGATCGGCCTTCAGGAACAGCGAGCCGACCTCGGACCAGCCGGTGCATTCATTGACCAGCACCAGCGTCTTCTGTTCCAGCTTGATGCCAAGCGACGGCGAGGACTGGGTGTTGTTCACCACCCGGAAGCTGAAGAAGGGCCGGTGCAGCCCGACCGCCGCCTTGACCGATCCGACGCCATCGACGTCGCCGGTGTCGGACTCCTCGAGCATCAGGGTGTACCAGCGTTCCTGTGCCTCGATCTTGCCCATGAAACTGTCGCGGCTCAGATCCAGCCGCTCGCTCAGCTGATCCGGGTCTTCGGGCAGGCTGGTGAAACCGGGTCCCGACAGGATGGCGAGTTCCAGCAGGGAATCCAGATCGCCGGGACCGGCGGGGCGAACAACCAGCATGAAACCTACCTGGACTGAAGACGAAGCTGTTTGAGACGGAGCGCGTCAATTTCGCCCGAGGCCACCTTGCACAGGATGAGGGCAGACAACTGGGCGCGCTCGACGAAGCTGTTGGGCCAGGCGTATTCCTGATCCGAGTGGATGGCACCACCGATGACGCCGAGCGTGTCAATATTGGGCAGACCCGCCGCGTGCAGATTGTTGCCCTCGCACACCCCGCCCGACAGCTGCCAGCGCAGGGTCTGGTTCAGTAGTTCACCGGCCTGACGCACCGCTTCGAATAGCTCGGTCTGGGCGGCATCCATGGGCTTGGGCGGCCGGGTAAAGCCGCCGTGGAGGTGCACCGTGGCGCCCTCGATGGGAGATCGGGAAGTCAGGTCCTGAATCTGCGCCCGCGTCCATTCAGCGGCCTCGGGGTCGGGTACGCGGACATTGAAGCGAACTATGGCCGTGTCGGCTACAACGTTGAGGGCACTCCCACCCGAGATCTTGGCGACATTGACCGTCACGCCCTCTCGTTGGCCATTCAACGCATCCAGCGCAGACGCGAGGCGGGCCGCCCCGGCGATGGCGTTGACGCCTTCATGATAGGCCCGCCCGGCGTGGGCCGACTTGCCGCGCACGACGATGTGGAAATTGCCGCTGCCTTTCCGCGCGCCAGCCAGGCTGCCGTCGGGCAGGGAGGGTTCATAGGTCAGGCCCAGATGCCCCCGCGCGCCCATGTCTGCCAGTAGCGGTGCCGAGCCCGGCGAGCCAATTTCCTCGTCCGGCGATAACAGCACGGACCAGCCGACCCGGGCCTTGTCCGCGTGCAGTTCGAAGGCTTCCAGCGCGCCCAGAAGCACCGAGATGCCGCCCTTCATATCCGCGATGCCCGGGCCATGCAGGGCGCCGTCGTCGCGGGTGCGGACCGTCTGGAACGGGCTGTCGGCGTCGAAGACAGTGTCATAGTGGCCGGTCAGCACGATCTGGATCGGCGCGTCGGGGCGCAGCGTCAGCTTCAGCGCCGGCGCGAAGCTCAGAGGCACTTCCGTGCCGTCATCCTCGATGCGGCTGGACGCGGCGGTCGCCACTCGCTCGACCGAGCAGGGCAAGGCCTCGACCGACTGTTCGATGGCGGTCAGCACACGGTCCAGACCGTCGGCATTGCGACTGCCGGAATTGATGTTCGCCCAGTCGACTGCGCGTTCGATCAAGACGTCGCGGCGTGCGGCGACGTGGTCGAGCACGATCTGGTCTTCCGGGCGTATCTGCATGCGGGCGGACCCTAGCGACCCTTCCGGCAAAGGTGAAGGGTCAGTCGCTTCCGACTCGCGGCCACACGTGTCAGGCTGACCTCCTCATCAGGAAGGTACTCGAATGACTGACTGGCTCAAAGCGATCAATCCGACTTCAACCGCCACTACACGACCTGAGGCCGTCGCGGCCGCTCGGGCCAGTGCCATCGGCATTTTCCTTGGCATCGCGGTCGGCGTGGTCGGACTGATCCGCACCTTGGGTATCGGCGCTGAAGCCATGGAAGCGGCGATGATCCAAAACGCCTAGGGTGACGCTGCCGTGGCCGGCATGGCCGGAACCATTGCCGGGGTCATGGTGTATGTCGCGGGCGGCATGCTGGTCCTGCAGGCGATTTTTGGCCTGGTGCAATGGTTCAAACCGAACCGGGTCATCCCCGTTCTTTTCATCTTGCTGGTGGCGATTGGTCTGCTCTCGTCGATCTCCGGACTGGCGATGACCAGTCAGACGGACGTCCCGGCAGCGATTGCGGCCCCGCTGTGGTTCACCGTTCTGGGCTTTGTCGCCCTGATCATTGAGCTGGTGCTGCACATCGCAGGTTTCCGCGGTGCGTCGAAACTGGCCCAGCTAAACCGGGCCGAGTTTCCGAACAGCTAGTTGTCACGGTTGGGCCTGCGGTCCCGGCGCTCGCCGGGGCGGCGGCTCTCGCGGCGCCAGCGGACCGACAGGCTGGCCTCGCCCTGACCGCCAAAGCGCGAGGTGACCGCCAGATTACGCCGAACCTGCCATTCGACGCTGACGGCTGCGCCGCCTTCGCCGCCCCCGATGACCTCCAGATAGACGTCGTCCGAGATATAGCGCCCGCCCGCGACGGTCAGAGCCGAGGCCTCGCCGCCGAATGACAGCCGGTCGAGACCCGCCAGCTCCCTCAAGCTGCCGATCACGTCAAAGCCGCCACCTCCTGCGAGAGAGGCCACGCCGGAAGCCAGTTGGGCAGCCTCGACCGGCGAAAGCTGCGAGGCTGATCGACCGAACAGCACCTGGGACAGGATTTCATCCTGCGGCAGGGCGGGGGTTGAGCTAAGGACGATCTCGGGCTTTTCGGCGGTGCCGGTGACCCGGATGCTGGCCGTCAGAACCGGATCCTCGCGCACAGCCTCGAGATTGAGGCGGATCAGAGCGGGGTCGGTCGACAGTTCGACATAGCCATCTTCGTCGAAAACGAACCGCTTGCCCGCAAACTCATAGTCCCCGCGTACGACCCGCGCCGTGCCCGACAGGGTCGGGCGGTTCAGAGTGCCTCCGACCCGGGCATCCAGGTTCATCAGCACATTCAGGCCGCGGCCCGAGACTTCGATATTCCCGCCGCGTGAGCGGATGCCGATGTTCAGCCCGATCTGGGGACCACGCGCCCGCTCCTCGGGGTCTGTATCCGGGTCGCCACCGGGGCGGTTGATCTCGACGACGTCCATGCTGACGACGCCGTTGTTCCCCGGTAGTTCCGGTTCAATTCGGGCCTCATCGACGGTCAGGTCGCCGACCAGGGTGATGTTGCCGTCGGTGGCGCGGGTGACTGTCAGCTCGCCCGAGCCCCGGGCCGAGGCGATCTCATTGTCGATGACCCGGAATCGGCGGAAGTCGAGCTTGAGTGAGGAGCCGCTGCCCTCCCGCAGGCCAATGCGCCCGCTACCCGATACCGCACCGCCCGATCCGTCGGTCGCCGAGAAGGTCTGGATCAGGGCGGTAGTGTCATCGAAACGGGTGTCCAGCGTCAGAGCGTTGAGCCGCAGTCCGGAGGCCGAGTCCCGGAAATCCCCGTTGGCCAGGCTCAGCGTGCCATTGATCCGGGGCGCATTCAGACTGCCGCCGAGGGTGGCGCGCGCCTCGACCTGTCCGGCCAGGGTTCGCTCACCGCCGACGAATACATCCCAGATCGGTTTGATCTGACCGCTGATATCCACCTCGCCCGACATGTCGCCTGTCCGGGCAATGGCCAGCCGGAGGGGTGCCGCCGAGGTGACGACGGGAAGGATCACATCAATGCGGGCATCCACCGAGCCTTCGCCCTGGGCCACCAGTTCGAGATCGAGGCTATTACCAACCAGGGTGGCATCGAGGGTGCCGTCGATAGTCATATCGGCGGGCGCATCGACACTACGAACACCGGCCAGGGAGACATTGGCCGAACCGGACAGGTCCTCGCCCGATCCGCGCAGCGAGACCCGGCCGGTAACCCGGCCCCGCAGATCCTCGAGTACCGACCCCAGTTCGACACTGGTCAGATCGGCCTGAACGACGACCGAGTCCTCGCCCTGGCGTAGCTCCCCCATCAGTATGCCGCCGCCGACATTCATGTCGACGCGAGCCACATGCCCGTCCTGGGCGAAGGCAATGACCATCGGATTGCGGGTCGAGAAGTCGATGTCGCGAACCTGCCCGCCGCCGGACAGGGTCAGGGACTGGGCGGTGTCCGTCCGGGAATAGACGGCGTCTCCGTCGAACTGGACCGGCGTCGGGCCGCCGACATCAAGCACGATATTGAACGGCAGGCGGTCGAGCGAGCCCCGCCCGCCGAGCTGAAGTGTCCGAATGACATAGGGTGACCCGGCCAGCCGCACGCCGCGCCCGGTAATGGCGATCAGCGCGGCATCCTGACCTGGCGCATCGGTCAGGCGGAGACGGCCGTCGATTTCGCCGGCGCTGAGGAAGGCGCCGGGTCGCGCGGTAAAGGCCAGATCGGCGCTGGACGGGAAGCTGTTCGACAGGCCGATGGAGCCGCGCGCCACCAGTCCCCCGGCATCGATATCCACCTCGCTGAGGCGGATGATGTCGTCTCCCAGATAGAAGTTGGCGACGGCCCGCGCCGGTCCGAAGGCCGAGGCCCCGGTTATGGCCACGCGCCCGTCCGACGCATCTGCGCCCCGGCGGAAGCTGAGCACCAGCCGGGTTTCCCGCAGGTCCATGGGGCCGACCGCGACCCATTCAAAACCGGCCGTGAGGTCCAGCCGGGGCTGGGCCATCGTCCCGGTCAGGGCGCCGTCGCCCTGCATGGCGCCGTCGATCTCGACAGGCCCGACGCCGAAGGGCCCCGCCGCCGTCCAGTCGACCGCCAGCTTGAGTTCACCATCGGCCTCGATCAGCCCGCGCCCGGTCGCCTGTCCGTTCTCGCCCTCCAGAACGGCACGGGTCACCTCGATCCGTCCGCCCCGAAGTGTTCCGGCCAGATCTAGAGACGGGGCCGGACCCAACAGGCGGTCCAGCTCATCCATGCCGGTCGTCAGATTTCGTGCCCGCCCGTCAAAGACAAGCGCCCATGTGCCTCCATTGGCCGAAGAGTTGGCCCGGATCGGCCCGCCAAACGAGCCAGAGGCATCGTTGGAAAGACTGGACACGTCGGTGATGCGCGCCTCTCCGGTGAAGCGCAGTGCTCCATTCAGGGACCGCCCCCCCGAGCCGTTGAGCCGTAGCGCCGCTCCAGCGAGATCAATGCGCCGCAGCAGGACCGAACCATCGGTGCCATAGGCGACTTCAGCCGACAGCCGCGGCGAGGCCCCCAACAGGCCGCCGACCATGCCAGAGCGCGAGCCACCCGTGGCCGCGAGCTCGGTCGTCAGCGTATAGCCGCTGTCCCGGCCGGTCAGATTGAGCGGTCCTTGCAGGCGTTGAGCGCGATAGCTGGCCAGCTCTGTATTGTTCAGGGCGACTTGACCATCCAACTGCCACCGATCCGCGCTGCCGGTGAAGGTGCCTGCATAGGTCGACGGTCCGGCCAGGGGAACGCCTGCCAGCTGCGACAGGGACGGCGTCGCGATATCCACCGTCAGGCCTTCCGGACTGCTCAGGTCCTCAACGTTGACCTGTCCGTCCACGCGCGTCGTGATGTTGTCGGCGAACAGACGCCAGGCCACGGCCTGCACATCCTCTTCATTCGGCAACGGTATTCCGGCGAGGCCAAAGCGTGCGGTGCGACCGATCCGGTCGATGAAGGGCGCAAACAGGTCAGAGCCGCTGAAGTTCACATACCCAGAGGCGCGTGCACCCTCGTCGCTGAACCGGCCCTGGATGCGCAGGGGTACAAAGTCACCCGTCCGCGCGGTTGCGTCGATCACCCGGCCATTGGCCACGGCGTTCACGAAGAAGGGTTGGTCGGGCGCATAGCCGAGCATACCGGCCAGCGGGCCACCCCGGGCCTCGCGGGCTTCAAGGGTCAGCTGCATCTGCTCGATAGAGTCGCCCAACGAGGCCTCAAGCTTCAGGAAGTCGCCTTCGCGATCGAGGCTGAAAGCATCGACGGCCGCCGTGGTCAGGCCCTTGCGAAGGACCTCGGCTTCGCCCTCCAACCGCCAATGGCCGTAGGTCTGACTGAAATCCTCGTGCAGTTCGATCTCGGCCGCGAAGTGGTCGATGTCGACGTCCAGCGGCATGGCGCCGGGGGGGTCGGTTGAGACCTCAAGGATCGGACGACGCAGCACGTGGATGCGCCCGGCGGTGATCTCATCCGCATGGAAGCGGCGCCCGAGCAGCGGCAGATAGCTCCAGTCGACCCGCAAGTCGGTGACCTCGAGCCAGATGCCTTGCTCGTCGGTGACCGTGACCCGCGACAGGGTGAAGTCGTTGAAGAGATCGCCTTCAAGGCCCTCGACATTGATCCGGCCGTAGCGACCGATCTTCTTGCCGTTGGCAAAGGTGCTCACCAGCTCGCGGCCCGGCCCGCTGAGCAGATAGGCCCGGCCGCCCAGAAGGGCCATCCCTAACAGAACCACGATAACGCCGACCGTAATGCCGGTGATGACCGCGATCCGTCTGGCCAGCGACCGCTTCTTCTTTGCGGTCTGCGGCGTCTCGGAATCGGAGGGAGGAGGGGCGGAGTCGGTCAAAACGCCTGGCCGATACTGATGTAGACTTGGAAGTCGGCGTCAGCGGGCCGGCGTTCCAGCGGGAAGGCGACGTCGGCCCGGATCGGACCGAAGGGCAGATTGTAGCGCACGCCTACACCCACACCGTAGCGCAGATTGTTGAAATTGGGCGTCTCCTGGAAGCCGATGGCTCCGGCGTCGACAAACACGACCGCACCAAAGTTTCGGCCCAGATCGCGACGGACCTCAAGCGAGGTCTCGAACAGAGAGAGACCACCCCGCGGCGTATCATCCGGCAGGCGAGGGCCGACGCCCTGATATTCAAAGCCGCGGACCGAGCCTCCGCCCCCCGAGTAGAACAGGCGATCCGACGGTATGGTCAGTTCTTCGCCGCCCAGAATGCTGCCCAGTCGCACCCGCCCGGCCACGATGGTCCGGCCCTCGGAGTCGATCGGGATGTAGGTGGTGGCCTGGGCCTCGGTCCTGAGGAAGGCGACATTGTCATCGCCGGTCACGAAGGTCGGCTGGGCCGAGACGGTCAGCCGCCAGCCGCTTGTCGGGTTCAGTGGATCATTGGAACGGTCCATATAGGTGCTGCCCCTCAGGGTCAGCAGCGCCAGGTCGCGGTCGAAGCGCACCGGCAGCTGGGTCACCGGGTCGAAGCGGCTCTCGGCATACTGACCAGCGTCCAGTCCGATGCCATAACTGAAATAGGAGGTGCGCCCCAGGCGTTGATTGAGATCGGCCGATAAGCTGATGCCGGTCCGGCGGTAGGCGTCCGTATCCTCATTGACCAGGGCCGCCGAGAGGTTCGCCGTGCGACCCGGACGGCGCCAGTGCGGCAGGCTGAGATCGACGCCCAGACGGCTGTCAATCTGGGCCAGTCTGGCCTGATAGCGCAGCGTGTCGGCGCGACCAAAGCGGTTGTAGTGCGTCCAGATGAAGTCCACACCGGCGCCTTCGGCCGTGGACAGGGTGGCCCCGGCCTCAAGGATGCGGGCGGGTCGGTCCGTCAGGGTTACGATGACCGGGCGGTTACCGTCCGGCGTGGTCTGCCCCGGCGGGGTCAGGGCGACGCCAACACCGTCATAAACGCCTGTTTCCAGAAGGCGGCGCTCCAGCTCGGCAACCTGCTCCGGATTGTAGACGTCGCCTTCGTTCCAGGGGGCCAGCCCCGCAACCCAGCGGGGATTGGTGATGCCGCGGGTTTCCAGCTGAATACCATCCAGAATCACCAGGGGGCCGGAATCGATCCGATATTCCGGCTCGACCGAGAAGGTGGCGTGATCAACGACGACCCGACGCGGTTGCGCCCGGGCATCGGCATAGCCCCGGCGGGTCAGGCCTGCGACGATGCGCCCCTCGGCGGCGATGACCTCTACGGCACGTCCCGGGTCACCGGGCTCAAGCCCGATCTCTTCACGCACTTCGGCCTCGATCTCGGGCAGGGGCGTTTCATCCGTCCAGGTCACGGAGGGATTGGAAATCAGGAACCGTCGGCCGGGCTCGACGATGATGATCGCGACCGGCGTGTCCTCGCCCTCGACCACATCCTCGATCTGGGCCTGGTAATAGCCCTCGGAGCGCAGCAGCGCCTCGGCCGACTCGGCCGCTCCCCGCGCATGGCGCCGGGCTTCGAAGCGACTGCCCGCGGGGCCGTCCACTTCGCCGATGACTTCGACGATACGCTGCCGCAGATCCTCATCCAGGTCTCCACGAACCTGAGCCTTGGGGTCCGCCATCGCCCTTGAGGCCGACAGGCTGAACACCGCGAGGCCTGCGAGCAAAAGTGTGCGGTGCTTCAGCAATCGGGACCCGGACGATGGAGGCGGCAGACGATCATTCCCGGCGGTATGACCGGGAATCGTCCCTTATCAATAGAAAAGCGTGTCGCTATCAGGGCGAACCGATTCTTCCGAGGTCCGATTATCCGTCGGAAGGGTGGGCGGCGGCTGGATCGGCACTTCGGTTTCCGGCGGCGGCTCGACCGGTTCGGTCTCGGGAATAGCCGGTTCGGTCACCTCCGGGCCAATTGGCTCCACGCCCTCATCGGCGGGAAGCGGATCGTCACAGGCGGACAGCGTCAACAGTGCTGCAGCCAGCCCGCCCAATCCGGCCAGTTTCATTGCGTGTCTCATGATGTGCCCCCTTGAATGGAAACCCGTGGGTCTACGAGAGAAAATGCCCGGAACGGCAGGCCGTTCCCGATGGCCCTTCATGCCCGATCCAGACGCACGGGGAAATGGGTCAGCAAGGCGTCCAGTAATCAGCGTGCGGGTGTCGCTCCGGTCCAGCGCTGAAGCGCACCCGAGAGGTCGAGCGTCGGCGCCGTCGCCGTTTGGGCGCCGGGTCGAACACCGTCGAAGAGAGGGGAAGGGGCGGGTGCACCCGCCGCATCAAAGGTCTTTCGGGCCTTGTTGTGGGCGTTGGCGACGGCCTCGCTGAGGGTCAGGACCGGGGTGACACAGGCCTCGGTACCGCCGAACTGCGAGGCCCAGTCGTCACGGTCGCGCGTCGCGAAGATGGCTCCGAACCGGTCGGCGATCTCCGGCCATCGGCCGCGGTCGTACTGGGGGGCGTCCTCGGGCGTCAGGCCAAGCCCGGCCAGCAGGGCCGCGTAGAAGCGGGGTTCCAGCGCCCCCACCGCAACCTCGCCGCCATCCCGGCAGCGATAGCAGCGGTAGAAGGGCGTTGACCCATCCAGCAGGTTGGCGTCGCGCTGGTCTGTCCAAAGGCCGCGGGCCTTCAGCGCATGGAACAGGGCGGTCATCAGCGCGACCCCGTCGGTCATGGCGATATCGACCACCGCCCCCGTGCCCGTGGTGCGGGCCTGCAGGATGCCGGACAGCAGGCCGATGGCTCCCATCAGGGCCCCGCCGGCATAGTCCCCGACCAGATTGAGCGGCGGGCGGGCCGGGCGGTCCGCCTCGCCGAAGGTGCTGAGCGCGCCGCTGAGCGCGAGGTAGTTGATGTCATGGCCGACGGATGACGCCAGCGGTCCGGTCTGGCCCCAGCCGGTCACCCGGGCAAAGACCAGTGCCGGGTTGCGGCTCATGCACACGTCAGGACCCAGGCCCAGTCGCTCCATGACTCCGGGCCGAAAGCCCTCAATCAGGCCGTCACTGCGGGCCAGCAGGTCCAGCACCCGGACGCGGTCCCCCTCATCCTTCAGATCGACCGGCACGGCGGGTCGGCCCCGGTGCAGGATAGCCCCGCCCACTTCGGTGAAGACGGCAGGCCCGGCGCTGTCCGCGCGGGTCAGGCGGATGACATCGGCGCCGAGGTCGGCCAGCACCATGCCGAGAAAGGTGACGGGACCCAGTCCGTCGAATTCGAGGATGCGCAGGCTGGACAGCGGTTTCATGGTCACTGCCTAGCCTCCGCTCCGTCGCGCGTCGAGCCAGCCCTTGACCCAGGCGACGGTTTGCAACAGAAGGCCCGTCGCCGGTCGCGAACGCGACCGGTGTGGTATGCGCCCTTAGCTCAGTTGGTTAGAGCATCTGACTTTTAATCAGAGGGTCCTCGGTTCGAGCCCGAGAGGGCGTACCATCCGCTTCCCGATCAGGCCGGGTTCACGGCCGTATGGAGCCGGGCATAGAGTTCGGCGGCGGTGATGCCGACGATCTGCGGGTCGGACGACTGACCGTCCTCGATCAGGTCAAGCAGCAGCTGCAGCGTCGTGGCACGATCCGCTGTCTGGCCGTCGGCCAGCTTTTCGATCCGTGTCTTCAGATCGGTCGCATCACGCACGGGAGTAGTTTTGCGGGGCGCCGGCTCGGGAAACGGCATGACCTCGGCAACGGGGCGCTCCGGCGGCGCCTCGAAGCGCAGCGGTTCGGCATGGGTCGGCTTGTCGCTTTCGCGCAGCTTGGCACAGCGGCGGCAGCGTTCCGCGCCGTGGCGTTCTGACCAGTAAAAGTCGTGGCGGCACAAGAAACTATTCAACGGCGCCAGCATCCCCATCCCCTTGATTCGTCAATGCGTTAAGGGCCAGAATTAGGATTTTGTCAACAATTTTATCCACGGACGCTCAGGACTGGTGCGGCGGCCCCGGTCTGTGGTTAGGGTTCGGCATGTTCCTGCGTTCTCTTCTCAGCCTCGTTCTGGTCCTGTCGCTGGCGGCGTGCAGCGGCGTGCGCACAGTAGCCGATGGATTTGGCGGTGCCGTGACGGCACCACTGGACGATGTCGGGTTGCGGCGCGAGCGCATCCCCACGGTTCTGCTGCAGGCCCAGGCCAACCCCTATGACATGCGCAACCTCGACCGCTGCTCGACCATCGGCGCCGAGATCACCCGGCTGGACGAGGCCCTGGGCCCCGATGTGGACGAGCCGCCCGCCCCGGATGGCCGCAATCTCGGCGACCGGGCCGTCGATGCCGCGGCCGAAGCGGCGCTGGATGCGATCCGCGACACCGCCACAGACTTCATCCCGGCCCGCAGCTGGATCCGCACCCTGTCCGGCGCGGACCAGCACAGCCGCGAGGTGCAGGCCGCGATCGAGGCCGGGCGGCTGCGGCGCGCCTTCCTGAAGGGACAGGGCATGCGCTTCAACTGCGCCCCGCCGGCCGCCCCCCGCTGGTTCCAGCCCAGCCGTCGCTGATCGCGGAACTCTCTGCGCTCCCCCCGGTTGTCCAAGGGCAACCAAAGGAGACCCCATGCCCCATCAGAACGTCCAGTCCGGCACCGCCACGGCCCAGAACGCCGCCACCGACCCGCGCCAGCCCAATGACCGGGCGGTCGAGGAGCACGCCTCGGTCCGGCCGGAACCGTCGGCCTATGCCGCGCCCGATGTGAGGGACGCCACGGTCGCCCCGCCCGCCGCCGGCGAGATGGCCGACTATATGGACGAGGGCGACGCTCTCGACGGCGACGAGTTCCACACGGGCCGCACCCGCACCAATGTCGCCGCCCACAGCCGCAACGTCGACCAGCAGGGCCCCAAGACGGTCCAGGCCAACCGCGAGCGGCTGAAAGGTAAGGGCTAGACCTTGCCGTTCGAGATGTGGCGGGCGTGGAAGTCGCGGCGGAAGGCCTCGAACCGGCCCGCCGCGATGGCCTCGCGCATGGCCGCCGTCAGGGCCTGATAGAAGGCGAGGTTGTGCCAGGTCAGCAGCACCTTGCCCAAGATCTCATCCGCCCGGATCAGGTGATGCAGGTAAGCCTTTGAGTAGGTGGACGACGCCGGGCAATCCAGCGTGGCATCCAGCGGGTCCTGATCCTCTGCGAAGCGGGCGTTCTTGAGGTTCAGCGGTCCGTCCCAGGTCCAGGCCTGACCGTGGCGTCCGGCGCGGGTCGGCAGGACGCAGTCGAACATATCGACCCCGCGCGCCACCGCCTCGACCAGATCGACGGGCTTGCCCACCCCCATCAGATAGCGGGGCCGGTCGGCGGGCAGCATGTCGGGCGCGTAGTCCAGCACCTCGCACATGGCCGCATGGCCCTCACCCACCGCGAGGCCGCCAATGGCATAGCCGTCAAAGCCGATCTCCAGCAGCTGCTCGGACGACTGGCGGCGCAGATCCTCAAAGGTCGAGCCCTGCTGGATGCCGAACAGCGCCTGGGTCTCACGGGTGCCGAACGCCGCCTTCGACCGCGCGCCCCAGCGGATCGACAGGTCCATGGCGGCCTGGGCGGCGGGCCGTTCGGCCGGCCAGCTGACGCACTGGTCCAACTGCATCGAGATATCGGCGCCCAGCCGGTCGGCCTGGATCTCGATCGAGCGCTCGGGGGTGAGCACATGCTTGGACCCGTCGATATGGCTGGAGAAGGTCACGGCCTCCTCGGTCAGTTTGGAAATGCCCGACAGGGACATGACCTGAAACCCGCCGGAGTCGGTCAGGATCGGCCGGTCCCAGCGCATGAATTTGTGCAAGCCCCCCAGCCGCTCCATCCGCTCGGGCCCGGGGCGCAGCATCAGGTGATAGGTATTGCCCAGCAGGATGTCGGCCCCCGTCTGGGCCACCTGATCGACTGTCAGCGCCTTGACCGTCGCCGCCGTCCCGACCGGCATGAAGGCCGGGGTGCGGATCTCGCCCCGCGCGGTCTTCAGCACCCCGGTGCGGGCGCGTCCGTCTGTGGCGGCAATGTCGAAGGGAAAGGGCAAGGCAGGTCACGGTCGATGGTGAAATGGGGAGGGGCATTTAGGCGGAAATGGTCCGGATGGCCATGTCTGGAAAAACACCGTCTGAATAGTCTGAACCGTCTGAATGGTCTGAATTCACGCGCGCGTGCTCGGGAGGTTTGGCCAACCAGACAGTATCAACGAGGTGCCGACCCGGTCGGGAAGAACGGTGCGGAAAACGGTGTGGGTGTTGAAAGGGTGGGGGAATTGGGCGGCGGCTATCCAGTCTACTGCCCTCAACCGATCATCGTTGTCCCTTCTCCCGATGGGAGAAGGTGGCGCGTGAGCGCCGGATGAGGGGCGGTGGCGTCACTCGGCGACAGCCGTGGCAGGACCGGTGCGTCGGCTCACGCCGAAGGTGAGGGAGAGCCCCTCACCCCCAACCCCCTCTCAGGCTCCGCGCTGCCCTTCGGGTCCCACGGGAGAGGGGAGTCAGCTGAGCATCCGCACCAGCCCCGCCGCGGCTGCCGAGACGTCGGCCCAGGTCTGGTCGAAGTCGGCGTCGGTGCCGGTGTAGGGGTCGGCGACGCCCTGACCTTCGCGGCCCGGCACATGGTCGTTGAGCAGGCTGAGACGGGCGGTGGCCCCGGCGGGGGCCAGACGGCGCAGATCGGCCAGGTTCTGCCGGTCCAGCGCGATCAGATGGTCAAAACGGGTGAAGTCGTCGGCGGTCACCTGTCGCGCCCTCAGGCTTGAGATATCCACCCCGTTCCGCCGCGCCGCCGCAATCGCGCGCGGATCGGGTGGGCGGCCGACATGCCAGTGCCCGGTGGCCGCCGAGTCGAGCGTGAGGTCGAGCCCCTGTTGCCGCGCCGCCTGCCGCAACGCGCCCTCGGCCAGGGGGATCGGCAGATGTTTCCGAGGCAGACGAAGAGGAGGGAGAGGGTGGGCATCAATCCTTGCGGGTCGTCGATTTGAGTTTACCGGCCGTCACAAGGTCCAGCATGGCCGAGCGCAGGCTGTCGTAGAGGCCTTTCGGTAGACGGCCATAGGCCCATCGCTGGCCGGGGACGGCCGGAACGATGCCCGGATCATCCCACGACAGGGTGTTGGCCTCGCCAGCGATGATGAAGCTGCGGTCGTCGTCGAGACCCAGATGTTGCTTGACCCTTGCCGGGATTTCGATGGCCGTTGCTTTGTCCCGGGGCACCGAGTGGGTGATGGGGGCCACCAGAACATCGGTCTGGCCCTCCGGCCCGCGCACGATGGCGGTCACGATCACGCAGGGGCGTTCCTTGGCCCCGACGGCATAGCCCTTGTCGCCCTCATGCGACCACAGGAAGTCGTAGCGGATGACAAGGCCGACCTGCGGCTGCGGCCTTTCCACCGGATCAGTCGGTCAGCGCGTCCAGCGCCGGGTCTGCCGGGCCGTAATCCGCAGTTGCAAGGGCATCCACCCATTCGTCGGGCAGGGTCTCGGTCCGGTACGCCTGTCGCGTATCGCGAGCCTTGAGCCGCTCATACTCCTCGATGTCGATCAGGACCCGCGCCAGCCGACGATGTTTGGTGATGAACACCGGCGCCTTGCCCGACTGCTCGATATAGAGCCCCGCCCGCGTCTGGAATTCGGTAGCGGAGACGGAGGGGGTGGGAGTTGAGACAGACATGTGCGGATATTAGCTATTTTATGGAAATTGGCAAGGATTAGTAAACCGGTGCCGCCAGTGGCGCCGGTACCACGAAGTCCGACCCGCATCGACTGAAGGGGACCGGGTCGTCAAACCACAGGACGAGCCTACCGTGCTCGACGAAAAATGGTCCTGAGGTATCGGCCCATCCGCAGACGATCTCGCCGCTGACCGATACGCTCTGTATCTGGGCGGGGCCTTCTGCGTGGCGTGCGAGGGCGCTTCGCGCTTCCTCGACAGGGTCCGGCGTCGGGGGCGGGGCAGAGCAGCCGGACCCGAAGCCTGTCCCGACGAGGGCACCCATAAACATGAAGCCTCGACGTTTCCTCACCTTCTCCCAAACAACTTCTCCAGATCGGCCAGTTTGAGCTCCACATAGGTCGGCCTTCCGTGGTTGCACTGACCGGAGTGGGGGGTGGCTTCCATCTGGCGGAGGAGGGCGTTCATTTCGGGGGCGGACAGGACGCGGCCGGCGCGGACGCTGCCGTGGCAGGCCATGGTGCCGCAGACCTCGCCGAGGCGTTCCTTGAGGGCGAGGGCCGCGCCGTGTTCGGAGAGGTCGTCGGCGATGTCGCGCACCAGGCCGGCGGCATCGACGCGGCCGAGCAGGGCGGGGACTTCGCGGACCAGGACGGCGCCGGCGCCAAAGGGTTCGACCACCAGACCCAGCTCGGCCAGTTCCCCGGCGCGGTCGGTGACACGCTCGGCCTCGGCGGGGTCCAGCTCGACCACCTCGGGCACCAGCAGGGCTTGCCGCGTGACGCCGCCGCCCTCCATCTGGGCCTTCATCCGCTCATAGACGAGGCGCTCATGCGCGGCGTGCTGGTCGACGAGGACCAGGCCGTCGCGGGTCTGGGCGACGATATAGGTGCCGTGCAGCTGGCCGCGGGCGACGCCGAGGGGGAGGTCCATGGGGTCGGCTTCGCCGGGAGTGGCGAATGGCGAGGGGTGAGTGGCGAGCGGTGCGGGCTCGACGCGGCCGGAGCGGTCGGAGAGGCCGGGGATGATTTGCGCGGTTTGGGTGGCGGGGGCGGCCCAGGCATCCCAGCCGCTCCATCCGGTGGGCTGCGGCTGGCTGACGGGCCCCGAGCCGTTCTGGGGGCCGATGCCGGTGTGGGCGGTGAAGCCGGTGAGGGCCTGATAGGCGACGGTGGTGGAGGCGCGGTGGCCGGCGGCGGCGAGGGAGTGGCGCAGGCCCCCGACGATCAGGCCACGCACCAGGGCGGCGTCGCGAAAGCGGACCTCGGACTTGGCCGGGTGGACGTTGACGTCGACCTTGAGCGGATCGACCTCGAGGAACAGGACGGCGGCGGGGTGGCGGTCGCGGGCGAGGAAGTCGGCATAGGCGCCGCGCAGGGCGCCCTGCAGCAGGCGGTCCTTCACCGGGCGGCCGTTGACGAACAGATACTGGTGCTGGCCGTTGCCGCGCGAATAGGTGGGCAGGCCCGCAAAGCCCGACAGGCGGACCTCATCGCGGGTGTGGTCGACCAGAAGGGCATTGGCCTCGAAATCGCGACCGAGGATGGCGGCCAGACGGCGGAGGCGCCCCTCATCCCCCGGATGTTCGGCGGGCAGGCGCAGGACGGAGCGACCCTCGACGTCCAGCGCGAAGGTGACGGCCTCATGCGCCATGGCCTGGCGGCGCAGTTCCTCGGCGATGGCCATGGCCTCGGCGCGCTCGGACTTCATGAACTTCAGCCGGGCGGGGGTGGCGTAGAACAGGTCGCGCACCTCGACCCGGGTGCCGTGCGGGCCGGGGAAGGCGGCGGGGCCGGGCGGGGTGACGCGGCCGCCCTCGACGCGCAGGGCATGGGCGTCGCCACCCGCTTGTGGGCGACTGGTCAGCGTCAGCCGGGCGACCGAGCCGATGGAGGGCAGGGCCTCGCCGCGAAAGCCGAGGGTGTGGATGCGCAGCAGGTCGACATCGCCGGCGTCATCGGGCTCGAGCTTTGACGTCGCGTGGCGCTCGATGGCCAGTTCCAGCTGGTCCGGGGCCATGCCGTGCCCGTCGTCGGCGACCAGGATGCGGGTCAGGCCGCCGCCCTCGATCTGCACCTCGATGCGGGTGGCGCCGGCGTCGAGGGCGTTCTCGACCAGTTCCTTGACGGCACTGGCCGGGCGCTCGACCACCTCGCCGGCGGCGATGCGGTTGACGGTCTCGGGGGGGAGGCGGCGGATGGGCATGGATTCGGGAGGGTAGCGTAAGGGGAGGCAACAGGCAGTAGGGAATAGGCAGTCGGGATGGGCGAGGGGGTTTGCCCGACTCCGCGTGGGGGGTTAGAGCATCGCTTCCTCCCCGAAGACGAAGACCGACCATGCACGATATCCGAGCCATCCGTGACACCCGCGACACCTATGTGGCGGGCTGGACCGCGCGCGGGGTGGAGGATGCGCAGGCGACGGTGGACCGTATTCTGGAGCTGGATCGCGACCTGCGGGCCGCCCAGACGGCGGGGCAGGACGCCCTGTCGAAGCGCAATGCGGCGTCCAAGGCCATCGGCGCGGCCATGGGCCGTAAGGACATGGCCGAGGCCGAGCGGCTGAAGGCCGAGGTCGAGGGGCTGAAGGGCGAGATCGCGGCGCAGGAGGCCGTCGAGGCCGAAAAGGGCCGCGAGCTGCGCGACATTCTGGCGGGGCTGAAGAACCTGGCCGCCGAGGATGTGCCGGACGGCGAGGACGAGGCGGGCAATGTCGAGACCGGCCGTTGGGGCGAACCGCGCAAGTCGGGCCCGGCCAAGGATCACGCCGATCTGGGCGAGGCGATGGGCCTGCTGGACTTTGAGGCCGCCGCGAAGATGTCGGGCGCGCGCTTTGCCGTGCTGAAGGGCGGGCTGGCCCGGCTGGAACGCGCCATTGGCCAGTTCATGCTGGACATGCAGACGGCCCAGCACGGTTATCTGGAGGTCAATCCGCCCTATCTGGTCCGCGACGAGGCAATGTTCGGCACGGGGCAGTTGCCGAAGTTCGAGGAGGATTTGTTCCGGGTCGGCGAGCACCTTCTCATCCCGACGGCCGAGGTGTCGCTGACCAATCTGGTGCGGGAGACGATCCTGTCGGAGGAGGAACTGGCGCAGCCGATGCGGCTGACGGCGCTGACGCCGTGTTTCCGGGCCGAGGCGGGGTCGGCGGGGCGGGATACGCGCGGCCTGATCCGCCAGCACCAGTTCTCAAAGGTCGAGCTGGTCTCGATCACCCGGCCGGAGGATTCCGACGCCGAGCATGAGCGGATGACCGGCTGTGCTGAGGCGGTTTTGCAGGCGCTGGAGCTGCCGTATCGGCGGATGCTGCTGTGCAAGGGCGACATGGGCTTTTCGGCGCGGAAGACCTTTGACCTCGAGGTCTGGCTGCCCAGCCAGGATACGTACCGTGAGATCAGCAGCTGCTCGAACTGCGGGGACTTCCAGGCCCGGCGGATGGATGCGCGCTTCAAGCGGGCCGGCGAGAAGAAGACCGAGTTCGTGCACACGCTGAACGGCTCGGGCCTGGCGGTCGGGCGCACGCTGGTGGCGGTCATGGAAAACTATCAGGACGAGGGCGGCCGCATCGCCGTGCCCGAGGTTCTGAAGCGCTACATGCCGGAAGGGGTGACGCACGTCGGATGAGAATCCTGCTGACCAATGACGACGGGATCGAGGCCGAGGGTCTGGCCTGTCTGGAGCGGATCGCGCGGACCCTGTCGGACGATGTCTGGATCTGTGCGCCGGCGGTCGAACAGTCGGGCAAGGGGCGCGGCATCACCCTGACCGAGCCGCTGCGCGTCAACCGGCTGGGCGACAAGCGGTTCGCCGTGACGGGAACGCCGACCGACTGTGTGGTGCTGGCGGTCAATGACCTGATGCCCGAGCGGCCCGATCTGGTGCTGTCGGGGGTCAATCGCGGGCACAATGTCGGCGAGGACTGCTCCTATTCCGGTACGGTGGCCGGCGCCCTGCAGGGGATGGCCTTCGGCATTCGCTCGATCGCCCTGTCGCAGTCGCTGGAGCGCTTCCACGACGAGGTGACCGCGCACTGGGAGACGGCCGAGGCCTATGCCCCCGCGATCATCAGCCGCCTGCTGGGCCAGAAGTGGCAGGCCGGCGTGGTGATGAACCTGAACTTTCCGGCGCGGCCACCCGAGGCCGTCACCGAGGTCGAGGTCACGCGTCAGGGCTTCCGCGACATCGGCGAGATGCATGCGGTCAAACGGACCGACCTGCGCGGTCGCGACTATTACTGGATGAGTTTCCGGGGCACCAAACACGATCATCCGGCCGGCACCGACCTCAGGGCCATGGACGACGGCAAGATTTCGGTGACGCCGCTGCATGTCGACCTGACCCATGCGCCCAGCATCCACGACCTGAAGGGCGTGCTGGGCGGCGCGCCGCCCAAGACGGTGGCTGCGGGATGAAACTGAACGACGACCGGGCAGGGCGGCTGATCCTGGGGCTGCGGCAGCAGGGGGTGACCGACCCCCGCGTGCTGGGCGCCATGGAATCGATCGACCGCGCGGTGTTCGTCCACGAGAAATTCCTCGATCAGGCATGGGAGGATCAGGCTCTGCCGATCGACTGCGCCCAGACAATTTCACAGCCCTATATCGTCGGCCTGATGACCCAGGCGCTGGATGTGCAGCCCCGCCACCGGGTGCTCGAGATCGGCACAGGCAGCGGCTATCAGTGCGCGGTGCTGAGCCGGCTGGCGCGCTATGTCTATTCGGTCGAACGCTATCGCAGCCTGTTGAGCGAGGCCGAGGCGAAGCTGAAGATCCTGCAGATCGACAATGTCATCACCCGCCATGGCGACGGCGGACTGGGCTGGCCGGAGCAGGCGCCCTTTGACCGCATCATGGTGACGGCGGCCGCCCCGCATGAGCCGACCGAACTGCTGAAACAGCTGAAGCCCGGCGGCATTCTGGTGTGCCCGGTGGGGCGGACCTCGGTGCAGATGCTGAACCGCTATGTCGGCCAGCCGGACGGATCGTTCCACCGCGAGAGCCTGAGCGAGGTGCGGTTCGTGCCGCTGGTCGAGGGTACGGCGAAGGAAGGCTGAAGCCTGGATTCGGGGGGCCGTTAACCTTCGCGCCCAATTTTGGTGCGGATTACCGGGTTGGCTTATGACCGTCATCGGGGCACACCGGGGCAAGCGCGACCGGGATCAAGAGGAGAGACGCGAATGGTAAACATTCGACGGGGGATGACCCTGCTGGCTGCGATCATGGGGGTGCTGACCATGGCCGCCTGCGCCAGCTATCCGTCCGAGCCGCGCTATTCGACGCGCCCGATGCCGGTGAACCCCACGGGCGTTCGGGTCGTCACCGCAACCGAGATTCCGCCGCCTCCGCGCCAGACGACACCGCCGCCCGGCGTGGAATTCGGTGCCGCCGCGCCGGTGGGCGAAGTCGAGGGCGGGGCCCTGGATGCTCCAGTGCTCGATGCGCCGATCGAGGCGGCTCCGCTGGAGGCCTTGCCGGTCAGCCGGGTGGCGGGTGCGCGCTATACGGTGCAGCCGGGCGATACCCTGTCGGGCATCGGACGCCGGTTCCTGACCCCCATCCAGGTGCTGATCGAGATGAACGACCTGGGCCCGCGGGCGGCGCTGAGCGTCGGCAGCGAGGTGGTGCTGCCCGACTCGGCGGTCGATTCCGGACAGGACCCCTATGCCACCGGGCCGTCGCCGGTCGGGGTGAGGGTGCCGTCGGGTGCCCTGCCGCCGCCGCCGCCGCCGCCCTCGGGCAATGCGCCCATGCCGCCGGTCGCGAACGGCTCGACGGCGCGCAGCGGTCCGCTGGACTGGCCGGTACGCGGCGAGATCCTGCGTCGCTTTGGCCCTGTGGGTATGGGCGAGCGCAATAACGGCATCAACATCGCTGCTCCGCTGGGCAGTCCGGTCCGGGCCTCGGCCGCCGGACGGGTGGGCTATGTCGGCGATACCCTGCCGGGACAGGGACTGACGGTGCTGGTGCTGCACCGCGATGGCTGGCGCACCGTCTATGGCCATCTGGGCAGCACCACGGTGCGCGAGGGCGACGACATTGCCGCCGGTGCACAACTGGGCACGGTGGGCGATACGGCGGGCGACGGACAGCCCTCGATCCACTTTGAGGTCTGGCGGATGCAGGGCGATCAACCGACCGCGCTCGACCCCCTGTTGCAGCTTCCGCGATAAGAGTGTGTTCGGGGCGCCGGTGTCCGTTGCAATCGGACGTCCGGCCCCCTAGGTTCCGCGCCACATTCGAGACATGTGGCCGGACAACGCTCCGTGCCGGGAGAAACCATGACCGCCCAAGACCCGATCCTGTTGATGGCCGCCACCGCTGATGGCGGCATGACGGCCCTGCTGATGAACTTCCTGCCGTTCATCGCCATCTTTGTCCTGTTCTACTTCCTGCTGATCCGTCCGCAGCAAAAGCGGGTCAAGGCGCACCAGGAACTGGTCGCATCGGTCAAGCGCGGTGATACCATTGTCCTGTCCAGCGGCGTCATCGGCAAGGTGACCCGGGTCGAGGCCGATGAAGTCATGGCCGACATCGCCCAGGGCGTAAACGTCCGCGTGGTCAAGGCCATGATCACCGAGGTCCGTGACCGCACGGCGCCCGCCGCCATCGAACGCAAGGCCAAAAGCAGCAAGGCCTGATAGGGCCAGCCTGCGGGGAAGCGAACCATGATCCATCTGTCGCGCTGGAAGGTCATCCTTCTGGCCCTGTCTCTGGCGTTCGGGATTCTGTTCGCCTACCCCAGCCTGCTGACCCCGGCCCAGCGCGAGGCGCTGCCCGGCTTCCTGCCGAAGAACACGCTGAACCTGGGCCTCGACCTGCAAGGCGGCTCCTATCTGCTGCTTGAGGTCGATGTGACCGAGATGCAGTCGAAGCGCGTCGGCAATACGGTCGAAGACGTGCGTCAAACGCTGAGCGAGGCGCAGATCACCCCGGTCTCGATCCAGCCGGAGGCGACCGGCGTGGTGGTGACCTTCTCGACGGAAGCCCAGGTCGATGCCGCCTTCACGGCGATCCGGGACACAGTGACCCGCGGGGGTGTGGGCGGGGTGGCCGACCGTCAGGTGGCGCGTCTGTCGAACAACCGTCTGCGCGTGGCCTTTACCGACGCCGCCCTGAACAGCATGGGGCCGGATGCCGTCACCCAGTCGATCGAGGTGGTGCGCCGCCGGATCGATAATCTGGGCACACGCGAGCCCTCCATCACCCGTCAGGGCGCCGACCGGATCGTCATTCAGGCGCCGGGGGAAAGCGACCCTGCCGAGCTTGAACGCGTCATCGGCCAGACGGCCCAGCTGACCTTCCAGATGGTTGATGTCGACAACAGTCTCGAAGACGCCCTGGCCGGGCGGGTGCCGCCCGACGCGGTGCTGATGGCCGACGAACTGGGCAACCCCATCCTGGTCAAGCGCCGGGTGCTGGTGTCGGGTGAGAACCTGACCCGGGCCTTTGTGACCCAGGACCAGAACGGCCAGACCGCCATCGGCTTCAACTTTGACAGCCAGGGCGCGCGTCGCTTTGGTGAGGTGACCGCCGCCAACATCGGTCGCCCGTTTGCCATCATTCTGGACGGCAAGGTGATCTCGGCCCCGGTGATCCGCAGCGCCATTCTGGGTGGCTCGGGTGTGATCGAGGGCAACTACTCCATCGCCTCGGCGTCCGAGATGGTCAGCCTGTTGAACGGCGGGGCCCTGCCGGCGCCCCTGAATGTCGAGGAACGCCGGACCGTGACCGCCGAGCTGGGCAAGGACGCAGTGGATCGCGGCATGATGGCCACGGCGCTGGGCTTTGTCGTCATCGTGGTCTTCATGTTCCTGGCCTATGGGTTCCTGTTCGGGGGTATTTCGGTGATCGGCCTGGTGCTGAACGGCGTGCTGATCGTCGCCGCCATGTCCATGACCCAGGCGACCCTGACCCTGCCCGGCATCGCCGGTCTGATCCTGACCTTTGCCGTGGCCGTCGACGCGAACGTGCTGATCTATGAGCGGATGCGCGACGAAGCGCGGCAAGGGCGCAGCGTCATCGCCTCGCTGGATGCGGGCTTCAACAAGGCCATGGGCACCATCATCGACGCCAACCTGACGACCCTGGTGGCGGCGCTGATCATGTTCTTCTTCGGGGCCGGGCCCGTGCGCGGCTTTGCCTGGACGCTGTCGATCGGCGTCTTCACCTCCATGCTGTCGGCCGTGCTGGTCGCGCAGGTGGGACTGGCCTGGTGGCTGAAGGTCGCCAAGCCCAAGAAACTGCCGGTCGCGGAGTAAACCGATGCGTGGATGGCCCCTTATCAAGCTGCTGCCGACCAAGACGAACTTCAAGTTCGTCAAATACTCGCGCCTGTTCGGCGTGCTGTCGGCGGCCCTCTGTATCGCCTCGATCATCGGCTGTTTCACGCCGGGCCTGAACATGGGCATCGACTTCAGCGGCGGGGCGTCGATGGAAATCGCCAAGCCCGCCGGCCAGACGATCGATCAGCAGGAAATCAGCGCTGCGGTCAGCGCGCTCGGCTTGCAGGACGTAGGCGTGCAGGGCATCGCCCGGCTGGACACCAATGCGATTGACGGCTCGACCGTCCTGCTGCGCTTCCAGCTGCCGGAAGGCGCGGACCAGACCGGGGTCGTCCGTCAGGTCGAGGCGACCATCACGGAAGCCGTCGGAGAGGTCACCTATTCCGGCGTGTCGGTGGTCGGCTCCAAGGTCTCGGGCGAGCTGTTCCGCTCGGGCCTGATGGCGCTGGCCATGGCGACCGTGCTGATGTTCCTCTACATCTGGTTCCGGTTCGAGCCCCAGTTCGGCTTTGGCGCCATCGCGGGACTGGTCCACGATGTGATCCTGACGTTTGGCCTGATTGTCCTGATGCGGCTGGAATTCAGCCTGAACATGGTGGCCGCGATCCTGACCGTGATCGGCTATTCGATGAACGATACCGTGGTCGTGTTTGACCGCCTTCGTGAGAATCTGCGCAAGTACAAGACCATGCCTCTGGGCGAGGTGATCGACCTGTCGATCAACGAGACGCTCAGCCGTACGATCGTCACCGGCATCACCGCCGTCATGGTGCTGGCCGTGCTGGCCTTCCTGGGCGGCGAGGTGCTGTTCGGCTTCTCGATCGCCCTGATGTTCGGCATTGTCGTCGGCACCTATTCCTCGGTCTATGTCGCCGCGCCGATCATCATGCTCTGGGGCGTCAAGCGCGGCGAGTTCGCCGAGGAAGCCAAGCCGATCAAGCTGGGCGGCGCCAGCCGGCCATAAAGTGGACTAGGCGACCCCGTCGCACGGGCCTATTCTCGGACGAATCGACAGGCCGGGGAGGGCCGAACCATGGGCAAATTGCTGAGCAGCTTTCGCGCGACCGTCATCCTCAGCCTGGTGCTGGCGGGCCTGATGATCTTTGCCTTCGGGCAAGTCACCGCCGGCGGGTTTGATGGAATCTTCTGGCAGGCCGTGTTCCGCTGGGTGCACGTCGCGGCGGGCATTCTGTGGATCGGCCTGCTCTACTATTTCAACTTCGTCCAGATCCGGGTCATGCCGTCGATCCCGGCCGAGCTGAAACCGGCGGTCGGCAAGCATATCGCCCCCGAGGCCCTGTTCTGGTTCCGCTGGTCGGCGCTGGTGACGGTGCTGGCCGGACTGGCCGTGATGTTCACCCGGGGCCATGCCTATGCCGCCGAGGTGCTGAGTTTTGGTATGGCCGGTGGTCTGGTCGAGGGCGATCAGGGCTTTATGCTGATGGGCATGGGCGTCTGGCTGGCGATCATCATGTTCCTGAACGTCTGGGGCATCATCTGGCCGAACCAGAAGCGCGCGCTGGGCATCGTCGCCGTCGATGACGACAAGAAGGCCCGCGCCGCCCGCATCGCCATGCTGGGCAGCCGCACCAATCTGTTGCTCAGCTTCCCGATGCTGACCTCCATGGCCATGTACCAGACGCTGTTCGGCTGATCCCTTGAGCGCACCGCCTGTCGATCTGGACGCCCAGGTCCGGGCCGCCGATCCGGATCGCTGGCTGTCCAGCCGGTTCGTGGCGGACGAAGGGCGGCGTGCCGACCTGATCACCCTCTATGCGTTCGAGGCGGAGCTGATGGCCATCCCGACGCGGGTGACCCAGCCGCTGCTGGCCGAGATGCGCTATCGCTGGTGGGCCGACCAGATGGACGGCGTCTTCGCCAACAGCCCCCGCATCGGCCATCCGGTGCTGGAGGCCCTGACCGGGGTGGTGCACCGGCACGGGCTGGACCGCGCCCCGCTGGAGGCCCTGATCGAGGCCCACGTCGGCCGGGTGCACGGCGAGCCTCACGATCTGGACGCCTTCTACGTCGGGCCGATGCAGACGGCAGTCAGGGTTCTGACCGGGCCGGGGCATGAGGCGGCGGTGACCGGAGCGGCCCGGATGCGGGGCCTTGCACAGACGGGGCGGGTCGACGAGGCGCGGGCCCTGCGGGGCGCGACGAACGCGGCGCTGAAGGCCCTGCCGACCTCAGCCTTCCCCGCCGTGGCCCATGCGGCGCTTTTGGACCCGGCCGCGCCCGAACCGGTCAAGCGGCTGAGACTCGTCTGGGCGAACCTTGTGGGGCGGGTCTAGTCCGCCATCGGCAGACGGGCGACGTGGGGTTCGCCGCTGACCAGCCAGACAAGGATCGTCGGATGCCCTTCGGTCACCACCTCGACCCCGCGCTGGACCAGCGGGTAGCGGGCGACGCAGGGTTCGACATCGCGGCCCTCGACCATGTCGCAGGCGGTCAGATAGCGGTCGCGCTCCAGCGGACGGATGCGGCGCTCCAGCAGCGGGCCGGTCGGCGGCTGTTCGGCGGTGACGACATTGAGGCTGCGGTTCGGCGTCTTCGCCAGGATGAACTCCACATCGTGCCGGTAGCTGTGCGGCCGCATGGCGATCAGGATCGTGTCGTCCTGGCCATCGTAGTCCACGTCCCACCGCACGGCGTCGCCGGGCCCGGATCGACCGGTGCCGGAGCCGGCCCCGGCGGTCGCCTCGGCCAGGGTGGCCACCATCGGCTTGTCATACAGATAGGGCGAGCCGAGACAGACGGCGTCAGTGATCAGGCCCTCGGCAGAATGGGGGATGCCATGCACGATCTCCTCGACCGAAGCCTCGCCGAGCCGTTGGCCCGATGCGTCGAAGACCTGAACCGTCTGCATCAGGATGCTGCCGTCGCAGTCCGTCGTGCCGGTAATCAGGGTCACGGCCTGCTCACCGACAACCGCGCCGTGATTGACCCAGAGATAGCGGACGGGGTGCTCATCCCGCCGCCTCGGGCTGCCCTCCGGCAGCATGTCGGCCTCAAGCAGGAACAGGGAGGTACCGTCCGGCCGTTCGGCCGTCGGGACAAAGTCGATCAGCTGGCGCCAGGGGCCATCCTGCGGATCCGGGGCCGGGGCGAGTAGGGCCAGGGCGGCCAGCAGGCTGATCATGATCGTCACTCCACAACTTCCGACGGCAAGCCTATGACCCCGCCCGGGTTTTGCCTAGCCGCGATCAGGAACGGGAAGGACGCGGAAACTCGGTCGCCTCGCGCGGCCAGACCCGGCGGTTCGGGGACTGGTCAAAGGCCCAGCGGATGAAGCGGGCGGTGGTCAGGGCGCCGGTGCGGACCAGCGGGCGGGGCAGGGGCGGACGGCGGCCGTGCATCGCCTGGGCCCAGCCGGGCAGCAGGTCGAACCCCGCCTGCATGATAAGCCCGGCGGCGCTGTCCACGGCGGGCGAGCCGATCCGCTGGCGCATGACCATGTCGGCGACCTCGCGCGTGCGGGCATCGGTGCGCATCTGCGGGCGGTATGACCGGATCAGGGCCTCGGCCTCGGCCCGGGTGCGGGGCAGGGGATCGGCGCCCAGCGCCTGACCGACGCGGGCCATCTCGTCGAAATAGGCGTCCTGTTCGACCAGCGGCATGTCGGGCCGGGCATAGCGGACCCAGGCGTCGAGGAAGCTGATCGTCTCGGTCACATGGACCCAGGCGAGGAGGGCGGGGTCCGACACGCGATAGGCCGTGCCGTCGGGCAGGGTGCCGCCCAGCTTCTTGTGGATGCGATTGACCTTGTCGATGGCGGCCTGCCCGGCCTCGCCATGGTCATAGGTGGTCACGGCGATGAATTTGGCTGTGCGACGCAGGCGGCCGTGCATGTCCGCGCGAAAGTCGGAATGGTCCCAGACGCCGGCCAGCACCGCCGGGTGCAGCATCTGCAGCAGCAGGCCCGACACCCCGCCGATCATCATCGTCACCACATCGCCATTGACCTGCCAGGCGACCGAGTCCGGCGGGAACAGGGCATCGGCGCGCCGCATCACCGGCCGCTCGCCCTTCTCCGCGTCGTTGAAGACGTCGCTGATGCGCTTGCGGATCGCGGCGCGGAGGGGGTGCAGCAGGGGCGGTGGCATGCGTCTTCATCCGCCACACCGTGCAGACGGACAAGCCCTCCCGGTCACCTGTCCGGCGTGGTACGAAGCCGCATGGTGGATGCCGTGGAAACTTGGCTGGCCGCGCTCGATCCCGAGAACAGGGCCGGCGTGGATCGCCTGCGCGAGATCGTCCGTGCCGCCGCCCCGGAGCTGACCGAAACTATCAAATGGAACGCGCCCAATTTCGCGGATGGGGATCAGGACCGGGTGACCCTCGGAATCGAGCGTAAGGGCGGCTGGCGCGTGGTTCTGCACCGGGGGGCCACAGCGCAGGATGCGTCCGGGTTCGCGTTCGACGACCCGGACGGACTGGCCAGATGGCCCTCGCCGGACCGGGGCGTGGTCACCTTCGGCAGTCCCGCGGCCCTGCAGGCAAACGCGGCCGGGCTTGAAGGACTTGTGCGCCGTTGGGTCGAAGCGACCCGGAAGGAGATTTGAGATGGCCTCCCTGTTCCCCCGAGAAGGCGGCTGCCGGTGCGGCAGGGTCCGGTTCCGCCTGACCGAAAATCCGCTGGTCACCGCCGCCTGCCACTGCCGGGGGTGCCAGCGGATGTCGGCGAGCGCCTTCTCGACGACGGCGATCATGCCGCCGACGGGTCTGGACATCATCGCGGGCGAGACCGTGATCGGCGGGCTGCACGGTGAGCTGAAGCATCATTTCTGCGGCTGGTGCATGAGCTGGATCTTCACCGATCCGGGCGTGGGCATCATCAACGTCCGCTCCACCCTGCTGGATGATCCCGAGGGCTTCGCGCCCTTCATCGAGACCATGACGGCCGAAAAACTGTCATGGGCGGTCACCCCGGCGGCGCACAGTTTCAAAGGCTTTCCGGCCGAGGCCGAGTTCGGCCCGTTGATGGCCGCGTACGCCGCCCGTCAGGCCTGACCTGCCGGGGGTTGCAGCGCGAAGATCTTGCGGTCGAGGCGGGTGACCTCGGACTCAAGGCGCGTCTTCTCCGAGGCCATGTCGACCGGGGTGCCGTCGTCATAGATGATCTGGGCGCCCTTCGCGATCAGGTCGAGGCGGTGGATCAGGGTGACGCGGCGCTCGATCAGGCGCTCCAGCTCCCTGTCGGAGCCGGTCATGCGGAGTCCCGCCAGGCCTTGAGCGACTCTATGGCGCGGATGCTCATCAGGCGCTTCTTGGCGCGACCGCGGTCCTTGGGCGGGATCTTCTTGCCGTCCTCGTCGACGCGCGGCGCCTCGAGCGGCGGCAGCAGGCCGTAGTTTATGTTCATCGGCTGGAACTTCGCCCCCTCCATGTGGCCGCCGGTGATGTGTTCGACCAGGGCGCCGATGGCAGTCTCGGGCGGGGGCGGGGCGAGGTTCTGGCCCAGCCGTTGGGCGGCCGCGAGGCGACCGGTCAGCAGGCCCAGCGCCGCGCTTTCGACATAGCCCTCGACCCCCGTCACCTGACCGGCGAAGCGCAGGCGGGGCAGGGCCTTCAGCCGCAGCTGGCGGTCCAGCAGTTTCGGGCTGTTGAGGAAGGTGTTGCGGTGCAGGCCGCCCAGCCGCGCGAACTGGGCGTTCTGAAGCCCCGGGATCATGCGGAAGATGTCGGTCTGGGCGCCGTATTTCAGCTTGGTCTGGAAGCCGACCATGTTGAACAGGGTGCCGAGCGCATTGTCCTGACGCAGCTGGACGATGGCGTGGGCCTTGACCGTCGGATTACGCGGATTGGTGAGGCCGACAGGCTTCATCGGGCCGTGGCGCAGGGTCTCGCGGCCCCGCTCGGCCATCACCTCAATGGGCAGGCAGCCGTCGAAATAGGGGACGTTCTCCCATTCCTTGAACTCGGTCTTGGGGCCGGCCAGGAGGGCGTCGATGAAGGCGTCATACTGCGCCTTGTCCATCGGGCAGTTGACGTAGGCGGCCGCGTCGCCGCCCGGTCCGGCCTTGTCGTAGCGCGACTGGCGCCAGGCGATGTCGAAGTCGATCGAGTCGGCGTGGACGATGGGGGCGATGGCGTCGAAGAAGCTGAGCGACTCTTCGCCCGTGGTCTTCAGGATGGCATCGGCCAGGGCGGCCGAGGTCAGCGGGCCGGTGGAGACGATGACGTTGTCCCAGTCTTCCGGCGGGATGCCGGCGATTTCTTCGCGCACCACAGTGATCAGGGGATGGGCCATCAACTGAGCGGTCACGGCCTCCGAGAAGCCTTCACGGTCGACGGCCAGGGCGCCGCCGGCGGGGACCTGGTGGGCGTCGCCGCAGCTCATGATGATGGAATCCAGCGCCCGCATTTCGGCGTGCAGCAGGCCCACGGCGTTGTACTCCCAGTCGTCCGAGCGGAAGGAGTTGGAACAGACCAGTTCGGCCAGGCCGTCGGTCTGGTGGGCGTCGGTGCGAACGCCCTCGCGCCGCATCTCGTGCAGGATAATGGGGACACCGGCGCGGGCGATCTGCCAGGCGGCTTCCGAGCCGGCCAGGCCGCCGCCGATCACATGAATGGGGGAGGGGGAGGAGGTCATCGCGGCTTTCTAGACACGCCGGACGACTTCGTCAGCAACCGTCTGGTCGCATGAGGGGGCAAGGCGTTAGGATATGGGCGACGGGGGAGGCGGAATGTCTGCGAATACGGCATCGAAGGGGCACGTGCGCCGGTTGCGGCCGATGCAGGCGGTGGCCAGCGCGCTAAAGGGCCTGCCACGCCTGTGGTCAGGCGGTTGGGCCGGGCTGTTGCTGTTGATGCTGATGATCCCGCTGGGCAGCTGGACCACGGGGTCACAGCCCGCGCAGCATCTGTTCACGGGAATGGCCGTCGTGCTGACCCTGTCGGTCTGGACGGGTTTGACTGCCGTGGCGCTGGACCGTTACCCGCCGGCGGGCGGGGTGGCCACGGGGCCGGTCCTGCTCAGGGTCATTCTGGCGGCTTTTCTGAACCTGATCTTTCTGGCCATGATCGCCGTGGTACTGGCGCTGGTCAGCCTGGCCATTGCCGGTATGTCGGGGCTGGACCTTGAGGCCATACAGGCCCGCGACTGGGCCAATGTCGGGCCGGTCTGGCAGTTGGCGGTGCTGGGGCTGGTCGGTCTGATCGTGCTGGTCGTGCCGCTGTTGCTGATCGTGCGGCTGTCGCTGTTCGTGCAGGCCACGGTCGGGCGAGGTCACGCCGTATCGCTGAACACCATGGGAATTGCGCAGGGCAGCTTCTGGGCGCTGATGGTGCTGTTCCTCGGGCTCGCCGTTCCGCCCCTCGCACTCTTGGGGTGGGCCGCGTCCCATGGGTTGATCGAATTGGCCATGGTGGCGCTTATCGCGCTATGGATGCCTGTGTCGGCGGGGGCGCTGGCGGCCGCCTATGGCCAGCTGGAATACTGGAGCCCGGATTCCGCGGGCCACCTCGGGGGAGGGTGAAATGAAGACATTCGATATCATGGAGGCGGTCGCCGAGCCGTTCCGGCAGGCCGGACGTCGGCCGCTGGCCACCATCGTCTGGGGACTGGTGGGGCTGTTGCCGACGGCCATCCTGTTTGCGCTCGTCTTCAGTGTCATGGGGCAGGGCGGGCTGATGGACGCCGTGGAAACCCAGGGCGATCTGGGCCCGGAGTTCGGCCTGCTGCTGAATGCGTGGGCCAATCTGGCGCAGGTTCTGGATCTGATTGTCGGGGCGGTGGTGATCGCCGCCGTCACGCGCGCGACCTTCGCCGTCCGCCGCAAGGATGCGGCCTTTTTCCTCAGGCTGGGCTGGGACGAGTTCCGGGTCGCCGTCATCTATCTGCTGATCATTATCCTGGCCGTGGTGGCGCTTGCGGTGATTGTCCTGATCGCTGTGGCGATTGGCGCGAGCACCTGGTCGCTGCTGTCGCCCCTGGCGCGCACGCTCCTCTTCACAGGCATGGTCCTCGGCCTTGTGGTGCTGTCCCTCTGGTTTGCCGGGCGCGCCAGCCTGCTGATCCCGACCGCCATCCTGCATCGCCGGCTGGCCATTGATGAAGGCTGGAAATTGGGCCGCGGCCAGTCGTGGAAGCTGTTTGGCCTGATGGTCATGCTGTTCATCGTCGTTCTCGCGGTCGCTTTGGTGATGATGCTGGTCGTTGTTCTGGTGGCGCTCGCAGTCGGGGCAGTGGTCGGCGGCATGGACTGGACGATGCTGGAGGATCCCGAGGACTGGGCCATGGGTGTCGGCAGCAATCCGTGGATTTGGGGGCCGGTTGCGGCGCTGATCCTGATCCCGGTCGCCTGGGTGCAAGGCTTCTTCCATCTCCTGGGCAGCGCACCCTTCGCCCATGTGGTTCGTGAACTTTCGGCGGATCGCGACAGCGCACCCGACTCTGCCGCTGACAATCCGGACGAGTCCGTCTAAGGCTGGGGCCTCATCAAACGGGGAGGGTGTGGTGATGACGTTTTCTGCAACAGACGCGGCCTTTGAAGGCTTCCGCGTGGTCCGGCGCAAGCCGCTGGTGCTGCTGTGGTGGGCAGCCTTCTACCTGATCAGCTTTGCGCTGATCTTCTTGCTGGCGGCCGGCCCGATCGCGGGCCTGATGGCGGCAGCGGCAGATCTGGAGAATATGGGCCCCGGCGCGACGCCCGAGGATCTCCAGCCCTTCATGATGGCCTACCTCGCGATCTTCCCGATTGTCATTCCGCTGGGCATCCTGATGGGCGCCATCCTGAACGCCGCCGTCGCCCGCTCGGTGCTGCAGCCCGGAGCCTCGGCCTTCGGCTATCTGCGTCTCGGCATGGACGAGGTTCGCGTGGCCGTGGTCTCGGTGGTCCTGTCGATCGTCATGGGTCTGGCGGCCATGGTCCTGTTCGGCGTGGCCGGAGCCATCGCCGGCTTCCTCGGCGCCGCGGATGTGCCGGGTGGTCCGCTGATCATGGTTGTGATCTTCCTCGCAGCGGTCGCGGCCATGATCTGGCTGGCCGTCCGCCTGTCGCTGGCCATTCCGATCACCGTCGCCGAAAAGAAGTTTGCCTTCTTCGACTCGTTCAAGGTCACCGGCGGACATGTGTGGGGACTGATCGGCATGGCGGTGATCGCCTTTGTCATGACGCTGGTCGTCAGCATCCTGACCTCGATCGTCTTCTTCCCCATCACCATGGGCTTTGGCGCCGCCGTCGACTGGCAGTCGCTTGAGGGCATGAACGCCATGGGCATACTGCAGGCCATCGGCCCGATGGTGGCAGTCGCCATCATCCTGCAGGCCGTTTCCTCGGCCCTGCTGGCGGCGGTCATGTACGCCCCGTTCGCCGCCGCCTATCGCGATCTGAAGGGCACGGGCACGCCCGAACTGGCCTGATCGCCTGACGGATCGACTATCGATGAAGCCCGGGCGTCAGGCTTTCGCCCGGGCTTTTCGTTTGGCCGGTAAAGGCTCGGCGGTCAGCGCCTTCACCCGGGCCTTGCGGCGGTCTTCGTGGCGCTCCAGCACGGGCTTGAGATAGCGACCCGTCCAGCTTGCGGCGGTGTCGGCCACCTGTTCCGGCGTGCCGGTCGCGACGATCTCGCCGCCGCCGTCGCCGCCCTCGGGGCCGAAGTCCAGCAGCCAGTCGGCCACCTTGATCACATCCAGATTGTGCTCGATGACGACGATGGTGTTACCGGCCTCGACCAGTTCCTGAAGCACCTCCAGCAGCTTGCGCGTATCCTCGAAATGCAGGCCCGTGGTCGGTTCGTCGAGGATGTAGAGGGTCTTGCCGGTGGCCCGCTTGGACAGCTCCTTGGACAGTTTGACCCGCTGGGCCTCACCGCCGGACAGTGTGGTGGCGGGCTGGCCCACCTTGACGTAGCCCAGGCCCACGCGCTCCAGCGTCAGCATCCGGTCGCGGATCGGCGGCACGGCCTTGAAGAAGGTTGCGGCTTCTTCAACCGTCATATCCAGAACGTCGGATATGCTCTTGCCCTTGAACACGATTTCCAGCGTCTCGCGGTTGTAGCGCTTGCCCTTGCAGACGTCGCAGGTGACATAGACGTCGGGCAGAAAGTGCATCTCGATCTTGATGACGCCGTCGCCCTGGCAGGCTTCGCAGCGCCCGCCCTTGACGTTGAAGCTGAACCGGCCGGGGCCATAGCCACGGGCCTTGGCCTCGGGCAGGCCAGCGTACCAGTCGCGGATCGGGCCGAAGGCGCCGGTATAGGTGGCCGGGTTCGAGCGCGGGGTGCGGCCGATGGGGGACTGGTCGATGTCGATGACCTTGTCGAAATGCTCCAGCCCCTCGATCCGGTCGTGGGGGGCCGGGGCGTCGGAGGCATTGTGCAGGCGGCGCGCCGCGGCCTTGTACAGGGTCTCGATGGTAAAGGTCGACTTGCCGCCGCCCGACACGCCGGTGATGCAGGTGAACAGCCCGACCGGGATCTCGCCCGTGACGTTCTTGAGGTTGTTGCCGGTGGCGCCCGAGATGCGGAGCATGCGCTTGCGGTCCACCGGGCGGCGGCCGTCGGCGGGCAGTTCGATCTCGCGCTCGCCCGTCAGATATTTGCCCGTCAATGATTGAGGGTTGGCCATGACCTCGGCCGGGGTGCCCTGGGCGCAGATCTGGCCGCCATGGACGCCGGCGGCCGGGCCCATGTCGATGACATGGTCGGCGGTCAGGATGGCTTCCTCGTCGTGCTCGACCACCAGCACCGAATTGCCGAGGTCACGCAGCCCGCGCAGGCTGTCCAGCAGCCGGCTGTTGTCCCGCTGGTGCAGGCCGATGGACGGTTCGTCCAGCACATAGAGCACGCCGGTCAGGCCCGAGCCGATCTGGCTGGCCAGACGGATTCGTTGGCTTTCGCCCCCCGACAAGGTGCCGGAGTTCCGCGACAGGTTCAGATAATCAAGCCCGACATTGTTCAGGAACCGCAGCCGGTCGGTGATCTCCTTGAGGATGCGGCGGGCGATCTCGGCCTGTTTCTCCGTGAGGGTCTCCTCCAGCGTCGAGAACCAGAGCCAGGCCTTGGAGATCGACAGCGCACTGACCTCGGCAATGTCCTCGCCACTGATCTTGACCGACAGGGCCTCGGGCTTCAGCCGCTTGCCGCCGCAGGACTCGCAGGGGGTCTCGGACTGGTAGCGGCCCAGCTCCTCGCGGACCCAGGCGCTGTCCGTCTCGCGCCAGCGCCGCTCGAGGTTCGGCAGCACACCCTCGAAGGGTTTTGAGACCTCATACTTCCGGGCATTGTCGTCATAGACGAATTTGATCTTCTCCTTGCCCGTGCCGCCCAGGATGACGTCGCGCGCCTGTTGCGGCAGGTCGCGCCAGGGCTTGTCCATCGAGAAGCCGTAATGGCGGGCCAGCGCCTGCAGCGTCTGGGTGTAGAGGGGCGAGGGACCGCGCGACCACGGGGCGACCGCGCCCTTGTGCAGGGTCTTGTCGGTATCCGGCACCACCAGCCCGGCGTCGAACGCCAGCTTGACGCCCAGGCCGTCGCACGACGGACAGGCGCCGGTCGGGCTGTTGAACGAGAACAGCCGCGGCTCGATCTCGCTGATGGTGAAACCCGAGACCGGGCAGGCGAAGCGCTCGGAAAAGATGATGCGGCGGGGTTCGGTCTCGCCCTCGGCGGCACTGGCCCATTCGGCGACCGCGATGCCGTCGGTCAGCTTCAGCGCGGTCTGAAGGCTGTCGGCATAGCGGCCCTCAAGGCCGTCCTTGGTGATCAGCCGGTCGACCACGACATCGATGTCGTGCTTGAACTTCTTGTCGAGGACGGGCGCGTCCTCGATCGGATAGAATTCGCCGTCGATCTTCAACCGCTGATAGCCCAGCCGCTGCCATTCGGCGATTTCCTTGCGGTATTCGCCCTTGCGGTCGCGCACGACGGGCGCCAGCAGCAGGATGCGCTCGCCTTCGGGCAGGGCGGTCAGCTTGTCGACCATCTGGCTGACGGTCTGACTTTCGATCGGCAGGCCGGTGGCCGGCGAATAGGGTACCCCGACCCGCGCCCACAGCAGGCGCATATAGTCGTGGATCTCGGTGACGGTGCCGACCGTCGAGCGGGGGTTCTTCGACGTAGTCTTCTGCTCGATCGAGATGGCCGGCGACAGCCCCTCGATCAGGTCGACGTCGGGCTTGCCCATGAGCTCAAGGAACTGTCGGGCATAGGCCGAGAGGCTCTCGACATAGCGGCGCTGGCCCTCGGCATAGATGGTGTCGAACGCCAGCGAGGACTTGCCCGAGCCCGACAGCCCCGTCATCACGACCAGCTGGCCGCGGGGAATATCGACGTCGACGCCCTTGAGATTGTGCTCCCGTGCGCCGCGCACACGGATGAAGTCGTGTTTTTCGATCATGCCTGTCCGGGAACGCAGAGAGGGCCGGACGGGTCCGGCGTGCCGCCGCTATATGGGGACTGAATCGCGGGATGCAGCAAGAACAAATACGGAACTAATGTGTGTCCGTCAGGAAGGTGCCGGTTCTCAGGCTGATGTCGCAGCGCCAGTCGCTGTCGCCATCCCAGCTGCAGCTGTCGGTGCCAAACCGGTCGCGTTGGATCGGTTCTGTCGCGCGCAGGGTGCGCCCGTCGAGGCTGTACTCCGACCCCGTGATCCGGCTGCGTTCGGCGAGCGCCTCGAAGAAGGCCCGCGCGGGTGCGCCGGTGCAGGAGAACACCAGCAGTTCTGTCGAGGGATCGTGCGCCCGCGCATAGGTGCCGGCGTCGATGGCCTGGCCGATGCAGTCGGCATAGAGGCGGGCATTGGCCGGGGCGTGGACCGTGGCAAACGGGGCTAGGTCGGGCTCGGCGGCGACGTGGTCACGGCCATGGGTGCAGGCGGAAAGGCCCATGAGAACCACCAGGCTGACTGCCAGCGACCTGCCCATGCGCGCCTCCCGATTATTCCCCGGACGCATGCTCTCACAGCTTCGTGCATCTGGCCAAGAGGGAATGGCGCTTGCGCCTATCGGCAATCCATCCCATTCTCCTGTCTTCGCGTAAGTAGTTTTCTGGAGGCCAGACGATCATGATCAGCGCTGTGGAAATCGGTACCGCCCTTTCCCTCGTCGCCCTCGTGGTCGCCTATGTCTCGCTCCAGCCTCGCCCGAAACCCGTGCCCATCCGCGTACGTGACGCTCAGCGGCGTCGGCGCCCGCACGCCTGACGGCCGCACCCTTTTTGACAATCTGAACCTGTCGCTGGGGCGTGAGCGCACCGGCATTGTCGGTCGCAACGGTACCGGCAAGACGACCTTGCTCGACCTGATCTCGGGCGACCGTGCCCCGGCCGAGGGATCGGTCGCGCGCGCAGGCAGCATCGCGCGCCTTCGTCAGGAAGCCGGAGTGGCGCCGGGCCGGACGGTCGCGGGTGTGCTGGGCGTGGAAACCGCGCTGGCCCGCCAGCAGCGCATTCTGGCGGGGGAAGGCACGGCAGATGACCTGGCCGAGGCCGACTGGACGCTGGAGGCCCGGCTGGCCGAGGCTCTGGCCGCCGTTGGCCTCGACGAGCTGTCGCTGGACCGCGAGGTCGCGACCCTGAGCGGCGGCGAACGGACGCGGCTGGAGCTGGCGGCGCTGGAGCTGGCGGGGGCCGACCTGATCCTGCTGGATGAGCCCACGAACCACCTTGATGCCGAGGGTCGCGCTTTGGTGGCCGAGCGATTGTCCCGCTGGCCGGGCGGGGCGGTGGTGGTCAGTCACGACCGGGCCCTGCTGCGACGGATGGATCGGATCGTCGAGCTGTCGCCGCTGGGGGCCACGGTCTATGGCGGAGACTACGACCTCTATGCGGAGCGCAAGGCAACCGAGCGGGCCGCCGCCGCCCACGATCTGGCAGTGGCCGAGTGCGAGGTCGCGCGCACGGCCGCTGACGCCCAGCGCAGGGCCGAGGCCAAGGCGCGGCGGGATCGTGCGGGGCGGCGCAAGGGTATGAAGGGCGACATGCCCAAAATGCTGCGGGATTTCCGCGCAGAGACGGCGGAGAACTCCGCCGGCAGTGACGCCCGGCTGGCAGCCCGTCAGGCGGCAGAGGCCGAACAGGCTATGGTCACAGCGCGGGAGAGGGTCGAGCGGGTCCGGCGCATGACCCTGCCCCTGCCTCAGACGGGGCTGGCCGCCGGCCGACAGGTGCTGAACCTGCAGGGCGTCAGGGTCGACGGCCCACAAGGCCCCCGGGTGGGCCCCGTCAGTCTGAGGCTGACCGGACCCGAACGGGTGGCGATCACCGGGCCCAATGGTTCGGGCAAGACGACCCTGCTGGACCTGATCGCGGGCCGGATCGCCCCCTCAGCCGGCACGGTCGAGCGGTCAGTGCCGCTGGCCCTGCTGGACCAGCATGCGGGTCTGCTCCGCGACGACGAAACCCTGATTGAGGCCTGGCAGAGGCTGAACCCGGACGGCACACTGAATGACGCCCAGGCGGCGCTGGCGCGGTTCCTGTTCCGCAATGTCGAGGCGCACAAGCGGGTCGAGATACTGTCGGGCGGCGAGCGCCTGCGGGCCGCGCTGGCCTGTGTAATGACCGGGACGTCGCCCCCGCAGCTGCTGGTGCTGGACGAGCCCACCAACCATCTGGACCTCGACGCCATCGAAGCCGTCGAGGCCGCGCTGGCCGCGTGGGACGGCGCGCTGGTCGTCGTCAGCCACGACCGCGACTTGCTGGAAGCAATCGGGATCGAGCGCGAGGTGCGGCTCTAGTTCCCCGGTGATGGCTCGCCGGGGACCGTCTGCAGCGGCGGGGCGTCAGCGGGGTTGATCGGCAGGGGCGGGGTGGTCAGGTCGCTGTCCTCGGTACGGACGCCGCGCATATGCTTGGCCTCTTCCTTTTCGCTGATGTCGAGGAAGCCGGGGGCCGAAGCGTTGTGCTCTTCCAGATTGCCGGTACGGACGACGATCGAGCGATAGCCGTCCCAGATCATGTGCAGGGCGACGTACAGGACTATGACCAGACCGACGTAGCCGATCCAGCGGTGCTTGTTCAGCAGCTTGGCGATCCAGGTCGCGGCCACCCCCATCAGGGCGATCGACAGCACCAGACCGAAGACCATGATCCAGGGGTGATCGTGGGCGGCCCCGGCGACGGCCAGCACATTGTCGAGCGACATGGTGATGTCGGCGATCATGATCTGGACCAGAGCCGCGCCGAAGGTCTTGCGCTTGATACCCATCTCTTCGGGTGAGGCCCCGCCGCCGTGGTGTGCGGCCAGCGCCATATCCATCGCCTCTCCGGACTCGGCCTGGTCGTGGGTGCGCTGTTCCTGCAGTTCGCGCCACATCTTCCAGCACACCCACAGCAGCAGGAAGCCACCGGCCATCAGCAGGCCGACGATGGCCAGAAGCTGGACGGTGATCAGGGCAAAGCCGATGCGCATGACCACGGCGGCGGCCAGGCCGATCAGAATGGCCTTCTTGCGCTGTTCAGCGGGCAGGGCGGCGGCGGCCAGACCCACGGCCACGGCATTGTCGCCGGCCAGCACCAGATCGATCATCAGCACCTTGCCGAGAGCGGTCAGCTGGCTGGCGAGTTCGGGGGATGCGAGAAATTCCATGGGCGCTCTCTAAAGCCAAACCGGGGCCGCTGTCATCAGCCTGTCTGCTTGCGCGACGCCTCATAGAGGGCGACGGCGGCGGCGTTCGACACATTCAGGCTTTCGAAGCCACCCGGCATGGGGATGCGGGCGAGGGTGTCGCAGTTTTCCGCCACCAGACGGCGCAGGCCATCACCTTCCGAGCCCATGACCAGCACAGTGGGGCGCGAATCGAGCGCCTCATCCAGCGTCATCTCGCCCTCGCCCTCAAGGCCGACGATATGCCAGCCGGCCTCCTGCAGGGTGTGCAGGGCGCGCGACAGATTGGTCACCCGGGCACAGGGCAGGCGTTCGGTCGCGCCCGCCGCCGTCTTGGCGAGCGGCCCGGCCAGCGCCGGGCTGTGGCGGTCCTGAACGATGATGCCGCGGGCGCCGAACGCCAGCGCCGAGCGGAAGATGGCGCCCACATTCTGCGGGTCGGTCAGCTGGTCCAGCATCACCAGAATCCCGCGCGCCGGGTGGGCCAGATCGTCGAGATCGACGCCTTCCAGCGGCTTGACCTTGAACACCATGCCCTGGTGCACGGCACCGGGCGGCAGAAGGCGCGCCAGACGGTCGCCGTCCACCACCTCGACCGCATGGCCGTTCAGCAGCTTGTCGCGCTGCAGCTCGTTGGCGCGATCGGCCGTGGCCATCAGACGGCCCATGCCCTGACGCGCCGGATTGGCGAGCGCCGCAAGAACCGGGTGACGGCCCCAGATCAGGGAATCGGGATCCAGCCGGTCGCGGCCCTTGTCACGACCCTGGTCTCTGGCCGGCCTGGCATCCCTCGGGTCGGGTGCCGACGTGCGATCCCCTTTCCGGCCGGGCTTTGAGGGCTCTCCGGCCCCGCTCCGGAGGGGTGGTTTACGACCGGATTTCCGGTCGTTGCGTTCGCGGTTCGACGACACTATAAGACGCGCTCCGATTTGGGAGCCCAAGGGCTTTCCGGGCTGGGCACCCCCTCTAACGCAGGCGATGCCCGAACCCGAAGCCTTTATTCGACATTGATCCTTCGGGGTCGGGTCGGAGGCCTGAAGACGATCACATACGTGCTTGGGGGAATGTCCCGAGCGGCAAAGGGGGCGGACTGTAAATCCGCTGCGTAAGCTTCGCAGGTTCGAGTCCTGCTTCCCCCACCACGCACGTTCGCGATCGCAAAAGGCCGGTGTCCGGACCGGAACCGGGTGTGGTGCTCACCGATTGTGGGGACACCGCATTCTCTGTGCGGGTATAGTACAATGGTAGTACAGCAGCCTTCCAAGCTGAATATGTCGGTTCGATTCCGTCTACCCGCTCCAGGTTTTTGACAGCACTTAGCGCCCCTCAACCCGGGCCATCAGGAGTTTTGGCCATGGCCAAGGAAAAGTTTGAACGCACCAAGCCGCACTGCAACATCGGCACGATTGGTCACGTTGACCATGGCAAGACGACGCTGACGGCGGCGATCACGATGACGCTGGCGAAGGCCGGTGGAGCCAAGGCGATGAACTACGCCGACATCGACGCGGCGCCGGAAGAGAAGGCGCGCGGCATCACGATCAACACGGCGCACGTGGAATATGAGACGGCCAACCGTCACTATGCCCACGTCGACTGCCCCGGCCACGCCGACTATGTGAAGAACATGATCACGGGCGCGGCGCAGATGGACGGCG